>Ga0315912_10000081_pt1 | contig 243440 bp, 182 predicted proteins | sample VfabasoilMG_FD_204469 | JGI IMG/M metagenome (GOLD analysis project Ga0315912, IMG submission 204469) | Garden soil microbial communities collected in Santa Monica, California, United States - V. faba soil | ecosystem: Environmental > Terrestrial > Soil > Garden | place: USA: California... | reverse complement strand
TGGCGGCCGGCACAGCCCGGCCGGCCGCCACCGTCGCGACGATCAAGAACGCCTCACACACAGAATTCCGGACAGTCCTAGGCCTCACAGCGAGCTTCGAACCCAACTTCGCCGCTCCAGCGAATCGGCGTGCGCCAACATCGCGGAGGGTTTTTCCCGTTACCAGCCGCGAGACCATGCGCGATTTCTGAGAATTGCCAAGAGCTCACTGTCCGAAACGATCGAACACTTGGCCCCCGCCGTTCTGTATGGCCTCATCACACGGGATAAAGCAGACGAACTGACCGTCCTCGCCAAACGATCCCGCGGCGCGTGTACGCGACTGATCCGTTACCTCGAAACCGCCAAAGCCCCAGTCCAGCGCTGAACCTCGGAACCTCGGAACCTCGGAACCTCGGAACCTCGGAACCCCCGGAACCCCGGAACCTCGGAACCCCGGAACCCCGGAACCTCGGAACCTCGGAACCCCGGAACCTCGGAACCCCGGAACCTGACCCTATTTCTTCCTCAGTATCGGATACGTCTTCACATCCGCGCCGAGCATTTCGTCCAGCGCATTCCACGTGACCAGCCCATCGTCTGACGTCGGCGCGATGAGGTAGAAGGCGAGTCGCGCGAGTTTCTGATTCATCGCGACCGAGAAGCTGCCGACGGGAACGGTCGCGTCCGCGGCGGGTTCCCAGGCACCGGTGAGCGTGCGGAGGCCGTGCGCGCCGGTGTCGATGCTGTTCGGATTCGCCGGCCGCTGCGTATTGGCGGTGATGGCGAAGCGCTCGACGCCCGTCACTGGTCGCGTGACTTCCTTCAGCTGCACGCCGTGGGCGCGGAGGAGCTCAATCGCTTTCGTCGCGCCCGCGGGAATGTAGTACTCGGTCGGGACAAGTTCCGTGGCGGTCGGCGCGAACCACATGCCGTTGCGCATGTTCTCGGCCTTCAGCACGTCCTTGCGGCGGTTCATGCAGGAGGCGTTGACGGGATTGACCTCGTCCTCGACCTCGCCCATCAGGATTTCGACGATGCCCTCGGTCTTGATCGCCGAGCGCGTACTCATGTCCTTGCCGATGATGACTTCCTTGTCGGCGTCGGCCGCGACCTTCTTAATCTTCGCGTCATTCTTCATCGCGAAGTTCAGCGACTCTTCCATGAAGTAGTTCGTCGCCTTGATGCGATCTTCGAACGTCGCGTAGGCGTAGGCCTCGCTCAGGAGCGCGAAGCGATTGCGCATGCCGACGTAGCTGTTGTGATAGCGGGGCAGCGCTTCGAAGGAATTCCACGCGCGCGTGGGCTCGTTGGTCGCTGGTGTCGCGACCGCCGTATGCGCGCCGCCTGGCGTCGGCGTCTCCGGCGCAGCGCACGGCCGCGGTGTTCCGCCGCCTCGCTGACCGCCGCCACCGGCTGCCGCGGCGCCAGCGCCGGCCGCACCGGCTCCAGTCGCGCCACCACCCGCACCGGCCGCGCCGCCGCGTGCCGCGCCGCCACCCGCCGCGCCACCAGCGCCTGCCGCACCTGCGACGGCCACACCGCCGCCTGCGGCACCCGCCGCGCCCGCACGTCCGGCACCGCCCGGTGCCGCGCCGCCACCAATGCCCGGTCCGCCGCCCGTGTTGCCGTAATAGAAGGTGTCCCAGCCCCGCTTGGCTTTCATTTCCTTCGTCACGAACGGAAACCATTCATCCTTCATGGTTTTCATGATGGCGTCGTTGGTTGCCGGATTAAGTGGCGGGGCGTACGTCAGGTAGTAGCCGTGAAAGGACCCGTCGGACGTGTGCAGGTCGTAGCCAATCTGCGGATCGTAGTCGTTCCAGAGCTTCACGAACGCGCGGCCTTCCGGCGTGTCCAGCTTCATGAAGTCGCGATTGACGTTAAGGTTCTGGCCCTGCTGCCGCGTACCCATGCCGTTGATGGGGCCGTTCTGCCGCTGGCGATTGGTCAGCGCAAACTTCTCGTTGCCGTCGGCGTTGAAGATTGGGGTGATGAGAAACACCATCGACCGGAGCCAATCGGCGTGCTTGCCTTCGGCCAGTTCGCGGAGCAGGACCTGGGCGGCTTCTTTGCCCTCGACTTCGCCCGCGTGAATGTTGCCCTGGATGTGCACCCGCAGCCGCCCGGTCGCCAGCACCGACGCCGCGCTCCCGTCCTTGAGGCCCGTCCCTACGACTGCCATGGGCATGTCCCGGCCCTCGTAGGTCTTCCCGTAGGTCGTGTAAAACACCAGTGGGGAAGCCGCGTCCACGGCCTTCATGAACTTCACGACGTCCTCATAGGTGGACGTGGACTTATAGCCCGTCGCCTCGGGCGTGGTCTTCAAGTCGGCCAGGGCCTGGGTTTGCCGCGCCTGACCCGGAACGACCAGAACGCACACGAGGGCGGCGGGGAAGAGGATCTTGCGGAACATGCGGACTCCTTCGGCGTCGAATCCTATCACTTGGCTCCCGGCCGACTTGGCTGGGCGTGTTCAGACAGGTACAGGACTATAATCCGCCCCATCGTGGCACGCCGGTCGCCCGTCGATTTCAAGGTCGCCGATCACCCTGCCGAGTTCGAGCAGGTGTCGCGGCTGCTCTATCAGACCTTTGTCGAGGAAATCCCCCAACATCCGACAAACGCGGATGGCCGGCATGTGGATCGTTTTCACGACGACAACCGCTACATCGTCGCCGTAGACGATGGCGAGGTGGTGGGCGTCATCGCGATCCGGGGTAACCGGCCGTTTTCACTGGACCAGAAGCTGGGGCCGGTGGACGCCATGTTGCCGCCGGGGCGGCGCGTCTGCGAGCTGCGCCTCCTTGCGGTCAAGCCGGCATTCAGGACCGGCGTGGTGTTCCGGGGACTCGTGGACACGGTGGTTCGCGAGGGCCGCGCCGCGGGATACGACCTGGCCATCATTTCCGGGACCCTCCGCCAGACCAAGCTCTATCGGCATCTGGGTTTTCAGCCCTTCGGTCCGCAGGTCGGGACCGAAGAGGCGCCGTTCCAACCGATGTACATCACGTTCGAAGATTTCCTCGCGGTGGCGCCAACCGTGGTGACGTCGGGCGAGCCGATGAGTTTTCTGCCGGGCCCGGTGCCGATTGCGCCTGAGGTGCGGGCGGCGTTCGAGCGGCCGCCGGTCTATCACCGCGATGGCGATTTCCGTCGCGCCTTCGAGGGTGCGAAGACGCGCCTGTGCGGTCTGGCCGGAGCCGAGCGCGTCGAAATCCTGCTCGGCTCAGGAACGCTGGCCAATGACGCGGTCGCGGCGCAACTGTCACTCTCTGGCCAGCCCGGCATCGTGTTGAGCAACGGCGAGTTCGGCCGCCGGCTGATCGATCACGCACGGCGCCATCGGCTGCCGCACGTCGCGGTGGAGTCCGCCTGGGGCCAGGCGCTGGATCTGGCGGGCGCGGCTGACGCCGCGCGACGCACCGGAGCGCGCTGGATTTGGGCCGTCGCGAGTGAAACGTCGACCGGCATGCTGAACGACGTCGAAGCGCTGAAGGTGCTCGCGCGTTCGCACCATCTCGCGCTCTGTCTCGATTGCGTCAGCGCGATTGGTGCGGTGCCGCTCAAGCTCGACGGCGTGTATCTGGCCTCCGGCGCCAGCGGTAAGGCGCTCGCGTCATTCCCGGGTCTTTGCTTTGTGTTCTACGCGCATGACATCGCGCCGGAACCCGAGCGGCTGCCGCGCTATCTGGATCTCGGCTACTACGCGCTCAAGAGCGGGATTCCATTCACGCATTCATCGAATCTGATCGGCGCGCTCGATGCGGCGCTCGTGCGCTTCGAGTCGGATGAGCCCTTCCGCCAACTCGAAGAACTGTCCGGCATCATGCGGCCCGGCCTTCGCGATCTCGGCTGGGCGCCGCTCGTGCCCGACTCGCTCTCCACGCCCGCCGTCGTCACCGTTGCGCTCACCAACGGCTACCGCGCCGCTGCGATCGGCGAACGCCTGGGCCGCGAAGGCCTCATGATCGCGCACCACAGCGAATACCTCGCCGAACGCAACTGGTTCCAAGTCAGTTTGATGGGACACCGATCCGCCAAGCCTGTCGAGTGTCTGCTCGCCGCATTTGGACGGATGGCGGCGCAGCACTAGATTCAGGTACGACGGGTACGACAGGTACGACAGGTACCTGACCGGCGGGCTTTAGTCCGTGTGGCACAAAAAGACGATGGCTCGCATCATGTGCAGTCAGAAGCTCTGGCGCGCGCTTGGCCAATCCGGCCAGCCGCCGGTGCAGGTCGCGGAACCCTTGATTCATGGTGTCGTGCTCGGCAGTTGGGCAGCGAAAGTGTTCAGAGTCAATCGGCGCGACTTGGTCGTGGCACTCGACCAGCGGACCTACCTCACGCTCGTGTTCTCTCTCGCTCCTCGCACCCAATTCCGATCAAACTTCGCAGGCGCGCTGACGGCAGCATTGTCGGACCTGGGCGTTCCGGAAGATTTGGCTCATGTTGAAGCTGCCGCACTCGACTTCGAGCCCCTGGCTCGCCTCACGAATCGAAGCATGATCGGTTCGTTGAACAACATTGAGTTCCAGTGTGGAGTTGAGCTTGAGTATCACGAGGACCTGCGTCGCGTGCAGCGGAATCTGAACGAGATGCCCCACGTAAATCGTGAGCCGTGTGTGCCGATGGATGCAATTGCTAGGCTATTCTCAGCGCCACGAGCAACACCTTCGCGTGTCACTCACTAGAAGCGCGAGCGCGCGCCTGGCTCGCGCGCCGGCATCGTGCCGAGCAATCCCTTTTCCACGAGCGTCGGCGGCTTCCGCAGATGCGTCGCCTGTTCCCACGCGTAGGCGATAGCCAGCAAGTCTCCATCCGTCCACGGGCGTGAGGAAAACTCCAAGCCGAACGGGAGACCGCTTGCGTAGAAGCCCGCGGGCACGACCACGGCTGGGACGCCGATCATGTTGACCCAGCTCGTCGCTGAATGAGGCCCGTCGCTCAGGCGCCCGTCCTGCGGCATTGTCTCGTCGGGCGGCGGCATCTGGATCGCGGGATAGACATACCCATCGAGCTTGAGCCGATCCATCGGCTCGAGATACGCGGTCAGCGTCGCGCGGCGCGGCGCGAGGTACATGCGTTCCGCGCCGGGGTCGGTATCGAGGGATCGCTGATCGAGATGAACCCCGCCCATGTTTCTGAAATTGTCCTCGGTGCCAATTGACGATGTGAACAAGGGCGCACCGACAACCTTCAAATAGTCTGCGGCCGAGTGGTATTCAGCTGGACCGAAGGTCCTGAGAAATCTGTTCGTGCCATCCTGCATGTAGGCGTAGGTGGCGACGTGGCTCGCCGTCCTGGCGAAACCGATCGGCAGGATCGTGTCCTCGAAAACGACTTCGGCGCCCGCCGATCGAAGGGCGTCGACTGCCTTCATGAACATCTCGCGTGTCTCTGGTCGCAGGGGCATGTTCGCCGCCGTGCGCAGTTTCTCGAACGCCGCGTCTGGCACGCCGGCCGGAATGCCATGAAACGGTATGCCGTCGCCTGCGAGGATGAACGCGGGCACGCCGAAGCGTTTGCCCTTGAGCGCGTCGGCTTTGAGATACGGCTCATAGGGCGCACGCTGCGCCGATTTCATCGAGGCAGCCGTGCCTGGATCGAGCGGGTCGCCACCGGCCATCACTGCCAGCGCGATGGCGGCGTCCGTGGCCGTGCGCGCGATGGGACCCGTGTTGTCGAGCAGCCAGTCGAGTGGCGCGATGCCGGCGATGCTCACCAGGCCACGGGTCGGGAACACGCCCACGAGCGCGCTGGTCGCGGCGGGCATCCGAATTGAATTGCCGGTGTCCGTGCCGTTGCCCAGCACCGCCATGTTCGCGGCCACCGCGGTCACGACGCCGCCCGAGGAACCGCCCGGTGAAAACCGGACGTCGTAGGCGTTGCCTGTGCGACCGTACGAACTGCTGCGATTCGTGTCGCTGTTGGCGAGGTCGGGCATGTTGGCGTGCCCCACGATGATGGCGCCGGCGGCCTTGAACTTCGCGACCACTGTCGCGTCTCGCGGCGCGACCAGCTCGTGACCCGCGCGGGTGAAACCCTCCCAGCCAGCAGTCGTCACGTGCCCTTTGATGCTGGTGTTCGCCTTGATGACGATGGGCACGCCCCAGAGCAGCCCACGCTGGGTGCCGGCGGCCGGTGCGGGCTCGGTGTCCTCTCGAGCCGCTTCGGCCAGTGCCTCGGTTCGAAAGACAGTTTCGATCGCGCCGTAGACGGCGTTGTAGCGATCGATGCGATCGAGGTGCCACTGCACCACCTGCGTCACGGTGTACTTCTTGTCCGCATAGAAGCGATGCAACTCGGGCACGGTGACGTCCATTAGGTCACGATCGATCGCGGCTTCCGTGGTCTGCGCGGGCCGTGATCCGCAGGCGGCCGCGAGACAGAGAGCGGCCACGATTGCGAGGCGGCTAGGCCGACGCAGGTTCGTCATGCGCGGAAGCATACTCCCGGCGGCGTATACTGCCGCCACACGGAGATTCTCATGAGAGCGAAACTTGCGGTCCTTGTCACCGTGCTGCTGGCGCTGGGCGTCAGCGCGCATCTGGCGGAGCAGGCGCGGCCGGAAGTCGCCATGGCCCGTGCGGCCTCGACTTTTCTGGGCACGCTCGACGCCGCCCAACTCGCCAAGGTCCGGTTCGCGTTCGACTCGGAAGAGCGCTTCAACTGGCATTTCATTCCGCGCACGCGGAAGGGGTTGCCGCTCAAAGAGATGAACGCGGCGCAGCGAGAGGCCGCCTTCGCGCTGCTCAAGACAGGCCTGAGCGCGTCTGGCTTCACACGCGCCGAAGCGATTCGCAGTCTCGAGAACGTGCTGCGCGAAACGGAGCGCAGCAATTCGCGCGACCCGGAGCTGTACTTCATCACGATCTTCGGCGAACCCGGATCCGCGACATGGGCGTGGCGCTACGAAGGTCACCACCTCGCGCAGAACTGGACGATCGCGAGCGGCAAGGCCGTGGCGACGACGCCGGCGTTCTTTGGCGCGAATCCGGCGGAGGTGATGGACGGGCCGCAGAAGGGCACGCGCGCGCTTCGTGAAGAAGGTGACCTGGCATGGGCGCTTCTCGACGGACTCGTCGGCCATTCGCGCGAGATGGCGGTGATCGGGCCGACCGCGCCCAATGACATCGTGACGGGCAACGCGCGCAAGGCCGCGATTCAGGAGAACGCAGGGCTGCCGTATCGCGAGATGAGCGCGAAGGAGAAGGGACTCCTGATGACGCTGATCGAAGCGCACGCGTCGACCCAACAGCCGCAGCTCGCCGCCGATCGGCTCGCAAAGATCAAGGCGGCGGGTCTTGATGCCGTGCATTTTGCCTGGATGGGTGCGACGAAGCGCACGCCAGGCGCCGCGCACTATTACCGAATCCAGGGCCCGACATTTCTCGTCGAATACGACAACACGCAAAACAACGCCAATCACCAGCACATCGTCTGGCGCGACTTCAAAGGCGACTTTGGCGACGACATGCTCGGGTTGCACTACGCCGCCGATCCGCGGCACTCGGTTCGATAGGGCCTGCGCTACCGCTTGAGGCCGGCCGCCCAGTTGAGGACGGCGACCAGCGGCGACGTGTGCGGGTCAATGAGCGGCGAGAGCACGAGGAACCGTAGGCCGTCTGGCGACGCCGTGTATCGGTTCCGAATTCCCCGTTCCTGTTCGGCATTCGTCTGGAACAGCGGTTGGGCGGCGTCGACGATGAGCTGCGCGCCGTCTTCGCGAACGGCGACCGACATCAGCGTACTATCGGGCGCCAGATAGAACAGTTCCTTGCCGTCACGCCGCCATTCGGGCTCGTTGCCGCCTGCGAGTGACACAGGGATCTTCCGCGTCTCGTCCGCGAACGATCGCACATAGACCTGCCGGTCCCCCGTCTCGTCGGAGACATACGCGATCCACTTGCCGTTCGGCGAGAACTTGGCCCTCACCTCATTGAACGGCGAGGCCAGCAGCGGGGTGGAGGTGCGCCGATCGGCGTCGTAAATCCACGTGTCCAGCTTCGTCGCACCGCCATCGGTCGCGTAAAGCAGGTAACGGCCGTCGCGCGACCAGTCCATGGGAAACGCCCGGCGGTCCACGATGGCTTCCTCGGTCCCGGTACCGCTCGCGTGCTTGACGTAAATCTTGGCTGACTCCTGTTGATCGGAGCCGAACGCGATGCGTCGACTGTCGGACGCCCAGGTGCCGACGCTTTCGAATCCAGGCGTGGACGTCAGGCGCGACATCGCGCCCCGGACGAGGTCGACCGTCCAAAGGTCGGTCGTGCCGATATCCGAAGCCCGCTTTTCGATCACCATCGTCGTGCCATCCGGCGAAATGGCGGGGTCGTAGTACACGTCCGGATCGCCGAGTTTGCCGACGGCCTGACCCGTCCGGTTAAACCACGTTAACTGGGACACCCGCAACTTTCCGGTGGTGTAGACGAGAGCACTGGCGGATGCCGAGGCGAAAGGATCCCCGGTGAGCCAGGAAAAATCGACGTTCTCGTCGGGCGCCACCGGCTCGGCGCGTCCCACGAGTTGGAGTGTCCCGGGGTCAAACGCCTGCGCCAGCAGGTTCGCAGGCTGTTCGCGCACATACAGGAAGTTCGTGCCGGCCACGATCACGCCCGTGGCCGACTCAAACAGAGTCGTGGTGGGTCCACCATCGAGCGACGCCAATTGAATCGCCCGTTTGGTGGTGCCGCTGTTCCACGGCATGAAGACGAAGTGGCGGCCGTCGGGCAGGAACTGCGGCCAGCGGTGCGCCTGATCGCGGCGAGCCGGATCGAGCGTCGTGACGGCCGTGGCGGTGCCGCCGTTCGCGTTGACACGGAAGATTGGCGCGCGTTCGTCGGGGCTGAACAGGATGGTCCCGTCCGGTCCCCAGGTCGCGCCGAATGCTGAGGGCGCGTCCGTAATTTCGTCGACCTTGCCGCTGGTCAGTTCGACGATCTTCAACTTGCCGCTGGCGAAGAAGCCGATTGAGCGTCCATCCGGCGACCAGAACACACTGCCCGCCCGCGCGCCGACGGTACCTTTAATTGGCGTGGCGTCGATGCTGTCCAGCCGGCGGATCACGATCGTGTTGGCACCGCGACCGCCGGCGATGAGTGCCACGCGTTGGCCGTCCGGCGCGACCGACGGCGAGCCGAGTTCGGCATTACTCCACGGCGGCGATGCGGTGAAGATAATGGGTGAACCGGTTGTGGCCGAGGACGCGCGCGGCCAGAAGGTTGCGGTTCCCGCTGCCACGGCCAGAAGGCCGGCCAGCGCCCAGGCCGCCAGTTCGCGCCCGCGGATCGGTCGTCGCGCCGGTGTGCGTGTCGTCACAGCGGATCCGTCGCCGGCACTGCCCGTGTTGGACAGAGCCTGGAGCGCGAATGCGAAATCGCGCGCGGACTGGAACCGATCGCCGGGATCTTTCTCCAGCGCATGCCGGACGATGCGATCGAGCGCCGGCGAGACGTTGGTCAATGTGCCGGCCAGATCCGGGGGATCGTCGCGGAGCACGGCGGTCATCGTTTCGGCCGCGGTCCGGCGGGCGAACGCGCGATGACCACTGGTCAGTTCGTAGAGCACGGCGCCCAGCGCGAACAAATCGCTGCGCGCATCGGCGGGCTCGCCACGGACCTGTTCGGGCGCCATGTAGCCGACTGTGCCGAGCACGGTGCCCGCGTCAGTGGCGGCCATCGTTGGCTGGTCGCCGGAGCCGGTTCGATCCGGCCCCAACTGCTTCGCGAGACCGAAGTCGAGGATTTTCACGTGCCCGTCGCGCAGCAGGACCACGTTTTCGGGTTTCAGGTCTCGATGAATGATGCCGCGATCGTGGGCGGCTGCCAGCCCTGACGCGATTTGCACCCCGACGTCGATGCACTTGCGCGCGGCCAGCGGTCCCTGCGCGAGCCGCGCCCGCAGCGTGTCGCCGTCAAGCAACTCGGTGATCATGTAGGTGGCGCGGGTCACCTCGTCCGAATCGATGACGTCGGCGCTGCCGATGTCATGCACCGCCAGGATGTTGGGATGATTGATGGCGGCGACGGCGCGGGCTTCGCGCTCGAAGCGCGCCAGCCGATCCGGATCGCGCGCGAAGGCCGGCGGCAGAACTTTGATGGCCACGTCACGGTCCAGGCGCGTGTCGCGAGCCTTGTAGACGTCCCCCATCGCGCCGCTGCCAATCGGCGCAAGGATTTCGTACGGACCCAGCTTGGTGCCAGCGGCCAGATTCATCGGCGGGCGCGATTCTACACGACGCGGTCAGAGATCCTGCGCGCGCACCGCCGCGCCGAGCAGTCCCGCGCCTGGATTGAGAATCACGGCGACCGGCACCATCCGCATCCAATCGGTCATGGGGTGCTTGTCGACGAAGGCGTCCATGAACCCGCCCGCTTTGAGCGCGGGCAGAATCTTGGGCGCGATGCCGCCGCCGACGTAGACGCCGGCCGTCGCCATCGATCGCAGCGCGAGGTTGCCCGCTTCGGCGCCGTACGCATCCACGAACATGTCGAGCGCTTCCGCGCACTGCTCGCAGCGGCCTTCGAGCGCGGCGGTGCTGATGGCGGCCGGCAGGTCCACGAGGTCGACGTCGGGCCCGAGCGCCCGGCACGCCGCGCGCACGTCCTGCGTGCCATGCGTGAATCGAAACAGATTGACGAGGCCGGGGCCGGACACGACTTTCTCGCAGTCCACGCGCGGGTGGAATCGGAGAAGGTCGTTCATCATCGCCAGCTCGCGCGCCGTGCGTGCGGAGAAATCAGCGTGTCCGCCTTCGGAGGCCGCCGGCACGAATCGTTCCTGAACGTTGTGCAGCAGCGCCTCGCCCAGGCCCGTGCCGGCTGCGATCAACGCGGCATTGCCCGTCGGGACCATAACGCCTTCCTGCAGGACTTCCAGCTCGTGATCCTCGAGCACCGGCACCGCGTACGCCATCGCGACCAGGTCGTTCACCAACTCGACCGGGCCACCCAGTCGCAAGGCGATCGGCGACACGTCGGCGACCCATGGGACATTCGTGAGCCGGGCTCTCGTGCCCGACACGGCGCCCGCGACGCCGATACAACCCGCCACGATCTGTGACGTGCCAGTCTCCTCGATGAACGTCGCGATGACTTCGTCGAGGCTGTCGAAGTCGAGCGTCGCGTACTCGCGCACGACACGCAGTTCCGGACGGTCCCGGCCGGGGTTGAACAAGCCCACGAGCGCCTTCGTGCCCCCGATGTCAGCAGCCAACAACATTGCCGAGGATCATAGTCGAGGGAATTCACCATGGGGGGCCATGAGGGGCCATAGGGATGAGGGGTCTGGCGGCCGCCTTTGGCGGCCGGCGGTGCGACGGAGCAGCGAACACGCGAGAGTCCGGTAATGGGGCGTGGGACGCGTTTCCACAAGTCCCGTCTCCGTCCCCTCCGCTTCTTCGTGTGAACTGACAAGCAAAATGGACAAGCACATCCCCATGGCTCCCCATGGCCCCCCATGGTGAAATCGTTAGACGTACGCTTGACTTCCTTCGCAGGTCGCTTCAATGTGACCGGCGGCGTCGTGGACACCCGATCTTCAGAAAAGCATCCCTTCACCGGCGAGCACGTCGCCGCAGCCGGCAAACTCACGCTGTTTTCAAAGCGGGATCTCCGTACGCTCGTGGAGCGGCTGGGTGGTGTGTTTTCCGGCGACGTCACGCCGCGATCGACGGTGCTGGTGGCCGCCGGTGAGTTGCTGGCGGTTCCGGAATCGGTCCACCGGGTGCTGACGGAAGACGAACTGTGTGCGATTGCCGGTTTGCCGGATCTGGAAACGCTCCGGTCCCGCTACTACGCCGCCAAAGACCTGCGCGCGATGTACCCGGCGCTGCGCGATGACCATCTCCGGTATCTCGAACGCTGGGGGCTGATTCGATCGGTCGCCGGCCGGTACTCGTTTTCCGACCTGCACCTGATCAAACAAGCTGTGGGGGAGCTCGATCGGGGCGCGTCGCTGCATGCCATGTTGCGTGCGATGGAAGCCGAGCAGCAAGGGCAGCTCGCACTCGACTTCCAACCCGCGCGGGCCGAACGCGCGCCCGCCAAGGTCGTGGCCCTTCGCACAGCCGATCCGCCGGCGGCGTCGCTGTTTCCGCAATCGCGCGTGACGGATCTGGCCACCGCGAACCGGGCGCTGGCCGCCAAGTACTTCCTCGAAGGGGCCGAACTGGACGATGGCGAGAACCGCGATTTGACGGCGGCGGCCGCGGCCTATCGCCGAGCCGCGCTGTTCGATCCCCATCTGGTGCCGGCAGTCGTCAATCTCGCCAACATCTATTACGAGCGCGACGAGCTCGTCGAGGCCGAAGCCCTGTACGAAAAGGCGATTCGCCTGGATGCCGAGTGCTTCGAGGCCTACTTCAACCTCGGCAACATCCATCACGACCTGGCGCGCTATCCCGAGGCGCTCGCGGCCTACCGCGATGCCCTCGCGATCAACCCGACCTACCCCGAAGCGCACTTCTATCTGGCGGTCACGCTGGAAAAACTCGGCCGCTCATCCGAAGCGCGGCCGCACTGGCGCGAGTACCGCAACCTGGCGCCGGACGGTGAATTCGTCGCGCTGGCGAAGGAATTTTCGGAAGGGCCGAAGACGACGACCTAGTCGACGATGAGTTTGAGCCCGAACGCCTTTTCGACCAACTCAAGATCTCGTCGCTCTTCCGGATCCGCCAGGGTGAGCGCGTGGCCCTTCGCATCGTTGCGGCCGGTGCGGCCGACGCGGTGGACGTAAGAATCCAGGCCGTGCGGCACTTCGTAGTTGACGATGAGCGAGACGTCCTCGATGTCGAGGCCGCGCGCGGCGACGTCGGTCGCGACCAGCACCTTCGTCCGGCCTGACCTGAAACTCTCGATCGCCGCCGTCCGTTCCTGTTGTGATCGATCGGCGTGCACCGCCACCGCGTACAGGCCCGACGACTGCAACTGCCGCGACAAACGGTCGCAGCCAATCTTCGTATTGACGAAGACAATGGCGGATTCGTTGTGTCGCTTGAGGTACTTCGCCAGGAACGCGGATTTCTCGCGCGAGGGCAGGATGCGCGCCTCGTGCGTGATCGTGATGGCCGGACCGCGGCGCGATCCGACCTGCACGAATACCGACGTCGGCGCTAACGCGTCCGCAAACCGCATGACCTCTTCCGGCATCGTCGCCGAAAACAACATGGTCTGGCGCGCTGATGACGGAGGTAACGCTTCCGCGATCTTGCGCACGTCCGGCCAGAAGCCCATGTCCATCATCCGGTCGGCCTCGTCCAGCACGAAGATCTCGAGCTTGGAGTAGTCGCCGATATTGCTGCGCATGTGATCGAGCAGCCGGCCGGGTGTGGCGACGACGATGTCCACGCCGGCCTTGAGGGCGCGTTCCTGCGGACCCATCGGCACGCCGCCGTAGACGGCCGCGCTGGCGACCGGCGCGTGGTACGCGAATCCCTGAATCTCGTCGTCAATCTGCGTGGCGAGTTCGCGCGTGGGCGCGAGGATGAGCGCGCGCGTCGCCGTGTGCGAGGCGCGCGGCCCCAGCTCACGATCTTCGCGGATGAGGCGCGCGAGCACCGGCAGCACGTACGCCGCGGTTTTGCCCGTGCCGGTTTCCGCGCATCCGATGACGTCGCGTCCCGCGAGCGCATACGGCAGCACCGCACTTTGGATCGGCGTCGTCTGCACGAAGCCGCGCTGTTCGAGCGCGTCAAGCAAGGCCGGCTCGGTGACGAGCGAGGTGAACGGGACTGGCGCGGGATCGAACGGCGCCGACGGACGCTCGGCCACGCTTTGCACGGCAGCCGGGTGCTGCGTGGCGTGACTGTGTCCGCCGCCGGGACGACCGCCGCCCCGGCCGCCACGACGGCGACGAGGCGAATGTGGGGATGTGGGTTCGTTGGTCAACTTAGGTGCGGCAAAATATAGCGTTCGAAGCTAGCGAGCGCGGAACGTGATGATGCCGCGGACCGGATCGTATGGCGAGACGCCAACCGTTACCCGGTCGCCCGGGACCACCTTGATGCGGAACCGCCGCATCCGACCGCTCAACTGCGCCAGCACTTCATGGCCGGCATCAACCTGCACCCGATAGAGACCGCCGCTATGCACGGCGACCACGGTGCCCTGGACATCAATCAGATCGTCCTTGCTCAAATTCGCTGTCCTCTCAAGCTCTTAAGCATAACAGGCGAAGGGCAAAGGGCAGAGGGCAAAGGGCAAAGGGCTGCGAATTGGTCCAAAACCTCAATGTCCGGTGCCCGGTGACCCCCGGGACGGGCGGTTGCGGCGATAATACGGTCGCATCCCGGGCGGTTAATCGCGACCCTCGTGTGTCTGAAGGAGCCACTGACATGAAGACCATCCGACTCATTTTGATCATGGTTGTCGCCTCGATTGGCGTGACGACCGCGCTGCAGGCACAGCAGCCGACGCAGCAACCGCAGCAGCCCGCCGCCGAGATTCCGTGGAACGACAAGATTCCCGCGGGTACCGCCGCCCACGCGACGCGCGCCCTGGCCGAATCGCCGCGCCACGGCGAGTGGGTCGACATCAAGCTGCCCGATGGCACGGCGCTCAAGTCGTTTGTCGTGTATCCGCAGCGACCAGACAAGTCCGGCGTCGTGCTGGTGATTCACGACATCAACGGCATGCGAGACATCCCGCGCGCAGTCGGTGATCAGCTCGCGGAAGATGGATTCATCGCCATCGTGCCGGACTTCCTGTCCGGCAAGGGGCCGAACGGCGGCGCCACCGAATCGCTGGGTACGAATGTCGGCACAACGATTCGCACGTTGACCGGCGATGAGATGAGCGCGCGCCTTAATGCCGCGATGGAATACGGCAAAAAGCTGGCATCGTCCAACGGGAAGACCGCGGTGATCGGTTTCTGCTGGGGCGGCACGCAGAGCTTTAACTATGCGATCGCGCAGCCGAATCTGAACGCCGCAGTTGTTTACTACGGCAATCCAACGGCCGGCCGGCCGACACCCGAGGTCGCGACTGAAGAGGACTACGCCAAGATCAAGGCGCCCGTAATCGGGATGTACGGCGGCAGTGACAACCGAATCAACGCCACGATTCCCGCAACCGAAGCCGCGATGAAGAAGCTCGGCAAGTTCTACGAGCCGCACATCTTCGAAGGCGCTGGTCATGGCTTCCTTGGTAACCAGGCAGGCAGCAACGGCGCGAACCTCAAAGCGGCTGAACAGGCATGGCCGCTGACGATTGCGTTTCTGACGAAGCATCTCAGGTAACGACGGGTGACGACAGGTAACGACAGGTAACGACGGGTGACGAACTAACGATGTCTTTAGTGACGCTGTCCGCTGTTCGCGATGCCGCGAAGCGCATTCAGTCGATCGCGCGGCGGACGCCGGTACTTGACGTCTCGGATCTGGCTGGCCGGCCGTTGTGGCTCAAGTGCGAGCCACAGCAGCCGGGCGGCGCGTTCAAGATCCGCGGCGCCACGAATATGCTGATGCGGTTGTCGCCGGATGCGTTGAAGCGCGGCGTCATCACGTTTTCCTCGGGCAATCACGGCCAGGCCGTGGCTCTTGCCGCGTCGAGGCTCGGCGCTCCCGCCGTCATTGTGATGCCGACGACGGCTCCGGCGATCAAGATCGCGGGCGTGAAGCGCTGGGGCGCAGAAGTCGTGCTGGAAGGCACGACGTCGGTCCAGCGCCGCGTGCGCGCCGAAGCCATCGCCGCGGATCGCGGGCTCACGATGGTGCCGCCGTTCGATCACGAATGGATCGTGGAAGGGCAGGGCACGTGCGGCCTCGAGATCCTGGAACAAGTTCCTGGGGTTCACACCATCGTTGTGCCAGTCGGCGGCGGTGGGCTGGTGTCGGGCGTGGCCGCGGCCGTGAAGCAATCCAATCCGAACGTGCGTATCGTCGGCGTGGAACCCGCCGGCGCCGCCAAAATGTCGGCGTCACTGGCGGCGGGACATCCCGTCACGCTCGAGTCCACGCGATCGATTGCCGACGGGCTCATGCCTGTGCGGCCCGGCGACATCACGTTTGAACACGTCAAGAAGTTTGTCGATGCGATGGTGACGGTGGACGATGGACTGATTGCCCGCGCGGCGCTGTGGCTGTTCCACGAGGCCAAGCAGGTCGTTGAGCCGAGCGGCGCGGCCACCGTCGCTGCGGTCCTTTGGCCGGCTGAAGGCAGTCCGCTGGCGGATCGATCGGTGAAGGTCGTCGCGATCCTGAGCGGCGGCAATATCGCGCCGTCTACACTCGCGGAACTCGGAGAGCCGCTCGTCTGATCGCGCGCGTCCTCCCAGGAACGTAGAATGTCGTCTCAGTACGAGTGAGGCTCCCATGCAGAAAATGATCGTCCGAACCGTTGCGATTCTCGCCGTGACTCTGGCCGTTGTGCACGCACAGACTCCGGCACCGGCCGCGCGCGTACCTTCCCAAGCGCCCGCGTCAGCGGCGCGCGTGCCGGCAATGAGCGCGGTGGATCCAGCGCTGTTCAAGGGGCTGCGCTACCGCCTTGTGGGTCCCTCGCGCGGCGGGCGGGTCACGACGGTCACCGGCGTGCCTTCGCAGCCGGCCACCTTCTACATGGGCGCGGCCAGCGGCGGGTTGTTCCGGACCACCGACAGCGGCGCAACCTGGACGCCGATCGCTGACGGCAAGATTCCGGTCGGATCGATGGGGTCGATTGCCGTCGCGGATTCCGATCCCAACGTGATTTATGTCGGCACCGGATCGGATGGTGTCCGCAGCAATGTCTCCACCGGCCGAGGCGTCTACAAGACGACCGATGCGGGGGCGACGTGGACGTTTGTGGGTCTGTACAACGCCGGTCAGATCGGCGCCGTGCGGATCCATCCGACGAATCCGAACATCGTATGGGTCGCCGCCGTGGGCGACGCGTTCAAGGCGAACAGCGAACGCGGCATTTTCAAGACGACCGACGGCGGCGCGACCTGGAAGAAGACGCTGTTCGTGTCCGACAGCGTCGGCGCGATGGACGTCGAGATCCAGCCGGGTCATCCGAATGTCGTCTATGCCTGGATGTCGCGCCTTGAGCGCAAACCGTGGACGATCATCAGCGGATCGCGTGAGGGCGGGTTCTACAAGAGCACGGATGGCGGCGAGACGTTCGCGAAGATCACGGCCGGGCTGCCGGGTGAGTTGATTGGCAAGGCCAACCTGGCCGTGACGGCGGCGAAGCCGGATCGCGTGTATGCGCTGATCGAAGCGTTGCCGGCCGCCGGCTTCTATCGATCCGATGATGCGGGGCAGACCTGGGCGTTGATGACGTCGCAAGCGTCCCTGCTGCAACGGCCGTTCTACTACACGACGTTGGGCGCCGATCCGTCGAATGGCGACGTCGTCTATGCGGGCGCCGAAAGTTTTTTCAAGTCGACTGATGGCGGCAAAACATTTGCGGCCTTCCGCACGCCGCATGGGGACAATCACGACATCTGGGTCAACCCAACCAACAGCAACATCATGATCCAGTCGAACGACGGCGGCGCCAACGTGTCGACGGACGGCGGACGCACCTGGTCGTCGCAGAACAACCAGGTCACCGCCGAGATTTACGGCGTCACCGTCGACAAACAATTTCCGTTCAAGATTTACGCGGCGCAGCAGGACACGAGTTCCACCATCATCATGTCCAGCCAGGCGGCGCCGATGAATCTCAATGATTGGCGCGGCGGCCCGGGGTGTGAGACCGGTCCGATCATGCCGCACCCGATCAATCCCGACATCGTGTACGGCTCCTGCAAAGGCCAGTACGAGTGGATGAACCTCAAGACCGGCCAGGCTAAGAATTACTGGATTGGCGGTCAGTCGCTCTACGGCAATCCGTCGGCGGACTTGATCCTGCGTTTCCAGCGCGTGTCGCCGATGGCCAGCTCGCCCTGGGATCCCGAGGTCGTGTACTACGGGTCGCAGTATTTGCATCGGACGCGCGACAAGGGCGTCACGTGGGAACGTATCTCGCGCGATCTCACGGCAAACGATCCGTGCTGTCAGGCGCCTTCCGGCGAGCCCATCACGCGCGATGTGACCGGCGAGGAGTTCTACAGCACGTTGTATGCGATCACCGAGTCGCCGCTCGAAAAGGGCGTGATCTGGACCGGCGCCAACGACGGACCCGTGAGTGTGACGCGCGATGACGGCAAGACCTGGACGACGGTGACGCCGAAGGACCTGCCACCCGGCGGTCGCGTGCAGTGGATTGAAGCGTCACCGCACCGCCGCGGATCGGCCTACGCCGCGGTCTATCGCTATCTGCTCGGCGACTACGCGCCGTACCTGTATCGCACCGACGACTACGGCAAGTCCTGGACGCGTTTGACCGACGGCAAGAACGGGATTCCGGCCGATTGGCCGACGCGCGTCGTCCGTGAGGATCCGGATCGCGAAGGGCTGCTCTACGCCGGCACCGAGTTCGGCATGTTCATTTCATTCGACAACGGCGCGCACTGGCAGTCGTTCCAGCTGAACTTGCCGGCGACGCCGATCACGGACATCAAGGTCTATCAGAAGAACCTCATTGTTTCGACGCAGGGCCGATCAATCTGGATGATCGATAACGTCACGGCGCTGCATCAGTTCTCACCCACGGTGCTCCCGACGAATGCGCATCTCTTCAAGCCGCGTGACGGCTACCGTACGCGGGTCAATCCGGATCGATTGGGTCCGATGATTGAGTACTACCTGCCGGCGGCGCCGGCCGGGCCGGTCGTGATGGAGATTCTCGATGCGAAAGGCGCGGCGGTGAATCGCTATTCGAGTGACGCGGCGCCGGCCGCGGGCGGCGGGGGACGCGGAGGAGGCGGAGGTCGCGGAGCTGGCGCGGGTGGAGCCGGCGCTGGCGGTGGCGGCGATGCGGGCGCCGCGGCCGTCGATCCCGATGCGGCGCCTGCCGGCGGCGGCCGCGGTGGCGGGGGAGTCACGCCGCGCGTCACCAAGACCGAGGGCATCAATCGATTTATGTGGGACGTGCGTCATCAGACGGGTCTCGGGATGGCGCCCGGCGCCTATCAGGCGCGGCTCACGGTCGATGGCAAGACCTTCACCCAGCCGTTCACGGTGCTGCTCGATCCGCTGCTCGCCGCCGAAGGCCTCACGGCCGCGGACATTCAGGGGCAGTTCGACCACAACACGAAGATGCGCCAGTTGAGTGCGGACGTGACGCAGGTCATGACGCGCGTGCGCAACGCGCAGACGCAGTTGAAAGGCGCCACCGGTGCCGACGCGGAGAAGGCGAAGAAGATCGACGCGATCGCTGCGAAACTGCAGACCGAGCCCGTGCGGTACGGCAAGCCCGGGTTGCAGGCGCACGTCTCGTATTTGGCCAACATGACGAGCGGCGTGGATCAGAAAGTCGGCAAGGACGCGCTCGACCGCTACGCGATGCTCCGAAAGGAGCTGGACGCGATCGTCGCGCAGCTCGATCTACTGCTTGGGAAGTAAGTGAAGGGAGTCAAGGAAGTGAAGACGCCACAGGTGTCGCGATGAATGTCACCATCAAACACAATCCGGCGTTTGCGCTGGCCGTGGTCCAGATGGCGCCAAACGAGACCATCAAGGTGGAACCGGGCGCCATGGTGAGCTACAGCGACGGCGTCAGCATGGAGACGTCCACCCAAGGCGGCATCTTCGGCGGGCTGAAGCGGATGGTCGTCGGCGAAAGCTTCTTCCAGAACACCTACACCGCTCCTGCTGCGGGTGGTGAGATCACACTCGCCGCGTCGTTGCCTGGCGACATGGCCGTGCTGGATATCGCCGGGCAGGAACTGCTGCTGAAGAGCGGCGCATACGTGTCGAGCGAGGGCGGCGTGACCATCGACGCGAGCTGGGGCGGTGCGAAGGGATTCTTCGGCGGCCCCGGCCTCGTGCTGCTGAAAGTGTCCGGCCGCGGCAAGGTGCTGATTGGTGCCTATGGCGCCATCGAAGAGCGCGTGCTCGCCGCCGGCCAGCGCTACACCATTGATACGGGACACATCGTGGCGCTCGATTCGTCGATCACATTCACGTTGCGCAAGTCAGGCGGCTGGAAATCCACGATCCTTGGCGGAGAAGGATTCGTCTGCGAACTGAGCGGGCCCGGTCGCGTGCTCATGCAGACCCGATCCGAACAAGCGTTTCTCAGCTGGCTGCTGCCGAAGATTCCATCGCGATCCAACTAGGATGCCCAGGCGCGCCCTGATTGGCCTCGGCATCGGCGTCATCGGCACCGTGATCGCCCTGGCCGCCGGGGCATCTGAGATCGGCCGGCGCGTCGAAGGTCTTACGTATGACTGGCGTGTCGCGGCGCGCCCGACGCCGGCCCGCGATGACATCGTCATTGTCGAAATCAATGAGTCGACCGTGCGCGCGCTGGCGCCCGTGGTGGGGCGCTGGCCGTGGCCGCGGCTGATCCACTCCGGCGTCATCAACTACCTGGCGCGTTCCCGGGCGCGCGGCATCGTGTACGACGTCGCCTTCACCGAGGCCGATACGCAAGGCGCCTACCGAATCGGCGACCACCTCGTCCAAGGGCCCGAGTCCGACGCAGAACTCATCGCGGCCGTGCGGCGCGCCGGGAATGTCGTGCTGTTAGCCGACGCGTTGTTCCTCGGCCTTGAAACCGAATCGAAAACGCTCGAGGCCTGCGGCAAGCCGGTCCCGCCCGGCACCGTGTATGCGCCGGGTCCCGGACTCGTGTCGAAGCCGTGCGTGCTCCTGCCGTTTCCCGCGCTCCGTGACGTCGCCGGTGCGGTCGGCCACAACTACCTGGAAAAGGATCCGGGCGGTGTGGCGCGCGCGATGTTGCCGTTCATCGAGTCCCACGGCGTCGCCGTGCCGTCGCTGGGTCTGGCCTCCGTGCTGCTGGCCGGACAGGTACCGGTCGATGGCGTGCGCCTCACCGGTCAGGTGCTTCAGGTTGCGGACGCCACGTTGCCGCTGCGCGACGATGGCGACTTGCTGCTGAAGCTGCATGGGCCACCGGCCGGTCAACGGTCCGGATTTCCGGTCTATTCATTCTTTGATGTGCTCCTGTCCGAGCAGAACGTCGCCGACGGGAAAGCGCCGCCGGTTCCGGAATCGGCGTTTGCCGGCAAGATCGTGTTTGTGGGAACGAGTGCCACCGGCCTCGCGGACGTTCATGCGACGGCGTTCGGAGGCAGCACGCCCGGCGTGCAACTGCAGGCCACGCTCGCCGACAACGTTCTGTCGCGACAGTTCATGCGTCGCAGCAGCCGGGCCACTGATGCCGGCCTCACGATTGGCGCCGGCATGGTCGCGGGCGTCGCGGCTCTGACGTTGCCCGTCTGGTGGGCCCTCGGCGGTGTGGTCGCCGCGATGGCCGCGCTGGTCGGCTGGGCGTCGCGTGCGGTGGGCGGCGGCATGTGGACGCCGCTGGTCGCGCCGATGACAGCGGCGTCCGCGGCGCTCGTCGGCGGTCTTGCCTGGCAGTATTTCGTGGAGGGCCGCGAGAAGCGTACCGTGAAGAAGCTCTTCGGGCGCTACGTCTCACCCGATATCTTTCATCAACTCATGACAAATCCCTCCGCGGTGCGTATTGGAGGTGAACGTCGCGACATGTCCGTGCTCTTCTCCGACATCCGCGGGTTCACGGCGGCGTCGGAGCAATCAGCGCCCGAAGCCGTCGTCGCGCAGCTGAATGAATACTTCAGCGAGATGGTCACGGTTCTTTTTCGGCATCACGGCACGCTCGACAAGTTCGTCGGAGACATGGTGATGGGGCTGTTCGGAGCACCGGTGGCCGATCCCCGTCACGCGGATCACGCCGTGGCCACGGCCGTGGAGATGAGCACGGCCCTCGGACGCCTGAATGCGCGCTGGATTGCCGAGGGGAGGGCCCCGCTCGAAATCGGGATCGGGATCAACTCCGGGGAAATGATTGCGGGTAATATCGGCTCTGAATCCATCATGAGCTACACGGTCATCGGCGACGCAGTGAACCTCGGCGCCCGGATTGAGTCCTTGAACAAGGACTATGGCACGCGCATCCTGATCAGCCAGGCGACGCTGGATCGGTTGACGAGCCCGGTGCGCACGCGCCGCGTGGGTGAAGCGGCCGTCAAGGGCCGCCGCGAGCCTGTGGTGATTCACGAAGTCGTCGCGGACACATCGGGGGAGGATCGGAAATGATCCGTGTGCTTATCGCAACAGTGGTGTTGGCCTGCGTCGGACTCAGCGCCGCGGTTTCTGCCGGCGGACAGTCGATCGGCCAGATTACGAAAGGCATCCAGACGGCGTCCAAAGCCTGGCAGGACACCAAGTTCTCTGACGCGGAAGAGCAGCAGTTGGGCGCCGACGTCAGCGCGAAACTCCGCGAGAAGTACGGGGTCGTGCAGGATGCGGCCGTGCATCGCTACATCACGCTCTCCGGCTCGGTGCTGGCCGAACGCAGTTCGCGTCCCGACCTGCGGTGGACGTTTATCGTGCTGGACACGGACGGCATCAACGCCTTTGCGGCGCCGGGTGGATTCATCCACATTACGCGCGGCGCGCTTGCGCTGATTCAGAACGAAGCTGAGCTGGCCGACGTGCTCGCCCATGAGATCGGACACGTCACGGGCAAGCACACCATCAACGCCATCAAGAAATCGAAACTCAAAGGCACCGCGATCAGTGCGACGACGAGGAATGAGTTTCTGGGCGCCCTCGGCAATCAGCTCTACGACATGACGCTGGAGAATTCGTACGATCGTGGCGATGAAATGGACGCGGACAAGACCGGCGTCGCGCTCGCCAACAAGGCGGGCTATGCGCCCACGGGGCTCGCCGCGTTTTTGACCCGCCTGGCCGATCGCAACAAGGGTCTGACGGATCGCAGCGGCATCTTTGCTTCGCATCCGGAGACGAAGGCGCGCCTCGACGCGCTCACCAAAATCATCAGCAGTCAGAAACTCACGAGCGCGGCGATCGTGCAGGCGCGGTACACACAGTCCATCAAGTACAAACCCGTTGCCGTCGATCAGGTCGCCCAGGTCGGGCCGCCGTCGGCCGCGACGGAGACTTCCAAGCCTGCGGCAAGTGGCGGTTCGGGCAAGCTGGGTGTGAGCGGACTGGATCCGCTGGGCAAGGAAAAATCGAGCTCGAGCACCGTCGCCTCCGCCGGATCGCGCGGCGTGAATCCCGATCGGGACGCCAAGGGCGGCCCGAACAAGGCGCTCGTCGTCGTGACGGTGACGGCTGCTGACCTTGCGGCGTTCATCAAGGGGATCACCGGCTAGTCCATGCTCGCGTCGCACCCGAACATTCGTATCCTGCTGGCCGCCGTGCTCCTCGTCGGAGCGAGCGGCCTCATGCTCGTTGTTCGGAACCGCCTGATTCGCCGCCGGCTGCTGTTTTCTGCCGGAGTCGCGGCGGGCGCGGCGCTGGTGCATCTCGTCGCCGCCTGGCGTCCCGACAGCTTTCTGGTCATCAACGACACCAACTACACCACACCGTTCGAACAGTTGCTCGAAGTCGCCGCGCTGACGAACGCCGTGGTGGCGCTGGTGTTCAATCCCTGGTTCAAGGACGGTGAGTCGGATCGCACGCCGGCGATCGTCCAGGACAGCCTCGTGCTGGCGATTGTGCTCGGCGCAGCGCTGCCGCTCTTCGAAGTCTCGAGTTTCAGTTTCCTCACCGGTTCAGCCATCGTCGCGGCTGTGACCGGCTTCGCGCTGCAGGACACCCTCGGCAATGCGTTTGCCGGCATTGCCATTCAGATCGAGCGGCCGTTCCGCGTGGGCCATTGGATCGGCGTCGGAGACCATGCCGGGATGGTCACGGAAATGACCTGGCGTGCGACGAAGATCCGCACGAAAGCCGGCAACCTGGTTGCGCTCCCGAACAGCCAGTTGTCGAGCATGGCGGTGCACAACTATTCCGTGCCGTCTGCGTTGACGCGACTGCAGGTCGAAGTGGGCGCGGGTTACGGCGTGCCGCCGAACGAGGTCAAGGACGCCCTGCTGTCTGCCGTGCGCGCGAGCGAGTACGTGCTGGCGACGCCGTCACCAGAGATTTTGGTGTTCGATTTCTCCGCGTCCGCGATTACGTACCGCGTGCGGTTCTGGATCGATGACTTCGCCAACGACGAGCGGGCGATGAGCGCCGTGCGCACACGAATCTTTTACGCGTTCAGGCGACGCAACATCGACATCCCGTGGCCGATTCAGATCGAGTACCAACGAGAGGACCCGGTCGTTGATGTGGTCGGACGGCACGCGCGGTTCCTGAAAGGCGTCGCCGGCGTGCCTGTGCTCGCAGGCCTGCCGGAGGAGGCGCACCGCGCGCTGGCCTCGACGGCGACGGAATTGCTGTTCGCGGATGGAGAGATCATCGTGCGGCAGGACGACCCCGGCGCGTCAATGTTCCTGATCCTGTCGGGCAGCGTCGTCGTCACGCTGGGACCCGAGAAGCGCGAAGTGGCGGTCATTCACGCCGGCGGCTATTTCGGTGAGATGTCGTTGCTCACCGGAGACAACAGGGCCGCGACGGTCGCCGCACGTGGGGACTGCATGGTCCTCGAAATTACCGGCGACGCGTTTCGTGACTACGTGCAGCGGAAGCCTGAGGTGATCGATCAACTGTCCGCGGCGGCCACCGTGCGGCGCAAGGAACTGGATCAGGCACGTGCGGCGGTCGGCGCGCCCCCGGTTCCCGCCGGCGCCTCGCTTCGTGACCGTATGCGCGAGTTTTTCGGGCTGGATTAGGACAGCGGGGGTCGATTTTCGCCCGCGGCCGTTGCCGAAAATCGACTCCCGCTGTCGTATATCGGCTCTTATGTCGGCTGGCCCCGGCCGCCCGTAATCCGGGCATGACCAAATCCACTCTGTTGGTTGCGGCGGTGCTCATGGCTTCGGGCGCGGGAGTTCTTGCCTGGCAGTCATCGCTGCCTAAGGTCGGCCTGACCCAGAAGGGCGTCGAAACCTGGGCCACGGACGGCGTGAACGCCGTCACGAATGGCGACGCCTGGGATCCACCCGGCACATCCGGGGCCGCTGGCACGGCCATTCAGGCCATGACGCCGGATCAGAAGGCGGCGCTGGCGCGCGAGGTGCTGACGATCGTCAAGGCGGCGGTCATGGCGCCGGCGTTTCGAGCGGCCCACGAGGCGCGGATCAAGCAGGACCACCACGCGATCAATCACGGGGTCGAGGTGGACTCGTTCGGCCCGGGTGTGGATCCCGAGAAGGCCATGATCTTGCAGACCGCAATTGGCATCGTTCAGATGTACCGGACGCAGCCGGTTGAGGCGCTGAAGACGATTTTCGAAAACCAGCGGACTGATTTGGCGGAGACCATCAAGACCGAGACCGGGGAGGAGAAGGCGAAGGCGCAGAAGCTGCTGACGAAGCTCAACGGGCTGGCCCCGCTGATGAAGTCAAATCCTGAGGAATTCAAGAAAGCCTTCACGCTCGCCATGTCGGCCCACATCGGGGGGCCCGCCACCGAGGAGGCTTACCAGGCGGCTTCAGCCAGTGGCGAGCAGGCGCAGAAGCTGCGCGATGAGCAGCGCAACTGGAATAACCGCAACCTGAACGCCGTGCTGAAGGCGAACCTCACGAGCTTCGCCGACCAACTGAGCCGCGTGGACTTCAAACTCGCCGTCCGTATCAACGGCGCCGACATCGAGTTTGTCGATCGTCTGCAGCGGATGGGCGGCGCGCTGATGCAGCTCGCGTATCGGTTCGGTCAGGGACCCACGACGTCGACGATCGCATTCCTGCGGGCGTGGGCGAAGGAACTCTAGGGTGCGTAGGGCCGTCGCGCTGACGTTCGTCGTGGCCGGTGCCGCCCTTGTCGTATTCGGTGTCGGGTGCGGCCGGAAGGAGGAGCGCGGCTCGCCACCGTCACCACCGTCTTCATCGGCGAACTCGGCTCCGGCGAATCCCTCCGCACCGCCCGCGAAGGACGCGCCACCGCCCCCACCGGCGACGTTGACGGATGTGAATCTCGCCGCGGCCGGCATGGGTGGCGCCGTCGAGGAACTCACGGGAGTCTATGGCCCAGGATTTATCGGCCGGCGGTTGATCGACGGCGTCGCCGAACCGACCTGGCGAGCACCAGCAAACTGGTGGCCCGGCGGGATGTACAACCCGATCTACTGGACGCAATATCCCCAGGAAGTCGTCTTGTCGTTTTTCGAGCGACGCCCCGCACTGGTCGGTGCGCTGACGATGGTGATGCCCGAAAAACCGACGGTGACCGTGGAGGATCCCTCAACGGCTCCGGCGAATGTCGAAGTCTGGACCGCGATGGACTCCGCGCCTGATCGGTACAGTCGCGCCGCAACAGCGACGCTCGACGCCAAGGGCGGTGAACAGACGATCAAGTTTCCCGAGACCGAAGCCCGGTTTGTGAAGTTGCGCGTGCTTTCGGGCGCCACGAAACGCGTCATCGAGATTGCCGAGATTCGCGTTCTGGAGTCGGTGCGCGACGGCTACGTGCCTTTATTCGTGCGGGAGCCCGGCGCGAAGTTGTGGAAGGGCAGTCCTCGCGAGGCGGCGCAACGCGGTCTCGACTGGCTGCAACAGGCCGCGAACGACTGGTCGAGCGACAAGAAGTGTTTCGGTTGCCACATCCAGTCGCAGGTCCTCATGGGGCAAGCCGTGGCGCTCGAGAAGGGCTATCGCGTCAGCATGCCGGCGATGCAAGCGCTCACGGATTTCATGCGCACGCAGCAAACGCCGGAAGGCACTTTGAGCCGCCAACATGACCAGGCGAGCGCCGTGTTCGGGGGGATGGGCTTTGCGCAGGCAGCCATGGCGATCGGCAAGACCAGCGATCCCGGGCTGCTCCAGACTGTGGATTACGCGCTGAAAAATCAGGCGAAAGACGGATCGCTGCCCGAGGCGTCTCCCGAGCCCCCGATCCTGCAAGGCAAGTTCATGACGACGGGCAATGCGCTGGTCGCGCTGAAGTGGGCGACGGCGCATTCTCCGGATCCCAAGTACGGCCAGGCCGCCGAGCGCGCGCTGGCCTGGATTACCGCCAACGACCCCGTGACCACCCAGGATCTGGTCTTCAAGATCGTGGCCGTGAGCCACTACGGCACGCCGGATCAGAAGCGGACCGTTTGGCCGCTGGTGGAAGAACTGGCGAGCCAGCAGCAGGCCGATGGTGGCTGGAAAGAAGTTCCCGCCACGAAGGGTTCGAATGCGTTTGCGACGGGTCAGGTGCTGTATGCCTTCAAGCAGGCAGGTGTCAGCATCCGATCGTCGATGTTTCAACGTGGCGCAGACTACCTGCTGAAGACGCAGGTCTCCGAACTGAAGTTGGCCGACGGATCGTGGCGCGCTGTGAACACGCAAAGCCAGCGTACTTCGGACATCGCGCCGACCATGTGGGCGGTCATCGGACTGGCCGGTGCGTACGGCACCGATTCGAGGGGCGCGCTGCATGTGGCCCGAGAACAGGGTGAGAAGCCGGCACCGCGGAATCTGGAAATTGTGCTCGATGTTTCCGGCTCCATGAAGACCAAGCTGGGCGACAGCACGCGGTGGCAGACGGCGCTCAAGGTGCTCGAAGAAGTCGTCGGGACGCTTCCAGCGGACGTGAACGTCGGCCTGCGCGCCTACGGACATCGGTACGCGTCGACATCGGCGCAGACCTGCCAGGACACGGAGCTCGTGGTGCCAATCGGCCCTCTCGATCGCACGAAGCTGCTGCAGACGGCGTCGAAACTCCAGCCTCGCGGCGAAACGCCGCTCATCCGTTCAGTGCTCAAGACCGTGGACGATCTGAAGGGAGCCGGAGGCGGCTCCGTGATCCTGATCACGGATGGCGAAGAGAGCTGCCACGGGAACGCCAATTCGGCCGCTGCCGAAATCAAGAAGTCCGGCGTGAACGTCACGCTCAACATCGTGGGCTTCACGCTGACGGGCAAGAATGTGGAGACTGTGCTCGCCGGCCTTGCCGGCTCCACCGGCGGACACTATTACGGCGCGCAGGATGGCGCGCAGCTGTCACGGGCGCTCAAAATCGCCGCGCTTCAGCACTTGCCATACGACGTCCTCGACGCCTCGGGCCGCGTGATGGCCTCCGGTCAGACCGGTCACCTCGACCACGACCTTCCACCGGGCCAGTACACGATCCGCATCCGCGCGCTGGATCAGGTGCTTGAGGCGCCGGTCACCATCACGGCCGATCAGACGACGTCCGTGACGCTCGGCGTCGAGGGGGATCGGTTTGTGATCAAGCGGTGACGCACACCCGTCCGTAGTATCCACACAAAGAGGTAGCGACATGGCCACTGTTCACACGGGTGTTTTCACACGGTCGTTTCGACTCATCGTTGTCATATCGACGGTGGTAAGCGTGGCCTGCGGGGGCCGGTCGTGTGGAACACCCAAAGCGGGTTCGGGCACGACAGGGTCAACCGTCACAGCAAATGACCCGTCGCGTCCGTTGCTGACCGTGGGCCAAATTCTCGCGCCATTCACGAAGGCCCGGTCCGAGTTCATCGCCATGTTGCAGGGCCGCGGCCGTGATGCCGCCATCGGGTCTGCAGCGTTGGCGGACAGCATGGACGTAGCCTTCGACACCATCGCTCGAGTATCCGATCAGCTCACTCGTGAATCGTGGGACCCCGCAGCCATTATCAAGACCGTGGGGTCGGATCCCACAGCCCTTCTCAAATGGGTGAGCCAAGAGACAATGCTCGTCCCGTACCGGGGCGTGCTCCGTGGTTCGACGGGTGTCCTGATGGACCGTACGGGAAATAGCCTCGATCGGAGCCTTCTTCTGGCGGACCTTCTGAAGCGCGCGGGACAACAAGTACGGCTCGCACGCGGGTCCCTCTCGCGAGAGTTGGCCGCACAGCTGCGCGGCAGTATGCCTACGACCATCAAACGACCATCGTCGGATGGCAATACAGGCCTCGCGACTGAACTACTGGAATCACATGTAAGCCGGGTCGGCGGACCACGCGAGTCGGCGACGAGCGCGGCCGAGCAGGTCCGCAGGGCGATGGATGCGGCCCGGAAAGAGGTCCAACGGCGATCAGAGGTGGAGAGTGGCGTTTTAATGACCTTCGTCGGATCCCCCGAGAACGGTGATCAAGGCACAACGGAGCGCGATCTCGCGGCGCTGGCTGACCACTGGTGGGTTCAGCTGCGCGTGGCCGATGCCTGGCGGGATTTGGATCCGCAAGGCATCGTCGTGACCGGTGGCGACGCTGTCAAAGTCGAAGGGACTTTCGCTCCCGATCAAGTTGGGGAGGATCTCCGTCACCGGGTTCGACTTCGCGTCGGGATCGAGTGTCAATGTGGCGGCAAGCTTGTGGAGCGGGCTGTCTTCGAACAGGTCTTCAATGTTGCCGAGGGTGATGCCATAAGTCTTCGGCAAGGGCCCGTCACCCCACCGCCCGCCGATATCTTCGCGGACAGTGGTTCCACAGCGTCCATGTTGAAGTGGTTAACGGAGCAAAAACAATGGCTCTCGGTTCTCGTGGTCGGGTCGTCCGCGGTTCAGACTGCCAGAATCACGAGCGACGGGCAGGTGCTGACAGGCAATGAGAGCGGTCGCCGTCCACCGGCTGGAGGATTGCTCGATGCTTTTGGCGGCGGCGGGGATGAACCACCGGCTTCAGGAACCCTCAGCGCCCAGTTCATCGACTACGAAGTGCAAAGACCGGGTGAGCCCGTCCAGACCGAGCGGCGGTACCTTTTTGACTGGATCGGCTCAGACGCCCGAAAGGCGGGACGAGTTGACTCGTCCGAGAATCGCACGGGTGACGACAAAGCCCTGGACGCGATTCAGGAGGTCGAAATCCTCTTACTTGGCGCACAGCCCTCGCCATCCTTTGTCTCGCATCGATTTCTGCAGAGCGTCCTGTCCAATCGGCCGGCGATCATGGGCATTCTTCGGAATCCGGAGGACCAGGCGCGACAGGCGCTGAATCAACCGCAGTCGGAGCCCTCGGCGTTCCCTGCCGAACTCTATGACCTTGCGTTGGCCAGGTTGAGCTTCAGCACGTATCGCGACCGGACCTTTTTCGCCGAACCGAACGTCTTGACACGACATCAGGGCGTTCGGCGTACCAAGGAAGGGACGGGCCACTGGTCAGCGTTCGATATTGTCAGCAGCGCGGTCCGATTCACGACTGCGGAACGGGACCACCGGCCGCTGGCAGTACATCAAGGCGTGCTGGATGCGAATATCGAAGTGCTCCTTGCATCGGTCGCTCACGAATCCACCAATGTCGCCGAACTCATGGTTACGCGAAGTAACCCCGACCAGTGGCAGGTGACGCAGACGGACGGCGACGCGGATCACCTCCGGATCACTCCAAAGGTCCCGGCATCTGCCGCGCAGGGGGGTGGCTCCTGGCGTATCGATCGCCGGAACGGCAATGTTCTGGCACTCTCGCCGTCCGGATGGGGAGGCACCCAGATCGGTGCGGACTATGGATGGAACACCTGGGCGCAAGCAACGAAGTCAATCAACTTCATCCTTAAGATCGCCGGAATCATCATGTGTGTAACAGCACTTGAGGCGCAGCAATTACTTGACAATCTCGACCGCCGGGCTCAGGGGAAAGGGCCGGCGAGTCCTGGCAAGTACCTGCTCAAGGTTGCCGGTTGCATGGTGCTCGGCATGCTGAGCGCCGTGGGGGGGATCACGCCGGGAGGACTGGGACAACTCCTGGGAGGTATTGGCAACACCCTTGGCATCGGGTTCGTTGGCGCTATGACCGCCTCGGCGGTCTACAACCGTTTCAGCGCGACGAACATGATGAATCAGACGGCTGGCAAAGGCGCGCCTGGAAAGTGAGTCGCATCCTTGACACTGGCCCTACGCGAGTATCAGCAGTTGCCAGAAATTGGGGACAACGCTGGCCCCCTCCGGCACGCCGTTGACTAGCACCGTCAGCGCGTGGCGCCGCCAAACGTAATAGAGGGCGCGACAGCGGCCCATCGGAATCAGGGAATTTGCCAGGCAGTCACCGAGTGCTCGCGTCAAATCGACGAGCCTGTACTCGGCGGGGCTCTGCGCACCGTGCAGTCCGGAGTCGATGAGGGGTACGACCTGCCCTGAATCGAGGTTCAGCACCCAACCACCCACGCGCGGTTCGACTCCAATCTCAACGGGATGGATGGGACCCACGAATGCGGTTCTCTCAGTGGTGTAGCTCACCATGCGTCGGCCTCCTGCGCCTGCCAAATCACCCCGCAAGAGAGCCGCGGCAGCTTTTCCGGCGAGTCCGCGTAACTCAATGTTCTTCGACCGCGCCAGGGCGACGGCCGTTCGAGTGGTGAATGGCTCTACGGCCGCCGCCTCGGCCGATCCGGCGCGCGAGACCGGCAGGTGTTGTTCGATTGCGCCATTCACCAGTCCGTTCAGCGCGTTCGCCCAGAACGCGTCCGTCGCGTGTTCGGGCGAATCGGCGATCGCCCGGACTGCGGCGTGGCGATAATCGACCGACAATTCCGCGACGAAGCCGCTCCCGTTGTTGCGCGGCCGGACGGCGATGTTGGCAATCGTCAGCATCGGCTGGTCGCGCATGATGCGAACAGCCTTCGATCCACGGGCTCCCATCGCGACCAGGGCACGTTCGGCGGTGGCCGCGTGTGACAGCGCCAGCGTGCCGAGCAGGGTCTGGTGAACCTCGGCCGCATCCTCCAGTGTCTTCTCCGCCTTCGGGTCCTTCGCATCGTGGAGACGCCCGATCGCCGCAGCGTTCGTCGCGCCGTACGCGGCCTCGAGCGCGAGCACGGGGTCGATCCGTCCGGCAGAGATCGCGATGGCGCAGCCTTGCGCCACCGCGGCGATGACGACATCTTCGTTTGGTGTCGAGTTGATCTTGCCGGTGCTGCGCTGCTCAGGATCGACGAAGTCGACAAGTGCGCGTGAGACTTTCGTCCGCCGGCCAGGCGCCTCGATCGTGAAATCGATCCACTGCGCCACGAGTGTGGGGCCATCCGAACCGCCGCCGAGGGCGTCGGCGAAGCCGCCACCGGGGGGCACGACGCTAAAATCCGTACCCGTGGCGACCGTGTCGCCCACCTGGAGAGCGGGGCGATATTGCTGGATGCTGCCAAGCTGCAAAAGCCCCGTGCCGCCGGCCTTCCCGATTCCGACGTTGTCCAGAATCAGAACGCGTCCGAAAACATCGCTGGCGCGAACCCGGTGCGTCAGCAGCGTGTTGCTGCTGAGCGCGCCGTCGGTCGCATACTCATTTCGAACCTCGATCGTGATGGTCTGAAAGACTGCGGCGGGTAGTTCGGCGACCGTAGCAACTGCCGCGCACGGAGCGCTCCCCGGCGTGGCCGTCGCATCGCTCGCGTCCAAATCAACCCACGAGCCGCTGCGCTCGTATTGCAACCAGTAATGGTCGCGCGCTTCGGCGAGTATCGCCGGATCCGTGGCCGCCGCAGAGGGAGTGATGCCACCGTTCTTCAGCGTTGATCGCAGCAGGTCTAAGTCCGTGCTCGCGCTCTCGAAAATTGCCGTATCCAGCCAGACCCGCCTGGATTGGCGAGCCGCGAGGATCTCCGTTGTCCGCTGTTCCGTCACACCAGCGCGGCGAAGCGCCGCACGCAGAGCAGGGCCGATGTCGGACTCGGCAGGCCGCTGGCGCGCCGCGTCCCCAAATAGCGCGGCCAGGCGCGCCTGCGCACGGTCGACCGGCAGTGAGCAGCGTGCGTAGCGGATCTTGTGCTTGCCCTCGGTCAGCAGCGCACCCAACAACAGGCTCTTGTCGACATCGTTACCGGAACCCGCGGAGAGAGTGCCGTCAGCTCCACGCAGCGCACCCGGATACAGGTCGTTTCCAAGTCGATCACGCACGAAGGCGAACGCCGAGTCAGGGCTGGGTCCCAGCACCGCTGCCCGCGCCTTGGCGTCGAAGTTCGCACGATCGGACGTGCGCGCGACGTCTTGGTATGCGGCCACGACGCGACCCGCTTCGCCGGCTTCAATGGCAAATGGACCTGGCCTGGCCTGGCCCGGCGCCGCCGACATCGAAAGGCTGCCGGCAGACACCATGGCCCACGACATCGGCAGAATGACGAACCAGCGGCCGAACACGAGCTTCGTGTGGACAAGAGTCATGGCCTACCCTTTGTGCCAATTACGAACACCGACCCGCTCTCGTCACAACTCCTGGCGCAGATTCTGGCCTCGGGCTTATGACGTCGCCGTGAGTTCCGTCGTAAGAAACGTGAAAGGCAAAACCATGACCCGGGTGTCGCTTCTCTGTGTGCTGGTGGCGATCGCGAGCCAGGCGGCTCCGCTTCCCAAGGTCGCACCCAACCCCAAGCAAAACGCACTCTTCAAAGTCGAGGTCACCGAAGCTGGCTTCTTCCCGGACGGCCGTCCCGCACCGGCCGGCAGCCGCTACTACACCGTCGGGCTGCGCGGTACGAGCCGATCCGCCAGCGCCCAAATCCTGGGAGCTTCCAAGGGCGATGACGTCCTCGTGGATGTCCGGCGCTTTGTCTTTGCACAGAACGAACGCGGCTGCATCTCGCGGCCCGAGCGCGGCGTCGCCGGCGTGCCGAACCTGTTCGGTGACACGATGACGTTTTCACCCACCAAGCCTGTCGAGGGCCGGCTCGTGTTTCTCGTGCCGGATGACACGTCACGTGTGCGAGTGCTCATCGCACCGTCAGGCCCGGACGCGCTTGCTGTACCGGCCGGCGCCGACTTCACACCGTCGTGGCCCACGCCCCAGCAGACGATTGACGACGGCTCGACCTTGCGCGTACTAGTTCTGCCGCGGCCCGCACCCCGATCGACTCTTCCGCCGCCGGCCGGCGGCCTCGAGCGAATCGTCCTCGACGTCGTCATCCAGAACTTGAAAGACACACAGGGCATCGAGTTCCAACCGTCGCAGCAGCTCCGGATGGTCGATGCGAAAGGGAAGTTCATTCAGGCCTCGCCGCTCACCAACCAACTGGGCTGCCGGCTCGAAGACGGCGATGTGATTCCGCCAGGGCATTCGCGTCGCCTGATGCTCGTGTTCGACACGCCGGCCGGTGCGCCCCGTCGACTGCAATACCGGGGATTCGAAAAAGACGAGGTGATGGTTGACGTCAAGTAGAGTCGGCGTTGTCGCGACCGTTCTGATTACCGCGCTGGCCGCCGCCGTTTGCGGCAAAAGCGCGGCACCGACGACGGAAGCCGGCGCGCCGTCAGCTTCCCCGGCCGGGGAGCCGGTCGGCAGCGTCAATGTCGCGGCCGCGGACATGGGCGGAGCGATCGAAGAACTGACCGACAACTATGGACCCGGTTTCTCGGGCCGGCGGTTGATCGACGGCCTGCTGGCTCCAACCTGGAAGATCGACTCGTTCGCGAAGAACCCGCAGGAGGCGGTGATCTCGTTCTTCGAACGGCAGCCCGCGGTCGTCAAAGCCGTGGCCGTTGTGCTGCCGGAACCCGCCGACCTCGGCCCGAAGGACGTCGAAGTGTGGACGTCGATGGACGCGCCTGACAAAGGGTTCACGAAGATCGCTTCAGCGACGCTCGAAGCCAAGCCTGGTGAGCAGAGCGTGTCATTCACGCCGGTCGAAGCGCGATTTGTAAAGCTGCGCTTTCTGACCGGCGCCAACAGCGACTGGCTGGAAATTGCCGAGGTCAAGGTCATCGAGGGCGCGCGATCTGGCTATACGCCGTTGTTTGTTCGTGCGCCGCTCGTGAAGTTCTGGAAGGGCAGTCCCCGCGAGGCCGCGCAGCGCGGGCTGGACTGGCTGCAGCACGCCGCGCCGACCTGGACAAAGACCAACAACTGCTTTGGCTGCCACGTGCACGCACAAGTGTTGATGGGCGAGGCGGTCGCGCAGAAGATGGGCTATCGCGTGAACATGCGATCCGTCCGCGTGCTCAATGAACACATGCGGGGGCAGCAGTCGCACGGCGGTTGGTGGCACCCTCAACTCACCGCCACCGCGTTCGGCGCGATGGGGACCGCGTACGCTGCCGATCTGCTGAATATCAAAGACGACAAAGGGATGTTTGGACAGAATCCCGGCTACGACGGAACGTTGAAGGCGTCAGCCGATCGCCTCGTCGAGTGGCAGGAGAAGGACGGCGCCATGGGCCTCGACCTTCCTGAGCCACCGATCATCCAGGGCAAGTTCATGACGACCGGGAACGCGCTCGTGTCGCTCACGCGCGCCGCAGCCAACTTCCCTGATTCCAAGTATCAAGAGGCCGCGACACGCGCGCTGTCATGGATCGCCTCACACGAGCCACAGACGACGCAGGACAAGATCTTCAAGATCATTTCGCTCATGCACTACGGCACGCCCGATCAAAAACGATCCGCCTGGTCCGTCGTCGAAACGTTGACGACGGAACAACAGGACGACGGCGGTTGGAAAGAGCACGCCAAGTCGGCAGGATCGAACGCCATCGCGACCGGCCAGGTGCTGTACGCGTTCAAGCAAGCCGGCGTGAGTATTCACAGTGAGATGTTCAAGCGGGGCGTTGATTTCCTCCTGAAGGATCAGGAGAACAACCCCGTCCCCGAGAACGGTTCCTGGCCGGTCACGAATACGGACAGCAAGCGGCCATCCTCATTCGCGCACACGATGTGGGCCGTCATCGGACTGGCTGGTGCGTACGGCCCCGAGGCCACGGGTGCTCTGCAGATCGTGAAACAGCAGGGCGACAAGCCGCCGGCGCGCAATCTGGAGATTGTTCTCGACGTGTCGGGCTCCATGAATACGAAGCTGGGTGAGACCACGCGCTGGCAAACGGCTCTCACGGTGCTCAAGCAAGTCGTCGAGACGTTGCCCGAAGACATGAGGGTGGGATTGCGCGTCTACGGTCACCGGTATGCGTCGAAGTCGGCCGAGACGTGCAAAGACACTGAGCTGGTCGTGCCGATCGCCGGCCTCGATCGCCCACGCCTGATCGCGGCCGCGTCGAAGCTGCGACCGCGCGGCGAAACGCCGCTGATTCGATCTGTTCTGGCGACGATCGGTGACTTGCGCGCGGCCGGTGGCGGCTCTGTCATTCTCATCACCGACGGTGAGGAAAGCTGCAAGGGCGATCCGAAGGCGGCCGCGGCTGAATTCAAGTCGGCGGGCCTCGACGTGACGCTCAACATCGTGGGGTTTACGCTCACGGGTCAGACCGTCGAGGCCGAGTTGACGGCATTGGCCGGATCGACCGGCGGGCGCTATTACGGTGCACAGGACGGGGCGCAGTTGTCGCGAGCGGTGATGCTGGCCGCGCTGCAGCGCTTGCCGTACGACATTCTCGACAAAGCAGGCGCTGTGCTGGTTTCAGGGCAGACGAGCGAACTGAGTCGCGAACTGCCGCCCGGCGACTATCGCATCCGCATCGACGCTCTGGGTCAGACGCTCGAGGCGCCGCTGAAGATTGTCCCGAATGAGACGACGTCGTTGGTGCTCGGCATCGAGGGCGATAAGTTTGTGATTCGGCGCTGAAACGGCCGCCGCGTCACGTCCGTGCGCTCTATTTCGCCGGCAGTTCTTTCACCCATGCCGAGGCGGCGGCGCGGGCGGCGGCCAGGACATCTGGGCCGTAGTCGAACGCGGTCCTCCACTGCCACGGTTTCTGGTTGTACGCGTCGTTGACGAACATGATCACCTCGCCGCCTTCGCCCATGACCTTCTTCGTCTTGGCGGCGAAGTCGACATCGGCTGTCGCCGCGAGGAACTCGCGCAGGATGACGCCGATGCGTACGTTCGAGTCGGCCGGGTAGCTGGTTGTCCACTGCCTGTTCATGAGGTCGGAGTCCGCCTTCTCTTTGGCCCGCTTCTCGACAATGTCGTTACGGATGGCGTCCATATAAGGCTTTGTCTTCATCTGGGCGATTTGTTTCTTCATTTCCGCCTCGAATTTGGCGAGATCCGCGGGCTGCAGGATCCCCTTCATCTGTTGCAGGCTTGTTTGCAGGTCGGCCTCGTCCTTGGCCAGCTTGGCCTGCATTTCCTGGTCGGGCGTCGTCTTGGGCGGCTCGTACGTCGGCTTCTGTTCTTCGCGACGTGCGGCATAGGCCGTCTTGAACGCCGCGGTGTTTACGTAGGTCTTCGTCCAGGCATAGAACGCTGTCGTCACCTGTGGGCGGGCCGACGCCGGCAACTTGGCGTAGGCCCGGCGGGCGGACTCGACGATCGACGATCCGGCGTAACCGGCTTCGCCGATGTTGTCCAGAACGAGAGCTTTGGCGTCGGCATCGGTCGTGCCGAGCTGGGTGAGCACGCTCTGGGCCGCCACACCTGCGCCCGCGACTGCGAGCACGCCACACAGGGTCCAAGTCATACCTCGTCCGACGCGTCGTGTCATGAGTGACTCCTTTTTACCGTTACGGGTGGCCACCGGGGGCCGTCATAACGGCCGGGATTGTGACGAGATTCGGTGACGCGCGTAGCTAAGAGTGTGGAGTTGATCCAGGCCCAACCTGTGCCCAATCGGGGCGTATACTGGCCGCTCGCCATCCCTATCAAACTGCCGGTTGCGGGACGGCCGTGGATCATGACGTTCGACGAGGTCTATCGGAAGCACCTGGCGACTGTCCTGCGAGCGGCCTCGCGGGCGGCCGGCCGGCAGGACGTCGCCGAGGAAATCACGGCTGACGCGTTTCTGGAACTTCATCGCCAGTTCGATCGGATCGACGCCGATCGATTGCCCGGCTGGCTCATCACCGTCGTCCGCAACCGGGCGATTGATTATTGGCGCCGGCAACAGAACGAGCGCCGCTTCGCCGAAACCGCCATCGACGTGACGCGGGCACCCGAGTGGGCGCCGATGGGGGAGACCCTGTTCCAGCATGCGGCGCTCAAGCCCGTCCATCGCGCGTGTCTGGTGCTGCGGTACGAACACGGCTTCTCCCGCGATGAGATTGGCGCGCGGCTGGGTCTCACCGAAACGCAGGTGCGCGGGCACCTGCAGTACAGCTTGGCGCTGCTGCGCAAGCACCTCTCAAAGGCCGTTTGATGAGCCAGGGATCCGACGCGAAATTGTCGTTCGACGCCGATGAGATCGGCGCGCTCGCCGTCATCGGCGTCGGCCCGTCCGCGCGTCGCGGACCGCATTGCCCCGATCCTGCGTTGCTGCTCGCGGTTGAAGAAGGCGTGCTCGATGAGGATCTCGCGGCGCGTGTACGCGGACACATGGCGGCGTGTCCCGCGTGTCGGTTGGCCGCGGCCGATCTCGCGGCCGTGCTCGATGCGGGCGCGATGGCCGAGGCGAAGGTCCGGATCGACGCACGATTGCCGGCCGTTGGAACACGGTCACCGCGTCGTGGCTGGTTCTGGCTGGTACCCGTCGGCGGTCTCGTGGCGGCCGGCGCGATCGTGTGGGTCATGGTCCAGCCGTCGCCGACAGTGCCCGATGCGAAGCCGCCACTTGTCGCTCGCAACGACGCGCCATCGCCCACGGTGTTCCAACTCGATCGGCCTGCCGTTCGGCCAGGCGAGATTGATCTCACCGTTCGAGGGGAAGGCTCGACGGTGAGCCTCTCCAATCAGATTGGCGCGGCGCTGGACCTGGTCGATGCCGGCGCCTTTGCGAAGGCCATCGACCAGCTCGACGCGATTGTCCGCGATCATCCCGCGCTACGCGACGCACGTTTGGCACACGGTGCGGCACTCCTCGGCGGCGGCCAGAACACGCGCGCGATTGAAGCGCTCGAACAGGCGCGTGCACTGCCTGGTAATCGCACCAGCGACGACGAGGTCGCGTGGTTCCTCGGCGTGGCCCTGGTTCGGTCCGGAGATTCCCTACGTGCCCGATCGGTAATCGCGCCGATCTGTGACCACGGCGGTCCGCGAAGCGCGGTCGCCTGCGCCGGCCTGGCGGAACTGCAGCGGTCGGCCGACCGCAAGTGAGGCATCCATGCAGCGGTTCTCTCGCTGGAGTGTCGCGGCCGCGTTGAGTCTCGGGCTCCTCGCCGTCGCGTCCCCCCGCGCCCAGACCGCCGCCCAGCAGCCATCATCGCCTGCCGCGAGCGAGGCCGTTCTCGCGTTGACTGCCGCCGCCGAAAAAGGCCGGCTAGCGCTCCGTTTTGATGAGGCGTTGGCGAGCGCAGACGAGGCCATCGCGGTTGCCGAACGCGCACGTGATCGACAGGGCCTGGCGCTCGCGCATCACACGAAGGGCGCGATCTTTAACACGATGGGCCGGCCCGCCGACGCAGTCGCGTGGAACGAACGGGCATTGGCCGAATATGAAGCGATTGGGGACCGCCTGGGCATCGCAAATACGCTGTCCAGCCTGGTCGCCGCGTCAACCACGTCGGGCGACGTGCCAAGGGCCAGTGCCTATGCGGAACGGGCGCTTCGTCTCTATGACGAGATCGGTGACGCTCGCGGTCGCGCGGTCGTCCTCTTGAACCTGGTCAAGCTTGCTGATGCGCCTGAACTGGCGGACGCCAGACTGAACGAGGTCCTGGCGACCGCCGATCGGCTCGGCGCGGCGGACCTCCGCGGCGCGGCCCTCAGGACTCGCGGTGGCCGACAATTCGTGTCGGGCGACTTGAGCGGCGCTCAGGTCACGCTCGAGGCAGCGGCCGCCTGCTTTGAGCAGGCACGCGAGATCGAGGACCTGGCATCGGTCCAACTCATGCTGGGCCGGATCTCCCGCGCCCACGGCGATTTCGAAGGCGCGATCGCGCGCTATCAGCGCGCGATCGACTTGTTGGCGCCGACACGCGAACGCTACACGCTCGTCGAAGCCGTCAATGCCAAGGCCGTCGCGCTCGGGCTCCTGAAGCGAAAGACCGAGGCGATCGCGACATACGAACACGGCCTGGCCCTCGCTCGCGAGTCCGGCAATCCTCGTCTGATCGACTTCATGCTGGGGAACTTCGGCGGCGGCCTGCTCGGCGGACAGGAGTATGCCCGAGCGCTGCCGATTCTGCAGGAGGTGCTCGACCGGAAGCCCGAGCCGTACATCGCGGCGTTCCGCTACAACCAACTGGCCATCGCTCTCGCTAATCTGGGTCGGGCCTCCGAGGCACTGGCGCCGATGGATGAATCGCTGCGAATCACCCGCGAGTTGAATTTGGCTGATGCGCTGGACGCCCGGCTCGACGACCGAGCATGGATTTTGTCGAAACTGGGGCGGCATGACGAGGCGCTCGCCGATGTGCGTGAAGCGCTGGCGACGGTGGACCGGGTGCGATCGCGCCTCGTGCCACAGGACTATCTGAAACGCGGCTACGGCGATCACGTCCAGCAGTTCTACGGGCATGGCGTGGATCTGCTGTCGCAGATGGGCCGGGGTGCGGAGGCGCTGGAGATGGCCGAGCAAGGCCGCGCGCGCGCGTTTCTCGATCTCCTGGCCGCGCGCGAATCGGCAAGCCTGTCGCTCGCGACGCGCGGCGCGCCTGCGCCCACGGCCGCAGGCGGCGCGCCGCTCGGCAGCGCGTCGACCGGCCGGCCGTTGGCGATGGCCGAGATCGCCGCGACAGCCGCGCGACTCCGTTCGACAATTCTGACCTACTGGGTCGGCAACGACGCCACGCTGGTCTGGGTGGTTGGCCCGGACGGCCGTGAACACGATCAGCGCCTGCCGATTGGCCGCGAACGACTCGCGAAACTCGTCGCCGCAACGACCGCACCGCTCCGCGAGCCAAGCGGCACAGTCGCGTCCCGCGGCGCTGACGAATCACTGACGAAACTGCCGCTCCGTGGATTGGGCCTGCTGGCACTGGCGCGCGACGATCGATCGTCCTGGCGCGAGCTGTACAAGAGCCTGATTGAGCCGATTCGCGCGAGTTTGCCCGCGCGCGGGGGACGGGTCACGATTATCCCGCACGGTCCGTTGTTCCAGCTGTCGTTTGCCGCGCTGCAGAATGGCCCGGGCCGGTACCTCATCGAAGACTACGATCTGAACTATTCGCCGGCAATTTCGGTTCTTGATTTCACGGGCCGCCGGCAAGAAGCCGTGGGTGCCAACGCCGGGGGACCCTGGGCCATCGTCGGAAATCCGTCGTCATTGCCGGCCGTGGGCACGGCGCCGTTGCCGCCGCTTCCGGGCGCTGCGAGAGAAATTGCATCGATCACCGCGATCGCGCCGCGTGGCAACGTCGTGCGGCTCGAGGGTGCCGGCGCGAATGAATCGGCCCTCATGCGTGCCCTCGATGCCCGCCACCCGTCCGTGCTGCATTTCGCCACCCACGGCTTTGTGTTCGACGATCCCAAAGAGCTGCCGTTCCTGGCTCTGCAGCGCGTGGGCGACGCGTCCAACGTTGACGGCCGGCTCACGCTCGACGAGGTCTACGGACTGTCGCTTAGCGCTGATCTTGTCGTCTTGAGCGCATGCCGTACCGGATCCGGCCAGGTGAGCAGCGATGGCATCGTCGGCCTGACGCGCGGTTTCTTCTACGCGGGCGCGCCATCGGTGATGGCCACGTTCTGGGACGTGACGGACGAAACGACGGCGATCCTCATGCCGGACTTCTATCGGAACTATGCCCGCGACCGCGGCAAGAGCGCGTCTCTGCGATCGGCGCAACTGGCGCTGCTCGCCGACCTCCGCGCCGGCCGCGTCGTGATCACAGCCTCGGGCCGACGCGTGACCTTGCCGGAACACCCACTCCTGTGGGCGGCATTCTTCTTGAGTGGAGAACCCTAGGAAGGGCAAAGGGCGAAGGGCAAAGGTTCGGCCCTATGTCGAACCGTCACTTCCATCCGTATCCCCACTGAACACAGTCTTTCGGGGGGACTCATGAACAGGCTTCGCTATTGGTTGGTCGCGTCGCTGGTTGTCGGGCTGGCCGGGCCTGCGCTGCACGCCGACGTGAAGACGCGCGAAAAAACGCTGGTCAAGTTCGAAGGCATGCTCGGCAGCATGTCGCGACTGTTCGGCGGCAACACGGCCAAAGACGGCATCATCGCCAGCCTCGCGCTCAAAGGGTCGCGCAAGGCATCCATGACCGACACCACCGGCGATATCACCGACCTCACCGAAGAAAAGGTCTACCGCCTCGACATTAAGAAGAAGGAATACAAGGTCGTGACGTTCGCCCAGTTGCGAAAGGAATGGGAGGACGCCAAAGCGGAGGCCGAGAAGAACGCCGAGCAGATGCAGAAGGCGCAGGGCGAAGCCGATCCGACCGCTGGCAAAGAAATGGAATACACCGCCGACGTGAAGGAGACGGGTCAGAAGAAGGACATCGCCGGCTACAACGCGCGCGAGGTCATCGTCACCATCACCGGCCGCGAGAAGGGCAAGACGTTGGAAGAGAGCGGTGGGTTCGTGCTGACCAACACGCAATGGATTGGCCCGCGTATCGCTGCGCTCGACGAAATCGCGGAGTTCGACATGCGGTTCATCAAAGCCGTCTATGGCGAGGATGCGCTGGCCCAAATGCAGCAGATGGCGACGGCGTTCGCTTTGTTTTCGTCGATGAAGCCGATGATGGAGAAGATGCAGGCCGAGGGTCGCAAGCTGCAGGGGACGACGCTGCTGTCAGCGATGGTATTTGAGCAAGTGAAGAGCGCGGAGCAGGCAAAAGCATCTGCCGCCGATCAGTCGTCCGGAAGTGGTGGCGGTGGGCTGTCGGGGCGCCTGGCCGGCCGCATGATGGGTGGCCGTGGGCAGTCGTCAGGCCCGCGTTCGACTGTCTTCACCAGCTCCCGGGAGATGCTCGCCGTGGAGACGGCTGCAGCAGACCCGGACGTGGCCATTCCGATCGGATTCAAGGAGAAGAAATGACGCGCGTCCAGATCTTCTGCGCCGTTCTGTTATTGGCAGCCGCGGCCGCATGCGGCGGGTCGGCCTCGTCGGACAATTCGTCCACTCCAGCCGCGAACGGATCCGGCGCGGCCGCCGCCACAGCCGGCTCCTCCGCCAGAGTTGTGCCTTTCGAGCAGCTGCAGGCGCTGTTGCCTCAGATCGATGGTTGGACGCGCGGTGAGCCGCGGGGTGAGACCGATACGACTGAGAAGGTGTCGCGGGTGCAGGTGAACTATGACGCTAGGGACATGGGCGGCCTGAGCATCGAAATCATGGACACGTCTCGGAACCAGGTGATGCTCGAGCCAATGCTGGCCATGATCAAAAGCGGCTACCAGTCGAACCAGGGCGGTACGGTCATCAAGGCGACGACCGTCGGCGGATTCCCGGGCTACGAAGAATGGACCAGCGAATCCAGGAACGGCGCCGTCAGCGTCCTTGTCGAGGGGCGATTCACTGTTGCGGTGACGGGCAGCTTCGTCGCCGATCTCGCGACGATTCGCCGGGTGGCGGAATCGATTGACCTGAAGAAGCTCGCCGCGTTGAAGTGAGGCTTACCCCGCGAGCACAATTCCGACGAAGCCGACGAGCGCGACCAGCAGCGCGCCCGGAATGGCGAACTTCATCCACCGGCCCCAGCTGACCTGCGCGCCCAGCAGCATCGCGAGCAGCGCGCCATTTGTTGGTGTCAGCATGTCGGTCAGTCCCGCGCCGGTTTGATACGCGATCACCGCGCCATCGCGCGATCGGCCGAGCAAGTCGCACAACGGCGCCATGATCGGCATCGTCAATACCGCCTGGCCACTCACAGACGGCACAGGAATGTGGAGAAGCGCGTGGATGGGCACCATCAGCGCCGCGGCGACGACGCCCGGCATGTGGCCAAGTGGTGTAGCCAGTGCATACAGAATGGTGTCGAGGACGTGCCCATCTGTTAGTGCCACGCTGATGCCGCGCGCGACGCCGACGAACAGTCCGGCCGCCAGCATGCCTTCCATAGCTTTCAGAAACGCGGCCGCGGTGCCCGACAGGCCCCGGCCCGCAACGAGTCCCACGGCGAAGCCGGCGACGAGGAACAGCGCCGACAGTTCGTTGAATCCCCAATCGAAGTTGAGCACGCCATAGACGTACGGCACGAACGGCAACAGCACGAGCGCCAGTAACACGCCATCGCGCGCGGTGGCGGGATCCGGCGCGGCCGCTGTCACGGCAGGCCGCACGTCGTCGCGGGACGTCATCGCGAGCGTCCAGATGATCCATACGGCGACCGCGGCGGCGAACAGACCCCAGCGTAGTCCCATTTGGCTGTTCGCCGGCATTTCCGCGAACTTGAGGGCAATCATCGTTTGAAAGGGATTCGTGGGGCCGAACGCCGACCCGACGACCGCGGATCCCACACTCATGGCCAGCGCGGTAATCGCGCCAAAGCCGAGACCTCGGCTGAGCACGAGCAACACCGGCACGAGCGCGATGATTTCCTCGTGCATATTCTCGAGCGCGCCGAGCGAGGCGAAGGCGAGACTGACGAGTACGACAATCACGCGCGGACTGCGCGTCACTCCGACCAGCGTGCCGACCAGTCGCGCCAACGCGCCCGTTGCGTCGAGCAGTCCAAAGGCGCCGCCGACCAGCAGCACGACGAGAATGACATCTGCGCCGGCGACGATACCCCGCGGTACGGTCATCAAGGCGGCCATGGGACCTACGGGCGACGCGGGCACGCGAGCGTATGTGCCAGGCACGACGACCTCGCGTCCGCTGGCGGCGTCAGTCCGTCGCTGATAACTGCCGGCTGGAATGATCCACGTCAAGGCGACGGCAACCGCGACGCCGGACAGCAGCAGGACGAGTGGGTGGGGCAGTCGGAATCCTGCGCGCATCTGGGAGTCAGCGGAGCATACAACGAGCAGGTGCGCGGGCCAGTGGACAAACTCAGTCGAAATCGGCGAGAGTGCGGACGTGCCTGGTCAAGCCTCTTCAGCAGCGGGCGCCCGTCCGCGACCTGCGGCCGGAGTTGATCGTCGCGCCGCGATCGATCGTTTGCGACAAACGCTGGTGACCGGGCGCAACGCCGACGGCGGGTGGGGCTACTACAAGGGCAAGGCCAGCCGTATTGAACCCACCTGCTGGGCGCGGCTGGCGCTCGGTGCCGCACACGACGAGACCCAGGTACGCGATGCCGCCGCCTGGCTCTCACAACGTCAGCAACCATCTGGATGGCTCGTCGAAAATTCCGAGTGGCCGATCAACATTGCGTTCAATGCGCTGGCGGCTTTTACGCTGCTGGCTCATCGGGATCAGGTCGCCGAAGACGTGCGCAACCGGCTGCTGGCGGCTGTCGTGGCGAGCAAAGGCACGGCCGCGCCGCCGTCGGACAACATGCGGCAGGACAACAGCCTGCAGGGCTGGTCCTGGATTGACGCCACCTTCAGCTGGGTCGAACCCACCTGCTGGGGGCTCCTGGCGCTGAAGAGATGGGGTCAGACCTTGGGGTCAGACCCCGGGGTCAGACCTGGGGGTCAGACCCGGGGGTCAGACCCGGGGGTCAGACCCCAAGGTCTGACCCCAGCCCTGGCGCGGATTGCCGAGGCGGAGCGGCTTTTGATCGACCGCAGTTGCCGCCCGGGCGGATGGAATTTCGGCAACGCCACGGTCATGCAGCAGGACCTCAGGGCGTACGCGCCGACCACGGCTCTCGGCCTGCTCGCCATGCAGGATCGCCGCGGCGAAGATGCCGTGGTCCGCGGCCTTCGGGCGCTCGAGACGCTGTGGACGGAAGAGATTTCCGCGACGTCGCTGGGGCTCTCGCTGATTTGTTTCGATGTCTATGGTCAGCCGCTGGACCACCTCGCGGCACGCCTCGCGGCACATGCCGAGCACGCGGTGACGTTCGGTAATCACCACGGCATCGCGGTCGCCCTGTTCGCCCTGGCGTCGGTCAGTCAGCCTCATGCCTTCCGACTTTAGGTTGACCCGCCGCGAACTGCTAAAGGCCCTGCCGGTGGCGGCCGTGCTCGCCTCGTGTGGCCGGACGCCGCCGTATCGCCGCAGCGACTTTGACATCGCCGCCCGCTCCGCCGTGGGCTTGTTTCCCGCGCCGACCTACGACGTGGACTTTGGCAATGTTATTTCCAGAGGCCTCACGGAACTGGGCATCAACGTGACGGGGCGCTCGGTGCTGCTCAAGCCGAATCTTGTGGAGTACAGCCCTGGCACGGTCATCAACACGCATCCGCTCGTGGTCGCCGGCGCCGCCACTGCCTTTCTGCGGGCTGGCGCGCGTGAAGTCGTCGTCGGCGAAGCACCCGGCCACCGGCGCGACATTGAGTACCTGCTGGCAGTCACGGGTCTTTCCGATCACCTGCGAGAGATGCGAATCCGCTTCGTTGATTTGAATCACGACGATGTGCGGATGGTGGCGCTGAAGAGCCACTTCACCGGCCTCGAGCGGCTGGCGCTTCCCGTTGAAGTGTTGCGATCGGATTTTGTCGTTTCGTTGCCGAAGCTGAAGACGCACCACTGGGCCGCGATGACGGCCAGCATGAAGAACTTCTTCGGCGTTGTGCCGGGCGCCGTGTACGGCTGGCCCAAGAACATCCTCCACTACCACGGCATCGAGAATTCGATTCTGGATTTGAATGCGACGATTCGCCCCCAATTCACAATCGTGGACGCCGTGGTCGCGATGGAAGGCGACGGTCCGATCATGGGCAAGCCCCGCCAGACGGGTTTCCTGGCGATGGGAGCGGATGTGGTTGCGGTGGATGCGACGTGCGCGCGGATCATCGGGTTTGATCCGGCAAAGATCACGTACCTGTCACAAGCGTCGGAGTTCCTCGGCCATATTGATCCGTCGCGCATCGATCAGCGCGGCGAGAATCCCGCCCGATACCGCACGCGCTTCGATGTGTTGGAGCCGTTCAAGAGCCTCCAGTTGGCGGGCGGTGGATGACCGGGCCAGGTCTGCTCGTACGCGTCGGTCTCCTGCTGGTGATGGCCACGGCCGCCATCGGCACGCCTGCCGATGCGGATCTGTGGGGCCATCTCAGGTTCGGTCACGACATTCTCACCAGCGGCCAGATCGTCCAGCCGGACTCGTATGCGTTCACGAGCGACCGCGCGTGGGTCAATCACGAATGGTTGGCGGAAGTCACCTTCGCCGAGGCGTATCGACTGGCGGGCTCGCCGGTTCTGGTCGGCTTCAAGGTGGCCATCATTGCCGCGCTGTGCGCCCTGCTCTGGTGGTACCTCGGTCGCGCGCGTCCGGCGGCTCCGGTCCTCGACGTGTTGCTGGCGCTGGCGTTCGTCGGCACGTACTGGCGGATGCACACCGTCAGGCCGCAATTGTTTTCGGTCCTGTTCTTCGCCGTGCTGCTCATTGCGATGATGCTGGCCGATCAGGGACGCCGCAAAGTCCTGCTCATCGCGCCGCCGCTGATGGCGATCTGGGTCAATCTGCACGGCGGATGGATCGTGGGGCTTGGCGTCCTGGGAATCTGGACGGTGATGCGGGTGATCGATGGGCGGATGCCGATGCGCGCTCGGCTGTTCGTTGCGAGCGCGGGACTCGCCGCGATGAGCGCCACGCTCTTGAATCCCTATGGCGCGCACATGTGGGCGTTTCTGGGCGAAACCGTGCGGCTGGGACGTGCGGACATCGAAGAGTGGGGATCGATCCTCACCTATCCCGTGGCGCTCGGCGTGCCCTGGGCGATTGTCCTGACGATGGCGGCTATCGCTGTGTGGCGAGCCGGGCGTCCACGCCGGTTCGACTACCTCGCGATCGTGGCGATCCTCGCGTTGGCGTCATTCCGCGTGAGCCGGCTGGATGCGTTCTTTACGCTCGCGGTTGTCATCCTGCTGGCGCCAGAACTGACGGCATTGATCGGACGCGCAACGAGTCGATGGCGTGCCGCGGACGAAACATCGACCGTTCGTCCCACGGCCGCTCCAACGGCCGGAGTGATCGCGATCACGGTGGTCACAGTGGGTGTGATGCTCGTGCCGGCGGCTCGCGTCGCCGCGCCGTATGCCAACTGTCTGACGATTGCGGGACCCTGGGTGCCCGATGCCGAGGCCGGTCGCTTCATTGCGCAGAATCAGCTCCAGGGCAGGATGCTGACCTGGTTCGACTGGGGTGAGTACGCGATCTGGCACTTTGGGCCCGACTTGCGCGTGTCGATGGACGGCCGCCGGGAAACCGTCTATACCGACGCGACGATTCAGGCGCATCGCCGGTTCTACGCCGGCGATGACAGCGCCATGCCGTACCTGCATGCACTCGATCCGGATTTCATCTGGTTACCGGTGCGTCTGCCCGTCACGGCGCGCATTGCATCTGAAGGCTGGACGCCCGTGTTCACGGGTTCCGCGTCCGTCGTGTTCGCGCGTGCCGGCGCCGGGCCGTTTCAGCATGTCGGCAATTCGTCAGCCGCCGTGCGATGCTTTCCCGGTCCATGAGCCTGACCAGTCCACTGACACCGGCCCAAGCCAGGCTGATCCGGATTCACGTGGTGCTGATTCCCGTGTATGGGTGGTTGCTGCTCGTGTGGAGCGCGTACGCGATCGATATCAGTCCGGCTGGACGTCTCGATCGATCCGGCCACATCAAGGGCCATGATTTCGCCCACTTCTATGTATTGGGAGAAATCGCGAACAACCATGCGGCCGATGACCTTTACGATTTTTCGGCTCAGGCCGAGCGCATGGATCGGCTCGTGCCGTCGTACGAGAATCGCTTCGCGCCGATTCACGGGCCGCAACTCTCCTTGTTGTTTGCGCCGCTTGCGCGTTTCCCGTACGAAGTGGCGTTGAGCATCTGGCTGGCGGTGACGGTCGTCGGTTACGCGGCCTGCTGCATCTGGCTTTGGGCCAGCTCGCCCGGCCTGCGACCATACCGATGGGTTGCGCTCATCCTGACAGCCGGATTTCCGCCGTTCTACCTCCTCATCGCGTTTGGCCAGAATTCCGTGCTCGCACTGGTGTGCGTGACGGGAGCCTATTTTGCGTTGCGAGCCGGGAGGCCATGGCTGGCCGGGTTCGCGCTTGGCATGCTCGTGTACAAACCAGCGTTTGGTCTCGCGTTGCCGTTCGTGCTGCTTTATGGCCGCGAATGGCAGATGGTGTTCGGAGCGACGTCAGCGGCGGTCCTGCAATTGGCCGCCGGAGCGTTCTATTACGGCGTCAACAGCGTCAGTCGATATTTCGAAGCGGTGACGCACGTGGGTCAAATCGCCGGCGTGCTCGAACCCATTCCTGACCAGATGCAGTCGCTCCGCTCTTTCTTCTCCGTGCTGTTGCCATCACCGGATGTGGCGTTTGTCGCCTATGCGGTTTGCGCGGCGCTCGTGATTGGTCTGGCCGCCTGGTGTTGGCGATCGACCGCGGCGCTCGAACTGAGATACAGCGTGCTGCTCCTGGCAACGATCCTCGTTGATCCGCATGTCAACCCGTACGATCTAGTGGCGATCATTCCCGTCTTGGTTTTGGCCGCCGGGTTCCTGATCTCACGTCCGACTCTGGAAAGGCTGCCCTGGGTACTCCTTTATCTCTGCTACTACCTGCCCGCGCTGTCCTACCTACCCGCGATTACGCATGTTCAGTTCTCGGTCATCGCACTTCTGGCCCTGACCATTGTGTTGGCCGGTATCATTCGAATGGAGAACCGGCGAACCGGCACCCGCAGTACCGCCGGCCCGGTCACGTCGAGTCTTCAGTCATGAGCCCCACACCACACTTTCTCGGGCCGCTGCTGGAACCGGGCCAATCTACGCTGACTCTCCGCCTGGACCGAACAGGCGCCACTGTGGCCGAACATGTCGAGTTGGCGTCGGATTCGAAGGGCCGGACCCGCGGGCTGCTCGGGCGCGAGAGCCTGGCAGACGGATCCGTGCTGATCATCGCGCCCTGCAACGCCGTACATACCTTCTTTATGCGGTTCACGATCGACGTCGTGTTCGCAGACCGCGATGGCCGGGTCTTGAAGGTGTGTCGTCGTCTGAAGCCGTGGCGGATTGGCGCCGCGCTGGGCGCATTCGCCGCCCTCGAATTCCCGGCTGGATGGACGGATCGCTCGGGTATCGCTAAGGGCGACTACGTAAGAGTCGCCTGACGCCGTCAAAAAGTAGCCGGTTTTGCACGGAAATCACACCACAGCCCAGCCGGGTTGAGCTGATAACCCTCAATTAATCAATCGTTTACAGCATGAACGCGAGGTGGTGGCACCATCGTGCCACTCCGGCCCCCTCTTGAAGGCCATTACCGACGCCGACAACCTCCTTCATAGTGGCTGGATAGCGTAACAGCCGCTACGACAGGCGGGCGGTTGCAGACCAGTTAACGGGCGTTCCTTTTGAGGAGTGAGTAGACATCATGAAGAACCTTCTTGTGCGATTTATCCGTGAAGACCAGGGTCAGGACCTGATCGAGTACGCGTTCTTGGCCGTGTTCATCGCGTTGGCGGTGAGCCTTGGTCTGTCCGCTGTTGCCACCGGCGTGAACACGCAGATGAGCAACATCGGCACGCAGGTCTCCACCGGTTCGTAGTTCGCGACAAGCCGTTCCACCCCGTGGATCTTCCCGATCGGGGAAGGGCCACGGGTCTGTCTTTCGATCGCTTGTTTTGGGGAAAGGAAATCCCGTGAAGCAGTGGCTTCGTCGCCTGATTCTTGATGATCAGGGCCAGGACCTCATCGAGTACGCCTTCCTGGCTATCTTCGTCGCACTTGCGGTGACCGTGGGTCTCGGCGCGATCGGGGGCGGCCTCGATACCGGGTACTCCAACATCGGTACGCAAGTCAGTGGCGGTTCTTAACACGGCTCCCGCCTAGCGGGTCCGCGACGTTCGGCCGATATATGGAGCTCGGACGCATCGTTGTGCTCGGAGTCGTCGGGATAGCTGCGGTCATCGACTTGCGCACCCGCCGTATTCCGAACCTTCTGACGTTTGGATCGACCGCCGCCGCAGTTGTCTATCACGTGTGGATGGGCGGTATCGGAGGGGTAGTGCCCAGCATGGGTGGTTGGGCAGTGGGAATCGCGCTCTTCCTGCCGATGTTCTTACTGAGGGGGATGGGCGCCGGCGATGTAAAGCTGATGGGTTCGGTCGGCGCATGGCTCGGACCCGTCCTGGTGCTTTATGCCGGCCTGTATAGCGTGCTTGCCGGCGGCCTTCTCGCGCTGATCGTGGGCGCGATGCACGGGTACCTCGGGCGGGCGTTCTCGAATCTCTGGGGCTTGTTGGGTTTTTGGCGGGCGGCAGGCATTCAGCCACTGCCGGGCTTGACGATCGAAGATTCCGCGGGTCCCCGTTTGGCGTACGGTGTTGCGATTGCGGCGGGAACTCTAGCGGCGGTTTGGCTGAAGTAAGGCAGGGCGAGGTCCATGAATCGGTCCCTTCGTACCATTCTCGTCGTCGGCATCGCGATTGGCCTGGCCAGCGCGGCGACGTACTTGGTCTATCGAGCCATTCAAAGCCGCCCGATGCGCGAGGTCGAAGTGGCCCACGCGTTTGCCGTCGTGGCCGCGCATCCGTTGACACTCGGCTCTCGCGTCACGGCCGCTGACGTGAAGGTGGTGCCGTGGCCCGCAGCGAATCCCGTGCCCGGTGGCTTCATCGCCATTGATCAGGTCGTCGACAAGGGCGTCATCGCGCCCATCGCCGAAAACGAGCCGCTGAACTCGAACAACCTGGCTTCCAAAGAGGCCGGCGTCGGACTGCCGCCCACAATTCCTCCCGGCATGCGCGCCATCTCCGTGAAAGTGAACGAAGTCATCGGCGTGGCTGGATTCGTCGTGCCGGGCACGCGCGTGGACGTCATGGTCATCCTGCACACCGGCAACACCAGCGTGGCGCGCGTCGTTGTCGGCAACGTTCAGGTACTGACGGCAGGCACCCGATACGACCAGGAATCGGCCAGAGAGGGGAAGGCTCTCCCGTCGTCGGTGGTCACGCTGATGGTGAGTCCTTCGGACGCCGAACTGGTCGGACTGGCGGCCGCTGAAGGCCAGATCATGCTGACCTTACGGAATCCGCTCGACACGGCGGTGACGCCGACAACAGGTACGTCGTCCTCGCGACTCGCCGGTGATCAGCCTGCCGCGAAACCGGCATCGACGTCGGGATCGGGCCCGGCGCGTCGGGCGACGCCGCCGCCACCACCGCCTGCGGAGCCTGCGCCCAAGAAGCCGGTGCCGGTCATCAAGGCCGGCGTGATCAAGGAGATCATTAAGTGACAAACCGGCTGCGCTTTGTTCGAACCGGTCTACTGTCCGTCGTCATGACCGTGGGCGCGGTTGTCCTGCAGGGGCAGGCACCGCCACCGCAAGCACCGCCCCAGACGGCCCCGGCTCAGACCGCTCCGGCTCAGACGGTGAGCCCGGATGGGACGCCGCGCGTCACGCTGACGGTCGGACGTTCCAAGATTCTGACGACCGAATTCGACATCACGCGCGTGGCGATCACCAATCCGGCCGTGGCCGATGTGACGGTGATCGATTCGCGCGAACTGCTGCTTGACGGCAAGGGCCCGGGCACGATCAGTTTGATCATCTGGGGTGACGGCAACGTGCGCTCGCAGTACGACGTCGTCGTCGACCCGGGCGTGTCCGGACTCCAGCGGCAGATTCAGACGCTCTTCCCCGGTGAAGACATCACCGCCATTGAAACGCCCGAGGCCGTCGTGCTTTCGGGCCGCGCGTCAAACAATGACGTCATGCTGCGCGTCGGTGAACTCGCCGCGGCCATCGTGCCCAAGGCGAAGATCATCAATCTGCTTCAGATTCCTGGCGGGAACGGCAGCCAACAGGTACTGCTCCAGGTGCGGATCGCGGAAGTCAATCGCCGCGCCATGACCGAACTGGGCGTCTCGATTTTCACGGGGACCACGGGTTCCAACGGCGTGGTTGGCCGCGCCACGACGGGACAGTTTCCGTCCACCACTCAAACGGGTGTTGGCGGCAATGCACAGACGGTCCTGAGCGACCTGCTCAACATCTTCCTGTTCAGCACGTCGCTGGACATTGGCGTCGTGATCAAGGCGCTGGAGCAAAAGGGCATGCTCCAGAGTCTTGCGGAGCCCAACCTGGTCGCTTATAACAATCAGGAAGCGAGCTTTCTGGCGGGTGGCGAGTTGCCGGTGCCGATGGTGCAGGGCAACTCTGGTCAGGTGACCATTGAGTACAAGGAGTTTGGTGTCCGCTTGTGGTTCAAACCGACCATCGCGGGCGACATGATCCGGTTGAAAGTGAAACCGGAGGTGAGCTCGCTCGACTTCGCCAATGGCGTGTCGATCGCCGGTTTCCGCGTGCCGGCGTTGATCACGCGGAAGGCCGAGACGGATGTGGAACTGCGCGACGGGCAGTCATTTGCCATCGCGGGTTTGCTCAACAACATCGCGCAGGATACGAATGCCGGCGTTCCGTTTCTGAGCAGCCTCCCGATTATCGGCTACCTCTTCAAGAGCAAGGCGACCAGCCAGGAGCGAACGGAATTGATGGTGCTCGTGACGCCACATCTGGTGCGGCCGCTCAATCCGGATGAGGTGCCGGCGTTGCCGACGATTCCGGAGAAGTTCCTTCCGCTCTGCCCGAAACCGCCGTGTGACGCCGTGCCGGTCAAGAAGGGATCGGGCGGGTAGTCCCGCGTCGCGATGGCTATCAGCGTCACGATCGTCGGATCTCAGGATCGCGTTCTGGATGAACGCCTGCGCGCCGCAGGCATGCGCACCACGAGTCTCGGCACCGCCGATTTGGCGACATTGGCGCATCCGTCAAATACGCCGCCAGATGTCGTCGTGCTGGATCTGCGCACCGGCACGGAGATCCCGCCCGTGCTGGCCTCCCTCAAACGGCAGCACCCCGACACCGGATTGATCATCGTGGCCTCGACGCTGGACACCGCGTTGATGCTGGAAGCCATGCGCGCCGGCGTGACCGAGTGCGTGACCGAGATCGATCGCGGCGATCTCGAGGCCGCGATCAACCGGCTCGTGGCCCAGCGCCATTCGCCGGTCGCTGGCGATGTCTTCGTCTTTGTCGGCGCCAAGGGCGGTGTGGGCACCACCACGGTCGCCGTGAACACGGCCACGGTACTGTCGAAGATTGGCACCACGCTGGTCATCGACCTGCATCTGGCGGGCGGCGACGCCGCACTGTTTCTCGGCGCGGATTCGCACTTCTCCGTGATCGATGCGCTCGAAAACACACATCGGCTTGACGCAGCGTTCTTCCGGGGGCTCGTGACACACACGCGGTCTGGGCCGGACTTGCTCGCCTCGTCCGATCGCGCGGCGCTGACGTCGGTCGATCCGCCGCGTGTGCGGACGCTGATCGACTTTTCGGCGCGGCATTATCGGTACACGGTGATCGATATTCCGCGGTCGGACGTCGCGGTGCTCGACGCGCTCGAAGGCGCGGCCGCGATCGTCGTCGTGGCGAACCAGGAACTGGCGACGATCCGCAGCGCGAGCCGGGTTGCGACATTTCTTCGTACGCGATACGGCAAGGAAAAAGTGTCGGTCGTGCTCAGTCGATCGGACCGGCAGGCCGAAATTGGCCTTGAAGACATTCAGCCGGCCGTGGGCGGCGCGGTCAAACACATTTTCCCGAGCGACTACCGGCTGGCTGTCGGCGCGCTCAATCGCGGCCAGCCCCTCGTGCTCGAGGGAAAGACGGCACTCGCGTCTGCGTTCCAGAACTACGCGCGCGAGTTGTCGGGTACACATTCCGCTACTGAAGAATCAGGAGCGGCCAAGGTGCCAGGCCTCCTTGGCCGCCTGACCGGACGTCGATGATGAGCGGCCCGCCAACGGATCGGCAGGAGGGATCGAAGCCTATGAGTTCGCTGATGACGCCAAGCCGAATCAACCGTTTGGGCGGCGGGCAAGCTGACACGCGCCATCCGCAGTACCAGGAGATCAAGAGCCGGGTTCACACCGACCTGCTGAATCGCCTGAACCTGGACCGCCTGACGACCGTCAAGCGGGAGGTCGCGGAGCCCGAGATTCGCAGCTTGATCATCGGCATGCTCGAGCAGGAGTCGAAGACGACGCCGCTCAGCTTGCGCGAGCGTGATCAACTGATCTCCGACATTCTCAACGAGCTGTTCGGGCTCGGTCCTCTCGAGGAACTGCTTCGCGATCCGGCAATCTCGGACATCCTGGTGAACCGGGCGCAGCAGATTTACGTGGAGCGCAATGGTCTTCTCGAGGAGACGAAGGTCGTCTTCAAGGACGATCGCCATCTCCTGCGCATCATTGAACGCATCGTGAGTTCGGTCGGCCGTCGCATCGACGAATCGAGTCCGATGGTGGACGCGCGTCTGGCCGATGGATCGCGCGTCAACGCGGTCATTCCGCCGCTGGCGCTCGACGGCCCGGTACTCTCCATCCGCCGGTTCCGCACGGACAAGTTGCAGGCACACGATCTCGTGGTGCGCGAGTCCCTGTCTCAGCCCATGCTCGCACTGCTGGAGATGGCGGTTTCGAGCCGCATGAACGTGATTGTGTCGGGCGGCACGGGCGCCGGCAAGACCACGCTCTTGAACGTGCTGTCGGGTTTCATTTCGGAAAACGAGCGCGTTGTGACCATTGAAGACGCGGCGGAATTGCTGCTGCGCCAGCGTCACGTCGTTCGCCTGGAAACCCGGCCGCCCAACATCGAAGGCAAGGGCGCCGTTCGCCAGCGTGAGCTCGTGATCAACGCCTTGCGCATGCGCCCCGACCGCATTGTGGTCGGCGAGGTGCGTGGTGATGAAGCGCTGGACATGCTGCAGGCCATGAATACGGGCCATGACGGCAGTTTGACCACCGTCCACGCGAACAGTCCACGAGACGCGCTCTATCGCCTCGACACGATGGTGGCGATGGCCAATCTCAACCTGCCCGAGCGGGCAATCCGCCAGCAGATTGCGTCGGCCGTCAACTTCATCGTGCAGGTATCCCGCCTGTCCGACGGCACGCGCAAGGTGACGGCCATCTCGGAAATCACCGGCATGGAGCAGGAAGTCATTACCCTGCAGGATATCTTCGTCTTCGAACGGACCGGTCTGGGTCCCGGTGGTAAAGTGTGCGGACGCTTCCGTGCAACGGGTATTCGTCCCAAGGCCAGCGAGCACTTTGCCCAGTCTGGTATCGAAGTACCCCGGACGATGTTCGAGCACGTTCAAGTCATTAGCTGATATGGGTAATGCGGAACTGCTGGCCGGCGCAACATTCCTGATTGTCGCTCTGCTCGTAGCCGGACCCTACTTTCTGCTGGTGGTCCGTCCCGAGGCGAGCTCGCAGGAGATGCTGCGTCAGCGCATCAAGACCGGAGGCGCGGCGAAGCCACGCCGTACGGCCACCGGCGGCGGACTGCTGAAGGAAGTCGAGCGGCTCAGCGTCATCGGCCCACTCAATAAGGCCCTCGCCGGCAGTAACGCGATCGCCGCCAACCTGCGCGATGTCGTCCACATGTCCGGGCTGAAGATGACGCCAGGCCAGATCGTCCTGGGGTCTGGATGCCTGGCGATGGTCGGCTACATCCTCGTCATACTTTGGATACCGTCGATTTGGCTGGGCCTCGCGACCGGCCTGTTTTTGGGGAGCCTCCCGTATGTCGTCCTCCGCGTGCTGCGGGCCCAGCGACTCAACAAGTTCGAAGAACAATTTCCAGAGGCCGTCGATCTAATTGCCAGGACACTTCGCGCTGGGCATGCGTTCACGACGGGCCTGCGCATGGCCGCCGATGAATTGCCCCAACCGGTGGCCGCCGAGTTCAAGCTGCTGCACGATCAACAGAATTACGGGCTTCCGCTCACCGAAGCCTTGCACTTGTTTGCGAGGCGCGTGCCCCTCATCGACGCACAGTTTTTTACGACCGCCGTGCTGACCCAGCGCGAGGCGGGCGGAAACCTGGCCGAGGTGCTCGACAATTTGAGCGCGGTCATTCGCGAGCGCTTTAAGATCAAGCGACAGTTGCGTGTCGTCAGCGCCCATGGCCGCCTCACGGGGTTCGTGCTCGCGTCGATGCCGCCGTTGCTGGGCGTCTTCCTGATGATTCGGACGCCTGAGCATTTCACGATTCTGACGACTGATCCGTTGGGTATCCGGATGATTATCGTCGCCGTGTCACTTCAGGTGCTCGGCGGCTTTCTGATCTACAAGATCACGAAGGTGGATTACTAACGTGACGTTCGGATTGCTGACCACGCTGAGCGTCGTCTTCCTGTCGGTGGCGCTGCTCGCCGGGGTGACGACGTCCTTCGTGTTGACGCGTTCGTTGCCCGGCCGCCGGCGCCTGAGCGCCCTCTCGCAGCCCAAGGCGGTGAGTGGGTTGGTCGTCGTGGACGAAGCCGTGCTGACCGATGCGCCCGATCCGGAATGGAATCGTCTGGTCAACATCCTTCCGACCTCTCGCGGATCGGCGAATCGACTCCGTCGCGAGATGACCATGGCGGGCTTCGACACGGCTAGGGCAGCGGCCTTGATGTCGTTGTCCGAACTCGTGCTCCCGGTGCTGCTGGTGATGCCGCCGCTCTTCCTGCTCACCGACATGAACCGATGGATCGCGGCCGGGTTCGGCGCGGTGATCGGCTACATGGCTCCGGGATTCCTGCTGTCGCGGCGGATCAAGAAACGCCAGAAACAGATCGAAAACGGCCTCGCCGATGCGCTGGACCTGCTCGTGCTGTGTCTCGAGGCCGGCTCGAGTCTCGATCAGGCCGTTGTCAAAGCGAGCGAAGAACTCGGCGTGGCGTATCCCGCGCTCGGTGAGCAACTGCACATTCTGATCAGCGAAATGCGCGCCGGCAAGGCGCGACTCGACGCGTTTCGGGGACTGGCCGATCGCACGCGCGTGGACGACGTCCGTGCGCTCGTCGCGATGCTGATCCAGACCGACAAATTCGGCACGAGCATCGCGCAGGCGCTCCGCACACATGCCAATGTCTGCCGTACGAAGCGCCGTCAACGCGCGGAAGAACGGGCCCAGAAAGTGGGCGTCAAGCTCGTCTTCCCGCTGGTGTTTTGCCTGTTTCCGGCGCTCTACGTCGTGATGCTCGGCCCCGCGTACATTCAATTCATGAATGTATTCGTGGGAGGAAGATAGCCGGCGCGCGCCGGCTTCAAGAAGGAGGATGACCGTGGGAACCACTCAGATTCTCTTGCTCGCAGCGGCCGGCGTATTTCTGGTGTTGTATTTGATGCGCCGTCGTAGCCGTCTCAAGAAAGAACAGTAGAACCCCGCCGGGACGTGCTCGTATTCCGGGCGCCTCGGCGTGGGTGCAGTGGTGTCTATGACCAGTCCCGTTCATCTCCCCGCGCCGATCACGCTCGAGGAGGCCGGGTTGAGCCTGGATCTCGTGACCCAGCTCGCCCTGAAGACGCTCTATTTTGCCGGAGAGCTGTCAGGCGCCGACGTGGCCCGGCGCCTGGGCGTCCATTTCGGGGTGGTTGAACCAGCCCTGGAATTCCTGAAGGTCCAACATCATTGCGAAGTCGTCGGCGCCGCTATTGTTGGCGGCCCGTCGTACCGCTATCGAGTCACCACAGAAGGTCGCACCGTCGCCAGACTGCACCTCGAGCAGAACCAATATGTCGGGGTTGCGCCGGTGCCGTTCACGCAGTACCGGGCTTACATGGCCGCTCATCGGCGCGCGACGAGCCCAAACGTCAACCGGGATCAGGTTCGCCAGGGACTGTCCCACATGGTGTTGGGGCCCGTTGTCCTTGACGAGATCGGTCCGGCCGTCAACAGCGGGCAATCGATCTTCATTTACGGTCAACCGGGCAACGGCAAGACGATGATCGCCCATGCCTTGCGGAACCTGCTGTTCGGTGAGGTGGACGTGCCTCACGCCCTCGAGGTCGAGGGCAACATCATCCGCGTGTTCGATCCCGTGACGCACGAGGAATTGGCCACGCCGGCTGACAACCAGCTGACCGTGAACGCCGCGATGAGCAAGGACCGCCGCTGGGCGACCTGCCGAAGGCCGATGGTCATCACCGGCGGCGAACTGACCCTCGAATCACTGGACCTGTCGTATGACGCCCGGCTCGGTTACTACCGCGCGCCGCTCCAGTTGCTCGCCAACGGCGGCATGCTGCTGGTGGATGATTTCGGCCGTCAGCGATGCGCGCCTCGGGACTTGTTGAACCGCTGGATGGTGCCGCTCGAAGGCGGGACGGATTTCCTGACGCTGCAATCCGGCTGGACGTTCGAAGTGCCGTTCCAGGTCTTCATCGCGTTTGCCACGAACATCAAACCCGCCGAACTCGTCGACGAGGCCTTCCTCCGCCGCGTGCGTTACAAGGTGTTCGCGGAGGGCCCGAGCCCCGACGATTTCATCCGCATCTTCGAGGATTGTTGCCGCGAGCAGGAGTTGGTGTTCGATCGGGCGATCGTCGAAGGCCTGCTGAACGGGTACTACCACCGGAGCGGCGCGCCGATGCGCGCCTGCCAGCCGCGTGATCTCATCAGCCACGCGTTGCTGCTCGCCAACTATCGCGGTGAACCACGCGAGCTGACCCTCGAGCTGCTCGAAAGCGCGTGCGCCGGCTACTTCGTGGACAATCGCGAGTAGACAGGGTCGAACCAGATGGCCCGGGGCCGACTACCGTCGCTCGCTGCGCTGTGCCTCCTCTTGGCCGTGTTCTGGCCGCGCGCGGCCGCGCTCTCCGCGCAGGTGCCCGCCTCGAGTTCGGCATTCAGCGTCCGCATTACGTCCCCCCTTGGCCGCACCGGCGTGGCCGGAACCGTCCGCATCGTGGCGCAGGTGCGCCCGGCGAACCAGACGCCGGCGCCGACCGTGCGCGTCCTCGTGGACGGGAAGCTCATCCAGACGATTACCGCGCCGCCGTACGCGACCGACTGGGTCGATGACGATCCACTGGTCGAGCGCGAGATTGTCGTGGAGGCGTCGGATGCCGAAGGCCACACCGCCAAGGATTCCATCACGCTCAAGCCCTTTGCGATCGTGGATGAAGCCGAAGTCATGGCACTCGTCGTCGAGGCGTCCGTGTACAACAAGAAGGGCCGGTTCGTGCCTGGGCTCGGCCCCGCCGACTTCATGCTTCGAGAAGATGGCCAGCTGCAGACGCTGGACCTTGCCAATCAACAGTCCATTCCGGTGACGTTTGCGCTGCTGATCGACAGCAGTCAAAGCATGGGCTACAACCTGGAGTTCGTGCGATCGGCGGCCCGTCGCCTCAACAATTACATGCGGCCCAACGATCGGGTGATCGTCGCTCCGTTCACGACCGGTCTGCTCCCTATCACCGGGCCGACCGATGACCAGAAAACGATGCTAGAGGCGATCGGGAAGGTCCAGAACGCCGGCGGCACAGCGATTCTCGACTCGCTCAAGCAGTTGGCGGACCGCATGGCGAATCTCGAAGGCCGGCGAGCCATCGTGCTGGTCACCGACGGTTACGACGAGAACAGCGTCGGAACGATCGATGACACCCTCAAAGCGTTGCATGAGGCGCAGACGACGGTCTACGTCGTGGGCATTGGCGGCATTGCGGGCATCTCGCTCAAGGGCGAGGCGGTCATGAAACGGCTGGCGGCGGAGACCGGCGGCCGTGCGTTTTTCCCGTGGCGTCTCGAGGACTTGACCGAGGCGTACGATTCGCTGGCGGTGGACGTGCAGACGCGCTATTTGATCGCGTACACGCCGTCGAACACGGCCCACGACGGCAAGTGGCGGACCATCGAGATCTCGACCAAATCCGGGGACAGCGTGGTGCAGACGCGCAGCGGGTACTTCGCGATGCTGCCGCCGCCAATCCGACCGACGATCGAGTTCACGCTGACCGACGGCGATCAGAAGTATTTTGACGTCACCATGGACGATCTCGTGGTCGTCGAGAATGGCGTCGAGCAGAAGATCGAGAGTTTTCATGAAGCCGTCTCGCCGGTGTCCGTCGTGCTGGCGCTCGATTCGAGCGGCAGCATGCGAACGGCCGCGCCGGTCGTGATGGAGGCGGCGCGCGGCTTTGTGGGTGCGCTGCGCGCCAAGGACGCGCTGGCCGTGCTCATGTTTGCGGACAAGGCGACGCTGATGCAGGACCTGTCCACGAATCGTGATTTGAGCCTCGAGGCGATCGATCAGTACAAGGCGATTGGCGGAACGGCGCTCTATGACGCGCTGGCCGATTCCTTCGTGCGCCTGATGCGTGAAGAGGGCCGCCGCGCCGTGGTCGTGGTGACTGACGGTCGCGACGAAGACAATCCCGGGACCGGTCCAGGAAGCGTGCGCAAATTCGATGACGTGCTTCGGCTCCAAAAACAGAGCGGGGCGGTGGTGTTCGGCGTGGGTGTGGGCGCGAAGGTGGATCGCGCACCGCTCGAGACGCTGGCGAAGGTGTCAGGCGGACAGGCCTATTTTCCCGCCAACGCATCTGAGTTGCCGGAGCAGTATCAGCGCATCGTGGAAGCGTTGCGCCGTCGCTTTGCCGTGAGCTACACGTCCACGAACGAGACGCGGGACGGCGCATGGCGCACGGTGGAGATCCGCGTGCGCTCATCGAATCTGCTCGTCTCGAGCGCCGGCGGCTACTTCGCGCCGAAACGGTAGGGGAGCAGCGTTGCGCCGTCTCACGTCTGCGACGGCTGTGGCGTGCGTGCTCTGGGTGCTGTGCGGCATCTATGTCGTGCAGTTCATTGATCGCGGATGGATTGCCCACGATGAGGGCGCACTCGGACAGAGCGCCGAGCGCGTGTTGCGCGGCGAGACGCCGCATCGGGATTTTGATGAGGTCTACACCGGCGGTCTGACCTATCTCCACGCAGTAGCCATGAAGTTGGTTGGCGTCAATCTCCTGGCGCCTCGATGGATGCTCCTCGTTTTCTTCATGCTCTTTCTTGCGGCGGTCTACGGTATCGCCAGGCGGGTGGCATCCCCCAGTGCCGCGTTGGTGGCTTTGGCGCTGGCGACTGCCTGGAGCGTGCCGAATTACTTCGTCAGCGCGCCGTCCTGGTACAACCTGTTTTTTGCAACGTTCGGCGTCCTGGCATTCCTCCGCTACCTCGAGACCGAACGACGGCGTTGGTTGTTCGTGGCCGGCGCATGCGGTGGTCTTTCTCTGCTCATCAAGGTCATCGGCCTGTACTACCTGGCCGGCGGCGTCCTGTTTCTGATGTATCTGGAGCAGACGAGCGCGCCCAGTTATGGCGCTGGGCAACGAAAGCGATCGGGATTCTGGCCGGTAGCCGCGATTCCGGGCGTTCTTCTGATTCTGCTGGCCGTGCTCTTGTCGCGATCGGCAGGACTCGGGCTCTTGCAGGTCCTTGCGCCCGCTTTCTTTGTATGCGCGTTCCTCGCGTGGCGCGAATGGGCCGAGGGATGCGGGCGGTTTGCGTTCCGTGCCGAGCGGTTGATAGCGCTCTCGTGGCCGTTCGTGGCGGGGGCCGTCGTGCCCGTGGCCGCCTTCCTGTTGTGGTTTTGGCAGCAGCATGCGGTGGCCGAATTGCTCCGTGGAGTCTTCGTTCTGCCGCAGCGCCGGCTGATTGAGGCGAGTGCCAGTCCGCCCGTGGTCGCGACGTTGGGACTGGCTGTGCCATATGCCCTGGTCCTGTTGGCCGGCCGGCGCCGTGCGGTGCCACGCGAGTCGCTGCTCGCCGTCGTGGCGGCGGGGGTGCTTGCAGCGATGCTCGTGCTGGCAAATTATCCCCGTGTCTACCAGGGTGTCTGGGCCGCGACGCGCGCGATGCCCCTGCTCGCAGCCGTTGCCGGCATCTGGCTGATCGGCAAACGCCAGGTGGCCACCGGCCAGACTGATGTCGCGCCGCAGGCGCAGGCGCGCGCCTGGCTCGTCGTCACGATGGCGGCGGTGGTCGCGCTGGTGCAGGTGCCGTACGCCACGCCCATCTACTTCTGCTACGCCGCACCGATGACGATGCTCGCGGTGTTCGCGGTCGTGTTCGCCCAACCGCGATCGCTCATGCGCGTGCACCTGGCGGTCGCCGCGTTTGTTTTCGCATTCGCGATTATCTTTGTGAATCGCACGTACGGCTGGAACCTCGGTGTGAAGTTCCTGCCGTACGCACCGCAGAGCCGTCTGGACATTCCGCGAGGCGGGTTGCTGGTGCCCGACGATGACCACCGCACCTACGAGGAACTGGTTCGGGTGATCCGCCAGCACGTGGCCGGCGGCACCATCGTGGCTGGTCCAGACTGTCCCGAGGTGTACTTCCTCTCAGGGTTTCCGAACCCGACCCGTGCGCTATTCGATTTCCTCACGCCCGAGCGTGAGGACGACGCCTGGATGGCCGGCTTGTTGGCGCGCGCCCCGATTCGGGCCGCCGTGATCAATACCGCGCCACTGTTCTCGCCGCGCTTCAGTCCGGACGTCCTACGCCTCCTCGAAGCGAGGTTCCCGTCGTCCCAGCAGGTCGGACAGTTTCTCGTGAGGTTCGAGTAGGCGGATTTCGCAGCAGGAAGAGCTCTGCTCGGTCGCACGTCCCTTCCACCACCAGGTCCGATCGATACGACGACGTCAGCACGTCACGCAGGGTCTTCAAGGCCGGAACATGTTGGTTCTCGAGGTTGCGTAGAATCAGGCCTTTGCCGGGGCACGGTTCCCTCGTGACCTTGTAGACGGCGATGACCTTCGGTGGGCTGTTTCGCAGATATTCATTGAACTCACGCACCATGTGCGGCAGAAGGCGAGGCTCATCTGTCGCGCTTATCGCGAAATTACCACCAGTAATCGACAGCAGGCCCATATCCCTGAACGTCCGGAACCGGTCGCTCAACACGTAGATTTCCGGCGCGTATCCCCAGACCAGCACCTCATCCTGTGGCGACGTCTGCCGGCGGAGGTAATCCGCGGCGGATTCAACGGTTGTTTCGTTCGCGGGAAGAAACGCCGATCCGCTTCCGGACAGAAGGGCCAGCGGCCGAAGACCGCAAAAAGCGCCGAAGGCCAAGAGCAGGATTATCGACGCGCGGCCGGCGGCAGGCCATCGGCCGGCCAGGTAATGTGGCAGCAGACTGACCATCACCAACGCGATCGGTGCGAACACCATGAAGTAGTTCGCGTAGTCGCGACCACCAAGCATCGCATAGACCGCCGCGCCCAACGCGGCCGTAAGCCACGCTGCCTGAATCGCCCGGCGGCTCTCCAGAACCAGGGCGGCCGCCAGTCCGGCTAGCATCAGGGGCATCGCAATTCGCTCGCCTCCGAGCCAGCTGCCAAAAGCGGAGGACAGGACCGGACCGAGCGCGAAAGGCACGCCATGATTGCGATACGTGAACGGAAAGATCAGCGTTTGCTCGACAAAATCAGCCCAGGCGCCGTGGCGCCATAAGTACCCCGCGGCCACAGCCGGCGCCAGCGCCAGCGCCAGCGTCGACAGACTCACGACACGCCATCGGCGAAACGTGCGAACGAAAACAAATGGAAGGACGAGCAACGGGAGAAACGCGAGCGCCCGCTGGTCACTGATCATGAGGACCCCGGACCACAACGATGCCACATAGATACTGGCAGGGCGCGATCGCAGGCACGCTCGGACGACACACAGAATGACCGTCGCGATCATCGGCGTCAGGCACGACTGCACGTTGAAGCCGAACCCTTGCCAGGTCCAAAACCAGCCAAGAGTTACAGCGAGGAAGGCACCCAGCCAGGCGATTTGCGGCCGGCTGACCTCACGGAGAATCAACCACACGACGACTGCGGTCGCGAAATTGAAGCACAGCGTGATGAGCTTCAGCGTGACAGGGCTCAACGGAACGATCGTTCCCACCGCGAAGAGCGGAAGGGCGAAGCCCAGAAAGTGGTGCGTGAATGTGTCCCGGTACGGCACGTAGCCCAGCTGCAGTCGCCGGGTCTGGTAGACGATTTCCGCGAGATCGACGAGCGGGAACTTCATCTGCGCCCACGGCACGATGCCGAGGATGTTGATGATGAAGAGCCCGATCCATGCGGCAAAGTGCCGAAGCGCCGGCCTTATCACCGGCGGCTCATTTCAATCGCCCCGTGATCGCCGTCGGCAGCAGCCTCCCGGGCAAATGCCATGAGCATGCTGACGAGGACAACCGCGCGCGCGACGACAAACAGATGCAGCGGCCAGAGCGGCAACCCTCCGGACTGCGCCAGATGCTGCTGCCATCCGAACGTCGTGACGTAGATGCCGATATCAACGATCGCATAAAGCAGAAACCACCGAACGCGGGGAAGGACGAGGGCGAACCACGGCAGAATCCAGAGGCTGTACTGCGGCGAGTAGACCTTGTTCGTCAGGAAGAACACGACCAGAATCGGAAACCCGAGTTGCCAGCGCGGAATGTGGGGTGCCGCACGTGTCACGAGCAGCCAGGCGATGACCGACCCCGCGAGGAAAGCCGCGAACGTGAGCGCATTCATGAAGGGCACGTCCGCGCAGGTCGTGGCTCCCGTGGCCTGACATCCCACGCTCCAGAGCGTGCCCCAGTCGACGGGTCTCGACGAACTGAACCGGAAGACGTGAGACCAGCCTTCAAACCAGCCCCACGCGACGGGGATATTCAGCACCGCGATCGGCGCGATCGTCGCGAGTGCGATTCGTGACGCCGCCGGTCGGTCTTTGGCGCGCAGTCGTTCTGCCACCAGCGGCACGAGCAGCAGCAGCGGAAACGCTTTGGCGGCGGCCCCAAGTCCCAGCAACAGTCCGGCCGCCACATTCCGATGGTGCCGGAACGCGGAAATGGCCGCGATCGCCAGCACGAGCGCCACCAGATCCCAGTTCAGAAACGCGTACAAGGCGAGCGCCGGCGCCGCCGCGAATAGAAACGCGCGTCGTCCCGTGTCGCGCCAGAGAATCCAGACAATCGCCAGCGCGGCGACCGACGCGAACAGCATGTTGACGCGCGCAAATTCCGCCGCCGAATTCGTGAGCGCGGCCGCCAGCCACACGACGAGTCCCAGGCCGACGGGATACTCGATCGCCGGCGGCGCGTACGGGAATCGGCCGCTGCCGAGGTCCAGCGCGGAATAGACGGGACCATAGTCGGAAAAACAGTAGAACGATTCGCCGAAGCCGAACATAAAGCACGCCTGTTTGGTGGCATACGCGACGGCCAGCGTCACGAGGGTGACGATCAGGATCGGGGCGAGCTCCGAGGGATTCGAGGCGAGTGTCCTGGGAGCGGTACTCAACTGGTGGCGGGGGGTGGCGTGTGCTAGCGGAAAACCGTCATCCTCGCGGTGCTCTGGAGATTCAAGGTCGCCGAGGGAATCAGGCTCGTCACCGGCGTGAATGTGCTTGCCACCTGAACCGCGATGATCCCACCAGGGCCCACGGCGGATGGATTCGCCGGCGTGGCAGTGACCGTGACCGTAAACCCGGGTGACCGGCCCTGCACGTATGTTTGCAATTGGGCCGCCGTGGCCGGCGACGCGCTGGTGCTGCCGTGCACGGCCGCCCAGCGTGCTCCTTCCTGAGCGAGATCCGCGACCATGTTGTATTGGTAAATCGCGAGCCCGAATTCGATCGTGCCGAAGACGGTAATGAAGAACACGACAGACGCGAGGGCGAACTCGACGAGCGACTGTCCACGATCATCGCGCAGCCGGCGGCCTTGACGCCGGGCGACACGATCTGACCGATGAGGTTTGAAGAACATGCCTATTGCACGACCCGCATGGTGGCGGTTCGGCTCAAGCTGACCGACCCGGGAATTCCAGGCACGCCGCTCATGATCGTCGTAAATGTCTTGGAAACCGTGACGGTGACGGTCAAGACGACGTGCCTGCCTGGACAGCTGGTCGCCGCGGGACTGGCGCAGTTGTTCACGGTCGGCGACGTGGCGGAAAACGTCCCCGCGTCGGTGGCGCACTGGCACAGTCGTGTCGCGACGGCCGTGACGCCCGTGAGGTTGGTCGCTCCCGTCGCCGTCGTCTGCATCGTGGCGATGTTGGTGCTCTGAACGGTATTGTGGGCGCCGTATTGCGCGCCGGCGCGCGCTGCATTCGTCAACGCGATGGACGCGTAGAAGACGCGGCCAAAATCGATCGTTGCGACGAAGACGAGCACGAGGAAAGGGAGCGCAACCGCCAGCTCGACCAGCGCGCTGCCGGTTTCCGACCCCCAGGACCTTCGCGTCACGTTCATTGGGCGATTGACACCGACAGATAGGCCGCACCGCCAAACGCCGCGGCGCAGCCGGCATTGCTCATGGCGCCATTTCCGTTGCGGATTACTAACGATTTTGCGATGAAAAGCGTGCAGGTCGTGCCGAGGAAGGTCAGGTGGTTCGCGATGTCCACATCAGAGCCTGGCATGTAGATCGCCCCGGTCACCTGAAGGGAGAAGTTATTTCCAGTGTCGAAGTTGTTGCCGTTGCTCGGATCCTGAAAGATCGCAATACCTTTGTACGTGCCCGATGTGGGCGCCGTCAGGTGCAGGTCCTTGTTGTTGCCGGACGTGAGGTGGCCGCCTGGCGCCAGATAGAGCATCACGTTGGTCCCAGTCAGACTCCCGATATCCACATTTCCCGTGACGTAGTAGTTGCCAGCCTGCAGCGTCGTGACGGAGGAGGCGATGCTCGTGTAGCAGCCAGGGCTCAGCGTTGCCGTCACGCCGGCCACACATCCGCCCGGATTCGTCGGGATGGCGAGCCCCAGAAGCGGATCGGACGGCGCCGCGACGCCCGTCGTCAGCGTGCCCATCGCGCCGCAGGTGCCGGAACAGGTGCCGGTCACGCCAACCGCCGGCAGGGGCGTGCCGCTGATCGCCGCGTTGGGGTTGGTACCTGCGAGGTTGCCGCCGACCGCGATCCCGCAGCCGTCCATAACCAACTGCGAGTTGCCGAGGCCGAAGTTCTCAAGAACGATGATGCAGTTCTGCGGATTGGCGCTGCCGGCGACGGCGCTCGCGGTCGGCGTCATGCTATTTGTCCCCAGCACCCTCGCGAAGAACGTACCCGTGGGCTCGGAGACGATGACCTCGACGTACCCTGGGTCGCCGGCGAACGGTCCAGAAGATGGTCCATGGTTGACGACCACGCTGGTGGTACCTGAACTTCGAGTCGGCGTGAACCCATGGGCGGCGACCTGCTGATCGGCAAATGCTTCGAGGCTGGCAATCGAAACCGACGGATTGCGCAGGACCTCAATCGCTGCGCTCTTGGCCGCGGCGTCGGCGGCCGCGTGCAGCTGGTTCCTCTTGTCGTACATGAACGAGGCGTCCAGCGACAGGGCCGCGATACCCAGCAGGACTATCATGGTGACGGCAGTCAGGATGAGAATTTGGCCCGAGTCCCGATTCGACGGCTGGGCCGAAAGGGCTGTGGTAACCATGTGCGGAACCTCAATTATAGCTCCCGTCGAGGCCATGGGATCCCGGGACGGAAAGTTACAAAATTCGCCCTATGATGCCCACCGCTAGTCGAATCAAGCGGCGAGCCAGCCGATTTTTCCTGCCTTTTCGTCTGCGGGCCCCCTCGACGCAAGGCGAGGCGCGACGAATCGAACGGGTCATTTCCATCGCGCGGTTGTTCCTGGCGATTATCGCGCTGATTGCGCTGGACTTCGATCCCGTCCAGCCCGCGACGTACGTGCCGGTGGCCCGTACGTTCCTTGCCTTGTTCGTGGCCCACAGCCTGGCAGCCGTGCTCGTCCTTCGCACGCGCCCCAGGCGCGCCAAGGCATTTGCGCTGGTCACATACACCATCGACCTGATCGCGGCGGCGTTGACCCTCCCAATCGCGGCGTCGAACAGTCCATTTTTTGCCTTCTTCCTTTTTGTGCTCGCCTCGGCCGCGCTGCGGTGGGGGTTTCGGGAAACCGTTGCGACGACGATTGCAGCCCTCGGTCTGATGCTGGTGCATCAGCGAGTGGCGGCGTACGTGCCGCTGCTGGGTGTCCCTGGTTACGACGACACCCCTCGCCTCATCGTGCGCACCTCGTATCTCGTGATGATGGGGCTTCTGCTCGGCTATCTGGCCGAAGCCAGCCGGCTGCTCCGTGCGGAGACGGCGGCGATTGCCACGCTGCTCGGCAAGATTCGTGTGGACGTGAACGTCACGCGCGCGCTGATCATGGTCGGCAACGAGACGGTGAAAATCTTCGACGGTGCGTCCCTGATGCTGGTCGTCGAGGAAATCGAGAGCCGCCGGGTCTTCCGCTGGGACACGCAGGGGGGCTGGAGCCTGGCCTCGGCGACGTTCGCGGGCGACACGCTGCCCGTCAATCGCGACACCTACCTCTTTGGATCGGCCGATCACAGTATGGCCATCGCGCGGCGCGGGTGGTTCGGTCGTCCGTCGTACGACACCACCCTCGTCGATCAAGCCGGACGGCTTGTGGACGCCCCGCCGACGGATGTCCCTGAGGCCTTCATCTCAGCCCACCCGTTTCGTCACCTGATCATCGCGCCGGTCACCTTCGGCGACGAGTGGTCGGGGCGCATCTTCATCTTCGAGCCGAGACTGAACGTGCAGTACGTCGAGATGATCGAGTTCCTGCAGACGCTCATCCGCCAGGTGAGTCCCGCGGTCTTCAGCGTGTATCTTCAGAATCGCCTCCAGGCCAAGGCCGGTGCGCTCGAGCGCGCGCGCGTCGCGCGCGAACTCCATGACGGTGTGATTCAATCGCTGATCGCGGTCGAGATGCAGTTGCAGGTCCTTCGCGGCCAGGAGCCGGTGCGGGGGACGTCCGCGGCCGACGAGCTGCAGCGCCTGCAGGACATCGTGCGGACTGAAGTGCTCAACCTGCGCGACTTGATGCAACAGATGCGGCCGTCGGAGTTCGATCCGGACGAGTTGCTCGATCATTTTGCGGACATGGTTCAGCGCTTCGGCCGCGACACGGGTATTTCGGCGCGCTTCGTGACCGATCTCAAGGCCGTGGCGCTCGAACGCCACGTGTGTTTCGAACTGGTGCGCATCGTTCAGGAAGGGCTCGCCAATATCCGGAAACACAGCGCCGCCGCCCACGTCGTCGTGCGATTCAACCTCGTCAAGGATGCCTGGCGGCTTGAAATAGACGATGATGGTCGGGGGTTTCCCTTTGAGGGCCGGTTGTCGCAGGCCGAGCTCGATGCGAGGAGCGGCGCACCTGCAATAATCAGGGAACGCGTGCGGGCCATCGGCGGAAGGCTCGCCATTGACTCACAGCCGGGCCGCGGAAGCCGCCTGGAGATACTGGTGCCACAGGAGGGTCGTGGATAACGAACGTGCCGGCCGCAAGGTCCGCATCCTGATCGCGGACGACCATCCGATCTTCCGCGACGGGCTGCGCCGGCTGCTCGAATCGGAACCGGGTTTTGAGGTGGTTGCCGAAGCGCAGGATGGCGAAGAAGCGGTCAGGCTGACGAAGGTGCACCAGCCCGACGTGCTGCTGCTCGACCTGGCGATGCCCCGCGTGACGGGGCTGGGCGCGCTGCGGGAACTCGAAGGCGCGGGCTCGGACGCGCGCGCCATTGTTCTCACGGCCCAGATCGAACGGGTCGACATGATCGCCGCGCTTCAGCTGGGCGCTCGTGGCGTGGTGCTCAAGGAAGCCGCCACACAGACGCTGCTCAAGAGCATCCGCGTCGTGATGGATGGACAGTATTGGGTCGGTCGCGAAGGCGTGGCCGATCTCGTGCAGACGTTGCGCGCGATGATGAGCGGCGAAGAGGGCGGCCGCAAGCCGGCGTTTGGCCTCACCAAACGCGAGCTGGACATTGTCGGCGCGATTGTCTCAGGGCTCGGCAATCGGGATATCGCGCGCCGATTCTCCATCAGCGAAGATACCGTCAAGCATCATTTGACCAACATCTTCGACAAGACGGGCGTCTCGAACCGGCTGGAGCTGGCGTTGTTCGCGGTGCATCACAAGCTCGTCTCGCAAATCTGAACGATCGTCCCGCGGCCTGAAGGCCGCGGGCTCCACGCCCGCGGGCTACGTCCCGCCGGCTACGGCACCCAGATCGCGTACATCAAATACGCCAGTACGCCGCCCGCGGCGAGGGACAGCAGACCGGCGAACCGATGGCGTTGCACGAACCAAATCAGCGTGAGCCCGGTCAGTGAGATGAAGACCAGCAGCACCGCCGACACATCGATGAACCATTTCCACGCGGCACCCGCATCGCGGCCCTTGTGCAGATCGTTGATGACGGCGCCCACCCCCATCTGGTTTTCGGTCAGTTCATAGCGGCCGGTTCCGCGATCGATACGGACGTCCGCCGAGTAGCCGGGGCCTTTGAACGTGAGATCGCACTCGCGGTCATCCACATGAAAATCGTTGAGCGCACCGTGCACGCCGTGTGTCGCGCGCAGGTGCTCGACGATTTCCAGCCGCTTCACGTCCGCGTCAGTCGCCGTGCGAGTCCAGGATGCGTCCACGCTGCCCGTGACCGTGGACGTCCGCAGCTGGTTCTCGAACCATTGCGGATGATTCAGCGTCAGGCCGGTGAGTGCGAAGAAGAACACCAGCGCGAAACTGGCCATCGAGCCGTAGATGTGCAGCCAGCGCGCGTACTTGGCCGTCAGGCGTCGAAAATGCAGACGTCTATTTGCCGACAACACGGTGATAGTCGAGCGAGGCTGATGCGATCTCGATGTTGCCGGGCAGCGTCATCTGTTTCGGGACGCCGGCCAATTCCAGACTTTGCCGGATGATCTGGTACGTGCCATGCTCGCGAGCGGCTTCGATGTTGACGGTGTAAGTGGCGGCGTTCACGAGTTTGCCCGCGGAGTCTTTCCCGTCCCAGGTGAGCGTGTATCGGCCGGGCGCGCGCGTCGCGCTCGATACAGTCGCGAATGCGTCCGTGCCTTCCCCGATGCCGTTCATCCGGGCGGTCCGGTACCACGCGCTCAGATCCTGGAGATATCTCGATTCGCGGCTGCGGTACCAAACCGCCAGCGTCCGGACGGGAACTCGAGCGGCGTCCTCAATCCAGACGGCGACGTAGGGCCAGTTGGCGCGGTTCGGCTGCCGGGCGATTTCGAGCGCGATGGTCAATTCGTAGTTGGCTTTCCACGTCGCTTGTTCGGCCGCCTGCAACGTCGCCACGGCATGCGGCGCCCGCACCGGCCTCGCAGGCGCGACCGTCAGATCGCGCCAACCCGCGCTTTCGATGCGCCGGCCGTCGGCCTGAACGATCATGAACTCGGCGCCGGGTACGGCCTTCGCCAGCCGGGTGCTCTCCATCGGCGTCAGCACGCAAAACGCCGTCGCCAGCGCGCCCGCGTCTGCGGCATCACGCGCGACCACCGTCGCACTGAGTACGTGGCCCGTCGGGCGACCCGTGCGGGGATCCACAATGTGTGAGTAGTGCACGCCGCCGATGTCGAACCCCCGCCGGTAACCGCCACTGGTCGCCACCGCCAGGTTCTCCACAGTGATCCGCGTCAGCGGCGCCGCGTTATCCGCATTCGTGCGCGGATCCGTAATGCCGACGGTTTCGCGCAGCGCGCCCCGAATCACCACGTCGCCACCAATATTCACGAGGATGCCGCGAACGCCGGCCTCACCAAGCCCGGCGACGACAGCGCGCTCGATAACGTAGCTTTTCGCGAACGAATTGAGTACGAGCGGCGCGTCATCGAGGTGCGTGGCGGTGCGATGACCTGCGTCCAGACGCCAGTGTTCGTGACGCACGGCCTCGACGGCGCCGGCGATCTCGACGTCTGTGGGTTCGCGTCCTGCCGGCACGGCGGCCTTCCAGACACGGGATACGGTCTCCGCCGACGCGTCGAGTGCGCCGTTCGTACGCGTGCGCCACAGGTCGAAACGCGCCAGCACCTCAAACAGCTCGGGCGACACGGACTCCGCCCGATCGCGTGTGCGGAACCAACGGCTGAATTCGCTGGACGGATCGTAGCCGCTCAGGATGCGGGCCTCGCGATCAATCTCCGCAAGCACCGCCGCAGATGCGCGACTGGCGGCCGCCTCAGACCTCGCGAGCACCCTCAGCTCCATCGAGGTGCCGAGCACGTTTTCGAAATGGCTGGTGTACGTGCGGCCGTGGAGCCAGGTCGTGACGGCAAAGGCCGCCAGAGCCGACAGCGTGAGGACACATCCGGCCCTGATCAGGTGGCGAGTCAAGACAGCCCGTCCATGTCCTTAAGCTTACCGGCCGTCCCAGGCAGACGGTGTGTCATTTCCGTGGCGACCGGCGCGTACAATGGCGATTCGTTCTCATGGCCCAGCCCAAACGAACAAACCGCCGCGGCACGGTCACGCCGATTCGGCCGCTCACGCCCCTCGAAGCGGGGCAGGCGGCGCTGACGCGAGGCGAGTGGAAAGCCGCGAAGCGGTATTTCGAAGCGTCGCTGTCGCGCGCGGCTGACGATGCGCCGGAAGCACTTGAGGGACTCGGCCTCGCCGCATGGTGGCTGGACAAAGCCGACCTGGTGTTCGAATCCCGGCAGCGCGCGTATCGTCTGTATCGTCAGCGCAAGAACGGTGTGGCGGCCGGGCGCGTCGCGGTGTGGCTGGCATGGGACTCGGCGGCGTTCCGCGGCGAACTGGCTGTCGCCAATGGCTGGCTGCAGCGCGCGCACACGTTGCTGGATGGTGAACCCGAGTGCCCGGAACAGGCCTGGCTGGCAGTGCGCGAGGGGATTCTCGCGCTGGTCGAAGATGGCGATCCGGATCGCGCGCTCGATCTGGCCAATCGCGCGATGCGCATCGGCCACAATGTCGGCGCGATTGACTACGAAATGATCGGCGGCGCGCTGCGCGGCCTTGCGCTGGTGACCGCCGGCCAGGTGCCTGAGGGCCAGCGCCAGCTCGATGCCGTACACGCATCGGTCGTGGCCGGCGAAGTCAGCGATCCCGTGGCGATCGGATTGTCGGGCTGCTATCTGCTGGCCGCCTGCGAACGCTCACGCGATTCGAAGCGCGCGGGCCAGTGGTGCGTCGGCGTCAAACGCTTCTGCAAAACCTGGGGACTGAAACCCCTGTTGGCCGTCTGCCGGACGCAGTACGGATCGATGTGCGTGTGGCGTGGCGATTGGGCCGAGGCGGAGAAGGAGCTCATCACGGCGACGCACGAATTGCTGTCGAGCCGGCCCGCCATGAGCGGCGAGGGGCAGGCACGCCTTGGTGAATTGCGCCGGCGTCAGGGGCGATTCGACGAGGCCGCCGATCTCTTCGATCAGGCGGGACACCATCCGGTCGCCTTGGTCGGCCGTGTCGCGTTGCATCTCGATCGTGGCGAGCCGCGCAAGGCGATGGACCTGGCCGACAGGTACCTGCGGCAACTGCCCGCGCACAACCGTACGGAACGGGCGGCGGGGCTGGAACCGCTGGTGCGCGCCTGCACGGCGTTGGGCGCGCTCGATCGCGCCGCCGAAGCCTCGCGCGATCTGGACGCCATCAGCCGCGAGGCCGCCGTGCCGCATCTGCTCGCGGCGGCGAGTCAGGCGCGGGGACACGTGGCGGCCGCCACTGGTGACGATGAGAGCGCGCGGCGGTCGTTTGAAGATGCCGTGGATCTGTTTCACAGAAGCGGCGCGCCGTTTGAAACCGCGCGCGCCCGGCTCGATCTGGCGCGTGCCCTCGGCCGCCTCGGTCAAACCTCGGAGGCTCGGGACGAAGTGCGGCGCGCGGTGCGCTCCCTGGATGGCATCAACGCCGTCTTCGAACTCGCGCAGGCGCGTGACCTGGACGCGGCCCTCAAGAACGCCGTCGTCGCGCCCGCACCGGCTGCCAGTGCGCGGTCGGGGTTGACGTTGCGCGAACAGGAAATTGTCCGCCTCATCGCGGGCGGGTTGAACAACGATCGCATTGGCCAGCGGCTGTTCATCAGCGGCCACACCGTTCACCGGCACGTCGCCAACATCTTCGCCAAACTCAACGTCCGCACCCGCTCCGCGATCGTGGCGAGGGCGGCGAAGCTTGGGATTATCTAAAGTAAGAAGTCAGAAGTTAGAAGTCAGAAGTGTGGAACGAACTCACGCCCGCTAACTGTTTTTCAAGACGACGGTTGGCCATCGTCAGCGCGTTCCAACTTCTGACTTCTGACCTCTAACTTCTTACTTCTTGTATGGCCCGTTCGGGCCATGGCGAAAAATGACCCGAAGCGGGGATGCGAGGGAGATCCCGCGATCGGTAAAGTCGCACGCATGGAGGGTCACATGCGTGCATCGCGTTACTTACTTTCGTTGTTACTCGTCACGGTCGTCGGCACAGCTATTGGATGGGCTCAGGGTCATCCGGCTCACGTCATGCAATCGGTCGGCGAAGCTCAGTGGGGCACGGCACCGCCGATGCTGCCACCCGGCGCACAGATCGCGGTGCTGTCCGGTGATCCCGGCAAGCCGGCTCCGTACACGGTTCGCCTGAAGTTCCCGGCCAACTATTCGATTCCGGCGCACTCGCATCCCATGGACGAGAACGTCGCGGTGGTGAGCGGCGCTCTCATCATGGGCATGGGCACAAAGTTGGACAAGACAGCCGGCACGTCGCTCGGTGTGGGCGGATTCGCCCTGATGCCGGCCGGCGCCAACCACTTCGCGTACACCAAACAGGAGACGACCATCCTGCTGTACGGCACGGGCCCGGTCGACTTCAAATACGTCAATCCGTCCGACGACCCGCGCAACAAGAAGTAGTGTCATTGCCCCCGGGCCGAGAGGTCCGGGGGTCCCTCGCCATTGCCCGTGAAGGCCGCCTGCGGCGTGACGTTTGGTTTGACGATCACCCCGCGGTGGTCCTTGCCATTCATGCGCACGCCGAGCGGTGAACCCAGCCGCAGGTGCCGCACGCTGACCCGTTCGCTCAGTGCGGGTTGAGCCGCGAGCCAATGCCAGTCCACAAAACCCTCGCCCGCTTCCGGGTTCACGGTGAAATAGCCGACACGGAAGGTCATCAGGTGCTGAAAAAAATGCGATCCCTGTGACGGCGTGACCTTGAAATCGCGGAAGCCGGCTTCGACGATGGCGCGGGCGCCGGAGATCTGGTCCCATACGACCGGCACGCCCAGCGTCGGTTCGCTCGACCCCAGCCGGCCGACCACGATCAGCAGATACGGCGCGCGGGCTGCGACCAACTCGGCGTTCAACCGCCCGAGTTCCGCGGCGATTTCCTGACTCCTGGCCGCGCCGAATCGCGCCGAATCGACCACGATGATGTCGCGCACGTCCGTAATGCGGCCGTGACCCAGCACGGCGTCGCTTTCGCAGATGCGCGACGTGGGATCGATGGGTCCGAGATCCAGTTCGGCGGTGTCACGCGCGAATGACAGCGGCCGCAACTGGAGCAGGGCGAATTCGGCGGGCCGGCCGTCGCCGGCGAGACTCGCGGCGAATTCCAGCTCGACGGGTCCGCCCACGCCCTGTTCGCCGAGGTCGAGTAATTCAGTGAGCAAGGTGGCGAGTGGAAATAATCCGTGCTTCAGCACCGGGGCGAAGCTGACGAGCCGCACGCCCGGCCGGACGATGCCGTCGAAGATCGCATCGTTTTCGGGTGAGTACGTCGATCCCAGCGCCGACAGTACGCCGTCCTGCTCCGCAGTCTCGAGGTTGTACTGGCGGAGTGTGCCAAAGCGCAACGGATCGGGCTCGTCCAGCCGCAGTGCATAGAAGGTTCGCTGCGAGTTCTGCAGGACATCGCGGACCGATGAGAACTGGATGACGTGCTGCGGGTAGCGCGGAGAGAATCGCAGGCAGGTCTCGCCGCCCACAACGGTGGCGCCGAGGCCGAGGCCGACAGCGGCGATGCCGTCCGCCGCCGTGAGCGGCGGCACGGCGTAAAAATTGTGCGATCGCGCGACGCCGGCCAGGTCGGGATAATAGCGGCCGCTGCGCGCCCGCCCGGCCACGCGTTGAATCACGACCGCCATTTTTTCTTCTTCGTGGCGGTACGGCGATCCGGATAAGTACGCTTTCACGCGTGACGTGAACGTGGACGCGTAGACGCGGCAGATCGCCTCGAACAACTGCGCGAACCGCGTCTCGGCGTCGCCCAGATTCGGGATCATCACGGTGTCGTACACGCCGGCGAACGGCTGGTAGGGCGAGTCTTCGAGCAGGCTCGACGACCGCACGGCCAGGGGGTAGCGCGCGACGTCCAGGTAGGCTTCGAGGCCCTCCCGCACGTCCGGCGGCAGCGGCGTTGAGCGAAAGTGATCGAGCAGCGCCTGGTCGCCGGAGGACGCAAGCGCCGCGGCCCGAAGATCGCCGACATCGAGGACGCGATCGAACACGTCCGTTCCCAGCACGACGGCCGGCGGCACGCCGACCTCAACCGCTCCCACGCGGGCGGCCAAGTCGTACTCTTCGATCAGAAAATTCAGAAACGCGAGGCTCCGGCCCTTGCCGCCGAGTGATCCGCTGCCGATTCGGCAGAAGCTCGACTCGGGATCGAACGTCGCGCGATCGAAATCCGCCACGATGCCGCGCGTCCGTCGTCGGCGGTAATCATGGATGGCCCCGATCAGATCCCGGCGGAGGTGCTCGATTGAAGGGAAGTCAGACACCTTGCGCGGGCGGAGCCGGTGAGCGAGCGCGAACTCGGTGCGGGCCTTGAGCCACTTCGAAAAGTGATGGCGCTCGCCGTGGAAGGCGAGGCTCTCGGCCGGGACGGTCGCGAGTTTCGCTTCGAGCGACCGCAGGTCCGTGGCGCGGCCGACCACCGTGCCGTCCGGCCGCCGGAAGATGAAGTCGCCGAAACCGAAATGCTCGACCATGAACTGCTGGAGCTGGTGCAGCAGGGTCGGGGATTCTTTGAGCAGGAACGACGCGGGCACCGATACGGCGAGTGCGGCGTTTTCCGGCAGGCTGGACTGCAGCATGATCGGTACGTCTGGCTGGAATTCGCGGACGCGGCGCGCGAATCGGACGCCGGCCTCCGGCGACATGCGGCCGTCCTGCGGGAATTCGATGTCGGCAATGATGCCGAGAATGCCGTCCTGGTATGCCGTGAAGTAGTGCCACGCTTCCTCGTACGTGCTGCACAGCAGGATCTTCGGCCGCGCCTGCTGCCGCATGAGTTTGTCGGACAGGTTGATGCCCTCGGGTACCAGGCTCCGCGCGTGGCGCATCAGCTCGGAGTAGATCACCGGAAGGAACGACGAGTAGTAGCGGACGCTGTCCTCGATCAGCAGGATCGCCTGCACGCCCATTTCGCCGGTGTCGGCCGCGACGTTCAAGCGGTCTTCGACGTATTTCACGATGGCCGGCAGAATGCCGACGTCGCCCTGCCAGAGAAAGACGCGATCGATGTCGTCGTTGCCTTGAGGCGCGGATGGTCCGATTAAATCGCTCGCGTCGTACGCCATGGCCACGACCGGCATATGCCGGCCCATCTCGCGCAGGCGGCGCACCAGTTCCACCACGCCCATGTCACCGAGTTGAACGGCGGCGATGACCAGGTCGAAGTGGCCTTCGCTCGCCGCGAGGGCGAGCGCTTCACCGCCGTTCCCGGCGTGGCGAAGGCGCGGCGCGTCGTGCGGTTCGAAACTGAGAAAGCGGCCGAGCACGCCTTCGGTCGGCTGGCCGTCTTCGGTCAGGATGAACGCGTCGTAGAGGCTGGAAACGAGCAGGATGTCGTGAATGCGATAGCGCGCCAGATCCTGGAAGCCGTGGAGACGGCTGCCGGATCCGAGCCAGCGATGGGCTGTGGTCGACCGCACCTCGGCCATCAACGTAGTGTAGGGGCTAGAGGCAGGGCGGCGCGGCCTGCCGATCCTGGCGATGGTTTACGACCGCAGGCCCGGCGCCGGCGATCGGGCGTTCAGTCTCGCGAGCTTCGCCCGGGCCGTGGCGATCTCTCGCTTGGTCTGCCGCTGCATTTCGCCGAACAGGTCCCAGCCCTGGGCTTTCGCATCGTCGATCTTGCGCTGGAGCCGGCCGATGGCCGATCGCTGCACCTCAGCGAACTCACGGTCCAGCTCGACGAGTTGTGCCTGGAGCGCAGCCGTGCGCCGCTGGCGCCGCGCCCGTTCGGCGTCGGGGTCATCGTCGATTACCGCGTCAGCCTCCAGCGCCCACGCGCGCATGATCAGCCGGAGGCGATCCTCGTCGCGCTCGGCGTACGCCCGATTCGCTTCGGCCATCAGCGAGTGCCGGCGGAAGCGCGTGCGCTCGTCGAGATCCTGATGGGGCGAGAGATCCGGATGGACTGCCTTGGCGACGTCGCGGAACATGCGCTTGAGATCCACGGACGGTTCGGATGCGGGGCCACAGCCTGAGAGTTCGAACCGCGAACTCAGAACATCGGCGTCCTCTTCGTCGTCATCAGGCACCCGCAGCCCTGCCTTGATCTCCGCCTCAGCGACGGCTGCATCCAGGGGAATCAGTTCGGCGTAGAGCGGTCCGATCTCGCCGAGATAGCGGTCCTGCAATGCCTGCAACTGCGTCTTGAGCGCCGCGAGTTCACTGAGGCGCGTCGCCACCTGCAACTCGAGCGAGGTAACGTTGGTTTCAGATAGATCGATAGATCGATTCATAGATAGATCGATGGGCTAGTGTGAGCCTCCCGGCTCACACTAGCCCCTGGTCCATCATCGCGTCGGCGACCTTCATGAAGCCGGCGATGTTCGCGCCGTTCACGTAGTTGCCCGGCGTGCCAAACAGCGCCGCCGTGTCCCAGCATGATTTGTGAATGGACTTCATGATGCCGCGCAGCCGGGCGTCCACTTCGTTGCGCGTCCAGCTCATGCGCATGCTGTTCTGCATCATCTCGATGCCCGACGTCGCCACGCCGCCCGCATTTGACGCTTTGCCTGGCGCGTACAGGATGCCCGCGTCGAGGAAGTGCTTGACGCCCTCCAACGTGGTCGGCATGTTGGCGCCCTCGGAGACGACGTAGACGCCGCCCTTGAGCAGATTCTCGGCGTCGGTGCCGTCGATTTCGTTCTGCGTGGCGCTCGGAAACGCGCACTGTGCCTTGATCTGCCAGAGCTGGCTACCGGGCGCGTGCGTGTTCTCGGCCGTGTACGTCGCGGTCTTGAAGTGTTCCGCGTATTCCTTGATGCGGCCGCGGCGATGGTTCTTCAGTTCGAACACGAATTGCAGTTTCTCCCGGTCAATGCCTGAGGGGTCATGGATGAACCCGTCGGAGTCCGAGAGCGTTACGGGTTTCGCGCCGAGTTCGATCAGTTTTTCGGCCGTGTATTGCGCGACGTTGCCGCTGCCCGAGATCAGGCACGTCTTGCCGGCCAGCGTCTCGCCGCGCGTCTGCAGCATTTCCGCCGCGAAGTACACCGCGCCGTAGCCGGTGGCCTCCGGCCGAATCAACGATCCGCCCCAGTTCAGGCCTTTGCCCGTGAGCACGCCGGTGAATTCGTTGCGCAGGCGCTTGTACTGTCCGAAGAGATATCCAATTTCACGGCCGCCCACACCGATGTCGCCGGCCGGGACGTCCGTGTTCGGCCCGACGTGCCGCGCCAGTTCGGTCATGAAACTCTGGCAGAAGCGCATGACTTCGTTGTCGCTCTTGCCCTTGGGATCGAAATCCGATCCGCCCTTCCCGCCGCCCATCATCAGCGTGGTCAGCGAATTCTTGAGTACCTGTTCGAAGGCGAGGAATTTCAGGATGCCGAGATTCACGGAGGGGTGGAAGCGCAGCCCGCCCTTGTACGGGCCCAGCGCGCTGCTCATTTGAATGCGGTAGCCGCGGTTGATTTGAATCTGTCCCTGGTCGTCCTGCCAGCCGACGCGAAACATGACGACGCGTTCGGGTTCGACGAACCGCTCAAGGATGCGCGCCGACCGGTACTCCGGCCGGCGATCCAGGACGGGCGCGAGCGACCCGAGCACTTCCTGGACGGCCTGATGAAACTCCGGCTCGGCCGGATTCCTGGCGATTGTCTGGGCGATCACGTCTGCGGCGTAAACGGAACCTGCTGACAGGGCCTCTGACATGAGGGAAACGGTACATCAGATGGCGGTTCCCGGGGTGCGGGATCGTAGGGTCGTGGAGCCCCGGGTCTTTAGACCCGGGGTCGAGGGGTCTTTAGACCCGGGGTCCTGATTCGACGGACACAAATTCCAGAAGCTCCTCGCGCGAATACAGGTCGGATCCCCAGTACGGATATGCGCTCGGCGAGTCGACCAGTCTCGCTCCCACGGGATTGTTAATGAGATACCGCACTGCGTCCGTGAACGCGTCCTGTCCTTGCAAGGTTCGATCGAAGTAGCTGCTTTGCCATAAACGCTGACCCGTCTGGCGGACGAAGAGGAAACCGGACTGTTGTTTGGCCAACCGCACGAACCGCGCGAGATTCGCATGCTCTGATTTTCCCTCGACGACTGCGTGGACGTGATCAGGCATGAAGCAATATGCAACAACTGCAAATGGCTCGGCGCGGAAGGTACGCAGAAATTGCAATCTCACGAGTTCTACGGTTTTGGATTCTGTAAAGTGATTGCGACGCTGATGAGTGCAAATCGTCAGAAAATACCGGCGTTCGCCTCGGTAGTCGCCGTCGGCCAAGCGATGCGGACGTTGGGACACGTGCGTACGTTGTGCAAGGCGCGGGCCACCCCGGGGTCTAAAGACCCCGGGCTCCATTTTCTCGATCCCCGGGTCTAAAGACCCGGGGCTCCACGACTATTTCTTGATCACAATTTGTGACGTCATGTTCGGATGAAAACGGCAGTAGTAATCGATGACGCCGGCCTTCGTCAGCACGACGCGCACTTTCTTCTGTTTGGGAATTGTGACGTCCCACGCGCCGTTTTTCGCGGTGGAGGTGTGATCCACGATGTCCTTGTTGAACCACTCGATCGTGTCGCCGACTTTGATCCCCGTCGGCGCGTCCTCGAACGCCACGCGATCGATCACGATTTGATACACCTTGGCCGGGGCGACGGCCGAGACGGACGACGCAAGAGTCCCCGCAAGCAGAAGCGCTGCGAGGACAATCCGGTTTCGGAACATGGTCGGTCCTTTGGGGGTGGGGTTTGAGGACCCGGGGTCCAAAGACCCCGGCAATTGGGTTCCCGGAGTCTAAAGACCCCGGGCTCCTCTACTTGATCATCGACGCCGTGTGTTCCGCGTGCTGCTGATGGCCCTTGAAGATCGTCAGGCCCTGTTGCAGCAGAGCCTTCAGCTCGGCGTTGGACGACGATGGAATCAGGAGCGTGTCGAGTGCGCCGTTGACGGTCTTGTGGTACGCAACTTCGTTGTCCATGTACGCCTTGTCGAACGCGGCGCCGGTCAGTTTCGCCAGCTCCGCCTGCTTGGCCGCCGCGGCTTTCGACAACGACTTGCTCGTGTCGTTGTCTTCCGGCGTCACGCCCAGCTTCTTGCACAGGTCCAGCGCCAGCTTATTGACGGCGGTGTGATCCTTGACCATATTTTCGGCGAACGCGATCACCTCTTTATTTTTGGACATCTTGATCGCCTGTTTGCCCGCCTCAATGTCGATCTGTCCGGCGGTGTACGCGATATGCGCGATCTGAGGATCGGTGGGTTTGGCGCCGCCCTGAGCGAACGCCGTGACGAAAGACACGCTGAGCACGGCCATCACCGCGCTGATTGATCGAAACATCTCTACCTCCTGGAAACCGGGTGCGGGCCGCCATGGCCCGTCAGTTGGTCTACGTCCCGCTTCAAGGATTGGATGTGGTGGGTGCGGAAAAGTTCCCGAGCCGTCTCACGACCGCGTCGGTCATCCGTTGGCAGCGCGCGCCGTCGAACGCGAAGGCCTCGTTCACGGTGGAGCCGAGCGTCGATTCAAGCGACGCGCGCAGGCGCACCCGCGCGCGATGTACGCGGGTCTTGACGGTCTCCGGTCGCAGCCCGAACAGCTCGGCGGTCTCCTCGACGCTCAGGCCTTCAACCATGCGCGCGACGAACACCGCGCGAAATGTGTCGGGCAATTCGTCGATGGCGCGTTCGATGACTGCGCGAAGTTGTTGCGTCGCCATGGCGGCCTCTGGATCGGCGCCCGAGGACGCCGCGGGAAAATGAAGAATCTGCGCGCGAATGGGTTCGTCGCCACCGGCGGGCCATTCCACGGTGGAGCGCCGGCGCCGGAGGCGGCCCAGCGCTTCGTTCATCGCAATACGCGTGAGCCACGTGCCGAACGAGGCGTCGCCGCGGAATTGATCCAGGCTCGTGAAGGCCCGCACGTACGCGTCCTGCACCACGTCTTCCGCCTCGCCATCGTTTCGGAGAATGCCGCGGGCGATTCGGAACAGGCGCTGGTTGTACCGCAGGGTGAGCGCCCGGACGGCGGCCTCGTCTAACAACCTGCAACGACGCACTAATTCGTCGTCGGGCAGTTGGGCGTCGGCGGGTTCGCGATGGGGGAGGCTCATCGGCATGGTTCTGCCCGGGGTCTCAAGACCCCGGGCTCCAGTGTATTGGATGCGCCGGGACCGAAAAGGTTCCCGGAGCCCCGGGTCTTCAGACCCGGGGCCCTCCCGGGGTCTAAAGACCCCGGGCTCCATTCATTTCTTGATTTCCGGCGCTGTCGCCGTAAACGTCCCGGTCAGCGGGACGCCCATCGGACCCACCGGGATGTAGACCACCGTGTGGTTGGGTGAGCCCACCATCAGCTTCTGCGCCTCGATGGCTTCGTGCTGAATGTAGAGGTTCGTCAGTTGGCCGCGGATGATCTGCATCGAGTTCGCAATGCCCTGCGCCTGCACCTCGCGTTTGGTGCGCGCCTTGCGTTCGATCTCGATCTCCGTGTCCATGCGCTGCAGTTCCTGCGTGGCGGCCAGCTTCTTCGACACGGCATCCGCCACTTCCGCCGGGTACTGCACGTTGCCCACCACCACGCCGCCAATCACAAATGGACTGTCCGCGGCGTACCGGCGGATGCGTGCGAGAACCGCATCCCCGATCGGCGTAAACGCCTCTTTCACCTCGAGGCCGTTGCGCCGCTGTACTTCGTCCCGGGCGAACGTACGCAAGGGTTCGCGCACATAGTTCCCGTAGGCGACCTTGACGATCGCGTCGGGATCCTTTTCCACCTGGTTCTGCGACACGGTCGTGCTGAACTTGTCCAGGAACAGGGGGACCTTCGTCTCATCAATACGCCACACCGTATGGACCCGAAACGCGATCTTCAGATTGTCCCGACTGAGCACCGCCTCATCGCCGACGAAGTCCTCGGTGTACGTGTACGGCGTGATGCTGACGTTGGTGACGTGAAGCAGCCAGGTGCGTCCCGGCGACGTTGGACCGCGCTGAATGCCGTAGAACCGCGAATGGCCGAACACCGCGCCCTTGGTGAGATAGCCGACATAGCCCGCGGGCGTAACTGGGTTCGACGATCCGACCAGCCACACGAATCCCACGAACGCGAGACACACGACGACGAACGCTCCGATCAAACGGGGGAACGACACGAGGGCCTCCAATGCGCCGACGGGGTTAGCTGACGGGCTCGAGGTTGGAAGTCCTCGTCCCCTCGCCGAAGCTCGTTGTCCCCGGGTCTGAAGACCCGGGGCTCCATCGAGCGAAGGCGGGGAGATAAGCCCCGTGGCGCGGTTATCGCGCCGGTGGTTCCCCCGCGACACCTTGCGGTGTCTTAGGCGTGCAATTTCGAGCCTAGACCTCTCGCCGGCCGGCGTCAAATGTCTGGTGAAATCGATGGGGAATTGGGCCAGAATCGGTCTCATGGTCAGAATTTCCGCCGCTTTTGCCGTGGTTGCGTGCTTTGCACTTCAAACTCCCGCGGCGCAATCGCCGCGCGATCAACTTCTCGTGACGCCCGCGTGGCTCGCTGCGCACATCAAGGATCCGAATCTCGTCCTGCTGCACGTCGGTGACAGAGCGGAGTACGGTCTGCGCCACATTCCCGGCGCTCGTTTTGTCACGATGGCGGATCTGTCCATCACCGGGGGCGACGCAGGCGGACTCAATCTCCAGATGCCGACGCCCGGGAGCCTGCGCGATCGACTGGTCGCGATTGGCGTGTCCGACACATCGCGGATCGTCGTGTACTACGCGACCTCACAAATTACGCAAGCCACGCGGATCGTCCTGACGCTGGATTACGCGGGCCTCGGCGACAAGTCGTCGCTGCTCGATGGCGGTATGGGCGCGTGGATCGGCGCAGGACACGACGTCACCGATGTGTTGCCGCCGCCGCGGACGGGCGTGCTCGCGCCGCTGACCATCAAACCGATCATCGTGGACGCCACGTATGTGAAGGCGAACCTCAAGACCGAGAATGTCTCGATCGTGGACGCGCGGTTGACGCCGTTCTACGAGGGCACGCAGGTGGGCGGCTCGCCACAAGCGCCGCACAAGACCGGCCACATCGAAGGCGCCAAAAGCGTGCCGTGGTCGGATCTGACGACCGATCAACAAACGTTCCGGCCGGCAGCCGAACTCCAGGACCGATTTGCCAAGGCTGGCGTCAAACCCGGCGACACGATCGTGGCCTATTGCCATCTGGGCCAGCAGGCGACCGCCGCGGTTTTTGCGGCGCGGACGCTCGGCTTCAAGGTGCTGCTCTATGATGGGTCGTTCGAGGATTGGTCCAGGCTGCCGGAAGCACCTGTGGCCACGTCGATCAAGAAGGATTGATCAAGATGACAAGAATGCGTCGGACCGTCGTCAGTTTCGCCGTGATCGCGTTTGTCGCGAGCGCGCTCGTCCACGCGCAGATCAAGTCGTCCTGGAAGGCGCCCGATGCCGGTCCAATCGACTTCAAAGGTAAGAAGGTCGCGGCCGTCGTCATCACCGACGATCTGAATGTGCAGACGTCAGGCGAGGAAGCGCTGGCGCGCATGCTGGTCGGGCGCGGCGTCACGGGGGTGGCGTCGTACCGGATGATTCCGAAGGAAGAGCTGCGCGATCCCGCCAAGGCCAAGGGTTGGTTCGAACGCGGCAAAGTCGCCGGCGTGGTTGTCCTGCGCGTGGTGTCGTCCGAGAAGGAGACCCTCTACACGCCGACGGTGTGGGCGACGGCAACCTACAGCTCGTTCTGGAATTACTACGGCACGAGTTGGACGGCCGTGCGGAGCTACAAGACGTCACAGGTCAGGGTCCTTGAAATTGAGACACTGGTCTACGACGTTGAGAAAGACAAGCTGATTTGGGCCGGCGTGAGCCAGACCAAGAATCCCAAGAGCATTCAGATTCTGGTGAATGAACTGGTGAACGACGTGGCGGCCGAAATGCGGACACAAGGTCTGATCTCGGGCGGCCGATAGGAGGCACGCGTGGTGATGAGCAACGCTCGCTTCTCGCGCGTGCTGCTGGGCGTTCTGGCGGCGGCGATCGCCGGTTCGCCGGTAACGGGGTCAGGCTTAAGCCTGACCCCGCACGCGCAGGCGACCCCGCAAGCGCCGACCAATTCGGCGCCGAATCCCTACGAGACGATTGAAGGCTGGGCGAAGATGCCCGCGGGTCGTACGTGGGGCGCGACCAGCGCGGTTGAGATCGACAAGGACGGTACGTCGATTTGGGTCGCCGAACGTTGCGGGGCGAATCGCTGTGTCAATCAGCAGACCGGCGAGATTTCGCCGGTTGATGTCGTGCTCAAGTTCGACGCGTCAGGCACGCTCGTCAAGAGTTTCGGCGCCGGATTGTTTGTGTTCCCGCACGGGATGCACATCGATCGCGACGGCAACATCTGGGTGACTGACGGACAGGACAATTTCCCGTCGCGCGGACGAAACGCGGCGCCCGATACGCCGCTGCCGCCGCCACCGGCGAAGCCGATGGGCCATCAGATCTTCAAGTTCAGTCCGGACGGCAAGTTGCTGCTGACGCTGGGCAAGGCCGGCGGCAACCGGCCGGGCGAACCGGCGGATCCCGCGTCGTTCTATCAGCCGAACGACGTCATTACGAACGCGGCCGGCGAGATTTTTGTGTGCGAAGGCCATTCGTCCGGGGCCGGCGCCACCGCGCGGGTCAGCAAGTTCGACAAGACGGGCAAGTTCATCAAGTCGTTCGGCGGGTTTGGCGCGGCGCCCGGCCAGTTCAACCAGCCGCATTCGTTCGCCTGGGATTCGAAGGGCCGCCTGTTCGTCGCCGACCGTTCGAACAATCGCATTCAGATCTTTGACCAGAACGGCACGCTGCTCGAGTCCGGCTGGGAGCAATACAGCCGGATCAGCGGGTTGTGGATCGATCGGAATGACGTCCTGTATGCCGCCGATTCCGAGTCGGGATCCGTGGCGCCCGACCGGAAGGACTGGACGCGGGGCGTGCGCATCGGTAACGTCCGGGACGGGAAGGACGGCAAGGTCCAGTTTTTCATTCCGGATCCGACCCAAAACGCCACCAATACCAGCAGCGCTGAAGGCATCGCCGTGGACGCCGCCGGCCACATTTTTGGGGCTGAAGTCGGCCAGCGGGCCTTGAAAAAATACGTAAAACGCTAGTCAGTTCACACGGAGGCACGGAGGACCGCGGAGGCACGGAGCTTTTTTGGGGGCGCGAAAAATCCCAAAGTTCCGTGTCTCCGTGAGCCTCCGTGGCTCCGTGTGGACTGACACGTTAATGCTGCGCCAAGCGCGGGCTTCTGGTGTACTATTCGCCCGTTCCTCCGTTTACCCAGAGTCGACCTCGCAAGGGGAGAGTTGCCATGTCGGTCACACGCCGAGGGTTTCTGAGCCTGGTTTCACCACGAGATCGAAGCTCGTCGGTGATCGATGTCATTGCCGCGCGCGGCCATGAAGCATATTGGGCCGAGCAGGCCGCGGGTCAGGGTACACAAGCCGGCCAGGGCGGCCGCGCCGGCGGCGCCGGCCGCGGCGGAAATCGCCCCGCGCTTCCGGAAGGCGTCGAAGCCATTCGGATCAGCAGCAACGAGAACCCGCTCGGTCCCGGCAAGGCGGTCCTCGATGCCATCGTCGGCAAGTTTCCCGAGGCCGGCCGGTATCCGTTTAACAGCACTCCGAGCGAAACGAAGCTGGCCGAGACGATTGCGGCGTTCAACAAGGTGAAGGTCGAGAACATCGTCGTGGGCGGCGGCTCGCAGGAAATCCTGAAGTCGGCGATTCGCGCGTTCACGTCGCCGTTCCGGCCGCTGGTCACTGCCGCCCCGACCTTTGAGAACTGCACGCAGATCGCACGCCGCATGGGCCACCCGGTCTACGAAGTGAAGGTGGACTCGGCGGGACGTCTCGATCTCGAGGGCATGATCGCCGTGGTTCGCGGCGCCGGTCTGGTGTTTCTGAACAACCCGAACAATCCGACCGCCACCGTGCACAGCATCAAGGCGGTGACGGATTTCGTCGAACGCGTCCGCCGCATTTCGCCGGACACGGTCATTCTGATCGACGAGGCGTATCACGATTACGTGACCGACCCTGAGTACCAGACCGCGATTCCGCTCGCGATGTCGGCGTCCAACGTGTTTGTCGCGCGCACGTTCTCGAAGGCCTACGGCATGGCCGGCATGCGCATCGGCTACGCCGTGGGCGCGACCGACAGCGTGAAACCCCTGGCGCGGCTGAAGATGCCGTACAACATCAGCGTGTTCGGTATCACCGCCGCCATCGCGGCGCTGGGCGACCAACCGCACATCGCGGCCGAGCGTGCACGCAACACTGAAGTCCGTGCGATGACGGTCAAGACCTTCGAGGAACTCGGCTGCAAGCCGACGGCCTCGCAGGGCAACTTCATCTTCGTGGACATCGGGCAGCCCGCGCGCGTGTTCCGTGACGCCTGCGCCAAGTCCGGCGTGATGGTCGGTCGCGACTTCCCGCCGTTCGAGAATTCGCACGTGCGGATTTCGATGGGCACGATGGAAGAAATGAAGAAGGCGAACGCGGTGTTCCGCGAGGTGCTGCGTCCGTCGGCACCGGCCGGCGGCGGCGGAAGCCGCGGCGGCGGTGGTGGCGTACAGCCCGGCGGCCTCGGCCGCGGTTCCAGGAGTTAGGAGAGAGCCATGGTGACCCGACGCAAGTTCGTCACGTCCGTGGGCATCGGCGCGGCCGGTGCGGTGGCTGGTTCCTGGGTCGCGGCGCGCGGCCGCGAAGACAGCATCTGGTCGATGCTCGAACCCGAGTTGTCGGCACAGACGCCCGCGGCGACGGCGGCGGCCCCGATCATTCTGTCGAGCAACGAGAATCCCTTCGGTCCGGGCAAGGCCGTGCTCGATGCGGTCCAGGCGGCATTCGGTCCGTCAGGGGCGCAGCCGGGCCGGTACTCGAATGCCTCAGGCGCTCTCGTCGAGGCCCTGGCTAAACACCATGGCGTGCAGCCGGCGAACATCACGCTGGGTTGCGGATCGACGCAGATACTTCGCACCGCCACCCACGTCTTCACGTCGCGCACCAAGGCACTGGTCGGCACCATTCCAACGTACGAAGAGTGCGCCGGGTACGCGGACATGATGGGTCATCCCGTCCGTCCGGTTCCGCTCGACGCGGAGTTCAATGCGGACCTCGACCGCATCGCCGATGCCGCGCGCGGCGCCGGGTTGATCTTCTTCTGCAATCCGAACAACCCGGTGGCCACCTACGTCGGCGCCCGTGCGACGCGCGACTTCTTGTCGCGCGTGACACGCATCTCGCCGGAGACGACGATTCTGGTGGATGAGGCGTACTTCGACTACGTCACGAATCCGGATCACGCCACGCACATTCCGCTCGCCATCGAAGACCCGCGCATTGTCGTCGCGCGCACGTTCTCGAAGGCCTACGGGATGGCCGGTCTTCGCATGGGCTACGCGGTCGGTCACGCGGACACCATTCGCAAGATGGCGGATTGGGACAGCGGCTCGGGCACCAGCTCGCTGAACCTGCTGGCCATGGTGGCGGGCACGGCGGCGCTGACGCAGGATCCGGGGTTCATCAAGGCCGAACGCGAGCGGAACCTCGCCGTCCGCCAGTTCGCCATGCAGTGGTTCTCGTCACGCGGCATGAAGCCGACGGATTCGCAGGCGAACTTCATGTTCGTGAACATCGGACGCCCGGTCAAGGCGTTCCGTGACGCGTGTGCCCTCAAGGGCGTCCGCGTGGCGCGCGATTTCCCGCCGTTCGAGAACACGCACTGCCGCATCTCCTTCGGGACGATGGAAGAGATGAAGAAGGCTGTCACGGTTTTCGGCGAAGTGCTCGGCAAGCCGGCGGCGACCAGCGCCGCATGACATTGGCACGCTGTCCCCAGCATTCCTGTCGAGGATTTTGACCGTGAAGCAGTGAAGGGAACTTTGGGAGTGCACGCTGAAGCAGCGTCCTTCCCATAAGATTCCTTCACTGCTTCATGGTTCATCTGAAGGCCAGGAGTGCAGTGAGACCGCGGGCGGCCGCCGCTAACGGTGGCCGCCTTCCGATCCGATGAAACGGGTTGGATCTCGTCCGTGGGTAGAATCCTTACCATCGGTATCGCCGCCATCATCGGCACCGTGATCGCGGTGGCGTGGGTCGGATCCTACGGTCCCAACGCGCCGAGAATGATCCTGCTCGAGCCACCACCACAGCCGCCGGCCAGCCCGGCGGAGGCCCGCCAGCACGAAATCCTCAAGGCCAACATCGGACTGCCAGCCGATCCGGTGTTGATGAAACAGTACGCGGCGATCAGCGCGAAGTATTTCGCCGGCACGCTGCCCGATGTGGTCGTCCGATGGGAACCGGCGCTGGCCGAGGTCGGACCACTGGCGGGTGAGGGCGTCGTTCTTCACGGCATGTTTGGCCGCGCTGGAACGCAGCCGGTGATTCTGCTGAATCCGAGCATGCGCAACGATGCGGGCGCCCGTGCGCGCGCGCTCTGCCACGAAATTGTGCATGCCTATCTGTTTGCCAGAGGCGACGACACGACGACCCACGGGCCGGCGTTCCAGGCCCTGCTCGAGCAGCTCCTGAATGCGGGCGCCTTCGAGGGCATCGCGGCCGACCCGCGCGAAAAGGCGCGACTGCGCGCGTGGCTCGACGCGGAGTCTGCATCGATTGACGCGGAGCGCCGGACCATGGACGTGCTCGACGTACGGATTCGCGAGGCCGGCGCGGAACTGGATCGGGCGATTTCCGAGTTCAACGCGCGCCCGGAACGGCCGGCTGCCGAAGCCGCCCAACTGGAAGCCCGACGCCAGGAATACAACCAGATGGCGCTCGAAGGCAACGAGCGCGTGGCGCGCGATCGTGAGCAACTCGCGCGTTTCAATCGCGAAGTGGCGCGCTACAACCTCATGATGGCGTATCCCGACGGATTGGACGAGGCGTCGCTGGTTCTCTCAAAAAAGAAGCGGTAGGCCCTCCGGCACGTCCAGGTTGGCGCCCGTTGCGTGTATCTTAGGCGCGTGCGCGATCTGGCTCTCGCGTTTCGCTCCCTCCGTCGGACCCCAGGGTTCTCGTTCACCGTTCTGCTTGCGCTGACCCTGGGCATCGGCGCCGCGACGACGGTGTTCAGTGTCGCCGACCGTGGTCTGTTTCGTCCGCTGCCGTACACGGATCCCGATCGGCTCGTCACCGTGGGCGCGGACATTCGAATACGGGGTTTCACCAACTGGTCCGTCAGCGGCGACGAGTTCGACGCCTGGCGATCGGCGAGCCATGAGCTGGCGGATCTGGCCGGCTATCAGTCGTTCGGCAAGTCCACGCTGACGCGGCCCGATGCGCCGGTGGAGATCGCCGTCCATCGCATCACGCTCAATTTCCTCAGCGTCCTCGGTGTGATGCCGGCGATGGGACGGCCCTTCGTCGACGCCGATTTTCTGCCAAGCGCTCCGCCTTCTCTCTTACTGACCGACGCGACCTGGCGACGTGTGTTCTCCGCGGACACGGACATCGTCGGACAGTTCGTCACCGTCAACGGCGCGCCGACCCTCGTGGCCGGCGTGCTGCCCCGCGCGTTCGTGTTTCCGACCACAGCCTTGCAGTCCATGCCGGACGTGCTGGTGCCGCTTGTGCGCACCCAGGCGTCGTCGGGTTCTCGCCTCTCGATGATCGGCCGATTGGAAGCTCGCGCGACGGTCAGCTCCGCCGCCGCGGAAATCAACAGCATCGCCGCATCCCGCCATGCCGAGTCGGGTGTTCGTAACGCGGTCATTGACGGCGCGACCGTCGAACCGCTCGGTGAGGCGCTGGCGCAGGGCTCGCGCGCCATCCTGCTCCTCTTCGTCGGCGCGGTCGCGACGCTTGTCCTCATTGGCTGCGCGAACGTGGCCAACCTCGTTCTCGCGCGCAATGCGGATCGGCATGGCGAGCTGGCATTGCGCACGGCGCTCGGCGCAAGCCGGGGATCGCTCGTACGCCTGCTCCTCACCGAGGGGCTGATTCTTGCTTTGGCCGGCAGCGCCGCCGGTGCGTGCCTCGCCTACGTCGCCATCGCCGTCATCGGGCCCCTGATGCCGGCCGACCTGCAAAAGCTTGGGACCATTGCCCTGGATCAACGTGCCCTGATCTTCGCGACGATGGCGGGCGTCTCAGTCATGCTGCTCGCGGCGATCGGCCCAGCGCTGTCATCCGCGCGCGTCAATCTGTTGCCGGCGCTCGGCCAGGCGTCGGGCCGCGTCACCGGAGTTCGCTGGCGGATGCGCCAGATCCTGGTCGCCTTCGAAGTGACGCTGGCCGTCGTGCTGCTGGTCGGCGGTGGATTGATGGTCAACACGATGGTGCGTCTGCTGCGCGTGGACCTGGGCTACACGCCCGAGTCCACGCTGACGATGCGCGTGCAACTGCCAAGGGGGAAGGAGTACCCGGAACGCTCCCCGGTATTTGTCGCACGCGTGATCGAAGCGGCTCGCGGTGTGTCCGGCGTGTCGGCCGCAGGGGTGAGTTCGGGCGCGCTGCTGACCAACACGTTGTATGCGGGGCACTATCGCGTCGACGGCTTTCCTTACGAATGGATGAACCAGGGCCTGCCCAAGACCGGCGCGTGCTGCACGCAGACGCAGTACGTGTCCTCGGAATTCTTTGCGGCCGCCGGCATTCCGATCGTTCGGGGCCGGGCGTTCACGGCGGCTGACGCCGCGGCCGCGCCCGCCGTGTCGATTATCAGTGAGCGGTTGGCGCGGCGGTTTCCGGCGGGAATGGATCCAATCGGCCACTACCTGACAGCGGCTGAAGACGGCGCCAGCGACAACTCCGACCGGCGTCTGATCGTGGGCGTGGCTCGCGACGTTCGGGACATGAGAGTCGAACGTGAACCGTTGCATGCCATCTATCTGCCGATCGAAGAGCGCGGCGCTGCGGCCGTCACCCTGATCCTTCGCACGGTCGTGCCGCCGATGTCGATCTCCGGCGCTGTGCAGAAGGCGGTGCAGACGGAAGCTGGGCCGGTGATCATTACGGATGCGCTCACGCTTGGCGGCGTGATCACGCGGTCCGTGGGCGCGCGGCATTTGAATGCCTGGCTGTTTGGATCCTTCGGTGTGCTCGGCCTGTTTCTCGCCGCGATTGGTATCGGCAGCGTCGTCTCGTACTCCGTCGCCCGCCGTACCCGCGAGATGGGCGTGAGGATCGCGCTCGGCGCTCGCCCCGGCGACGTGCGACGGCTCGTCGTGTGGGAGGCGATGGTGCCCGTGATCGCCGGCCTCGCAGCCGGCGTCGGCGCGTCTTTGGCGCTGAGCCGCTTCGTCGAAAGCCTGCTCTTCGGCGTGCAGCCGCGGGACGCGTGGACTTACTTCACGGTCTGCCTGCTGCTCGCCATCGCCGCGTTCGTCGCCGCACTGTTGCCGGCCCGCCGGGCCGCCCGCGTCAACCCGATCGTCGCGCTACGAGCCGAATAGCGTCGTACCTGCCGTTACCCGTCGTTACCTGGGGAGTGCCAGTGCGACGAGGGCCGTGCTCATGGCGTTTCCGGTTGCAAACACGATGTATTGCCGCCCGTTATGAACGAACGTCATGGGCGGCGCTGTGGTGCGTGAGTCGATCGGCACGGCGCCGACCTCCTTGCCGGTCTTCTTGTCGACCGCGTAGAGACGGAACTTGCCATTCGCGTCGGCCGGAGGACCGCCTTGCCGGCCGGTTCCGTAGATCACGAGGGACTTGGTGTTCATGACCTGTGGCTGAGCGCCGGCGCGACCAACAGGGATCGGTGGCAGGTTCACGTTCGCGAAGAGCGCGGCATCCACCGAGTTCGCCTGGGGCACGGGCACGGCCATCTGGCCCCCGTTCGGGATCCACCAGGTCTTGTCGCCCGAGTTCATGTTGTAAGCCGTGATACCTCCAAGTTCGCGCGGCTTCAGAATCGAGATCCCCGCGATCGTCGAGGTACCAGGCTCAGCGTCCTTGTAGCCGGTTGGCGCTGGAGCGGCGCCGCCACGTCCCGCGGCACCGCCGCGGGCTCCAGCGCCGCCGGCCCGAGCGGGCGGCGTGTAACCAGGCGGCGGCGGCATCGCACCCGGGCTTCCGCACGTATTGCGCGGACCCTGCACGTACCGGTGTTCGGAGCAAGGGTCCTTGACGATTTCCTGCGTGCTCATAGCCGACTGCGAAGCCACGTACATCAAGCCGGTGTCCGGATCGACCGCCGCGCCGCCGTCGATGTTGACGCCGCCGCTCGCGCCCGGCGCATACCAGGAACACTTGTGTGGCGTGCTGCCATCCAGAGCCGATGCCGGAATGAAGTACGGCCCCATCCGACACAACTGCGCCAAGTGCAGCGCCGCTGCTTTGATCTCCGGCGTGTAATCGATCAGGTCATCTTCCTCGAGTCCCTGTTGCGCGTAGGGCAGTGGCTTCGATGGAATCGGCTGAGTCTTTGCTGTCTGCTCGCCCGGCACCTGACTTTGCAGCACAGGCGTCTCCGGCATCGGCCAGATGGGCTCGCCGGTCGCGCGATCGAACGTATAGATGAAGCCCTGCTTCGTTGTCTGCGCGATGATCTTGCGCACACGTCCGCCGATCGTCACGTCAAGAAGATTTGGCGCCATCGGCGTGTCGTAATCCCAGATGTCGTGATGGACCATCTGGAAGTGCCATTTGCGCACGCCCGTCTTCACATCGAGCGCGACGAGGCTGTTGCCGAACAGGTTGTCGCCGGGACGATGACCGCCGTATTCATCGCTGAGCGGCATGCCAACGGGAATGTAGACCAGCCCCAGGTCCGGATCGGCGGAATACGGCGCCCACGCGTCGTTCTTGCCCACGCCTTCCGTGCCGACCGTCGAGCCGTTCTTCCACGTGTCGGCGCCAAATTCACCGGGCTGCGGCACCAGATTGAATTTCCACAACTGCTTGCCCGTCTTGATGTCGAATCCGCGAATCCAACTGGGCAGGTTGCGCAGTTTGGTGGGGTAGTAGCCGTGAATGTGCGAATTGCCGACGATGATCACGTCGCCGACAATGATCGGCGGGCAACTGGCCGCGATTTGTCCGAGCGCCGGATCGATCCCCATCGTGCCGTCGGCGCCAATACCTTTTTCCTTGTCCCACGTTTCGCCGGGCTTCGCCTTCCGCGCCGGCGCAAGTTCGCTGAATACCAGCGGGCCATTGTCATCGACGGCCAAGGGAACCAGCGTGAACCCGAGGCCTTCCATCAGATCGACGACGCCATTCTTGCCGACAGCCGGATCGGGCTTGCCGGTCTTCGCGTCGAGGACGGCCATGTGATAACCCGGCGTCACGACGATAACCCGCTCGTTGCCGCGACCGTCCGTCCAATAGCTCAGACCGCGGCCGGAGAACTTCCGCGGCGCCTTTTGCCAGCGGATACCTTCGTCCAGAGCTTTCCATGACCACAGCGTCTTGCCGGTTTCCGGGTCGATGGCATACGCGTAGCGGCGGTTCGTCGCGACGGTGAACAGCCGACCGTTCGCGTAGAGCGGCGTGGTCCGGTAGTACTCATCCTCGCCGTCCGCCGACGCATTCCACTTCCACGCGACCTGCAATTGGCTGAAGTTCGTGGCGTTGATTTGATCGAGCGACGAGTAGCGTGTGCTCCACGCATCGCCGCCCCAATATCGCCATTCGCCCGGGACGTTACCGCGGACGAGCGTCGGCGTTTGCTGGCGTGCGCCCAGCAAGCCGGAGGGCAGGGCCGCCGCCCCGGCGAGCGCGAGGCTCGTAAGAGCCGTAACCATGGCGATCCGTTTGAAAGAGGCGCGTCCAGTCATGGGAGTCTCCTATCGGTCTATTTCAGCCGAATCGTAATCTCGCCCAATACGTTCCGATCGGTCGGCATGGGCGTGGTCCCCGCCGGCATCTTGTTCTGCTGGAGGATGTACGCCATGACCTGTACGGACTCGGCCGGCGTCAACGAGCCTGGCTCGCTCTTCGGCATCTTGGTCTTCACCCAATCGTACAAGTCCGACAGGGGCCGTCCGTTCCAGTTAGCCTTGAACCCCGCACCCGCATACGTGCCCTTCGGGTGGCAGTTCACACAGACGCCGTAGTACATGTCTTCACCCAGGCGCGCCTGCGCCGGCGTGTATATACCGCTCATCGTGGTCTTCGGCGCGGCCGCCGGCTTCTTGGCCTGAGCCGCACTCCGTTCAATGGTGGCTGCGGCCAGCAGCATGCCCATCAAGACGGTTCCGCCCAGCGGACCGATCCACGCCGCTACTTTCCGGGCCAGACGACCCCCTGGTTCCGCGGCACCTGCGCGATGCCCTTATAAACGAATTTCTGAAGGCGCCGACCCTCGTACGTCTCGGTCGTGAAGATGTTGCCCTTGGAATCCGTGGCGATGCTGTGCACGGCGAAGAATTGCCCGGGCTGGCGGCCGCCGTCTCCGAAGCTCGTCAGCAGTTCCAGCGTGTCGCGCAGCAGCACGTTGACGCGCTCGTTCTTGCCGTCGGCCAGATACAAATACTTCTGCTGCGGGTCCTTCGAGAAGGCCACGTCCCACACCGCGCCGTCGCCCAGCGTCTTCTTGAAGAAGAACGCTTCTTTCACGAATTTGCCTTCTCGTGTGAACACCTGCAACCGGTTATTCGGACGGTCACAGACGTACACGAGATTGTCCACGGAGAGATCAGAGCAATGCACGGGCGTGCGGAACTGTTGAATGGGCGGGGCATTCGGATCGTACGGTCCCGGATTCGTATCGTCCGGCTTGTTGCCGTAGGCGCCCCAATATCGCTTGAAGACGCCCGTATCGGCGTCGATCACCACCACACGCTTGTTCAGGTAGCCGTCGGCGATGTAGGCCTCGTTCTGTCGAGGATCCACGAAGATCTTGGCGGGCCGGCCGAAGTTCACCGTATCGTTGCTGCCCTTGCCCTGCCCAGATCTTCCGAACTGCGCGACGAACTTGCCCTCTTGCGTGAACTTCAGGATCTGCGCATCGGCTCCGACGTTGCCGCCCAGCCAGACGATGCCTTTGTGATCGATGAAGATGCCGTGATTGGATTCCGGCCATTCGTAGCCCTGGCCTGGGCCGCCCCACGAATGCAGCAACGTGCCGTCCGTATCGAACTCCAGCACGGGCGGCGCCGGCTTGCAGCAGGTGCCCGTCGGCGGATTTTGCGCGGCACCGACCTCGTTCGCCGACAGCGTATCCACGCGATGCACGATCCAGACGTGGTCTCGCGCGTCCACGCCGACGCCGATGGTCATCCCCATCAGCCATCCGTTCGGCAGGGGTTTCGGCCACATCGGATCCACTTCAAATCGCGGCGCCTGCACGGTGCCGCCCTGCGCGGCGGCCTGATCCAGCGCACGCGCCGACAGGCCGAGCGCCAGCAACACCGCGACGAAGGTTATGCCAATGATGCGTGTCTGCATATCTAAACTCTGACGACGTCGGCCCAGCGACGTCATCGCCTCGGCGCGAACTTCTGCACGCGCTTGCCTTCGAATGTTTCGCCGGTGTAGAGGTTGCCTTTGGAATCGAACGCCACGCTGCCGACCGCGTAGAACGCACCCGGCCACCGCCCGCCCGATCCCAGCGTACCGTTGGCCGCCAGCGTCTCCCGCACCAGGATGGCGACGGTGTGATTCTGACCATCAGCCACGAACAGGTAGCGTTGTGCGGCGTCGGGTGAGAGCGCGATGTCCCACACCGATCCGTTGCCCAGCGTGCCTTTGGACACGATGACTTCCTTGACGAACGTGCCGTCCTTCCGGAAGACCTGGATGCGATTGTTCTGGCGGTCGCACACGTAAACCTGGCCATCTTGCGAGAGTTCCACGCAGCCGACCGTTCGGAACTGCTTCGCCGGCGGCGCCGCCGGATCGTACGGCGGCAGCGTCGCATCGTCCGGCGCGGTGCCGTATGCGCCCCAGTGCCGCTTGTATGCGCCCGTCGACGCGTCGAGCACCACGATGCGGCGGTTCGTGTAACCGTCGGCCACATAGATCTCATTGGCCGAGGCATCGAAGGCGAGACCAGCGGGCCGATTGAATGTCGCTTTGCCCGCGCTTCCTTCGCTTGTGCCGGGTTTACCGAACTGCTGCAGGAACTGTCCGGTCGGCGAGAACTTGAGGATGTGGGCATCGAAGGGACGTGCCGGTGGTGCCGGCGCGGGTGTGGGCGCCGCACCAGCGCCGGCCGCGCCCGCTCCGGCCGCCCCAGCAGCCCGCCCGCGTCCCGCGCCGCCGCCACGTGCCGCGGGCGGCTCCGGCCACCCGGCGGCCGTGATCCAGACATTGCCTTTGGCATCGACGGCGATGCCGCCGGGGGTCATCGGCCAGTCGTAACCCTGGCCCGGCCCGCCCCAACTGCTGACGAGGTTTCCTGCCGAATCAAATTCCAGAACGGCTGGCGCCGGCCGGCAACACTCTTCTGCCGTCGGCGGGTCGGTGCCTAGACCATTTTCTGTACGGGCCGTCAACGAGTCGGCACCCCGATGAACGATCCAGATGTGATCGCGGCTGTCGACTGCGACGCCCGTCACAGACCCCAGAATCCAGTGATTGGGCAGGGGCTTCGGCCAAAGGGGATCAACCTGAAACGCAGGCGCCTGCGCCGCAGCACCGCCCCGCGCCTGGGCTACGACATTCGTACCCCGCGGTTCGGCCAAAGCTCCGCCAATTGTCACGGCGAGCAAGGCGGCTATCGTCGCGCCGACGGTTCTCTGCATAGAATCTCCGCGGATGGCCGAAAGTATACAGCGACCCGGCGGGCGTCGATCCCTCGGACTCACGCCCGGTTTGGTGGCGTTGGTTCTGTTCTTTGTCTGGAGCGCGGCAGCCCGGCCGCGGGCGCACGACATCCCGGCCAGCGCGGTGGTGCAGGCCTTCCTCAAGCCATCGGGTCAGCGCCTGCAGGTAATCCTCCGCGTGCCGCTCGTGGCGATGCGCGACTTCACATTCCCGTCTTCGGACGGTGTCATTCTGGATTTGAGCAAAGTCGAACCCGTGCTCGGTGATGCCACCCGCACATGGGTCATTCCTGCCATCACCATCCTTGAGGATGATCGGCCGCTGCCTGCGCCGACCCTTGTCGCCACGCGGGTCGTGCTGCCATCCGATCGGGCGTTCGCCTCCTTCGAGGAAGCGATGGCCCATTTCCGCGGACCATCTTTGGCGGCCGACACGAAGCTGCCGGTGACGGAGGCGCTATTCGACATCCTGCTCGAATATCCGATTGCGTCGGACCACGCGCGGTTTTCGATCGATCCGCGGTTCGCCCGTTTCGGCATTCGCGTGGTCACGACGCTTCGGTTTCTCATGCCGGACCAGCCCGAACGCGCGTATCAGTTCACCGGCGACCCGGGCCTCGTGCGACTCGATCCGCGCTGGCATCAGGCGGCGTGGCGCTTCGTCGTTGCCGGATTCAGACACATTCTGGATGGCATCGATCACCTGCTGTTCCTGCTGTGCCTGGTCTTGCCGCTTCGACGATTCGGCCAACTCGTGGCGGTTGTGACTGCGTTCACCGTCGCCCATTCGGTGACGCTGTTCTGCGCCGCGTTCGGCTATGCGCCGGACGCGCTGTGGTTCCCGCCACTGATCGAAACGCTGATCGCGCTCTCGATCGTCTACATGGCGATCGAGAACATCGTGCTGGCCTGGCGCGAGGCCGCGAGCGTAGCGAGCGCGCCGAGCCTTCGACAAGCGGCTGGGGGTGGGGCCCCAGCCGAACTAAGAAAAGACGCCGCGAGCGTAGCGAGCCCGCCGAGCCTTCGCCAATCGGCTGGGGGTGGGGCCCCAGTCGAACTAAGAAAAGACGCCAGCCATGCACTGCGCCGCCGATGGCTGATCGCGTTTGGCTTCGGCCTCGTGCACGGGTTTGGGTTCTCGTTTGCGCTGAAGGAGACGCTGCAGTTTGCAGGGTCGCACCTCCTGACGTCACTCGTCTCGTTCAATGTGGGTGTGGAACTCGGTCAGCTTCTGGTCCTGGCCATCCTGGTGCCGGCATTGGCGCTGGTGTTCCGGTTCGTCGTCGCCGAGCGCGTCGGCGTGATCATCGCCTCGGCGATCGTGGCGCACACGGCGTGGCACTGGATGACAGAGCGCGGTTCGCGGCTTGTCCAGTACGACTGGTCACTCGACGCGGCCGGGTTGGCGACGTTACTCAGGTGGATGATGGTCGTCGTGGCTGTCGTCGGCGCCGTATGGCTGTTCCGCGCTGCTCGCAGCGGGCGCAAATAGGGCGAGAGATTGAACTACGGGGCTATGATTGGCGCTAGTCATCTCAAAGGGGTCCCCATGCTCCTCCGCGCATCTATCGTCCTTGCATTAGTTGGATTGGGCTGGGCCGTCGGCCGGGCCCAGGCACCGCAGACGCCTGACTTCGAGTTGAGCGTCTTGACGACCGCCGATGGTCGGACGCGGATTGAATGCGTCCGTGGTTGCGGCCTTCAGTGGGTTGAGCGCATGGTCCCAAACCGAGATGACGCCAAGAAGGACTTCTCGTTTAGTTGCTATAACGCGTGGGATAAGTGGACGGCCGGTTGCCCGTCCGGTCGGCTCGGCGGCTGGGTCACCAAGTAGAGCTTCAGTCAATCGGCAGTGCGACGTTTGCTTCCATCAGCTCCGTCCGGACGGAGTCGCTGGCGCGCGAGCGTCGATGGGTTCACCGGTTAGTCGGCGAACTCAGGCGCCACTCACCAAATTCCCGCGCCGCCTCGTACGCATTGTGCGCGCGACATCGAAGCTGCAGATTCTCCGCTGTACTTGGTCCGCCGGCCGCGAAGGGGACGACGTGGTGGAACTCGAGGAACCCGGCCCCGCCGCAACGACCGTCGCTTCCCACAAATGCGCACCGGCCATCGTCGCGTGTCCAAACGGCGCGACGCACGGCGGCGGGAATGCGACGGGAGCGTGACCGGTTCGGCGCCGCCAGGTCTGCGTCCGGCTTAGGCGCTGGCGACGGGGTGCCGGCACGTTGGTTCCGGGGGCGATTCCTCGCCGCGAACTTCGTTCGCTCAGTCTTCTGGATGAGCGCCGTCAGGGCCAGATCGAAAACGGCGGCAGGGTCACCGTCTGGAATCTGATGACGTAGCAGGTCACGCGCGTACTCTAGCTTGCTATGCGTCTCCTCGCTGACCGTCATTCGTACGAGGTAGCGCTTCGGTGCGATTGGGGCGACGAGGGCTGGACGGGTGGCTGGCGCCACCACCGGCGTCGCCGGCGCTGCCGCCAGGGGCAATGCTTCAGTCCTCGACCGCGAGGTTTCCTCCTTTGGTAATTCAAGCACGGCGTACGGCTCGACCTTCGCTGCGCTTATTGGCAACGCTCGGATGGAAGACGGAATGTCGGGCTGGGATTGAAGTCCAGCAACCAGGCGCTCGACCTCGCGTTTGCTCTGGTGACGGGCAGCGTCGAGGATCGCGTCGTGATTGTCGTCGCTCAGGTGCGGCGCCAGCAAGCCGACCGTCGTTAGTGAGATCGCGCCGTTCTGCAGCAGCACGAGGATCGCAGGAAACCTCCGAGCCGCACGGGCCGCTGTGATGCGGGCGTACGCGGCTGACTCGGAGAGTCGCAACGCGTTCATGCAGAACGTGAACATCGAACTGTAGCCTTCGCCCAGATAGAGGCGGCGGGCGTCCACTTCGGCTAGCAGCGACACGAGCGACGCGGTTGTGTGTCGTTCGTGATCCGCGATGCGTCGAGTTTCGGCCATGAGCTCGCGATCGGATAACGATGAGGGATTCGTGGTCTCCATCGTTCAGTGTTATCACGGCGATTTTCGGGCCGTCAGGCTCGCTTCGAGCGCCCGATCGCTGCGCGGACCTTCGCTTATCGAGGCGTCGTCAGAGTTATGACGACGGCCGCGATTCTGGCCGGCGGATGAGGCAGCGGTGGGCCGAACGCGGCGGCGAAAAAAACTCCCGCGCAGAAACGTGTCAAGCACAAACTTCATCAAACTCCGTCCGGACGGAGTTTTTTCGGCGGCGGTTGTCGGTCCCGCGGCGGTTCGGCCGCGCGACGCCATTGTTGTTCTGAGCTGATTGTCTGGTGGTCGTGTGATGACCATCAGCGGGCCATTGACCGCGCAGCCGTGGAGCGTTCAGCACGGTAGGCGGCGTCCGCCCCGCGCGGGCGCGTTTGGAAATAATTGCGGCCGCAGGGCAGGACGCTCGGTCGTGTTGCTCGTGTCGTCTCACCGCCCCAACTGGCGTTTGACATACGCCACCACCTCAGGAAACTCTTTCGAATCCAGGAAGTGCCCGCGGTCTGTAAATTCGAAGTAGCTGGCTTTCAGTTGCGCGGCGACGAATCGTGCTTCGGTGGCCGGGATGAGCGGGTCATCGGTCGAGTGGTAGATGCCAATCCAGCGCTGGTTGTCGCGAATCTGTTGCCACTGCCACGGCGTTCGGTAATAACCGCTCGCGGCCTCTCCGGCGTCGCCCAGGTCCGTGTGGCACACGCTCACCAGAACCGAGCCCAGCAGACGATGGGTCTCGGCGTAGCGCATCGCCGCCACGGCGCCCGATGAATGCCCGATCAAAATGGTGTTTTCGTCGGCGCCGAGTTCTTCGAGAAATGGCAGCCAGTACTGCGCCCTGGCCTTCACGTTGTCCGGGAACGTCCGGTTGATCACGTCCAGCCCGATCGCTCCAAGCGCACGGTCCACCGACGGCAGCCAGATATCGCCCGCGGTGCTTCCGCCATTGCCGTGAATGAAAATGACCTTGGGTACAGCCACGCAAGACGGGTTCTATCCCTTAACACTTCTTAATACAAATCCCTCTCCTTAATACAAACCTAAGGACCGCGCCCATCGACATGGGACCGCCGGACGACTTACGCTTGGGGTGTTGTCCCGCAGGAGTCCCATGTCCTTTGTTTTTGACCGCGTGACGGCCCGTGGAGTCGGCGCAACACTCGGTGTCCTCGCGTGCGTCGCGATGGCGTCGTCGTGCGTGGGTCGCGATAGTTCGGCGAATGCGGCGACGACGGGTGGTGTAGCGAACGGCGGTCCGGCCGTTCCGGTGGTCACAGCGCTCGTGATCGAAAGACCGATGTCGGTGAATCTTCGCGCCGTCGGCAATGCCGAGGCGGCGTCGACGGTGGAAGTGCGATCGCAGGTGACTGGTGCGTTGCTGACGGTGGGATTCACCGAAGGCGATGACGTGAAAGCGGGTCAACTGCTGTTCAGTCTCGACGCGCGGCCCTTCGAAGTAGCGCTCCGGCAGGCTGAGGCGGCCCTGGCTCGCGACACCGCCCAGGCGAAGAACGCCGAGGCACAGCGCGCGCGGCTGGCGGACCTGTTCGAACGCGGTCTCACATCCCGTGCGGAGTTCGAGTCGGCGGCGGCGAGCGCGGCCGCGCTGACCGCGGCCACGAGCGTGGACGCCGCGCAGGTCGAGAGCGCGCGGCTCAATTTGCAGTACACAAAGATTGCCGCGCCGGTGTCGGGCCGAACGGGTGCGCTGCTGGTTCATCCCGGCGCGCTGGTACGGCCGGCCGATGCGTCGCCGCTGGTCGTGATCAACCAAATTTCTCCGCTGTACGTGAGTTTCGCGGTGCCCGCCCGATCATTAGGCGCGATCCGCGCCGAGGGGCGAGGACACGCGATGCGCGTTGAGGCGGTCATTGCCGGGTCCGCCGCGAAGGCGGAGGGCACCGTCAGCTTCATCGATAACATGGTCGATTCGGGGAGCGACACGGTTCGTCTCAAGGCGACGTTTCCGAATACCGATCGGCGGCTCTGGCCGGGCCAGCTCGTGGAAGTGACGCTGCAGCTGGCGGTTGAACCGCACGCGATCGTCGCACCCGCCAACGCCGTGCAACCGAGTCAGCAAGGCGCCTTCTGCTACGTTGTGAAAGCGGATCAGACGGTGGAGGCGCGGCCAGTCACGATTGCCAGAACTGACGGCGATTGGGCGGTGGTGGCCTCGGGCCTGAAGCCGGGCGAGACCGTCGTGACCGACGGGCAGTTGCGACTGACGCCCGGTGCGCGCGTGTCCGTCAAGCCGGCCGCTCCCAACGCACCCGCCAAGCCGAAGGCCGGGTCGTGAACATTTCGGCCCTGTTCATCAGGCGCCCGGTCGCGACCACGCTGATTCAGATCGCGATCGTCATGTTCGGCATCATGGGCTACCGGTCGTTGCCCATGAGCGACCTGCCGACCGTAGATTTTCCGACCGTGCAGGTCAACGCCGGCCTGCCGGGCGCGAATCCCGAAACGATGGCCGCCGCGGTCGCGACACCGCTCGAGAAGCAGTTCGCGGCGATTGCCGGGATTTCCTCCATCAGTTCGAGCAACACGCTGGGCAGCACGTCCGTCACCCTGCAATTCAGTCTCGATCGGAACATCGACGCCGCCGCGCAGGACGTGCAGGCGGCCATCGCGAAGACGCTGCGGTCGCTGCCCCCGGACATGCCCGCGCCGCCGTCATATCAGAAGGTGAATCCCGCCGAGGGTTCGATTCTGATTCTGACGCTGAGCTCTAACACGCTGCCGCTCTCGGAGGTGAACGAATACGCCGAGACGACGATTGGCCAGCGCATTTCCACCGTCAAGGGCGTGGCGCAGGTCTCGATTTTCGGCGCGCAGAAATTTGCGGTGCGCGTGGATATCGATCCGCACGCCCTGGCCGCCCGCGGCATCGGCATTGACGAACTCGCCACGGCCATTTCGGCCGCGAACTCGAACCGTCCGACGGGCACGCTGTTCGGCGCGGATCGCACGTTCACCATCAGGGCCGCCGGCCAACTCAACGACGCCGTGGCGTTCCAGCGCGCCATCATCGCCTACCGCGACGGCCGGCCCGTGCGGCTCGACGAGATCGCGCACGTCTACGACGGCGTCGAGAACGACCGGACCGCCAGCTGGTACATGGATACGCGGGCCGTCTACCTCGCGATTCAGCGGCAGCCCGGGAGCAATACCGTCGAAATCGTGGATTCGATCAAGGCCTTGTTGCCGGCGCTGCGCAACGAACTGCCGGCGTCCGTCCAGTTGGTCGTCCGCCTGGACCGCTCGCAGTCGATTCGCGATTCGGTCCACGACATCAAGATCACGCTCCTCCTCACCGTCGTCCTCGTCGTCCTCGTAATTTTCGTTTTCCTGCGAAACATTTCGGCGACGATCATTCCCAGCCTGGCCTTGCCGACCTCGATTGTCGGCACCTTCGCGACGATGTCGCTGCTCGGCTACAGCCTCGACAATCTCTCACTCATGGCGCTGACGTTGTCCGTTGGGTTCGTCGTGGATGACGCGATCGTCATGCTCGAGAACATCGTCCGGCACATGGAACTGGGCGCGTCGCCGATGGAAGCGGCGTTGATCGGATCGAAAGAGATTGCGTTCACGATCCTGTCGATGACGCTGTCGCTCGCGGCCGTGTTCATTCCCATCCTGTTCATGAGCGGCATCGTCGGCCGGCTGCTGCACGAATTCGCCGTGACGATTGGCGTCGCGATTCTGGTGTCCGGTTTCGTATCGATTTCGTTGACGCCCATGCTCGCGGCGCGATTCCTGCGGCCACCGCATGAATTGCGGCACGGCCGGGTGTATCAAGCGATAGAAACCGCGTTCGACGTCAGTCGCGACGCCTACGGATGGGCGCTCCGCCTGGCCATGCGGCACCACGCCGTGACGATGGCCATTTCGGTGCTGTTGGTGGTGGGCACGGTTCAGGCGTTCTCCGTAATCCCCAAGGGGTTCATCCCCAGCCAGGACATCGGCCAGATTTCCGTGCAGACCGAAGGCATGCAGGGCATTGGCTTCGACGCAATGGCAGCCCGGCAAAAGGCCGCGGCCGATGCGATTCGGGCGAACCCCAATGTGCTCACGCTGACCTCGACGATTGGTGACCGGGGCCTCAGCGCCGGACGCATGCTGATCGAACTCAAGCCGCGCGACCAGCGCACGAGGAGCGCGGACGAGATCATCGCCGACCTGCGGCCGAAGATGGCCGCCATCCCCGGGATCAAGGTGTATCTGCAGAATCCGCCCGTGATCAACATTGGCGGTCGCCAGGCCCGTGCGCAATATCAGTTCACGATGACCAGCGGCAACACCGACGACCTCTATACATATGCGCCGCAACTTGAGGCGCGGCTGCGCGAATCGCGCGGTCTGGTCGATATTTCGAGCGACCTGCAGCTGACCAATCCCGAAGTCAGTGTCGCGTTCGACCGCGATCGCATGGCCGTTCTCGGCCTGACGGCCGAGCAGGTCGAAGGTGCGCTGTACAACGCGTTTGGCACGCGGCAGGTCTCGACGATCTTCACGTCCACCAATGAGTACCCCGTCCTGCTGCGCGTGCGGAACGAGGACCAGCGGGACCCGTCGGCCTTGTCGCTCCTTTACGTCAAATCGTCGCGCGGTGGCCTGGTGCCCTTGTCGAGCGTCGTGCGCATTACGTCAGGCGCCGGTCCGCAGTCGGTCAATCACACCGGACAGTTGCCCTCGGTCACGCTGTCCTTCAATCTCGCGCCCGGCGTCGCGCTGGGGGATGCCGTTGGCATCGTCGAAGGGCAAGCCGCGGCGCTGCTGCCCGCGACGATCACCACGAGTTTTCAGGGCTCAGCTCAGGCGTTTCAGGAGTCGTTCAGGGGACTGGGCCTGATTCTGCTGATGGCGATCTTCGTCATCTACGTCGTGCTCGGCCTGCTGTACGAGAGCTTCATCCATCCGCTGACGATTCTTTCGGGCTTGCCCTCCGCCGGCCTCGGGGCGCTGGTCACGCTGCTGTTGTTCGGGATGGACCTGAATCTGTACGCCTTCGTCGGCGTGATCATGCTGGTCGGGCTCGTCAAGAAGAACGGCATCATGATGATCGACTTCGCCATCGAGGCCCAGCGCCGGGAAGGGAAGTCTCCGGCCGACGCGATGTACGAAGCCTGTCTCGTCCGCTTTCGTCCCATCATGATGACGACGATGGCCGCGCTCGTCGGCACGTTGCCGATCGCATTGGGCCTCGGAGCCGGCGCCGAAGCGCGTCGTCCACTCGGCCTCGCGGTTGTCGGCGGCCTCGTCGTGTCGCAGACGCTGACGCTCTTCATTACGCCGGTCTTCTATCTCTACATGGAAGCGATCGGCGCCTGGTTCTCTCGCCGATTCGCACGGTCGACGCCACCGCAGCCCTCGGTGGACTGACTTACCGATTCGTAATCCACCGTCAAAGAGCGAAATGACGCCGCCTCTCCGATCCGGGGGGCGACGTCTAACCCCGGCTGTTCCACGCCCGTTTTCGCAGGATCGTCTGGCCTGAAATCTGCAACTGGGGAGGCAGCAGACTACGTTTCGGTGATCGGACCCACTATGACTGTGACAGCGAGAGTCAACAACGCCGCCGCAAACGCCCAAGAGGCGCCCCAACCGAGAGCCAAGGCCTACACGGCCGGGTTCGCCGATGCGCTGGGGGAGCGTCAACTGGTGTTCGACCCGGCCGCCGGTTCGTCACTCGAGATCCTGCGGCTTCAAAAGGAGTTTGCGGACTCACCGGCATTCGAGGAGGCCCTCCGCTTGCGCGTCGAGTTGGCGCGTCACGTCCAGCACGCGTCGCTCGCGTCGGTGCACGCCATCGAGCGGAGCGAAGACGGTGGTCTTGCGCTCGTTTCTAAACATGTGTCGGGTCGCCGGGTCTCCGAGCTGTTGCCCAAAGCCCACGGCGCCGCGTTCGCGCTGGAATTGATTCGCCTCGTGACGCCCGCCCTTGCGGCTTTGCATCGCGCGGGCGACGGCGTCGCGCACGGCGCCTTGTCCGCCGAGCGAATCGTCGTGACGCGCGATGGCCGACTGGTCGTGATTGAACACGTCCTCGGTTCCGCGATTGCGGCGCTCAACCTGTCGCGTCAGCGCCTGAACGAACTGGGCCTGGTCGCCCCATCGGCCGGCAATCCCGCTCGTCTCGACGCGCGCAGCGACATGATGCAGCTCGGATTTGTGGCGTTGTCGTTGCTGCTGGGACGCCGGCTCGATCCCGCGGACTGTCCGGCCAAAGTTCCGGCGCTGCTGGATGAATACGCGCAGTCGGCTGGGTCGCCGGTCTTGGCCACCAAGATTCGCAACTGGCTTGAAAAAGCCATGCAAATCAGCGCGCGGTCGTTTGCCTCGGCCAAGGACGCGCAGGCCGCCTTCGTCGATTTGCCTGACGACGTGGACGTGCGCGTCGCGGAATCGGGAAAAGGGTTGTTAGCTTTTCCGTCGGAGACGCCGCCTTCGCCCATGCCGATTCCCGCGGGACTGGCGACGCCCGCCGCGACGCCCGACCGTTCGGTACATGCGACGCCAGCGACGGGCACGAAGATCGCGTTTGCGCCCTCGCCCGCGCCTTCGTCAGCGCCGGCGCGTTCGTTGGATGTGCCTGAGCCCCCGCGGCGCGGCCTCGGCCGCATCGCCATCTGGAGCATCGCCGCGCTCGCGATTATCGCGGTGGGCGAAGGCGTCGCGTTGTTCGTGCTCCCAGCCCTGAGGCCGCAATCCCCGGTCATTGAAGTTCGTGCGCCGCAGGCGGCTGTCACGGGTCCGGCCGTGCCGTTGCCAGCCCCCGTGTTGCCGGCGCCGGCAAACGCGTCGTTTGCGGCGATCGGATCCGGCGCTGCCGCGGCGGCGCCTGTGGTCGCGCCGAAGAGCGAGACGCCGGCGCCCGAGAGCGCGGCTCCAGTTGCAGCGGGTCCTCGATTTGGCGGACTCACGGTGACGTCGCCGCTCGAACTGCAGGTGTTTACCGGCGGCAAACTGGTTGGCTCAACGTCCGGGCCCATCGCCCTCAATGAGGGGCCGCACAGTCTGGAGTTCGTGAACGAGACGCTCGGATTCCGGCTTCAGCAGTCCGTCACCGTCAAGAACGGGCAGATGACCTCCGTCAAGATCGCCGCGCCGAACGGCCGGATCAGTATCAACGCCGTGCCGTGGGCTGAGGTCACGATCGACGGCGTCACGGCGGGCGACACGCCGTTGGCCAATCTGTCGCTGCCGATCGGCACGCACGAGATCGTGTTCAAACATCCGCAGCTTGGCGAGCGGAAGCAAACAGTCGTGGTCAAGGTCGACGGCCTTCTCCGCGTGACGCAGACATTTCAACAGGACAAGGACTAGGCACGAGGTGCTTCGATGACCATGACCACTCGCCCCATCCTTCGCACATCGGCCTTCGGCCTGGTTATGTGGGCCTTCCTGTTCGCGACACCGGTCCTGTCGGCGGCGCAGGACACGCCGTCCCGCGGCGCGGGCCAGGACGCCCTCACGCGCGCCCGCGGCCTGTATGAATCGGCCGATTACGAGCAGGCGCTGCAGTTGCTGGATGTGCTCAAGGGCCAGAACGCGAGTACGGAAGTCGCGGCCTATCAGATGTTCTGCCTTGTGGCGCTTGGCCGCAAGGATGAAGCGCGCGTGGCCATCGAAGCGATCGTGCGCGTCGATCCGCTGTTTCGCCCGTCCGAAGCCCAGGTGTCGCCCCGCATTCGATCGTTTTTTGATGACGTGCGCCGGCCGCTCTTGCCGGAAATCGTCAAATCGTCCTACACCAAAGCGAAAACCGCCTTCGACCAGAAGCAGTGGGCGGCGGCGCAAAGCGAATTCGATCGGGTCATCGCCTTGATCGACGAAACCGCCGGCGCCGATCCGAGCGCGGCCGACCTCCGCACGCTCGCGGCAGGATTCCGGGATCTGGCCCAGTCCGCGTCGAAGCCGGCGCCCACGCCGACACCGGTGCCGACGCCGGTCGCCGCGCCGCCCCCGGTGGCGGCGCCCGTGCGCTCGATTTACGGCGATGAAGACGCGGGCGTGATCCGGCCGGTGCCCATTTCGAAGCGCCTGCCCGAATGGCGGCCCAACGTAGTTGAGGCCAAGATGACCTTCTCGGGCCAGGTGGACGTGATCGTGGGCGTCGACGGCAAGGTGCAGAGCGTGTCGCTCGTGCAGTTCATCAATCCGCGGTATGACCCGCTGCTCGTCGAGGCCGCCAAGACCTGGACGTTTCAGCCGGCCACGAAAGACGGCGTGCCGGTGAAGTACCGCTACTCGGTGTCGGTGAAGCTGACCGCCAGCAAGTAGCCTACTTCTTCGCGAGTGCGCCAATCCAATCGAACACCAGCGTCAGCGTCGAGACCGTGCTTTCGTTGACCGGCTTCGCCACGAGTACGCGCTGAACGTCCGGGGTCGGTTGGGCGGTGACCGTGCCCTTGGGAAGCGTCATCAACTGACGAGGGGCACTGGCGTGAAACTCGGCGCCACCTGAAATGTCGGACACCAGAATCGACCGAAAGTCCGCGCTCACGATCGCCAGTTCCTTGCCGTCCTTGCGCCAGTAGGGTGCGAACGCGCCGCGGTCCGTGACCCGGTACTTCTGCCGCGGGGTAGGGAACGCATCGACGTAGACCTCCGCTTGCCCGGACTCGTCCGAGACGTAAGCGAGCCACTGCCCGTCAGGAGATACCGCGGCGAACGTCTCGTTGAACGGCGTGCGCAAGTACGGCTTGGGCGCGTGATCGCCCTCCATCGGCAGGATCCACAGGTCCCGATTCGTCTGGGGATCGAGCTGCTCGAAGATCATCGATTTGCCGTCGGGCGACCAGGTCCGCGAGTCCTTGAACAACGCTTTCGACGCGTAGAACGGTTCCTCGGGGGTCGCGCCGCTCGACGGCTTCACAAAGAAGTCGCGCGGGCCGTCGCGGTCGCTGGAAAAGAGAATGCGGCTGTTGTCAGGGGACCATACGCTGTCGATGTTGTTTCCGGGCGCCGACGTGAATCTCGTGGCACCGCCGCGGTCCGCATCGGCGATCCAGATGTCCGACTGGCTCTGCGTCGCGAATCGCGTAATCGCCGCCCGTCGTCCGTCGTGCGAAAAGACGATTTCCTGATACCGGCCCTCCGGCACGGTCAACGTGCCTGTCTCCCGGCCGGATCGATCGAACCAGACGAGCCTGGTGTCGGGCAGGTGGTCTCCCAGATACGCAATGGTGCCGGTCGCCGACACACTCACGGCGCGGCCGGCCGAGTAGAGCGCACCCATCGCGCTGGGCGCGTCGCCGATGGCGATAGGTTCTCCCGAGGTCTTGAGCAGCCGCGCATCAAAGGGTTGTGCAACCAGGACGTTCTTCCGCGAAAACAGCAGGTAGCCTGGCTCCGCATACACGGCGGCGCCTTCGGCCGAGAGCAACGGCTCCGACCGCGTACCATCAATCGATCCTGCGTAGATGTCGAACTTCTGGTTCTTTTGCGGCAGCGTCGCGAAAAGGAAATGCCGGCCATCCGGCAGGAATGATGGAAAGCGATGGCCCGTTTCGCCGCGCGCGACGTCGAGCGTCGTGGCCGCCTTGGGTTCGCCGCCATTGGCCGAGACGCTCTGGAGCGCGCCCGCGTTAGCCGGCGCAAAGACAATCACGTCCTGCGATCCCCACGATCCGCCACGACCGTCCTTGGCGTCACACAGCGTCTCGACCGTGCCGCCGCCGGCAGGAACCTTCTTGAGTTTGTCCGTCGTGAAGAACGCAATCTGACGGCTGTCGGGCGACCAGAACGGCAGATGCCCGAACTCGGATCCGGCGATCACGTGCGCTTCCATCGACGCCAGCGTTCGGATCCACAGCTTGAATGACCCGCTCGCATCGACCGTCGTAAACACCACGCTGCGGCCATCGGGCGAGATCGCGGAATCCGACGCTTCGAACGACAACGTTACGCCTTCCGGACCGAGTATGGACACGCGTGATGGCTCGCGGGCCGCCGGCGGATTGCCGCGAGGGACGACGAATAGAAAGGCGAGCGACGTCAGGATCGCGGCCGCGGCCGCCGCGGCGCCGAGCCGCAGCCACGAGCTCCCAGTCGGGGTCGTCGCTGCGTCGACACCTGCGCTATCCGTCTCGCTCAGTTCGAGACGCACGTCGCTCATGGAACTCAGTCGCTTCTTGGGATCCTTCTCCAGACAACGCCGGAGCAGTCGTCGAATGGAGGGCGGCAGGGAGGCCGGCACGAGGGCCCACGCCGGTTCCTCTTTCATGACCGACGCCATGATCTCGGAGGCAGTTTCGCCGATGAAGGCCTGCCGTCCTGTCAACATTTCGAACAGGACGACGCCAAACGCCCAGATGTCGGCACGACGATCCGCGGCCTTCCCCTTGGCTTGTTCCGGCGACATGTAGGCGGCGGTGCCGAGAATGACGCCCATCTCGGTCGCGCGCGCGCTCATGGTGGGCGAGTTCATGGCGCCCGTTCCCGACGCGCTCAGTTCGGGGCTCATCGCTTTGGCCAGGCCGAAGTCCAGCACTTTGACGGTGCCGTCGTCGCGGACCTTGACGTTGGCCGGTTTCAGGTCGCGATGGATGATGCCTTGCTCATGCGCGGTCTCGAGCGCATCGGCGATTTGTAACGCGATGGCGCGCACTTCGGCGAGCGTCATCGGGCCGCCCGCGATCCGATCGGCGAGCGTGGGACCCTCGACCAACTCCAGCACGAGCGCGCGGCCGGCCGGTTTACCGGCGCCGCTGGAGGGCACTTCCTCGATGCCATGGATGTGCGCGATGTTCGGATGATTCAGGGACGCCAGCACTTGTGCTTCGCGTTCGAATCGCGCGAGTCGTTCGGGGTCGCCCGCGAACAGATCCGGCAGGACCTTCAAGGCGACTTCGCGGCCGAGCTTGGTGTCGCGGGCGCGGTAGACCTCGCCCATCCCTCCCACCCCCAGCGCGCCGGTGACTTCATAGGGTCCGAATCGAGAGCCAGGAGCCAGGGACATGTGTAAGTGCTGGCGATTATACAGGTTAGAATCTGGCGAGCCCGTGAGTTCCGACACGAAGCCAACGTCACCGACGTGTCCACGCTGCGGTCGTCCCGTGGCGGTGGCCGGCGACGTGTGTGCGGAGTGCCAGATTGAAGTAGGCGCGCCAACGATTCTCGGCGGCGATACCGCCACGATGCTGGGCCTGCCATCGTCGGCGAACGCCGGTGCCGACGATGCGGATGCCACGGTGCTGGTGCCGCCCCCGAGCTCGCATCTTGATCCGGAAGCGACCGTGCTCGGGCCTGCGCCCGCTGCGATCGACCCCGAGGCGACCATTCTCACGCCCACCCCTCGTGCCGCCGATCCTGACGCGACTGTTCTGACGCCGACGCCACGCCCCGCTGATCCTGACGCGACCGTCCTGACACCGACACCGCGTCCCGCCGACGCTGACGCGACGGTACTCACGGCCACGCCGTTGACGTCGCGACCCATCACCGGCGGCGCGCGCGGCGGCGATTCCGGGCCGCTCATGGTTGGCGACACCTTCGGCCGCTACACCATCGTGAAGATGCTCGGGATTGGCGGCATGGGTGCCGTCTATCAGGCGTGGGACAAGGAACTCGAGGTGGTCGTCGCACTGAAGGTCATCAGACCCGAAGTGCTTCGCGATCCGGAGGCCGCCGAGGAACTCGAGCGGCGCTTCAAGCGGGAGTTGCTGCTCGCGCGGCAAGTCACGCATCGCAACGTGGTGCGCATCCACGATCTCGGCGAGATCGACGGCATCAAGTACATCACGATGTCGTACGTGGACGGGCGCGACCTGGCGACGCTGCTCAAGGAAGTCGGCCAGCTGTCGATCCCGATGACGCTGCGGATCCTGCGATCGATCGTCTCCGGTCTCGTGGCCGCACACGCGGCCGACGTCGTCCATCGCGACCTCAAGCCCGCGAACATCATGATCGCCAACGACGGCGAGGCGCTCATCATGGATTTCGGCATCGCGCGATCGACGGGCGGACCGGCGGATGGCGCCTTGCCGCCTGCCCGCGCCGCCGCTCCGGAAGGCGTCCGCGCGACGGGCCGGTACACCGATGCCACCGTGCTCGGTGCTGTCGTGGGCACCGTGGAATACATGGCGCCGGAGCAGGCTCGCGGCGAGGCCGTGGATCAGCGGGCCGATATCTATGCGACCGGATTGATTCTGTACGACGTGCTCACGGGCCGGCGGCGCGCCGAGCGCCCTGGCAGCGCGCTCGATCGGCTGCGCGAACGCATGGAAGGTCCGTTGCCGCCCGTCAAGTCGCTGGCGCCGGATGTGCCCGATGCGCTGGCGGAGATTGTCACCCGCGCGACGGAACCGGATCCCGCGAACCGGTTTCAGACCACGACCGACCTGGCCGCGGCACTGGACCGTCTTGACGAGCATGGGGTGCCGCGTCCGATCAAGCGATCGCTCAGCCTGCCGTTCGTCGCCGCGATCGTGGCCGTGGTCGCCGGTGCGTCGTTCGCCACTTGGTACTATTTTTTCCAGAACGCGGCGGTTGCCGGGCCGCACGATCCGGTCGCTGTGGTCATTGCGGATTTTGAGAACCGCACGAACGAACCAACGTTCAACCGCACGCTCGAGCCGACCGTGCGCCGCGCGCTCGAGGGCGCGGGATTCATCACCGCCTACGACCGGAACGGCCTTCGGGGTACGGTCACCGGCCGCAACACGGCGCTGCCGGAGAAGCTGGATGAGACCGCGGCCCGCGAACTGGCCGTGAAGCAGGGCCTCGGCGTGGTGCTGTCCGGGTCGATCGACAAGCAGGGCGACAACTACACCGTGGCCATGAAGGCGACCAGGGCCGTGAGCGGGGAGATCGTTTCTGATCTCAAAGGTCGCGCGTCCGGCCAGGATCAGGTCGTCACGGCGGCGACAAAGCTCGTCGCATCGGTTCGCAAGGCCCTCGGCGACGAGACCAAGGAATCCGATCAGATATTTGCGATGACGAGCCTGTCGGCCTCGTCGCTCGAAGTCGTCCGCCTTTACGCCGCGGCGCAGGAGGCGGCGTCCAACAACAAGTTCGAGGATACCCGGCAGAATCTGCTGAAGGCGGTCGAGCTGGATCCGAAGTTCGGCGTGGGCTACCTGGCCCTGGCTGGTGTATCGCAAAACTTGCGACAGCCGGCTGAGGCGCGGAAGTACGTCGACCAGGCGATGAGCAACCTGGACAACATGACGGAACGGGAGCGCTACACCACGCGCGGCATGTTCTACCGGCTCACCCTCGACTTCAAGAAATGCAAGGAAGAGCACAGCCTGCTCATCGAGAAGTTCAAGGCGGACATCATCGGTCGTAACCAACTCGCCCTGTGCGCGTCAAATCTCCGGGATCTCAAGACCGCGCGCGACGTGATGCAGGGCGTGGTGGACATCCTCCCCGAGCGGGCGATCTTCCGGGACAATCTGGCGCTGTATTCCAACTACGGTGGCGACTTTGCCAAAGGCGAGGCAGAGGCGCGCGAGGTGCTCAAACGGGCTCCGAAGGACGCGTTCGGCTGGTATGCGCTCGCATTCGCGCAGATGGGGCAGGGCCTAATCACTCCCGCGATCGAGTCGTTTCAGAATCTGGCGCCCCTGCCGCCCATTGGCCCGACGGTCTCTCCGTTGGGCCTGGCGAGCATTGCCGCCTACGAGGGCCGATACAACGAGGCCGTGCGGCTTTTCGAGCAGGGCGCCGCAGCGGATCTGGTGGCCAAGAACACGGAGCGCGCGGCGACCAAGTTCGCCGACCTGGGGCATACGCAACTCCTGCGCGGCCAGAAGGCCGCCGCCGTGGCCGCCGCCGACAAGGCGCTGGCGAACAGCAATAGCGTGAAAATTCGTTTTCTGGCGGCGCGCATTTTCGTCGAGGCTGGGCAACTGAAGAAAGCGAAGCCGCTCATGGAGGGACTCGCGGCCGAGGTTCAGCCGGAGCCCCAGTCTTATGGCAAGCTCCTCGAGGCGCAAATCGCTACGGCGTCAAAGGACCCCCGGCCGGCGATCAAGCTGGCGACCGACGCCATCGGGCTGTTGGATACCTGGATCGCCCACTACGAACTGGGCCGCGCCTATCTGGCGGCCGGCATGTTCGCGCAGGCCGATTCGGAGTTCGACCAGTGCATCAACAAGCGCCGCGGCGAGGGACTCTCGTTGTTCGTCGACGAGGAACCCACGTTCGGCTATTTCCCGATGGCTTTCTACTATCAGGGTCGTGTGCGTGAGGGGATGAAACTTCCCGGGGCCGCCGATTCGTACCGCGCGTATCTGACGATTCGAGAGAAGGCCGGCGAGGATCCACTCCTCGCCGACCTGCGACGTCGCGCGGGAACCGCGAAGTAACTACTTCAGTTGTACCGGCCCCACAACCTTGGGCGCCGATCCATCGTCCAACGTCAGGAGCACCGTGTAGCAGCCTTTGCCCGTGCTGGTAGCCGTGCCTGTAGCCCAGTTGAACCGATACCCTCCCGAGACCAGCCGGAAGTCGCTGCCGCCCTTGGCGCCGGTCGCCGGGTCATACAGGTTCACCTTGGTGCCCGTACTTGAGGCCACACAGCCGCCGGCCGGGACCGCGCCGTTGAAGACGCTTTCCATCTTGATGAGTGTGGTGAGCGAGCTGATGCTGACGCCAAGTGCGTCCTTCAACGCCCAGTCGATGGGAACAGAGCTCCCGAGGTTAGCCGGAGTCTTCAGCGGCGTCACCGAGAACGCGTAGACCACGGCGTAGCTGTACGTCGTGGTCGTGACGTTGCCGGCCACGTCCTTGGCGGTCACCGTGAACGTCTTCACGCCCACCGAACTGGTGTTGATCTTCACGCCGGACGCCACCGTGCCGACGCAGGTGAACAGGCCCGATCCCGGCACCGGATCCGCGCACCCATAGTTGGCGTTGACCGATGCATTCAGGATGTAGACCGCGTTGTTGGCCGGTGCCGTAATCGTGGTCGTCGGGGGCACGACGTCAATCTTGACGATGCCGGTGTTGACTGAGCCCGCGGCGGCGCCACTGTTGCCGACGCCATCCGTGGCCGTGCACACGAGGGAGTGCGTGCCGTTCCCGCTCACCATCACCGAACCCTGCGCTGCTGGCGTGCCGAGCCCGCCCACGCCGACCACGGCGATCGGGGACCCTCCGTCCGTGCACGCGATAGCCGCGACGTTCGAGACATCAGTGGCCGACACGGTCGCCGACACGGGCGCGGTGACAAAGTACCCGTTCAGGCCGTTCGGCGCCGGAATCGACAACGTCACGATCGGCGGCGTGCTGTCCTGCACGATGATCGTGACCGTAACGGCGTTGGAGTCCGGACTCATCGGCGCGCTTGGCGGTCCCGCCCACGTGCCGTTGTTGACCTTGTAGGTGAACGTGTCGGTGCCGGCGAAGCCCGCCTGCGGCCGATAGGAGAACGAGCCGTCCGCGTTCAGTGTGAACGTCGCCGCATGTCCCGGACCCGTGCCGACCAGCGTGACGAACGTGGAAGCGTTGCTGTCGGCGTCCGTGTCGTTGCTGAGCAGGCCCGTGCCTGACAACAACTGCCCGGCGGCGACAGTGAAATTGCTGTCGACGACCGCCACCGGGGCGTCGTTGACGGCGACGATGCGGGAGAAGTTCGAACCGCCGCTTAGCGTGCCGTCCTTGAACACGGCTTTGATGAAATACGTGAACGTCACACCGTTCGGGAGCTCTTCCGGATCCACGAGCGAGCTATCCGTGCCTGGCACGGTCGCGCCGCTGACCAGCGTCTTCACGCTCGTCGGCGTGATCGTGTTGCCGGTGACGCGGTAAACCGAATACGTGTCCACGTCGCCGACGTCCGGCTTGGTCCACGAGAGTTTCACACGGTGATTAGGCGTGGTTGGAGTTGCGCCGCAGCCACCGGGGCCGCCGATGACACAGGCCTTGAAATTGTTCGCCGGCGTGTTGCCGAGCGCTGACGCCAGTTCGCGATCCATCTCGACGCCACCGGTGAAGTCGAGGCCACCCGTGAAGTCGATGCCGCCAGTAAAGTCGAGGCCGCCGGTAAAATCGATGCCGCCGGTAAAGTCGATGCCACCGGTGAAGTCGAGGCCGCCCGTGAAATCGAGACCGCCGGTGAAGTCGAGCCCGCCGGTGAAGTCCAGGCCGCCCGTAAAGTCGAGCCCGCCCGTAAAGTCGAGGCCGAGCGAGAAGCCGCCCATGTTGCGGCGGCTGCCGATCTGATTCAGGCGCAGGTTCGACCAGTCATCCGCGCCGGAGAGCGACGTCGACAGCTGGCCGTCGAAGTTGACGTCCTGCGGCGGTCCGGCCAGAAGTCCGGCACTCCAATCGATCGCGCCGAGTGTTGAGCTGTAGAGGTCCACGCGGGCCATCGGCACCCAGCCGGAAGGCAACGGATTGGGGAAGGCCCCGCCGTTGCAGAATCTGGTGGCGGCCGGCGTGTCCAGCATGGCGGGCAACGTGCCCGGGAGCAGCGGCGCATACCAGGCGGTCAGGTACTGCAGCAGAACTGGATTGCTCGGGTCGTTCCCCAGCACGTTCTCGTTAAGGACGCCGTCAACGCTGCGCGAGTAGTCCACATGCGCCGTGCCGTCCTCGTCGCGCAGCCCGCCCATCTGGAACAGGTAGTTCATCACGCTCAGATAGTTCGGCTTGCAGTTGGCTTCCGAGATCGGGAACGGGTTGCCGCCGTGCGATCGCCAGAAGCTGTGCCCGAGTTCATGCATCGTCGTCGACGCCTGCACGAAGTCCGAACCGACGAAGCCGTTGCCCCAGGATCCGAGCGTCACCATCGAGTCGCCGCCAGGCAGGTCGCTCACGCCGGATGCACTCGATGGAATATGGAAGTTCGGGTTCGTCGCCCGGCACGTCGCCTGTTGCGCATCGGTGCCGGTCACGCATAGTTCCTTCGGCTTGCCGCGCGAGTGCGCGTACAGCACGTAGTGGAAGAAGTTCAGGCGCTCCTGATCGAACCGACGCCGGATGCAGTTGCCTTGTTCCTGGCACGCGTCCATGTTGATCGCACTCAGTTCGGCGCCATCAGCGCCGACCGGCGCATCGCGGTACAGCTGGTAGCCGATCTTCCAACTCACCGTGCCGGGATAGCCCGGGAAATGACAGTCGGGCACCGTGAGTTCGCACGGTACTTCCCGAATCAGTTCGCCACCGCGAGAGAACTGAGGCGCAATGATGAACGAATCGGCGACGGTGGATTCATAGCCCGGGAGTGCGTGATACCCAGGACCCACGTCAAAGTGCGCACGGATCCCCTTGTACCCGTCCGCGTTTGAGTTCGGAGCATTCGCGTAGGCGTCGCCGATCAACTTCAGCACAGCCGGCTTCGGCAAGTGATTGTGGCCAGCGCCATCCGTCTCCGATCCGTAGGTCGTACCCGCCGTCGCTTCCATCGCGCCGGCCTCGATGAACAGATCCTTGTGCAGGGACGTCGCGCCCATCGCGTGCAGGTCCGGCAGCAACGTCCCGTCCGGTTCGCGGAGACCGCTCTCATCCTCCAGCTTGTCCGGCAGGCCGTCCTGATCCGCGTCTTTGACCGCGGTGCTGAAGATAATCGCGGACCAGGCGAGACACTCGTACGCGGACGTCGACGTGTGGTCGATTAACGTCGTCACTTGCTCGCCGTAGGTCGCCGAATTCGTTTTCGCGCCCATGAGTGACGTCACGTCATAGGTGACCGTTGACCAGGCGCGGTCGGACGATGGGCCGCCACCCACGAAGGGATTGGATGCGAGCAGCGAATTGTTGAAGAACAGGCGCTCGCTGGTATTGTTCGCGCCGCTTCCGACAATCTGTGTCATGCGGGCGGTCGCCGAGGGCGCGGCCTGCAGGAATCCGCGGATCGTCTGCTGTGTCACCGTGCCGGGGGCCTGCACGGCGACGCCGTCATACACCGAGATGCTGGTCAGCGGGCGCCCGGCGTCGCGGTAGACGATGAACAGGGTCGCGCCGGCGGTGGTCGGCACCTGATTACCTGACCCGGCGTCCGGCAGCGTCACGGTATTCAGCCCGTCGCCATTGCTGATCAAGTCGGCATCGTTGACCAGGACGCGGCCCGTTCGTTTGCCGCTCCCATCTTTCTGGAAAGGCAGTAGCCGGAGGACGTCCGCGCGGAACGTCGTCATCGTGTAGGTCGCGTTCGAACTCCCGCCGGACCAGCACGGCGCGGTCGACGGCGTCAGGGGAATAGATGAGGCCTTCGCCACAGTAATGGCCGAGCCCCGGAACTTCGGAAAGTCCAGCTGGGAGTCATTGGTCGAGATGGTCTCCCAATAGAGGTAGGCCGCCAGTATGTCTGCGGTAGCCGGCACGCCGCTCATGGGAATCGTGCCTGACAGGAATCCGCCGCCGCCGCTCGAGGGCGCCAGGTCGACGCTGCCCACCACGTAGTCGCCGGTCACCAGGAAGTTCTTGGCGAAGGGCAGGGCATCGGCGGCCTGGGTTTCGACGACCGGCTGCGTCACCAGCAGCGCGCCGCCGAGGGCTACGAGTGCAACGGTGGATCGAATCGTCAGGCGTCGAATGGCGTGCGGAACGCGCATCTGGTGGGTCTCCCCTGCAGGCTCGCAGGAACTTGGGCCAAGGATCGTCCGGGATCGACTGTGGATTATGCGCGTTTCCTGAGGATTTGTCGATTCCGCCCGTAGTGGTACGGACCTCCTCGGGTTTTCCACAGGGGGGTCTGGCCCGATTTCCACAGGCCCCCGGCCAGCCGGAGTTCTTAATTCGAGAACGCGGCGATGCCGGTTTGCGCCCGGCCGAGGATCAGGGCGTGAACGTCGTGGGTACCCTCGTAGGTGTTCACGACCTCGAGGTTGACGAGGTGCCGAATCACGCCGAACTCGTCGGTAATGCCGTTGCCGCCCATCATGTCGCGCGCCAAACGCGCAATGTCCAGAGCCTTGCCGCAGGAGTTGCGCTTGAGGATGGACGTGATCTCCGGCGACGCGGTGCCCTCGTCCTTCATCCGGCCCAGGCGCAGGCAGGCCTGCAGCCCCAGCGTGATCTCGGTCTGCATGTCGGCAAGTTTCTTCTGGATCAACTGGTTCGCGGCCAGCGGCCGGCCGAATTGTTTGCGATCGAGCACATAGGCGCGCGCCCGGAACCAGCAGTCCTCCGCGGCGCCGAGCGCACCCCAGGCGATGCCGTACCTCGCGCTATTCAGACACGTGAACGGCCCCTTGAGTCCCCGCACATCCGGGAACGCGTTTTCGTCGGGGCAGAAGACGTCGTTCATGACGATCTCGCCGGTGAGGCTCGTCCGCAGACCGACCTTGCCGTGGATCGGCGGCGCCGTCAGGCCCTTCCAGCCCTTCTCCAGCACGAACCCGCGAATCACATCCTCATCATCCTTCGCCCACACGATGAAGACGTCGGCGATAGGGCTGCTGGTGATCCAGGTCTTGGTGCCGGTCAAGGAAAATCCGCCGTCAACTTTCTTCGCGCGCGTCGTCATGCCACCGGGATCCGAGCCGTGATTCGGTTCAGTCAGGCCGAAGCAGCCGATCCATTCACCGGTGGCGAGCTTTGGCAGATACTTTTTCTTCTGCGCCTCGGTGCCGAATTCGTTGATGGGCACCATGACGAGCGAACCCTGCACGCTCATCATCGAACGGAAGCCGGAATCGATCCGCTCAACTTCGCGGGCCACCAGGCCGTAGCAGACGTAACTCAGCCCCGCGCCGCCATAGATTTCCGGGATGACGATGCCGAGCAGGTCGAGCTTGCCCATTTCGCGAAAGATCGCCGCGTCCGTGCGCTCGTGGCGGAACGACTCGAGCACGCGCGGGACAAGGTGGTCTCTGGCGTAATCGCGCGCCGTGTCGCGCACCATCCGCTCTTCATGACTGAGTTGTTGCTCGAGCAGGAGCGGGTCGCTCCAGTTGAACCGCGCTTCAGACGCCATCGGCGTCGATCATGCCACGAAACGCGGGCCGCTGTGCTCACGACGCGCGCGGGCTGCCGACGCTATAATCACGCACGTCCCAGGTGATTCGAGACCTTCGCGAAGCCTTACGGCTCCTCCGCGCCAACCCCGGCTTCGCCGCCGTCATCGTCCTGACGCTGGCGCTCGGGATCGGCGTGAACGCAACAATCTTCAGCGTCCTGCACGGCGTCCTCCTGCGGCCGCTGCAGTATGCCAATCCGGATGCGCTCGTCGTACTGTGGGAGGCGAACGAACAACTCGGACAGAAACAGCAGGACGTGTCGGGCGCCACGTATCTCGACTGGCGCGAGCGATCGAAGACCTTCGCGGGGATCGGCGCGTACCGCTACCGCGGTTTCACGCTGACGGGCACGGGCGCTGATTCAGGTGCGCCCGAACGGATCTCGAGTGTGGACGTGTCTCCGGCGCTGTTCACCGTTCTCGGAGTTCAGGCCGCGGCCGGCCGCACTTTCACGGCGGAAGAGGAGCGTCCGGGCCACGAACACCTGGCTGTTCTCAGCCACGGCGCCGCGGTTCGGCGATTCGGTAGCGATCGCGCCGCGGTCGGTCAATCACTCCGTCTCGACGGCGCGTTGTACGAAATCGTCGGCGTGATGCCACCGGCCTTTCAGTTGCCGGCCGGTGATCCCGACGTGGAGGTGTGGGCGCCGCTGACGCTGGACCTCCGGGCGATGGCCTCGCGCCCCCATCGGATGTACAAGACGATCGGCCGGCTCGCTCCGAACGTGGCTCTCGATGGTGCGCGCGCGGAAATGGCCGGCATCGCCGGCGACATCGCGCGCGAACATCCGGACTCGAACGCCGGCTGGAGCGTGTCGCTCGTACCCGCGCACGCACAGGTTGTCGGCGATATCGGGCCGACGCTGTGGGTTCTGTTCATTGCGGTCGTCCTCGTCCTGCTGATCGCCTGCGCGAACATTGCCAACCTGTTGCTGGCGCGGTCGGCGATGGCCTCGCGCGATTTCGCGGTACGCGCCGCGTTCGGCGCCGGCCGCTGGGCGCTCGTTCGGCGATCGATCGCCGAGAGCGGCGTGCTGGCCATCTCCGGCGGCGCGGTAGGCCTGGGCCTTGCGTGGTTCGGCATTCGCGTCCTGCGGCCGCTGATCCCGCCGACGGTGCCACGCGCCGACGGCATCGGCCTCGACAGTTCGGTCCTGCTGTTTACCGTGGCAATGACGCTCGGTGCCGGCGTGCTGTTTGGTCTCGTGCCAGCCTGGCGCGCGATGAAACCCGATCTCCTTCAAGCGTTGCAGGACAGCGGCCGCAGCACGACGGGTAGCCGCCGTTCGCGCTGGCTGTCGGACGCGATGGTCGTGTCGGAAGTCGCGATCGCGCTCATCCTTGTCATTGGCGCGGGCCTGCTGTTGCGGAGTTTCGTACGTCTCACGTCCGTCGATCCCGGATTTCGCACGTCGAACGTGGTCGCGTTCCACGTCGTGCTGCCCGACGTCCGGTATCGCGGAACCGCGCCGAAGCGGCAGTTCTTCGACGACTTCCTCGCGCGCATGCGCGCCGTACCGGCCTTCGACCATGTGACTGCCGTCTCCGCACTGCCCATGAGCCCGCTCGGCGTTCAGTTCAGTCTCGATTTCACGATTGACGGACTCGACGCTGCGTCGCCGTCCGAACGGCCGCGCGCCGCGTATCGCGCCGTCATGCCTGGCTACTTCGAAGCGATGGGGATTCCCGTTCAGGAGGGCCGCGCGTTTGACACGTTCGATGGCCGCGATGAGGGTCCGCGTGTCGCCATCGTCAATGAGACGCTGGCGAAGCGGTATTTCGGCTCGGCCAGTCCGCTCAACCGACAGGTCAAGATGCCGATGGCCGGCGACCTCACGATCGTCGGTGTTGTCGGCGACATCAAACATGATGGGCTTCAGGCCTCCGCCGTGCCGGAAGTGTTCGTGCCCTACGAACGACTCGCGCTCTCGCAGATGCAGGTGATTGTGGTCACCACGCTGCCGTTTGCCGAGGCCGCGTCCGCCGCCAAGTCAGCGCTTGGCGGCGTCGATCCGTCGTTGCCGTTCGGCAAGATCTCGCGCATTGAGGATCTGGTGTCCTCGTCGATCGCGCAACCGCGCTTCAACATGCTGTTGATCATCGGTTTGGCGCTCGCCGCGGCTGCGCTCGCAGCCGTCGGTGTCTATGGCCTCGTCACCTACGCCGTCACCCGCCGCACGGTGGAGATTGGCGTCCGGGCCGCGCTCGGCGCGCAGCCCGTACAGACCTTCCGGCTCGTTGTCATCGGCGCGTTGAGACTGGTCCTGATCGGCGTTGTGGCGGGGCTAGCGGGAGCGGCGGCGTTGGGCCGTTCGCTCGAGAGTCTGCTTTTCGGCGTGTCTGCTTTCGACCCGGCGACCTACCTGTCGGCCGGGCTCGCGGTCGTGGCAGTTGGGCTCGCGGCCGCGACGGTGCCGGCGATCCGCGCGACCCGCATCGACCCGGTTCGGGCGCTTCGGCAGGAGTAGGGAACCTCCGGCAAGGTCCTCAAGAAGTAATGTCGATCCGCCCCGTCATCAGGAGTCATCGCGCGGAAAGGCGCCGGGCTGCACGCGGACACACGTCGTAGCCATGCGTACGAGTACGGGGTGGCGCCTGGGTCGGGCGACCGCTGCATGCTAGTCTTCCTGTCCGTGCCTCCGCCGCGTTCGAGACTGACAGCCTGGTTTCTCGCGGACCTGGGCGACGCCAAGACCCAGAAGGCCCACCACACCGCGCCGTGGTGGCAGGTCATGTGCCTGACGGGCGTGGATTATTTTTCGACGCTCGGTTACCAACCCACCATTGCGTTCATTGCAGCCGGATATCTGTCGCCCCTCGCGACGCTGATTCTGGTGCTCCTGACATTATTTGGTGCGCTGCCGGTGTACCGCCGGATCGCCGCGCTCAGTCCGAACGGGCAGGGCAGCCTCTCGGTGCTCGAGGAGCGGCTGCCGCGATGGCGTGGCAAAACCGCCGTGCTGTGCCTGCTGGGGTTCGCCGCCACCAGCTTCATCATCACCATCACGCTGTCGGCCGCGGATGCCACGGCGCACATTGTCGAGAACCCCTTCGTGCCGGTCTGGTTCCATCTGCCGGTGTCGATGACGTTGCTGCTCGTCGCCGCGCTGGGTGCCGTCTTCATGCGCGGCTTCAAGGAAGCGATCTGGCTGGCCGTGGTGCTGGTGGCCGTGTTTCTGGCGGTCAACGTCGTCGTCATCAGTTGGGAGTTGAGCCGGCTGTTCATGAACCCGGCGCCGCTGGCCGAATGGCGGGCGCATCTGATGACCATTCACGGCGGCAATCCCGTGATGCTGGCCCTCACCGCGCTGCTCGTCTTTCCGAAACTGGCGCTGGGACTTTCGGGATTCGAGACTGGCGTGGCGGTCATGCCACTGGTTGGCGGATCCGGCGCGACCGCCGCGGAGGCGCTCCAATCTCGCATCGCGAATACCCGCAAATTGCTGACGACGGCGGCGGGCATCATGAGCGTGCTGCTCATCGGCAGCACACTTGCGACCACGCTCCGGATTCCCGAAGCCGAACTGGGGAGGGGCGGCGAGGCGTACGGCCGGGCGCTGGCGTATCTGGCGCATCGGGATCTCGGCCACGTGTTCGGCACCATCTACGATCTGGCGACCATCGGGACGCTGTGGTTTGCCGGCGCATCGGCCATGGCCGGCCTGCTGAATCTCGTCCCGCAATATTTGCCGCGCTACGGCATGGCGCCAGACTGGGCGCGCGCCACGCGACCGCTCGTCCTGGTCATCACGGGCATCTGCGCGTTTGTGACGATTGCCTTTGCCGCCGACGTCGAAGATCAGGGCGGCGCCTACGCGACGGGCGTGCTCAGTCTGATGACGTCCGCCGCCGTCGCCGTCGCGATCGCACTGCCCAAGTCCCGCTGGTATTTCGTGCCGGTGTCACTCGTCTTCCTCTACACAACCACCGCCACGGTGTTCGAACAGCCGGAGGGCCTCAAGATCGCGGCGTGGTTCATCGCCGCGATCGTGCTGTCCTCATTTGTCTCGCGCGTCCTGCGATCAACAGAGATCCGCATCGACGACATCCGCTATGACGAGATTGCCGGCCGCTTCGTGAACGAGGCCGTGGAGCGCCAGGCCGTGCGCATCATCGCCAGCCGCCCGAATACGGGCTTGCCGGCGGAGTACGCGCGCAAGTTTGCCGACGCGCAGCGATCGCATCACCTGCCGGACGACCTCGTGCTCTTTCTCGAAGTGCGGCCGGGCGACGCGTCGGATTTTCGAGGCAATCTGGACGTGCACGGCGTCGAAGTCGGCGTCTACCGCGTGTTGCGATGTTCGAGCCCCGCGATTCCCAACGCGATCGCCGGCCTCCTGCTCGACCTGCGCGACCGCACCGGCACGATCCCGCACGCCTACTTCGGCTGGACCGAAGGCAACCCGGTGACCTATCTGCTCAAATTCCTCGCATTCGGCGAGGGCGACACCGCACCGGTCTGCCGCGAAGTGCTGCGCAAGGCCGAACCCGACCAGGAGCGCCGCCCACGCGTGCACGTGGGGTGAGGAACCCGCTCCGCATAGAATCGACCTGATGACTCATCCGATTCTTGGACTGCATCACGTCACGGCTACCGTCAACGACGCGCAGGCGGATCTGGATTTCTGTCTGGACTTGCTGGGCATGCGGCTGGTCAAGAAGACCGTCAACTTCGACAATCACGACGTCTATCACTTCTACTACGGCACTGAACGGGGCGTGCCTGGCACGATCTGGACGACGTTTCCCTACAAGGGCTACGGCGTGCGCGTGGGTTCCAAAGGCACGGGTCAGGTCGTGACGACCTCCTTCTCGGTGCCGGCAGGATCGCTGGACTTCTGGCGGCGCCGGTTTGCGGATCGTGGCGTGGCTTCCAGGGACGTCGCGACGCGTTTTGGAGACGAGGCGCTGTACATCGAAGATCCATCGGGCCTCTGGTTCGAATTGATCGCGTCCGACAGCGACACCAGGGCACCGTGGACCGGCAACGGCGTGGACGCGCCCAACGCCATTCGCGGGTTGCATAGCGTCACGCTCGCGGTGCGCGCGCTGAAACCGACGCTCGATTTGATGACCGGCGTGCTGGGCTATCGCGTCGTCAACGAGGACGAGAATCGGACGCGTGTATCCGTCGGTGGCGATGGCGCGGGCCACTCCATGGACATCGTGGTCACGCCCGACGGCGGCGCAGGCATCAACGGTCTCGGCACCGTGCATCACGTGGCGATGGCGATTGCCACCGACGAACAACAGCGATGGCTGCGGGCGGAACTGCTGCAGATGGGTCTGCACGTGACCGAGGTCCGCGATCGCTGCTACTTCCAGTCGATCTATTTCCGCGAACCCGGCGGCGTGCTGTTCGAGGTGGCGACGATGCAGCCGGGATTCACCGCCGACGAGGACCTCGCGGACCTCGGCCGTGGGCTCAAGCTGCCGCCGTGGGAAGAACAGTATCGTCCGTCGATCGAGGCAAACCTGGCGACGATTCGGTATCGCTGACGTGAGTCTCCACACCGGACAACCCGTCGTCGAAGCCGGCGTTCCGCTCGCAACGGCGTCCGCCGCGGTCATCATGGTCCACGGCCGCAACGCGGGCCCGGCGAACATTCTCGATCTCGTCCCGCTTCTCGCGCGACCGAATCTCGCATATCTGGCGCCGGCGGCCGCCGGCCGCACCTGGTATCCCAACAGCTTTCTGGCGGCGATCGACAGCAATGAACCCGGCTTGTCCTCGGCACTGGCCGTGCTCGCCTCGCTCGTTGCGCGCGTGGAAGCCGCCGGTATCCCGCGATCGCGCATCGTCCTCCTGGGTTTCTCGCAAGGCGCGTGCCTCACGGCCGAGTTCGCCGCACGCCACGCTGGCCGATTCGGCGGAATTCTGATTTTCAGCGGGGGAGTGATCGGTCCGCCTGGGACGCCCAGGGACTATCCCGGCGGGTTCAGCGGCACGCCGGTCTTCCTCGGATGCAGCGACATCGATAGTCATGTGCCAGCCGCGCGCGTACACGAAAGCGCCGACGTCTTTACCCGTATGGGCGCGAAGGTGACGACGCGCATCTATCCCGGCATGGGGCACACGATCAATGACGATGAGATCGCGTGGGCGCAGGGCCTGCTCGATGCGGTAGTGACGTGAGCGGACCGGCGTCCCTCGCTATCCAGGTGTCCGGCCTGCGGAAACGCTACGGTTCCACCGTGGCCGTTGATGGCGTCTCGTTTGACGTGCGGGACGGCGAGATTTTCGGTTTGATTGGCCCGAACGGCGCCGGCAAGACGACGACGATGGAGTGCGTCGAGGGTGTGCGGACGCCGGACGAGGGCCGCGTGTCTGTTCTGGGACTGGATCCCGTCCGCGACGCGTATGCGCTCCAGTTGCGCGTCGGCGTCCAGCTTCAGGAAGCGCAACTCCAGAAGCGCATTACTGTTCGAGAAGCCGTCGCGCTCTGGGCGTCGCTGTATCGCGCGTCCACCGATCCGCGCGCGCTCCTTGAGCAACTGGGGCTCGCTGACAAGCGTGATGCCTGGTTCATGACCCTGTCGGGTGGACAGAAGCAACGCCTGTTCATTGCGCTCGCGCTGATTAACGACCCCGAGCTGGTGTTTCTCGATGAGCTGACGACCGGTCTCGATCCGCAGGCGCGCCGCGCAATCTGGGACCTCGTCCGCGGCATTCGCGCGCGCGGCAAGACCGTGTTCCTCACGACGCATTTGATGGAGGAGGCCGAGCGCCTCTGCGATCGCGTCGCCATCATCGATCACGGACGCATCGTCGATGTGGATTCACCCGCGAGTCTGGTCCGGCGTCATTGCCCGGAACGCACGGTACTGGTCTCGACCGCCGATCCGCTGGCGCAGGCTCAACTGCAGGAAATGGCGGGCGTGATCGTGACGGCAGACGATGCCGGTGTGGTGGCGATTCGCGGGACACACGACGACCTGATGACTGGTGTCATTCAATGCGTGGCTGACCATCGGATTCGGGTCACTGATTTTCGAACGATCGTGCCGACGCTTGAAGACGTGTTCCTGAAGCTGACCGGCCACTCGGTGCGGGAATAGGAGCGGGCGTGCGGGGACTCTGGAATCTGACGTGGCTCGAGATCAAGATCTTTGTGCGCGAGCCCCTCGGTCTCATGGGCAACATCATCATGCCGGTGCTGGTGTTCGTGGGGCTCGGCCGGATGATGGGCGGACGCGTCGATTCGAGCGCCCGCCTGCGCGGCTATCTCGACGCGGACGTGCCGGTCCTGGTCGTCATGTTGATCGCGCTCAACGCCGTGCTGTCGCTGGTCACGATCATCGCCATCTATCGCGAAGGCGGAATTCTGAAGCGGTTGCGCGCGACGCCGTTGCGGCCTCATACGATTCTGACGGCGCACGTGCTCGTCAAATTGATCTTCAGCGCCGTCACGCTGCTGCTCACGGCCGTGGCCGGCCGCCGGTTCTATCCGGTGGCGATTGACGCGCCGTGGCTTGGCGTCACCGCCGCGTTGCTCATCAGCACGATCAGCATTCTGTCGATCGGGTTTCTGGTCGCCAGCCTCGTGCCGACCGCACGATTCGCCCAGCCCGTGGGCACCGCGCTGTTCTATCCGATGCTCGCCGTCTCCGGCTTGTTCGTGCCGATCGCGACGCTGCCGTCTGCGCTGCAGGTCGTCTCACACTTCGTGCCGTTGACGTATGCCGTGTCGTTGTTGCGCGGTATCTGGATCGGCGACGCATGGTCGGCGCACGTGGGGGATGTCGCGGCACTGGTCGTGGTGTTTGGCGTGTGCACGGCGCTGTCGTCGCGCGTGTTTCGCTGGGAATGATCGTCCCATTCTCACACCGTTTCAGCGACTCGCGCCGGCACGAGTTCGCGGATTCTTTCGGCGACCATGTCCGGCGACGGGACCAGCCCACCTGCCAGACCGTAGAACCCGACGTTTCTTGACCCCTCGGCGGCGTGCTGGACGTCCCACACCATCTGGCCCATGTTCATTTCGACGGTGAGCACCGAACTGGATCGCGGCATGGCGTCCATGGCCTGTCGACAGGCGGCGTACGGAAACGGATTGAGCGTGATCGGCCGGAACAAGCCCACGCGGTGTCCTTCACGTCTGACCTCTTCGATGGCTGTCTTGCAGATGCGCGCCATCGTGCCGAACGCGACGAGGAGCAAATCGTACGGTTCATCGGCGTTGTAGAGTTCCCACCGTTGTTCGTGACGCTCGATGTCGTCGTACTTCGTCTTGAGCTCGACGTTGTGCTCATGCAACGTCTCAGGAGAGAGAAACAACGAGTTGACGATTCGACGCGCGCGGCCGCGCCGGCCCGTCAGCGCCCAGGTGTTGTCCTTGAACGGCTCGCCGCGGCCTTCGGTTGGAAACTCGACCGGCTCCATCATCTGGCCGATCATGCCGTCCGCGCAGACCATGACGGGGTTCCGGTACTTCTCGGCCAACTCGAACGCGAGTGTCATCAGGTCCACGGCCTCCTGTACGGACGACGGCGCGAGCACGATGAGCTTGTAGTCGCCGTGCCCGTGTCCCTTGGTCGCCTGAAAGTAATCGCTCTGCGACGGCAGGATGCCGCCGAGCCCTGGGCCGGCGCGCATGATGTTGACGACGACGCATGGAAGTTCGCATGCGGCCAGATAGCTCATGCCCTCGGCCATCAGGCTGATGCCAGGTGACGAGGACGAGGTCATGCATTTCATGCCGACGCCCGCGGCGCCGTAGACCATGTTGATGGCCGCCACTTCGCTCTCGGCCTGCACGAACGCGCCGCCGACCTCCGGCAGACGCTTCACGAGGTACTCGGGCACCTCGGTCTGCGGTGTGATGGGGTATCCGAAGAAGTGCACGCAGCCCGCGCGAATCGCCGCCTCGCCCAATGCTTCGTTGCCTTTCATCAGGACTTTGGACATCAGGACCTCACGGTTGCCGGCGCGTGGCGTCCGGCCTCCAGGCCGGCGCGGAATGCGGCAATCGACGACGCCACGAACCGCGTCTTGTCGCCGGTGAATTCCTCCGCGATCGCGCGTTCGATCGCGTCGGCCGGCACCACATCCGTGGCGCCGGCATAGGCGCCCAGCATGACGAAGTTCGCCGCTCTCGGCGCGCCGGCGTCCTGGGCGAGTTCTCGCGCCGGGACTCGAATCACAACGCAGTCGCCGCGCGCTGGATCCTTGTCGATGAGCGACTGATTGATCACAATCACGCCGCCGGCTCTGACTTTGGGCGCGAACTTTTCGAGCGACGGCAGATTCATGACGACCAGCCCGCGCGGGCTCTCGATGAGCGGCGATCCGATTGGCCTCGACGCGATGCAGACAATGACGTTCGCGGTGCCGCCACGCATCTCGGGCCCGTACGACGGCAACCAGCTCACTGACCGGCCGAGGTCCATGCTGGCCTGGGCCAGCACTTTGCCCGCCAGCAACATGCCCTGGCCGCCGAAACCCGCCATGAGGACTTCCGTGTCATCAGACATGGGCGGCTCCTGATTGCGCGGCACCTGTCGTATCCGTCGGCTCTTTGAACACGCCGAGTGGAAAATACGGGATCATCGAGTCCTCGAGCCACCTGTCGGATTCGTCAGGCGACAGGCCCCAGTTGGTGGGACAGGTCGACAGTACTTCGATGAACGAGAAACAGCGGTTGTCCCGTTGGTACTCGAAGGCCTTCTTGATCAGGCGTTTCAGTTTGATCGAGTGCTTGCCGTCATGCGCGGATCCGCGCGCGATGAACGCCGGCGTCTGCAGCGTGGCCAGCAGTTCCGACATGCGCATCGGGAAACCCGTTGTCTCCACATCGCGACCGAGTGGGGACGTGGTCGTCTGCTGGCCCGGCAGCGTGGTCGGCGCCATCTGGCCGCCGGTCATCCCATAGATCGCGTTGTTGACGAAAATGACGGTGATCTTTTCGCCGCGGTTGGCGGCGTGGAGAATTTCGTTGCCGCCGATCGAGGCCAGGTCACCGTCGCCTTGATAAGTGAACACAATGAGATCGGGTCTCGCACGCTTGGCACCCGTCGCAACGGCTGGCGCCCGGCCATGGGCCGCCTCGAACATGTCGATATTGAAATACTCGTAGGCGAGTACGGAGCAACCGACCGGCGCGATGCCGACCGTACGGTCGAGCAGGCCGAGTTCTTCGAGGACTTCCGCCGTGAGGCGATGGATGACGCCGTGCGTGCAGCCGGGGCAGTAGTGCGTCATGTTCTCGGTGAGCCCGGTCGTGTTCACGAACGTCTGCTTATCCTTGTGGTTCCAGACCTCGATGCCTTGATCGGGGCACACTACGGCGCAGATCGTGCAGCCGCTGCAGTCCGCCTGCTCGCCCGCGAACGACACATACGTGTATCCCCGGTCGTTCAGCTCCTGCGAGAACTGAATCAAATCTTTCGGGCAGGCGGTGATGCAGCGGCCGCATCCCTTGCAGCGGACGCTGTCAATGTCGATTCGGCCCATGGAGATCTCCTGTGGATGCAAAGGCGATGTGGCGGGCGCGGCCGATCGGAACCGGTCGCGCGGCCGGAACACTCGGCGCCGGGCCGGCCGCAAGCCGGGCGGGCTGCAGCCACGGCGGCAGCATGTGCCGTCGAAGTCGAAGGATCGGCGCGTCGATGACGCCCAGAGCCGGTGAGTCGGCTATTCGCTCCATGGCCGCGACGAAGCGAATCGGCAGGCTTGTCTCGGCGCGCATGGCGGCGGCCAGCCGCCAGCCGTCGAGCACGGTGTCGATCGTGGTCTCATCGATCAAGTGCGCGTTGACGGCCAGCGCCGTCACCGCCCAGCGGGAGGCCTGCTCAATCGTGCGTCGCATGGCGAGGCAGCCCGCGACCGTGTCCGTGAACGGCCGTTTCGCGTTGATCACTTGCCACAGCTGGTAGTCGCCTTCGGCCACGCTCGTGCGCAACGACGCCAGCGCTCTCGCACCCGCATCGTCGCCGCCGACATCGAAGATCGTCACTACGCCCTCCGGCGGGCGCAGCATCCCGCGAATTTCGGGGAGCAGGATCGGCAGGTCCGCCCACGCCTGCGCACCTGGCGGCACCACGACGCGAATGCCGTGCAACTCCATCAGCTCGCGTGCTTCGCGGCAACGAAAGTACGGATTCACCAGATCCAGATCGGCAATCTGTACGCGACGGCCGGCGCGGGAGAGCTCGAGCGCCAAATTGACGGCCAGTTCAGTCTTGCCGGATCCGTAGTTGCCCACGATCGCGATGACGCGATCCTCGGGCCGGACGATGGCGGCGTGTTGCAGCATGTTGCGTATGACCTGTGCGCGGGTCTCGAGACGGCGCCACCGGTACGGCTAGGTCTCCGTGTCGGCGTCGGGCCGGGGGAGTGCCCGGCCGCACGTTTCGCATTCGCCATCAGTGCCACGGCAAGGCACGCCATCGCCTTGCGCCTCGCAACAGAGGCCGGTGCCGGTCCATAGCGGAATCGGCGGCGCAGGTTCCGGGTCTACCTGGCGATCGGGTGGCTTTGGTGTATCGGCCATAGTGTCTCGATCTTACGACTGCACCTTTCGCGAAGATACGAGACGTATACTGCGCCTGATGTCCGACCTGCACTTCACCGCCGACTGGTCACGCGTACGGATCGTTTTTGGCGCGGGCACCGTCGCGCGTCTCCCCGCTGAAATTGATGCGCTCGGCTGGTCGCGCATTCTGATCGTGACGACGCCGGGTCGCACGACGGAACTTGGCGTCGTGCGCGCCCACCTCGCGTCGCGGGTCGTGGGCCTCTGCGATGTGGCTGCACTGCATGTACCGATCGATCGGGTGACGAGCGCGCTCGCGGTGGTCGCTCAATGCGAACCCGACGCGCTCCTCGCCGTCGGCGGCGGCTCGGCCATTGGCCTGGCGAAAGCCATCGCGCTCGATCGTCATCTGCCCATCGTCGCGGTGCCGACCACCTACGCGGGCTCGGAGATGACGACGATTTGGGGCATCACCGAGGGCGCTCGCAAACGTACCGGTCGCGATGCGGCTGTGGCGCCGCCCCTCGTGATCTACGACCCGGATCTGACGATGACGCTGCCCGTCGGCGTCAGTGCGGCGAGCGGCATGAATGCGATCGCGCACGCTGTGGAGGCACTGTACGCGGCCGACGCCGGTCCGGTCGCCCGAGCGGCGGCCGAGGACGGGCTGCGATCACTGGCGCTCGCGCTGCCTGTCCTGGTGGCGACGCCGCACGACCGCGACGCCCGGAGTCTCGCGCTGGCCGGCGCACATAGCGCGGGCACCGCGCTCAATCTGGCGGCGATGGGCCTGCATCACAAGATCTGTCACGTGCTCGGCGGCACGTATGGCTTGCCGCATGCGCCAACCCACGCCGCGGTCTTACCGCACGTGGTGGCATTCAATACGCCGGCCGCGCCTGAGGCGATGAAGCGGATCGCGCTCGCGCTCGGCACGACAGACGCATCGATTGGACTCGCCGCGCTCGGTCGCGCACTCGGCCTCACGATGGGACTGGGCGCGCTCGGCCTGCAGGCGGGGGATGTCGATCACGCGGCCGAGCACGTGACTGCGTCGGCCTATGCCAATCCCAGGCCTGCGACGACGGCGGATGTCAGGGCGCTGCTGTTACGGGCGTTGTAAGAACGCGAGGATCTGTTTCGACGACTGGTAGTCCGACACGCGCTTCACTTCCTTGCCCGTCGCATCCACCACGACCATTGTCGGGTAACCTGCAACGTTGAAGCGCTTAACGAGCGCTTTCTCCTGATCCGCGTCGATCTTCACGCCCACATAGCCCTGCGTGAGACGCGCGGCGACCTCCGCGTCGTTCCAAATCCAGGCGTCCATCGTGTGGCACGGGCCGCACCAGGTGGCTTCGAAGTCGATGAAGACCAGTTTGCCGGCGCTTTTGGCTTTGGCCAACGCCGCGGTGAATCCCTGGCTGCCATGGGCCCATTCAAAGGGCGTTTCCGTGCGCGGGCGTGGCCGTTCGTCGCGAACCAGATCGTCCGGTGCGCGATCGACCGCCTTCGTCACCGCGCGATCGATGACCGCAAAATCAAGGGAGCGCCCGTCGGGACTCATCGACCGGAATTCCAGCACCGTTTCTTTCGCCGGTCCTTTGAGGAACATCAGCCGGTTGGTCGGCCGGACTTCCGTGATCGTCAAGACGGCTTTCGCCGCGTCCGGCTCGGACGCCGCCATCGCGGTCCACATGTCGTCTTTGGTAAAGAGCGCGTTGTTGTCTGCGTCCATCACGGCCACGAGTGCGTCGATGCCGTTCACGCTCACGGTTCCTTGCCGCCACGATTTAACCGAGTAGCGCAACACGTCCGGTGCGGCCGCATCGTCTTCGCGCACGATCCAGAAGTCCACGAAGTACCGTTCGGTGACACCGCGGCCGTACGGCACGGAGAGTTCGACTTTGTTGATGGACGTCCACCACGCCTTGGTCGCCGCACGCTGCGCGGGCACGGCCGTCAGCGCCGGACCGTCATCGCCGAAGTTTGTATTGCGATTGCGATCGATGAAGAGCTGACACAGATCCTTCGGGCAGGACGCATCCGAGGCCGCGAGAACAGGGATCCACGCCGTCTTGTCCGGACCGATTTCCATCACACCTGAGCGCATAGGCCGGAGGGCGCCGGTCGGAATCGTGGCGGCCGGCGGGAGGTCCGTCAGCTTCACCTGCGTGCCCTTGGGTGAGAAATTCGGGTTGGGTTTGCCGTCCCCAGGCGCGCGGTACTCCAGCGCGACGCGGATTACCTTGCCTTGCGCCGACGTCAACTGGACACCGACGACAAGACCGGCCATGACGAGGGGCCACCCGATCCACAATGCGCGATGTTTCATGGCGCCACCGTAACAGATGGCGCGGCGTCGATCCAGTCAGGGTCCGCGCGTCCTGTAACATCTGGGCACGATGAAGATCGCGACGAAGATCGAGCCGGTCACGGAAACGATTCACGGCGTCGAACTCACGGACAACTACCGATGGCTTGAAGGGGACACGCGGGAGCCCGCGAATCCTCAAAGAGTCACGCCTGAGGTGACGGCGTGGACGGACGCGCAGAACGCCTACACGCGCCAGGTGCTGGATCATCTGCCAGGCCGCAAAGCGCTGGAAGATCGACTGCGTCCGCTCATGGAGGTCGGCTCGGTGTCTGCGCCCGCGATGCGGGGCACGCGGTACTTTTTCACCAGGCGCGAAGGCCGCCAGAATCAACCTGTGTTCTATTGGCGCGACAGCGCGCGCGGCACGGATCGCGTGCTGGTCGATCCGGCGGCCCTCGACGCGTCAGGCCTGACCGCGGTCGAGTGGCTTTCGCCCTCGGCCGACGGGACACTGGCGGCGTATGGCACCTACAAGGCCGGCGATGAAAACACGACGCTGTATCTGATCGAAGTCGAATCAGGACGGGCGCTGCCGCTCGAGATTCCGAACAAGACGCAATCGCCGGATTGGCTACCGGACGGATCCGGGTTCGTCTATCAGAATCTGAAAGATCCGAAAGACCCATACACGGGACAAGTGCTGTTTCACCGGCTGGGGGATCCCGTCGCGAACGATGCGCTGATCTTCAGGCAATTCACGACCGCAGAAGACGCGACACTCGCCACGACGTGGGGGCCCACCGGAAGTTTGTCGCACGACGGGCGCTGGCTTCTGCTCGGCTACTGGATGGACACGAAATCGAATGACGTGTGGCTGGTCAACTTTGACGACTTCCGCAGGACCGGCCGCGTCGATCGCACGGTCGTGAGTGTTGGTACGCCGGGCCTGGCGTCCGGCACGGTCATCGACGGCACGCTGTTCCTGCATACGACCAAGGGCGCGCCGAAGGGGCGCGTGGTGGCTGCGAATGTTGCGGCGCCCGGCGAGGCCAACTGGCGCACCATCGTGCCCGAGCGCCACAACGCGGTGATCGAGAGCGTTTCGTTCGGCAAAGGCCGTATCGCCGTGACGTATCTCAAGAATGCCTCGAACGTCGTGGAAGTGTTCGACCTCTCGGGCGCGTCCCGGGGCGAGGTGGCGCTGCCGGGCCTCGGCGCCGCAAGTGTGTCGGCCGAAGTCGACCGCACTGAAGCGTACCTGACGTTCGCGAGTTTCAACTATCCCACGTCCATCTTCGCGATCGACCTGGCGACGCCGGACGCCACGCCGACTTTGTGGGAACGGCCCGCCGTGCCGGTCGATCCAGCGCAGGTCGTCGTGAAGCAGGTGTGGTACCCGTCAAAGGACGGCACCACCATCAGCATGTTTCTCGTGCACAAGGCCGGTCTCGCGAAGTCGGGCGATGTGCCGGTGCTCCTCGAGGGTTACGGCGGATTCAACGTCAACGAGACGCCGGTCTTTTCCGCGCCGCTCTTTCAATGGTTCGAAGCGGGTGGCCTCTACGCGTTGCCGAATCTGCGCGGCGGCGGCGAGTACGGCGATGCCTGGCACGAGGGCGGGATGCTCGACAAGAAGCAGAACGTTTTCGACGACTTCATCGCGGCCGCCGAATGGCTGATCGCGCAGGGCTACACGAAACCAGCGCGACTCGCGATCCGGGGCGGATCGAACGGTGGTCTGCTGACCGGCGCGGCCCTCACGCAGCGCCCCGATCTCTTCCGCGCCGTCATCATCGCGGTGCCCCTGCTGGACATGTTGCGCTACCAGCAGTTTCTGATGGCGCGATATTGGGTCCCGGAGTACGGCACCGCAGAGGATCCGGATCAGTTCAAGTTCTTGCTGGCGTACTCGCCGTATCACCGCGTGACACCCGGCGCGAAGTACCCCGCCGTGTTTCTCACGGCCGGCGAGAACGACTCGCGCGTACACGCGCTTCACGCGCGCAAGATGGCCGCGCTCCTGCAGGCGTCCACGACGTCTGATCCGGATGCCCAGCCTGTTTTGCTCTGGGTCGATCGCGAGGCGGGCCACGGGCAGGGCAAGCCGCTCGATCAGCGCATCCGGGATGCGGCAGACCAGCGGCTGTTCCTGATGTGGCAGCTCGGGATGGTGAAGTAGGGCTTAGCCCTTGGGCTTGCCGAACCGCGCGTCGTCAATCGCCGCGTTGGCCTTGACGTCGGTCACCGTCAGTGTGTCGAGCGTATTCCAGTTATTGCGCTTGATCGTGAACGGCATCATGACGCCGGCGACCGGCTTGTAGTCGCTGTAGTCAATCGTCTCGGTCAGCACGCCATTGATCGACTGCGGCGTACGGGTAATGACCTGATGCCGGACCAGCAAGCCGCTCGTGGCATCGAAGTAGAACCGCTCCGTCACGTTCGGCGCGATTGAGCCCTGGATCAGATTGACGGCCGTCGGCGTGCCGCCAGGTGTGGCTGCGGGCAAGTTCGTCGGGCGGCCGGCTGTGACGTTCTCATACCGATCTTTGATGTGCAGCAGGCGGGGCAGATCATTGAGCCGCGTTGCCTGCGCGAGCTGGAACGTGGTCATGTCCATGATGTTCGTACCGCTCTGCAGCCATCCGGCCGTGCCGTCGAAGCCGTAGGTCAACGGCGCGCCTGGCAGTTGCGACGTTTCGCGATACTTCGTGCCCTTCTCTTCGATCGTGAACGGAATTGACTGCGTCGCGCGGTTCACGTAGGTGCCGGTAATCACCCGCGACTGGAGTTTTTCGACCGCCGCCCGTCCGCCCAGCGCGGCGATGTACTTGTCGAGCACGTCGTCAACCGGCGGGGGAGGCGTTTGATTCCCTCGACCCGCACCGCCAGGCTGACCCGCCGCGCCCGCACCTTGCGCCGGCGGACCGCCCGCTGGCGGAGCACCACGCCCTGCACCGGCGGCGCCACCGCCGACGCCGGCACCGCCCTGACGCGCGGCCTGCGCCGCCGCCTGAGCCGCGGCCAACGCGAGCTGATCCGGCGTCATCATCAGCGCCGCCGTCAGCCCGGCCGGCTGATTACGTCCCTGATGGCACGTGCCGCAGTTGATGCGGGCGCCGAAATCGCCCGCGTTCACCGTCTGCACGAGCTTGATCATGTTGCGCGCCGTGGTCTTGGCACGCGTGTCCGATTCGTACGTGAAGACGCCGGTCGCCTGGTCGCGCACGTGGCAGTTGGAACAGTTCAAGCCGGTTGCCGCCACGAAGTACCGCATCGTGACGTCCAGTTGATCGGCCGGCACGTCCTTCAGGACCTGAATGTCTTTGTATTTTTCCGGAGCCAGCGGGCCCGTAGGCGCCGCTGGCTGCTGTGGTTGCTGGGCCCGAGTCACGCCCGTTGCCGCCAGCGCGATCGCGGCGACGACGAGGCTGAATCGCGTGAACGTGTGTCGAATCATGACTCGGGCCCTCGGTTGGATCGCGCGCTGCTTACTTCTTGGTGAAGCCGGTGACGACGACTTCGGTGTTGTGACCGAAGCGCAGACCGTAGACGCCATCGGTGGACTTCAGCTTGCCGGCACCGACGACCGCGGTCTTGTCATAGCTGCCGACCACGGTGCCGTTCACCGAGCACGTCACCTTGTCCGCTGTCACGGACATGGCGATCTTCTGCATCACGGGCGATCCCTTGCCCGCGGCCTTGTTGATCGCCGCGTTGGCTTCCGCGCGCGGGTTGACGGCGAACGGCGCGGGGTTAAAGCCGCGCACGATGAATCGGCCATCGCCGTAGGTGCTGCAATACAGGATGCTCATCGTCGGCGTGCCGAGGTCGTTGCCGGCGATCGCAATACCGTACGGATGGGGGTGGTCGTTCAGGCCCATGTATTCCTTCTCGTTGAACGTCGCTTCGACCGTGTAGTTGCCCGCCGCCTTGTTGGCGGGATTCCAGTAGGTCATCGACGGACCGGTCGTCACATGGAAACCGCCGCCGGCTTCGGCCGCGAACTTGGCACTGTTGATCGTGAGCCCCGTGTTTTCCCGGCTCTCATCCATCTTGCCGGTCCAGCCCGCGACGGTGATGCCGCCGCCAGCGACGGCGCGAGACGCGTTTGGATCCTGAGCCGCGCCCTGGGCGGCGAGACTCGGCATGACGAGGGCAAGGGCTGCTGCGAACGTGAGACCGTGAACCAGACGCATGGAATACCTCTCCAGAAAAGGGTGGTGGAACAGTTACTTTACCCCCAGACCGCCCCGGCGTGGAAGGCGCCCGTCTATTTAATGACGGCCTTTTCGAGGATGGCTTCGTAGGCGTACCCGGCGCCGAAGTCCTTCTTGATAGCGAGGATGCCGGTGACGGTCACCACGTCGCCGACGGTCACCACCGCGTCGCTGGTGATGGTCAGGTCGTTCGTACCGTCCGCGTCCTTGCCGGACCCATCGCGCAGGTGAAACCAGTTCACGCCCATGATCGCGTTGTTCGCCTTCACGACGGTTCCGCGGACGGTGACCTGTTTGCCGGCCAGCGTGGTGCGCCGCGCCCAGGCGTCGGCGATTGACATGCCGCCAGGTGGGGGGTCGTTCGGTTTGACCACGACCGGTCCGGCTGGGGTTTGTCCCGCTTGTCCGGCGGCGCCATGCGAGCTCATCGGTCCCACCGCCGCCGCGCCCGACGTCGTCATCGCGCCCGCCGCCGGGACCAGCGGCTGACCCTCGCGTGCGATTTGCGTGACGAAGTAGATCAACGGGAAGTCGCGGTTGAGCGTGGTGCTGTGGAAATTTTCCATCGGCATTTCGAGCGGCGCGGTCAGGCGCTCACCCTTCTTGACTGAGAACTCCGAAGCGGCGACCCAGACGTCTTTTTGGTCGGCGCGCAGTCGCACGTAGGTGTAGCCGCCGGCGTTCATGGTTTCCACAGCCTCACCCGTGAACGTTGCGGCGTCCGTTTTCGAAGCCGGCGCGGGCGAGGCAGCGGCGGCCGCGGGCGTTCCGGCTGGAGCCGCCGAACATGCAGTAAACAGCACGCATACGATGAGCGCGGGCAAGAACCTCATCCCGCGACAATATCACTCGCGCGTCAGCGGATCCGCGCGCGTCAGCGGATCCGTGATGCGAGGAACGCCGGATCGGTGGGCGTGGAAAGGCCGACGTGTTCGATCACGACGGTGCCGGCCTCGGTGCGGTCGAACAGCAGCCGGATGGACTGCAGCTGGCGCGGGTCGAACTGGGGCGCTGCCTGGGCGAACTCCGCAAGGGGCATGACAAACGTTTGCGGAATGAGTTCGTAGATGTTCGCAAAGCGCGTGGTGTCGCGGCCGGCGCGCCGGTAGATCCGCGCATCGAGCGGATGCCGCGCGATGCCGAACTGGCTCAGCGGCAGGCGGGCGACGTGCCCCGCAGTGTCCGTCAGTTCGATCGTCAGATCGACCGGCGTCAGATCCGGTTCTTCCTTGGGTTTCGGTGTCGGCTTCGGCGTCGGCGTGGGTTTCGGTTTCGGCGTCGCCTTGGGCGCCGGCTTTGATTTGTCCTGCGGTTTGTCCGCCTCTTCGTCCTTCTTCGGATCGCGAGGTGGCGTCCGCGGACCAGGTTTCGTGTTCGTCGCGGCGAGGGACAAATAGAGGGCGCTTTCAGCGCCGACGCCCCACTCCGACCGCAACGCCTCGGGAACTGAAATGGTAAATGCCGCCGGCGGCCCAAGCTTGAGCTGCGGTTCGGCGGGCTTGACAGGTGTCTTCGTCGTACCTGTCGTACCTGTCGTACCTGTCGTACCCGTCGTACCTGTCGTACCCGTTTCCTTCTCCTTGTCGCTCCCCGCGAGCCTGTTGTTCCACCCGATCCATGCGGCGTTGTGGTTCTGCGGATCGTTGCCCGTGCCTCGGAACACGAGACCGTTCTCGCGCCACGTGGACAGGTTCTCGGCGGTAATGGTTACGCCACGCGCCGTGCCGGTCGTGAGATCGATGTCGTCGCCAAACTCCGCGAGCGCGTGATACCCGCTCTCCTGGAACCGCGTCGTATACATCGTCTTCGGCAGCCATTGGCCGGCGGTGCGGTGGTCGCGGAACATCGGCACGTAGTCGCGTTTCTGGTGCAGCGTGGCTTCGAGGAAACCGGAGATGACGACCTTGGCAAACTGCCGCTGGTCTTCCGGATCGATCAACGCGCGAAGGTCGAGCGATCGTCCGCTGCGTGGGCCGTTGTCTTTGTTGTTCCAAACCGTGTTCCACTGGCCGTGGTTCGCGCGGTACATGAAGAGGACGGACTTGAACCACGGCTGGCCATCGGTAAAGCGCAGGCGTTCGTACTGACGCAGCCCGACGGCGGTCGAAACGTCGCCGTCGTGCGATCCGTGAATCAGCAGGTAATTGACGTTCTCGAGCGGCGTGAACTGACCGGTGGGTTTGTACTGGCCGTCGACCGGCGCGATCGCGACGACCGCCTTGATGTTGAAATTGAATTTGAATTCCTGTTTGAAATCGTCCGGATAGTACTTGAGCCGATTGAACGACGCGGCGATGGCTGCCGCCTCACCCCCGCGGGAGTGACCCATCAGCGCGATGTTGTTCATGTCCACGCGGTGATAGAACGGTCCCCCGGCCGTCTCGTTGAATTGCTTCCACGCCTCCAGATGTTTCAACAGCAGCCAGGCGCGTCCGTCGTTTTCCGCACTCAGACCGTTGATGAAATTCTCATCGACCGAGGCGAGGATGAAGCCGCGCGAGGCCAGCAGTTCGCCAAGGTACTCGTAGCCGGGATCCGAAAACTCGCGCCAGTTGTGGTTGCCGTGGACGATGAGGGCGAGCGGGAAGGGACCGTCGCCGTCGGGATACCAGACGCGCGCGTTGATGGGCGCCTTCTTTAAATCGAAGCCCCAGAATTTCTTGCGGTCCTTCGCCTGCGGTGCCGCAACCGTCGCGTACGGTGAAACGTCCACCGTCTTCGTTTTGATCGCGACGTCCTTGCCGAACTCGGGCCGCTTGATGTCGGTGCCCGACCCGTAGAACGTCTTCTTCACCACGAACGATCCACGATCGGCGGGATTCGACGCCGTGATGGTCTGCTGTGACAGGACGGTGGCCGAATCGTCCTTCATCAGTTTGAGCGGCTGCGAGCACGCCGCCGCCGTGGCGAGAATCGCGACAATGATGGAGCCCGCGGGCTTCAGCCCGCGGGACACAGCGCGTGCCTTTATCGCCATCGGACCGTCACCATGCTGCCCGTCTGGCCGCCGTCAAAGAAGCGAAGCGCGAATTCGAGCGTGAGACGATCGGCCGTGAAGCCCGCGCCGAGGGCGATGGGCATCTCGCTGGTCGTGTCCGGGCGCATGGCGCCGGCTCGAAGCGTGAACGAGTACCCCTCGATCCAGCTATACGTCGCTTCCACGCCGCCCGCCGGCGCGATCCAGTCCTTGCGCATCGTCACTTGCCCGTAAAGGCTGAAGTCGAGCGGTCCTGCCGGCCGGCTCCACGAGTAGCCGGCCACGAACTGTCTGGGTGTGATGAGCGTCGACGTCGTCTTCGCCGTCGTGCGGCCGAGATTCTGGGCCGCGAACGCCGCGGTGCCGCCAAACACGGTTCGCGCCACACCGACGTCCGCGAGCCATGCGCGCTGATCGATCGACACGGGAACCAGCGCGGCCGGTGGCGTCGCGACATGGTCGAAGACGTATTTGCCCGCGCCACCGATTCGGAAGTTCTTGAAGACGAACGCGCCGCCGAACGTAAGGAGGCCGCTATTGCCTCCGGCGTCGCCTCGCGTGAGCAGTACGTCCGACGCATATGGGTATGGCGCGGCCGCGCCCACGTCGAAGGCGAGGAGCCTCACGCCCCATCCGAACGTCAGCGAGTAGCGGCCGCCCGCGTACGCCGACGCGAGCGACATGCCGGTACCCGCGCGGCCGGGCCTCGACACGGTCGCGCCGAATTCCTGACGCCCGCCAATCAACTGCGCGGGGTTGTAGAACACCACTTCCGCATCGCGGCCCGCGACCCAGGCGTTGCCCAGTGCCGACGTGCGTGCGCTCGACGGCAATGTCAGGACCAGTGGCGGCGCGGGCGGCGCTTGTGCGAACGCGCGCGAGGCCGTAAGGCAGACGAGAGAGACGGATAGGCCAAGAAAACGGCGATTCACAGTGCGGAACTATACGTCGGGAGTGCTTCGAGGTTCCGTCTGGCGTCCAGATTGGTCGGCGACCGCCTGTCTGGCGATCTCGAGTCCGTCCTCAAGCGTGGCGAAGGCACCATCCAGTTGCCGGTCGTAAATGATCTTCAGCAATTTGCCCATATCGGGTCCGGGCCGGACACCGAGATCGATCAAGTGGCGGCCCAGCACGATGGCTGGCGGGGCTTGATGTTCCACGCCGAGCGCGCGTGCGCGTTCGAGGAACCAATCCATCGCGGAGCAATCAAAGGTGCCCGTGCGGCCGTGACAATCGGCTTTGCCGAAACGCGCGAGCAATTCGAGATCCACTTTCTGCGCCAGGCGTCGAAATGCGCCGTCGCTCACCGGCGTCGGTGATTTCTTGAACATGCTCGGCTTCAGATGATGAGCCACCAGGCCCAGCACGGCGCGTCGCACGTCGTAGCCGTCGAGCGTGTGCACGTTGAAGCGATCGAGGAGGCTGGTCGCCGGCGCCACACCGCCTTCTTCGTGCCCGATGGATCGAATGCGGCCGTCGCTGAACGCCGTCACCGCCGGCTTGCCAAGATCGTGGCAGATGGCGCCCAGCATCATCGCGACGGCGGGACCGCGCGTCAGATCACTGATCCGCGAACGCGCCTCGTCGATGACCATCAGCGTATGAACCCAGACATCGCCCTCGGGATGCCATTCCGGTTCCTGTGGACAGCCCATCAGCGCCGCCATCTCCGGCCAGAGCCGGGAGACGAGGCCGAGATCGTGCGCGAGCGTGAACCCTACCGATGGGCGATCGGGCAGGAGCAGCAGTTTCTCGATCTCGCCCCACACGCGTTCGGCCGGCAGATCGTCAACCGGAATAGACCTGAGCACGGCGCGCGTCTCCGCGTCGACGGTCAGATTGAAGCGGGCGGTGAACTGAAGCGCCCGCAGTACACGGAGGCTGTCGTCGCCGAACCTCTCCGCATCGACCACGCGGAGGCGCCGCCCGCGCAAATCGTCCTGGCCACGAAATGGATCGACGATCTCGTCCGTCAGCAGATCGCGCGAGATGGCGTTAATCGTAAAGTCCCGCCGCCGCGCGGCGTCTTCGATCGACAGATGCGGATCGCCCTCGATGGCGAAGCCTTTGTGACCGCGCCCCGTCTTGGATTCGCGGCGCGGCAGCGCGACATCGAGTCCCGCGACCTTGTAGACGGCGAAGCTCTCGCCGACGAGATCCACGCGGCCAAACGCTTCCAGGATCGTCCGCAGGTCATCAGCGGGAATGCCGAAGACCTCGATGTCAAAATCCTTGGGCGTACGGCCGAGCAGTTCATCGCGGACGCAACCGCCGACCGCGAGCGCCCGTCCACCGCGCGCGCGCACGGCCGTCGCCATCGCGCGCAGGACTTCTCGGGTGTCGGTCGTGTCCGCGCTCACACGATCTCCTGCCGACCGTCTTTCTTCCGTCGATCGTGCTTGCGCATGTACTTGTCCGCCCAGGTGGGCGCGATCGCGGCCGCCAGAGCCAGCCAGCGCGCACGCGGTTGCGGATAAACCTCGCCACGCGGCGACTCGATACAGCGCGCCACCGCGTCCGCGACCGACTCGACGGACTGCACGAACCCGCTGCCATCCGCGGCGTAGCCGTAATCCCGCCGCATCACGTCGCGGAACTCCGTGGGCGCTGACGCAGGGAAGATCACCGACGCGTGGAGGCCCGTGCCGATGAACTCTGTGCGCAGCGACTCGATGAAGGCGATCTGCGCGGCCTTCGTGGCGGAGTACAAACTCATGCCCGCGCCGCCGCGAATACCTGCCACCGACGACATCGCAATGATGTGGCCCGAATTCTGGCGCGCGAACTGATCGTAGGCCGCCTTCGCCGCGTAGATGGTGCCCAGCACGTTGACGTCAAACAGCCGGCGCGTGATCTCCGGCGTGGACTCCCCGAACGATCCGTGAAACCCGATGCCGGCATTGCAAATCATGACGTCGAGCCGGCCGTACTTCGCCACCGCGCGCTCGACCAGCGCACCCATATCGTCCGGGCTGGTCACATCGCCGACGACAGCCAGCACCTGCCCGCCCGCGTCTTTGATGATGCGCGCGACGTCATCCAGCCGCGCCGCTCGGCGCGCCGACAGCACGACGATGGCGCCATCGCGCGCCAATCGCTCCGCACACGCTCGTCCGATGCCCGCAGAGGCACCCGTGATCGCGATCACTTTTCCGGTCAGGCGAGAAGGCACGACCAATCATATGATTGCCCCGTGGACCCCATCCCACTTCTGTGCGATCTCGTGGCCGCCAACTCCGTGAACCCGGCACTGGTGCCGGGTGCCGCCGGGGAGCGCGAGGTGGCCGAGGTCGTGCGTCGTGCCCTTCAGCATGCGGGCCTCGATGTGACGATGCAGGAGGCGGCGCCGGGGCGGCCGAACGTGATCGGTGTGCTCGATGGAAAATCGCCCGGCCCTGCTGTGATGTTCTGCGGGCACCTCGACACGGTCGGCGTCGAAGGGATGGTCGATCCGTTCACGCCTCGCACCGATCAGGGCCGGCTCTACGGCCGCGGGGCGCAGGACATGAAGGGCGGCGTCGCCGCGATGATCGCGGCGGCGGCCGTGCTCGCGCCCACATGGTCGCGCGGTCGCCTCATCGTCGCCGGCGTGGCCGATGAAGAGCACTTGAGCCTGGGCGCTGAAGCGCTGGTCCGTGACTGGCGCGCCGACATGGCCATCGTCACGGAGCCCACCGATTTGAGATTGGCGATCGGACACAAGGGATTCGCGTGGGCGGAACTCGTGACGCGCGGCCGCGCCGCGCACGGCAGCCGGCCTGAAGAAGGGCGAGACGCGATAGCACGCATGGGCCGCCTTCTGGTCGCGCTCGAAGTGCGCGATCGCGAGCTGCGGGCGAGACCGGCCGTGCCCTTTCAGGGCACCGGGTCCTTGCACGCGTCAATCATTCGCGGCGGTCACGAGTTGAGCAGCTATCCCGCGGAATGCACGCTTCAGATGGAGCGCCGGACGGTGTCGCGCGAAGACGCGGACAGCGTGACCCGCGAGCTTGAATATCTGATCGCCCGACTCCGGCACGATGATCCGGACTTCGTGGCGTTCGCGAACGTGACGGCGTACCGGCCGGCGTACCGGATCGACGCCGCGCACCGATTGCCGGTCGCACTTGGTGCCGCGTTGGCGAAAGCTGGACAGGCGTCCGACCCCACGGGGATGTCGTTCTGGACTGACGCCGCAATCCTCGCGGGCGCCGGCATTCCTTCCGTGCTGTTCGGGCCCGGAGGCGCCGGGTTGCACAGTCGCGAGGAATACGTGAACGTCGAAGATGTGCTGGTCTGCCGGGACGTGCTGGTGGAAACGGTGCGGGTGCTGGCGGGGTAGTTCTGAGTGCTTGGTGCTTGGTGCTTGGTGCTTGGTGCTTGGTGCTGAGTGCTTGGTGCTGAGTGTCTCTAGGGTTTCTTTTCCCGGAACAGACTCCGGAACACGAACCCGACGTTGGCCGGGCGTTCGCCGAGGCGGCGCATGAAATACGGGAACCATTCCTTGCCGAACGGCACATACACGCGGAATCGATAACCCTCGCCCGAGAGTTCGGCCTGCAGGTCCCGTCGGATCCCGTACAGCATCTGGAATTCGAACGCGTCTTTGGAGATTTGGTGATCGCGCGCAAAGGTTTTTGTCGCCGCGATCATCGCGGGGTCGTGCGTGGCGATGGCGGGGTACGTGCCGTGCTGCAACAACAGGTGCATGAGATCGACGAACGCCGCATCGACCTCGGCTTTCTGCTGGAACGCCACTTCGCGCGGCTCGCGATAGGCGCCCTTCACGAGGCGGACGCGCACGCCGAGCGCGTTCAGCCGTTCGATATCGGCTTTCGATCGCTTGAGGTACGACTGAATCACCATGCCGACGTTGCGGCAGCCGATGTTCCAGACGGTTTCAAACGTCTCCATCGTCGCGTCCGTGTACGGAGAATTCTCCATGTCGATGCGCACGAAGAATCCGCCGGGCGTGGCGGCATCGAGGATGCGCCGCAGGTTATCCACGCACGTCGCGCGATCGATATCGAGGCCGAGCTGCGTCAGTTTCAGCGAGATGTTCCGGCCGACGCCGGCCTTCTCGATCTCGCCGATCATCTCGATGTAGGCCCGCGTCGCGCGGCTCGCCTCTTCCACGGTCGAGACGCTTTCGCCCAGCAGATCGAGCGTCACGGTCAAGCCCTGTTGTTCGATGATGTGGGCCGCCTGGATCGCTTCCGGGACCGTTTCACCCGCGATGAACCGGCGGGCGAAGCTGCCCGGCCGGCGCATGCCGTAGCGCGAGGCCAGACGTTTCAGGGTGTGGCTGGACGCAAGGACGGAGAAGGCTGTCTTGGGCAGTGCGTCAAGCATCAGTGCGTGGTCCGCCGCGATCGGCCGAGCAGATGCTCGACCGTGCGCGCATAGTAGCGGAGCACGATCCGGTCGCGCACCCGGACGAGGTGGCGTTCCTCGACGAGCACATCACGCGCCGCCAGCAGGGTCACGCCTTCGTCCGCGGCCTGACGGCCGGTCTTGACCGCCAGATTCGCGCCCGCGGCCGCGAGCGTCGCGATGCGTTCGTCGAGGCGCGCGATCAGTTCCGTTCGCGGCATGTGCGGCCGCATCACCGACGCGACGAGCGCCGTCGGCAGGACTTTGTAGCACCGCCCGACTTCGTCGTGCACACGATGGGCCAGCGTCACCAGATCGCGGCGAGAATCGGGGTCGAACGTGCCGAGTGGAATCGGGGCGCCGAACGTCACGAACGCACGTGACTCATAGCCCACCGCGTGGCGGACCATCTCCGCCACTTCCTGAGCAAACGGTCGCTTCTTCTTGCGGCTGGCCTCGCGCGACAGGATCCGATCTTCGAGCACGAGATCGTACGCCACCGCCATCGGCACGATGGAGAGTTCATGCCGGTCGGCCTGCAGCGCCGCCTGAAGCAGGCCGGTCTTCGGCATCTTCAGTTCGCCGCTGTAACTGCGTCCGCCCTCGGCGTAATACAGCAGGTCTCGTTCTTTCAGGAGTTCGGCCACGTACGCCTTCAGCGTGACCAGATAAAGCGGGTCCTTGCTGTTGCGTCGAATCGGCACCGCGCCGGTCACGTGCTTGTGCAACAGGCCGAGCGCGCCGCCGAACAGATTGATGCCGGCGGCCAGCAGGGGCGGCCGAATGTTGTGGTCGTCGAGCACCAGCGGCTCGACCAGGTAGTCGAGATGGCTCTTGTGGTTCGACACGTAGACCACGCGACCGCGACGCAGGCCCTCTTTCGCGTGTTCCACGTGCTCGGCAATTCGCCGGACTTTGCGCAGGATCGGATAGAGCGGGTGCTGCAACGCCCGATAGAAACGGTACCGCTGCGTGGTGCGTAGTTCTTCCAGATAGCCTTCGATGCGCTCGCGTGCGTCGAGCGCCTCGGCCATCGGATCATCGCGGAGATACTTGGCGACGTCCTCGCGTTCGAGGACGGCGCGTCTGATGTCGTCCGAACTCACGTTGCCGAAAACTATAGCAGAAGGGGAAGAACGCATGGTCGCTGCCTCTTGGCGCGCGGCGGCACTTTTGATGGTCGGTGCCGCCGTTCTGGCCGCACAAACCGTCCCGACGATTACCGGAACCGTGACCGCGGATGGACGCGGCCAGACAGGCGTGGCCGTCCGCGTCTTTCGCCCCGGCGAAACGACGGCCGCGGCGACTGCCGCGACGGACGCGGATGGTCGGTACCGGCTGACCACCGCACCCGGCGTTTATCGCCTCGAGTTCCAACTGGCCGGCTTCGACACCGCCATCCGTCCCGGCGTCGTCCTGCTCCCGGATTCTTCCCTCGCGATGGACGTCGTCATGACCCGAAGCGGGGCCGCCAGTGTCGGCGACGCCATCGGCGAGCTGCAGCCGGGCGAAGTAGGCGTCCACATCGACACCCCGTTCGGCACTATCCTGCTGGCGATTGACGCGAAGCACGCCCCCATCACCGCAGCCAATTTCCTGAGATACGTCGATGCGGGGCTCTATAACGGCGGGCGATTTCATCGCGCCACGCGGCCGGACAACTACACGCCGCTATTGCCGAACCGGCCGATGATGGAGCTGATCCAAGGCGGTATCAATCCGGACCGTCGCGCGGATGGCTTTCCGGCCATCCCGCTCGAACGTACGACGGTCACGGGGCTGAAGCATCTTGCCGGCACGGTGTCGATGGCCCGCGGCACCGCGGCCGACACGGCGACATCCGACTTTTTCATTCTCCTTGATGATCAGCCCTCGCTCGACGCCGGCGGCAAGCGGTTCGACGATGGTCAGGGGGCTGCGGCGTTCGGCCGCGTCATCTTCGGACTCGGCGTGGTCCGGAAGATCCAGCAACGACCGGTGGAGGGCCAGAATCTCACGCCACCCGTGCCGATTCTCAAAATCGGCCGGATGAACCAACTCGACGTCAGTGTTTCTCGTCTGCTTCCATCCAGATCAAACCGACGCCACCAATGAGCGTTGCGAGCATGAGGATCGTGGAAAGGCCGTGCAGCCGGCCGAACTCCACGCGGCGCGGGTCCGTGTCGGGCAGCGATGAGACATTGCCGGCCGTGTCCTGGCGGATCTGGTCAATCTTTGGCGAAATGTATTGGGCCGTGATCACGCTGAGCGACACCATGCCGGCCACCAGCCACATTCGACGCGCCAGCCGACGTGGCCGGGGGCCGAGCAGGGCGCGGGCCAGCAGCAGCAGCATGGACAGCCCGCCCAGCAACCAGGCCCAGTACTGAAAGCGTTCGAAAACCGCGCCGAAGACGAGCCCGGCGAGCGCGCGGCCCGTCGCCGGATCGTGGGCCTCGAGCGCGGAAAAGATCATGGGCGCGGCCACGAAGGCCAGCACCGCCAGTCCGCCCACCCAGATCGACAACACGACCAGTGAGGCGACACGGAACAGGATCATCCGGTCGATTATGGTGCGGAGTCGTTCGATACTTCAATCCTCGACTGCGGGTACAGTAAACTCTGCGCGCACGACATGCCTGAATCATCCATCGCCGTTCTGCAGAATCTCGCCACACAACTCCGCATCGACTCGGTGCGTTCGACCACCGCCGCCGGTTCCGGGCATCCGACGACGTGTCTGTCGGCCGCCGAGATCATGGCCGCCGTGTTCTTCGCGGAGATGCGGTTCGATCCGCGCGATCCACAACATCCCGAAGCCGATCGCTTCGTCCTGTCCAAGGGGCATGCCGCGCCGATTCTCTACGCGGCCTGGGCGGCGGCCGGCGCGTTCCCGCGCGAGGACGTGATGCAATTGCGCGAGTTGTCCTCTGATCTTGAAGGGCATCCGACGCCGCGTCTTTCGTTCGTGGACGTCGCGACCGGATCCCTCGGACAAGGCCTCGCCGCCGGCGTCGGCATCGCCCTCAACGCGCGTCGCATCGAGTCCGACTACCGCACGTACGTGCTGATGGGCGACGGCGAGTCGGCGGAAGGTTCGGTGTGGGAGGCCGCGCAAGTCGCGGCGTTTCACAAGCTCGACAACTTGTGCGCGATTACCGACGTCAACGGGTTCGGCCAGAGCCGGGCGACGCAGTTCGCGCACGACGCGGACGCGTTCATGTCGCGATGGAAGGCGTTCGGCTGGCACGTCATCGGCATCAACGGCCACGACATGGCGCAGGTGCTGGCCGCGTTCAAGGAGGCCCGCCAGACGACCGGCCGGCCGACCATGATCGTCGCGAGCACGCTCAAGGGCAAGGGCGTCAAGCTGTTCGAAGACAAGGACAACTGGCACGGCAAGGCGCTCAAGAAGGGCGCGGAAGCCGATGCGGCGATTGCCGAGCTCGAGGCGCAGTACATCAAGACGAACGACCCGGCGCCCGTGATTCCGAAGCCCGCGCAGCGCCGATCCGAAGGCGCGTTGCCGAACTTCAGCAAGGCGCTGCCGACGCCGGCCTACAAACTCGGCGACGTCGTCGCGACCCGCGAAGCCTACGGCACAGCGCTGGCCGCCCTCGGCGCGATCGACCGCCGCGTGGTCGCGCTCGATTCGGATGTCAAGAACTCGACCTTCAGTGAGCGTTTCGAAAAGGTGTATCCCGACCGCTTCTACCAGATGTTCATCGCGGAGCAGGTGATGGTGGGTGCGGCGATGGGCCTGGCGGCGCGCGGCGCCATCGCGTTTCCGTCGAGCTTCGCGTGCTTCCTCGAGCGCGCCGGCGATTTCGTTCGCATGGCCGGCATCTCAAACCTCAACATCAAACTGGCAGGTTCGCACGCCGGTGTCTCGATTGGCGAGGACGGCCCGTCGCAGATGGCGCTCGAAGACCTCGCGATGTTCCGGGGCGTGCCCAACTGCACCGTGTTTTATCCGTCGGACGCCATGAGCGCCGAACGCCTGATGGCGCTCGCGGCCGATACGCATGGGCCGGTCTACATCCGGACGACGCGGCCAAAGACGCCGGTCATCTACGAGGCATCCGAATCGTTCGTCGCCGGCGGATCGAAAACGATCCGTCAGAGCGATCGTGATGCGGTCACGGTCGTCGCGGCCGGCGTCACGTTGTTCGAAGCCCTGAAGGCCCACGACGTGCTGGCCGCAGAGGGGACCGCCATTCGCGTGATCGATTTGTATTCCGTTCAGCCCGTCGACCGCGCCGGCCTCATCGCGGCTGGGCGTGCGACCAACGGTCGCATCATCACCGTCGAGGATCACTACGCCCACGGCGGAATCGGCGACGCGGTGAGCGAGGCCGTGTGGGATCAGGGCTTCAAAGTCCAGCGATTGGCCGTCCGCGAGATTCCCCGCAGCGGACCGCCCGACGTGCTGATCGACAAGTACGGCATCTCTGGGCGGGCGATCGTCGAAGCGGTCCGCGCGCTCGTTACCACTTAGAAGTCAGAAGTCAGGGGGCAGAGGTCAGAGGTATGGGACGAACTCGCGGTCGTCGTTCTCTGATGCTCGTGGCCGGCCTTGCAGTCACCACATTCATGGCCACCGCGCTCCTGCCCGTGCCGGGAGCGCATCTGTCGGCAGCCGCGCAGGAACCGGTGGCTGTCACCACTGGGGTTCGCGAAGCCGCGTGGTCCCCGGACGGCAAGCGATTAGCCACCGCCTGGTTCGACGCCATCTGGACGATGACGCCGGATGGAAAAGATCCGAAACGCGTCGTGCCGGCTGCGCAGGGATGGGCCGCCGAACGCGATCCCGCGTGGTCGCCGGACGGAAAATCGATTGCCTTCGCCGCCAGCACCAACGGATCGTTCGACGTGTGGATCGCCCCCGCCGCGGGCGGCGCCGCGCGCCGTTTGACGTCACAGCCCGGCGACGAACGCTGGCCCTCCTGGACGCGCGACGGGCGCGTCGTGTTCTCACATCGGCCACCGAACGGTACGTGGCGACTGGAAGCCATCGCGGCGGACGCCAAAGGCGACGCGGTGGTTTTCACGATTGGCGATGCAGCCGAATGGCAGGGCTGTATCTCGCCCGACGGCAAATGGATCGCGTTCATTTCCGATCGCGAATCCGAAGCGAACAACGACGCCGACGTCTGGGCGCGCGAACTGAGCGCAGCATCCGGACAGCCGAGGACCGTGCGCCTGACGCGCGCGGCGGGCGTTGAAAGTTATCCGACCTGGGCGTCTGACAACGCGCGTGTCGCGTTCGCGGCCACGCGAACCGGCACGGCGGGGATTTGGGCCGTGGCGGTTTCGGCGGGTACGACAGGTACGACGGGTACGACAGGTACGGCAGGTCCCCAACGTGGGCGTGGCGCCGCTGGACCGGGCGGCGCCGTCGCGCCTGTCGAAGTGCTTGCGTCCCGCCATCTTGGCGTGCCCGCGTGGTCGCCCGATGGTCAGATGCTCGCGATTGCGACGTTCACGACGTCGAATCCCGGCTACAACGGGAATCCGAACCGCAACGACAACGATGCGCCGACGGCGTTCGCCGGCGCGAATCAATTCGCGCTCTGGCGCGTGCTGGCGCCGCGCGCGGTCGACGAAGGCGCCGCTGCGGTCGCGCCCGCGTCAACGGATGCCGCGCGGTGGGCATCCGCCTTCGATCAAGTCTGGCAAACGCTCAAGGGCATGTACTACGCCAGCGGTCCGTCCGCGGCCACGTGGGACGCGCTGCGCGACAAGTACCGGCCCAAGATGGCGCAGGTCAAAGATCTGGCCGGAGCCGAAGACGTCATCGATCAGATGATCGCGGAGCAGCCGCCGATCAAGCCGCCGCTGGGTCCGTCGAAGGGCGTCGTGGCGTCCGGGCATCCACTCGCATCCGCAGCGGGCGCCGCCGTCCTCGCGCGCGGGGGCAACGTCGTCGATGCCGGCATCGCGACGGCGTTCGCGCTTGGCGTCGTTGAACCCGACGCCACGGGCATTGGCGGCGATGGCCAGGCGATTCTTTTCCTCAAGGGCATGGCCGAGCCGGTCGTCATTGAATACAAGGACATGACGCCGAGTCGGATTGCTCCGGACAACGCGCGCCTGTTCACGCCGACCGGCGGCCGCACCGCGCCGGATGGTCCGACGGTCGCGAATATTCCCGGCGTCGTGGCCGGCCTCGATTTGCTCTACCAGAAATACGGGAGCAAAAAAGTTTCCTGGGCGGATCTCATCGCGCCGGCCGTGAAACTGGCCGACGAAGGCTACATTCTCGACGAAGCGCTGCCGACGACAATCGCGGAAGGGAAGGATGCGTTCGCGAAGTATCCCGAGGCCGCGAAGATTTATCTGCCCGGCGGCAAAGTGCCGAAGGCCGGCGATCGGTTCTTCAACAAGGATTACGCCGAGACGTTGCGCACGATCGCGAAGGACGGCGCGGATGCGTTCTACCGCGGATCCATTGCGCGCCGCATCGCGGACGACATGACGGCGAACGGCGGTGTGATTTCCTTCGAGGACCTTGCGCAGTATCGAGCGATGGAGCGCAAGCCGATCTCCGGCCGCTTTCACGGCAACCTCGTCTATTCGGTGCCGGCGCCGGTCCCGACGGGCCTGCAGATCGTCGAGACGCTGCAGATTCTCGACAACTATGTGCCGCGGGCGGGTGCGACGTACGCCAACAACGCCGACTATCTCCACTACGCGATCGAGGCATGGCGCGTGCGCGACGGCGGCGCGAGGATCGCCGACCCCGAGCGTTGGCCCGTCGATCTGGGTAACCATCTCGAACCGGCCCACACACTGGAGCGCTTCAAGCTGATCGATCCGAGGAAGGTGTACTCCGCAACCGGCGGACGTGGGACGGTTGCGCCCGACGGACGTGAAGTGAGTCAAGGACGTGATGGCAGTCCAGGAAGTGAAGATGTCCGGCACGTCGAGTCCGGTACCACGTCCTTTGTCGTCGCCGACGGCGACGGCAACATGATTGCGTTCACGCAGACGTTGTCCACCTGGGGCGGCAACTACTACGTCTCGAAGGGACTCGGATTTCTCTACAACGATCACTTCCGCGGCGGTGGTGGGCGCGGCGGCGGATTCGGCAGCACGCTGCCCTTGATGCGCTCATCGTCGACCAGCGTGCCGACGCTGGTGTTCGCGCCGAGTTCGGACGCGAGCGGCCGCTATGGCGTGGCCGGGTATGCGCCGAAGATGGCCGTGGGCGCCGCGGGCAATGCGTGGATTCCGGCCTCGGTGTACAACATCATCCTGAACGTCATCGACGGCGGCCTGTCTGCCCAGCAGGCGATTGAGGCGCCGCGGCTGCTCATTGGCGGTGGCGCCGGCGGCCGATCGAACGTGCAGATCGAAGATCGCATACCGCGCGCGATTCTCGCCGACCTCGAGGCGCGCGGCCATACGTTCACCAAAGTCGGCCGCAAGGGCGAAGTGAAATTCGGCTACGCGGCCGTGGCCGTGGTGGACCTCGGCAAACAGACAGTCGAAGGCGGCGCCGAACCGCGGCGCTCGCACGGCACGGCGTCGCCCGGACGCTAGCTGGCGCGAGTTGGGAGTCCAGTGAAGAAAAAAATCGAGATCGTGATCGTCGGCGTCCTTTTCACGGCCACTCTGGCGTTACTCGGCTACAAACTCCTGCGCGTCTGGAACCTCGCCCGATGGCAGCAGGCGCTGATTGAGCAGCCGTCGACGGCGACGCCGGAGCAACTCGCACGTCGCGCCGAAATCGTGGCGGAACTGCAGCCCGTCACCCTGTCCAATTGCGAACTGACCCGCATGGGCGGGCCCAACGACGGCGGCTACCTGATGTGCAAGAACCTGTTGCCGGGCATTCAGACGGCGTATTCCTACGGCATCGGCTGGGAAGACAACTGGGGCTGCGATGTGTCGGCGGCCCACAAAGTCCCCGTGCATCAGTACGACTGTTTTTCCCCGGTCGCGCTGCAGTGCGCAGGCGGCGTGTTTCAACTGAATGCCGAGTGCGTCGGTCCAAAGACGGAGACCATCGACGGCAGAAAGTTTGACACGATCGCCAATCAGATGGCGCGCAACGGCGACACCGGCAAGAAGATGGTCGTCAAGATCGACGTCGAGGGCGCCGAGTGGCAGAGCATTCTCGCGACGCCGGACGAGGTGCTCGCCGGCATCGACCAGATGCCGATGGAACTGCACGGCGTGGACGACCCCGGCGTGCTTGAAGCGCTGCGCAAACTGAAGACGCATTTCTATCTGCTGTCCGTGCACTTCAACAACTGGTCGTGCGACGGGCGCCTGGCGCCGATGAAGGCGTGGGCGTATCAGGTCTTGTTCGTGAACAAACGCCTCGGTGTCGTCGGCCCGCAACCAGCCGGGAGCGCCACGGTCGAATCGCTCCTGGCGCCGGATGCTCCGAAGCAACCGGACTGCCAGTTTTCCGCAAAGCGTTAGCGAAATCAGCGTGTGACCGTTGACCTCTGACCTTTGACCTTAAAAGTCCTCCCGATCGAGCGCCCGCAGGCGTAAAGTGCCTGAATGGGGGAGGTGCAGCATGTCTTCGGAAAAATGCGCTCACCCGGCATGCGAGTGCCAGGTTCCAAAAGGCGGACCGTTCGGAAAGTTCTGCAGCGAACACTGTAAACACGCCGGTCAGATCACCGAACTTCGCTGCAACTGTCAGCACCCGGCTTGCCGGGAAGCGGGGCAGGCGGCGAGCCGGCCGGCTTGAATCCGGCCGGCCGTGCGTGCGCGCGCGGCCGTCGTTCGGCAAACCGGAAAGCGCCCATCTCCGTCTGACCTGTGGAATCGCCCGAGGGTGCCAACCGTGCTGACCGAAATCCGGCTTGCCGTGCGCACGTTGCTGAAGCAACCGCGCTTTACGATCGTGGCGGCGTTGACGCTGGCGCTGGGCATTGGCTCGGTCACCGCCATCTTCAGCGTCGTCAATGGCGTCTTGTTGAAGCCGCTGCCGTATTCGGAACCTGATCGACTGGTCAATCTGTGGAGCCACGCGCCGGGCGTCGGCCTGGATCAGTTTGCGCTGTCTCCTGATCTGTACTTTTTCCTGCGCGGTGAAGTGCACTCCTACGCGGACATGGCGATGTTCCGCCGTCGTGACGCGAATCTCACGGAATCCGCCAATCCCGAAGTCGTGCCCGCCGCCGAGACCACGTTCACGTACTTCGGCACCTTCGGGATCGCGCCGGCCAGGGGTCAGGTGTTCACCGACGCGCACGACAAGCCTGGCGCGCCGTTCGTCACGGTCATCAGCGATCGGTTGTGGCACCGGCGCTTTGGTGCGGACGCCGGCATCGTCGGCCGCACCGTTCAGATCGATGGCGAAGCGGCGACGATTCTTGGCGTGCTGCCTCCCGCGCTGGATGAAAACGGATCGCCCGATCTCTGGCTGCCCGCGCGCCTCGACCAGGCGCGGCCGCCGACCGGCACCTTCGGCTGGCCCGTGTCCGCGCGCCTCAAGCCCGGCGTGACGGCGAAGTCGGCGGAAGCCGAGCTGGCGCCCGTGCTGAAGAAACTGCTCGACGGATTTCAGGGCGGGGACTATCGCGCGTTCCTCGAGCAGGGCAAGTACCGCATCAGCGTGAACTCTGTGCGCGACGATCTGATCGGCGACGTGCGTGAGCCGCTGTGGATTCTGCTGGGCACTGTGGGATTCGTGCTGTTGATCGCGTGCGCCAATGTGGCGAATCTGTTTCTTATTCGCGCTGAAGGCCGGCAGCGCGAAGTGGCGGTGCGCGCGGCGCTGGGCGCGACGCGCGGCATGCTGGTGCGCGCGCAGCTCGTGGAGGCGTTTGTGCTGGCGGTGATCGGCGGCGGATTGGGCGTGCTTGTCGCGACCGTCTCGATCCCGGCCCTGATCCGCGCGGCCCCGACCACCATTCCACGCCTCAACACGGTCCGTATCGATCTTCCGGTGCTGATCGTCGCTGCCGGCGCGACGGCGATCGCCGCGCTCATTTTCGGTATCGTGCCGGCGTTTCGGTACACGCGACGTGCGGCGCTGGGTTCGCTTCGCCAGGGCGGCCGCGGCGCGACGGTCGGTCGCGCCAGCCATCTTCAGCGCCGCCTCCTCGTCGTCGTGCAAACGGCGATGACATTGGTCCTGCTGGTGGGGTCGGGTCTATTGGTCCGTAGTTTCTCGAGGATGACGCAGGCCGACCTCGGTTTTTCGCCGCGCGACGTCCTGACGTTTCGCGTGGCGCTCCCGCGGTCCAACTATCCGGATCGCGCGCGCGTGGTCGACTTCGAAACCCGCCTGATCGAGCGTCTCAGCGCCATGCCCGGCGTGGTGGCAGCCGGCGCGGGGTCGAACCTGCCCATGACCGGCGGTGCGTCAGGAACGGCGTTCGCGATTGACGGCCGGCCGACGCCGACGGGTCAGTTGCCGCCGCTCATCCGGTACCGATTTACGGCGCCGGGTTACGTGGAGGCGATGGGACTGCGGGTGCTGCAGGGGCGCACCTTCGACCAGCGCGATCTCAAGCCAGGATCGCGAGACGTGCTCGTGAACAAGATGGCGGCGGACACGTTCTGGCCAGGCGTTGATCCGATCGGCAAGCGGCTGCGTCCCAGCGGCGATACCGGCACCGATTGGTACACCGTGGTCGGCGTCGTCGGTTCGGAATTGCAGGATGGATTCCGCAAAGGTCCGCCGCTGATGCTCTATTGGGGACTGGGTGCGCCGTTTGGGGATGGCGCGCGCACGCTGGCGTATGTGGTACGCGGTCCCGCTGCGATGCAAAATCCGGCCGGCGCGCGCGCGGCGGTCTGGGCGCTCGATCCCAAACTTCCCGTCGCCATGGTGCAAACGATGGACGAGGTCGTCTCGCGTTCGATCGTACCGTTTACGTTCACGATGCTGACGCTCGGCCTCGCCGCCGCGATGGCCTTGATACTCGGCATGATCGGCCTGTATGGCGTGTTGTCGTACACGGTCACGCTCAGAGTGCGAGAGATCGGTGTCCGCCTCGCGCTGGGCGCCCAGCCACGACGATTGATGCGTGCCGTTGTGGGGCAGGGCGTCACCCTTGCCGTCATCGGCCTCGCGGTCGGCATCGCCGGCGCCTACGGCCTGACGCGATTTCTGGCCGACATGCTGTACGGTACGCAACCGCTGGATGTGGTCACGTACCTGGCGATGTCAGGCGCCCTCGTGCTCATCGCGGCGCTGGCCTCCTACCTTCCCGCCCGACGCGCGGCGTCGATCAGTCCGTTGGAATCACTGAAAAACGAATGACAGTAACTGGCTGACTGGGTACCTGCCAAGCACGCGGATAGCACGTTCCCGGCAGGTAGCACGTTATCCCGTTACCCAGTTATCCAGTTCCCATAAGTCAGATACACTTCCGCCGGCATGAGCGCAGGCACACTTTTCCGCAAGAAGCCGATCGCCGAGATTCAGCGCGATGCTGAACTGGGCTTCGGTGTCGATTCCGATCCATCTAGTGCCGGTCGCGAGCCGCACCTGCGACGCACCCTGGGCGTCGTTGACCTGACGGCCTTCGGTATCGCCGCGATCATCGGCGCCGGCATTTTTTCGACGATTGGCGGGGCCGCCTACAACGGTGGGCCGGCGGTCGCGTTCCTCTTTGTCTTCACCGCGATCGCCTGCGCGTTTTCGGCTTTGTGCTACGCCGAGTTCGCGTCGCGGGTGCCCATCTCGGGCTCGGCATACACCTACGCCTATGCCAGCTTCGGCGAACTCGTCGCGTGGATCATCGGTTGGGACCTGCTGATTGAATACGCCATCGGCAATATCGCGGTCGCCATTTCATGGAGCGACTATTTCACCGGGCTGCTGGCCAGCATGCGGATCCCGGCGCTTGGCATCGACGGCATCACGTTGCCTGCGTGGATGACGATGGATTATTTGTCGGCTTCACGCGGGTATCACACTATCGTCGAGACGTTGGGAGCCGGCGCGACGCTTGATGCCGTCACCGCCAACGCGGACCTCGCGAGGCTTGGCGATGCCTTTCGTGCGTGGACGTCGGCGCCGCAGTTGGGCGGCTTGCGGCTGATTGCCGACCTGCCGGCGCTGGCCATCGTGGCGTTCGTCACCTTGCTGGTCTACGTCGGTATTCGTGAGTCCAAGCGCGCCAGCAACCTGATGGTGGCGTTCAAGCTCCTTATCATCTTCGTCGTCATCGGTGTCGGCGCGTTTTACATCGACACCGCCAACTGGCACCCGTTCGCGCCCAACGGTATTTCGGGCGTGCTCAAGGGTGTGTCTGCGGTCTTCTTCGCCTACATCGGATTTGACGCCATCACCACCACGGCTGAGGAGTGCAAGAATCCCAAGCGCGATCTGCCGCTCGGCATGTTCTATTCGCTGGCGATCTGCACCGTGCTCTACATCGTCATCGCGTTCGTGCTGACGGGCATGGTGAGCCACGACAAGCTGCAGGTGGGCGATCCGCTCGCGTTCGTCTTTGGCCCGGAGGGCGCCAACCTGCCGTGGTTGCGGGCCGCCGTGGCAATTTCGGCAGTCGTGGCCATGACGACCGTGCTGCTCGTGTTTCAGCTCGGCCAGCCACGTATCTGGATGTCGATGAGCCGCGATGGCCTGTTGCCACCGATCTTTTCGGCCATCCATCCGCGATTCAAGACGCCATGGTTCGCCACGCTGATTACGGGCCTGCTGGTGGCGGTGCCGGCGCTATTCATGAACTTGACCGAGGTGACGGACCTCACCAGTATCGGAACCCTGTTCGCGTTTGTGCTCGTGTCGGGGGGCGTGCTGCTCCTCGATGGCGGCACTCGCGGCGGACGATACACGCCGTATGTCTCTTCACGCTGGCTGATCCCGGCGGCGTATGTCGGCGCCTGGGTGTACGCGATTGCGTATCAGCACGACGCACTGATGCGTTGGCTGTCGTTCGCCGATCCCGACGACCCGGCTATTCATGGCTGGGAAGTCTTCAAGCATCAGATCCCGCTTATCGTCTTCATCATCGGCAGCGGTGTGATGGCCGCGTTGTGCTTCGTCAAGCGGCTGTCGTTGATACCGGTCATGGGCGTGCTCACGTGCGCGTACTTGATGACCGAGCTCGGGATCACCAACTGGATTCGTTTCCTGATCTGGCTGCTGATTGGGCTGGTGCTGTACTTCGCCTACGGTGTGCGGCACAGCAAACTGAACAAGCCGGCCTGACAAGAACGACCTCGGGAGTCGTTTCCTCGGTTTGTGCAACCGCAGTTGTCATAAGCGACAACCGGAGTTTCCCAAACAACACAAAACGACTCCCGAGGTCTTTAGACTAAATCGGTGCAATCGGCGGCAGTTCTCGCTTGTGATCGGACGCCCGCCGAAGCCGGTCGATCCGCGCCGCCACACTTGCGGGGACTGTGTTGGCTCCGCCCACCAGGAACGCCTCGAGCGTCTCGTAGCTGAAGCCCATCTCGGCTTCGTCGGTCTGGCCCACCCAGAGCCCGGCCGTGGGCGGCTTGGTGATGATGCGATCCGGCACGCCCAGTTCCCGCGCGAGCGCGCGCACTTCGCTCTTGAGCAAACCGCCGATCGGTAACACATCCACGCCGCCGTCGCCATACTTGGTGTAGTAGCCCAGCGTGATCTCGCTGCGATTGCCCGTGCCGGCCACCAGGTAGTTCAGCGAATTGGCGATGAAATACAGCGACGTCATGCGCAACCGTGGCTTGAGATTCGCGTCCGGCATCTGCTGCTTGATGTCCACGGAATTGACGTGACTGGGCAGGCCCTTGATCGCCTGCTGCAACGAATCGGTCAGCGCATCAAACGGCGCCCCGAGATCGACTTTCACGACCGGGAACGCAAACGTCGACGCGACCAGGCGGGCATCCTCTTCATCCTGCGGATGGCTGTAGCACGGCATCAGGACGCCGAGCACGCGTTGGGGCAGCGCCATCTGACACAGTCTGGCGACGACCGCCGAGTCGATACCGCCGCTGAGGCCGAACACGTATCCCTGCGAGCCCGCCGACATCGCGCGGTCGCGCAACCACGTAGAAATCTTGTCTGCACGCGTCATCACGGCCTCAGTATAAGCGTCGAGATAAGTTGTCGATCGCTTCCGCCGCCGGCGAATCAGGCCAGACCGGATCGGGCATGGCGGTATATTGCGCGTGCGCCAGTTCGCCCTGGAAGAACACGACCTCCGACGCCATGAACGCCAGCTTGGCCCAGACGCGCAGCAACAGATACAACTCGGCCACGAGCAGCGCCCACCACGTCGGGTCGGCGGCCGACGGCGCCATTTGCAGCCACAGTCGCAGGATGATCAGGAATGCGATCGCGTTGATCAGGTACAAGCCGATCACGCGGAACACGCGCCGGCGGATGAATCGCATCGACCCGCCGATCGCCCCCAGCATGCTGCGGCGATCCTCGACCACGGCCCGCACCTTGGCGAAGTCCGCGATGACGTTCACGATCGCGATGGCGACGAGAAACGCGGCATAGAGCAGCGTCCGGATGATGATGCCGTCGCGCTCCTGCGTGAGATCGCGCGTGAGCCGGTGGTAGACCGTCTCGAACAGAAAGGGGTGCAGCCATCGGAACAGCGCCCAATAGGCGGCGCCGATGATAACGGCGAGCCGCAAGAACCGGACGAAGTACGTGCCGCACGCCGCAAAGAAATGACTGGTGCGCACCGGTCGTCCGCGGGCGAATCGATCCAGTGCACCGCCAGAGAAGAACATCCAGACCACGATGGAAATGGCGGCCGCCCAGGCGAGGGCTGGGTTGATCGGTTCGTGGTCCGCCAGATCGCTCAGGATCGCGAGTGTGCCGCCGAAGCCGAGGAACTCATGAGTGAACGTCCGGCCGATGCCTTGTGCCTGGGCGGCAAACTCCGCGGCCCAGCCTGCGTTCCAGCCGCCCATCGCACGCTCGGCTTCGAGACTGCGTCCCAGATGCGTCTCGAGTGCACCCTTCATCAGCATGCCGAGGGGCAGCGCGAGCAGGAACGTCATCGCGATCGCGCCGGCGGTCAGCGCGGGCGCGCGCAACACGCGGCGCCATCCCTCGAGGAAAGCGCCCATCATCGGCGTGCGTCTCGCGGCGGCGTCAGGAGAAAAACGCATAGGTCAGCATCATCTCCTGCACCCAGGTCAGCCAGCGCATCGACCATCGACTGGCGGCCTCGGCCGCGCGCGGCGTGGCGCTCCAGGTGTTATTCGTGTAATTCACGTCGAGCAGCAGGACGCGACCGGGATCGACTTCCACTTTCGCGATCCGGGCGTTCCTCGTGAGCCGGAAGGCCCGCCATCGGTCCCGGCCATCCCAGGCCCTGTCCACCGTCGATCCGTCCGTAAACGTGATGCGTGTAATGGTGGGGAAGACACCGTCGCCAGACCGCCGGATCGCGACGACGTGATCGAACGTTCCGTCATCCTGTGCCGTCGAGTTGACGCCGGCGACGCCGTAGTCGAACGTCGCCGAACTCCGGTTGACGGCGTCAAAGAACCATGTCAAATCACGGCCGCTGATCTCGTTCGCGATGGCAAAGAATTCCGAGGGCGACGGATGGCGGAATGCGCCGCGTGAAAAATGCGTGGCCAGAATCTTCTGCGTCGTCGGCCAACCCAGCAATCGCTCGAGCGTGGCCAGCCACAGTGCCGTCTTGTTGTAAGTAATCGCGCTCGCACTGCCCGGCCAGTACTGCCAGTTCGGCGTGGACTGCACGTCGTACGACGCCACCGGCCGAAAGGCGTTCAACCGGTTGCCGTCGATGTCGCGCGTCCAGCGGACGTCTTTGTACGACCACGCCATCAATCCGCCGAAGTAGCGCTCGACGGCGACGAACCGGCCGGGATAGGCCTCGTCCATCACCCGCGCCGTGGAATACGTGTTGAATCCCTCGTCCATCCACGCATGTTCGAACTCGTTGGTGGCGACCATGCCGTACCAGAACTGGTGGCCGGCTTCGTGGACCGTCACACTCTCGGGTTGCGTGCCGGCCCACGGGATGTACCACCGCGTACCCGCCGTGAACAGCGTCGGGTATTCCATGCCGCCGGTACTTTCACCCTGCGCAACGTTGTCAAACACGGTGGCGGGATCGACGATGGTGATGTGGTCGTAGGGGTAGGCGCCGAACCACGTGCCGTAGTACTTGAGCGCGGCACGCGTCGCCGCGAAGTGCCGGTCGGCCTGATCGGCATGTTCCGGCTGCAGCAGCAGCCGCATGTTGACCGGCGGCAGGCCGGGCTCGTTGAATCGCGCACGCTGATCGAGAAACGCCGGACTCGTCGTCCACGCGAAGTCGTGGACGTCGGCCTGCACGTACCGGTGCGCCGTGGTCGCCCCGTTGTTCGCGGCCGATTCGAAGCGGCCCGTCGCGCCGACAATCCAGTCCGTCGGGACCGTCAACGTCACATCGTAGGTGCCGAAGTCGGAAAAGAATTCGGTCGCCGCATGAAACTGATGGCAGTTCCAGCCGGTGTCCTCAAGCACACCAATCTTCGGAAACCACTGCGCGATGAAGTAGTAGTCGCCGAGGCGCCCGGTGCGCGCGAAAGTCCGCGGGACCCGGGCCGTCCATGCCAGATCCACTTCGATCGTTTGCCCGGGCTGCGCCGGCGTATCGAGGGGCACGCGCAACACCGTCTGGTCGTCCACATTGCCATCGTCCGGCGCGATGAACGTCGCGCGGCTGCGAAGGTTGGCGCCGCCGATTGCGATCGTCGTGACATCGATGCTCCCGAAATCCTCGGCGGGGCGCTTCGAGAGCGCCGAGCTGCGTCCGAGCGCCTGCTCGCGCATCCAGGACGAGCGGGTGTCTCGCCAGGCGTTCCAATAGAGGTGAAATTGCAATTCGGATGTGGCGGCACGCGAAATATTGCGCCACACCAGGCGTCCGGCTCCCGTGATGACGTGGCTCGACGGGTCCAGCGTCGCGCTCAGCTGGTAACTCGCGTTGCGTGGAGACAGGCCCGCGGGATCCTGAGCCACGGCGGCGGGTTGCGGTTCGGCGACGGTCGCCAGGGCGGCGAGGACGAGCATCGTGACCCGGCGCATGCAGGCTGCATCGTACAACGGGGTTGGGTCGGGGTTCCGGGGTTCCGAGGTTCCGGGGTTCCGGGGTTCCGGGGTTCCGAGGTTCCGGGGTTCCGAGGTTCACTTGGTTCGAGGTTCTCCGATCCGAAGTTCGAAAAATCCGAAACGCCGAACCGCGAACCTCGAACCAAGAACCGCGAACCAAGAACCTCGAACCACGAACCAGAGAACCCCGGAACCCCGGAACCTCGGAACCTCGGAACTAGGCTATTCCACACGGCTGGAATAAACTTGGCCGTTTGATGTGATCCAAGGAGCGTCCACCGTGCGAATCAAAGTTCTCCATATTGGTCTCGGTCCCATCGGCGCCGGCATCGTCCGCCAGGTGGCGTCACGCAAGAATCTCGTCATTGTGGGCGCGGTCGACATCGATCCCGAAAAATGCGGGAAGGATCTCGGCGAGGTGTGCGCAACGGGCCGACGCCTCGGTGTGAAAGTGACCGCGGATATCGTCCGGACCATCAAGGCGACCAAGCCTGACGTCGCCGTGCTGTGCACCAGCTCCTCGCTGAAGAAGGTGCTGCCCGAGTTCGAGGCCGTGCTCAAGTTGAAGGTGCCCATCGTGTCCACGACTGAAGAGCTGGCGTATCCGGTGAAGGGGAACGCGCGCGTCGCGAAGAAGATCGACGCGCTTGCCAAGCGCGCCCGCGTCGCCGTGCTCGGCACCGGCGTGAATCCTGGATTCACGATGGACGCGCTGCCCATCGCGCTGACGGCCGTCTGCGAGCGCGTTACCGCGATCGAAGTGGATCGCGTGCAGGACGCGCGCGTTCGCCGGTTGCCGTTCCAGCAGAAAATTGGCGCCGGCCTGTCGCGCGAGGAGTTCATGGATCGGGTCAAGACCGGCACGGTCCGCCACGTCGGGCTGGCGGAATCAATCACGATGATTGCCGACGCGATGGGATGGAAACTGGACCGCGTGACGGACGAGATCGAGCCGAAGATCGCGAGCAAGAGTGTCTCGAGCTCGTTTCTCACCGTTGAGGCCGGACAGGTGTGCGGTCTGCTCCAGAATGGCGTGGGCTACGTCAAAGGCCAGCCGCTGATCAAACTCCACATGGAAGCGTACCTGGGCGCGCCCGAGTCGTACGACGCGGTGCGCATCGCCGGCACGCCACCGCTCGCCATGACGATCGCGGGCGGCGTCCACGGTGACATCGCCACCGCGTCGATCACCGTCAATTCCATTCCGAAAATTCTGGACGCCAAGCCCGGCCTTCGCACGATGCGAGACATGGCTTTGCCGAGCTTCGCTGGGTAGAGAAACGACGGGCTTGCCCGCCGAAGCCTCGGCGAAGACGGGAACGACGAACGACGAACGGTGAACAAAGATCTTTGTTCCCGATCGTTCATCGTTCGCTAGTTCTCATCGTTTCAAAATGCTGCACCAACGCCCTGACCAGCCCTTCGACCGTGAACGTGTCCGCCACCACGGTGGGCGTAATGCCGCGATCGGTGGCGGCGCCGGCTGTGACCGGGCCGATGCAGGCGACGACGGTAGTGCTGAGGAGATCGGCGGCTTGCTCATCGCCCACCAGTGACGCGAAGCGGCGGACGGCTGTGGGACTCGTGAACGTCACCGCATCAACCTCGCCATCGAGCAACATGCGATAGAGGCGTTGGGCAGCCGGCGAGTCCGGCGGATCCGCTTCCGTCCGATAGGCCGTGAGATCGGTCACCGTGGCGCCGCGGCGCGAGAGGGCATCTGAGACGACGTTGCGTTCGTGATCGGGTCTCACCACGAGGACCGATCGGCCTTCGATGGGCGCATGCGCCGCCATTGCGTCGCTGATGCTTTCCACGTTCAGTTCTGGAATCACCACGTCCGGCTTGAGTCCGCCGGCGCGCAACTGATCCTCGGTCGACGGGCCGACGGCGCAGATCGCGGTGCGGCCGAACGCCCGCAGATCGTGCGGACCGCGTGTGACCGCCGACAGAAATCGGGCGACGGCGGCGGCGGATTCGAAGACGACCCAGTCATAGCGATCCAGCGACGCGGCCGCGCGATCCACGGCTTCCGGATCCTCCGGCGGCGCGAGCCTGAACGTCGGCGCCAGCAGCGCCTCGGCGCCCAGGTTCTCGAGGGCGTCGGCGAGCTCGCGCGCGCGATCAGGCGAGCGCGTGATGATGATGCGTTTGCCGAACAGTGGCCGCGCGTCGAACCACCGCACGTGTTCGCGCAACCGGATGACGTCGCCGATAACCAGTACGGCCGCCTCGCCGTTTTCGGGCGCCGCGGTCGCGACCAGTGTCAGCAATTCGCCGATCGTGCCGGCGACCGTGCGCTGCGACGGCCGCGTGCCGCGATAGATCAGCGCCGCCGCGTCGTCGGGCGATCGGCCCTGATCGACCAGCGCGCGCAGGATCTGCGCCACGAGCCGCGGTCCGGCCCAGCACACGATGGACCCGTCGAGCGACGCGAGCGCGCGCCAGTCCACGTTCGGAATGGAATCGACTTCGTCTTCGTGGCCGCGAATCAGGACCACGGCGTCGCCGGCGTCCGGATGGGTGAGGGGAATCCCTGCGTACGCCGTGGCGCCCACCGCAGACGTCACGCCCGGCACGATCTCAAACGCAACGCCTTGCTCGTGCAGAAACATCGCCTCTTTGGCGCCGCTGTCGAAGAGAAACGGGTCGCCCCACTTCAGGCGCGCGACGGTGTGGCCGTCGCGTGCCTTTTCGGCGATGAGCATCGAGATCGCATCCTGCGCCACGGCGCGTTCAGCCGGCGCGCCCACGGCGATGCGTTCCGCATCGGGTCGCGCCCAGCGAAGCGCCGCCTCCGTCGCCTTGTCGTAGACCACCACGTCAGCGTCCGCCAGCAGGCGCACGCCGCGCACCGTCATCAGACTTGCATCGCCAGGTCCGGCGCCGATGATAAAAACGCGTCCGCCGCCGCCGGTCACTTGGGCTCCGTCGGCGCGAAGTACCCCGAGCGGGTACGACCCATCGCGTCGCCCTTGAGCACCTGCAGGGTGATCCGGCGCCATGTCCCGTCTTTCTTGACGTTCTTGGACATGTAGCCGACCGAGTACTGGCTGGCGAGCTCCTCGGAAATCTGGATGTAGATGGCCGGCAACTGGGCAGGGTCCGCCACAAAGAACGCCCGGCCTCCGGTGTCACGCGTGAGTGTCTTCAACACGAATTCCGCCTCATTCCAGCCGCGCGTGGCGGGTTGGTCTTTCGTCACCAGGCCGATGGCATACACGATCACTTCGTTGCGCTTGGCCAACTCGAGCACGTCATCGTACGGCACCAGGCTCGAAGTGTCCTCGCCGTCGGAGAGCAGGATGATGGCCTGCCGGCGTAGTTCAGCGGTCGAGGCTCGCCGCAGGCGCTTCAGATCGCTCAGTGCCGTGTAGATCGCGTTGTAGAGCGAGGTAGATCCGCCGGGCTTGGCGAGCTTCAGTCCCCGGGTCAGCGCGTCCTTATCGCCGGTGAAGGGCATCAGAATCTTCGTCTGACTGTCGAAGTCGACGATCTGGGCCACGTCCTTTGGCCCGAGGCGCGCGACGAACCCGTTCGCCGCCTGTTGCGCGAGCGCCAGCTTGTTCTGGGACTCCATGCTGTTGCTGGTGTCGATGAGCAACGAGAGCGAAATTGGTTCGGGCTGATCGGAAAAGTGCGAGATCTCCTGCAGGACGTTGTCTTCGAAGATATGAAAATCCTGCGCCGTAAGCCCCGGCACATGGTGGCCTGCGCTGTCGCTCACCGTCACCGAGAGGAGGACGACGTCCGTGCCGCCGCGGAACACCTGCGTGCCGGCGACCGAACCGGACAGCATGACGCCGGCCGTGCAGGCCCAGGCGAACGCGAGCGCTCGCGGCGTTCTCAGGGCGTGTGGTCTATTCACCGCGTCGTCCAACGCGTACTGGCGAGCTTGACGTCCGGCCGCTTCGACGTGACCTCGACGGACGTCGGCGGAATCGTCTGATCCGGACGGCTGTACGCGACGAGATACCGTGACGTCAGGAGTGCGGCGATGCCGTCGAAGGCGCCCTCGATGCTCTGGTCGGACAGGATCACGCGAGAAATGCCGCCGGTGTCGCGCGTCACGTCGCCCAGGACCGCCGCCCGTTCGTACGCTTCCTGTGACCTGTCGGTGCTGCGCGAGTTCTGACGGACGACAACCCAGAGGGAGGTTCCCGCGCCCTGCAACGCGTCACTGACCTGCTTGTGCGTGACGTTGCTGAACTCGGGACCGGCCTCGTTCACGAAGGCCACGATGACCGGGCTGGCGGCCGTGCGTTTGCGAAGATCCTTGCAGCCGTCCAGGATCGCGTCGAGAAAATACGAACCGGCGGCCGGGATCGAGAAGATGCGGGACGCGGCTTGTTGCGCGCCCTTCGCGGTCGGATTGAACGGGGCGCGCATCGTCGGCCGTTCGCCGAACGTCATCAGGGCAAACTGCGGGGCGGGCGTCGTGGATCCCACGCGCGTGATGAAATTGGGCAGCGCCGTCCGCAGGAACGGTACGGCGCCGTCCGCCGCCTGGCTGTCGTCGACGAGCAGCAGCACATGCGAGGGCGGGGGAGCTGGTTCGACCCGAATCACTTCGCGATTGATCCCGTCCTCACGGACGGTGAAGTCCGCCGCGGTGAGGCCGGGCGCCGGCGCCCCTGACGGCAGCGCGGCGGCCACAAGAATGTGCCGCTCGCGGGTGGCCCGTTGGTCAGCGGAGACCACGACAACCGACGCGGCAGCGACCGCCAGCAGAAGGGCGAAACGTGTGGGCATACTGCGAGTATAGCGGCCACGCCAGCTAGTGAAGTTCTTCACAAGGTGTGGTATATCTTGCGGGTTCCGGACGCGCCAGGAACGCTGCTGTAGGCCGGGTTCGGGAGTAACTCCGTCATGCCAGACGACGAGAGGACGCGCGGGCTGCTGAAGTCGCTGCGCGCGTTTCAGGAAAGCACCCAACGAGCCGGCCCCGCGGCGACCGCGAGCTACTCGATGATTGGCGCGATTCTGTTCCTGGGTGGGATAGGCTACGCGGTGGATTCCTGGTGGGGCAGCGCGCCGGCGTTTCTGCTGACCGGGCTGCTCCTGGGTGTCGTGACTGGGTTTTACCTGCTGGCCAAGACGGTATGGCGTCGATGACTCCACTCGTGTGGCCCGTGTTGGCGGGGCTGGCCGGTCCGCTGGCGGCCGTGGTCGTGACCTGGGTGGTCGTGACGCGGACGCATCGACGCGATCCGGGCGCCGTGCACGGCGTGATGCTGACGGCATTCGTGGTGAAGATGGTCTTTTTTGCGGTGTATGCGGTGGCGATGGTCAAAGTGCTCGGTCTTGATGTCCAGACGTTCGGCCTGAGCTTCGCGGCCTTCTTCATCGTGCTGTACGCGGCCGAAGCGGCGCTGTTCGCCCGCTTGTTCCGGCAGCAGGCCGAGGGAGCCCGCTAGTGCAGGAACACGCATCCAAGTCGGCGATTGACATCATCGGCCACGTGTCGAACGGCGAGCATCCGCTGTTCCACCTGCCGCCGATCTTCGGCATCGACTTTTCCGTGACCAAGCACGTGTTCATGCTGTGGGTGGTCTCGGCCCTGCTGCTGCTCATTATCACCAGCATCGTGCGCCGCTACGTGCGGCAGACGTCGCGGGTGCCGGCCGGCGGAGCCACGGCCCTCGAAATGCTCGTCCTCTTCGTGCGCGACGACGTCGTCGAGCCGAATGTCGGGGCGAAGCGCGTCAAGACCTGGACGCCGTTCCTGCTGACGCTGTTCGTGTTCATTCTCGGCGCCAACGTCATCGGGCTGATTCCGATTTTTGACGTATTGGCGCTGATCGATCACGCGTTCATCCACGCGGGACCGGACGCGTTTCTGACGCATTTGATTCACGGCAGCGCGACCGCGACGGGCAATTTCAACGTCACGGCCGGCCTAGCCACCGTGTCGTTCGTCGCCATCATCGTGGCCGGCACTCAGGCGCACGGCTTCGTCGGACACTGGAAGAACCTCGTGCCGAAGGGCATGGCCCTGCCGCTGTACGTGCTGCTGATTCCGATGGAAATCATCGGCATGCTGGTCCGGCCGTTCGCGCTGACGATGCGTCTCGCGGCGAACATGACGGGCGGGCATATCGCGCTGCTCGCGATCATGTCCTTCGTGTTCGTGTTCACGGAGATGCTGGGCTCAATCGGCGGGATTGGGATCGGCCTCGGGTTTTCCGTGCCGCTCGGCGTGGGCATTTCCGCGCTCGAGATCATCGTCGTGCTCGTTCAGGCGTACGTGTTTACACTACTCACGGCCGTGTTCGTTGGCATGGCCATCCACGCTCATCACTAACCGAATCGACCGTCAGACTATTTAAGGAGACTCGAATGCAGGACGCGCAGACAACCGCAGCAGCAGCAAATTTGGCCCTCGCTTACGCCGGCGCCGGACTCGGACTCGGCCTGGCCGTGGTCGGAGCCGGGTTGGGCATCGGAAAACTCGCGGCGGGTGTCGCCGAAGGCGTCGCGCGCCAGCCCAGCGCGTCCGCACAGATCTCGGCCGCGACGAACTTGCCGCTCTTCCTGCTCGAAGGCGTGGCGATTCTGGCGGAAGTGTTCTGTCTGATGATCGTCCTGAAATCGTAGAGCGCCGAGGGGTTGGGCCGCGCGCACGGTCGCGCGGCCGGCTTGAAAGGACACGTACGTGAATAATCCGCTGACGACGGCCGATCCAGGTCTGTATATCTGGACGATCTTCACCTTCCTGGTACTGATGTTCCTGTTGAACCGGTTTGCCTGGAAGCCGTTGCTGGCCGCTCTCGAAGCGCGCCAGAAGACGATCACGGATGCGCTGGAAGACGCCCGCAAGACGCGCGAACAGCTTGAACGCGCGCAGCAGGACTCCGCGCGCGTCATGGCTGAGGCGCGTGTCGAAGCCGACGCACTGATTGGCCGTGTGCGCGTCGACTCCGAGCGATTCCGCCTGGAGTTGCGTGACAAGGCTGCTGCCGAGGCCGCCAACATCACCAAGCAGGCCGAACTGCAGATTCAGCGCGAGGCGGCCAAGGCCGTCGAGACGATTCGCCGCGAAGCGGTGGACCTGTCCGTGTCCATCGCGTCCAAGCTGCTCAAGCGCCAGGTGTCAGCGACCGATCAGGATGCGCTGCTCCAGGAGGCGCTGAAGGAGATCGGGCGGCCGCACCAGTAACGGCTGACCGATCTCTTCCGGCCGGCGCCATGCGCCGCATCGACGTGCTCCTCGTCCTGATGGTCCTCATCTGGGGCGTGAACTACAGCGTCATCAAACACGCCTTCGCCGAAGTCCCGCCGCAACCGTTCAACGCCCTGCGGATCACCATCGCGTCCCTGGTCTTTCTCTGGGCGATTCGGTACGCGCGCGGTCGCGCGGCCGTCCAGGACAGTGCGGTGTCGCGCGCGTTCTTCACGCCGGCGCCGATCACGACGCGTGACCGTATAGACCTGGTCTGGCTCGGCTTTGTGGGTCACTTCGCCTATCAATATTGTTTTGTCGGTGGCGTCGATCGCACGAGCGTGTCGAACGCCGCGCTCATCATCGGCGCGACCCCCGTGGGCGTGGCGGTCATTTCCTCGATCCTCGGCCATGAACGGATCACGCCGTTCCACTGGCTGGGCGCCGCCGTGTCGATTACGGGCCTCTACTTCGTCGTCGGCCACGGCGCCCAGTTTGGCAGCCGCACGTTCAGCGGCGATCTGATGATCATGACGTCCGTGGCGTGCTGGGTGGCCTACACGCTCGGCGCGGGCCGGCTCATTGTGCGGCATTCACCACTGTTCGTGACGGGCACGACGATGGCGATTGGCGGCGTGCCGTACGTGCTGGCGACGCTGCCGCAGATTCTGCGAATGGATTGGACCTCGGTCAGCGGCTGGACGTGGATCTCGCTCGTCCTGTCGGCATTGCTGGCGCTGAACGTCGCGTACCTGATTTGGTACATGGGCGTGCAGAAGATCGGCGCCGCGCGCACGTCGATGTTTTCGAACCTGGTGCCGATCGTCGCGATGGGCGTCGCGGCGCTGTGGCTCGGCGAACCGCTGGGCCGCACGAAGATCCTCGGCGCGCTGGCCGTGCTCACCGGCGTGGCGCTGACGCGGCTTGGCAAGAAGCCGAGTGCGGTGCCGATCGAGGAGTAGGCGCGCCTTCGCGCGAACGGCCGGTGAGTAGTCGCGATCCGGCCTCGGCGGAGACGGCCCTCGAAATCGTGCTTCCTTACGTGCGGGTTTCGACCTGACGCCCATCGCGCGACTGCAGTCTGGACAGCAGACCAGCTCGCGCTCGAAACCCGCACTCCATTCAGCACGATTTCGACCTGACGCCAATCGGGCCGCTCCGATGTCGGCCGGATCGCGACCACTCACCGGCCGTTCGCGACCGTGGTTGTCGGCGCCGCCTTATTCCGACCTGAGCGTGATGGCGGGATCGATGCGCGAGGCACGGCGAGCCGGCCACCAGGTGGCGGCCATGGCCGTGACGATCACGACAGCCGCAACCGTACCGTAGGTCAGCGGATCGGTGGGCGTGACGCCGAAAAGCTGTGAGGCAATGAGGCGTGAGGCCAGGGCTGCCGCACCAAGGCCGATGATCCCGCCAGCAGTCACGAAACGCAGCGATGATGAGAAGATCATCCGCCTCACGTCCGCGCGATCGGCGCCGAGCGCCATGCGGATACCGATCTCGCGCGACCGTCCGGCGACCAGAAACGCCATCATGGCGTAGATGCCGCAGGTCGCCACCAACAGCGCCATCGCGCCGAAACCGCTGGTGATGGCCGCGGCGAGTCGCGTGTCGCCATCGAGTTTGGCGTAGCGCGCCTCGACCGTGTCGATGCGGACGATGGCGCGTTCGGTCGCGGCCCGGACGAGGGCTTTGAGTGATTCCAGCCGCCGCTCGTCATCGAGCTTGGCGACGAACCGTGATACCACCGGCGCATCCGGCGGAATCTTCTTGTAGACCACGAAGACCTCGTCACCCGTTGGCGTGGCCACTCGGTCGGCACGGAGCTGCCGACTGACGCCGACGACCAGAAAGTCGGTGATGCCGCTGATCCCGATACCGGGCATCGTAAAGCGCGAGCCTACTGCGTCGCCGTTGGGCCAATAGCGCCTCGCCAGGGCTTCGTCGATGACGAAGGCATCTGGCGGGCTCGAGGCGTCGAGTAACTGGCCCTGGACGGCGGTGATGCCGAGTGTTCGAAAGTACTCAGGATCCACGCTGTAGGGCGCAAGCATGGGTTGGCCGACGCTGTCGGCAGCCCCGTTGATTCGTAACTTGCTCCGCACCCCAGACTGGGTCGACGGTGGCAGGGTCATGGTCCGAGCCACCGATAGCACACCTGGTTCATGACGCAGTCGATCGAGCAGCGCCTCAGTGAGTTCGGCATGTCGGCCCAGAACTTCCGGCGTGTAGTACACGTCAATCGTGGCGACACGGCTGGCGTCGAACCCGATCTCGCGGCTCACTTTGGCTTCATAAGTCCTGATGTACAGCAGGGCGCCCACGAGCAGGAGGACGGTCAACGCCACCTGACCGGTCATCAGAGCTTGGCGAACGCGGACCGACGCCCGGGAGGCAGCCATCACGCGTGGGTCCTCGCGCAAGCCGATCGCTGCGGCAGACCGAGCGATACGCAAGATGGTTGGGATAGCGATCAGCAGCCAGGTCGCGGTCGTGATAATCACGGTGAAGGTCATGACGCGTGCGTCCAGATCCAGGGGATTCGCAAGGGCGGCCCGCATGGGCGACGTCAGTTGATCGGCCAGCAGTGCGCTGCCCCAGATCGTGAGGCCGACGGCCATCGCGAGGCTCGACGCCATGAGCAACGCCGCTTCGAACAGACCCACGCGGATGAGCGACGCGCGTGACGCGCCGAGGGCTGTCTGGATCGCGTGGTCCCGTACGCGCCTCGCGGCGGCGGCCAACTCAAGGCTCGCGACATTCGCGCAGGCAATCAGCAGCAGGCAGATCGCCGCGGAGATGAGCACCGCAAAAACCGTCCGCACGTCGAGGTTCTGGCGGAAGTCGGCGAGCGACCGCAACTCAGCCGGCTCCGCCTGCCGGCGGCGAGGTGGTTCGGGGATGAGCGGCAAGCGGTCCCGCACGATCGCAATGGCGGCGTCCACGTGGCGCCCGGGCGCCAGGCGCGCGACGTGACGGATGCCGGTATCCTCCCGCCATCGATCGAGATTCAGCGGCTGCCAAATCTCTTCGGCGGCCGTCGGAAAGCGGAAGGAGGTCGGCATGACGCCAACAACGGCCGGCTTCAGCTCCCCAGTACCGGTGTAGTTTCCCGTCGACAATAACTGCCCAATGGCGGCGGCTGCCGACCCGAACAGCCGGCGCGCGAGGCCGTCGGAGATGATGACGACAGGTGCCGCACCCCGTTCGGCGTCTGCTTCCGTAAACGGCCGACCGAACCGTGGCATGACGCCGAGAAGCGAGAACATACCTGGTGTGAGCAGTTGGACGTACGCCGCCTCCGTCACACCGGCGGCCGTGAGGTAGGCCGGCGTGCCACGTTCGTGGCCCTCGACGCCGGCGAACAGGTCCCGATGTGTCCGCCACGCGACGAGCGCGGTCTTGGACATGTAGTCGTTGGCGCCAAGCGACGAGTTCCGCTGAATCACCACCAGCGCATTCGGATCCGCATAGGGCACCGTGCGGAACACAAACGCGTCGGCGGCCGCGAACACCACGGCGTTCGCCGCGATCGTGACGCCGAGCAGGAAGACGATGAAGGCCGCCCGCCATCCGCGGCCTCGCACACCGCGCCACGCCCATCGCAGATCGCGGGCCGTCGCATCCAGCACGCCGCCGCCACGGACGTCGTAGCCGCTGTCATGGTGCACGGCGAGGTTGCCGACGCGCTGCCGAGCCCGCTGTTCGGCCTCGTCACGGCTCAAGCCCTCACGCTCGTACTGCTGGACGCGCGATTCCAGATGCAACGCCAGTTCCTCGCGGATTTCGTCCGCAACGATATTGCGGTGAACCATGCCACGCAGACGAGCCAGAACGGTGCGGAGGGCGCTCATGGCATTAGGCGCGAAGGACGAGGGCCACGCCGGACGAGAGCCGCCGCCAGCTCTCAGTTTCTGCTGCGAGCTGTGCGCGGCCGGTTCGGGTGAGGCGATAGAAGCGGGCCCGGCGCCCAGTCTCGGTGACTGCCCATTCAGACTTGAGCCAGCCGCGTGCTTCCATGCGGTAAAGCGCCGGATAGAGCGATCCCTCTTCAACGGCCAGAATGTCGTTGGACAAACGTTCAAGCCTGAGCGCGATGGCGTAACCGTGCAGCGGCGAGTCCTCGACAATCTTCAACACGAGCATGTCGAGCGCGCCGTGGAGCTGGTCGCTGTTGGTCCGGGCCTGCGCCATGGACGTGAGCCTAATACCTAGATTAACTAGGTGTCAAGCGCAGACGTCCCGCGCCCACGGTCTTCTTTGGTCGCCTCGTCGCGCCTCTCCGCGAACGAGCGGTGAGTGGTTATGATCCGGCCGACCTCGGAGCGGCCCGATGGGCGTCAGCGATGAAATCGTGCTGCAGGGAGTGCGGGTTTCGAGCGCGAGCTGGTCTGCCTTCCAGACTGCAGTCGCGCGATGGGCGACAGGTCGAAACCCGCACGGACGGAAGCACGATTTCGAGGGCCGGCTCCGCGGAGGCCGGATCATGACCACTCACCGCTCGTTCGCGCAGGGTCAACTTGAGCGAACGCCCGCAAATCGCGCACAATTGCCTCATGCGCAAATTCCTTCTCGCCTCAGTGCTCATGGTCCCCATGGTGATGTTGGCCGCGCCGCCGCCCGACAAGATTCCGGCGACCGGCGGGGATATCACGATCCAGCCGCTCAACCACGCGACCCTGCAGCTCACCTGGTCGGGTCATGTGATTGATGTCGATCCCGTCGCGCAGGCCGACTACACCGGCATGGCCGCGGCGGACATCATCCTGATTACGGACATCCACGGCGACCATCTCGATCCGGCGACCATTGCCAAGGTGCGGAAGCCGACGACCAAAATCGTGGCGCCGAGCGCCGCAGCGTCAAAGTTGGACGCGCCGATCGTGATCGCCAACGGTGAAACCAAGACGGTGGATGGCGTGTCGATTACCGCGGTGCCGATGTACAACCTCACGCGCGGTCCGGCGGCCGGCCAGTTGTTTCACGACAAGGGCCGAGGCAACGGGTACGTCGTGACGCTGGGCGGCAAGCGCATCTATATCGCCGGTGACACCGAAGGCGTGCCCGAGATGCGCGCGCTCAAGAATATTGATGTCGCGTTCGTGCCGATGAATCTGCCGTACACGATGACGCCGGCCGAAGCCGCCGATGCGGTGAAGGCGTTCGCGCCGAAGATCGTGTATCCGTATCACTACCGCGGACAGGAGCCCGCCGACTTTGCCACCGCGTTGAAGGGCACCGGCATCGACGTCCGTCTGCGCGACTGGTACGGCCGCTGAGATCAGTCGATAGATGCTTTTCGCTGCAGAAACTCGCGCTCGGTGGTGTTTTCGGCCAGCGCGATGGCTCGTCCGTACGCGGCAGCGGCGTCATCCGTACGGCCGAGCCGCGTGAGCAGGTCCGCGCGAATCGCGTGAAATAAATAGTAGCCAGCCAGCGCCGGCTCGAGGCCGTCTACGATCGCGAGCGCAGATTCCGCACCGTCGACTTCGGCCAGCGCAACGGCCCGATTGAGCGCGACGATGGGCCCCGGTGTGAGCGACATCAGTTGATCGTAGAGTCGGACGATCTGTCGCCAGTCCGTCGCCGCCAATGATGAGGCCTCGCTGTGAACGGCGTTGATGGCGGCCTGGATTTGATAGGGCCCCGGTTGCCCGAGACGCAGACACTGGCGCACGAGGGCCTGGCCTTCCAGTATCAGCGGCCTGTCCCACAAACTGCGGTCCTGGTCGCCGAGCACGATGAGATCGCCGTCAGCTCCGACCCGAGCGGCCCGGCGTGCGTGCACGAGCAGCATCAGCGCCAGAAGTCCGATGACTTCCGGCTCGCGCGGCATCAGGCCGGCCAATACTCGCCCCTGGCGAATGGCTTCCTCGCAAAGATCCTCACGCACGAGCCGCGCGCCGGAGGTCGAGGTGTGGCCCTCGTTGAAGATGAGATAGACGACCGCGAGCACCGCCCGCAACCGCTCCGGTAATTCCGCATCGCCGGGCACGCGATACGGAATCCGCGCGTCGCGAATCTTGCCCTTCGCCCGCACCAGACGCTGCGCCATGGTCGTCTCCGGCACGACAAACGCACGAGCGATTTCCATCGTCGTGAGCCCACCCAGCAAGCGAAGCGTCAGCGCGACCTGTGCGTTCAGGGCAAGCGCGGGATGGCAGCACGTGAAGATCAATCGCAGCCGATCGTCCGGCACCGTCTCGTTCAGGTTCAGTTCCATCGGTTCATCCCGCGCCCACAGCGCCGTCGCGGCTTCGTGACGTTCCGCCCGTGACGCGTCGCGCCGGAATCGATCGATGGCCCGATTGCGCGCCGTCGTGATGATCCAGCCCGCCGGACTGGGCGGCACGCCTTCGGCAGGCCAGCGCCGGACCGCCACGACGAACGCGTCCTGAACCGCCTCTTCGGCGACGTCGATGTCACCAAAGAGGCGGACGAGTGACGCGACGGCCCGGCCGTATTCCGCACGAAAAATCCGTTCGAGATCCAACGGTGCGTCAGTGGCCGGCGGGACCCTGGAACGGCCGGACTTCAATTGGCAGCGTGGTGGCACGCGCCATCTTGCGGCCCCACTCGAGCGCGGCGTCCAGATCCGGCGCTTTCACAATCACCAGACCGCCGACGTGTTCCTTGCCCTCGACATACGGGCCGTCGGTCATCAGCACTTCGCCCTGCTGGACGCGGACCACCGTTGCCGTTGACGCGGGATGGAGTCCGTCGGAAAACACCCACGCGCCGGCGGCCTTCATCTCGGCCATCACCGCACCGACGTCACGCATGATGGGCTCGAGATTGACCGACGCCGGCGGCGGGCCGTCCGGCTGCTGAATGCTCAGTAAATAGGTCGTCATCGCGGGGTTCTCCTGAAGAATCCGGCCAGCAATGTGCCGGCCTTCACACTCTAAACGAACGAGCGCGGGCCGGATCGACAGGGGGTGGAGGAGAGGGAGTGGTCCCTGGGAATACCTGGGAATTACAGTTGTCTCTCGCCTATACTCTGGCGGACCCGGAGACTCCCAAATGCCTGCGTCGGTGACGCGAGGGCTTTAGCGGTGAATCTTGCCGCCGGAACGGTCATCTCGCACTACCGCATCGACCGCCAACTGGGGGCCGGTGGCATGGGTGAGGTCTACCTGGCGCAGGACCTGAGCCTGCACCGGCCGGTCGCGCTCAAACTGCTCTCCGCGCCAGACGACGGCAACGCGCGCAAGCGTTTGATGCAGGAAGCACGCGCCGCGGCCGCCCTGGATCATCCGTTGATTTGCGCGGTGCACGAGGTCGGCACTGACCCCGGCCACGGCGACTTCATCGCGATGCAGTACATCGACGGCGAGCCGCTGTCCCTCCGGCTCCACGGCCGTCGCATGGCACCTGCCGCGGCGCTGACGGTGTGCCAGCAAATTACCGAAGCGCTTCGTGTTGCGCATCGTGCCGGCGTCGTTCATCGCGATTTGAAGCCGCACAACATCATGGTGACGCCCGACGGAGACGTGAAGCTCCTGGACTTTGGCATCGCGAAACAGATTTTTTCGAAGCACGACGCGGCCGAGATGGCGACCGCATCGCAACTGACCTATCCGGACGTTCTGATGGGCACGCCCGGATACATGGCGCCCGAACAGGCGCGCAATCAGCCGGCTGACTATCGCAGCGACATTTTCGCGCTCGGCTGCATCGTCTACGAATGTCTGACCGGTCGCCGCGCGTTCTCCGGCCAGACGACGGCCGATGTGCTGGGGCAGCTGATGCAGGTGGATCCGCCACCACCGTCGGCGGTGGTGCCGGAGTTGGGAACCGCGTACGACTCGTTATGTGCGCGCATGCTCAAGAAGGACGCGGCGGAGCGTTTTCAATCGGCGGATGAAGTGATGGGCGCGCTGCATGCGCTGATGCCGGCCGGCACGTCGGTGTCTTCTGCGTCCGCGTCGGCGCCGGTGACCGTGCGCGGTTGGCCGATGAGCCGACGCGCGACACTGGCCTGGGCGATACCGGCCGTACTCGTGATCGGGCTCAGCATCTGGGCGTGGCAGCGCCCGCGCGACCTCCCGGCAGCGCCGGACGATGCCGCGTACTGGTACGGGCTGGGCGTTGAGGCGCTTCGCCAAGGCACCTATGTGGCTGCGCGCTCGGCGCTGGAGAAAGCCACCGAGATCTATCCGACATACGTCGAGGCGTTGGCGAGGCTTGCTGACGCGCGCCTGGAATTGGACGACCCGGAGGGCGCCCGGGACGCCATCATCAGACTTGGCCAGGCGATCCCCAATCGGACGCGCTTGCGCACCGAGCCGCGACTGCGTGTGGAAGCCGTCGAGTCGTACGTTCTGCACGACTACGACGCGTCCATTGCGAAATACCGGGCGCTGGCCGCGTTGCGGCGGGACGATGCGCGTGGGTGGCTGGATGTCGGCCGCACACAGGAAGCGGCGGGTCGAATTGGCGACGCGAGAACCAGCTACGAACAGGCGGTTCGCCTCGATGGTCAATATGCCGCCGCGCATTTGCGATTGGGCGCTGCGCAGGGGACCCCGCAGAAGCAGGCGCGTGCGGAACTGGACGAAGCCGCGCGACTGTACCGGACCGCGACGAACACCGAAGGCGAAGCAGAAGCACTGGTCCGGAAGGGCATTTGGCTCAGCGGCCTGCAGGCATTCGCCGAGGCGAGGGACGTCCTCACCCGCGCGGCCACATTGACGGCAGATCCGCGATTCGCGCATCAGCACGTCCGCGCGATGTTCGAGTTGGCGAGCGTCACCGCGTCACTCGGTGATTTCACGGGCGCCATCGATCTGGGGCAGCAGGCGTTCGATCAAGCCACGCGCGCGGGTCTTCAGGCCGCCGCGGCAAACGGCCTGGTGAATTTGGGTAACACGTTGATGCTGGCCGGAAAAACCGACGAGGCCGGCGTCCAGTTATCCAAGGCTCAGGAGATGGCGGCCTCACACCGCGCCACCCGGACCGAGCAGCGGGCGAAATTGGCGCAGGCCTCGCTGCTGGTGCAAACAGGTCGCCCTGCCGAAGGCATCGCGCGGGCCGCAGAGCCGCTCAAGTACTTCACCGACAACGGTTGGGTACGCAACATGCTCCAGGCGCAGACAATCATGTCCCGCGGCAATGAGCGGCTGGAAAACTACGACGCCGCACGCAAGATCACGGAAGAGGTCCTCGCATTTGCCCGGAAGGTCGATGACCGTGGATCGGCGGCGTTGTCGATGGACGGTATCGCGAGCCAGTTGACCAAGCTCGGAGCCCTGCCAGAGGCATTGACACAGCGCGAACAGACGGAGGCGCTGCATCGAGAACTGAAGGACACGGCGTCCCTGGCGTTCGATCTGACAAACCGTGCCGAGTTGCTGGTCAATCTCGGTCGCGGAGGAGACTCGGACGTGCCATTGCTGGAGCTTGAACGGGACGCCGCGACGATTCAGGCCTATGCGAATCGACGCGATCGAATTGCGCTCGTCCGATCATTGCGCTCTTGCATCGATGGCCGTTTTCTTCAGGCGGAGAAGTTGGCCGACGAGGCGGGCGCCGGGAAGACCACGTCGACGACAGCGCTCTACGCGACAGTGTTGCGGGAGTTCGCTCGCGCGAATCTGCGCACCAGTAAAGAACCGTTGGCCGTGATTGCCGCGTGGGTGGACATCCCTTCCACGCCGGCGATCAGGCGCGAGATTGCCTATTGGGTGGGGCAGACGCTGCTGGTACGACGCGGGTTCGAGCAAGCGCTGTCCATGCTCAGCCCCATCCTTGATCAGAGCGCGACCGGCAAGAACCTCGAGGCATCCTGGCGCCTGGCCGGTCTGGCGGCACTGGCCAACGACCGGCTGGCGAAAAAGTCGGAAGCCGCTGCACTGTCGACTCGCGCGACGGCCGCGATCAAACAACTCGAAGCCGCCTGGGCCTCGAGCGCGTCACAGTACTTCGCACGACCGGATTTACAAGCGTTGAGAAAGTTGTTGTCGGTTACCGCAAGCGGACATTAGAGGAGGTCCCGTGCCATCAGGCTCAGACAGCGCAAACTTCACACGCAATCTTATTGGGGGCGCGGCCATCGCGATCGCGACGGCCGGCGCCATTTATCTCGGATTCACTCTTGCCACCAGTGGCGGAGGCGGCGGGACGGTGGATGTGAGAGGCAGTGACGACGAAGAACGCCCGCCGGTGATCGTCAGCAACGGGTCCGTCGTTATACAGGCTACGGAGAAACATCTCAGCAATGGAACCGTCGATCCCGATCCGGACCGCAAAGGAAAATTCGAAACAATTCCATCAACGGACTTCGCTTACAAGCATTCGCACAAGAAGAAGGACACGAAGTCGCTTGGCGTACTCCTTATCGGATCGTCGGACTGCGGCGACATTCTGGAGGAGATCGCCGTCGTTATGGACGGCAGGGTCGAAATCCTCTACAACGGCGCAGCTGATCCGGTGATCTTCAGAGCGGTCGGCAACTTCTTTACGTTCACAAGCAAGGTCAAGCCGAATCTTACCGACAATGACACCGTGGCGACGCTCGGCGACGCGAATAACTGGATTAACAAGGTTAGAATCGAGACACTAGCCGGCCAGTTTCGAGAATGTCAATTTGCTCAGGATGCCAAGCCGAAGATTGCCATCCTGCAACACAAGAAATGAAATAACGACGAACGATGAATGAGGAACGATGATTGCGTTCGTCGTTCGTCGTTCGTCGTTCGTCGTTCGTCGTTCGTCGTTCGTCGTTCGTCGTTCGTCGTTCGTCGTTCCCGTCGTTTCCTTATTCCACTCTGGCGCTCTTGAGGAACGCCAGAAAACTCTCGTCCCACTTCGTCACGGTCGCGGCCGGGCCGGTGAGTTTCACGAAGTACGGGCCGCCGGTTGTTTCAATGACCGCGGCACGCAAGCGAAAGCCCGGCTTGTTGAAGTGCTCCGGTGAGCCGGGGCTCAGTTCGGCGATGTAGGTGCCCGTCACCTCGAGCAGCGTGATCTTGAGCCCAGACTTGCTCACGAGCTCCGTCGTGTTCGCCACGTCCTTCGAAGCTTTGCCATCCGGCTGCGCCATCTGGCCCAACCAGCGATCGAGGTTGGCCTGAACCGTTCCGCCCTGGCCCCCGAAGAAATACACCGCCAGCGCCGCGTCCTCAGCGTCCGCGCCCGTCTTGGGCAGCGTGTATTCGACGATGCGCATTGAGGAAGCCGGTGGTTTCGAGACCCAGCCGGCCGGTGCGTCGAACTTCAGGCCCGCCGTGGTCGATGGCAGACCCCCCGAAAGGCTGAGAATCAGCGCGGCCACGAGGCCTGGAGATGTCAAAGTCATGTCATTCCTCCGTCAAAGCATCCGGGAGCATGATAGACCCATGACTCCGGTCGTGCGCCCCAGGAACGTCCTCATTGCGGCCTCCGCCGTGCTGGCGATCAGTGCGTCCCTCGTGGCCGAGACCGTGCCCCAGAAGCCGACGCCCGCTCAGGCGGCCGAGACGTCGCGCGGCGCCGCGACTGCCGGCAATCAGATTTTCGGCTTGACCAAGTTGCACAGGCTCCGGCTGTCGATCTCTGCCTACGAGTGGTCGGTGCTGCAGACGAGCGGCGCCCGCGGCGGCCCCGGGACCGGCGGCACGGATTACCGCAACGAGGATGGCCGGCTCATTCACGCCGGCAGTGGATTCGCCGTGAATTTCCCGTGGGCGAGCGCTGACTTTCGGGTGGACGACCCGGAGTTCAAGGCTGAGTTCAAGAACGTCGGCCTGCGCTATAAGGGCAACTCAAGTTTCTCGCGGTCGTCGGCGACGGCGCCGCTGCTGGCGAACTTCAAACTGCGAATCGATCTGCATGGGACAAAAGGCGCGTGGGACGGCGAGCGCACCTTCAACCTGCATCCCGGCGTGATCGATACCTCGAAGATGAAGGATGCGATCGCCTACGCGATCTTTACCGGCGCTGGCGTGCCCGCGCCACGCACGGCATTCGCGGAAATCTTCTTTACGGTGCCCGGTGTCTACAACGACGTGTCAGCCGGTCTGTTCACCATCATTGAAGACGTGAACAAGACATTTCTCGAACGCGCCTTGCCGCCTGGTACGGGCCTCCTCATGAAACCCGAAGGGCTGCGCGGCGGCATCCAGTTCAAGGGTGACACGTGGGCGGCGTACTCGCCGACGCTTCGGCCTGATCGCGAGGCGACCGCGCACGAACAACAGCGCGTCATCGAGTTCGCCCGATTGATTTCACAGGCCGATACAGATGTCTTCCGTTCCAACGTCGAGACCTATCTCGACGTGGACGAATTCCTGCGCTTCATCGCGGTACACGCGCTGATCGCCAACACCGACAGCTACGTCGCGGGCGGACACAATTACTACCTGTACCTCGATCCGAAGGACGACAAGTTCCGGTTCATTCCCTGGGATCAGGATCTGTCGATGGGCAACAACGGCAGGCTCGGCGGTCCGGCTATCCAGTTTGTTGTGCGGCCTGGCGCCGCGGGCGCTGGCGATATTCAGGTCCGTCCGGCGCCACCGACGGTTGGCGGCCGGCAGCCGATGGATGTGATGCATCCGTTCAGCGGCGATCAGCCGCTCATTTCGCGCCTGCTGGACGACCCTGTCGTCGCCGTCCGCTACCGCGCCATCGTCGCCGAGCTGGCAGCGTCGGTATTCACGAAGGCAAAGATGACGGAGATGGTGGACACGCTCGAGAAGATTGGCACGGGCCGAGGGCCCTCGCCGCGCGCGTTCCTCGAGAGCCAGGCCGACTATCTGCAGCAGCTTGTCGCGAGCTGGAAGTAGATCGGCAACCCGCCTATCGTCCCAGTGGGGCCACGTAACTTTGCCGCGCGCGGGCGGTCATGCCCGGCCGTTTCACTTTCACCGCGATCTGGTGCACCTTGCCGTCGCGGACCGGCGGCGCGAAACCGAGCCAGTACTGGCGGTGCAGTTCCTCGGCCACGCGCGTGAACAACGGGCCGAGCCGCTCGGCATCCGTCACCTCGAAGTAGCCTCCGCCACTGTCGTCGGCCAGTCTCCGCAGGTCGGGATCCGGTGGGGTGATCTGCACACCGCCGGTCCGGCGCTTGACGTCCGTGAACGCGAGCGCGTACACCATCACGTTCGCCAGGCGCACGCGCTCCACGAGTTCCTGGATCTTCACCACAATCGGTGACGGTGCCGGCGCGTCGTGTCCGTCCGTGAAGATGACCACGACGCGACGTCCGGTCTGGAAGGACAGCGCGGTGACCGCCTGATTGATCGACATCCACACCGGCGAGTTCCCGCCGTCCAGGATGGGCGTCTGCAGCACGCTGACGAGTTCGTCCTTGCTGGACGTGAAGGTCGGCGGATTGAGCGCGATGGCGTTGCCGGGCGCGTCCCCGAAACTCCCAATGCGAGCCTGGTCATCAGCCAGCAGGCGGACGACAAAGGCCATCGCCGCATCTCGGATGACGTTCTGGTGGTCGATCATCGATCCGCTCCGGTCCAGCATGACCACCGCCGAAAACGGCGTGATCGCATTGCTGAAAACCGTGATCGGTTGTTCCTTGCCATTGTCGGTGATGACAAAGTCGCTCTGCTCGAGGTCGGGCACCAGGCGCGTCGCCTGATCCTGCACGGTCGTGTAGACCGAAACAACCTCGGTGGCTGTACGGAACTGGGACGCGTCAACCAGGGACAGCGGGAGAAGCGCGACGACCAGGAGAAGGGGACGAATGGGCTGCATGGATGGCCTGGTTCACGCCAGCTTGCGGAGGCGCAGATTCACAAGACTACTGAACAGTAAGACGGCGCAGACGGTGATGAAGTTGTAGCTCATGGCGCGCTCGTACATCGTACGGCCGAGCACGTCGTACAGCGTCAAGCCCAGGCCGGCCATCGCGAAGGCGCTTACGGCGCGCCAGGGGACGGGGCACTCACGCCAGCGATCGATCGTCACGATGACCGCCGGCGTGGCCAGGAGCAGGACGTAATCCCAGCCCTGGGGTGACAGCAGCGGAATCAGCAGAAGCAGTGCAGCGAACTCCAGAAACGACGGCTCGGCGACCCGCCGCCGCACGGCCATCATCCACGCGATGGCGCCGATCGCGATGGCGCTGGTCGCCAACGCCGCGACGGAGGCGGTCGTCCCAATGCCAATCCACTTCGCCCACGTGGCGGCGAAGGAGGCGGCATCGGTTCCGATGAGCAGGGGGCCGGTCGTGACCGTGACGGTCCGGTACCACGCCGCCAGCTGATCGAGATTTCCCTGCCACCCAAAGGCCAACGCGGGCAGGAACAACCCGACCGCCAGCGCGACGAGGCTGGTGACAGCTCCCGTTGCGCCCGCCGCCACCCAAGCCCACGGCACGAGGACGATCGCGTACGGCTTGACGAACATGGCGATGGCGACGAGTGCGCCGGCCAGTCGTCGCGCCTCGACTTCGCAAGCCAGAAATGCGGCGACGAGGATCGTGCCGAACAGCAGGTTCGACTGACCAAGACTCAGCTCGTGCCCGTAGAACTTCGCCATCACGAGGACCGTGATCGCGGTCAGCCAGCCCGTTGACAGCCGCCTTTCCGGCAGCGCAACGACAGACCATCGCACGAAGAGACAAAGGAATCCGAACGACAAGCCAAACCAGAACAGGCGCGCGACGGGTTCTGCGACGAGCGCGAACGGCGCCATGGCAAACGCGAAGGCCGGCCAGTACTTATATTGGTAGTGGCCATCCTCGGCGCGGTACAGGTTCTCACCGTGCAGCGCCCGTTCCGCGGCCTGACGATACACGTCGAAGTCCACCATGTTCTTCTGGATTCGGACGACGTAGATCGTCGCCGCGAATGCAGCGATCAGGATTGGTACAAGGAATGGTCTCAGGCGAGCCACGAATTGACGTTATCGTCGCATACTCTAGGGCGATGAAAGCCATTACCGTAGAACCGAAACGCCCCGGCAGTGCCCGCCTCGAGGACGTCGGCGAGCCGGATTTGCACGACGGGTCGATGCTCGTGGAAGCCATCGCCGTTGGGGTGTGCGGCACTGACGTCGAGATCGTCGAAGGCAAGTACGGTTGGGCCCCGTCGGGAAAGGATCGCCTCGTCCTGGGGCACGAGTCACTCGGACGTGTCGTAGATCCTGGTCCGTCCAAAGGCTTCAAGGCCGGCGATCTCGTCGTCGGCATCGTCCGCAGGCCCGATCCGGTTCCGTGCCCGAATTGCGCGGTCGGCGAGTGGGACATGTGCCGCAACGGGCAGTACACCGAGCGTGGCATCAAGCAAATCGACGGCTTCATGTCGGAGCGCTGGCGCATCGAACCGGAATACGCGCTGCGGGTGGACCGCACACTCGGATTGCTGGGCGTGTTGCTCGAGCCGACCACCGTCGTGACGAAAGCCTGGGAACAAGTCGTGTCGATTGGACAGCGAGCATTTTGGGAGCCACGAACGGTCGTCGTCACGGGTGCGGGCCCGATCGGACTGCTCGCCGCGCTCGTCGCCCGTCAGCACGGCATGGAGGTGCATGTGCTCGACCGCATGACATCCGGGCTCAAGCCCGACCTCGTGCGGGGGCTGGGTGCGACGTACCACACTGGAAGCGTGGCGGACATCGGATTTGAACCAGATGTCATTCTGGAATGCACCGGCGTCGGACAAGTCATCATCGATGCGATGGGCGCGGTGGCGCCCGGTGGCGTCATCTGTCTCACCGGCGTCGGGAGCGGCGGCCGGACCGTCGGTCTGCCTGCGGCCGATGCGGGATCGAAGATGGTGCTGCGCAACACCGTAGTTGTCGGCAGCGTCAATGCCAACAAGCGGCACTGGTACAAGGCCGGCGAGACGCTTGTGCGCGCCGACCACGACTGGCTGGCGCGCCTCATCACCCGCCGCGAGCGGCCAGAGAATTTCAAACACGCCCTCGAGCGGACGCCCGACGATGTGAAGGTGGTGCTCGAATTCGCGCAGGTGTGACGACGGCTACGCGAGGCGCCGCAGCCGCAGGTTGACCAGACAGGCGAACAGCAGCATCGCGCAGATGGTGATGAAGCTGATGCTCATCGCCCACACGAACAGCGTTCGACGCATGGCATCGAAGAATGTGAATCCGAGCCCGAAGAGCGCCAGCGCCGCGATCGCGCGCCACGGCAAAGTCATCTCGCGCCAGCGATCGCCCACGATGAGCACGGCCGGTGTCGCAATCAAAAATACGTAATCCCAGCCTTGCGGCGACAGCATGGGGATAAGCAGCATCAAGGCGCCGAATTCCAGATAGGCCGGTTCTCGCACGGAACGCCGCTTCGCCACGATGAAGGTGGCGACGCCGAGTGCCGCGACGCTGGTGACCGTGGCGAGCCGTGCCGCCGTGGGGCCAACGCCGATCCACTTGGCCCACGTTGTGGCAAACGACACATTCTCCGGAATGAGCAGATTCGGTGCGGTCGTGTCCGTCACCGTCCGGTACCAGCCCAAAATCTGATCGATGTTGCCCTGCCAACCGTACGCCAACGCCGGCAGCAATGAACCGATCACGAGCACGACAGCCGTGGCGGCCAGGCCCGGCAGACCTGCGATGACCCAAGCCCACGGCACGAACAAGAGGGCATACGGTTTGACGAACACGCCCAGCGCCACGAGTACGCCCGCGGACACCCGACCGCCCGCCTCTGCCGCGAGCAGGGCGCCCATGAGCACCACGCCAAACAACACGTTGGTCTGGCCCAACTGCACTTCATGGGCGTACGACTTGCCCATGAACAGCACCGCGATCCACACGAGCGCTTTGACGCTTAGCCGTTTCTCCGGCACGGCTTCGGCCGACCACCGGACAAACAGGCAGAGTAGCCCCCACGCGCCCGCGTACCACACCAATCTCGCGTACGCGTCGGCGGGGAGCGCGAACGGCGCCATCGCGAACGCGAATGGCGGCAGATATTTGTATTGATAGTGCCCGTCCTCGGGCCGGTAGAGATTCTCCGCGCGCATCGCCCGGCCCGCGGCCTCCCGGTACACCTCGAAGTCCACCATCTCCTGGTGGATGCGAGCCACGTAGATCGCCGAGGCGAAGACCGCAATGAACAGCGGTACGGCGAGGTACTTCAGCGACGCGCGCACAGAGCGAACTCTATCGTCCAAGGGTCCAAAGGTCCAAGGGTCCAAGGGGCCCGCTGGGGAAGGCGGATGTTATTCGGATCTGAGGGCGATGATCGGATTGACTGAGGCGGCGCGTCGGGCGGGAATGGCACTCGCCAGCAATCCGGCGGCGGCGAGCACGCCAATGGCGGCCGCGAACGCGCGCGGGTCCGTGACGTCCATCCGGAACAGAAAGGCCTGCGCCGTCGCACTGAGGTACCACGCGGCCACCGTGCCGATGACGAGGCCGCAGCCGAGCAGCACACCGGCCCGCGCGAGAACGGACCGAACCACTGTCCATTTGGGCGCGCCAAGCGCCATGCGTACGCCGATCTCACGCGTCCGCTGCGAGACCAGGTATGCCATCAAGCCGTAAATACCGACCGCGGAGATGACGAGACCGAGCAGGCCGAACAGACCGAGCAGCAGCATGTTGAGCCGCCGTTGCGCCACCCGCCGGCCAATCAATTCCTCCATCGTCCGCACATTGCGGAGCGGGATGTCGGGCAACTCGCCCAGCACCGCGGCCTTGACCGCCGGTAGCGCCACATAGGGATCGGTTGTCGTGCGGACAATGAGTTCAGCGAAAATCGCAGGCCGTTGCGCGATGGGCACGTACGCCTCGGTGCGCGGATCCGTTTCCAGGCTTGACTGATACACGTCGCCCACCACGCCAACGACGGTCCACGTCTTGCTGTTCATGATCGCCGTCTGGCCCAGCGCGTTCTGACCCGGAAACAACGTCTTCGCCGCCGATTCGTTGATGAGCATCGCCGGCGGCGCCTTCGCGTCGTCTGTGCGACTCAAATAACGGCCGGCGCGGAGCGGGATGCCGATCGCCTTGTGGTAATCCGGCGTCACGCCCCGGATGCTGATGCTGCCGGCGCGTCCCTCGAGCGTCCGGCCCGGCACCTTGATCGACGTCGAACTCATGCTGCCACCGAGGGGCATGCCGCCTGAGATCACCGACGCGTAGGTCACGCCAGGCGTCCGCGCGATCTGTTCGACGATGGCCGTGAACGACGCTGAATAATCCGGTAGGGTATTGCCCGTCGAGATGTTGCGGTCGAGCCTCGGCTGGAGACTGGCGGTGAGCACGTGATCGGGGTTGAAGCCCGGGTCGATCTTCATGAGCGAGCGAAAACTGCCGATGAAGAGCGCGGCACCCACCAGCAGTACCACCGACGAGGCGACCTCGACGATGACCAGGGCGTGTCGCAGGTTCTGGCGCGCGGCGCCACCACTGGCGCCCCGCGCCCCGTCCTTGAGCGCCTGCGTCAGATTCGGCCGCGACACTTGCAGTGCGGGGACGATGCCCGCAAGCAGGCCGGTGAGGAGCGCCATGGCGGCCGCCGCGCCCAGAACGCGGAGATCGAGCGCGATCGACGCGACGCGCGGCACGCTGTCCGGCATCGCCGCGCGGAGCACGGCGATGCCCCACCAGGCGACGATCACGGCGAGGGCGGTGCCGATGGTCGAGAGCAGCACGCTCTCGACCATCAGCCCGCGGATCAAGCGCCAGCGCCCGGCGCCCAGCGCGGCGCGGATGCCGACCTCCCGCTCGCGCGCGCTGGCGCGCGCGAGCAGGAGGTTGGCGACGTTCACGCACGCGATCAGCAGCACGATGCTAACGGCGCCGAGCAGCATCAGCATCCATTGCCGCGTCCGCGCGCCGACAAGGAAATCCTGGAGCGGGCGCGCGCCCGCCTTAACATCCTTGTTCCAGATCGGGTACTCCCGGGTGAGCGCGGCTGAAATTTGGTCCAAATTCGCTTGCGCCTGTTCGAGTGTGACGCCGGGCTTCAGGCGCGCGATCGCCTGCAGGTAATAGCTGAAGTTGTTGGGGTCGCGGATTCGTTCGTCTGCGGGCACGACATACGGAACGTAGAGATCCGTCGCGCGCGCGGCGCCGATTGGATACTGGAACTCCGGCGGCATCACGCCGACGACCTCGTACGCGCCGCCCTCAAGCGGAATCGTCTTGCCGACGATGTTCGGGTCAGCGCCGAAGCGCCGCCGCCACAGGCTGTCGCTCAGCACGGCCACCCGATCGCGACCCTCGGTCTCGTTGTCCACGACAAAGGCCCGGCCGAGGACCGGTTGCTGACGCAGAACATTGAAGAAGCCTGCGGTCACCCGCTGCGACCGGATCTCTTCGGGATCCGCGCCGGCCTCCCGCAGCGTGAACGCGGCGCCCGTGACGGCGGCCATCGACTCGAACACCTGCTGTTGCGCCGCCCAGTCGACGTAATTCTGGGGCGCGGACGAACTCAGCGCGGCCGGATCGTCGTTCGCCCCGGCCCTCGGCGCGTCGGGCCGCGGGACCGTGCGCTGACCGACCGCCACCAGCCGGTCATATTCATCAAACGGCAACCCGCGCAGCACGACCGCATCGACGACAGAAAACACGGCCGTCGTCGCGCCGATGCCCAACGTCAGCACCAGCAATGCCACCACCGTGAACGTCGGTGTCGATCGCAAGGACCGGAAAGAGGCTCTGAGGTCGTCAAGCATCGTGTTCACATTGACGTCGCCGCCACGAGAACGGTTGGGTTGGCCTCGTTATCCGGCAGGATACGTCATTCCACCTCGGTCCAGATCTTTTCACGGTGCGTCTCTTTCAAGAGAAAGGACCCGACGACGAACGTGATCGCCGCAACGCCGATGGGGTAGTAGAGGCCCGCGTAGATGTTGCCGGTGCGGCCGATCACCGACAGGCCGATGAGCGGCAACAGGCCGCCGAAGACGCCGTTGCCGATGTGGTACGGCAGCGACATCGCGGTGTAGCGGATCCGCGCAGGGAACGCTTCGACCAGATACGCGGCGATGGGCCCGTACACCATCGTGACGAGCACCACCTGCAGGAAGACGAGTCCGACCAGCATCCACGCCGACCGGTTCGTCGCCAGTTCGCCGACTCCCCGATACGTCAGTACTTCCGGCGCCGGCGTGAGCACCCCTCCCACCATCGCTTGCGGCGTCAGGCTGATCGCGCCCGTCACCGGGTTGCGCTGTGAGATTGCCGTGACCACGCCCGATCCCGCCGCGCGTTGCATCGCGTGATAGATGGGGAGATAGGACACGACTGCGAGCAGACATCCGGCCATCATCAGGCGCTTGCGGCCGACGCGATCCGACAGCGCGCCCATCACCACGAACAACGGCATGCCGAGCAGCAGCGCCGTGGCGATGATGTAGTTCGCGGACGTCGGGTGAACTTTGAGAATGGTCTGCAAGTAGAACAGCGCGTAGAACTGACCCGTGTACCAGATGACACCCTGGCCTGCGGTCGCGCCGAACAGCGAAATCAACACGCGCTTGAGATTGACCCACTCGGTGAACGCTTCCTTCAGCGGTCGCGCCGACGTCAGGCCTGCCGATTTGATGTGCTCGAAGATCGGCGACTCCTTCATGCGCAGCCGGATATAGAGCGAGATGCCGACGAGCCCGATGGAAATGAGAAAGGGCAGGCGCCAGCCCCATGACTTGAAGTCCGCCGGCGTCATGACGTTCTGCACGGCGAGGATGACGGCGAGCGAGCAGAACAAGCCCAGCGTCGCCGTGATCTGGATGAAGCTGGTATAGAACCCGCGGCGGCCATCGGGCACGTGCTCAGCCACGTAGACTGCCGCGCCGCCGTACTCACCGCCGAGGGCGAGTCCCTGCACGATGCGAATCAGGAGCAACGCGATCGGCGCCGCCATGCCAATCGTCGCGTAGGTCGGCAGGATGCCCACGAGCGCCGTCGCGCCGCCCATCAGCACGAGCGTCACCAGAAACGCGTACTTGCGCCCGACCAGATCGCCGATGCGGCCGAAAATCAACGCCCCGAATGGCCGAACGATAAAACCCACGGCGAACGTCGACAGGTACGCGATGAGCGCCAGGCCATCGTTGCCGCTCGGGTAGAACAGCGGCGAGATGACCGTGGCGAGGCTGCCGAAGATGTAGAAGTCGTACCACTCGATCATCGTGCCGACCGAGGACGCGAGAATCACGCGCCAGATCGCCGTGGAGCCAGGCCGAGCATGAGTAGTTCGTGACATGGATGTGAAGCGCGGGCATCATACCAAGTGGCTGCATGCTACGATTCCTCGACAACAACCTTGATCTGGGGGCTTCGCCCCCAAAGACCCCCGGGAGCCCCGCATGAAACGAGATCGCGCGATGACCATCCACTTCATGGACGGGACCCACGTCTCGTTCGATTTCCCCGCGCAGGAAGCCAATGCGTTCGGGAGCGCGCTGCTCCTTGAGGAACTGCTGAAGAGCCCGCATCTGCTCGTGGAGGCGGACGGCGCGCTGCTGATTTATCCGGTCGCCAACATCAAGTTCATTCAGTTCACCAACCTCTCTGGGTCGGGCGAGCCGATCGTCCCCAAAGGTCTCATCCGGGGAGCTCGCGTCGTCGGATAAGCCGCGTTCCCCGGGCGGCGCGTGGATAGATAGATCGATGCGCACAATCTGGAATGCGCTCGCGCGATTCTGGCAGGCTGAACAGAGCCTGTCGATCTTGCTTTTCGTCCTCGTGGTATCGGAGTTCGTCGAACCGGTGATAGCGCCGGAGCGAGGCGCGCACGATCCGGTGACCGGAGTTTTTCTTTCATTTGTGCTGATCGCCGGCGCGGCGGGCGTCTGGCGTTACGCGCGTCCGGGCGTTCGCATCGTCGCCCTTGCCGGTTGCGCGAGTGCGTTTATGGTCTGGTGGGCGGCGTGGCTTAACCCCGCCGGCGTCCTGGCCGTGTGGCGGCCCGCGAGTACTGCGGTAGGGCTTGTTGTGCTGGCGCTGGTGGTGGTGTCGTCGGTCCTGCGTGCCGGTACTGTGACTCGGCACCAGATCGAGGGTGCGATCGCCGCGTTTCTGTTGCTCGGGCTCGCGTGGGCGAGTGCCTATGAACACGTCGCGCTGCGCGATCCGCTGGCGTTCCGCGGACTGGGTACGGCCGACGCCATGGAGTGGACGTACTACAGCTTCGTGACGTTGACCACCGTGGGTTATGGAGACATCACGCCCGTGTCGCCCGCGGCGCGATCGCTGGCGATCACGGAGTCCATCACCGGCCTGATGTACGTGGCCATTCTGATCTCGCGCCTCGTCGCGTTGTCCCTGCATTCGCGGGAATCGACCGCGTCATGAATCGGATCGGGGTAGTCATCGGCGCCATCCTGATCGCGGTCTGGCCGCAGCAGGCCCAGTTCCGCACCCGATCGGACATCGTCGAGGTCTACACGACGGTCACCGGCAAAGACGGCGCGAAGGTGACCGACCTTCGGGGTGACGAGTTCGAACTCCTCGAGGATGGGAAGCCCCGCGAGATCTCGGTGTTTTCGGCGCTCGTGCAACCGCTCTCGGTGGCCATCATTCTCGATCACAGCGGCAGCACGACCAGCGAGTTCTCACAGGTCTTGCAGGCCGCCGGTGTGTTCATCGGCCGCCTGTTCAAGGAGGATCGCGCACGCATCGATACGTTGGGGTGGGATTGCGCCCCGTTCACCGGCGAGCGCGCGAAGTTGATCGACGCGCTACAGCAGCCGATGCCGAGCGATCCCGGTTCGCCGATCTGGTCGGCGACTGATCGGGCGATGACCGCGCTCGTGCCGGAGTCCGGCCGCCGCGTCATTCTGTTGTTGTCGGACGGCATCGACAATCAGCGGGACATGGTGGACGCGGCCGTGCGATCTACGAAGTCGGCTGCGCCGCCACCGGGAGGGTCGGCGCCGCCACGCGGACGAGGATCGGCGGCGCCAGACAAACCGCCGGCGCACAACTGCGTCCGTGCCGACACGTCACGGCTGGTGATCCTGCCGGACGTGATCGATCGCGCTGAACGTGAGAGCGTCATGGTGTACGCGGTGGCGGTGCCGTCGCGCGATCCGGGCGGCGGCGTGGCGATGGGCGGGGCGTCGTCAATCGGCGCGTCGGGTCCGCCGCTGACGGGGCCGCCACTCATGGAGCGCGATCCGCACGCCGACCTGAACAAGCTAGCGAAGCGATCGGGCGGGTCTGTGCAGCAGTTGAGCAACTACGAGCAACTCACTGCCGCATTCAAGGTGATCGCCGATGAATTGCATCTGCAATATCTGATCGGCTTCGTGCCCTCGAAATTCGACGGCAAGCGGCACGACATCGCGGTTCGGGTGAAGCGTCCCGGTGTGACCGTTCGCGCCCGCGAGACCTACATCGGCCAGGCGCGCTGACAACCCCGCGTGGGCACTTCTCACGCTTCCCGAATCACCACTAGCGGATCCACTCTCGTGGCGCGCCACGCTGGAATCAGGCATGCCACGAATGCGATCGCCACCATGACGGCGGAGACAACGGCGAGCGTGGGCAGGTCGGTGGGGTTCACGCCGAAAAGCAGCGTGGACATGACGCGCGTGGCAGCGATCGACCCGGCGAGGCCGACAAGCAGGCCAATGATGGCAAGCGTGAGGCCACGTGTGAGGACGAGACGGAGAATGCCGCTGCGATCGGCACCCAACGCCATACGAATGCCGATTTCCTGCGTCCGGAGCGAAACCAGATAGGACAGGATGCCGTAGGTGCCGACCGCGGCCAGCGCGAGCGCCACGCCTGCGAAGATCGTAAGCAGGAGCATCAGGAAACGGGGCCGTTCAATCGCTGCACCGAAGGCGTCATCCATCGACTGCATCCGGACGAGCGGCAGCGCGGGATCGAGGCTCTGCACCGCCTGCCTGAACCCGGCCGCGAGCGACTCCAGCGGCAGCGTCGATCGGATCACGAAGTTCATGTTCCGCTGGGCGAAGCCTGCGAGCCTCGGGGCCTGGTCGGCGAGCAGGTACAGTTCGGTCCCGACGGGCTCGGCCACGCCGGCCTGCTTCACGTCTTTCAGGACGCCGACGATCGTAAACATCAGAGGGTTCGGGCCGAGTCCGGGCGCCAGCCGCGCGCCAATAGGATCGCGGTCCGGGAAGAAGCGGCGCACGGCTGCCTCATTAATCAACACGACGGGAGGCCCCTCGACATCCGTGAGTTCGAAGGCACGACCCTTGACGACAGGAATCCCCATCGTGTCGGTGTAGCCGAGCGTGACCGTCTGGTAAAAATCGACGTTTTCCGCGGGCTGCGAGCCCGGTGGCCGGTTATTGGGGATGTGCTCGAAGTCGGTGTCGTTCGCATTCACATTGCGGCGCGGCGGAAGACCGGACATCGCCGCCACGCTCTGGACGCCGCCGAGGCCCTGCAGCCGCGTTGTCAGATCACGGTAGAACGGCATGACGCGCTCGGTCGGATACGTCGCCGCCGGCAGCACCAGACCAAATGTCGTCAGACCCGATCGATCGAACCCGGGATCCACGCGCGTCAGATTCATGAAACTGCGGATCAAAAGACCTGCTCCCACGACGAGCGTCACGGCGAGCGCGACTTCTGCGATCACCAGCATCGAACGGACCCAGACGCGGCCGGCGCCGGCCGTGGTTCGCGTGCTGGTTTCGCTGATGCCGGCCGCGTGCCGCGTCGATCGCAGATGCACCAGGGGCACCAGCGCGAAGATCAGACCTGTCGCGATCGAGATCACGAGCGTGACGGCGAGGACCGGAAGGTCGATCCCGATCTCGGCGCTGCGCGGAATGGCGGTCGGACTCACGGAGACGAGTGCGCGCACGCCGAGATACGCCAGGGCCGTACCGAGCGCCGCGGCCGGCACCGTGAGGACGAGACCCTCCGCGAGAAGCTGCCGGAACAAATGGCCGCGCGAGGCGCCGAGGGCCGTGCGCACGGCGTATTCCCGGTGGCGCGCATCCGCGCGCGCGATGAGCAAATTCGCCAGATTCGCGCACGCGATGAGCAACACGAACACCACGGCGGCCTGCAGGACAATCAACGCCTGACGGATGTCGCCCACCATGTCATCCCGGAGCGGATCGAGGCGGAGTTTGTGATTCGGTGCCGATGGAATGTGTCCCGTGGGGGCGATCGTGCGCCACTGACCGAGCAGGCGATCCCGGTCAGTCAGCGCCTGCTCCCGCGTCGTGCCATCTTTGAGTCTCCCGACCAGGTACAGGAAGTGGCTGCCGCGCCCTTGTTGAAGGTTCGGATTGATGGCCAGCGGCCGCCAGATTTCAATGCGCGCGTCGTGGATGTCGTAGCCCGCGGGCATGATGCCGACGACCTGTTCGGACCGTCCGTTGACCTGAATCATCCGCCCGACCATGGATTCATCACGGCCGTAGGCGTGTTGCCAGAGCTCGTAAGACAGGATGGCGACCGGCGGCGCGTTCGGCGCGGAGTCCCCAGCGGCGAACCACCGGCCGCGATGTGGCGTCACGCCGAGCGTGGGCATGAATTCCGGCGAGACCGAGGCCGCCACTGGTCGGCCGGGTGGCGTCGTGTCCAGATTGACCGCCCCCACCGTATAGGCGCCAACCGATTGGAACGCTTGGTTGTGATCGCGGAACTCGACGAACTCCGGCAGCGAAATCCAGAACTGATTGAAGCCCAGTCCGGGGAACTGGCTGGTGATGTATTCGAGCCGCTCGGGCTGCGGATAGGGCAGCGGGCGGAGCAGGACACCGTTAATGACACTGAACACGGCCGTGTTGGCGCCGATGCCGAGCGCCAGCGTCAGCAGGGTGACGGCGGCGAATGCAGGCTGCCGCCGCAGGGCACGGAGGGCGTACGTGACGTGTTTCATGCGGAATTAGACGGGTCCGAAGCGGTGAAGGTTGACTGCGCGCGGTGGTATCGTACGCCGCATGAAGCGCCTTCTTATCGCGGCCGCAACCCTTGCCGTCATCACCGGATTTCAGTCCACGCCGCCTGAGCTGGCGCGCTGGCAGCAGCGGGCCCAGAACGTCACCATCGTCCGGGATGACTGGGGCATTGCGCACGTCCACGGGAAGACTGATGCGGACACGGTCTTCGGCGCCGAGTATGCGCAGGCCGAGGACGACTTCAATCGCATCGAAACGAATTACCTCAACGCGATGGGCCGGCTTGCCGAAGCGGAAGGGGAGGGACGCATCTACCAGGACCTGCGGATGAAGCTGTTCATCGATCCCGAGGTACTGAAGAAGGAGTACGCGTCGGCGCCGGCCTCGCTGAAAGCGCTCATGGATGCGTTCGCCGACGGGCTCAACTTCTATTTGTATACGCATCCCAACGTCAAGCCGCGCGTCATTACGCACTTTGAGCCGTGGATGGCGCTGAGCTTCACCGAAGGCAGCATCGGCGGCGACGTCGAGAAGGTCAATCTGACGCAGCTGCAGGCGTTGTACGGCAAGGCAGGCGCCGCCGAACCGCGCATCGTCGAAGATCCGCGTCCCGTAGAGCCGGGCGGATCGAACGGGATGGCCGTGGCGCCGGCGAATACGACGGCGAAGCATGCGTTGCTGCTCATCAATCCGCACACCTCGTTCTACTTCCGATCCGAATTGCAGATGACGAGTGAGGAGGGCTTGAACGCATATGGCGCCTCCACCTGGGGCCAGTTCTTCATTTATCAGGGGTTCAACGAGCGCGTGGGCTGGATGCACACGTCGAGCGCGGTCGACGCGACGGATGAATTCCTGGAAACGGTGGAGAAACGCGGCGACCACTACATCTACAAGCACGGCGCCCAGGAATTGCCGGTCCAGGAATCGACCATTGTCGTGCCGTACAAGACGCCGAGCGGCATGGCGTCGCGCACGTTCACGACCTATCGCACGCCGCACGGCCCCATCGTGCGCACGGATGGGGCGGGCAAATGGGTTGCGTTTGCGTTGATGAACGAGCCGGTCAAGGCGCTCACCCAGTCGTACGGCCGCACCAAGGCCATCGACTACCAGTCGTTTCGCCAGTTCTTCGAGCTTCACACCAATTCGTCGAACAACACGATCTTCGCCAGCGCGCAGGGTGACATCGCCTATCTGCACGGTAACTACATTCCCAAGCGCGACACCGCGTTCGACTGGACGCGCCCGGTCGATGGCAGCAATCCTGCCACGGACTACAAAGGCCTGTTGTCGTTCGATGACACGCCCAATCTGCTCAATCCCGCGAGCGGCTGGATCTACAACTCGAACGACTCGCCCTGGCAAGCGGCCGGACCGAGCAGCCGGAAGCAAGCCGACTTTCCGAAGTACGTCGACAGTGGCACGGAATCGGCGCGCGGTCACCACGCCGTGCGCGTGCTGCAGAATCGGAAGGACTTCACGCTCGATGGACTCCTGGCGGCCGCCTACGACAGCTACCTGACGTGGTTCGAGAAACCGATCCCCGCGCTCGTCAAGGCGTGGGACGCAGCGCCGGCCGGCGATCCGCTCAAGGCGAAGACCGCTGATCAGGTGGCCGTGCTGCGCAAATGGGATCTGCGATTTGCGGCCGATTCCGTCGCGACGTCACTGGCGATTTACTGGGGCACCGACGTGCAACGCGGCGGCGGTCGCGGCCGCGGTGGTGCCGTCGAAAGCGCGCCGCCCGACCAAATGCTGCAGGCGTTGGTGTCCGCGTCCGACCGGCTCACCGCCGACTTTGGTTCGTGGCGCACGCCATGGGGCGACATCAATCGCTTCCAGCGCCTCAACGACGACATCGTCGCCACCTTCGACGACAGCAAGCCCAGCATCCCGGTGATGTTCCCGGCCGCCACGTGGGGATCGCTCGCGTCGTACAGCGCCCGCGCCTATCCCAACACGAAGAAGTGGTACGGCACGAGCGGCAATAGCTTCGTGGCGGTGGTCGAGTTCGGGCCGACGGTGCGCGCCCGGGCGGTGACCGCCGGCGGCGAAAGCGGCGACGTGGCGTCGAAACACTTCAATGATCAGGCGACGCGCTATGCGACGGGCAACCTGCGCGAGGTGTATTTCTATCCAGCGCAGCTGAAGGGGCACACCGAACGCGAATATCATCCCGGGAAGTAAGTTTGGAGCCCGGGGGTTGGAGCCCGGGAGCTTTAGCCCCCGGGACGATGAGGACGCCCATGTGCAAGACCATCAAACAAAGAGTGAAGTTCAAGGCCGCGCCGGCCACCGTCTACGAACTCCTGGCCGATTCGAAGAAACACAGCCTCGTCACCGGCAAGAAGGCCAGCATCAGCCGGAAGATCGGTGGAACATTTTCGGCGGGCGTCAATCGATCCTCGGGCGTCAATGTGGATCTCGTGCCGGGCAAACGCATCGTGCAGGCGTGGCGTGACGCCCGTTTTCCGGAAGGCATCTTCTCGATGGCGGCGATCACCCTGGCCGCGACCAGCGATGGCGGCACCGAACTGGTGCTGACGCATCGCGGCGTACCGAAGGCGCTCATTCCGGACACCGAACAGACGTGGCGCGATCAGTACTGGGCGAAGATGAGGGCCTACCTTGATCGAAAGGACTAATGTCCATGCTTGGATTTCAGCAGCCTGAGGCCACGTCGCTCCTCGGTAAGCCCCTGTTTGCGCCAGCCATTCCCGACGCCGACCGTGCGCGAATGGAAGCCGAACGGGCCGACGCGTTCGAGAAGGCGAGGGTGGAGCCGAGCGCGGAGGCGATCATCTGGCTCGGCCGGCGTACGGCGTATCTCGGGCGGTTCCGTGAGGCTATTCAGGTGTACGCCGGCGGGTTGCGTCTGTATCCGGATGATCCGCGCTTTTACAGGCATCGCGGGCATCGCTACATCTCGGTGCGTGAGTTCGATCGTGCGATCGCGGACCTCGAGCGGGCTGCGGCCCTCATCAAAGGTAAACCCGACGAGGTGGAACCGGATGGCCAACCGAACGCGCGCAATGTGCCGATCGGCACGCTCCACACGAACATCTGGTATCACCTGGCGCTTGCGCGGTACCTCAAGGCCGATTACGTCCGCGCGATCGACGACTGGGTCCGTGCCCGCGACGCAGGCCGGAACGCGGACAATCTGGTGTCGTCCACTCACTGGCTGTACACGACGTTCATTCGCGCCGGCCGGAAGAACGACGCGACGGCGGCGCTGGCCGGTATTACGCCCTCACTCGAGGTGATCGAAAACGGCAGCTACCATTCGCTCACGCTGCTCTACAAGGGCCTCCGCACCGAAACCGAGGTGTTGAACGGCGCCGGCACGGGCGCGGCAGCCACAGCCGTACGCTACGGCGTGAGTGCCTGGTATCTCGCGAACGGCCGGCGCGAAGACGCCATCAAGATGTGGGAACGGATTCTGGCGGGACCCGACTGGCCATCCTTCGGCCACATCGGGGCGGAAACGGATACCGCCCGCCTCGGTAAGTAAGGCGTGAGGCCTGCCTGCCTGTTCACAATGAAACAGACACCCTAAGCCACGGCGTCTACGATCGCGTCATGATGCTCCCTAAGAGAACGATGACCGGGACGACGCGATTGTCCGCGCTCGCGGTCGCCTGCGCCGTGGCCGTGGCTCTGTTCGGGGGCGGCGTCAGCGGCCAGGGACAGTCTCAGGGCAAGGGTAAGAAGAGCCAGGGGTCCGCGAGCACGAGCTCGGCGTCGGTCACGGTCGTGTTCCGGGACAGCGATCGCGTGACGTTCCGCGACTACTTCGTCACGCACAAGATCGCGCCGCAAGCGCTGCCGCCGGGCATTGCCAAGAACGTCGCGCGCGGCAAGCCGCTGCCTCCGGGGATCGCGAAGCGCGCGCTGCCGGCCGACTTGCTGGTCATTGGCCCGAGGGTCGAAAAAGACGTCTCGTTCGCGATCGTCGGCGAGCTCGTCGTCGCGCTCAAGGGCGGGGTCGTCATTGATGTGATGGCCGGCGTTTTCAAGTAGATCGCGCGCGCTGCCGATTGTCGGCAGTCCGCTGCCCACCGGCGTCGCGATGCGCGTGGAATTCTTTCGAGTGACGTGGCATCGTTTCTGCAATCCTTTCGTCCAACCGAGGGGCCGACCAATGACACAAAGACGACAGGGACGCATGTCCACGATCATTCGCTGGGAATTCTCCCGCGGTCACGAACGCGTCAGTTGTCAGGTCGACTCCAAAGCGGAACACGGAGCGGGGGCGGCATTCGACGTCGCACTGAGGTTAGGTCCGTCAAGTCGTCTCGTCAATGAGGCAAGTGAAACGTTCGACTCGGTAGCGCCCGCGCTTCGCAAGCATGCGATGCTCGCGTCATCGCTCCGCGACACCGGCTGGCGACTGGTCGCCTACACCCGGTGATTGCCTGATCGCCTGGATGACGGGTCACCAGGCCGGGGCGCCCGTAGTCGGCCGGTCAACGGACTACGCCTCACCCTGTTTGGGCAATCCATAGCCCAACAGTGGCAACCTGTGTCTCAGTCCCGCCCCGGAACACGCCATCGACGCGCCCACCTCCGCACTTTCCACTGGAACAGCTCTTGAATCATTGACGCGCCCGACATAGGCCAGGTCATTTGGTGATTCATGAAAGATGTTTCGACGACTGACGCCCCACCCCTTTCGGCTATCCCGCCGCCGTCCATCTTCGACCACGAACAGTTCTCGCGGCAATTGCTGGCCGCGATGGTCGAGTTTCGGGACGGCAATTTCGACGTCCGGATGCCGCATGACCTGACCGGGGTGCCCGGCAAGCTCGCCGACGTCTTCAACGACGTCGTCGCTGTGAGCGGCCGGAGAGCCACGGAAGTGACCCGGGTGTGCCGCGTGGTCGGCAAGGAAGGCAAGCTGAAAGAACGGATGCGGCTGCCTGGCGCGCAAGGTGCCCGCGGCGACGAAGTCACGGCGATTAATACCCTGATTGACGACCTGGTGTGGCCGACGACCGAAGTGACCCGAGCGGTCGGCGCCGTGGCGAAGGGCGACCTCAGTCAGGCGATTGGCCTTGAGATCGATGGCCGTCCGCTCGAAGGCGAGTTCCTGCGATCCGCCAAGCTCGTGAACAAAATGATCGACCAGCTGTCGGTGTTCACGTCTGAAGTGACCCGCGTCGCGCGCGAAGTCGGCACGGAAGGCAAGCTGGGTGGGCAGGCGCAGGTGCGCGGCGTGTCGGGCGTGTGGAAGGAGTTGACCGAGTCCGTCAACCAGATGGCCGGCAACCTGACCGCGCAGGTGCGCAGCATTGCCGACGTCACGATCGCGGTCGCCAACGGCGACCTCTCCAGAAAAGTCACGGTCGATGTGCGTGGCGAAATCCTGCAGCTGAAGGAAGCCATCAACACGATGGTGGACCAGTTGCGGTCGTTCGCCGCCGAGGTGACGCGCGTCGCGCGCGAGGTCGGTACCGACGGCCGGCTTGGTGGCCAGGCGGTCGTCCCCGGCGTCGCCGGCACGTGGAAAGACCTGACGGACTCCGTCAATGCGATGGCGTCGAACCTGACCGCTCAGGTGCGCAACATCGCCGGCGTGACCACGGCCGTGGCGCGTGGCGACTTGTCGCGCAAGATCACCGTCGACGTCAAAGGCGAGATTCTCGAGCTGAAGAACACCATCAACACGATGGTGGATCAGCTGAACGGCTTCGCCTCGGAAGTCAGTCGCGTGGCGCGCGAAGTCGGCACGGAAGGCAAGCTGGGCGGACAGGCCGCGGTGCCGGGCGTCGCCGGCACCTGGAAGGATCTCACCGACAACGTCAACTCGATGGGCACCAACCTGACCGCGCAGGTGCGGAACATCGCGGAAGTCACCACGGCCGTCGCGCGCGGCGACTTGTCGCGCAAGATCACGGTCGACGTCAAGGGCGAAATTCTCGAACTCAAAGACACCATCAACACGATGGTCGATCAGCTGAACGGCTTCGCGTCGGAAGTGACGCGCGTCGCGCGCGAAGTCGGCACCGAAGGCAAACTCGGCGGTCAGGCCACGGTGCCTGGCGTGGCCGGCACCTGGAAGAATCTGACGGACTCGGTCAACTCGATGGCGTCGAACCTGACGGGCCAGGTGCGGAACATCGCGGACGTCGCGACCGCCATCGCCAACGGCGATTTGTCGCGCAAGATCACGGTTGACGTTAAAGGCGAAATCCTCGAGCTCAAGAACACCATCAACACGATGGTGGACCAGTTGAACGGCTTCGCGTCGGAAGTCAGTCGCGTCGCGCGCGAGGTCGGCACGGACGGCAAGCTGGGCGGTCAGGCCGCGGTGCCTGGTGTCGCGGGCACGTGGAAGGACCTCACCGACAACGTCAACTCGATGGCGTCGAACCTCACCGGCCAGGTGCGCAACATCGCCGAAGTGACGATTGCCGTCGCCAACGGCGATCTGTCGCGCAAGATCACGGTCGACGTCAAAGGCGAGATCCTCGAGCTCAAGAACACCATCAATACGATGGTCGATCAGCTGAACGCCTTCGCGTCGGAAGTCACGCGCGTCGCGCGCGAAGTCGGCACGGAAGGGAAGCTCGGCGGCCAGGCCGACGTCGGCGGCGTCGCCGGCACGTGGAAGAACCTGACCGACAACGTCAACTCGATGGCGTCGAACCTCACGGGTCAGGTACGAAACATCGCCGAAGTGGCGACGGCCGTCGCGCGTGGCGACCTGTCGCGCAAGATTACGGTCGACGTCAAGGGCGAGATCCTCGAGCTCAAGAACACCGTCAACACGATGGTCGATCAGCTCAATGGGTTCGCGTCGGAAGTCAGCCGTGTCGCACGCGAAGTCGGCACGGACGGCAAGCTGGGCGGTCAGGCGGCGGTGCCGGGCGTGGCCGGCACGTGGAAGGACCTCACCGACAACGTCAACACGATGGCGTCCAAGCTGACCGGTCAGGTGCGCAAAATCGCGGCCGTGACCAGAGCTGTGGCACGCGGCGACCTGTCGCGCAAGATCACGGTCGACGTCAAAGGCGAAATCCTCGAGCTCAAGAACACCATCAACACGATGGTTGACCAGCTGAACGCGTTCGCATCGGAAGTCACGCGCGTCGCGCGTGAGGTCGGCACGGAAGGCAAGCTGGGCGGCCAGGCCGTCGTGCCGGGCGTCGCCGGCACCTGGAAGGACCTGACCGACAACGTCAACCAGATGGCCGGCAATCTGACCGGCCAGGTCCGGAATATCGCGGATGTGACCATCGCGGTGGCCGCCGGCGACCTCTCGAAGAAAATCACGGTCGACGTCCGCGGCGAAATCCTGCAGCTCAAGGAAACCATCAACACGATGGTCGAGCAGTTGCGCTCGTTCGCGGCTGAAGTCACGCGCGTGGCGCGCGAAGTCGGCACCGAAGGCAAGCTCGGCGGCCAGGCCGAAGTGCCCGGCGTGGCCGGCACGTGGAAGGATCTCACCGACAACGTCAACTGGATGGCGTCGAACCTCACGGGCCAGGTGCGCAACATCGCGGACGTGGCGACCGCCATCGCGCGCGGCGACCTGTCCCGCAAGATCACGGTCGACGTCAAAGGCGAGATTCTCGAGCTCAAGAACACCATCAACACGATGGTCGACCAGTTGAACGCCTTCGCGTCGGAAGTCAGCCGCGTGGCTCGAGAAGTCGGCACGGATGGCAAACTGGGCGGTCAGGCCGCGGTGCCCGGTGTCGCCGGCACCTGGAAGGACCTCACAGACAACGTCAACGTCATGGCCGCCAACCTGACCGACCAGGTCCGGGGCATCGTCAAGGTCGTCACCGCGGTCGCGACCGGGAATCTCCGCCAGAAGCTGACCGTCGAAGCCAAGGGCGAAGTCGCCGCGCTGGCCGAAACGATTAACAACATGACCGACACGCTGCTGACCTTCGCCGAACAGGTCACCAACGTCGCCCGCGAAGTCGGCGTTGACGGCCGCCTCGGTGGACAGGCGAATGTGCCCGGTACCGCCGGCACGTGGAAAGACCTCACCGGCAACGTCAACCTGCTTGCGGCCAACCTCACCAATCAGGTCCGCGCGATCGCTGAAGTCGCGACCGCCGTGACCAAAGGCGACCTGACGCGCTCCATTCAGGTCGAAGCCCGAGGCGAGGTCGCCGACCTCAAAGACAACCTCAATACGATGATCGACAATCTCCGGGCGACGACGGAGCGAAACCAGGAACAGGACTGGCTGAAAACGAACCTCGCCCGGTTCACCGGCATGCTGCAGGGACAACGCGATCTCGTGACCGTCGGCCGGATGCTGCTCTCCGAGCTGGCGCCGCTCGTGAATGCCCAGCACGGCACGGTCTATCAGATGGAATCATCCGGCGAGAAGCCGGGCCTGTGGCTGCTCGCCAGTTACGCACGCGGCAGTAAGCAGCCAGATCGCATCGCGTTGGGCCAAGGCCTCGTCGGACAATGCGCGCTCGAGAAGCAACGGATTCTTCTGGACCGCGTCCCCAAGAGCTATACCAAGATCCAGTCGAGTCTGGGCGCCGCCACGCCGGCGAATGTCGTCGTGCTGCCCGTGCTGTTCGAGGACGGCACCCGCGCGGTTATCGAACTGGCCTCGCTCGATCCGTTCACCAAAACGCACCTGACGTTCCTCGAACAGTTAACCCAGTCGATCGGCGTCGTCCTCAACACCATCGAAGCGACGATGCGGACGGAAAACCTGCTGCAGCAGTCGCAGCAGCTCACGACCGAGTTGCAGACACGGCAAGCCGAGCTGCAGCAGACCAACGAGGAGCTGGCGTCCAAGGCCAAGCAGCTCGCCGAGCAGAACGTCGAAGTCGAGCGCAAGAACATGGAAGTCGAGCAGGCGCGGCGCACGATCGAGGAGAAGGCGACCGAACTGGCGCTGACGTCGAAGTACAAGTCCGAGTTCCTGGCGAATATGTCCCACGAGTTGCGGACACCGCTCAATTCCATCCTGATTCTCGGTCAGCAGCTGGCCGACAATGCGGCGGGCAATCTGTCGCCGAAGCAGGTGGAGTTCGCCGGCAACATCCACTCGGCCGGCACCGACTTGCTGACGCTGATCAATGACATTCTCGACCTCAGCAAGATCGAGTCGGGGACCGTGACGGTTGAAGCCGAGGACATTCCGTTCTCGTCGCTGCGCAACAGCATCGACCGCACCTTCCACCATGTGGCCGAGTCCAAGTCGCTGGCCTTCCGCGTGGACTTCGACGCGGCCCTGCCGCGATCTATCACCACGGATTCCAAGCGGTTGCAGCAGATCCTCAAGAACCTGCTGTCGAACGCCTTCAAATTCACCGCGCAGGGCCATGTGGCGATGACGGTTCGTCGGGTGACCGAGGGCTGGTCCGCGGATCATCCGTCGCTGGGCGGCGCGACGCAGGCGGTGGCGTTTGCGGTCTCAGACACCGGCATCGGCATTCCGCCGGAAAAGCGGAAACTGATTTTCGAAGCGTTCCATCAGGCCGACGCCGGCACGAGCCGCAAATACGGCGGCACCGGACTCGGACTGGCGATCAGCCGCGAACTCGCCACGCTGCTCGGTGGTGAAATCCGGCTGACGAGCGTCGTCGGGCAGGGCAGCACGTTCACCCTGTATCTGCCCCTGACGTATTCAGGCGCCGCACGGACCACGTTGCCGGCCGTGCGCGCGATCGCGACTGGAACGTCGACGGCGCGGCCGGTGCTCTCGGTGGCGAGAACGGACGACCCGATCGTCGACGACCGGGACACCATCGTGCCTGGCGACAAGACCCTGCTCATCGTGGACGATGACTCGCACTACGCCAGAATTCTGCTCGGCCTGGCGCGCGACAAGGGTTTCAAGGGCATCATCGCGACGCGCGGCCAGGCCGCAATCGCGCTGGCCAAGGAATTCCTGCCGTCGGCAATCACGCTGGATGTGTTCCTGCCGGACATGCTCGGTTGGACCGTCCTCAACAGCCTTAAGCTCGATCCCGAGACTCGGCACATTCCGGTCCAGATGTTGTCCGTGGAGGAGGAGCGGCAGCACGGGCTCTCCCGCGGTGCGTTCAATTACCTCATCAAGCCGGCGACGACCGGTGAGCTCGAACACGCGTTTGACCGGCTCAACGACTACGCCGTGCCCAAAACGCGGAGGCTCCTGGTCGTGGAAGACAGCGACCGCGAACGACAGAGCATCATCGACCTCCTGGGCCACGACGACATCGAGATTGTCGGCGTGGGGACAGGCACTGAGGCCATGACGGCGTTGATGTCCCAGTCGTTCGATTGCTGCGTGGTCGACCTTCGCCTGCCGGACATGACGGGCTTCGACCTCCTCGACCTGATGCAGACCGAACCGTCGATCGGACAGATTCCCGTGGTGGTGTTTACCGGAAAGGATCTGTCTCCGGACGAAGAAGAGCGGCTTCGAAAAGTTGCGAAGAGCGTCGTGCTGAAGGACGTCCGATCGCCCGAACGGCTGTTCGACGAAACGGCGCTCTTTCTGCACCGGGTCGTGTCGGCGCTGCCGGAATCGAAACGCCAGATGCTCGAGCGCCTGCATGGATCGGACGACGTGCTGCGCGATCGCAAGGTGCTGGTCGTCGACGATGACGCCCGCAACATTTTCGCGCTGACGAGCCTGCTGGAAAACCACGGTATGGAGGTGACCAGTGCGACGAATGGCCGGCACGCCATCGACATTCTGAGAAACACCCAGGACCTGCATGCGGTCCTCATGGACATCATGATGCCTGAAATGGATGGGTACGAAACCATGCGGGAAATTCGGCGGGAGGCCCGGTTCAAGAGCTTGCCGATTCTGGCGCTGACCGCCAAGGCGATGAAGGGCGACCGGGAAAAATGCCTCGATGCCGGCGCGTCGGACTACATCGCGAAGCCGGTCAACAGTGATCAGCTGCTGTCGCTGCTCCGTGTCTGGCTCAATCACTGAGGCTCATTCATGAACGGGAGCCGATTTCCGCCACAGGAAACCCAGGTGATGAACATTCCGCCGCTGCCCGTCGACGATACCGACATCGTCCGGATTCTGGTCGTCGACGATCAGCGGAGCAACCTCGACGCCATCGACGCGCTCCTCTCCACGAGCGGCTGCCAGCTCGTTCGAGCCGAGTCCGCCGATGAGGCGCTGTTGGCGCTGCTCGAGCATGAGTTCGCCGCGATCATCCTCGACATCAAGATGCCGGGTATCGACGGACTCGAGCTGGCCGCGCTGATCAAGGAGCGGCGCCGGATCCGCCACGTGCCGATTCTCTTCATCACCGCCTCCATGTTCGATGAGCGGGACATGTTGCGCGGCTACGGCGCGGGCGCGGTGGACTACCTGACGAAGCCCATTCATTCCGACATCCTGCGGTCGAAAGTCGCGGTGTTCGTCGAGTTGTTCCGCAAGAACCTGGCGGTGGCCAAGGCCAACGCGGCGTTGCAGCGCGAAATCGGCGAGCGGCAACGGGTGCAGGATGAGCTGCGGCACGCGAACAGCGATCTCGAACAGCGCGTCCAGGAGCGGACTGAGGCCTTGCAACGCGCGGATCGGCGCAAGGACGAATTCCTCGCGTCACTGGCGCACGAATTGCGGAATCCACTCGCGCCGATCCGATCGGCCGTCGAGATCCTTCAACACGGAAATCCTCCGGAGGAGGAGGCGGCGCGCGCCCGGGCAGTCATCGTGCGCCAGCTCCATCAGATGACGCGGCTCATCGACGATTTGATGGACGTCAGTCGAATCACCAGCGACAAGCTGGTGTTGCAGGTCAGCCGGATCGAGTTGTCGCAGGTCGTCGCGATCGCCGTGGAAACCAGCAGTCCATTGATTGCGGAACGCCGGCACGATTTGACGATCGCCCTGCCGGACGCCCCTGTGGTGCTCGATGCCGACCCGGCGCGGCTGGCGCAGGTTCTCTCGAATCTCCTGAGCAACGCCGCCCAATACACGCCGCCGGGCGGCGAGATCCGCGTGACCGCCGAGGTGCGGGGCCGCCAGGTCGTGATCGCGGTCCGCGATAACGGCCTCGGCATCGAGCCGGAGATGGCGGCGCGGGTCTTCGACCTGTTCACCCAGGGCGCGCGATCGCCCGTTGGGCCTGGTGGCGGACTCGGGATTGGTCTGACACTGGCGCGCCGGCTGGTCGAGATGCTCGGCGGCCAACTGGAACTTCGCAGTGAAGGCACCGGCCGCGGGTCGGAGTTCTCAATCACGTTGCCAGTCTCCATGGCGCCGGTCGGGCGGTCGCAACCCCAAACCGAGCCGGAACTCGAACTGGCGACGAGCAAACGCATTCTGGTGGTGGATGACAACCAGGACTCAGCGGAAATGCTGGCCGCCCTGTTAAAGGCGTGGGGACAGGACGCGCGGGTTGCATTCGACGGTGTGACGGCGCTCGAGTCCGGGCGCGAGTTTCATCCCGAGATCGTGCTGCTGGATCTGGGGATGCCTCATCCCGATGGCTACGAGACGGCCCGCCGGTTGCGCGCCGAGCCCTGGGGCAAAGACGCGATGCTGGTGGCGGTCACGGGTTGGGGTCACGTCTCCGACAAGCAACGCACACAGCAGGCCGGGTTCGAACATCATCTGGTGAAGCCGATCGTGCCGCACCAGTTGCGGACGCTCATCGCGACCTGAGAGAGACCGCGAGCGAGTCCTCGAACAGTCCCGCCACCTCAGTTCACGTCGGATCGGCCGCCCAGCCGGCGATTGATATCCGCCAGCAATTCACTGTGCTGATCGAGCACACTGGCCATGCGCAGCAGTACCTGGTCCCGCGTGCCGTCAAGCTTCTCGTGCAGCGCGGCGATCTGCAACTCGGCCCTGACGTTGACCTCATAGTCGAGTTTCGCGTCGCTTCGGTCCTTCGCGGCCTGGCGGTTTTGGCTCATCATGATGACCGGCGCCTGCAGCGCCGCCAGGCACGACAGCATGAGGTTGAGCAGAATGAACGGATAGGGATCGAACGGCTGGCGCAGTTCCTGATTGATCGCCATCCAGATGACCATGCCCATCAGAAACAGTCCGATGAACGTCCAGCTGCCTCCGAAGGTCGCGACAAGATCGGCGACGCGTGAGCCCAGAGTCAACTGCGCGTCGAATGACTTGTTGGGATCGACCGCGGTCGAATTGTGTCTCAGCACGCCCGCCCAGACACGCCGCTCGAAGTCGCCCAACTTGGCGATCTGCGTCTGCAGATCCGCCATGGCCGGCACGCGCATCGTGACGGGCGGCAGTCGCGCCACGGAGACCAGCTGACCGACGACGTGGAGCGCGCCCAGCAGGACCATGGCGCCGAGGACGGCGACGGTAATGTGCGCGAGAATGCTGCTGGTACCGACATCGACGGTCACGCCCACGCCCCGGAGCATCCAACCGCCGACCGCGGCACCGAGCGACCCGGTGACCAGATCGCCCACCAACCCGTAATCGCGGCTGCTGCGCATGGCCATCCGCGCGGCCCAACCGACAAACACACCCGTCACTATCCAGATCAAAACGTCAATCATGACCGCCCCCAGCTACGTCAGATTTCCGAGCCAACACTCGATTGGTATATCACCGCGGTCACTTGTACGGAGCGAACCGAGCTGGTACCCTCCGCACATGCCGAGCTCAATGCCGCAGGGCGCAGCCATGCTGGTGGTAGGCCATCCCGGCCACGAACTCCGTGTGCACGGCTGGCTTGAGTCCGCAAGACCCCTTGTGATGGTCCTGACCGATGGGTCGGGGCATCACGGCACATCCCGCCTGGGATCGACGGCGACGGTCCTGACGCACGCGGGCGCTACCGCCGGTTCAGTATTTGGGCGATGGCCGGATGCGGCGTTGTATCGGGCTCTGCTCGATCGCGACACGGCGTTCTTCATTGGTCTCGTGGAGGAACTCGCCGCCGCTATCGTTCAGCATCGCGTGACGATCGTCGCCGGAGACGACGCGGAAGGTTACAACCCGACGCACGACGTGTGCCGCATGGTCATCGATGCCGCCGTCGCGCTCGCGCGCTCGCCGGTGCGCGAGCCGATCGCGAATCTCGCATTTGCCTTGATGGACCGTCCCGGCCAGGTCGGACCCGGCCACGGAAGGCGGAGCCAGATCCTTTTGGATGACGCGGCGCTCGAACGGAAGATTGCCGCCGCGCTGCGTTATCCCGAGATGGCGGGGGAAGTCGCCTATGCCCGGGAAACATGGGGCGACGAGGCATTCCGGGTCGAGGCGTTCCGCCGCGTGTCGGCCGGCGAGCTCTGGGCGCCCGGAGACGCGCCGCCCTTCTACGAGCAGTACGGCCGGGAACAGGTTCAGGCCGGCAAGTACGCCGAAGTGATCCGGTACGACGAACACATCCGTCCGCTCGCCGACGCGCTGAGCGCGCGCTCGCTACGGCAAGCCAGTTGACCCGACGTCTGCTGATCGCGAACGTCACACTCTCTGGACGAACGGGCACGGAAATCGTGACGCGCGATCTCGCCTGCGGCCTCGCCGCGCGCGGCCACGACGTCATCGTCTTTGCCCCCACGCTGGGTCCTATTGCGGCGGACATCGGCGACTGCGGCGTGCGCGTCACGTCCGACCTGACGAACGTGCACCCCGCGCCGGATATTGTCCAGGGCCACCACATCCTGGAAACCCTTGAAGCACTGGAACGGTTTCCCTCGGCCCGCGGGATCTTCGTGTGTCACGATCGGCAGGCGGCCCACTCAATCCCACCCGCGCTGGATCGCATTCGGAAATACGTCGCGGTCGATCTGAACTGTCTCGAGCGGCTCGTCCGCGACTGGTCGATTCCAGAGGCGCGCACACAAGTAATTGTGAATGCGGTGGACACCGCGCGCTTCCGTTCACGCCGCGAACTTCCCGCGGCGCCGGCACGGGCGCTGATCTTCAGCAACTACGCGTCGCCGGCCACCCATGTCGAGATCGTCCGTGAGGCCTGCCGGCAGGCGGGGTTGGCGGTGGACGTAGTGGGCAGCAGCGCAGGCACGGAAGTCTCCGCGCCGGAACAGATTCTCGGCGACTACGACATCGTGTTCGCGAAGGCGCGATGCGCGATCGAAGCGATGGCGACCGGCGCGGCCGTCATTTTGTGTGATGCAACCGGATCGGGCCCGATGGTGACGCTGGCGGAATTCCAGGTACTGCGTCGATGGAATTTCGGCGCGCGCACGCTGCGTGACGATCTCGATTCAGACGCGCTGCTGCGACAGATTCGCCGGTACGATCCCGCGGATGCCGCGCGTGTCACGCAGGCGATTCGCGAACAGTCGTCGCTCGACCAGGCGCTGTCGCAGTACGAAGCCTTATATGAAGAGGTGATGAGCGCCCCGACCTCGGCCGCCCCGGGACTGCCGGTCCTTCGTCAGGTCATCGAGCCGCTCGCGGCCCGGCTGAACAATCTGGAGGCTGAATTGGCGGGGTACCGGCGGCCTGAGCGGATGCCCGCCCTGTCCGAGGATGCGATTGCCGCGATCCGGCTCGTTCTCGAGGACATGCCGGCGTCGATTCCGACCGGCGCGTCGGCGTTCGCGCGCGTGCGGCTGCATAACGGCCTGACGAGCCAGACGCTGGGCTCGTGGCCGCCCTATCCCTTGCGATGGGTCTATCGCTGGCGGAAGTTCGACGCCGCGGAGTTCTTGCCTGAAGAGTGCCCGCACACACCGATCCGGCTTCCGGTCGCACCGGGTTCGGCTGAGAGATTCGGCGTGAAGGTCACCGCGCCAAGGGAAGCGGGTCGTTACGTCCTGCGGATGACGCTCGTGCAGGAACAGTTGCTATGGCTGGACGAGTCGGCCGCGCCCGTTTACCAGGACGCCGAAGTGCTCGTGACCGCGGATTGATCGCACGGGGGTCTGGCGGGCTAAGGCCCGCCGGCTACTGCGCGGCTCCGGCGCCCGACGTATGTCTTCAGCGCGCGCCAGACCCAGCGGATGACGAGGGCGACGCTGCCGACGAGAATGATCGCGATGCCGAGCGCGAGATACGGGTACTCGGTCGCGAACCATGTCAGCCCGATCGCGAGAACGTCCTCACCGAGACTGAGCGCGACGTTCGAGAACGGCTCGGGCGACGACGTCACGGCGCTCCGCAGTGCCAGCTTGCCGCTGTGGGCCACCAGCGCGATTACGGCCCCGGCAACGGCCACGGCGATCTGTCCGACCGGCGAAAGCGACGTGGTCGCACTCCACGCGAGCAGCGCACCGGCTGGGACTCGGATGAACGTCTGAAGCACGTTCCAGAACAGATCGAAGACCGGGATCTTGTCGGCGAAGAACTCCAGCACGAACAGCACCAGGCTCACGCCGATGACCCACTCGTTCGAGAGCACGGCGATGGGCGCCGGCAGGGCCACAAGGTCGAAACGTCCCAACAGTCCGAGGGTGGCGATCGTGGCGGGCACGTTCAAGCCGGCCGCGAAACTTATGGCCACCATCGTCGCGACGAGTTCATTGGGCCCGAAGGACATGATGACCTCCGTACGGTGATCAGTCGGATTCCGCGGGCTGAAGCCCGCTGGCTCCAGGAATCCGTCGGGCTAAAGCCCGCCGACTACGACTGCGAACGCTTCGGGCGCATGTTCGCCTGGAGGACGCGCTTGCGCAGCCGCAGGTACTTCGGTGTCACTTCCACCAGCTCATCGTCGTTGATGAACTCGACGGCCTGTTCGAGGCTCATGCGGCGCGGCGGAATCAGGCGCAGCGCTTCATCCGCGCTCGAGGCGCGCATGTTGGTCTGCTTTTTTTCGCGTGTGATGTTCACGTCCATGTCGCTGTCGCGCGCGTTCTCGCCGACGATCATGCCTTCGTACACTTCCGCCGCGGGGTCGACGAACATTTCGCCGCGCTCCTGCAGGCCGGCAATCGCATAAGCCGTGACGATGCCCTGTCGATCGGACACGAGCGCACCGGTGGCGCGCGCCGGAATCGGTCCGTGCCACGGCTCCCAGCCGTGGAAGATGTGGTGCATCAGGCCGGTGCCGCGCGTTTCCGTCAGGAACACGGACCGGAACCCGATCAATCCACGCGCCGGAATCATGAACTCGAGCCGGATGCGGCCGCTGCCGTGGTTGATCATCTTGGTCATGATGCCCTTGCGCATCCCGACCTGGGCGATGACCATGCCCTGATATTCCTGGGCCACGTCCACGACGAGTTCCTCGACCGGTTCCATCCGCGCACCGTCAATCTCGCGGATGACGATTTCCGGCCGCGAGACCTGCATCTCGAAACCTTCGCGGCGCATCATTTCAATCAGGATCGAGAGCTGCAGTTCGCCGCGACCGATGACCTTCATCTGCTCGGGCGTTTCGGTCGGTTCCACGCGAATCGACACATTGCCGATGAGCTCGCGATCGAGGCGATCCTTGATCTGGCGTGACGTCACGAACTGGCCGTCGCGCCCGGCGAAGGGTGACGTGTTGACGCCGAAAATCATCGACACCGTAGGCTCGTCGATCGCAATCGTCTCAATGGCGATTGGATTCTCGCCGTCGGCGATGGTCTCGCCGATCATGATGTCTTCAATGCCCGCCAGGCAGATGATGTCGCCGGCCGTCGCCTCCATCGCGTCGATGCGCTTGAGGCCTTCGAACGTGTACAGCTTCGTCACGACCGTCTTTTCGACCTTGCCGTCGAGCTTACAGACCGAAATCGGATCGCCGACTTTGACGTGCCCGTTGAAGATGCGTCCGATCGCCAGCCGGCCCAGATAGTCGCTGGCGTCGAGGTTGGCCACGAGCACCTGCAGCGGCGCCGTCGCCGATCCGCGTGGCGGGGGAATGGTCTTCAGCACCGCGTCGAGCAGCGGCCGCAGGTCCTCGCCCGGCTTCTCCAGGTCCGTCGTCGCCGTCCCGAGACGGGCGTTGGTGTAGAGGATGGGGAAGTCGAGCTGATCTTCGCTGGCGTCGAGGTCGATGAACAGGTCGAACACTTCGTTCACGACGGCCTGAGTCCGCGCATCCGACCGGTCGATCTTGTTGACGACGACGATCGGCGTGAGCCGGCGCTCGAGCGCCTTGCGCAGCACGAACCGCGTCTGGGGCAACGGGCCCTCCGACGCGTCCACGAGCAGCATGATCCCGTCCACCATCGACAGCGTGCGTTCGACTTCGCCGCCGAAGTCCGCGTGGCCCGGCGTGTCAACAATATTGATGAGGCAGTCGTGGTAGTGAACGGCCGTGTTCTTGGCCAGAATCGTGATGCCGCGCTCCCGTTCAAGGTCGTTCGAGTCCATGACGCGCTCGGCCACCCGCTCGTTGGACCGAAAAATACCGCTCTGGTGCAACAGGGCGTCGACCAGCGTCGTCTTGCCATGGTCGACGTGGGCGACGATGGCGATGTTGCGCCGGAAGGGGTTGGCGATCTCTTGTGACACCGGGGACGTTCGAAGCATCTCACCAGTATATTGGATTAGGATCCCCAAGGTAACTGATGGCATCGCACGACTCGGATCGTCGAAATACACTGGCAAAACTGGTGATTGGTGGAATGAGCCTGCTTGGCGCCGGCCTCTCGGGCCTGATTGGCGCCGTGGCCACGCCGCGTGCCGCGGTGACATCCGTGAGGTGGAAGCGGGTTGCCTCCATCTTTGATCTGCCCCCGAACGTGCCGTATGCGGCCGTCCTGGCCGACCGTCATGCCGATGGCTGGTATGAGACGCGTAAGGAAACGGTCATCTATCTGGATCGGGAGGGCGACGGGTACCGCGCGCTGTCGGCGACGTGCTCACATCTCGGGTGCCGCGTGTCCTGGGACGATTCGACGAAGCACTTCCACTGTCCGTGCCATGGCGGCGTGTATGACCGTGATGGAAACGTGATCGCGGGACCGCCGCCGGCGCCGTTGACGCGCGTGGCCGTGCGCGTGAACAAAGACACGAGCGACATTGAGGTCGAACTGTGAAGCGATTGGCGGCCGGGTTCGCCGATTGGCTCGACAGTCGCACCGGATTTCGTTGGCTACGGCATCACGCGCTCGATGAGCCGCTCCCGGCCGGCACCGGCTGGTGGTTCACACTCGGCAGCATTCTGCTGTTTGGGCTGTCCGTGCAGGTACTCACGGGCATTGCCCTCGCGCTGTACTACGCGCCCACGCCCGATCACGCATGGGACAGTGTGCGCTTCATCACGACCAGCGTCCGCGGCGGCGCATTCCTGCGCGGCCTGCATCACTGGGGCGCCGGCGTGGTCGTGGTGGCCGCCGTCATCCACCTGATTCGTGTCGTCGCCTTCGGCAGTTACCGCAAGCCGCGCGAGGTGAACTGGATCGTCGGCCTCCTGCTCCTGTTGGTCATTCTCGGCTTCGGCCTCACGGGTTACCTGTTGCCGTGGGATCAGCGCGCATATTGGGCGACGGTCGTCGCAATCAATATTTCAAAACTCACACCGGGCGGCGGCGAGTTCGTGGCGACCCTGCTGCGCGGCGGCTCGGACATCGGCGCCCTCACGCTGACGCGCTGGTATGCGCTGCACGTGCTCGTGCTGCCGGCCGTGCTGGTGACGCTCGTCGTGGCGCACCTCTATTTGATGCGCCGGCATGGCATTTCCGGTCCCGTCACGCCGAAAGCCGGGCCATCCCAGTTGTTCTTTCCGAACCAGGCTGTGCGCGATCTCTTGATGTCTATCGTCGTGGGGGTGTTGATGGCGGTGTTGGCCTGGAAGGGCGCACCGGCCCTCGAACCACCGGCCGATCCGACGGCCAGCAATTACGTCCCAAGGCCGGAGTGGTATTTCCTCGGACTGTTTCAGCTGCTGAAGTATTTCCCGGGACGATGGGAAATCGTCGGCGCGATGGTGATCCCTGGGATCGTCATGGCATTCCTCGCATTGCTGCCGTGGCTCGATCGCGGCCGCACGCGAGAAGCGCGGCGCCGGCTGGCCGTGCTCATGCCGTTCACCGGCGGCCTCGTGCTGATCGTGACATTGACGGTGCTCGGCGCCCGCGATTCGGCGCCGGCGAACGTGGCGCAGTGGAACGTGCGCGAACTGGCCGGCGCGTCACTGATTCAGACGAGCGAGCGCTGCGTCCGCTGCCATCGCGCGGATGGGCTCGCGCGGCCGATCGAGGCGGGGCGGATTGCACAGCCGGCCGCCTGGCTCACGACGCACGTGGATGATCCGGAAGTGATTGCGGCCGGTATTCGTCCGGCGCCGGTCGGTACCGGCACCGCGCAGGCGGAGTCGAAAGCGATCCTCGCCGCGTTATCGCGCCTGCGATCCGGTCCGCCGCCAGTCGTCGACGCGGACACAACCAAGGTCCACGTGCTCGTGGCCCGCTTTTGCCTGAACTGTCACATCATTGACGGCGTGGGCGGGAAGGACGGCCCCGAGCTCTCACACGTGGGCGTCAAACTGAGCGCCGCGACGATGGAGCGGCGGATTACCGATCCGACGAGCGTCAAAACAGACGCGGAAATGCCGTCGTTCGCAGACAAAATCACGCCGGAGGACATTCGCGCGATTGCGAACTGGCTCAGCCAGAGGAAGTGAAAAGATGACGCGCGCCATTCGGAATCTGATTCTTAGCGTGGTGGTGAGCGGTGCGTCACTTGCCGCACAGCAGTCTGCGCCGTCGTATCCAACGCCCAAGGGCTCACCGACCGTCAACGGCCTCGCGGGATTCGCCAAGATCCTCTGCTCGGCGGTGTTCATTTCCGGCCGCAACGATGCCGAGGCCGCGAAGGACAGCGCCTATTTCTTCATGCCGCGCGAAGAGCAGGATAAAGTCACGTGGCTCATCGATCGCGATCAGAAAGCCGTGACGGCGACGTTCGGGCGGGACTCGCGATCGGCGAGGCTGTACGGCGATCAGGGCTGCATTATTCAAAATCCGGACAGTCCGGGCATTCATTTCACCCCCGTCGCCGTACGTACGACGTTGCCGGCGGCCGCGACGCAGCCCTGGCCGATGGGCGATCGCGCCGACACATCGCGTTGGCCGAAGGACGTGGACCAGGCGCTCGTGCTGAAAGCCCTTGATGCCGCGTTCGCCGACCCGGCGGCGCTGACGCAGGCCTTTCTCGTCGTCTACAAGGGCCGCATCATTGGTGAGCGCTACGCGGCCGGCGTCAACAAGGACACGCAGCTCGAAAGCTGGTCGATGGGGAAGAGCATCACGGCGACGCTCTTCGCCCTGCTGGTCAAGGACGGCACGTACAAGATTGATGAGCCCGCGCCCGTACCGCTGTGGCGCGCGGCGGGCGATCCGCGCGGGGCCATCCGGAATCGCGATCTGCTGCAGATGAGCGCCGGCCTGAAGTTTGTCGGCAATCAGGAACCGGGTGCCGGGCCCGCGACGACCGTGCTGGATCACTACTACATCTATACGGGCGGCATCGACGCGTTCGAGTACTCGATCACGCGTCCGGTCGAGTTCCCACCCGGGACTGAAGGCCGCTATCGCAACTGCGACCCCCTCACGATTGGTTATCTCATCAAGCGCGCGGTGCAGGCGAAAGGTGAGGAATATCTGACCTGGCCGCAACGCATCCTGTTCGATCGCATCGGCATTCGGCGGCAGGTGCTCGAGACCGACCCGTTCGGCAATTTTCTTCTGACGGGCTACGACTACGGCACGGCCCGCAATTGGGCGCGGATTGGTCTGCTGTACCTGAACGACGGTGTCTGGCAGGGCAACCGGATCCTGCCGGCCGGTTGGGCCAAGTTCGTGAGCTCGCACGCGCCAGCCTGGAAGGAACCGGAATACGGCGGGTTCTTCTGGATCAACGGCAAGGGCGATTGGAACCTGCCGAAGAACACCTATCTGGCCGCCGGCGCGGGCGGACAGAACACCTGGATCGTGCCCGGCGAGGACCTGGTCATCGTCCGGATGGGCCACATGCGCGGCCAGACCGCGGCGCGGCGCGGCACCAATACCGCGCTCGGCCTCGTGCGCCAGGCCATCGGCGCGCCGCCGCTAAAATGACGGCTTCGTCGCTCGACTTTCGCCGGTCGCTGAGGTAACTTCTGACACGGTTTTCCCCGAATTGAAACACTACGGAGGCTCCATGAAGACTCGGTTGTCGCTTTCCCACCACAGCGGCCTGACGCGGCGGGCGCGCATTCTCGTGATCGTGTGCGCGGCGCTGTTGCCGTTGTCTGTTCTGGCGCAGCAGACCGCCCAGCAGGGAGGGGCGTCGAAGTCGCAATTGTCGCCGGGAGCCGCGGTACCCATTCCGTTTACGGGTCCGGGCTGGCAGGACAAGGTGTTGCTGCACGACGGCTACGTGATGCCGCCGCCCGAACTGGCTGCCGCCGTGCTCGCGCCGCGCGAGATGAATGTGACGCTGGGCAATCCGAGTCCGGACCGCAGATGGTTCCTCGACGAGATTGGTGACGGCCCCACGCCGATGAGCATCTTCGGCAAGCCCTACGACGAACTGGGCGGCGTGTTCATCGACTACAAGGCCAATCGGCAGCGCGCCATGACGCGCCGTAACACGATTGGGATTCAGATCATTTCCGCGGCCGACGGATCGCGTAAAACGATCGCGACGCCGCCCAACTCGCGCGTCACCAATTCGCGCTGGACCGAGGATGGTTCGGGCGTGCTCTACATGACGCTCGGGGATGACAGTACGCACGTGTGGGTCACGGACATCGTCACCAACAAGCCGCGTCAGATCTCGAAGACGTCGCTGCTCACGACGTTCTCCACGAACATCCAGCTCATCAATGGCGGCAAGTCGTTCGCGGCGATTTTCCCGCCCGACGGCCGCACGCCGCGGCCGCTCGAGCCGGCAGTGCCCGCGGGTCCCCAGGTGCTGGTGTCGATGGATGCCGAGAAGAACCGGTTGCGCACCTTCGCCAGCCTGATGCGCACGCCGTATGAACTGCAGCTTCTCGAATGGCACGCCACCGGCCAGATCGGCATTGTCGATATCGCCACGGGAGCGATGACCAAGTTCGGCACGCCGGGGATGATCACCAGCTTCGACATGAATCCGACCGGCAAGTACGCGCGCGTGACGCGCATGACGAAGCCGTTCTCGTACATCGTGCCGCAGAGCAGTTTCGGATCGATTGAAGAGATTTGGGACTCCACCGGAACCGCGCTCGCAAAATTGTCCGAGCGGCCGCTGAACCTGGGCGTGCAGGCTGACACCGGTCCGGTCGTCGATCCGACGAATCCGGCCGCGGTAGCCGCCGCTGCGCAGGCTGCGGCAGGCGGCGGTCGTGGCGGCGGCGGTGCGGCGGCGAACAATGGCAAGCGCGAGTTGACGTGGCGCGCGGACGGCCAGGGCTTTAACTTCCTGCAGCTGGAACCGCTGCCGCCTGGCGCGGCGGCTGCGGCCGGCGGGAACGGTCGGGCTGGTGGTGGCGGCGGTGGCGGCCGCGCGGGCGGTGGCGCCGGTGGTGCGGGCGCGGCTGCGGCCGCAGGCCAGACGCCAGCGGTGCCGGAGACTCCACGTAAAGATCGGCTGATGCAGTGGATGGCGCCCTTCAACGACACCAGCACGAAGCTGATCTATGAAAACCCCACGCAAATTTCGAACGTCCGCTTCTCGCCTGACGGGCAGATCCTCTTCTTTACGGAAGGTGGCGCGACGACGGCGATGTACCTGAGCGACATGACGCAGAAATACGTCATCGCACGCGGCGGCGGCGGCGGTGGCGCGGCCGGTGGCGGGCGTGCTGGCGGCGGCGCGGCGCCGGCTGGCGGCGGCCGCGGCGGCGGTGGCGGCGGTAACGACGCGGTCGGCCAGTTGATGTCCGCGAACGGGCGCGTGGCTGCGACGAGCATCGGATCGGGCACGCCCGTGATGCTCTCGCCCGACGGCACGAGTGTGTATCTCCAGGGCAGTGTGGGCGCTGGCGGCGGTGGTCGTGGTGCGAACACGGCGCCAGCGACGCCCCCGGCGCCCCCGACGTTCGCCAGGCCGTTCGTGGACAAGGTCGTGATCAAGACGGGCGAGAAAACCCGGCTGTTCGAGGTCGATCCCGCGGGCATGACGACGACGGTCACGGCCGTCATTGACCCGGAAATGAAGAAGTTGGTCATCGGGAAACAGAACGCGACCACGCCCCCACAGCAATATTTGTGGGACAACGGCACGGTCAAACAACTGACGAACAACGAAGATCTGTTCCCGGACCTGACGCGCATGATCGTGCAGCGTTTCAACACCACGCGCGCGGACGGGTTCACGTTCCGCACGACGGTGTATCTGCCGTCCGACTACAAGGAAGGCACGCGGCTGCCGGGCTTCTTCTGGTTCTATCCGGCCGAGTTCACGTCGCAGGAACAGTACGACGGCGGCCGCGGCGGCGGTCCGCCGGCGGCGCCGACCACGTTCCCGAACTTCGGGACGCTGTCCAAGCAGTTCCTCGTGCGTCTGGGCTACGCCGTCATCGAAAACGACGCGCCCATCGTCGGGCCGACGGGTCAGATGAACAACAACTACGTCAACGACCTCCGCAACGACCTGGCGGCGACGATTGACGATCTCGACAAGCGCATGTTGATCGACCGTACGCGGCTGGCCATCGGCGGTCACAGCTATGGCGCGTTCTCGACGGTCAACGCCATGGTCAACACGCCGTTCTTCAAGGCCGGTATCGCGGGCGACGGCGCCTACAACCGCACCCTCACGCCGCTCGGCTTCCAGAACGAACGGCGCGATCTGTGGGAGGCGCCGAACGTCTATCTCGACATGTCGCCGTTCCTGAAGGCCAACCAGCTCTCAGGCGCGTTGTTGATGTATCACGGCCTGGCCGACCAGAACGTCGGCACGGACCCGATCAACTCGATTCGGTTGTTCAACGCGCTCAACGGGTTGGGCAAGACGACGGCGCTTTATTACTACCCGTACGAGGATCACGGCCCGGCCGGCCGCGAGACGTTGCTCGACCTGTGGGCTCGGTGGGCCGCGTGGCTCGACAAGTACGTCAAGAATCCGCAGCCCCTGGTGAAGCCAGCTGCGACACCGGCGCCGGCGCGCGGTGGCGGTGGGGGACGGTAGGGAAGTTAGAAGTCAGAAGTCAGAAGTCAGAAGTTAGAGGATCGGAACGTGTCACGACGTTTCTCGGAGGCAGGTATGAAGAGGGTTCTGACATTTGCCGTGGCCGCGTTCGTCGCGGCATCGATTGCGCTATCCGCGCAGACGAAGCCGCTCACCAACGCGGATATCGTGTCGCTGGCGAAGCTGGCGATGGGTGATGACGTGATCATCGCCAAGATCAACCAGGCTGCGTCGGTGGATTTCAAGCTCGAGGTTGCGGATCTCGAAGCGCTCAAGAAGGCCGGTGTCACCAACCCGGTGATCTCGGCGATGTTGAAGAAGAGCACGGCTAAGGCCGAGCCGGCGCCGGCCACACCGGCGAAGCCGGCCTCAGGTGGCGGCGCCGCGGCGCCGGCCGGCGGAGGCTATCAGCCGATGGGTGCACAGGAAGCCGACACCGTGTACCTCCTCTTGAAGGACGGCAAGCGCCTCACCATTCGTTCGATGGCAGGCACGATGAGCAGCACGTACGCCTACGTCACGATGCTGATGCACTCCAACTTCGAGGGATTGAAAGCGGACGCGCGGACCACGGATCGCCGGCCGAGTCTCATCCTGCGGAGCACCAAGAGCCCGAAGGGCCGGATGTGGTTCGTGTCCGCCGAAGTGGATGCCAAGAACAACGTCCGCTCGGTGAAAATGGGCAACTCCAAAATCTTCGGCGCCAAGAACATCGGCGCGCCGGACTCCTCGAATCAGATCGAATGCGATGTGGTGTCCGAAGGCCCTGACACGTGGCGCATCACACCGAAGAAGGATCTGAAGCCGGGCGAGTACGGCATCTGGATGAATTCGAACGAGATGTTCGACTTCGGAATTGATGGCTAGTCACTTCGCACTGAACTCGTAGCATCCGGGCGTGACCAGCAGACGGTCGCCGGTCGCGAACGCGAGACTCTTCGGCGAGATGATGCCCGCAGCGCGGAATTGCACCGTTCGAACCTTGTCGCCGGCCGCGCTGTACACATAGGTGTACGGCGCGGTCAGCGAGATCCACAACTTACCCGACGGATCGACGGCCGCGGTCCGGACCAGCGGCTCGACGAGCGGCAGCCGCGTTCCGCCAGCGCCGGCCTGCGTCGGCCATTCGGTCGGCAGCCGCTGAATCTGCGGGTCGAGTTCCACACCTTCGATATGCCGCTCGTAGAGCAGCGTGCCGGCGGCGTCGTATTTCCGGAATGCCGGCACGCCGGTCTGGAACACAAAGAAGAATCCGCCGGCCGGATCGGCCAGCGGCATGCCTGTGTTCAGCGCGAGGTGCAGCGCCGGATTCGCTTCGTGGCCGGTTGCGCGCAGCAGGCCCATCCGCCGCAGTTCGCGGCCCTGGAGATCGAATTCCGAAATGAGCGCGCCCGTGTCGGGCCGGTTCGCGAGAAATGTGCGGCCGGTGAAGTGCATGGATCCCACGCCGCTCAGCACGAGCGGTCCGGCCGACACGCGCGGCGTGAGACGGCCCTGCAGATAGAAGCCGCCCAGGAACAAGCCTTTCAAATCGAAGTACTGGATGCGTTCCATGCCGTTGGGCGCATCGGCGACGGCAAAGATGTCGTCGCGACTGACCGCGAGGACGCCAGGTTCCAGCACACGTCCCTCTTCGAATCCAATCTGCAGGACCTGCGTGACGCTGGTCTGTTTGGCATCGACCCTATAGACCGTGTGCGCGCGCCGGTCGAGCACCAGGTACTCCCCGGTTGTGGCCTGGACGAATCCAATGGGGTCGCCGAATCGCCCCGATAGATGAGCCGGAAGAGCACTGGTGGCCGTCAGCACTTCGACGGCGACGCCCGTTGGCTGGGCGAACGACACCGCCGCGGTCAGAGCCACGGCCAGAGACAGGCGCATGCCGCCAGAGTACAACGGTCAGGGTCGAGACGACTTACTTGACGCGGATCGGCTGCGCGAACACGCGGATCTGTTGGGCGCCCGAGGTGATGCCTTTGGCGGCGGCCACGTAGAGCGTCACCATTTCGGGTGTGAAGGCGTAATGCGTCGCCAATTCCAGCAACGTGTTCGCGCGTTCGACATCGCTCTTGACCGACGCGGCGCCTTTCAGCACGTCGAGCAACTCGGTGTCGGTGAGAGGCGCATTGACCGAAGAGACGCGACTGGTCAGCAGGTCATATAACGCCCGGGCGTTGTTGCCCGCGGTGAACATGCTCGCCGCCTGCGAGCCGGGCGCCGGTGCGTGGCCCGGGTCCCCGGTCAGGACGACGACCGCGGTCCGTAGAGCTGCGGCGACTTCTGCCGTGGTCGCCAGGCCGTTGTCCCATCGCACTTCGGCGAAATCTAGGTTGCGCATCGCCTCGGTGAATCGGGTTTTCACATCCGCGATTTGGGCGTCGGTTGGAAGGTTCGCCTGGATCCAACCCGACGTTGGCGGGGCGCTCGTCCAGACGCCGTTGACGCAGGTGCCGCCGCCAAATTTCGCGAACGGATCTGGTGTCGCGCAGTGCCGTTTACCGTCCAACGCCGATACCTCGACGAAGGCCAACGTGTCTTCCAGCGGCTTCATGTCCACCACAGCCACCGTGCCGATTTCTATCTTGGTCCGGCCGTCCTTGACAAAGTTCCGCGCCCGCTCGATCAGCAGGCGGAACATGGCATCGCGTTCCAACATCCACTTCGCGGGCTGGCTCAGCACTTCCTGGTTGAAAAAGAAGAAGGCCTTGCCGCGGCCATCGAGACCAGGCCGGATGGTCGCGCTCGGCTGCTGCCGTTCAACGGCCGGCGGCGCCTCAATGTTGGGTGGCGTTTCGGGCGGTAAAGAGGCCGCAGCGTTCATCAATGACACCGTCGACGGCGGCTGGCTTGTCGCCGGTCCGGTTGTCGGCTGCGACTCGGGCCCGGGCGCACTACCGTGACCCGGGGTCCGAAGACCCCGGGCTCCGTTACTAACGACGCTGGGCACCACCGCTGCAAGCGGGCGAGCGGCCAGTTGCGCCGCCGACATCGGCAGCATGAGGGTGATAAGTGCGACGGCCAGCAAACGGCTGATTCGTGACGCGCGGCGGCGGCTGATCCGGCCGTCCAGCAGCGCGCCGACGCGCTGCTCCAACTGCGAGTGGCGCGCCATTGCCAGCGCGCTTCCCGCCGCACGCGGTGGCAGCACCAGGGTCTGCGCCAGCAGGAGCAGGTCGCTCGCGTAGTCAGTCGCTCGCAGTCCTCGCGCCAGCACCGCATCGTCGCACGCGCGCTCCCGCTCGAGGCGGGCCCGGCGCGCGGCGATCCAGACGAGCGGGTTGAACCAGAAGAGCGCCACGGCCACGCGGGCGACACTGTGCCACGCGGCATCCCACCGGGCGATGTGCGCCATTTCATGCAGCAGCACGGCGTCGAGCCGCGCTGGATGTGTCCGGGTCCACGCCGCGGCCCCGGACGGCAGCAGGATCGTCGGTCGCCTGAGGCCCCACGTCAGCGGCATCCATTCATGCGCGGACACGATCAGCGTTACCGGTCGGGCGACCCCGAACTGTTTCTTGATCTCGAGCAGGCGCTCGGTCATTCGCACGTCGTCGGTCGGTTGCGCATCTCGGGACAGCTTCCTGATTCGGATGGCCGCCACCGTCATCCTTGCGAGGATGGTGGTGGTTCCGAGCAACCAGAGGAACCCAATCACGCCAGCCCACGACCACGTGAGCCGAGATGCGCGAACGGATTCAGTAACTGGAATGTCGGCCACCGGTTGTTCGACCGGGCCGATGGTGTTCATTGTTGGAAAAGAAACTGTTGCCGTGATCGGTGCCGAGGTGTCGATCAGCGGCGACGAGACTGGGGTTGGCGTCGACTCGGCGGTCAACACAAACAACGGCAGTGCCGGCAGTGTCCATCGCGCGGCCGGCAGCAGGACCGCCGCACCGAGCGCCGCGGTCAGCGCGACGTGTCGCGACGCGGCCGATCCCCGTTGCATGAGTCCGACAATCGCGCCAGAAACCACCAGCAGGAGAGTGACCTTGAGCGCGAGATCCAAGAGCGTGGCCATCAGCGTCCCTCCCGGCGCGCGGCTGTGATCCGCCGCGCCAGATCGTCCAGTTGTTTGCGGGTCAGTTTCGTATCCGCCGCGTCAATCAGCGCGGTGACGGCGTCTTCGGTGGATCCGCTGAAGAAGGTGCGCACCATGTGCCGCAGCGCCGACTTCTGGAGCGCGGCGCGCGGCGCGACCGGTTCGTACACATAGCGCGGCCCGTCGGCGTGGTGGCGCACATGCCCCTTCTCTTCGAGAATCCGCAGAAGCGCCCGAACGGCCGAGTAGCTGGGCGGCGACGGCAACTCGTGCCGGATGACCGCGGCGGTGGCACTCGGGATGCGGTGCAGGACGTCCATGATTTGGCGTTCCCGGCGGGAGAGCGTGTCGGCAGGGATATGCGGCATGGCTGAAGGCTGGAAAATTAGCACAGTGCTAAATTTTTAGCAATAAGCCGCAAGCCATCTCGACAGCACGCTCTCGAAGGGCCTCGTGCGCAGACGCGGGCAGGCTAGTTTGGCTTCGAGCGCGGCTTCACGTCGATGCGAAGATCCCCGACGCCCGTGAGCCCACCGGTCGCGCGTGACCCGAGGGGAAGTCCGATCAGGACGCTGTAGTAGAAGTAGTCACCGTGGCTGGGGAGGATGGTGATGGTGTGCGTCTGAGTTCCCGGTGCAGCCTGCCAGACGCCAAAATTCACCTCGTCATAGTTCCGGTCGCTCGCCGTTAGCCAGAACGACAGACGATCAGAGGTCGACCATTCAATCGTCACGTCCAGGGCCTCGGAACCCACTTCCGGAAGGGAGACGAGCTTGCACGGTCCGCACACGCCCCAGTCCAGGTCATCATTCGACAGCGTCGTGCGCACCGGTCCTTGTTCCGTAGCCTGCAGGTTTTCTTGCACCTTGATTGTGACCGCGACCGGCTGGAGTCCTGATGTCGTGACGCAGCCCGGCGCGAAAACATCCCTAATGCGATATCCGGCTTTCGCCACCCGCAGGGTGCCCGGGCCCTCGCAGCCTTCGGCGGATGGCGACATCTGGAAGCCTCCGGCCGAATCGGTCGCCAGTCTTCGCAGCTCCTTGTAGTTCCGGTTCAGCAGGCTCACGGTGGCGCCTCCCAGTGGGCCGGCGCCCGCCACGAGCACGGTCCCTTCGATCGCCGGGCGAGTGCTGGTTGTACCGGATGGGCCCGCGGGAGATTGCCATGCCTGTCGATCGGCCGTCTGGTCACAGGCCACCAAAAGACCAAGGGCGGCCGTCACCGCAAACACTTGAATTGTCCGCATACCGTCATAGGCGCGTTTCCCGGGCCAGATCTGTCACCCCTGCGGCCCGGACCCCGAACCTCTTCTTGTTAACCTGTATTACGATATGTCGTAATGAAACATATAGTGACCGGTCTGGCGGGGCGCGAACTCAAGAAGGGCAGCGCGGAACTGCTCATCCTGTCGCTGGTCGAGGACCAGCCGCGACATGGTTACGACATCGGCCGGCTCATCCAGTCCCAATCCAATGGCACGCTCAAGTTCAACGTGGCGTCCCTCTATCCCATGCTCTACCGCCTGGAGAAGCGCGGCTGGATCGAGGGCCGGTGGGTCGAGCGCGCCGGCCAGCGCCGCCGACGGCTCTACAAACTTACGGCGGACGGCCGCAAGGTTCTCGCGACCCAGCGGGGCGGCTGGCAGGTCTTCGCGCGCGCCGTCAGCCGCATCGCCAAAGTCGAAATCTGACGCGCAGACGTACGAGTGGAGGCCGTATGAACGACTGGCATGACGAACTTCGACGGCGCCTCGCCGGATTGCCGCTCCGACCCGAACGCGAAGCCGAAATCATCGACGAACTGACGCAACACCTGGACGATGAAGTCCGCGCGCTGACGAGCGGCGGCATGGCGCCGGAGGCCGCGCGCGCCGCCGCACTCGCGGAACTCGATGCGCCCGGCGAACTGTCACGCCGCCTGTCGGGCGTCGAAACGCGGCCGCGCCTCGTGCTGCCACCGCCGGGAACGCCGGCCCGCGGCCGCTGGCTGCACGCCGTCGTCAACGATCTCCGCTATTCGTTGCGCGCGCTTCGGCGGTCGCCCACCTTCAGCCTCGTCGTCATCGTCACGCTGGCGCTGACGATTGGGCCGACGACGGCGATTCTGAGCGTGGGCAATTGGCTTGTGTGGAGGCCGATTCCCGGCGTCATCAACCCGGACCAACTCGCGGAAGGGAAGTCCGGACAGTGGAATGATAACGGCGACGTCACCGTCTTCAGTATTTCCGACGCCAACTTGCGCGACATCCGCGCCGGCGCGAAGACGTTCACCGGCCTGGCCGGTATTCAGGAGGGCAGCGTCCACCTGGCAGGCGACTCACTGCCTCCGGCAGATGTGAGCGCGAGTTGGGTCTCGGCCGACGCGTTCGCAGTGCTCGGCGTGCGATTCATGGCTGGCCGTTCGTTTCTGGCGGAAGAGGACCGCGAGCCGGCGGGCGAGCCCGTCATCATCGTCCGCCAGAGCCTCGCCAAGCGCGCGTTCGGGTCCGCCGAGGCCGCCATAGGCCAGCGGCTGACATTGAACGGACAGTCGATGACGATCGTTGGCGTCGTTGCGCCTGGATTTCGGGGCATTTCACCGACGAGCAGCGTGGATGTCTGGTACCCCGGATCGGCGTATGGGTTCGTGAACCATTTCAGCGACAACAGCCGCTTGGTCGCGCGCAGTGGCGGTCTGTTCAACAGCTTCGTCATCCGGATCGCGCCGGGATCGAGCGTTGAGGCCGCGCAAGCCGAACTCGATGTGCTCGTGCCCGGACTCGCCGATCGGTATCCGGCCGACAACGACAAGTTCAAGGTCGTGCGCGCGAAGCTCACGCCTGGACTGGGGACGAGTGTCCGCCAGCGGTACGCGAGCGTGGTGAGCACGCTTGTGACAATTGGCGGCGTCCTCCTGCTGCTTGGCTGCGCCAACGTCGCGAACATGTTGATGCTGCGGACCGTTCGCACGAATCGCGACCGCGCGATTCGACTCGCGCTGGGCGCCAGCCGGGCAAGACTCGCGGCGCTGCAGTTGACGGAGAGCGCAACCCTGGCCGTGTCGGGATCGATCGCCGGCGTTATGCTCGCCGTGTGGCTCAACCGGATCATCGTCGCGCTCTTGTTTCCTGGCCTTCCGGACAGCCTCGACTTTGGCCCGCCGCTCGACACGCGCGTGCTCTTCATGATGCTCGCCGTGTCGATCGCGTGCGGTCTGCTCGCCGGCTTTATCCCCGCGCTGGTCAGCCGAACCGCGACGCCCAGTGCCGTGATGTCGGCCGGTGGCGGCCGAACGACGATGGCCATGCGGTGGCTGAGGGGCGGGCTGACCGGCGTGCAGCTCGCGCTGTCGCTGGCGCTCGTGACGGGATCGCTGCTGCTCGTGACGACGCTTCGTCATCTCCACGCGGTTGATTTGGGTTTCGAGCCCGCGGATACGTCGTGGCACGTCGTCGATCCCTCGCGGCAGGGCTACAGCCGAGAACGGTCGGCCGTCTACTTTGAAGATCTGTACCGCCGGCTTCAGCGACGACCCGGCCTGGACGCCGTGGCGATCGCCGGGCAGGCGCCGTTTTCCTCGAGCTTCCGGGTTCGTCTGCAGGACCCCGGCGGAAAGGACAAGCCGCCGATCGCGGTCAATGCCAATAACATCAGCGCCGAGTACTTCGACGTCTTCCGAATTCCGATCGTGCAGGGCCGCGGGTTTACCGATGCGGAGGCGCGCCTGCCCGCCAACGCCGATTACCCGGTCATCGTTGATCGACGATTGGCAAAGCGCTTGTTCGGCGACGAGAATGCCATCGGTCGACTGGTCGTGATTCCGGCCACGGCCGCCAGCCCGGAACTGCATGCGCCGGTGATTGGCGTGGCGGGTGATGTTCACTGGAACAACGTGACTGGTGAGCAGCCCCTGCTCATGTATCAGCCGCTACCCGCGCTACGCGGCGCATCGCTCGTGCTGGTGCGGTCGCGACTGCCGATGCGCGACGTGGCCAACGAGGTCGCCTCAGCGGCACGGGAGCTCGATGCGTCGCTACCAGTTCGGTTCTCGCAACCCATCACGAGCCTCATCGACCGGAGGCTGGCGCAGCAGCGTGTGTTTTCGTGGATGCTGTCGCTGCTCGGCTGGCTGGCGCTCGCCCTGGCGGCGGTGGGTCTGTATGGCCTGCTCGCGCAATCGGTGACCGAGCGCACGCGCGAGTTCGGCGTGCGCATGGCGCTCGGCAGTGGCCGCGCACTGATCTTCGCGCTCGTCTTCCGTCAGGCGTCGTGGATCGCGCTGATTGGCGGCGCGTGCGGACTGACGCTCGCCGCGTTCGGCACCAAGCTGATCGAAGCGCAGCTGTTCGGCGTCACCCGGCTCGACGTGTTCACCTATGCGCTCGCCACCGTAGTGCTGGTCGTCATTGTGTTCGCGGCGTCGTTGTGGCCGGCGCGAACGGCGACGCGGATCCAGCCGGTCGAGGCGCTGCGGCGGGAATAGGGCGCGGGCGACTATGCGCAGCGCCGTTCCAGAGTTTGGTACATGGGGTGTCAATGACAGCGCCACGTTCAAGCACTGAGCTTGCTCGCGCTGGGCACGAAATCTGCACAGGTTTACGATCGTGTCGACACCCAGGGCTTCGGCCTTCGCGCAAAAAATGGAATTCGCGGTCGCCCAGTGGTCGGCGGTGGTTCCGCTGCCCCTTCGCGAGTCCTTTTGTTCCACGTTCCTCGCGTTCGCCGACGATCACGAGCGCGCGCTCAAGACCATCGAGACCCTCTGGACCAAGCGGGACCGGGCCTATGCCTTCGACGAGTCTACGGGACTGGCCCGCCGGCAGCCATTTCTGGACCATCTCGCCGATCTGCTGATGCGCCCCGGCAGAGCCTGCATCGGGGTCCTGTTCCTGGACCTTGACGGGCTCAAGGCCATTAACGACCGTGACGGGCACGACGCCGGCGATCGCGCGATCGCGGCCGCCGGCCAAATCGTGCGCGAGGCCATCCGCGTGGATCGCCACATGGACATGATCGTCCGCGCGGCCGACGAGCGTTCGATCGCGCGTCATGGCGGCGACGAGTTTCTCATCGCGCTCGAGCTTCGCGTACCGGAGGACATCCGCGTCATCGCGCCACGCATCAAGGCGCGCCTGGATGACCGGGCACGCCAGCGCGCCTACGGTTACGACGCCGACCAGCCGTTCACCGTGTCATTGGGCGGCGTCGTGTGCACGCGCAGTCCTGGCCCCCTGCCGACGTCGATGATGGTGCGCGAGCTGATCGCCACCGCAGACAGCCAGATGTACGCGTCCAAGCGCGACGGCCTGGTGCACATCGCCACCGCCAGGTTCACGGACCGCCTCGAAATCGAACGACGGGAAACCTTTGGCCGTGAGCAAACGCCAGACGGCCAGCCGGATCCAGGCCAGGAGGAACTCGCCCGGACAAATTCCTCGGTATAGTTAGCCCGAGGATTCATGGACCCCATCACTCGGCGCGCGTTTGTGGGCGCACTCGGTGCGACCGCTGGTCTCGGCTGCCTTCCTTACGCAACGGCATTCGCCAACGCTGCAATTCCGAACGATCGCGTTGTTCATACCGCCGGCGACGGCACGGCGATCAGCCCGCGCGAATACTCGGAATTGCTCAATCGCCTCTGCCAGGGCAGGGACGTCGCGCTCGACAACTATCTGCTCGGGGGCGAGGTCGAGCAGTTCGAACGCCACTGGGCGCAGTTGCTCGGCAAAGAGACCGCGGTGTTCATGCCATCGGGCACGCTCGCGAACCAGCTGGCGCTCCGCGCGCTGGCCGGATCGAAGAAGCGGGTGATCGTGCCCGAGATGAGCCACATCTACAACGACACCGGCGACGCGTGCCAGACGCTGTCGGGACTGACGCTGATGCCACTCGCACCGGGTCGGGCGACTTTTACGAGGGGCGACGTCGAAGCGGTGCTGGCGCGGACGGCCGGAGGTCGGGTGGCGACCGAGGTGGGCGCCATTGCGATCGAGAGTCCGATCCGGCGGCTGTCGGGAGAGATGTTCGACTGGGACGAGACCAAGCGGATCGCCGCGTTCGCGCGCGAGAAGGGCATCGGGATGCACCTCGATGGCGCACGGCTGTTCATCGCCTCAGCCTACACGGGCATCTCCCCGGCGGAGTACTCGGCGCACTTCGATACCGTGTACGTCTCCCTGTGGAAGTACTTCAACTCGGGCATTGGCGCGATCCTCGCCGGCCCCAAGCGAGTGCTCGACGGGATGTTTCATGTCCGGCGCATGTTTGGCGGTAATCTCGCCGTGGGCTGGAACGCCGCCGTGGTCGCGCGGCATTTTATGGATGGGTTCGAGGGGCGTCTCAAGGCCGCGGTGAAGACGTCTGAGACGTTCTATTCGGCCATGGCCAGACACCCCCGCCTGGGGATCGAGCGTATTCCAAACGGCACGAACGTGACGCGCGTGACATTCAAGGGCACGAACCCTGTCGATGTGGCACGGCGCCTTGCCGAGCGCGGGGTCGCAATGTCTGCAACCCCCGGGGCGACAACCCTTACCTTCGGTGTGAACGAAACGTGGAACCGGATGACCGCGGCTGATTTGATCAGCGTGTTCGAAGACGCGCTCCGCTAGACGAAATCTCTAGACCGCGCGTCAGTACGCGGCCGTCTCCTGAATCGCCTTGAGCACGTCCGCCGAGCCCGGGAGAATGACCTCTTCGAGGTCCGGGCAGTAGGCGACCGGCACGTCCATCGCGCCGACGCGGCGGACCGGCGCGTCGAGGTATTCGAACAAATCGCTGGCGACGCGCGCGGCGATCTCCGCGCCGAATCCGCAGGTGATTTGATCTTCGTGCGCAATGACGATGCGATTGGTGCGCTTCACGGCCGCGGCAATCGCCTCCCAGTCGTACGGCATGATGGTGCGCAGATCGATCACCATCGTGCTGATGCCGTCCTTTTCGGCCTGCTGCGCGGCCAGGATCGATCGCTGGACCAGCGCGCCCCACGTGACCACCGCCACGTCGGTGCCTTCTCGCTTCGTCGCCGCCTTGCCGAACGGAATCATGTAATTCGAACCCGGGTACTCGCCCTTGTTGTACGTCTGGCGGTACAAGTGCTTGTGCTCGAGGAACAACACCGGGTCGTCGCAGCGGATCGAGGTGCGCAGCAGTCCGGCCGCGTCCTGCGCATTCGACGGGTACACGATGCGGATACCGGGACAGTGCGCAAAAATACTCTCGCCTGACTGGCTGTGGTACGGCGCGCCACCGCGCAGATAGCCGCCGCTCGCCGTACGAATCACCATCGGACAGGAAAACGCATTGCTCGATCGGTAGCGCATCATCGCGACTTCGTTGCGCATCTGCATCATCGCCGGCCAGATGTAGTCGAAAAACTGAATCTCGACGACCGGCTTCAGGCCGCGAACAGCCATGCCCACGGCCCGGCCGACGATGTTGGCTTCGGCCAGCGGGGCATTGAAAACACGCTTGGAGCCATAGGCCTTCTGCAGGCCGTGCGTGACCTTGAACACGCCGCCTTTGCCTTGCACTTCCGACAACTTTTCTTCGTGCGTCGCGTCGGCGACGTCCTCGCCGAACATCACGATGCGCGGATTCACCGCCATCTCGTCTTTCATCGTGCGGTTGATGGCCGACACCATCGTGTCGGTCTTGCCTTCAGCGGCCATCGGCGTGTCGAATGCGGTGGACGTCGGATCGACGTCCGGAGAGTAGAGCCAGAGCGCCGCGGTGTCTTTGGCGGGCTTGGCCGCCTTGACGGCTTCGTCGGCGGCCTCATTCACTTCGCGATCGACGTCCTTCGCGATGGTCGCGAGATCGGCGTCGGTCACGAGTTTCTGAGCCTTGAGCCACGCCGCGAACTTCGTGATCGGATCGCGCGTCGCTTCCTCCGCGCGTTCGGCCGCCGTCTTGTACAACTTCTCGTCGTCCGACAGCGAGTGCGAGTAGGGGCGGACGACCTTGGCATGGACGAGGGACGGGCCCTTGCGCGCGCGGCAGTAAGCCACAGCCTCGTTCATTACGCGGATGCTTTCGAGCACGTCCGTGCCGTCGCACCGCAGAACCTTCAGTCCCGGATAACCCTCGACGAGCTTGCTCAGATCTCCGCCTGGTGTTTGTACTTCGACTGGCACTGAAATCGCGTAGCCGTTGTCTTCGATCATGAAGACGACCGGCAGCTGCTTGACGCAGGCCGTGCTCAGCGATTCCCAGAATTCGCCTTCGGACGTCGTGCCGTCCCCGATCGAGACGTACGCGACTTCGTCGCTCTTGAACTGGCCCTCGCGGCCTGGGATGTCCGTGAGTTGACCGTAGAGCAGGCCGGCCTCGGCGCAGCCCACGGCGTGCAGGCATTGCGTACCGGTGGGGCTCGACTGCGAGACGATGTTCAGCGCCTTGTGACCCCAGTGTGAGGGCATTTGGCGTCCGCCACTGTTCGGGTCGTCCTTCGCGCCGACCGCCGACAGGAACATCTCGAGCGGCGTCATCCCGATCGCGAGGCACAGCGCGCGGTCGCGGTAGTAGGGGAAGAACCAGTCGTGGCCGGGTTTGAGCGCGAGGCCCGCGGCGACCATGATGGCTTCGTGGCCGGCGCCGCTGATCTGGAAAAAGATCAAGCTCTGGTTCTTGAGCTGGATTTCCTTGTCATCGATCCGGCGCGACAACAACATCGTCCGGTAGATCCGGATGAGATCGTCGCGCGACAAGTCCGGCGTCGCCACGGCCTGTGAGCGGCTCTTCATCGTGTGAGTCCTTGCCACTTCATAGTTTGAGGCGCGCGTCAGCCCCATGAACCGGTCGATTATACTCCGTGCCACTTCATGACACTGGACATCGACCGGATCCGCTGGGACGCCTGTGAGCTCGAAAAAGTGACGGAATTGGTGTCCCGCCGCGTGGTCACCGAGGCCGGCAGGATGATGGTCTGGTCACAGATCAAGAAGGGCGCCCTGGTGCCCGTGCATAGCCATGCCGGCGAGCAGACCATTCAGGTGAAGCAAGGGGCCCTCTGCGTGACGCTCGGGACTGTGCGCACGATGGTGGCCGAAGGGGAGACCCTGATCGTCCCGGCCGGCGCGGCGCATGAGATAGAGGTGCTGGAGGATTCGGTGGTTATTGACGTGCGCGAGGGCGAGGCTGAGTGGGGTCAGGCTTAAGCCTGACCCCGGTGAACCCAGTCGCCGTTGCTTCGTCCGCCTTTGTGGACGTTGAAACGTTTGCGCATGCGGTCCATGCGCCACTTCGTCATCCGGTACTGCATCTGCAGGCGCAGGTTGCGCGGGCCATTCAGATAGAACCAGCCGATGATGAGGCCTGACAGATGCGTGGCCTCCGCGACGGAGCCGTTGCGTCCGCTGACGGCCGAGAGGAATGAAATCGCGCCCATGATGGCGGCTGCGGCGCGTGCCGGCAGCGGGAAGATGAACATGAACAGGATCTGCCGCGTCGGAAAGAGCACGGCCCAGGCGAGCAGCAAACCGTAAATCGCGCCAGACGCGCCGATCGTCGGCACGGCGTACATGGCGCGCGTGCTGTCAAACGGCAGTAGAGAAATCGCGGCCGTGGCGATGCCGGAGCCCACACCGGTGATCGCGTAGTACTTCACAAAGCCATTGGTGCCCCAGCGGCGTTCGAGGTCGACGCCGAACATCCAGAGCGCCAGCATGTTGAACAGGATGTGCGTGAACCCATTCGGATCGTGAACGAACAAGTACGTGACGAAGCGCCAGACCTGGGCCTGTTCGAAGATCGCCTGCGGTACCAGGCCACCCCACAGGACGATGGACTCTTTGGCGAGGTAAGTGAGGACGAACACGCCGATGTTCGCGAACACAATCGCGCGCACGGCGGGCGTCATCGGGCCCGGGCCGATCACGACTGCGGGACCCGATTGTCCGTAGCGACTCACGCGATCATGCTAACGCGGTTTTCGCCGCAATACACGGGCCAGGGCGGTGCTGAATTCCTCGAGGCGGAGCAGATGGGCCGACGCGGCCAGCACGGCCAACGCGATGCCGATGGCGCCGCCGACCCGAATCAACCGGTGCAGCAACGCCGGTTGTTCGAAGATCCCATGCAGCCAGACCTCGGCGTAGTACGCGGCCACGCCCATCACGGCCGCGGCCACACAGGTCTTGGCGAACGTCACGAGAATACGGGGAAAGTCGCCGCCGCCCAGCTTCTTCGACAAGAGATAGAGCAACAGTCCCGCGTTGGCATTCGCCGCAATGGCCGTTCCCAGTGCGAGACCCTTGAATCCATAGATCGAATTGAGCCAGAGGTTCAGGACCAGGTTCAGGACGATCGTCGCAACGCTGACGATGACCGGCGTACGCGCCTCGCGCAGCGAATAGAAACTGGGCGAGACGATCTTGACGAGCGAGTAGCCCAGAATTCCTGGCGCGTACAGAGCCAAGGCCCCGGCCGTCATCCACGTGGACGTTGCATTGAAGGCCCCATGCTGGAAGATTAATTCCACGATGGGTCCAGCCAGCACGATCAGGCCGACGATGGCCGGGATGGATAAGACGAGCATCAGGCGAATGCCCCACGACACGGTCTTCGTCATGTCTGCAAGCGCGCCCGCGGCGGCCTGTCTCGCGAGTTCGGGGATCGCGGCCGTGGCCACCGAGACGCCGAAAATCCCGATCGGCAGGTAGATCAGCTGGAACGCATAGCGGAGCGCCGTGGCCGCCCCGTCGACGTCTGTCGCCAGCCACGTATTCACGAAGAGATTGATCTGCGCGGCGGCGACGCCGAGCGTGCCCGGGCCCATGAGGACGAGCACTTCGTGCAGGACCGGATCCTTCAGGTCCAGGATCCAACGATGCCGGTAGCCTTCGCGCCGGAGCGCCGGTATCTGAATGAGAAACTGCGCCAGGCCTCCGCCGAGCATGCCGATTGAAAGTGCGGTCACGTCCTGCACCCCCATCGAGCGGAACAGCGGCACCAGCGCGATGGTCGCGACAATGAAGACGACGTTGTAGGTGGCGGGCGCCGCCGCCGGAATCAGGAACCGACGCAGGGCGTTCAACATGCCCATGCAGGCCGCCGCCAGCGCGATCAACATCAGGAACGGCATGTTGATGCGCGTCAACTCGATCGTCAGTTCCAGCTTGCCGGGGAACTTCGCAAACTTCGCGGCATAGCTTGACGTCAACGGATCGGCAAACACGATGCCGAGGACGACCAGGACGCCCGTGACAATCAGCAGGCCGTTGATGACCTGCGAGCCCAACCGCCAGGCCGCGTCTTTGCCGTCTTTCGCCAGTGTCCGGGTCAGGGTCGGCACGAACGCGGCGCTCATCGCGCCTTCAGCAAACAGGTCGCGCAGCAGCGTCGGAATTCGGGTCGCCACCACGAACGCGTCCGCGCGCCAGGTGGTGCCGAAGTAATAGGCCGTTGCCTGGTCCCGGACGAGCCCGAGGACGCGGCTCGTGAAGGTCGCCATCCCAATCAGACCGGCGGATCGGCCGAGGCGTTCGCTCATCGATGGCCTAACAGGAGGGGGGCGGACAGAGTGGTCCGAGCGTATCAAAATTCGAAAGGGGAATCGAAAAGAGCCCCAGAAATGGAGTCGGGACCAATAAAGAAGGGGCCTCAACCCCTGTGTTGAGGCCCCTGCCCGGAGGATGGATGAGAGGCACCTCTCGATGCCTTTCACTTACCTTAGACGGAGGCGTTCTCAGAAAAGTTTGCCTAGCCGGCAAGGCGTTTCTTGACGGTTTCGCTGAGCTGCTTGCCGTCCACGGACATGCCCGCCAGGCGGGTCATGACCGCCTTCATGACCTTGCCCATGTCCTTGGGCCCGGCCGCGCCGGTCTCGGCGATCGCCGCATCAACGGCGGCGGCGATCGCACCGGGATCGGCAGCCGGCGGCAAGAACTTCTCGAGGAAGTGAATCTCGGCCTGCTCTTTGGCGGCCAGTTCCGGCCGGCCACCTGCGGTGAACTGGTCCACCGAATCACGCCGCTGCTTGACCAGGGCGTTGACGACCTGCAGCGATTCGGCCTCGTCCAGCGCGCGCCCCTTTTCGACTTCCTTGTTCATCAACGCGGCCTTCAGCATCCGTAGCGGCGCGAGCGCCACCTGATCCTTCTGGCGCATGGCCGATCCGATTTCCTGGGTCACGGTTTCGAGCAGGGACATGGAGGGAGTTTAGCAGGGCAAAGGTCAAAGGTCAGAGGTCAAAGGGAGCGACGAACGACGGGAGCGGCGGGCCTGTCTCGCCGAAGCCCAAAGGGCGAAGGCGGAAACGGCGAACGATGAACCCTACGCCTCAGCGCCGCGTCTTGTTCGTGGACGTGGGGATCCGCAGGCCCACGAACGCGCTGGTTTCGTGGTACACCGCCGACCGGATCCAATCGACGTGCGCATCGATCGCCAAGCCAGGAGCAAACTCGAACGACAAGCGGACCGTGGGATGGTGGTACGTCGCACCCTGGTTGTCGACGCCGATGAGATAGCTCGCCGACACGGACTGTTCGCGATCGCCACGGAACCTCGGTGTCGTGAAGGCGTGCGAGTAGGACAGGCCCGCATCCAGCCGGACCTGCCGTGCGGGAGAGAAGTAATCGGCCGACGAGGACCGGTAGCTCAAGGACTCGGCCCACCCAATCCATCGCAGCTGTGCGAATCGTTCGCTGAGCGAACGGCTGATCGACAGCGTCACACGCGTCCTGGCGTTGTTATCAGAGAGCGCCTGCTGTGAGGCCCGCGCGTTGATGGCCAACCTCGGCGAATCGAACGCGGCGTCCGCGAAGACACCCGTGCCGGCGATCCGCTCCTGGATCGTGGTCATGTTTTCGAACAGGGGTTCCCGCTCCGCGCCGACGCCGACCGCCCACCGATCGGCAGGTCGCCACGCCGCGCGCAGGCGCAGGTCCGTCATGATCGGTCGGCCATCATGGAAGTCCCACATGGCCCCGTGCGCGTCGAGGCGCCAGGCACGCGAGATCGACGCCGTGCCGTTGACGCCGGCCCGCAGCCCGTTCAGTGCGCTCACGGCGCCAGCCGCCCGCACATGCGACGCCGTCGCCGCGAGAGCCGTGCGGCCGCTGTTGCCGAAACTCGTCGCGAAGTTCGCGCCTTGCTCCCCCAGGTCCAGCAGACGCTGACCGCCGTATCCATTCGACGACCGTGCCTGCATCACGACGGTCGCGGCACTCCCGCGCGCGGCCTGCGCTCGGGCGAGCGCGGCGATGGCCAGTCGATGGTTTGTGGTGGCGGCCAGTGCCGCCAATGTGTCATCGGCCCGTTCGATTTGCCCGTCGGCCCGCAGCACCTGCCCGTATTCGAAGCGGGCCTCGCCGTTCTCCGGCTCGATCGTCAACCATCGCGCATACGCGCTGACGGCGGCATGCCAGCGTCCAGCAAGAAAGGCCGCCTTGGCGTCGGCCTCGGCCGCAATGGCGAGGTCATTCGGATAACGGCTCCGCAACGCGGCATAGAGGCGCTTCGATTCACCCGTCCAATTTGCCCAGCCGGCCACCCGCGCCTGTTGCCGGCGCGCGTCGACGTCATTCGGCCGCAACGCGAGGTAGTCGTTGTACGCCGTCAGGGCTTCTGCGTGATGGCCGGACCAGGACAAGATTTCCGCGCGAAGCTTCCGCGACTCCGGCGACGAGGGCTCGCGGCGTAACGCGGCATCGACTGAGTCGGTCGCCTCTGCCCAACGCTCCGCCGTGGCCAGGATGCGCGCGCGCGCCAGTTCTCGTGTCCGGGCCATCGCGTCATCCACCGGCGGCGTTGCGGCGATCCAGCTGAGGGCGACGGCGACGAGCGGGTCATTCGGCGATCGCACAAAGGAAGACAGGTGTTCCGCCATGCCGATGACAAACGCCGGTTCCGCTACCGCGGTTTCGACAAAACGAACCAGCACGGCTTCGCCGCCGTCGCGGCCTTCTTCGCCGAACGTCGCGTCAATTAGCGTCATCCAGGCTGATGCCCCCTGCGGATCTTGCTCCAGCGCGCGTGATGCCGTCGCTCGCGCCGCGCGCCGATCGCCTGAAACCAGGTACGCCGCGGCGAGGTGTTCCAGGATTCCGGCATGCGTCGGGAACCGATCGGCGCCGGACAACAGGATCGCCACACGCGACGGCACGTCGGGCGTGATTTCAGCCCACTTCAGAAACAGTTCCGCAGTCGCCGTTTCGCGCGTCGCCGCCTCGGCAAAGGCGACCTTCGCCCGATCCGGGCCCTCGACGACGCTGATGAGTTCGGCGCGCAGTTGTTCGAGCGCGGCATTCGACGTCGACCGATCGCCCAATAGTGCGAGCGCATCACGTGAGCGGCCGATCGCTCGAAGGCTCTGGGCGGCGACAAGACGTCCGTCCAGCGGAAGCGTGTGCCAGTCGGCCTCCGGCCCCAGCACCGCGAGTGCTTCAGTTGGCCGTCGCAGGGCCGCGAGAGCGCCGGCGGCTGCGAGGGTCGCCTGGAGGTTCGAACGATTGTTCGCATGCAACGCCAGCAGCGGCTCCATCGATTCCACAGACGGGGCGATCTGAAACTCCAACTCCGCCTCGCGGATTCTCAGGACCATTTGCAAGGGCCGCGCTTGACGTAGCCGGCGGGTAGCCGTGAGGGCCTCCGTCAAGCGTCCCGCTCCGGCAAGCGCGATGGCTTCCAGATCCGACGCCCGGTCCGAAAGTGGATCGTCAGAGATCCGCGCGAGGATGGCCAGGGCCTCCTGGGGCCGTGCGTTGGCCAGAGCCGTTTCGGCATCGGCGATCACGGCCGCGTTCGCGTCGAGCGCCCGCAAAGCGCGGCGCAACACCTGAGATTCGTCCGCGCTGCCCACCGTGGACTCGAGCACGACGCGCCGGACGAGTACGTCCTGCCACGCGGAACCCGTCGACGTGAATTGTTTCGCGATTGTGCACGCGGCAGCCGGACCGTTGATTGCGCGCACAGCGTCGATGAGGGCGAGAGCTCCGGCTGGGTCGAGTTCGCGCGCGGGCAACGCTGACAGGAGCGGGGCAGCCTCGGCAGGCCGGCCCTGCGCCATCAGGGCGCGACCCATGAGCGCCGTGCGCGGGACGACGTTTGCCGGCGTCGCCGCGAGTCTGATCAAGAGTGGCGCCACAGAATCCGGCTGGTCAGCCTCAAGCGCGAGACTGGTTAACATCAGCAGGCGGTCGTCTGATAGGGACGGCACCGCGAGCAGTGGCTCGGCTGATTGCCAGGCAGCCGCCGTGTTTTGGGTGGCGCGGTAGGCGTCGACCAGCGACTCCCGTGCGGCTGTGTCGCTCGGCGTTGCGCGCACGACTTTGTCGAGGATGACGATGGCAGCCCGCGGGTCGCCGGTCCAGAGTCGCAACTGACCTTCGATGCGCTGCGTCTCCGGCCGTTGAATTTCTGAAGTCGGCAGACGGGCCAGCAACGCCAGTGCGTCCTGGTGCCGGGCCTGGGCGATCGCACGTTCGAGGCCCCGCTGCAACCACCGCGGTGCCGTATCGCAGGGCGGGGCCGAGAGGGCGCCGATCATGATGCGGGTGCCGGCCGGATCGGGTACGCGGTCGATCAGCGAGAGCAGCCGCTGATTGCAGTCGCCGGACGCCGCCGCCAGCGCCTCGAGGCGCGTGGCGGCCTCGGCGTACTGCTCGGCCTCGATCAGGACTTCCGCGAGCGTCAACCGATCATCGATCCTGGCGCCCGGGCGCGCCGCGAAGCCACGTGCGGCGGTGATGGCGACGTCGTGGAGTCCGGCTGTGCGAGCGATCGACAGCTGGAGTCTCAACCAGCGGTCGGAGAGCGGCCCGGACGTGGGCAAGGTCGCGAGCGCGCGCCTCGGGGCATTCGCGCGAAGCCATGCCCCGATCGCCATCTCTCGCAACGCGTCATCCGCTGGATGGACCTGCAACCAATCCGTGAGGGCTTCGCCCGCGACCGACGCGTCACCGGCGATCGCGAGCGCCCGCAGGCGGCTGCGTTCCCAGTCATCGTGTGAGGCGCGTACCTCGGCGGGAACCAGGTTCCACGCGGCGTTGGCCTCCGCATGCTGTCCGGCACCTTCAAGTGCCAGAGCCAGGCCGGCGCGATCCTGATCGGTGGCGTCGCTCTCGCGGACGGCCAACGCGAACGCGGCCGCCGCGGGTGCGCTCAGCCCCTGGCGCAGGTAGCTTTCACCAAGCCGGCGCGGCCAGCGAGCGCTACGCGGTTCATGGCGCTGGCCCTCAGCCGCCAGTTGTTGCACGGTGGTTTCGTCGGCGAGCGTCATGGCCTCGGTAATCGCGCGGTCGCGGAGCTCCCGATTGCCGGGCGAGACCGCGAGCGCCTCGCGCCCGACGGCAAGCGCCGCCGCCGCGTCTTGGCCGGCGAGCACCCAGAAGAACTCCGCGAGCTCGGCTGCGTCGAACGGCCGCGCGCGGCGAGCTGCTTCGAAGTACTGCCGCGCCGCGGCACGGTCCCCCGCGTCACGCTTGACACGAGCGAGACCGATCAAGGCCTGGAACTCTGAGCTGGTCTCGGTGCGCTGCTGCGCGCGGGCTGGACCAGCGGCCAGTGCGCACACGGCGACGACGATCGCGGTGGTGAGACGGATTTGCGCGGTCATTTGGTCCTGTCCTGAACGTTGCCCAGCACGCGGTGGTAGAGCGTTTCCGATTGCGCGAAACGACCGGCGCGGCGCAGCGCGTCTGCGAGGCGAAGCGTCACGGGAATGTCCGAAGGATCCAGTGCCAGGCGCCGGGTGAGCGCATCGACCTCGAGCGACGTCTGCCCAAAGGTGCGTGCGGCGTCGGCAATCGTGTCGAGATGCTGGCGGGTCAGGCCCGTCCGTTTCAGAGCGCCCGTCGCGTGGTCGGCAAACCGATGCACGTCATCGCGCGTGATCGCCGAGACCGGTTGCCTGAAGTACAACAGGTCGTCCTGATACCAGGCAAAGACGCCCACCTGGATCAGCAGGGCAATGAATAGCGCCGTCAGGAATCGGGGAATCGTCATCGAAGCCTCACGCT
>Ga0315912_10000080_pt1 | contig 248748 bp, 190 predicted proteins | sample VfabasoilMG_FD_204469 | JGI IMG/M metagenome (GOLD analysis project Ga0315912, IMG submission 204469) | Garden soil microbial communities collected in Santa Monica, California, United States - V. faba soil | ecosystem: Environmental > Terrestrial > Soil > Garden | place: USA: California... | reverse complement strand
ACGCGGATACACAGCGCTCGGGACCCACGTCGACATGCGGCCTGGGCCAGCGCCGCGGAGAAGTACGTCTTGCCGCAGCCGGTCTTGCCGACGACGATCACGTTGTGGTGATGGCGAAGCCACTGGCACGTCGCCAGCTCGCGCAGCATCTCCTTGGTCAACCCGCGGCCGGGCTTGCACCACACGTCCTCGAGCGAGGCCATCACCGGCAGCTTCGCTGCACGTGACAGGCGCTCGAGCCTTCGATTCTCGCGGTCGATCCACTCGCGGTCGACGACCATGCCGAGCTTCTCGGAGAAGCTCAGCGCGTTGCCAGGTGGGCTGGCCTGCAGCTCGCGGAAGGCCGCAGCCATACCATGCAGCCGCATCTCGGCCAGCTTGTGGAGAGTCTCTTCGTCGGTCACGCGTCTTCCTTTCGGTCGTAGTAGTCGGCTCCTCGCACGTTGTCGTGTGCGAGCGGTGGACGAGGTTCGGGGATGGGAGGGATCGGTGCCTGGTCGAGGTTGCGGCGCAGGATCATCTCGACGCTGCGTCGCGTCGGGCTTCCGATCCGAAGCGCACGCTCGCACGCGGACTCGATCCTCTCGGTGGTGTACTGCTTGGCAGTTCGGATCAGCGCCAGGCACGAGCGGTAGCCCTGCTCGGGGTGCGGTCGCGCGGCCAGGATCGCAGCGGCGACCTCGGCGGTGCGCGGACCGATCGTCGAGGCCCAACCAACGACTCGCTCGGGTGGCCAGTCTCCGTAGTCGCGATGGTTCTTGGGACGATGAGCTTGGCACGTGACGGCGGTGCCGGGCGGGCCGTAGCTACGGACGTGGCTGGCGATGCGTCGACCTTCGTGCAAGATCTCGATGGTCGAGACCGTCGCCCTGATCTCGACTGCCTCGCTGATCAGTGTGTAGTGCACGCTGTAGAGCCTGCGGTCGAAGTCGACGTGGTAGTCGATGCCGACCTTGGCCTTCTTCCACTTGGTCACCACGAAGCGCACGGGCGGCAGCGGACGCAGCGCGGGCTTGTCGAGGGCCTCGAACGCACTGCGACGACAGCCCTCGAGCTTCTTGAAGGGGCGGTCGTTGAGTCGCTCGAGCAGCTCGGCGATCGCGGCGTTGAGCTCGTCGAGGTCGAAGAAGGTCCGCTTGCGCAGGCACGCGCCGATCCACCGCTGGACCACGAGCACGGCGACCTCGACCTTGGCCTTGTCGCGCGGGTGACGTGGGCGAGCAGGGATGACCGCGGTGCCGTAGTGGTGCGCCAGCTCGGCGTACGTGGGGTTGAGCTCGGGGTCGAGGCGGTCGGGACCCTTGACCGCAGCACGCAGCTGGTCGGGTACCACCACTTGCGGCACGCCGCCGAAGTACTCGAACGCTCGCACTGTCGACGCGCAAAAGTCCGCGACCCGTTGACTCCGCGTCGCCTCGGCGAAGGTGTAATTGCTCGCCCCGAGCACCGCGACGAACAGCTCGACCTCGATGCGCTCGCCCGTCTCGGGATCGAAGTAGGCGAGCTTCTTGCCCGAGTAGTCGACGAAGAGCTTCTCACCTGCGCGATGGACCTGGCGCATCGTGGCGTCGATGCGCTTGCGGAAGTCACCGTGGCGATCGCAGAACTGACTGTACCCGTAGGGACGGCGACCTTCGGCGTCGTCGCGAGCGCCTTCGCAGTACTCGAGCCACAGCTGCTGGAGCGTCACGCCAGGATGACGCAGCTCGGCATGGACCCACTGCATGTCGATCGGCACGCGTGGGTTGGGCAGGTTGCGACCGACGAGCTTGAACAGTCGACGCTCGAGCTCGACATCATTGAGTTGCTGCGCGACCACCCACGTGATCTCGGCTTCGTGAGCACGGCGCAGGTAGTCGAAGACGGCACCCTTGGACATCCCGGTCGCCGCCGAGATTTCTCGTTGGCTGCAGCCGTGCTCGAGCTTGAGGCGGAGGACTTCACGGATCTTTCGCATGGTGTGCCGACGCATCACCGCGACGGTCGCCGCTTGGCGACGACCGCTGCGGGCAAGTGCCAGCCGTCCCTCGAGCGCCCGCAGAAGGGCGTTCGCGCCGATGGCGCGAGCGCCCAGATGCGCCGGAATCGGTGCCCAGGTCAGGTCGGAACCGGTGCCCAGGTGCGCCGGAACCGGTGCCCGGATGCACCGGAATCGGTGCCCAGGTGCGCCGGAATCGGTGCCCAGATTCGACCGGAATCGGTGCCCGGGTCAGCCCGGAATCGGTGCCCAGGTCAGCCCGGAATTCGCACCTAGCAATGGAGCTCTCCCTGGTTCCTGTCTCTATTCGGCGTATGGCCTGCGGCATCGCGGCCGCTCTGTTCGTGATGCACGGCTGTGGGCCCAAAGATCCCGGGCCGATTCTGCCGCCAGTATCGGACCAGCACAGCGACATCGCTGAGGACGGGACGATCTACATCGCCCACCTGGAGAACGGGAAGCAGAGCCGGCTGCAGGCGGCGCTCGATGAGGGCAGAGCCGTCCCCGTCCGCTACGAGAACCGGACACTTACGATCATCGAGGACTGCACCCTGTCCCCCGGCAGCTACCGCTACTACCACACGGACTGGATAGAGAACAAAAGGATGGTCCTCAACGCGACGAGCATCGAGGCCGCCTTTCCCGTGAAGGTGGTTGACCTCGAGGCCCGCGTGAAGACCGGGAAGCAGATGATCGAGTTCACCGGATTCCGCGGGCAGAGGTCATTCGGTTCGGTCGTGACGAGCGCCGCGGGGCCGGGGTGCAAGAACGTGACCCACTACGTGGATTCCGTGCAGGTCGGCACCTACGTGAGGTTCTTCGGGCAGAACGTGACCGTCGCTGCGAGGGCGACGGTGGAGGAGGCGTTCAAGGTGGGCTTCGAGACAGAGCACCAGCTGACGGACCGCCACGCCCTCGGCACGCCGAGCACGTGCCCCTCGGGGAAGCCCGGGGACTCGAGCCCGCCGGACGGATGCGGTGTCCCGCTCATCGCGAAGCTCAACGAGTTCTCGAGTGCGAGCGTCGCGGTCTGCACTGTGGGCCTCGGAAAGGACTTCCAAGTGGACCCGAAGGCCGGGGTTCCGATCGGGACCTGCGCTATCGGGGCCGGCAGGGTGCACGCCGCGATCAGCGGGACCATCGAGATCAAGTGCGACCATTCTAACACGGACTGGTGCGACTCAAGCCCGCGCGACTGGAAATTTATTGTCCGGATCGGTGGCGTCGAGGTGCCCGTTCAGCACTCCGACAACAACCCGGCTGGAAACAAGGAGATCGTGAAGGCGTGGGTGCTGGCCCATCACGCGATATCCTCTCCGTCCGCCCCTATCAACATTGGGGCGGCGAACCCCCGGGTTGAGATCGAAGGCATCGAATGCCAGATCGCCAACAGCAAGTCGAAGACGTGCACATTCCGGCACGACTTCGCCGTCGAGCTGAGGCGTGCGGACTGAGCGAGCGTGTCCGTGTCCGTCGATAAAGGCACGATGCTCTCGCTAGCCTGACGCGTGACTTTGGCGTTGCAGAGGCGATCATCGACCCCGCCGAGCCTTTGGCGCATAGACGGAGTTCGCGTTCTTATGGAAGGGCTCGAGTTGTTCCTACACGCAGAGCGAGTCGTCACAGGATTGGATGTCGCGCTCTGGCCCCAGAGCCGCATTGCCGATCGCCTGGTTGATTGGTTGGTATCGATGCCGGACCTGCGCATGCTCCACATGCCGGACTACGATCCGGTCGGTCTCGGGACATTCCTTGAGTTCGGGCCCGTGTAGGCGATCGCGTCCGCCTGTTCGTGCCTGATGACCTCGAGGTACGCGTGGCGAGGTTCGGAAAGCCGCGTTCCTCTCCGACTCGGTTGCCGAACTGTCACGCGTGCGGACCGAGGCTGACCGGTTGTGCGCGGTGTCTTGGAGGTCATTGATCGGCACGGCAAGGCTTCGAACAGGAAGCCCTCCTCCTAGACAAGATTCTCGAAACCGTGGTCCAAGTGTGTGGCGCTGAGAGCCGTCGAGGGCAAGGGTGTAGTCGTAGCGCATCCTGCGCTCGTAAGCTCGGTGCCGATGGTGTGCCTGCGATGGAGATCTCGGGACACGCGAACGTTCGTTACGTCGATGGAGGCCACCTCGGATGTCGCTGGCCTTCTCTCTTCAAGGAGTGCGTCGCCGGCGCCTATCAGATAATGGAATTCCTGACTAGTTGGTGCCGCTGTATAGCCCTTGCACGCGTATGGCTGGTAGCGCTACACAGGCGTTCAGACAGCGTCCGACACTTTCGGGGCTGTCACGCGGAGCCGCATGCATCAGGTCATCTTCTACCCGGTTGGAAACGGCGACACCAGCCAGGTCATCCTCGACAACGGGAAACGCATACTGCTCGACTTTCGACACCTGGCGAAATCAGAAGACGACGAGACGCCTGAGATCGACTTGAAGGCGCGCCTTCGGAAAGAACTGCATGAGGCCGGAAAGAAGTCGTTCGATGTCGTGGCGCTCACGCACGGCGACAGCGATCACATCTGCGGCAGCACCGAGTTCTTCGAGCTACGGCACGCTGCGAGATTCCAGGGCGGCGACCGGATCCCGATACCCGACCTCTGGGTTCCAGCAGCGATGGTCCTTGAGGAAGGCACGCACGAGAACCGGAGTGACGAATTCATCCTCTGGCGACAAGAGGCTCGCCATCGGCTTCGTGAAGGCAGGGGCATTCGCGTTTTCTCCAAACCCGAGAAGCTGAAAGCGTGGTTCGACGGGAATGGCATCTCACTCGACTCGAGGAGACATCTCATTACCGATGCAGGCCAACTTGTGCCGGATTTCAAGCTTGACGTCGACGGTGTAGAGGTCTTCTGTCACTCTCCATTTATCAAGCACGTCGATGGTGTGGGCGATGACATGCGCAATTCGTGTGCGCTCGTCTTCAACATTCGATTCAAGGCCGGTGCATACACATTCGACTTCCTCGCCATTGGCGACTCGGAGTGGGAAATTCTAGAAGATATCGTCAGGACGACACGAGCGCACGGCAACAAGGACCGGATTCAGTGGGACCTTTTCAACATCCCGCATCACTGTAGCTATCTCGCGCTTAGCGACAAGAAAGGTGCGACCGAGACCGAGCCGAAGCCTCTCGTGAAGGAATTGCTTCAGGCCGGTCAGTTCGGGGCGTACATCGTGAGCTCGAGCAACCCGATCGATGACACTGCGGCGGGACGCAACAGCATGCAGCCTCCCCACGTGCAAGCGCGCAAGTGCTACGAACGTTATCTCCGCGAGGTCGACGGAGCTCACTTCCTCGTTACCATGGAGGAACCGTCGATGTCGCGACCGGAGCCGATCGTGTTCAATATCGGACCAGACGGAATCACTCGTGAGCGTCAGATCGTGTCGGCACCGTCGATCCTTGTTTCTTCTCCAGCACTTCGGGCGGGTTGAGTGATCGAGTACATCGCATTCGGGGAGGTGCTGACGGAAGAGGAGCTGATGACAGCCCTTCCTGAATCCGTTGTTGCCGTCATTCGTGCCTGCGCGAGAACCTCGGCCTTCACGGTGCTCGAACAGCGACGCTGGTCACCGCCTGATCCCGGGCCTTGTGATGTCGTTGTGGTCGATTGCATCAACGATCAAGTGCCGACAAGGAATTCGTTTGGCGTACGGCCGCGCGAGCAGCTCGCTCTCGTGCTCCCACGGGATCCTTCGAAGCTGCCTCAGGTTCGGGCTCTTCGCCGTGACTTCCCTTGCGTCATGCATCTCAACCTCGTGCCGCGGGGTGAGCCCGCGAGCTTGTGCCTCTATTTCGAACCGTGGGCTCATACGAGACGGTCTTGGACTGCTGAACGCTTTCTGCAGCGGATCTTGTTCTGGTTGACCGAGACGGCGAAAGGCACACTTCATCGCCCAGACCAACCCCTTGAGGTACTCTACTTCGAGCCACCGATCGACGTCGTAATGCCCCCGAACTGGCAGGAGGAGCTAAACGAGCAGAACAAGATGCTCTTCATCTGTCGAGTGCAAGGGGACGAAAAGCGGCACACCTATCGAGCGATGGTTGTTTGCCGAGATGAGGTCGACCTGAAACAAATTCGGGAGACATTCGTAATTCGCGTCTGCATCAATGCCATCGTTCACGGCGGTGTCGCAGCCTTGCCAGCGACCCTGGGGGATCTGGCCGAAGGCTTGGCTGCCCGTGGCTCGGAGCTCCTTGAGCCACTCCGCGATGGGCTTGCCCGCGTCGTCGGTAGCTCTGGCGTGGCACCGGTAACCGGGCAGCGTTGTCTCCTTCTCCTTTCCATTCCGACGATGCGCTCAGCGGGTGGGGATGTTGAACGCGTTGACGTTCGCGGCTTTCTGGTCCCGCTCGATCTGGCGACACTCGGCATACGGATCGGTGCGCTGACCGAAATTGCTACTAAAGGGTTGCACTATCCAGACATCGTTGTCGGGGCCATGGGAAATACCCGTCCTCCGAGTGCCGAGAGCTGGAGAGGTATTCCGGTGGTGTCGATAGCAGTCCGAAATTCTGTGACTCGCAAGTTCTCGCGGAGTGCATCCGCTGTTCCTGAGGAGAAAGCTGACGAGAAGCATTTGCTCGCTGGGCTTGGAGCGCTTGGTAGTCAGCTTGTGGACCTGTGGTCACGTGAGGGCTGGGGAGTATGGACGCTGATCGACCCTGATTTCGTACAGCCCCATAATGTTGTTCGGCACCTCGCAAGAGACGCGGATGTTGGTCGGGACAAGACTGAAGCGGTCAGTGATCTCATCGATGCACTTCGCCCGCTCGAACGGAAACCCGTTGCCGCGTTCTGTGGCGATGTCCTGACGACCTCGAGTGCGAAGTTTACCCAAGAGATTCAGCAAGCCACTCTGATTGTCGACGCAACTACGACGCTCGAGGTTCCGCGCGAGCTATCACACCGAGATGACGTTGCTCGATGCGTATCGGTCTTTCTCACTCCTTCGGGACGAGCTAGCGTAATGCTCTTTGAAGACGAACCGCGTGGGGTGCGGCTCGATGAACTCGAAGCGCAATACTATAAGGCGATCCTTGCGGCGGACTGGGGAAGAGAGCATCTCGCCGGTCACCAGGGCGAACTGTGGGTCGGCGCAGGCTGCCGAGACATCTCCGCGGTGCTTTCGAATGAGCTCGTACAGCTCCATTCGTCCATTCTTGCTCGACAGGTGCGGCTTTCCTCTTCCGTACCCGTGGCAAAGATACGGATCTGGATCGCAGATGACGTAACCTCCGAAGTTCGCGCGGTGGATGTTCCCGTGCAAGAGCCCATCCGCCAGAAGCTAGGAGCCTGGACCGTGGTCTCGCACGCGGCGATCTCGGTGAAGCTCAACTCGCTTCGGGCGGAAAAGCTGCCAGCCGAGACCGGCGGAGTGATCCTGGGTTATATCGATCATCCGTTGAAGAGGATTTTTGTTGTCGATGTTCTTCCCGCTCCTTCAGATAGTGAAGGGACTCCCACGGGGTTTGTTCGTGGCGTTGATGGCCTTGCTGGTGCGATCCGTGCGGTTGGTGAACGAACGGCGGGCATCGTTGGATACCTTGGCGAGTGGCACTCGCATCCGCCCCTCCACACTCCGCGTCCCAGTGGAGATGACATCAACCTCCTCGCCCACTGCGCAACCGTGCTGGCGCGGGATGGGCTACCAGCACTCATGATCATCGTCGGGAGAGCGGGAGAGATCTCTTATTCGCTAGACGCACGAGGTAACCCGTCAGCGTCAATCACCTAGATGGTCTCCAGTGTTCGCGCCTCGGCCGTGCTATCCGGGTGAACGAAGTACGCATAGGCTTCATGGCGGTCCTTGCGAGCACCACGCCGAACGACGACGAGACGCTCGCCGTTCGTCCGCACGTGGATGATGCCGTATGCAGTTCGCTCTCGCGCGTAGAAGGTCCCCTTGAGGATATCGGGCTCCCACGCGTCCTGCTTCTTGACTGCGTGGAAGGCCTCTCCGGCCCAACGGTCGAACGCGGCCAGATTTGTGACGAAGACGACGGGCTCTGCGCCTCTCCGCGCCTGGCCGAGCATCGCGAGGAGGTTTGCACGGGGGTGGAGGTAGTCCCGTCGAGCGTCCTCGTCACCCGCGGAGATGATCGAGATGAGTGGTTGGATCGCCTCGATGAACGGTCGGCTCACGTCACCAGATCCATGGTGCGGAACCTTCAGCACGTCTGCGCGGACGGAGATTCCTCGCCTCAGGAGATCGGTCTCCGAGCCCGCGTTTAGATCGCCGGTGAGCAGTGCCGTGACGTTTCCGTATTTGATGCGGAGGATGATCGAGTGGCCATTGATCGTCTGTGCGGACGAGACTCCAGAAGAACCCTCGTTGGCGAGCAGTGGCACCCCGAGCATTCCGTCCTTCAATCGCCGTACTGTCGGTCCGAGCACCGAGACCTGCACCTCACCTAGAAAGTCGAACGCGTCGGATTTCGCGTCGTCCAACCTCGAGACGGAAATAGGTGCACGCCGTCCAAGCTCGTCGAGAGCTTTGTTCCACCGTTGGAAGGGCTGGTTCGCGTCCCTCGCGGTGCGCGGGTCATCGAGGACGGGCGCGAAGAGCTTGCCTCCCTCTTCGATCGCGGCGCCAAGCCGCTCGCGCTCCGGTACTGAAGAGGTGCGCTTTACCAGGCCGTTGTGAAAAACGCGGCTCGCCGTTACGCGGATACGCTTCCTGTCGCGCGTCTCGGCCGCCGCATCGAGTACGAGCGTACTCAATCCGTCGAAGTGATCGGCGTCCCCGTGCGTGACCACGATCGCATCGAAATGGACGTCGTTGCCAGCGACGGTATGATCCCAGAAGCGACTGGCGATGTAGCGCGCCGCTAGCTTGTTCTCGCCCCCGTCGACGAGGATGCGGTGGCCGCTCGGCACCTCAATCAGGCAGGCATCGCCTTGGCCGACGTCTATGAAGGCGAGCGCCAGCGGGCCCCCTGCCGTTGTCTTGAGGTCCCCCCGGATCCATCCTTCGCGGCCGGGGCCGAGCCGCACTTTCGTTGCTCGCGGCTTGCGCTCGAGAATCTCGACTCCGTCGCCGAAGTAGAGGACGGTCATCAGCTCGTCGAGCGTCCGGGTACCCGCCTCCGACTTCCAGACGCGGGCCGTGTCGTGCGCGATGTATTCCACGGTGTCTGATGCTCCAGCTATTCCGCGTTTGGCACAACAGTGGATGCGGCGCAGACTCCGGAGTCGGTAAGAAGCCCTAGCGGGACCGAATAAAAGCGTACTGCTTGTTCGGGTGGCTCGTACCAAACAGCACATAGGCAGCACATGCTTGGGTTAAAGCGAAACGGGCAGCTAGGCTAGCCCTGCTACCCGTTCCCCAGTGGAGGCGCCGGGAGTCGAACCCGGGTCCGGAAGCCTTCGCATGGTGCGTCTACGTGCGTAGTCGGCAGACTTGATCTCGATCCTCAGCACGCGCACCGACACGCGATCCAAGGCTCCAGCCTCTAATCTCACCGCGACGCCGAGGCGTTCATCGCGGCCAGCCCGTGTGCTTGCGCCTCCGTCTTACTCGGGCTCCTCTTACGGAGGCGTGTCACCTGGTTCTCAGGCGACGGCGGCCATGCGGCCGTAAGTGCTGTCGTTGGCAGCTGTGTTTTGTCGTCCATTTTTTGACACGGCTGGTCGACCCCCGCGGCACGCTGCTCCCATACTCTGTACCCCCGTCGAAACCGTGACACCCCCGTGATTGGTTGCTGCTCGCACGCCGATCGGCCCGACGGGGACCTCCAGCGTGGCCACGAGTATGGGTCGCCGCTCGCCCAAGTGCAACCCGACCGCGGCCGGTGCGCCTTCCGGCCGCCGTCCTTCCCGCTTCCCGCCTTCACGCCGTCTCGCCCGCACCCCGCCGCGCCGCAATCCACAAGCTCACCAACGCCCCCAGCATCGCCAGCCCCACCAGCCCCCACCGCAGCCCCGCAGGCGTCCGCTGCTCCTGCCCCCCCTCCACCACATCCACCAGCACCCCTTGCACCCCAGCCGGCGCCGCCACCCGCGAGGCCTGCAGGAGCGCCGACAAAATCTCCGGCTCGAGCGCCTTCGCGCGCCCGTACACCGTCTGCACCCCACCCGCCGTCTCCTCTCCCGGCCGCACCCTCACCACGATCACCACCTCGCGCAGCGGCACCGCGCCTTCTTCGACTCCGAGCAGCGGCACGAGCACCGCCTCGGCCGGCGCGTCCTGCTGCGGCAACGCGCCTTCCGCCACGGCGAACTCGGCCATCGTCCACTCCTCGCGGAAGAACCCGGTCACCACCACCGCCCCGCGCAGCCCGGCCGGCGCGTCCTCGCTGCGCAGGTCCACCAGCGTGGGCTCTTCGAGCCCCACCGGAAGCTGCGGCGCAGCAAGCCCCGCGAGCGTAGCCAGCAAAGTGCCCAGCAGCACGAGGCTCCGCGCTTGCGGCCGCGCGGCAGAAAAGGCCAGCCCCCCCGCCACGGCGAGCCCGGCCCCGAGCCACACCCCCCACGACAGGTCGCGCAGGAGCACGCCAACCACGACGGGCAGGAGAACGATCGCGATCGCGCCCAGACGCAGCACGAGGCCGGATCCTAGCGCGGACCGCCGATGCGTGCCGCCCCGCCTCGCATGCTCTCCGGCCGCCCTCCCATCCGCCCTCCCACCGCACCATGGAGCCCCGCCCGCGGCCTTGCTACCGTGGGGCGTGCGGCAGACCGGCACGCGAGGCGCCGCAGCCCTCCTCCTGCTCGGCCTCTCCGCCTGCAGCAGCGGCGAGCTGGCCACGCGCTGGGTGCCACGCGACGCCGCGATCGTTCGTTGCACCACCGCGGGCCGCGATCGCATGCCGCCGGTCCTCCTCGATCTCCCCATCCCGCCGGTGCCCACGGGCCTCTTGGCGCGTCAGCTCGATCCCATGGCGCTCAACGACATGGGGTTCGAACGCGAGCAGCCGGTCTGTGCGGCGCTCCTGCAGCCTCCCTCCGAGCAGATCGAGGCCGCCCGTGCCGACACCACCACCGTGCTCGCCGAGCACTCGCGTGTGGGCGCGGAGGTCCGAGCTCGCCTGGGCCGCTGTGCCTGCGAGGTCGCGCGCGCGACCTCGGTCGAGTCGCTGCTCGGCCCCTGCCACGACGAGCCGTATCGACCCGAGTGCGAGATCACCGAGTACCAGGTCGACGAGCTCCGCACCCTGATGGAGCCGCTGCAATCGGCGCTGGCCTCGACCCCGATCCCCCGCCTGCACTGGCGCCTCGCAGGCCGCACCGATCGCCCCGGCTGGCTCGTGGAACGCCTCGTAGAGCTGCTCCCGCGCCACCTCGGTGGCGCCACGGCATTCCAGCCGGGCCAGGCGATCCCGAGCCGCCACAACCACGTGCTCATACGCCGCTTGCTCGAGGTGCCCGGCGCGATCGCGGTGCTACGCCTCGACGGCGGCCGCGCGATGCTGGTGGCCCGCGAGCTCGACGGCGCGCTCGTCCTCGATCTGTTCGCATTCCCCCGCGTCGACCCCAGGCTCGTGCCGCTACTGCCGTTCATCGACGATGCCCGCGTGGACGACCTCGTCGACGCGCTCGTCCAGCCCGCCGCCGCGTGGTCGCCCTCGCTGCCGCTCGACGACGGCAACCTCGTGCACCTCGATCGCCCGGCCCTGCGCGCGGTGGACTCGCTCGTGCTCGCGATGGCCCCGCTGGCCGGCGAGGCCGCAGCCCCGCGCGCGCTGCCCGAGCCTGCTACCTCGCCGCTCGTCGACGCGATCACGCTGCAGGCGGAGTTCGGCGCCAAGGGCAAGCGGCTCCACGCACACCTGCGCCTCTCCGATGCCGGCCAGCAGTGGGCGCAGACGCTGTCCAGCACGGTCCTCGGCCCCGAGCTCGAGGCGCTGGGCCTCCCGCTCGAGCCCACTCCCTCGCAGTCGCTCGACCTCGACCTCGACTTCGTCGTCCACGGGCGACCACCCGAACGTCTGGTGCTCGACGGCCTCGCATACGCACCCTCGTTCCTGCGCTCGCTCGAGATGCACCACCCGAGCTCCGTAGGCGGCCACCTCGACGCATGGGACGTCGCGTTCCCCCCCGGCGCAGTGGCCCCCGGCGGCACCGTGATGCCCCCATTCGAGCTCCGCGCATGGGCCGAGCGTGTGGGCGCCGAGTCCTACCGCCTGCGCTCGTCGTTCGACCGCGCACGCCAGCACCTCGACCTCACGCTCGTACCCGACTAGCTAGATCTAGGGCTCCCTGTGCTCGCTCAGCGAGCGCCGCTGCCGACCTTCGTCATCGAAGTTCCCCGGATCCAACCACCGCTCGAACCCCGCGCGCACCCGCGGCCACTCCTCCACGGTGATCGAGTACCACGCCGTATCTCGCAGCCGCCCGTGAACGATCGTGTCCCCGCGGAAGATCCCCTCGAACACGAACCCGAAGCGCAGCGCCGCACGGCGCGATGGCGCATTGAGCCGGTTGCACTTCCACTCGAAGCGCGTATAGCCGAGCGCCTCGAAGCAGTGCCGGGCGAGCACGAAGATCGCATCGCTCGCGACGCGCGTGCGCGCGAGGCTCGGCCCGAACAGGATGTTGCCCACCTCGATCCGCCGGTGGGCCGGCACGATGTTCATGAGGAAGAAGCGCCCGCCCACGCGACCGCTGCTGCGATCCACCACCGCGAATCCCAGGCGCTCTCCGCCGTGGTTCGAGCCCGCGAGCCAGTGCTGGATGTCGCCGAGGTCCTTCGGCGGTACGTCGGCCAGGTAGAGGAAGCGCTCGAGCGTGCCGGGTCCCGTCGAGGCCTCGAACAAGCCCGGCAGGTGCTGCGGGCCGAGCGGCTCGAGCCGCGCATGGGCACCCTCGAGCACGATCGGCTCGGGCGTGCGTGCCGGCGAGGGATCGACGCGCGGGCCGATCGGCAGTGAAGTCTCGGGATCGGGCTCGAACGGCCGCTGCTCGGGATCGTTCATCGTCGAAGGCACGAGCGAGTCTACGCGAGATCGAAGAACGAAGAACCGCGGGCCCGAGCAGCGCTCGCGACCCGCGGTCCGTCTCGGTCGATCGATGCTTTCAGCCGCCAGCGGACTTGGCCGGGGCGGCCTTCTCGGCCTTCTCGCCTTCCTCGGCCTTCTCGCCTTCCTCGGCCTTCTCGCCTTCCTCGGGCGCGGCCTCGGCCTGCACGACGGGCGCCGGCGTGGACAGCTTCTCGGGCTGCGGGCCCTTGCAGGCCTTGGTCTTCACCTTGCAGCCGCGGACCTTGAGCTCGCCCACGATCCCGTCGACCTCGCCCGAGTACTGCGCCTTGTAGGCATCGAGCCCGGCGAGCTGCAGCACCACCTTGTGCTCGTCGCTGACGAACAGCACGGCGATGTAGAAGCGCGGCGGCTCCTCGTCGCCCACGGGGGTATAGGTGAAGTCGAAGCGAGTGCCCACCACGCCGTTCTTGCTCTCGGCGGGGGTCTGGCCGACGAGCGTGTAGCCACGCTTGCCGAGCTTCTCCACCATGTCGCGGCTCCAGAACGGGAGCGTGCCGCCCTTGACGTTGCTGGACACCTGGATCTTGAGGCCAACGTTGTTGTTGGCCTTCATGTGCGCGCTGTAGTCGTCGGCGTAGACCTCGGCGAAGCCCGCGGGGGGCTCGAGCCGGTAGGCGTTGCAGCCCGCGGCCAGGGCCAAGAGCGCAGGGACGAGTGTATGGATGATTCGTCGCATGGTCGTCGATCCTCCGTGCGTTACTTCCACTCGGTGGCTTCGACGCCGAGCTCGTCGACCCAGGGGAACGGATCGTTGCTGGACGGCGTGGCGGTGTGGGGCCCTCGCTCGACGAGGTTCAGCGTCAGGGTGGAGAACTCGGTGAGGCTCTCGAGCCGCCGCAGCCGGCCCTTGAGCACCTCGAGCTCCATGGTGATCGCATCGAGGGACTGGCGCACGTGCAGCGCCTCCTCCACCGTGCGGGCCTTGGTGAGCAGCTCCATCATCTGCTTCTGCGTGTTCTCGAGCACCGTGATGCGGGTCTGGATGTCGAGGAACTCCTCGGTCACGTCCTGCGCGTCGAGGGTGCGGGCATCGACCACGCCGAGGCCGGTGATCTCCTCCATGGCCGTGCGCAGCTTGCCCGAGGGGATCCGCATCACGAAGTAGCTGCCCGACATGTTCTGCACGTAGCCGCCGTACTTGCTCGGCAGCGCCTCGGCGCGCTCCATCGCGTCCTTGAGGTTGAACACCGAGACCTGCATGGTGGCGGTGTAGATGATGTGCCGCCCGACGTCGGGGCCGTCGTTGGGGGCATCCGGCTCGGTCTCGCCACCGCTGCCGCCACTGGTCAGCGAGGGTGCGTCGTCGGCCCCTGGCGGAGCCGGCGGGGCCTCGGGCGCGGCCGCGTCCTTGCGAGACATGCGACGCTCGCGACGAGACTCGCGCTCGGGCGCCATCTCCTCGGCGGTGCCCATGCTCATGTCCATGTCCATCGCGCCGCCGCCCATGGCCCCACCCGCGTCGGCGCCGTAGTCGTAGTAATCCGCGCTTGCGGCCTCGGTGGCAGGCATGTTCTTGGAACAGCCCGTCGCTCCCCCGAGGAGCGCGAGCAAGAGCAGCAGCCCTGCGCGTGCGTACATGATGATCGTACCTCTCGTGTTCGAAGTCGGATGGCGGGTCGGCCCGGGAAGGCCCTCGGATGCCACAGGGCGCCCGATCTCGCTAGGGACCGCCACTGAAGGTCGCTCGACCCTCGGGCCCCGAACGCCGCCGTCTCCGACACCCTTACAGCAGCCCGCGCAGGCCCGCAACGTCCGAGATCGAGGGCTCCGCAGGCCTTGCGCAGCCCCTGGAACGGCCGCCGATGCCGGCTCCGGACGCCCTGGGCGTGCTTTCGAACGGGCCGGAGGCAGCCGCCGATCCGGCTGTGAACGCCGATTGGCGGCGCAGGTCGTTGCATGGCCGCGATGCCCTCGGGTATGGCTGCGGACGATGATGCCCGCACGGCTCCCCTGGCTCGTCCTGTGTGCGGCGCTGGTCGTGCCGCTCGCCTGCGGGCGCAAGGCCGCGATCCCGCCGGAGGCCATCCCCCCGGTGGCGCCGGCCGGCGTGCTCGAGGACGCGCCCGACGGCGACGAGGACGACGACGAGGCCGAGGACGACGGCGAGCCGACCGCCGCGGCGGAGCTGCCGGCCTGGATGCACGACGCCTCGCGCAAGCTCACAGCACACGCCCAGGGCAAGACGCGCGCGTGGGAGCGCCTGGCCTTCATGGCCGATGCGTTCGGACACCGCCTGAGCGGCAGCAAGGCGCTCGAGAACGCGATCGACTGGGCGGTGGCGACGATGGCCGCCGACGGGCTCTCCAACGCGCGGCGCGAGAAGGTGATGGTGCCGCACTGGGTGCGCGGGCAGGAGCGCCTGCGGGTGCTGGGCGAGCATGGCCGGGAGCTGCGCGTGCTGGGGCTCGGCATGAGCGTGGGCACCAAGGGCGCGCTGCGTGGGGAGCTCGTCGTGGTGGACGGCCTCGAGCAGCTCGAGCGCGGCGAGGTCGACGTGAAGGGCAAGCTCGTGCTCATCAACGAGCGCATGCCGCCCTACGACCACGAGCGCGACGAGAGCCACTACGGCAAGACGGTGCAGGCCCGCTCGCGCGGGCCATCGGTGGCCGCCAAGCACGGGGCCAAGGCGGTGCTCGTTCGCTCGGTCACCGCCACCAGCCTCGACAACCCGCACACCGGCGCGCTGCAGTACGAGGACGGCGTGCCCAAGATCCCGGCGGCGGCGGTGACCCTGGAGGGCGCGGAATTCTTGCTGCGGCAGGCCAAGCGCGGCCCGGTGGAGCTCGAGCTGCGCATGGGCGCCAAGCTCCTGCCCGATGCGCCCAGCGCCAACGCGATCGCCGAGCTGCGTGGGCGCGAGAAGCCCGAGGAGATCGTCGTCATCGGCGGCCACATCGACAGCTGGGACGTGGGCGACGGCAGCACCGACGACGGCGCGGGCTGCATGATGGCGATGGAGGCCGCGCTGATGCTCAAGGAGCTGGGGCTGGTGCCGCGACGCACGATCCGGGTGGTGCTGTTCACCAACGAGGAGAACGGGCTGCGCGGGGCCAAGGCCTACTTCGCGGCGCACGGCGACGAGACCCACGTGGGCGCGATCGAGGCCGACTCGGGCTCGGGGGCCCCGCAGGGCCTCGACGTGGCCAGCCAGGACGACGCGGTGCTGCGCCCGCTCGTCCAGCTCGCGCCGTTGTTCGTAGGCCTGGGCGCCGGCCGCATCGAGTCGGGCTGGGGCGGGGCCGACATCTCCCCGCTCACCGAGGTGGGCGTGACGAGCCTGTCGGTGCGGCCGCAGGGCTCGCGCTACTTCGATCTGCACCACAGCCCGGCCGATACGATCGACAAGATCGATCCCGCGCATCTGCAGAAGAACGCGGCGGTGATGGCGTTGATGGCGTACATCCTCGCCGAGCGCGAGTGACGGTCAGGCGAAGACCTCACCGATCGGGGCGAAGAACAGCGGCGAGGTGAGGGTCATCCACGAGAGGTGCAGCGCCACCGCGAGCGGCCGCGCCATGCTCTTGCGCCGACCCGGGCCGCGATCCCACGCGAGCTGGGCCATCACCGCCAGCCCATGCAGCCCGAAGAACATCATCATGTAGCCGGTGTACCGCCCGGGGTGACCGAGCACGAACAGCACGAACAGCTCGTGCACGAGCCCCGAGATCACGAACACCCAGAACGTGGCCCGCAGCGGGCGGCGTAGGCCCCCGAGCGGCAGGAACACGTGGCGGAACACCAGGTCGTTCACCACCAGGTTCCAGCGGCGGCCCCAGAACTCGCGGGGCGAGCGGGCCAGCGGCGGCACGTCGAATGCCTCGGCCACCGCGATCCCGGTCTGCATGACGAGCCCGCTCACGACGTCGACGAAGCCGCTGACGGCCAGGTACGTGAGCCACAGGCCCCAGAACGCCTCGATCCACGGGTCTTCGTGCAGCCCCGGCCAGTAGAGGTGCACGAGCAGCAGCGCGCCCACGCCGGGCAGCTTGAGCCCGGCGCGGGCCAGGCGACGAAGGCCCTCGTCCTTGACGCGCATGGCCGCGGCGAGGCCGGTGGGCAGCTCGGCCTTGGGTGGCACGAGCAGCCAGAACGAGAACGTGGGCAGCCGCGCGAGCATGCGCGGGTCGGGCACGCGATCGCGGAGCAGCTCGTAGCCCTTGCCGGCCATGGTGATGCCCCACACGGCGACCAGCGCCCGCGCATAGACCCACTCTCGAGGGATCGTCAGCGGCATCGCCAGCGGGAGCAGCACGGCGGGCACGAGCCACACCACCCGGCGCGAGCGCCAGAGCACGCAGCGATCCCAGGCGATGGTCGCAGCCACCAACGCGAGCGCCAGCACCGGTCCGCCCCAAGCGTCCAATCACCACCAGTATGCCACGGCGGCAGCGGCCGAGCTGCATCCTCGTCGGGTGTGAGGCGGCCGTTCCGGGGCCACCCGAGGGGCTCTGATGCACGAGCTGGGCTTCAGCGCGAGCTCTTGGGCTGCCGGCTCGCGACCTGCACCACGCGATCCTCTTCCTGGCACCAGGCGGTGAGCGGTCCGCCGTAGACGCAGCCGGAATCGAGCCCGATCGTCCGCTCGCCGCGGTAGTACCCACGCCACGCCCAGTGGCCGTGCACTACCCGCGGCTCGCCGCGGTAGAACGCGTCCCACGGGGCGTAGCCGCGCGGGCAGTCCTCGGGGGCGCCGTCGTGCTTGTGGCGCTCGCCAGCGGCGTTGCAGCAGCGCACGCGGGTCGCGAAGCTCACGTCGGGCGACTCGAGCCAGTCGTCGTCGTGGGGCGGCGCGTTCACGCGGGCCGCGACGGAGTGAACGTCGGTCCAGCCCGGGTGGAGGCCGGCGTGCACGACCCACACGTCGGGCACGTGCACGTCGGCCTGGCCGGGCAGCCACGCGAGCGCGGGCAGGGCCCGCAGCGCGCCGAGCAGCGCGTCGGCATCGGGGGTGTCATAGAGCGCCTGCAGCGTGTCGTGCTTGCGAGGCCAGCGGCCCGAGCGAGCGCACAGCGCGTAGACCTCGTGGTTGCCGATCACCCCGCGGCCACCGAGCGATTGCCACAGGCGCACCGTGGCCAGCGAGTCGGGCCCGCGGTTGACGAGGTCGCCCACGCACCATAGCTCGTCGCGCCCGGGGTCGAAGCGGATCGCCCGCAGGAGATCCTCGAGCTCGAGGGCACAGCCCTGCACATCGCCGACGAGCCATCGCATGCCTGGGGAGGCTACCACCTGCGCGGTGCGCGAGGGTGAATTGGACCGATTGAACGGTTCGAGTTCATTTAAAATATTAGTTAATACATATAGTTACGACGAAAACAGATTCCGATTGCAAAGACTGACCAAAGTCGTATGACTAGTTCAGTCGTGACCGCTCTGACCTACGAAGCCGTCCTGGCGCAGCTCGACGCGTTCATCGGCCCCATCGATGGTGCCGACTCCAAGGCTCGCCGGCGACTGCACATCTTGCGCGTGGCGACCGAGATGTTCGCGCGGCAGGGCTATCGCAAGACCAGCATGGACGAGGTCGCGCAGCGGGCGGGCGTGGCCAAGGGCACGCTCTACACGTACTTCGCCACCAAGAACGAGCTGCTCGTCGCTGCGATTGCGCTCGAGAAGCGCGAGCACATCGGCGAGGTGATGGCGCTGCTCGATCGCCAGCGTCCGGCCGCCGAGCGGCTGCGAGGTTGGTTGATGGCGGTGCTGCTGATGCCCGCTCGCATGCCGCTGACCGCGGCGCTGCTGCGGGGCGACCAGGAAATGGCGGCGATGATGGCCGAGCTGCCGCCGGAGCTCGGCGCGCGCATCGACGAGGACCGTACCGAGTTCGTCGGCGGGCTCGTCGACGAGGCCGCTCGCCCGCACACGTGGACCCCCGGCGAGCTGCGCGACCGCGCCGCGGTGCTGGCAGGCCTGGCGTACCTGTCCACGCACCTGCAAGCGGAGCACGTCCGCAGTGGCGTGAGCATGGAGCGCTACGCCGAGATCCTGGCCGACACGCTGGTGGCCGGCCTGTGCAATCCGAGGGGCTCTTCGGAAGGCAAGCCCTCGGCCAAGGGAGACGAGCCATGATCACCATCCAACGACGAACCCTGCTGCGAGGCGCGGCGCTGGCCGCTGCGCTGGCGTTCTTGCCCTGGCCGGCCGCTGCGGCCCCGCGGCCCCCCGCCGACTCGCCCGAATTCGGGCCGTGGGTGATGGACCAGATCGACGACATGCACCGCGGCCTGTCGAGCCACGCCGTGATGAGCATGACGGTGAAGACCGAGCACTGGACCCGCGCGATGACCATGGAGGCGTGGTCGCGCGGCGAGGACTACTCGCTGGTGCGGATCCTCGAGCCCAAGAAGGAGCGGGGCACCGCCACGCTCAAGGCCAAGGACGACCTCTTCACCTACCTCGCGAAGACCGGCCGCACCATCAAGATCACCGGCGCGATGCTGGGTGGCTCGTGGATGGGCAGCCACTTCACCAACAACGATCTCGTCAAGTCATCGCGGATGGCCGACGACTACACCATCGCGCTCACCGGCCAGGGCACGCTGCTCGGGGTGCCACAGTACGTGTTCACCCTCACCGCCAAGCCCGACGCGCCGGTGGTGTGGGGCAAGATCGAGGTCACCGTGCAGCAAAAGGACCTCCTGCCCACGCGCGAGCTGTTCTACGACGAGGACGGCAAGGCCGTGCGGGCGCTCGAGTTCGGCAACTACAAGGAGATCGGCGGGCGCACGGTGGCCGGCGCGCTGACCATACGGCCGCTCGACGACTCGGGCGAGTACACCCGCGTCACCTACGACTCGCTCGAGTTCGACGTGGAGCTGCCCGAGAGCATGTTCACGGTGCAGCACCTCAAGGCGCTCTAGGGCGCTCCAGGGAAAGACCGCCATGAAGCCGCTCACCATGGCCTGGCGCAACGTGTGGCGCAACGGGCGACGTACGCTCGCGGCCGTCGCCGCCACCACGCTCGGGCTCTTCGTGATGATCGTGTACTCGGGCCTCGTGCGCGGCTACCTCGACCGCATGGAGGCGCACGTGCTCGACGTGGAGATGGGTGACATCCAGATCCACCACGCGGGGTACGTGAAGAGCCCCTCGCTCTACGAGCGCATCGAGGATCCGCAGGCGCTGCTCGCCGCGCTCGATGCCGCGGGCCTGCCCGCGGCGCCGCGGCTCTTGGCCTCGGGCCTGGCCGCGGCGGGCCAGAGCTCGGCGGGGGTGAGCCTCTACGGGATCGACGTGCCGCGCGACGCCACCGTCAGCCACATCGGCGAGCGCCTGGCCGCGGGCCGCTGGCTCGAGCCCGCAGCGCCGCACGAGGTGGTGATCGGGCAGAAGCTGGCGCAGATGCTGGGCATCGGGCTCGGCGACGAGCTGGTGGTGCTCTCGCAGGGCGCCGACGGCTCCACCGCCAACGAGCTCTACAGCGTGCGGGGCCTCTTGCACGGGGTGTCCGAGTCGGTCGATCGCGGCGGGGTCTACATGGTCGACGCCGCATTCCGCGAGCTGATGGTGGTCGAAGGTGGTGCGCACGAGATCATCGTGCGTCGCGGCGAGCACTCGCTGCCCGCGGCGATCGCAGCAGTGCGCGAGCTCAGCCCCGAGCTCGACGCCCGCACCTGGCGCGAGCTCAAGCCCACGCTCGCGTCCATGCTCGACTCGGCCGCTGGCGCGATGATCGCGATGTTCGTCATCGTCTACGCGGCGATCGGCATCGTCATCCTCAACGCCATGCTGATGGCGGTGTTCGAGCGCGTGCGCGAGTTCGGCGTGCTCAAGGCGATCGGGGTGGGCCCGGGCGGGGTGCTGGGGCTCGTGTACCTCGAGACGCTGATCCAGACCACGCTCGCGCTCGCGGCGGGGATTGGCCTGGCGATCCCCACCAACTGGTACCTCATCGAGCACGGCGTCGATCTCGGCGGCAGCGTGGAGGGGCTCACGGTCATGGGCACGGTCGTCGATCCCGTGTGGCGCTCGCACGTGTCGCTCGCGACGTACACCGGGCCCTCGCTGGCGCTCGTGATCATCGTGCTGTTCGCGGTCACCTATCCTGCGCTCAAGGCGGCGCTCGTGGAGCCCGTGATCGCGATGCGGCACCAGTAGCAGCGGCCACGAAGGGAGGCAGCGAGCATGAAGACCAGCAAGGCGGCGCTCTCCACCATGGCGTGGCGCAACATCTGGCGCAACCGCCGACGCACGCTCATCACCGTGTTCGGGATCGTGTTCGGGGTGTTCATGGCCGTGCTGTTCACCGGCATCGGCGACTCCACGTACACCCAGATGATCGACCACGCGGCGCGGCTGGGCGGCGGGCACGTGGTGGTGCAGCACCGCGAGTACCAAGACCTGCCCACGGTCGAGCACACCGTGACCAACGCGCCGGCCGTGGCGGCCGCCGCAGCCGGGCTGCCGGGGGTGGTGGCCACCGCCACGCGCATCACCGGGGCGGCGATGCTGGCCACCGCCACCAGCAGCCAGGGCACGTTCTTCATCGGCATCGACCCCGCGCGCGAGACCAACGAGACGTTCGGCCTGCTCGACGTGAAGTGGGAGGGCGAGCCGCTGCGCTCGGCCGATCAGGCGCGGGCGGTGGTGCTGGGCAAGACGCTCGCCGACAACCTCGGCGTCGAGCTCGGCTCGAAGCTGGTCTACACCATGACCGATCGCAACGGCGAGATCGTCTCGGGCCTGGCGCGCGTGGTGGGCCTGGTGGAGACCGGAGCGCCGTCGCTCGACGCGGGCCTGTGCCTCTTGCCCATCGACGTGGTGCGCCGGCACCTCGGCTACGCCGAGGGCGAGGCCACGATGGTCGCGGTGTTCCTCGCGGATCATCGCGACGCCGCGGTGGTGGCCGCCGCGCTCGCCGAGCAAGCGCCCGAGGGCGCCGTGGCGCTCACGTGGGCCGAGGCGCAGCCCGACCTGGCCGGCTTCATCGCCGTCAAGCAGGCGGGGGTGCGGTTCTTCGAGCTGCTCATCATGGTGCTGCTCGCCGCGGGCATCTTCAACACGCTGTTCGTCAGCGTGATGGAGCGTCTGCGCGAGCTCGGCATCATGGCGGCCATCGGGTTCTCGCCGCGCCAGCTGTTCGGACTGGTGATGTGGGAGAGCACGTGGCTGTCGCTGGTGGGGCTCGTGGGCTCGGTGCTCGTGATCGCGGGGCCCTACTGGTACCTCTCGACCAAGGGCGTCGACTATTCCGCGATGGTGGGCAGCAGCGGGGCCGAGGTCGCCGGGGTCGCGATGGCCCCGATCCTCTACGTGCGCATCTATCCCGAGAGCGGGGTGGCGATCGCAGCAGCGGTCGTGCTGGCCACGCTCGCCTCGGGGCTCTACCCCGCGTGGCGGGCCGGCCGGGCCGATCCGGCCGAGTCGGTGCGGCTGGTGTAGCCGAAGGAGACATATGGCGAACGACAGCGAGACGAAGAGCGAGACCATCGTCGTGCTCGAGGGCGTGCACAAGATCTACCGGCAGGGCGAGGTGGAGGTGAAGGCACTGCGCGGGCTCGACCTGCAGGTGGCGCCCGGGGAATTCCTCGCGCTCACCGGTCCCTCGGGCTCGGGCAAGACCACCGCGCTCAACCTCATCGGCGCGCTCGACCGGCCGAGCGAGGGCAAGGTGCTCGTCGACGGGCACGACCTCGGCGCGCTCGGTCGCGGCGCACGCAGCCGCTTGCGGCGCGATCGCATCGGCTTCGTGTTCCAGGCCTACAACCTCGTGCCGGTCCTCACCGCCTACGAGAACGCCGAGATGGTGATGCGGCTGCAGGGCACCGACGCCAAGGACCGGCGCGAGCGCGTGATGAGCCTGCTGCGCGAGGTGGGCCTGGGCGGCATGGAGGATCGGCGGCCCACGCAGCTCTCGGGCGGGCAGCAGCAGCGCGTGGCGATCGCCCGCGCGATCGCCTCGGGTCCCGCGGTCACGCTGGCCGACGAGCCCACCGCCAACGTCGACTCGGCCACCGCCGACAAGCTGCTCGACATCATGGAGCGGCTCAATCGCGAGCGTGGGGTGACGTTCATCTTCTCCACGCATGATCCACGCGTGATGGAGCGCGCGCGCCGGGTGGTGCGGATGGTCGACGGGCGAGTCGAGCGCGACGAGGTGCGAGCCTAGGCGCGGGAGCCGACGATGCTCGCCACGATGGTCGCTTGCGTGCTGGGGCTCGCGCCGGAGCCGGAGCCGGAGCCGCTGCCGGAGCTCGAGCCGCTGCCCGAGCTCGAGCCGCTGCCGGAGCTCGAGCCGCTGCCCGAGGTCTCCAGCGCCGATTCCGACGCCACGTCCCCGGCCCCCGACGACGAGGCCCAGCCCGCTGCGGGCCCCAGCCTCGACGACGTGCTCGGCGGGAGCCTCCGTACCACCAGCGCGTACCTGCACTTCGACGACGTCCCCGAGATCTTCCCCAATGGCGACGACGCCCTGGTCGCGCTCGAGGCCCGGCTGCTGCTCGATCGCAAGTGGCGCGATCGCTTTCGCCTCGAGCTCAATTACTTCTTCGATCTACACCGGGCCCCGGCGGGCGCCGGTGGCACGCGTGGAACGTTCGCCACCGCCGGTGTCACCGACAGCGTCTACCGCAGCCCGCTCTTGCGCTGGTCGCTGTGGAACAACGGCGCGGTGCAGGGCTCGGCCGGTGTCGATCGTTTTGCCTTCGGCGCCAACTTTGGTCCGATCTCGCTCAAGCTCGGCCGCTTCCCCGTGACCTACACCGTCGGGACCTCCTTCACCCCCAACGATTTCTTCGCCCCGTTCTCGGCCACTGCGGTCAACCGGATCTACAAGCCCGGCGTGGACGCGCTGCAGCTCGGCGCCGCGCTCGGCAAGATCGGCTCGGTCGAGGTGACGGGCGTGCTCGGCAACGGCCAGAGCGGCGATCCGAGCTGGGGCCGCAGCGCCGTGCTGGCGCGCGCGAGCGTGGTGGGCGGTGGGTTCGAATGGGCGCTGCTCGGCGGCAAGCTGGCCGAGCGCTGGGTGGTGGGCGGATCGTTCCAGGGCGGTCTACGAATGGTGGGCCTGCACGGCGAGGCCCACCTCGGCGTGCCCGATCGTACCGGCAATGGTCACGATCACGCCGACGCACCGCTGCACGTGCGCCTGGCCGCCGGCCCCAGCCTCGACGTGGGCTGGCACGGCCTCACGCTCGGGGCCGAGTACGCGTTCTACTCCGACGGGGCCAAGGATCCCTCCGACCTCATCGCCCGGGCGGGGCGTCGGTTTCCCGATGACGTGCCGCTGCTCGGTCGCCACTATGCGAGCGCCGTGATCGGCATGGAGCTGCTGCCGATCCTGCGGGCCAATGCGCTCGCGCTCGTCGACGCCGGCGACGGCTCGGGCCTCGCGGGCGTGGGCCTGGCCTACAGCCTCGCCGACGAGGCCGATCTCATCCTGGGGTTGTTCGTCCCGTGGGGCCGAAACCCGGTCGCCGGCCCGGATCCGAGCACGCCGATCGTGCTGCGCAGCGAGCTCGGAGCGAGCCCGCTGTCGCTCTACGTGGAGGCACGGGCGTTCTTCTGATCGGCGGTCGCGCCGTCCGAGAGGCGAGCTGGCTTGGATCGGTAGTGGAGACTATGCTTGCGTCAAGCCCATGCTCACCGAGGACGACCTCCGACGCCTAATGGCGGATCTCGAGAGCGATCGCGTCGAGCGTACGACCTCGGTCAACAAGACGGACAAGCACTGTCGGGCCATCTGTGCGTTCGCAAACGACTTTCCTGGGCATGGCAAGCCGGGTTACCTGTTGGTGGGAGTGAGCGACGATGGCCGGCCGTCTGGTCTCGAGGTCACCGATCAACTCCTACAAAACCTCGGGGCTCATCGCGACAACGGCCGCATACAGCCGCTGCCCGCGATGAGCGTGGCGCGGTTCGTCCTGGCGGAGGGAGAGGTCGCGGTCGTCGAGGTGCTGCCCTCCGACATTCCTCCGGTTCGCTACGATGGTCGCGTTCACATTCGCGTGGGGCCACGACGTGGCATCGCAAGCGAGCAAGAGGAGAGGATCCTGGTGGAGCGTCGAACCTCCGGGTTCCAGACGTTCGACCTGCGGCCGTGTCGTGGAGCGAGCCTGGCCGACTTCGCGATGGATCTCTTCACCCAGTATCGCGCCTTCGCGGTTGCTCCCGATGTGGTCGAGGAGAACCATCGTTCCATCGAGCTCCAGATGGCGTCGCTGAGCCTCTTCGATCTTCGGGCCCAGACTCCGACTCACGCGGGAATGTTGCTGCTCGGCAAGGAAATCCGTCGTTCGTTGCCCGGTGCCTACGTTCAATTCGTCCGTTTCGACGGCTGCTCGCTCGCCGACGACGCTCGCGATGACAAGATCATCGATGGTGATCTCTTGACGGTCCTCAGGGAGCTCGATGGCCTCATCAAGCTACAAACCACGGGACATCCCACGCCGATCAGCGCTGCTCGCGAGAAGATGGTGTGGGACTACCCGCCGTTCGCAGTGCGCGAGCTCGTCATGAATGCGGTGATGCACAGGGACTACGAGGCAATTGCTCCCATTCGGTTCTACTGGTTCGACGACCACATCGAGATCCAGAACCCGGGAGGGCTCTATGGCGCGGCGACGCGCGACAATTTTCCGCGGCAGAACGCGTATCGCAATCCCATCGTCGCAGGGGCAATGAAAGCCTTCGGCTTCGTCAATACCTACGGGCACGGGGTGGTGCGAGCGCAGCGGATCTTGGCCGAGAACGGCAGCCCTCCGGCCGAGTTCGAGTTCCAAGATACCTTCGTTCTGGCCAAGCTCACGAGGCCGTCGTGAGGACGATCGCCTTCTTCAACAACAAGGGTGGAGTGGGCAAGACCTCGCTCATGTACCACTTGGCGTGGATGTTGGCTGATCTGGGGTATCGGGTAGTGGCAGCCGATCTCGATCCGCAAGCGAATCTCACGGCGATGTTCCTCGACGATGACCAGCTTGCGGCGCTCTGGGAGGACGGTGGTGCCATTACCATCCATGGTGCGGTCAAGCCCCTCAAGCTCGTAGGTGACATCCAAGCGGCCACCCTCGTGCCCCTGCACGATCAGCTCGTGTTGCTGGCTGGTGACGTCGGTCTGTCGGCATTCGAGGATGTGCTCGCTGACAGCTGGGGCAAGTGCTATCAGGGAGATCCTCGCGGCTACTTGGTCATGTCGTCGCTAGCCCGCGTGTTGATGCGTGCTGCCGTCGAGCACACCGCCGATCTCGTGCTGGTCGACGTGGGCCCGAACCTGGGGGCCATCAATCGTGCGGCGTTGCTCGGTGCGGACCACATCGTGATTCCGGTTGCGGCGGACTTGTTCTCGCTCGTGGGCCTCAAGAACCTCGGCCCTACGCTTCGGCAGTGGCGAGATGGTTGGCGACGCCTGCGCGAGATCCGTCCCGACGGGCTCGACCTTGAGCTCCCCAAGGGCGAGCTCGCCGCGCTTGGCTACGTGACGATGTTGTATGCGGCCCGTACCAGGAGTCGACCAACGCAGGCCTACGGCCACTGGATGCGGCAAATCCCGGAAATCTACCACAGCGCCGTGCTCGCTCGCGGTGAGGCGGCGCCGCTCTCCGTGGAGGATGACCCGGAGTGCCTGGGCGTGCTCAAGCACTACCGCAGCCTGATGCCCATGGCGCAGGAGGCTCGCAAGCCCATCTTTCGACTGAAACCCGCCGATGGCGCGATGGGATCTCACGCGCGCGCCGTACGGGATGCATATCGTGACTTCGAGAAGCTCGCGTGGGCCATCGCTCGACGCAGCGGCGTCGCGAAGTAACACTCACCCCGCCGAGACGCTCCAGCGAAGACGAGCGGCGTGGAGCCCACCGCGCCATCGATCGATCGATCCACTTCCCCCTCGCACACCTGGCTCCGTGTCGAAGACTACCCCTTGCTCGCCGGACCCCGATCCTCGGTCCGGTAGCGGAGGTCTGCCGCCATGTCGCGCCTGGTCACGTCCATCGCCATGCTCGCCACGCTCACCGCCTGCAGCCGTGCGGCCGATCCTCCCCCTCCGGCGCCCGGCCGCCCGATGGCGCCGCCGCCCGTCGCGGAGCTCGTCACCCCCGGGCCGGTGGGCGCCTCGTCGTACCTCCCCGTCATCGAGGGTCCGTTCGCCGAGATGATGAAGCGCATGGCGGCCGACAAGCCCGTGGTCATGAAGCGACAGCTCGACCTGCTCGAGGCGCGCTACGACCTCGCCGATCGCCCGCATCCCACGGCGACGATGTCCAAGGGCAAGCCGGTGCAGACGGGGGTGCGCGTGAAGCTGCTCGAGGGCACCACCTGGCTGCAGCTCGCCAACCTGGCCCCGGCCGACGTCCGCGCCCAGGGCCTGTTTCCCTCCGGCTTCCTGCCGCTGCCGCACCCCAACCATCCCGAGGGCGGCATGCTGTTCCCGAAGCTCCACATCGACGAGAACCTGGCGCAGACCAAGCGCGACCTCACCCGCTTCGACCTCGACTTCGACCTGCCGGACCGCTTCCTGCCCGAGTTTCCGGCGCCGATCTTCCTCGTGACGCGGCCCGACCTCGGCGACGTGTCGCAGGGCGAGCTCGTCACCCACCAGAACTACTACCGGCTGTTCAACGGGATCCTCAACCCCAAGCAGCTCGACGGGCTGCGCCTGCTCGTCACGCCGGCGCCGCAGCAGCAGTTCAACCTCACCGACGACCGCCGGTCCGCCGAGCCGTCGCTCGGGGTGACGTGCTTCGACTGCCATGCCAACGGCCACACCAACGCCGCCACCCACCTCGTGGGCGACATTCGGCCGCAGGCGCTGCGCCACCGCCTCGACACGCCCTCGCTGCGCGGGGTCGACATCCAGCGGCTGTTCGGCTCGCAGCGGAGCCTGCGGAGCGTGGAGGACTTCACCGAGTTCGAGCAGCGCGCGGCATACTTCGACGGCGACCCGGTGATCGCCACCAAGAAGGGCGTCAACATCCTCGAGCGCGGCAGCGAGGTCCACGCGATGGCGGAATTCCAGGAGCTGCTCGCGTTCCCGCCCGCACCCAAGCTCGACGTGTTCGGCCGCCTCGATCCCCGCCTCGCCACCGACGAGGAGCTCGCGGGCGAGAAGGTGTTCTACGGCAAGGGCCGCTGCGCCGAGTGCCACGCGCCGCCGTACTTCACCGACAACATGCTGCACGATCTCCGCGTGGAGCGGTTCTTCGCGCCGCAGGAGATCAACGGCCGCCTCGCCATGGCCGACGGCCCGATCAAGACGTTCGTGCTGCGCGGCATCAAGGACTCGCCGCCCTATCTCCACGACGGGCGGCTCCTGACGCTCGACGACACGGTCGAATTCTTCGACCTGGTGCTCGAGCTCGACCTGTCCGAAGCGGACAAGCGGGCGCTCGTGGCCTTCATGCTGGTGCTCTGACCGGTCCTGGCCCGGTGAGGGCAATCCCGGCCCGGTGAGGGCAATCCCGCGCGCCCGTGACGGGTCGCGGGAGCGACTGGGGGGGCCCGTGACCCCGCGGTGCTGCTAGAGTCCGCTGGTGCTCGCCGAGGTCACGCTGCTCGGGCTGCCACCGTGGCTGGCGCTGCTCGTGCTCGGGCTCGCGGCTGCGCTCTCGAGCGTGATCAATGCGATGGCCGGCGGCGGCTCGATGCTGACGCTGCCGATCCTGATCGCGATGGGCCTCCCCCCCGGCATCGCCAACGGCACCAACCGCGTGGCCGTGATCACCCAGGGCATCGCCGCGGTGGCCACGTTCCACGGCCGTGGCATTCGTGACTACGGCGTCGTCCTTCGCCTGCTCCCGACGATGATGGTCGGGGCCGCCGCGGGCACGTTCCTCGCCACGCGCATGGGCGACGAGCTCTTGCGGATCGTGTTCGGCTCGACGCTGGCCGCGTGGGCCGTGCTGCTCGTCGTTCGCCCCGGTCGCTTCCTCCACGTGCCCTCCGAGCCGCGCCGGGCCAGCGCATGGACGTACGTGCTCTCCGTGCTCATCGGCGTGTACGGAGGCTTCTTGCAGGTGGGCGTGGGGTTTCCGCTGCTCGCGTTGCTCGTGCTGCATCTCGGCCACCCCGCGGTGTCCGCCAACGCGATCAAGCTCGCGCTCGCGCTCGGCTACACGCTCGTGTCGCTGCCGATGTTCGCGTTCGCGGGGCAGGTGGCCTGGCGCGAGGGCCTGGTGCTGGCCGCGGGCGGCATGCTGGGCGGCTGGGCGGGCACACGCCTGCAGCTCCACGGCGGAGCCAACCTGGTGCGCTGGGTGGTGGTCGTCGCCGTCGCGGCCAGCGGGGTCTGGATGCTCCACGAGGCGCTCGCCTGACGCGTCAGCGCGAGAACCCGCCTGCGAGTACCCGCAGCGCCATCCGCGGCGCGAGCAGCACGGTGGGTGGTTCGAGCATGTGCATGACTCGCAGGAATTCGAGGGCGAGCGCGGTGTCGTGCGCCGCAGCCCGGTGCACGCGCCCCGTGTACCACTTCATGAAGCCATAGCCGAACGGGCGCTCGCCCTCGACCTCGGGGTAGCGGAGGTCCTCGCCGATGGCCATCGCCCACGGGCCGTCGGTCGCCTTGGCCAGCTTGGCCTGGAAGCGGCGCGACAGCCCCTCGAGCGAGGCACTGGCGACCTGCCGTTGCTGCTCCAGGCACTCGGCGAGCACGTGCGCCCCGATCGCAGCCGTGGTCATGCCCTGGCCGTAGACCGGGTTGAAGCAGCAGTGCGAGTCGCCGAGGACGACGAGGCCCTCGGGGAAGTGGTCCATCTTTTCGTAGTGGCGCCGCAGGTGCGACGGGAACTTGTAGATCGAGATGTCGCTCGCCGGCTCGGCAGAGGAGATCACGCGATGCAGCTCGTCGATGGGCAGCCCCTTGGCGAACTCGAGGAAGCCCTCCGGGTCGGCGGGCGGGTGATCGCCGAGGATTCCCACGAGGGCCGCGATCCAGCGGTTGCCCTCGATGGGGCTGAGCGCCCCGATCCGCTTGCTGTGGGGCGGCGTGCCGATCACGTACAGCGCCCGGTACGGCAGACCCGTCGGCTCGCGCCGATGATAGAGGCGGGTCGCGTAGCAGACATTGACGCGAATCTCCGTCTCCGCGGGCTTCGGGTGCCCGAGCTCCATCAGCCACTTCGGGGTGGACGACCCACGGCCACAGGCATCGACGACGAGCTCGGCGCGCAGCTCCTCGAGCTCGTCTCGGTTGGCCGTGCCGTCGCGCCGCCGGACTCTCACGCCGGTGATCCGCTGCCGGTCTTCGCTCGCGAGCAAGCCCGTGGCCTCTCGTCGATCGAGGCGGCGCACGTTGGGCACCGCGAACAGCCGCCGACGCACCTCGCGCTCGAGGAACGGCCGGCTCATCATCGTGCCGACCACTCCGCTGTCGAAGCTGGCCTTGTCGACGCCGAAGTGGTGCCAGCGCAGCTCCCGGCCGAAATCGACGGGCACGGCCCCCGCGGCGTGCAGGCTCGCGACGAGCCCCGGGAACAGCCCCTCGAGGATGTCCTCGCCGTGCTTGAGCAGCCCGTGGAGCTGGCGGCCCTGCGGGACGCCCTTGCGCAGCTCGTCGGTGTCGTCGAGGGCATCCCGCTCCACGAGCAGGACCTCTTCGAAGGAGTCCGCGAGCACGCGAGCCGCGGCCAGCCCTGCGATGCTCCCGCCGAGCACGATCGCCCGGCGTCGTCCCGATCCCTCGCTCGCGTCGCTGTCTTCCGCCATGTCGGAGCCGAACACGAACCAGAGCAATCGTCGAGCCCGGAGCGAGCTACGCCCGATCCCAGCCCGTGGCCTCCACGCCGAGCAGCTTGACCTTGCACGCGCCCGGCGGCATGCCGTCGTGGCGCAGGATCCCGTGCTCGCTGGTCCGCCCGTGTCGCACGCGGCCGTCGCTCAGCTCGATCTCGTAGTCGATGCCCGCGATCGGTACGTCGTCCTCGTCGACCACGAGCACCTCGATCCAGGTGTCCTCGGGGCGATCGTCGGTCGGCAGGAGATCGGCGAGGTCGTCGACGACGGGATCGCTGAACACGAGCGAGAAGATCGGCCGGCGCCGGCGCAGCAGCACCAGGCGCTCGGGATCCTCGTCGATGCGCATGCGTATGCGCCGCGAGAACCCGTGGTGATCGTCCCAGCCGCTGCCGGTCGTCTGTCCGCCCAGGCTCGCGCGGAGCAGCCCGTGCGCCTCGGCCTGCGAGAGCGCGCCCGTGAGCACGCGCTGCGTCTCCCATGGCCCGACCTCGTCGAAGCCGTCGTCGTCGAGCCACGCGGCGTCCTTGCTCTCGACCAGCACGTAGTGCTCGCCTTCGAAGAAGAAGCGGAGCGGCAGATCCACCAGCGTCGGAGTCTACCGCAGGGCGAGCTCGGGGGCGCGCACGGTCGCGGTCCAGCCGCCGCAATCCCATGTAAGGAATCGCCGTTCGGCGGGTAATCGCGCGATACGCGCATGATAAGCACCGTCGCAGGCCAGCCGTGCCGCAGCGTAGAATGGCCCGGCGCCGGGGGCACCAATCCACCGCGAAGGGCACCGATGTCGAGCCGCTCTCCGTATCCGAACGGCCACGTCGCCCGCGTCGAGGACCCGCACGGGGGCAAGCTCGGCGCAGTGCTCGTGCCCCGCCCGATGGGCTACCTCGTGGTGCGGATCTACTTCCACCGCGTGCCCGTGCGAGGGCTGACCGTGAAGCTGTTCGAGCAGAGCGGCGGCGAGAAGGGGGCGCAGGTCGGTGGGGATCTTCGCACCGACGAGGACGGCATCGCTCGCGTGGACATGCTGGTGCCCGCGGTCGAGTACGTGTGCGAGATCGAGAACCAGCCGCCGGCCATCGTCACCACCGTGCACGCGCTCGACGACTCGTTCCCGCTCGTGCTGCCGATCGGCCGCCCGTTCGTCGACGTCGACGAGGATCACGAGTTCGACCCGGAGCTCGAGTAGGTACCCATGCCGACCATCACCCTCACCCCGATGCCACGCGCCGAGCTCGTCGCGGGGACCAAGGCGACCTTCCTCGTGGGCCTGCAGGGCTTCGCGGTGGGGCAGGAGCTCGAGCTGTCGTTCGTGGAGAAGGCCGACAGCGGCCAGGGCCAGGATCGCGTGCTGGGCACCGCCAAGGGGCGCGTGGCGGCGGCGGCCGGGCGCTCGCACCTGCCGCAATTCACGGTGATCCCGGCTGCGGCCCCGCCCGCGGCTCCGGCTGCGGTGGCCGGGCAGCCTCCGCCGGTGCTGGTGGCGTTTCGGCTGCTCGCGCCGGTGAGCGAGCCCGGCAAGCCTGCCGGCGCCGCGGCCACGTGGGTGCTGCCGATCACCAACGATCACCTCGATGTCAACGAGGGCGACTGGTGGGAATTCGAGGTGCGCTGCAAGGAGCCCGCGCTGCAGTCGCGGGTGTTCCCGATCGCCCGGATCCGCCGGCAGCTCGATGATCGCAGCGCCACCTACGACTGGCACGGAGGGAACACCACCAAATTCTGGGGCGACGGCAGCGTCGACGTGGCCGGCTCGGCGGGCGCGTTCAAGGAGGTGCTCGACGCGATCGCACAGGCGCAGTGCTTCGTGTTCATCACCGACTGGTCGTTCCACCCGATGTTCCGCCCGTCCCACGGGGCGACGATGGCCGACACGATCGGCCAGAAGCTCATCGCCAAGGCCGCGAGCGCGCTGGTGGCGATCCACACGTGGGACCACACCAACGTGGCCGCCCCCGATGAGCAGAACGACAACGGCAACACGGTGTTCGATGCGATGGCCGGAGGCAAGCGCCCCGCCAAGCTCCTGTGGCGCGCGAGCTCGCACGACCAGAGCGGCATGTCGCACCACCAGAAGTACGTGCTGCTCGACTGCCCCGGCGCGGGCGGGCGCCGCGAGCTCAAGGCGTTCTTCGGCGGGCTCGACCTCACGCAGGGCCGCTTCGACTGGGGCGAGCACCCGATCCTGCCCACGGACCCGCGCTGCGCCGCGTTTCGCACGGCGCTCAAGCTCGGCAAGACGAGCTACGACGACTGGTACAACGCCGAATTCAGCGGCAAGGCCGACCTGCCGCGCCAGCCGTGGCACGACATCCACGGCATGATCCAGGGGCCTGCCGCGTGGGACTTCGTGCGCGAGTTCGTGGGCCGCTGGAACGTGGATCCGAGCTGGGTCGACGCGATGGGCGACGACGGCAGCAAGGACATCAAGGCCGTGCTCGACCTGTTCAAGTCGCTGTTCGATCCGAGCAAGTTCGTGCAGCAGTGGGAGCCCCACGCCGGCCCCTGGGACGCGCAGGTGTGCCGCTCGATGTTCAAGAGCCACTGGGCCGAGGACGAGAAGACCGAGACGCCCGCGCAGTACGGCAAGCGCCGCGAGTTCCAGTGGCGGGTGAGCGGCGGGTTCGAGCGCAGCATCCAGCTCGCGTACCGCCAGGCGATCGATCAGGCCGAGAAGTTCGTGTACATCGAGTCGCAGTACCTCATCGGCGCGGGGAACAAGTGGGGCCGGAGCTCGGTGGCGAACACGCTACCCGAGCGGCTGGTGGAGCGGATCAAGCAGCGGATCCGCGATGGCTTGCCGTTTCATGTGTATGTGGTGATGCCGATGTTCCCCGAGGGGATTCCCAACTCGGTGGGGCTCGTGGCCGTGCGGCAGTACGAGTGGAAGACGTGGGAGTGGATGGCCAAGAGCATCTACGCCGAGGCGCAGCCGCGCGGGAAGGACTGGCGGGACTATCTATCGTTCGGGTTCCTGGCGAATTGGAACACGGTGGCGCCAGCCGCGAGAAGGACGAAGGGCACGCGCGAGGAGCGGGTGCGAGACAATCAGCGGTACATGATCTATGTGCACAGTAAATTGATGATCGTGGATGATCGGTACGTGATCTTCGGCAGCGCGAACCTGAACGAGCGGAGCTTGGCGGGGGATCGGGATCTCGAGATCTGCTGCGCGATGTGGCCGGGGCGCGGGCGCGAGGGCGAGTGCGTGCCGCAGGTGAGAGCGTTTCGGCAGGGGCTGTGGAGTGAGCACTTTGGGCCGGCGTTGCCGGCGGGGTGGGAGAATCCGGAATCGGCGGCGTGCGTGGCCTCGGTGCGGGCGAAGGGGCGGAGCAACTGGATCAACTTTCGCCAGCTCACGAAGGGGCCGGCGGACGGGCATTTGTGCATCTGGCCGTTCTTTGCGGATAACTCGGCGTTCTATGTCGAGAGCGTGTCGTCGGGGCCCGAGGGGGACTTGTTCCTGCCGGATGGGGTGTACAACGAGGGTAGCCAGGGGAGCCGGTACGAGTGGTTGTGGCACTCGCCGGGGTGGCATTTGCTGGACTCGACGGGGATCGCGGAGTAGCAGCCGCATGAGCGTCGCCGCCCGCTTCGTCTCGTTGTCGATGGTGGTTACCGCCGCCTCGTGTGCATCGGCCCCGGACCCGGCCCTGGCCACAGTGGCTCCGCTCGAGGCCCACGCGATGCGCCTGCGCCCCGGTCAGGATCTCCGCGTCGAGCTCGAGCGGTGGGCCAAGGAGCATCGCATCACCGCCGCGTGCATCGTCACCGCGGTGGGCTCGCTGACGCGTGCGAGCATTCGCTACGCGAACAAGGACCAGGCGACGGTGCTCGAGGGGCACTTCGAGGTGACCTCGCTCGTGGGGACGCTCTCCGAAGCCGGCTCCCACCTGCACATCACCGTGGCCGATGGGGACGGCCGAACGTACGGCGGGCACCTGGAAGCGGGCAGCTCGATCTACACGACGATGGAGATCGTGGTGGGGCAGCTGCCGGGGGTGGCGTTCGAGCGCGAGCTCGACCCGACGTACGGGTACGAGGAGCTCGTGGTCAGGCCGCGTCGCTAGGGCGGCGTCACCACCCCGATCTCCGCCCGATGCAGCCCCGACTGCGCCCCCACGCTCAGCACCACCTGCTGCGGGTCCCCGAGCCTCGGTGCCGTGTGATGCACCCGCCCGAACACCGCTCCTCGCACCCAGTCCGGCGCCTCCTGCAGCACCACCGCCCGCCGCACCCACAGCCGGTCGCGAGCAATCACGCTCTGCACGGCTCGCAGCCACCGCAGCACCCGCTCCTCCGCTGCGATCCCCGGTGGCATCGGCACCGCCACGTCGGACGCGTCCACCGGCAAGACGCTGCGCGGCCCCACTGGCTCGGCACACCGCTGCGCCCACGCATACGCCTCCGCGGTCGCGGCCAGCAGATCCGATGCATCGCGAGCGGTCACTGCGTGCGCCACCCCGCTGATGATCCGCCGCCGCGTGACCGCGAACTCCGGCGTGAACGGCTGCGGCCGCTCGATGTACGGCTCGGGCACGGTGTAGAGCATCTCCGACGCGAACCGCGTCGTCTCCGGATCACGCGCCTCGGGCTCCACCTCCACCAACGGCCCACACGCCGACGCGCGCGTGCGAACGTCCGGATGCATCACCATGCGTCCCGGTGGCATCGGTGGGCGCTGCGGGGTGAACCCCGGCGGCAGCTCGTCGGGCGTGGCCGACGGATGCACCGGCGGCCCTGCGGGCGCAATGGGCGGGGTCGCAATCCCATTCGGATCGTGCGCCCAGAGCAGCTCGATTCGAATCGGCGACGACCCTGCGGCGATACCGCGCGAGACCCGATCCTGCAGCGCCTGCACGAGGTCGCGCAGCGTATCGAGCTCGAGCTCGGTGGTCAGGCACAGCGCCGCGCAGCGGTCGGGCTCGGGCTCTGCGCAATCCCAGATCAGCGAGCGGCGCAGCACCGTGAGCCCGGGGCTCGTGTCCACGAGGTCGAACGCGGCGCGGAGCAGCGCCTCACGGCTGCCCGCGAACGCCCGCAGGCCCAGGACGGCCTCCACGGTCATGTCGGCCTCGTAGCACCCGGCGTCGATGTCCCGGCGCTCATGCGGCCGGAGTATACTCCGTGGTGCGCCGCCGATGTCCACGGTCCACATCGTCAAGCAGGGTGATTGCCTGTACCGGATCGCGAAGCAGTACGGGTTCGCGGACTGGCACACGATCTACGACCACCCCGACAACGAGGCGTTTCGGCAGAAGCGTCCCAACCCCAACGTCATCTATCCCGGCGACGAGCTCGCGATCCCCGACAAGGACCTCAAGCAGATCACGCTGCCCACCACGAGCAAGCACAAGCTCAAGGTCAAGCGCCCCAAGGTGATGCTGCGGATCAAGCTCGCGAACGAGCTGTGCGAGCCGCTCGCGGGCAAGCAATTCGAGCTCAAGTTCGGCGACGAGCTCCACGAGGGCAGCACCGACGGCGACGGAGTCTTCGAGGCCAAGGTCAAGACCACCGACGAGGTCGGCGAGCTCACCGTGTGGGGCAGCGGCGACAAAGAAGCCGAGCGGTGGTTCTGGCACATCCGCGTGGGGCACCTCGATCCCGTCGAAGAGCTCGCTGGCGTGCGCCAGCGGCTCAACAACCTCGGGTTCTACTGCGCCCCCACGGGCGACGAGGCCGACGACACGCTGCGGTTCGCGGTGAAGGGCTTCCAGCGGATCGAAGGGCTCGAGGAGACCGGCGAGCTCGACGACGCCACGCGCGGCAAGCTGGTGGAGCTGCACGGGGACGTGTGAGCGCGCGGCGGGCTCACTCCTCGTCTTCGTCATCCCCGAACAGCACGCCGACCTGCAGCTCGATCGCCTCGAAGGGCTCGGCACGGACCCGCTCCACGCGCTCCGCCGCCAACACCAGCAAATACCCGCTCTCAGTGAACCGGTGCACGGTCAGCGTCTCCGCGATCGGATCGATGATCCAGTAGTGTGGGACCTGGTGGCGATGATAGGCCCGCAGCTTCTTGACGTTGTCGTTCCCGGCGTTGCTCGGCGACAGGATCTCGCAGACCCAGTCGGGGCGAACCTTGACGGGTGTCTCCGCGGGTAGCTCGGGCAGGTGCTCGCGATGCCAACCGCACACGTCGGGTCGGTAGACTTGATCGGGGGCGAGCTCGACCTCCGTCTCCGACACGAACCACCAGCCTCCGGGTCCGCCCTTGCCTCCGGGGCGTCGGTTGAACGGCCGCAGGAGCTGGGTCGTGGCGGTTTGCGCGGCTCCATGTCTGGCGCTCGGCATCGCCTTGCGGACCAGGTCTCCGTCGATGATCTCGTGGAAGCGCTCGTGCTCCGGAATCGCGAAGAGATCCTCGACCGTGTGGCGCGCAGGTTGCTTCCGAGCGAGCGACATGAGTCGAGCGTATCCCTGGGCATGGCCAGGCGCCACTACCTCGGCTTCGCGCTCGTGCCGCCCGTTCATCCGCCGCGCTGCTACGCTCGACCCGCCGTGCCCCGTGCGCCGTTCCAGGTCCTGGTGCTCCCATTTCGTCGCCGTGATCGCGAGCTCGAGGTGGCGGTGCTCCGGCGTGCCGACTACGACCTATGGCAGTTCGTGTCCGGCGGCGGCGAGCTCGGCGAGACGCCCGAGGCCGCGGCGCGGCGCGAAGGCTGGGAGGAAGCCGGCATCCCGCCCACGCTGCCGTACCGGCGCCTCGACGCGATGACGATGATCCCCGCGTGTTGGTTCGAGGCGTGGTCGAGCTGGCCCGCCGACGTGCTGCTCGTACCGGAGCACGCGTTCGTAGTGGAGGTGGGCGAGGGCGAGCTCGTGCTCTCCTCGGAACATCGCGAGGCGCAGTGGCTCGGCTACGACGACGCGGTCCGGCGGTTGCGCTTCGACAGCAACCGCAACGCACTCTGGGAGCTACGCGAGCGGCTGTGGCCGGGCGATCGTCGCAAACGCACCGCGTTTGCGTGAGGCCGTCATACGCGTCCTACCGCTGGATTTGGGCGCACCGACGGCGGATTGGTCCGCGAACGCTCGCATTCGAATGACGGCTCGACCAATCCGTGGTGCAATCACGGCCATCATGCCCGAAGGGTCGTACTTCTTCCCCGTCACCGTTCCCTACCAGGGTCCCGGCCGCAACCAGAGCTACGGCGTTCGTACGTCGGGGCGCATGCACGATGGGCTCGACTTCACGCCGGCGTATCGCCTCAAGGACCAGGCGTCCACGTTCCCGATCCTCGCCTATCGCGGGGGCACGGTGGTCGAGGTGCAGAGCGGCTGGGGCTATGGCATCGTGAAGATCCAGCACGCCGACGGCACGTTCGCGCGGTACCTCCACACGACCTCGACGTCGGTGGTCAAGGACGCCACGGTCGCGGCGGGCCAGCAGATCGCCATCATGGGCGGGCGCGGCCCCCATGGCGCCACCGACTATCCCGTGCACCTGCACTTCGAGCTGCTCGACGCCGCCGGCAAGTCGCAGGACCCACGGCCGCTCTTGCTCGACGCGAGCAACAACCCGCTGGGTACGCTCGTCGTGGTGTCGCACCCGACCCACGGGGCGCCGCGCACTGAAGGCGCAGGGGTCTAGGTCGCCGTCGTCGATGAGCCCTCAGTGCAGCACGCTGCCGTGCGGGGAGCCCTGACATGGTTGTTGTGACCCGGACCACCGCCTGGGCAAGCGGCGAGCTCCAATCGTGCTTCGAGCCCGCTCGGGCTGGACAAACGGGGCACGACGCGGGCAACGTGGAGCGGCCGGGTGCCCACGTGATTCCACTGGCCGATCGCTTCGAGCTCGAGCAAGTCCCTCCGAACCTCGTCCGCCTCAAGGTTGCGGGCGAGCTCGGCGGCGAGGACATCCATGCGATCTTCGAGCGCATCGAGCCATGGATCGAGGGGCGGGCGTTCTGGTTGTTCGAGATCGACATCTCCGGGCTCACCCAGGCGAGCGTCGAGGCGCGTCGTGCCGCGGCCGAGCGCATCGGCAAGACCCCCGCGTACTCGATGGCGCTGGTCGGCGGGAGCCTGGCGCAGCGCGCCCTGGCCACGCTGTTCCTCAAGCTGAGCGAGCTGTTCAGCGGTAGCCGCGACATCTCCCACAAGTTCGTCAAGGACGGGCCGTCCGCTCGCGCTTGGCTGCTCGACGAAGCCCGTCGCCGCACCGCCAAGGGGCGCTGAGCCGCGCGGCTCGACCTAGCCGTGCCGATCGCGGAACCTGACCGTGAAGCCCACCACGTAGCGCTTGCGCGGGAAGCTCGACGGGTGCGGAGGGAAGCCCTGCGAGGCGTGGAGGATGCGTCGTAGGAGCGCGCGCAGCCGCACCGGCCCCAGCGTGCTGCGGATCACTCGCACGTAGTCGTACTTGCCGAGGCCATGGTAAGCGAGCCGGCCGCTGGGGAGCACCTCGAGCTGTAGCTCGACCGAGTCGTGCGGAAATATCCCTGGCACGGGGTCGGTGTCGATCTCGGCCAACGTCAGTCGCACGAGCTCCGCCCCGTACGCCGCGTGATCGGGTGTCTCATCGGTGCCCATGCGGCCGATGCTCGAGCCGAGCGTGCCGTGACCGTCGCTGGTGCCCGCGGTGCGAGCTCGGCCCGCGAGGTCGCCGGTGGTGGAGTCGGACGGCGTGGGGTCGTCGGTGCTGGTCGATACGGGCGGCACTGGCAGCATGGGATCATCGGTGGCCGGCTCGGCCGGGAGGGGCTCGCTCGCCGGCGTGGCAGGGGCGGGCATGGGCGGTGCCTTCGGCCGCTGCGGCGGGCTCGGCTCGCTCGCGACGGGCTCCGGCTCCGGCTCTGGCTCCGGCTCCGGCTCCGGCTCCGGCATGGCCGGCACGCCGTCGCCGCGCGCGGGCTCCGGGCTCGGCGCGTCCGTACCGGGCGACCCCGCGGTGGCGCGTGACGCCAGCGCGCCCCCGGGGATCGACGCGAGGTCGATCCGCTCGATCATCACGAACACCGGCGCGTCCGCTTCGTGCACCGGGGCTCGCGTCGCGCCCCACCCGAGCAGGCCTCCGTGCAGGAGCATGCTCGTCAACGCGCCGATGATCTGCCGCCGGGATGCCATGGGCGCGATCGAGCCCGCGATCGACGCCCAGGATCGCCGGCCCCGGCCGCTGCGGTCAACTCGCCAGTGCTCGTTCATGAGACCCGCTGATGCTGAAGACTGGTTTCGTCGCGACGCTGCTCCTGCGCCCTGCTCGCGGGCCTGCACGGGGGCAGAGCCGCGTCACATCCGAGCGAGGGTCGCGGTGTAGACTGCGCCGGAGCGGAAGGCCGCTCGGGCGCCGCGGAGCCTCCGAGCTTCGCCCTCCGCCGGAGGAGCATCATGGCACCGATCGCACGTCGCATCTCCGAGCCCCTCGGCTGGCTCGTCGCGCTCGCCGTCGTCGCTTGCGGGGACGACGGGCCGGGCGGCGATGGCACGACCTCGGGATCCTCGAGCGGGGACCTCGTCGACGGTCCCAACCCCGACAGCAGCAGCTCGGGCTTCGGGACCACCCAAGGCACGAGCCCCGACGACACCACCGACAGCACCACCGGCGACGTGCCCGAGCCGATGCAGCCGCTCAGCCCGTACATCGTGGTCGACCAGTTCGGCTATCGCCCGGGCGCGGAGAAGCTCGCGGTGATCCGCAGTCCGGTCACCGGCTTCGACGTGGGCGCGCCGTTCACCCCTGGGGGGTCCTATGCCGTGGTGGATGCACAGACCGGCGAGGTCGTGCTCGAGGCGGTACCGGTGCCCTGGGGCGGCGGGGTCGAGGATCCTTCGTCGGGCGACATGGCGTGGTGGTTCGACTTCACCAGCGTGGACGTACCGGGCGACTACTTCGTGCTCGACGTGGACCGGCAGGTGCGCTCGGACGTGTTCCGCATCGCCGACGATGTGTATCGCGACGTGCTCGCACAGGCCGTGCGCGTGCTCTACTACCAGCGCGATGGCTTCCCCAAGGACGCTCGCTACGCGGGCAGCGAGTGGGCCGACGGCCCGGCGCACCTCGGCCCGGGCCAAGGGCCCGAGTGCGAGCTCTACACGGGTGGCTCGCCGCGGGATCTGCAGGGCGGCTGGTGGGACGCCGGCGATCAGAACAAGTACACCAACTGGTCGGCGAATTATTCAATTGCGCTGCTGCGAGCCTACCGCGAGCGCCCCGCGGCGTTCTTCGACGACTACGGGATCCCCGAGTCCGGCAATGGCGTGGCCGACGTGCTCGACGAGACCAAGCACGACCTCGACTGGCTCGTACGCATGCAAGGCCCCGACGGAGCGGTGCTGAGCATCGTGGGCCAAGACGGCGCGCCCGACCCGAGCTTCGGCGGCTCGCCCGACACCTCGCCGTCGTCCGCCACCGGGCCGTGCACGTATGGACCCGCGACCACTTCGGCCTCGCTGACCACCGCGGCTGCGTTCGCGCTGGCCGGGATCGTGTATGCCGGCTCCGACGCCGAGGGGGCGTTCCCGGGCTACGCGGACGAGCTGGCCGCGCGCGCCGAGCAGGCGTGGACGTGGGCCGAGGCCAACCCCAACGTCCGCTTCGAAAATGCCGGCACGATCGGCGCGGGTGAGCAGGAGGTCGACAACCACGGCCGCGACATGAAGCGGCTGCAGGCCGCGGTGTACCTCTACGAGCTCACCGGCGATCCGCAGTACCGCGACGTGGTCGACGACCTCTACACGGAGACGCTGATGATCGCGAACGACTACGTCGACGTGTTCATACAGGAGGAACAGGACGCGCTGCTCGCCTACACGCAGGTCCCGGGCGCAACCGCGGCGGTGGTCGACGAGATCCTCACCGTGTTCGCGGATGAGGTGATCAAGGACAACAACCTCGGCGCGCTCACGAACGAGCCCGATCCGTACATGGCGTTCCTCTACGTCTACGTGTGGGGCAGCAACCAGGTGAAGGCCGACCAGGGCAACCTCTTGTACGGCGTGGTCACGTACGACGTGGCCGGGCCCTCGGCCGTCGACGCAGCGCGTGGTGCCGAGCGCTACGTGCACTACGTGCACGGGGTCAACCCGCTCTCGCTGGTCTATCTGTCCAACATGGAGGACTTCGGCGCGGTGAAGTCCGTCACGCAGATCTATCACTCGTGGTTCGCACATGCGTCCGACTGGGATGCGGAGGGGATCTCGATGTACGGCCCGCCGCCGGGCTACCTCGCGGGTGGGCCCAACCCGAGCTACTCGTGGGATGGGTGCTGCCCGGATGGCTGCAGCGGCTCTTCCTGCGGCGACGCGATGCCCTCGCCGCCGGCCAATCAGCCCCCGCAGAAGTCGTACCTCGAGTTCAACGATGGCTGGCCGCTCGACTCGTGGTCGGTGACCGAGCCATCCAACGGGTACCAGGTCAAGTACATCCGGCTGCTGTCGAAGTTCGTGCAGTGAGCTGACCACGGGTCAGCGAGCGAGCCGGCGTGCGAGCTGATCCTCGTAGAGCGACACGGGCTCGAGCGCACCGACCTCGCCCGGCCCTTCGACCCAGTCCTCGGGCTCGGTACCCTGCGCATCGGCCCCACCGAGGCTGGTCTCGAGCACCAGCGACGGCGCGGGCCCGATCACGTAGCCGTGGCCGAATTGGCGCGAGCGCACCACGCCGGTGCCGCCTCCGTTCCATACTACCGATTGCGTCGCGCTGTGGCCCGCGCCGCTGCTGTAGTCGCCGCGGTCGACCGCGCCCCAGCCGTCGTCGAGCACGCCGTCGTCGACGAGGTTGGCGGTGGCGAGCGAGTGGTGGAATTCGGAGAACGCCGGCAGACCGAGCTCGCCGAGCTGGAAGGCCACCGCCTTGCCCTCGGCGCTGTGGATCCGCAGCCACACGATGCCGGTCGCGCCGAAGCCCCAGTTCTGGATGAAGTTGTGGCGCCCCGCCCGGCCCACGCAGTCGCGCACCAGAATCTCGCTGCACTGCATGATCTCGAACAAGTAGCCGTTGCCCCCGTCGCCGCGGTGCTGCGCGAGCTCGAGGGTGACGTCGTCGATCGTCACGCGCTTGCTCCGGCGAATCGTAATGCCACCCGACTGCAGGTGGCGCTCCGCGCCGGGGCCCTCGGCGGGCGCTCCGGGCGAGACGAACGATCTCACGCCGCGGATCCACGCGTCCTTCACCCCGAGCATGGCGATGGCGTAGACCTGATCCTGCGCCCACGCCTCGTCCCAGCCGACCGCGTTGGCGACTCCGAGGTCCTCCACGGCGACCTCGCGCAAGAGGCCGGTGGCCGCGCGAATGCTGGCGGCGTCGCGCAAGCGCGTGGGGTAGCGCAGCGGCACGTCGAGCTCGATCGTGCCTGCGCGTGCATCCACGGCCCGCACGGTGCGCCAGAAGAACACCTGCCACTGGTCGTTGAAGCTCACCCAGGTGCCGTCCATGCCGTGCTCGGCGACGAACTCCGGGGTGATCACCCAGCCGATCGCTACGTCGTCACCCACCGCGAACGCGCCCGCATCGGCGACGGTGATCGTGGTGGTACGAGCCGGTGCATCCTCGACGAGCGCCACGTGGGCGCCGAGCTGCGGCTCGGCACCGAAGGTGAGGTGCGCCGCGAACGACATGCCTACGGAGGCGGTGAACCATACCCGGCTCTCATCGGCCCCAGCCCCGCGCAGCAGCGTGTGCGAGGCCGCGACCACGAGCGTGCCGTCGACGCGGTAGAGGCCTGGCGGTAGCCAGACGATCGCTCCGCCGGCCAGCGCCGCGGCATCGATCGCGGCCTGGATCGCCGCGGTGGAATCACTCGCGCCCGATGGATCGGCCCCGTGCGCGGCGACCACGTCGATCATCGTCACCGGCAGCTCCTGGCCGAGCTCGGTCTCGCCGTTGCGATAGCCCGCGTACGAGAAATCGTGCAGGAAGCGGCCCTCGGGGCCGGTGTGATCCGGCGTCCAGTCCTCCGGGTAGAGCTCGCTGCGCCAGGTGGGCACGGGTTCCTCGCCCGTGGAGGTCTCCGCGGCGTCCGTGGTGGCCTCGGCTCCCGTCGTACCGGTGGAAGTGCTCGTGCCGTGGTCGCTCGAGGGCACGGTGGTGGTGCTCGAAGGGGTGGTCGTCGCGGCCGCGGTCGATTCCGTCGTGTCCTCCGAGGCCGGCGAGGCCTGGGGCTCGTCGCTGCACGTGGTGCACGGCGACGCAACCACCGCGATCAGAGCCACGTGGCGAAGCGAGCGGAGCATGCGGCGAGCATGCCCGAGGTACGCTTGGAACCCCAGCACCATGGCCCTGGCAGCAACACCGGCGTGGCTCCTCCTGCGCGCATGCGGTATGCTCGTCGAATGTCCTCCGCGCGCGAGGCTGGCCGCAACGCCACCGCCGCCGAGCTGCTCGCGATTCCCGAGCACGAGCGATTTCACGAAATCGTGGACGGCGAGCTCGTGCGGAAGGCAATGCCGAGCGGTCCGCACGGGCGCACACAGTCGCGCGTGGTCTCGCGGATCGGTGGTCCCTACGATCGGCGCCCCGGTGGGCGCCTCCCAGGGGGGTGGTGGATCGTCACCGAGGTGGAGATCGAGCTCGACGAGCACCAGGTGTACCGGCCCGATGTCACCGGCTGGCGTCGCGATCGATTGCCCGAGCTTCCCAAGCAGACGCCGATCACGGTGCGGCCGGACTGGGTGTGCGAGGTGCTCTCGGAGTCGAACGCGAGCAACGACTTGGTCAGGAAGATGCGGGGATACCACCGCGCCGGGCTGCCTCACTACTGGGTGGTCGACCCCGGCGAGGAGACGCTGACGGTCTATCGGTGGACCACGGAGGGATTCTTGCTGGTGCTCGCGGCGGATCGAGAGGAGCGAGCGCGGGCCGAGCCGTTCGATGCCGTGGAGCTGTTCGTGGGGGCGTTGTTCGGGGCCGACGAAGAGCTGGCAGCCGACGACGCATGACCGAGCGGCTCGTCAGCGGCTCGGAGCCTCGCCCCACTCGAGCCCTGAGCACGCGAGTCGCGTGCCCGCGGGCACGCGCAGCTCGAACACCTCGTCGAGGATGCGGAGCAGCTCCTCCGGTGTGGCGACCTGATGGCGGTCCACGCTCCCATCGGCGCGGCGCATCGTCAGCTCGTGATTGACCAAGGTGTGTCGCACCCCGTGGGCGCCGGCGCGCGCGACCATCAGGCGATCGCGAAAGTGCGATTGAGGGTGCGTGCTGGTGTACCAGTTGGCGACCTCGCGATCGATGGGCGGCATCTGCTCCCGCGTGAACTCGGCCACGTCGTGCCACTCCTGGCCGAGCCGCGCCTGGTGGTACCAGATGCCGCCCTCCTGCAAGATTCGCCGCGGCTCGTGCGGAGTGGGCTGCTCGTCGCCGACGTCGAGACGCAGCGGGGCGGTGGGCGACAGCCCGCCCACGCCCACGTCGGCGAGCCAGAGCTCGCCGTCGAGCTCGACCCGCACGAACAGGTGGCTGCGAGCCGGAATGTAGTCGCGCGGCCGCTGCACGCGGACGCGAGCGCTGAGCGGGACCACGCGGAAGCGGAGCGCCTCGAGCACGCTCAGTAGCAGGCCGTTCTGCTCGAAGCAGTAGCCACCGCGATGCTCGTGCACGAGCTTGCGCACGACCGAGGGCATGTCGAGCCGAATCGGACGCCCGAGCAGCACGTCGAGGTTCTCGAACGGGATCGTGCGCGTGTGGGCCTCGACGATGCCCGACAGCGTCGCGAGCGTGGGCTCGCGTAGACCGGCGTAGCCGATGCGATCGAAGTAGGCGTCGAGATCGGCGTCGGTGAGCATTCGGGGTGAGGGTAGTGACCCACGCTGGATGTGGGCAAGGTGCTCGGCGAATGCGTTATGCTTCGACGCAGGAGACGGCGACGATGGCTGCTTCTCGTGGACCCCTCCGGACACGCTCATGAGCCGCCTGTTCGCGATGATCTACGATCCGGTCATGGAGGCCTCCGAGCGGGCGTGCCTTCGGGCATGGCGCGCGGAGCTGCTCGTCGACGTGACGGGAGCGGTGCTGGAGATCGGGGCCGGCACCGGTCGTTCGCTGTCGTGCTACCCCGCTGGGCTCGAGCGCCTCGTGCTGGCCGAGCCCAACCCTCATATGCGCTCGCGGTTGCTCGCCCGCGTTCCCGCCACGCTCGCGCCGGTGGTCGAGGTGATCGATGCGCCCGCGGAGCAACTGCCGCTGCCCGACGCCAGCATCGACGTGGTCGTGAGCAGCCTCGTGCTGTGCACTGCTCCCGATCTCGCGCGCGCGCTCGCCGAGGTGCACCGCGTGCTGGTGCCGGGCGGAGCGCTCGTGTTCCTCGAGCATGTGGCCGACGACGCGCGCCCCCATCGCTTGCGCTGGCAGCGGCGGCTCGAGCCCCTGTGGAAGCACCTCGCCGGCGGTTGCCACCTCACCCGCCGGACGCACGAGGCGATTGTCGCCGCGGGCTTCGCAATCGAGCGGATCGAGCGGGAATCGATACGCAAGGCGAACGTGCTCACGCGTCACAGCATCCGCGGCGTGGCGCGCAAGCCGGGCTGAGCCCGGCGCTACACCAGCACTACCCCGACCCGCATCGCCTTCACCACCGCCTCCGTGCGGCTGTGGACGTCGAGCTTGGCCAAGATCGCGTTCACATGGAACTTCACCGTGTGCGCGCTGATCTTCAGCTCCTCGGCGATCTGCTTGTTGGAGAGCCCGCTCGCCACCAGCTCGAGCACCTCGGTCTCCCTCGCGGTCAACGGCTCCACGTCGATCTCCGCCGCCTCCGCATGGATCCGCACCGGCCCCAGCGCGCTCGCCGATCGCTCCTCCAAGAGCACCGGATCGATCACCGCCAGCCCATGCAGCACCGTCCCCATCGCCTGCACCAGGCGCTCGGTGGAAACATCGCGCCGCAGCACGCCGTTCGCCCCCGCCGCGATCAGCTCGCGCGCCGACGTGCCATGGGGCGCCAGCGCCACCACGGGCACCTGAAACTCCAGCGTGCCCGGCGGGAGCACCACCGGACGCGGGCCGAGATCCCACAGCACCAGGTTGGCCTCGGTGTCGTCGAGCGCGTCGGGAATGTCCTCGTGGGTGGAGGCCTGCCCGGCCGCGGTGTCGGCGAGGCGTGCGACGAAACCCTGGCGCACCAGCGGATCGTCGCCCACGACGAGCGCCCGCACATCGGGCTGGAGCGCGAGCAAGGGATCGGGCAGGGAATGCTTCTGCATCGCGAGACGGGCTCCTGCAGGCGAAGGCCAAGCGCTACGACCGAGCCATCGTAGCCCGGACCGAGGATCGTGCGGGGTAGAACGGCACCGCCGCCGCTTCGGTCACCAATTCGGCTCACTTTGGGTCGGCGCGAGGCGCGGTCAAGGCGCCGACCGCCTCTCCTGCTCCTCCCACCCGTTCGGTCGGGTCGTCCAGCCCGGTCAGAACGGCCCTGGCCCCCCGTTCGACCGATGGCGAAGCGCGGGCGCGGCTCTACGTTGGGCGTCGACTCCGAAAGAGGCACCGACCCCATGAACCTCCTGTCCTCGTCCGAACCGTTCGTCTCCCTCGTCGACACCGCGGGCCCCGCCATCGTGCGCGTGGAAGCTCCTCACCAAGCGGGCGCCACGGGCCTCCTGTGGTCCATCGATGGCGACGACGCCATCGTCCTGACCGCCCATCATGCGCTCCGCCACGACGAGTCGCTCCGCGTGGGCTTCTCCGATGGCTCCGAGCCCCGCGAGGCCAAGCTCCTCGGTCGCGACCCCGCCACCGATCTCGCGGTGCTGCGCGTGTCGCTCCAATCCCTCGAGCCCCGGCCCGCTGTGCCCGCCTGGCGCGACTACGCCTCGGTGCGCGTGGGTGAGCTCGGCCTCGCGCTGGCTCGCCCGGGTCGCTCCGCCCGCGCCGCGCTCGGGCTCGTGGCCGTGGTGGGCAGTGAGGGCCTGCGCACCCCGGGCGGCCGTTCGCTCGCGCCCTGGGTCGAGCTCGATCGCGTGCTTCCGCGCGGCTTCTCGGTCGCACCGCTCTTCGAGCTCGAGGGGCGCGTGCTCGGCCTCGCCACCGCGGGTCTCGCTCCTCACACCACCGTGCTGCTCACGCACGAGATCGTGCGCGCGGTCGTGGACGCCATCGTCGCCCATGGGCGCGTGCCGCAGGCGTGGCTCGGGGTGGGGGTGTCGCCGGCGCGATTGCCCGCGGAGCTTCGCGACAAGCTCGGTCAGGGACGTGCCCTTGCGGTGGTAGGGTTGGCTGAAGACGGTCCCGCGGCCGCGGCCGGCGTGCTCGTCGGCGACGTCATCCTCGCCGTCGGGGGCAACCCGGTGCGCTCGCCCGCGGGGCTGCGCGCGCAGCTGGCCGATCGTGTGGGCCAGCCCGTCACGATTCGCCTGCTGCGAGGCGGGCAAGCCACCGAGATCGAGATCACCCCGTCCGAGCGCGGGTAACTCCCCCCGTGCGGGCCGGCGTCTCACAAAACGCCGGCCGGCGCGGGCCGACCCACCCAACGCCATTCACACTGAAACCAAACCCACGGAGCCACAAAGCCATGCCCAACACCCAACAGCGCCCCCACACCTTCCCCTTGCTCCCACTGCGCCGCGGCGTCCTCCTGCCCGGTACCACCCTCAGCGTGCCCATCGGCCGCAAGCGCTCGGTCTCGTTGGTAGAGAGCCTGCAGGTCGGCGACATGGTGGGCGTGGTCGTCCAGCACGACCCCGACGTCGAGGAGCCAGTGCTCGCCGACGTGCACACCATCGGCACCTACGCCCGCGTCGACAAGATCGCCCGCGCCCGCGACGGGCGAAGCTTCCGCCTCGTGCTCGAGGGCCTCGAGCGGTTCGAGCTGCAGGCGATCGAGCAGAGCGATCCGTTCTGGCTGGGGCGCGGCGATCCTCAACCCGATCGCACCGGCGGGCCCGAGGCCCAGGTGCTGGCCGACGAGATCCGCTCGCACCTGCGGCGCCTGGTTGGCAACCAGCACCCCTCGCTCAGCGAGATCGTCGAGAGCACCCGCGACCCCGGCCTGCTCGCCGACCGCGTGGTCTCGGCGCTCGACGTCGACCGCGAACGCGAGGTGGCGGTGCTGCTCACCACCGACGTGGCCCAGCGCCTGCGGCTGACCGCCGAGATCATCGCCGAGGCCAAGGCCCGCTGGGAGCTCAAGCAGAAGATCGGCACCGAGGTGCGCCGCGAGCTCGAGAAGGACCAGCGCAAGCACCTGCTCCGCCAGCAGCTGCGCGCGATCCAAAAGGAGCTGGGCGAGGGCGGTGAGACCGAGGACGCGCTGACCAGGCTCGAGGAGCGCCTCGAGGCCGCCGGTCTGACCGCCGAGGCGCAAGAGGTGGCCGACCGCGAGCTGGGGCGGCTGCGCAGCATCGGCAACCAGTCGCCCGAGTCGCACGTGATCCGCACCTATCTCGAGTGGATCGCCGACCTGCCGTGGAACAAGCGCGCCGAGAGCTCGAGTGACATCGATGCGGTGGCCAAGAAGCTCGACGAGGACCACTACGGCCTCGAGAAGGTCAAGCAGCGGATCCTCGAGCACCTCGCGGTGATGCGGCTCTCGGGCACCAACAAGGGCCCGATCCTGTGCCTGGCCGGCCCGCCCGGGGTGGGCAAGACCTCGCTCGGACAGTCGATCGCCGATGCCACCGGGCGCCCGTTCATTCGCGTGTCGCTCGGCGGGGTGCGCGACGAGTCCGAGATCCGCGGCCACCGGCGCACCTACGTGGGCGCGCTGCCGGGGCGCCTCGTCAACGCGCTCCGCAAGGTCAAGGTGAAGAACCCCGTGATCCTGCTCGACGAGGTCGACAAGCTCGGCCAGGGCTGGATGGGCTCGCCCGAGGCGGCGCTGCTCGAGGTGCTCGACCCCGAGCAGAACAAGACCTTCACCGATCACTACCTCGAGCTGCCGTTCGACCTGTCGGAGGTGCTCTTCATCGCCACCGTCAACTCGCTCGAGCCGCTCTCGGCCCCGCTGCGCGACCGCATGGAGATCATCCCGCTCTCGGGCTACACCCCGCAGGAGAAGCGGCAGATCGCCCGGCAGCACCTCATCCCCAAGCAGCTCCACGAGCACGCGCTCGACGAGGGCGCGCTCGTCATCGACGACGAGGCGCTCGAAGTGATCATCCGCGACTACACCCGCGAGGCGGGGGTGCGGCAGCTCGAGCGCGAGATCACCAAGCTCTGCCGCACGCTGGCGCTCGACGTGGTGCGCAGCGCCGGCAAGCAGGAGCCCAAGGTCACGGTGGACCTCGACGTGCTGCGCAAGTCGCTCGGCAAGCCGCGCTTCTTCAACGAGGTGGCCGAGCGCAGCTCGGTGCCGGGGGTGGCCACGGGCCTCGCCTACACCCCGGTGGGCGGTGACATCCTGTTCATCGAGACCTCGCGCATGAAGGGCAAGGGCGGCCTCCAGATCACCGGTCAGCTCGGCGAGGTGATGCAGGAGTCGGCCAAGGCGGCGCTGTCGTACGTGCGCAGTCACGCCGAGCGGCTCGGGATCGATCCGGCCGCGTTCGAGGGCTACGACGTGCACATCCACGTGCCGGCGGGCGGGGTGCCCAAGGACGGGCCCTCCGCGGGCGTCACCATGTTCACCGCGCTGGCCTCGCTGCTCTCGGGGCGGCGGGTGCGACCCGACACCGCGATGACCGGCGAGTGCTCGCTGCGCGGCCGCGTGCTGCCGGTGGGCGGCATCAAGGAGAAGGTGATGGCCGCGCACCGGGCCGGCATCGAGCGGGTGATCCTGCCCGCGCACAACCAGCGCGACGTGGACGACATCCCCGAGGACACGCGCGCCGCGGTGAAGCTCATCTTCGTGAGCGACATGCTCGAGGCGCTCGATGCCGCGCTCGAGCCGGTGCCTACCGCGGTGGCGGACGGACCCGGCTTCGAAGGGAGCTGGACGCCGGGTGACGTGGCCTAGAGCCGCTCGCACCGGTAGGTAGGACCAGACGAGACGACGAAGGCGAGGCCGGCCGATGCCGGTCTCGCCTTCGTCGCGTGCGCGCGCCGGGTCAGTCCTTGATGCAGCTCTCCTGGCAGCAATCGGGCATCAGGCAGAACGTCGGATCCCCTTCCACGCCAATGAGCGGCAGCAGCCGACACTCGTAGCCCTCGCGGTTGCACTGAGCGCTCTCGGTGCAGGGGATGGCACAGCGCTCGAACGTCCCCATCACGCCCAGGCACGCCACGCCGCCTTCGGCGGAGCACTGGGGGTCGTCCAGCACGGCGCGCGTGTCGAGATCGGGCAGCACGCACGGCTTGGTGCAGTAGCCGCCCGGCAGCTCGTAGACCACGGCCGTGAAGTCGCACACCGCGGCCGGGTCGCCGATGAGGTCGATGCACTCCTCGTTGCTCGTGCAGGCAGCTCCCCACGTCTCCATGATCGGCTCCGGGGACATGCCGGCCGTGACGCCGGCGGCGCAGCCCAGCATCGCCGAGCCGTCCGCGCTCGCGGTCTCCTCGGCGGTGGCATCGGCCGCGGTCGTATCGTTTTGTGCGCCGCTCTCGCCAGCCGTGGCGTCCTCGGTGTCGTCGGTGGTGCAGGCGGCGAGCAGCGTCGAGGCGAGCAGGGCAAGGGGCAAGGCGCGGTGGATCCAGCTCATGAGGGCGACGGTACGGAGGTCGCCGCGACAGGGTCAATCGGTGGTGGCCCGGTGGACGTGCGCCAGGCCACATTTCGACGGATCTGCGGATATCGCGCAATCGCCCGGGCGGGGCGGGGGCGCTACACCGGCGGCCCGGCGGTGATGGTGATCGAGCGATCGCCCGCGAGCCCCACCTCTACCTTGGTGCCCGGGAGCACCCGCGTGAGCTTGACGTAGCGGTACGAATCGGTACCGGACACCGGCTTGCCATCGATCGTGAGGATCTCGTCGCCCACGGCCAGGCCTGCCGCCGCCGCGGGTCCACCGGGGCGGACCACCGCCACGATGCCGCGCCACGCCTCCGGCTCGATGGTGGGCTCCGCCTCCTTGAGCTTGAAGCCGAGGTCACCCTTCTCCTTGCCGGGGCCCACCCGCTCCTTGACGAGCTCGATGTCGCCGACGTCCTGCTCGCGTGGCTCGGCCGGCACGCGCCGCGAGATCCAGGTCCAGCCGTACTCGTTTTCGTTCATCACGCTCGGCGCCATGACCATGAGCGTCACCTTGCCGCTCGGCGCGTCCTTGACCACGAAGCGGCCCGCGGCATCGGAGATGTCGGGCTGGTCGGCCTTGGTACCGTCTTCGTCGTCGAACATCAGCATCGTGCTGCCCTCGGACGAGGCCGAGACCTTGAGGCCGGGCACGGGCTCGCCGCTCGCCCCGTCGACGAGCCGGCCCACGATCGTCACGCGCGGGGTGAGCTCGAGCGCGATGTTGGTGATCTCGGCGCCCTCGGCCAATTCGACCTCGGTCTTGGTGTTGCCCTCGGCGGCGTCGACGGTGATCGTGTACTTGCCGGGCGGCAGGCTCTCGAGCCGCCACCTGCCGCCGCTGCCCTCGAAGACGTCGGACTCCGACACGCCGGTGGTTGCGTCGGCGGCGATGACCTCGAAGCGCCGCGGCGAGCCCCCGCCCGCGAGCGCGACGGTACCGGCCAGCACCGCGGTGTCCTCGATCGCGAGCTCCACATCGCTGCCGGCTGCGACGTGCTCGGCCGTGGCCTCGCCGCCGCCCTTGCGATGCGCATACACGGTGTAGTGGCCCTGCTCGGCCAGGTTCTCGAGCACGAAGCGGCCGTCCTCGTCGGTGAGCACCGGTTGCCGATCCCAGTTGCCCCAGCGCGCGGACAAGCGGCTCTGGCCCGCCGACGCCGCCGCGCTGTCGCTCTCGCGCGTGGCCTCGATGAACGCATCGGCCACCGGCTCGCCGCCCTCGGCCACCACCCGGCCCGTGATGCGTCCGCCCTGCGACTCGACGAGCAGCTCGACCTCGGTGGGGGTGTCCGCCGTCACCTGGATCCGCTGGCCGGCTTCGTCGTCGTCGCTGGCCCCCGGCGCTCGCATGGTCTCGCTCCAGCTGCGCCGGGCGGTGATGCGGTACTCGCCGACCTCGACGGCCGGCACGAGGAAGCGGCCCTCGTCGGTGGTGAGGGCCTCGCCACCCCAGCGGGGGCCGCGGAGCATCACCGTGGCGTCGGAGACGGGCTTGCCCTGCTCGTCGCGCACGATCCCCAGCACCTGCCCGGTGGCGGGAAAGGCGAGCACCACGTCGGTGGCATCGGCCTCCGCCGGCACCTCCACCATGGTGGGCTTTACGGACCCCGGCAGGTGATCGTGGTACACCGAGACCTCGTAGGTGTCGGGCACGAGGCTATCGACGACGAAGCTTCCGTCGGTGGTGGTGGGCTCGCTCCATTGGTTGCTGCGACGCGCACGGGGGTCGGCGGCCGCCTTGCCCGAAGCCGAGACGACGGCGCCCTGCACCGGCGCGCCCTTGGCGTCGAGCACCTTGCCGCGGATGGCCCGGCCCACGTGCACCGACCACACGAGGTCTTCGATCGGCGCATCGGTGACGACCACCGGAGGATAGGTCGCTTCCGCCAGGTAGCCGTCGCAGCCCACGACGGCCTCGTAGGTGCCCGGCAGCACGCCCTCCACGAGCACGGAGCCGTCGTCCTTGCCGCCACCGCTGCGCCTGGGCTCGTTCTTGGTGTCGGCGCGCTGGAGCTGCACCCACCCGTACGAGCAGGGCGTCTCGCCGTCGACGAGCACCGTGCCGCGCACGGCGAACGCGGGGTGGACCTCGACCACCACGGGCTCGGACGTCTGGCCGAGGCCCACGTGGATCTTCTTGGCGGACAGGCCCGCGAACGTCTCGCCGCGGACGCTGAGCTTGTAGGCGCCGGGGTCGAGGCCCTCGAGGCGGAAGCTCCCGTCGGCGCCGCTCTGCACCGGGCCATTGCTCGGGCCGAAGAACCCGGTCTCGGCCCACACGTGCGCGTCGGCGACCGGCTTGCCGCTGCCGGCCCACACCACCTTGCCGAGCACCACCGACTCGGGGGTCAGGAAGATCTCGACGACCGTGCCGGGCACCGCGGCCCGCCGCGTGGCGATGGCGTAGCCCTCGGCCAGCGCCGAGATCGCGACCTCGGGTGGCTCGAGCCACAGCGAGAAGCGGCCCTCGGCGTCGCTGCGCACGAACGTGGCCCCCTGGGCACCCGACCAGCCGCCGATCGACGACACCCACGCGCCCTCGATCTCGCCGCCGGCGATGTCCTTGACGACGCCCGTGACCTCGACGCCGCCCTCCTTCAGCACGAAGTCGACGCCGGGGCGGGTCGCGCCGCCGTGGAGGTCGACCCGCGGGCTCGGCTGGGCCTGGATCCCGCGCGGGGCCTCGTAGCGCGAGGGCAGGTAGCCGCGCGCCGACGCGAACACGTGGTGCTTGGCGGCCAGCAGCTCGTCGATGCGATAGCTGCCGTCCGCGCGGGTGGTGACGCAGTGCGGCGGCTGCCGCTCGAGGTCGGCGACCGTTTCGTCGCGGAGGCTCGCGCACACCTGCGCGCCGGCGATGGGCTGGGCCCGCTCGTCGCGAACAGTGCCGCTGACGGCCGCGCGTGCGGCCTTCCATGGATCCACGTCGCTGCCGCGGAGGGGCTTGGGAGCGGGGCCGGTGCCCCCGGCCTCGGCGTCGCCGGGCGCCTTGGCCTCGGCGGACGCGTCAGGGGTCGTGGTCTCGTCGGCACCGTCGCGCCCGAGCCACCACCAGAGTCCCAGCGCCAGCACGGCCAGCGCGATGAGCCCGTAGATCCTCGTCCTCGTGTTCGTCATGCGCGGCTCCGTCGTGCGGCAGGATATCCCAGGCCTATACGGGCGGGCCCGCGGTGAGCGTGAGCACCCGGAGCTTGCCGTCCTCGACCACGCCGAGCCGGAGCACGGTGCCGGCGGATACCCGCATGAGCATGCGATAGCGGTAGGCATTGGTGCCGGTCACCTCGTCGCCGTCGACGACGGTGATCTCGTGACCCATCTCGAGCCCGGCGGCCTCCGCGGGGCCACCGGGCCGCACGTAGGCCACGATGTGGCGAACGGCCTCGGGCTCGGTGCCGGGCTCGGCTTCCTTGAGCTTGAAGCCGAGGTCTCCCGCCTCCTGGCCGCCATCGACGCGCTCCTTGTAGAGCTCGATGTCGCCGAGGTCCTGCTCGCCGGCCTCGGTGGACACGCGGCGGGCGAGCATGTTGCGGCCGTAGTCGCTCTTGGTGAAGCCGGGCGACGAGACCATGAGGTTGATCTTGCCGGTGGGCGCATCCTCGACCACGAAATTGCCCCGTGCATCGGAGACGTCGGGCTGGTCGGCCTTGCCCATGTCGCCGCGGAAGGAAAAGCCGCCGGTGGCGCTCACGCTCACCTTGAGCCCGGGGATGGGATCGCCGGTGGTGGCGTCGACCAGGCGGCCGCGCAGTCGAACCCGCGGGGCGAGGATCAGCTCGATGTCGGTCGCCTCGGCGCCCTCGGCCAGCTCGACCTCGGTCTTGGCATTGCCCTCGGAGGCCTCGACGGAGATCTCGAACTTGCCCGGCGGAAGGTTGCCGAGCCGCCACTTGCCCTCGGTGTGCAGGAAGCCGTCGCCCTCGTAGATCCCGCCCACCGGGTCGCGGGCGGAGATCTGGAAGCGCTGCGGAGAGCCGCCGCCCTCGATCCGAACGACCCCGGCGAGCACCCCCGTCTCGGCGATCGAGAGCTCCACGTCGCTGCCGGTCTGCACGTGCTCGACCATGGCCTCGCCGCCGCCCTTGCGGCTGGCATGGACCGCATACGTGCCCTGCTCGGCGAGGTCGCCGAGCTCGAAGCGGCCCTCTTCGTCGGTGAGCACGGGCTGCCGCGACCACGAGCCCCAGCGAGCCCGCCTGCGGTTGCTGCCGTCGGACCGCGCGGCGCTGTCGCTCTCGCGCACCGCCTCGACGAACGCATCGGCCACGGGCTCGCCGCCCTCGCCGAGCACTCGCCCGGTGATGCGGCCACCCTGCGACTCGACGACGAGCTCGACCTCGGTGATCTCGCCGTGACGCACCTCCACGCGCTCGCCGGCGGTGTCGTCGTCGCTGGCCCCGGGGGCGCGCATGGTATCGGTCCTGCCGCGCCGAGCTTTGATGCGGTGTTCGCCGACCTCCAAGCCCTGGAGGACGAAGCGCCCGTCGTCGTTGGTGGAGGCGCTCGAGCGGCTCGGCCCTTCGAGCTGCACCGAGACCCCGGCCACCGCGGTACCCTTCTCGTCGCGCACGATGCCGTGGACCTCGCCGCTGGCGAGCATGGCGAGGGTGACGTCGGCGACGTCCTGGTCTTCGGGGACCTCGATGATGGTCGGCTCGTGGGGAGCGGGTAGGCGCTCGTGGTTTGCCGACAGCTCGTAGGTGCCGGGCAAGAGCCCATCCACCACGAAGCTGCCATCGGGCTCGCTGCGCTCGCTCCACCCGCGGCCCAGGCGAGCGCGGGGATCGGCGACCGCCTTGCCGCGCGCCGAGACGTTGGCGCCCTCGACCGGCCGGCCCTCGGCATCGAGCACCACGCCGCGGATGGCTCGACCGGCATGGACCGTCCAGGTGAGGCCGTCGAGCGAGGCATCGGCGACGACGACGTCGGGATAGGCGTCCTCGCTCACGAAGCCGCTGCACATGATGGTGACCTCGTAGGTGCCCGGGAGCACGCCCCGGACGAGGATCGTTCCGTCGTCCCGACCCATGCCGCTGCCGTAGCCCTCGGCCTTGCGCTTGCGATCCTGCAGGCGCAGGGTGGCGTTGGAGCAGGGCGTCTTCGCGTCGACGACCACGCTGCCGCGCACGGCGAACGCGGGGCTGACCTCGACCACCACGAGCTCGGAGGTCTGGCCGAGGCCCACGTGGATCTTCTCGGCCGACATGCCGACGAGCTCGTCGCTGGATGCGTGGATCTTGTAGGACCCGGGCTCGAGGCCCTCGAGCCGGAAGCTGCCGTCGTCCTCGCTCTGCACCCCGGTTCCACCGAAGGGGCTGCTGCTGGTCGAGACCCTGGCGCCGGCCACTGGCTTGCCGCTGCCGGCCCACACCACCTTGCCGATCACGACCGACTCGGGGGTCAGGAAGATCTCGACGAAGCTGCCGGGGATGGCAGCGCTGCGCGAGCCCTGGGCGTAGCCCTCGGCGGTGGCGTCGACGTGGACCTCGGGAGGCTCGACCCACAGCGAGAAGCGCCCTTCGGCATCGCTGCGGGCGAACGCGGTGCCTTCGCTCCCCCGCCAGCTCATGCCCGAGGACACCCATGCGCCCTCGATCTCGCCGCCGGCGAGGTCCTTGACGATGCCCTGGACCTCGACGCCGCCTTCCTTCAGCACGAAGTCGATGCCGGTGCGGGTGCTGCCGGCCACCAGCACCACGCGCGACTCGAGGCGACTCTGGAGCCCGCTGCGGGTCTCGTAGCGAGCAGGGAGGTAGCCGCGGGCGGAGGCATTGAAATCGTGACTGGCCCCGAGCAGCTCGTCGAGGCGGTAGCTGCCGTCGTCGCGGGTGCTGGTGCACTGCGGAGGGTAGCGAGTGGATCCCGTGAAGACGTCGCGGTCCTGGAGCTGGCCGCAGACCTGGGCGCCGGCGATGGGCTGGCCCTTCTCGTCGCGGACGGTGCCGCTCACCGCCGCGCGCGGGGCCTTCCACGGATCGATGGCAGCGCCGCGCAGCGGGACCGCGACCGCTGGGCGCTCGTCTTCGGTGGCGGAGCCGGAGGCCGAGGCGGTGGCTGCCGGATCATCACCGGCCTCGTGGGCGCCCTCGCGAGCGAGCGACCACCAGAGCACCAGCGCCACGAGCCCGGCCAGGGTCGCGAGCACGTAGAGGTTGGTCTTGGCTCGGTCCATCATGGGGCGATCTCCCGTCGAGCGTATGAAACCACGCTCAGCAGGGCATTCGCCACGGTGCCTCGGCGGGCGCGCTCGGGTCGCCGAGCGGCACGCGGGTGAAGCGTATGAAGGCGGTGGGGGAGCCGTCGAACGGGTGGCTCAGCGCCATCAGGCCCAGGCCCATGAGCTCGTCGTAGAAGAGGCACGCCAGCGTGTCGCTGCTCACGAGCGCACCGTGCCAGAAGCCGGTGTCGCCCACCTCGTAGAGCCTGCACGCCCCGGGCTCGAAGCTGGGCTGCAACTGCCGGGCGATGATCACCGCGATCTCGCTCAGCACGGAGTGGTCGCGGAGGTTGCTGCTCTCCCACAGCTCGGGGACCTTGGCGACGCGCTCGTCGAACAGCTCGAAGAGCGTGGCGAAGTCCCGGGCCGTGGGAAGCCGTTGACGTACCGTGCGAATGCCTCGCATGAGGCGTGGAGGAACACCGGCCCCGGACGAGCTGGAGCGGGAGGAGTCGGAAGCGGAGGTGTGTGATGTGTGATTCACGGGTGCGAGCGTGACCGCTGGCGCGCGCGTGACATCCGGTCGTTTGGGCCATCGAACGCAGGCTCGCGAGCGGTCCGTCGATGGGCCACGGCGGCCGACCGGCGGGACGAAGTGGCCAAGGGGTTGGCCGGCCGGCCTCCCGAGTGGCCAACGGACCGGCCACGACCGCGTCGCCGTGACCGTGCCCGGGTGATGATCGGAGCGGCCGCTCGCGAGCGCGCGAGCGTCCGCAGCACGCGCGCGCTCGCCTTCGCTCGAAAGCGAGTGGCTCGCATGGATTTTCTGCCGGCTGGTGGTGCGCTGCTAAGCTGCCGCCGTCCATGCGGCCCTCGCTCCCGCCGCTCGTGCTGCTCGCTCTGCTCGTGAGCAGCTGCCCGAAGGACGATTCCACGCCGGCATCCGGCACGGCGCAGGCCCCGGTCGCCCCCGACGACCCTGGGCGTGCCGTCGAGCCCCCGCCGACCAGCGAGCCAGCCGCGGCGAACGCCGCGCAGGGATCACCACCCCAGGCTCCCGCGCCGACCCCGAAGGCCGAGCGGCTCGAGCTGACCTTCGTGGGCGACATCATCTTCGGCCGTTATCGCAACGACGGCTCGTTCGCACCGATCATCGCGGATCCCGCGTTCGATCCGTTCGCCGAGATCCGCCCCGCGCTCGCCTCCGACGTGATCATTGGCAACCTCGAGACCCCGGTCATCGAAGCGCTGCCCGAAGCGTCGCCGATCGACACTCCCTATCGCTTCGCGGGCTCGCGCCAGATGGTCCGCGACTGGCTCGGCGACTTCACGGTGCTGAGCCTCGCCAACAACCACTTCTTCGATCTCGGTGAAGCGGGCCAGCGCCGCAGCCCCGAGATCCTGGCCGAGGAGGGCATCGTCCCGATCGGCGCGGCGCGCCTCGACGAGCCGCTCCATCGCGTGGAGACCCACACGGCCAAGGGCTGGCGGATCGGCCTCATCGCGATCACCACGCTGCTCAACGTGCCCGATCCTCCCGGTGGCCCCCGGATTCCGTTCGTGGAGCTGGCCGAGGTGCCCGACACGCTGCTGCCGATCGTCGAGCGGGCGCGGGCCGATCACGATCTGGTCATCGTCGTCGTGCACTGGGGCGACGAGTACTACGCGTCGCCCAGCCGCTTGCAGCAGCGGGTCGCCCACCGCTTGCTCGACGGCGGCGTCGACATGGTCATCGGCCACCACCCCCACGTGCTGCAGGCGATCGAACGTTACGGCGAGGGCCTGGTCGCCTACTCGCTGGGCAACTTCCTGTTCGAGCACACCACCTCGACGCCGCGCCTGATGGGCATCCTGCGGACCACGTGGCAGGCCGCGCCCGAGGGCTCGGCCCCGGCCGAGTCGCAGCTCGTCGATGCGGTGGTCCACACGGCGATCAACGAGCGTACGCCCCATCCCCATCCTGCGCCTGCGACCGGCGAGCTGGCGGAGCAGGTCCGCGAGCGGATCGTGGGGCTGAGCCGCAAGCGAGGCACCCGCTGGCAGCAGATCGCCGGCAGCGAGGACCTCCGGCTCGCCGGCGTGGGCAAGGAGCCCGAGCGCAGGGCTCCCTGACGAGCGGGCTCACCCGCACGTGCCGATCACGGTCGACAGCCCGCTGAGCGGCGCGTAGTCGAGGTCTTCGCCGAACGTCACGCCCATCGGGTAGCCCTCGAGGGTGGTGACCACGTCGAGCGTGATGGTGCCGGCGAGCACCTCGAACGGTGTGTTCTCGCTGGGCGGCTCGCAGTAGCACCCCTGGTCTTCCGAGTATCCACCGAGCCACTCGTGCTCGACGACCATCGAGACGTCGGGGTGCGGCAGCGTCCACATCCCGGGAGTGTAGGTATCGGGCACCGTGAGGATGATGTCGAATTGGTCGTAGGAGCAGTCGTAGGGGCCATCGATGGGCTCGTCGCAGATCACGGGCACCGAGGGGATTCGAATGCGCGTCGCATCGAGGATGATGGGATTCATGAGCTTCGGGACCTCCGAGCAGCCCGGAATCGAGGTGTCACCCCAGTCGTCGTCGAAATCCGTCGTCGCGCCGAAGGTGGTTCCGTCGGTGCCCAGCGTGGTCGTCCCGGCGGTGCTCGGCGTGGTGGTGGTCTCCGATCCGTCGTTCGGCCCCCGGGTGCTCGAGCCCTCGCCGTCCGAGCTCGATCCGGACGAGCTCGACGAGCCCGGATCCGGCCCCTCCGCGGTGTCTTCGTCCTTGAGCAGGGGACCGCAAGCAGTCAGCAGCACCACCAGGAGCACGTGGGTCCTTGGGCTCATGGGAAGACGAGTGTCGATCGATGCGGGATCGATCGGTGGATTCGAGGGCGAAATGTGGGACGAAATGCGCAATGCGCGCTCATCCGCGTCCCACCGTCACGCGGTACGCCGGCGTCTTGGTCAGTCGCCCGCTCGCGTCCTTCACCCGCACCACGAACTTGCGCGCGCCGGCCGAGTCGGGCGTGACGGTGAACGTGTACACCGAGCCCTCGCGGCTGCACTCGAACGGGATCGTGTCTCGCCTCGGTGGTGCTCCGGGCTCGTCGCGCGGCTCGGGGCCGGACATCTCGGCTTCGCTGCAGCGCAGCCGATGGCCACGGCGGGCGTACCAGTAGAGGTCGACCTCCTCGATCGCGGCGTCGCCCACGTCGACCGAGATCGAGAACGGCTGCCCCGCGAGCGCCTGCGCGGAGCGTTGCACCGCGAGCGTGGGCGGGCGGCTCGCGACCAGCGTGGCGGGTGGCTCCGGCACGTGTCGGAGCGGGCGCTCGCCAACCGCGGCGACCAAGCGCTCCCACGAGCTCTGCTGCTCGCTGCCGCCGGCGCACTCGCGGTCCTCCCACTCGCCGCAGACCGCGGCGGTGCTGCGGAACTCCTTGGGGCCGCACGACTCGTAGCTCATGATGTCGGTGCAATCGCGCGAGTGATCGAGCCCGAGGGTGTGGCCGATCTCGTGGGCGGCCGTCTCGCACAGCGACCGCGCGGGAGTGCCCTCGGGCTGGAACACGAACAGCACCGAGCCCTCGAGCACCCGTCCCGAATGGGGCGCAATGCCGCCCACGGTGTCGGTATAGCCCAGGAGCTCGGGTGTTCCACCCACATAGGCCAGCGTGTAGGTGCCTCGCGTGGGCGGCTCGTCGACGATGTCGACCGCGAGACCGTCGAAGCGATCCTGCACACAATGCACGAAATCGGCCCAGTCCTCGTCGCTGCCGCGGAACGCGGGGACGCGGGCGGAGTCGATGCCCTGACGGGCGAGCGTGCCCGACAGGTGCGAGCGCGGTGAGTCGTCGGTACCGGCCCACACCTCGCCGCCGTCGCGGTGCAGCACGATCGTGACCGGGCCCACCGGACGATCGAACCAGCTCGAGCCCGGCAGCGACCAGCCGTGCTCGCGCGCGACGGCGACGGTTGCGGCTCCAGCTGCCGTCAGCACCATCATCGCAGCGAGAGCACCAACGACGAGTCGCGACACATCAGAATTGACGGCACTGTGAGGGGCCGGGATTCGTAAACCGATCGAAAACCGGCGACAGCGGCCCCGAGGTGCGCCCTCGGAGCCCGCGGGCTCACAACCGTCCGCGCGCGGGCCGTGCTCGCTCGCGCGCCATCTTCTCGTTCGATCAGCCCGCCGGCGGCACGCACAGCCCTCCGCCCTCGATCTGCGAGTTGGTGCGGTAGGTATTGAGCAGCGTCCACGACGGCGGCTCGAAGTCGGGGATCGTCCCGTCCTCGTTGACGTTGGTGACGTGGTACGTGTGCTGGTTCCAGATCCGGCGGGCCTGGATCCAACGGTCCTGCGAGTCGCTGATCACCTGGAGGGTGGGGGTGAGCTGCTCCATCTCGAAGTTCATGTTCGACACCACGAGCACCTCGGCCGCACCGTCGTTGTCGACGTCGGCCACGCTCGGATACTCGATGAGCGTGCCGGAGCTGCGGTCCACCGTCATGAGCGGTGCACCGTCGATGTCGAACGCAAACAGGTGGTACTCGTCGGCGAACATCGCCTCGGCGGTGCCGTCACCGAGGAAGTCGAACGCGGTGCCCGCCGCGATCCCGCTCGCGTCCTGCACGTCGGCGATCCACATCACCTCGGCGTCGGCGTGGTAGGCCGCGTAATGGGCGGCCGAGCTCACCGCGAACTCGGGGTCGCCGTCGCCATCGAAGTCGTGCACGGTAGCGGGCCGGTACCACGAGAACCCGGCCGGATCGCCGCTCGTACGCCGGTTGGCGTACTTCACGGTGCCATCGTGCTCGAGCACGGTGATGCCCTGGAAGCTGATGATGAGGATCTCCGGGTCTTCGTCGTCGTCGAGGTTGGCGATCTGCGGGAAGCCGCCATAGATCGTGGTGTCCTGGTAGTACGTCGTGCCGTCGTGGTGGTAGGCGTCCTGGCCGCGGATGAGCTCGAGGTCGCCGTCGCCGTCGAGATCGGCCGCCACCGACGCGGTGATCGAATCGACCAGCCCGCCCGCCTGGGGACCCTTGGCGAACACCACCGCGCCCGTGTCGCCCCGCACCGCCACGCCACCCATGTAGGCCTCGGCGGGGCCCTCGTTGTCGAGGTTGGCGAGCCCCACCGCGGCGCCGCTCTGGGTGATCACCGGCTGCGCGCTGGTCCACTTGTGGGTGCCGTCGTGCTCGAACGCGATCATCGTGGACAGGAACGGCGTGCCGGTGGCGGCCACGATCTCGGGTAGCCCGTCGTCGTCGATGTCGCCCACCGCCGGGGTCACGTAGGCGTTGACCATCGCGTCGATGGCGAAGTGTTCCTGACCGGTGGCCCCGTCGAGCACGGTGATGGTGCCGAACGCGGTGCCGGTGAGCACGACCACGTCGGGCGTGTCGCACACGTCGATCATGCCGTTGCCGTTGTCGTCGGTGAGGTTGATGACGAGCGGCGTGTGGTACGACTCGCCGTTGTCCCAGCTCCACTGCACCTCGGCGTCGAACGAGTCGGGTGGTGCCTGGTCGGTACACGGCATCACGCGCCCCGAGTCGCCGTCGGGGATCACGCACTCGTAATTGCCGCCAGGGAGGTCCTGGAAGCCCACGTCGAGCTTGGTGCCCTCGTCGGAGCTCTCGCTCGCGGCGGTGGTGCCGGAGCCCTGCGTGGTGTCGGCCACGGGCGGCCGACCGGTGGAGCTGTCGCTGCCATTGCTGGTGGAGCTGCCCACCGCGCTATCGAACGGGTTGTCCCCGAGGTCGTTGCAGCCGACGAGGGCGAGCATCCCGAGGAGGGCCGAGGAGAGCGAGGTGGATTGGCGATGGTCGTAGAGCATGGGCCTCCGGGGCGGCGAGCGGCTTTAGCCCGCCACGTTGCACTCGATCGATCCGTGCGCGCGATTGTTCTCGGTGCGGCACTCCACCCACGGGTGCGGGGGCATGCCGTCGTCCACCACCACCCAGGCCTCCGTCTGGCCCATGCGCAGCGCGGCGCTGGCCTCGGGCAACAAGAGCGGCACGTCTTCGGCCTCGGCGGGGTAGAGGATCTTGGTGGTGGGCAAGGTGCCGAGCAGCACGCCGCCTGCGGCGGGGTCACCCTCGTAGAAGCCCACCGGCACGCCCTGCGGCACGGCAGCGCGGCCGAGGTTGCGCACGCGGGCGATCACGCCGAACTCTTCGGGCGAGCAGATGCCGACCACGGTGGCCACGAGGTCGGGCGCCGCGAACTCGCCCTCGGGCTGCACGTTCTGGCGGAAGTTGTTGAGGCTCGGCACCGACCAGTTGGCCGTCTCCACGGTGGGGATCGTGCCATCCTCTTCGACGTTGGTCACGTGGTAGGCGTGCTGGTTCCACACGCGGCGGGTGCGGACCCACTGGTCGTCGCCGAACACCCGCAGGCCGTGCTGCTGGGAGCCGTCGTCGGGGCACAGGATCGAGTGGTAGTCGTTGCTGACCACCATGATGTCGGCGTGCCCATCGTTGTCGACGTCGGCCACCAGCGGGTACTCCTCGAGCGTGCCGGTGGTGTTGCACTCCTGCAGCACCACGGCCCCGGTGGCGCCGTCGTAGATCCGCAGGTACTGCTCGTCGCCGTAGACCACCTCGGCGCTGCCGTTGCCGTCGAAGTCGAACACCGAGGAGCCCGTGCGGCGTGACGAGCAGTCCTGTGCGGGCGTGATCCAAAGCAGCGTGTCGGGGTTGGCGACGGCGGGGTTCATGAGGTCCGCGCCGTCGAACACCGCGTAGCCCACGCCCGCCGCCACGCCCACGTCGGGGGTGCCGTCGCCGTTGAAGTCGGCGATGGTGGGCGGGCCGCCACCGGTGTTGCCGCTGCAGGCCCCGAGCATGCCGTTGATGTTGACGCCCTGGCGGACGATCTCGGCGCCGCCCGGCATCGCCGGGTTCACGCGCCACACGTAGAGGGTGTGGTCGTTGGTGTTGATGACGGCGATCTCGGCCCCGCCGTCGCCGTCGAAGTCGGCCACCGCCGCGTGGTTGCCGGCGATGCCCACGTCGGCGACCTGGGCGCCGCTGGCCTCGAACACGTAGCGCGGGCCCACCACCTCGAGCTGGCCGTCGCCGTCGACGTCGGAGGTGACCACCGAGAACTGCGCCGGGAACATGGCCTCGACCGCCCCGGTCGCGCCGTCGATCACCCCGGCGAGCTCGATGATCTCGGGCGCACCGTCCTGGTCGAGATCGGCAATCGAGGGCATGAAGCAGCCGCCGGCGTACGCCGAGACCCACAGCTCGGCGCCGTCGTGGTCGAACGCCCGCACGCGGCCGGTGTTGGTGCAGGTGACGATCTCGTTGCCGGGGGTGGCGTCGATGTCACCGCCGGCGATCGAGCGCCCGGGGTGCACCTGGTCGGTCACCGGGTTCATGCTCCACTTCTCTACGATCATGCCGTCGACGATCGAGATCGCGCGGAGCGTGCCGTTGTTGTTGTAGTCGCCGGCCACGAACGTGGAGAACACGATCTCGGGCAGGTCGCGCTCGTCGACCATGTCGTCGCAGTTGTCATCGTCGAGCTGCACCACGATCGGCGCCATCATCGAGTCCTCGCCGTCCCAGTGGTACTTGAGCTCCGGCTCGAAGCTGGTCTTGGGGATCACCTCGCACTGGGGCAGGCAGTCGATCTGGCCGTTCTCGTCGGGCTCCACGCCGGGCGGGCACTCGGGCGGCTCGGGCAGGCACTTGCCGGTGGCCAGCGATGCACCGCCCTGGCACATGCCCTTGCCGCCGCCCTTGCCGGGCTCGCCGAGCGAGTACTCGCAGTAGTTGCCTTCGGGGCACTCGCTGGCGTCCACGCACTCTTCGCCCGGGACCACGCAGGCCTGGAACGAGCACACCTGGCCATCGCCGCAGCAGGTGTCGTCGCAGGCCTGCTCGATGGCGCAGCAGGTGCCGTCGATGCACTCGCCCTCGCAGGTGTCCTCGCAGCTCGCTCCGGTGGTGCCGGTGCCGGTGTCGTCGACCACCGCGGTGCTGCTGCCGGAGGCGTCGTCGCCGGTGCTGGTGCTGGTGTTGCCGGCCGAGAGGATGCCGGTTCCGCTACCGCCGTCCTCGCGGCCGTCGTCACCCGGGCAGCCGGCGAGGAGGGCGGCGAGCACGGGCAGGGCGAGGGAGGCGGAGGTGGCGGGCGACGGGTGAGGGGATTGGGGCACGGGCGCGGCTCCAGACGGGACGAGGGCGGGAACGGGGCGTAGTAGGCCCGGATGCGACCTTGGACACCGGCCGGGCGGGGTCCGTCCGGCGCGGAGACCGGCATGGGGCGATTCGGCCTGGAACGCCCGTGGGACGCGGGATGTGTGGCAGCGCGCTGGTGGGCCGCGGCGGCCTCGGGCTACTCTGGCGGCGGCATGAAGGCTCCGCGTTGCGCGCACTGGCCTGCTCTCGTTCCGATGCTGGCGTTCGGGATGGCGATGGGGCCGGCGCGAGTCGAGGCTGCCCCGGCCAAGGGCGCCCCGGTCGAGGCCGAGGCGCCCAAGGGCAAGGCCAGCAAGCTGCCCAAGCCCAAGGCGCCGGCGGAGGAGATCGAAGCGCCGCCGACGGATGAGACCAGCAAGCCGCCGGCGGACGAGACCAAGGGTACGCCGAAGAAGAAGACTGGGACGCCGCCGACGCCACCGGCCGAAGCCGAACCCACGCCACCGGCCGAAGCCACGCCACCGGCCGAAGCCGACGCCACGCCACCGGCCGAGGACGGCACGGCCCCCGCGGACGGCGAGCCGACCGAGCCCCCGCCTGTCGAGCCTCCACCGGCCGAGGTCGAGCCCGAGCCCTCGCTCGAGCCCGAGGTCACCGTGCAGCCGCGCCCGGTCGAGCCCGGGACCGAGACCAGCACGCTCGCCTCCGGTGCCGCATCGCGCGAGACGGTGGCCGATCCGCGACGCCTCCGCTCCGACGATCGCATCCTCTTCCGCGCCGGGATCCTGTCGCTGGGCGTGGCCGCAGCGGCGACCGTACCCGCGGTGATCGGCTTCCAGCAGGCCTACGACGCCCACCTCGACGGCGACGCCGCACGCGAGCGCATGATGAGGAGCCTCGGCATCGGAGCTGGCATCGCGGCCGGCACCTATGCGATCACGGGCGCGGTGCTCATGTCGCTCGGCGCACGCCAGCGGCGGGCTGCCCTGGCACCCGCGGCAGGCCCGGGTCGGCTCGGCGTGGTGTTTCGCGCCCGCTTCTGACGCATCGTTCGCCTGCGAGCGCCGTGGGCGGGGTGCTATTGGCTGTTGTCGAACGTCGGCACGGGTGGGTGGGTGCGGCCGTGGAAGTCGCGGATCTCGATGAGCTCGAGCGACTCGAGGTCCGCGTCGCGTGCGATTCGGCCGGCGAGGCCGGCGGGCAGCGCTTCCGGGGCATCGGCGAGCACGATCGTTGCGATGGCCGGGTGATCGTAGGTGACGAAGAAGACGTGCTCGTGGGGGAACCACGCCGAGAGCAGCACCGGGTTGAAGTCGGCGGACGGCGTCCCTGCAAGCACCGGTCCGAGCTCCTGTAGCGCGGTGCGGGCGGCGGCCGCGATTCGCTCGGGCGACGCGTCGACCGGGAGCTCGTCGTTGGGGAACGTGTAGAAGATGGTGCCCTCCGCGAAGATCGCCCAGGCGACATGCTCCGGCGGTGGCGACTTGGTGCTCGGGTTGGGGTTCGTGAAGATGTGGTCCAGGACCCGTCCGAACGTCGTCTCGGCACGCTCCATTGGCACAGCGTACCCATACCTGGCCCGCTGCGCCGCGGGACGGAGCTACCCTTGGACGAACGTCAAGGAGAGCCCTTCCAAGGCGTCTGCGCGCAGCACGACCCCGGCCGGCGTTCGCTCGAAGGGCATCGCTTGGTCCTCGAGGAAGGCCACCGCGCGCTCGATCGACGCCACCGCGACGACCAGGCCCGAGACGCCCCGTCCTTCGCCGTGCTGGAAGCGAAACGCAATCTCGTCCTGCTGACCGAACAGCACGTCATACCTCGTCCGGTCGGCGTCGACGTCGTCGCTCGAGAATTCGATGACACGGACGCCGAGCCACCCGAGCGGCCCGCCGCCGGATCGCCGCATCTCGGCTTCCGCGTGGGCGAGGAGCTCTGCCCAACCGAGCTCGTAGTTGTTGATGTATAGCTCGAATTCCGTGGAGAACTGCGGCTCCAGGTCCGCTTTGACCGAGGTGAACCACCTGCACTTCTTGTTTGCCGAGCACAGGCAGCCTTCGCTCTCCATGCGTTGGTTGAGCCGTGCGAGCAACGTGCCATCGTCTTTGTCGTACCCGAACAGTGGCGTGCAGAGGTCGAGCGGTTGGGGCTCGAGGTGCGCGACATCGAGGCGCGTCAGCGCTGCCGATATCGCGGCTCCGTCGCTTCGCGTGAGCAGGCAGAGGCTCGTCTCGAGCTTGCCGAATACCGGTTTTCTGCGCACCACCTCGAGCAACATGTTCCCGGCCACGAACGACGCCGACTCGAACGTGAACTCGGGCGCAAATTCCGCGTGGATGAGCGGCGAAGCGACCGGCAGGCCTAGGCGCGTGAACAGCTCGATGGCCTCCTCGGGCCTGTCCACGATGAGCGTGAGGTGGTCGACGCGCTGCACGAGCGCATCCTCGGGCGCCGTGGCGTTCGCCTCGGCCTGCCGCGGCTCACGGCTCGGCCGAGGAGGCCCGCATGTGGTCAGCACCGGCACGAGCAGCAGTGCGACCGCGCCGCAAAGCCGCCGACGGTTCGAGGTCCACATCGCTCCGCGAACCCCGGCGAGCGGCTAGCAGCCCTTGGCGCCCTTGGTGACCTTGTCCTTCTTCAAGCAGAAGGCACCCAGGCTCGCGCCGTCGCCGGTGGGGGAGAAGCGCGGGCCGCCGAAGAACTCCACCTTGCAGCTCTTGGGCTTGGCGTCGAGCGCCGGGCTGGTGAAGGCGTTGGCGGTCATGCGCGTGGTCTCGGTGGGCTCGAGGTAGTAGAGCTCGGTACCGAACAGGTACGCCGACTCCACGCGGTTCTCCTTGCCGGCCTTGCAGCTCACCTTGGCCGTGACGCCGTCGTTCTGGGTCACGGGCTTGGCCATGGTGAGATCGGCCTGGATGCGCAGCTGGAACTTGCCGGGCATGCCGTAGGGCTCGTCGAGCGCGAGCACCACCTCATCGACGGTGACCGAGTCGGCCACGAGCGGGGCAGCGGCGGGGGCCGGCGCCGCGGGGGTGCAGCGGCCGTCGGAGAGCGTGTCCGCCTTGAAGCACGACTCCTTGATGCGCAGCTCCTCGTACTCGCCGAACGTGCCGGCCTTGGTCTTCCACAGCGAGGTGATCACGTCGCAGTCGTTGGGCGCGTCGGTGAACCCGTAGGCCGAGTTCCAGTAGAGGCTGGCCGCGCGCGCCACCGTCTCGCCCGACTCGTAGTTGAACGGCCCCGCCATCAGGTTGCCCTGGCCGAGGTCGGTGAACGCCTTGCCGTTGACGCGGCACGTGGTCTTGTACGTGAGCCGCACGTCGTTGTTCTGCACCTCGTTGATGCGCAAGAGGTAGTTGAGGTCGATGCCCTTGGTGCCGCCGAAGCCCCCGCCACGCACCACGTCGAGCTGGAACACCTCGACGGGCGTGGTGGCGCCCGACATCGCCACGGGGGCGAGCGCCGGGTCGCAGGCGCCGTCGGTGACGGCGGTGCCGCTCCAGCACGCCTGGCCCACGTTGACCGAGATCCCGCCGCCGATGCCACCCACGCGGAACTCGAACTGGCACGGCGACAGCGAGGCCTTGAGGCCCTGGGTGTAGATCGTGCCGGTGACGTCGGCCTCCTCGCCCGCCGCGTACTTGTCGAGCGTCTTGGAGTAGTGCGAGTTGAGGTAGCCCACGTCGGAGACGAGCAGGTCGTCCTTCTTGCACAGCGACTTGACGTGGATGTACGTCGAATTGCCGAGCACCTCGTTGAGCTTGGCCTTGGCGGTGAGCTCGAGCATGCCGGAGCCGCCGCCGAACATGCCGCCCTGGGCCTTGACCGCGATGTTGGACAGGTTGACCGGACGGGCCTTGGCCTCGTCCTCGGCCTTCTTGGCGGCTTCCTCGGCGGCCTTGCGCGCGGCCTCGGCTTCCTCGAGCTTCTTCTTGGTCTCGGCGTCCTCGGCGTTGTGCTTGGCCTCGTCGACCTTCTTGGCGTCGTCGGCCTTCTTCTTGGCCTCGTCGTCGGCCTTCTTCTTGGCCTCGTCGTCGGCGGTCTTGGCCGAGGCGTCGCCTTCCTTCTTCTCTTCCTCACCGGACGGCTTGTCGCAGCCGGTGACGAGCAGCAGCCCGAAGGCCAAGGAGGTTGCGGAGGACAGCAGCCGAAGTTGGGCTCGAGGGGCTCCCATGCGGCGCACGATGGCAAAGTCGCCGACCGTCGTCCACGGGGATGGCCGGGCGGGCGCTGGGGCGATTCTCGGCCAGGAAACAGCGTCCATGGGCATCATCGCGCACCGGCGGACGCGAGGCGGCACGGGCCGGGCCACCTTTGGCGATCGTGAGGGAGCCCGCGGATCGGCAGGGGCTCGGTCAGCCCCTTGGAGCAGCTGGTTGCTCGATGCCGACCTCCGGCTGCGGCGGGCATGGTCAGCGGAGGCCGAGCGCGTGGAGCTCGTGGCTCAGCGTCTCGCGCAGCCCCTCTTCGAGCGAGCGGCAGGTCCAGCCGAGCTCGCGACGGGCCTTGTCGCTGCGGGCGAGGTACGTGACGCCGGCGCTGCCGCGCAGGGACTCGGAGCGGTAGGTGGCGGGCAACGGCACGTAGCGCTCGAGCCGTTCCACCAGCGCGGCCACGGCCTTGACCGGCGCGGCGGGCAGGCGCACGCGCGGGGCCTTGATGCCGGTGATGCCCTCGGCGAGATCGAGCGCCTCGAGCAAGCCGTAGGGCTCCCCCGCCAGGATGTAGCTCTCGCCCGTGCGGCCCTTCTCCATCGCGAGCACGTGGCCGCGCGCGATGTCGTCGACGTGGGCCCAGCAGTAGCGCGCGCCCTTGGGCACCGCGGGCAGGCGGCCCTGCAGGTACTGGACGAACGCGTCGTGGATCGGGCTATGGTCGCCGGGGCCGTAGACCACGCCGGGCATTGCGATCACGAGCGGCAGGCCCTCGGCGATCATGGGCAGCGCCACCTTGTAGTGGGCCTCGTGCTTGGTGCGCTCGTACTCGCTGAGCATCGGGCCGTCGTAGCGGTAGCCCTCGTCCACGAGCTGGCCGTGGGTGTCGGAGAACACCGCCACCGTGCTCGTGTACACACCCTTGGCGATCCCGAGCTGCTTCATCAGCCGGAGCACGTTGCGCGTGCCGGCCACGTTGATCGACTGGGCGTAGGCGGCCTCGTCGCTGCCGAGCTTGTACCAGGCGGCGATGTGGAACACGCCGTCGACGCCGTGCATGGGCCCCTTCATGCTCGAGGGGTCGCGGATGTCGCCGGGGTGGAGCTCCACCCCGAGCTCGGCGAGGTCGCTGGCCCGCGCGGGGTCGCGTACCAGGGCCCGCACCTCGTGGCCCACCTCGCGGAGCTGGCGGACCACGCGTCCGCCGACGAACCCGGTGGCTCCCGTGACGAAGTATCGCATCGGCCGCGGACGCTACCGCGGATCGGGGCGCGAGAGGAATCGGCCGCGTGGCGGCGCACGGATTTCGTGGGAGCGAGGCTCGAGAGCGTCAGCGGCCGCGGAGCCGTCGGAGCTCCCGGAGGTCGCGCTTGCTCGGCCGGCCTGCGCCGCGATCGCGGGTGACGGTCTCGACCAGCACGTCCAGCTCGCTCTTGGGCGGCGGTGGCGGGGTGTGATCGACGTAGAGCGTGCGCGCGACCTCGGCCGGCCCGCGCCGCTCGCCGAGGCCCGCAACCTCGAGGATCCGCAGGCCCCCGGGAGTGCGGACCTCGAGGCGATCACCCACGCGCACGACCTTGGCGGGCTTGACCGAGACCCCGTCGAGCTTGACGTGGCCGGCCCCGCACGCGTCGGAGGCGAGCGACCGCGTCTTGAACATGCGCGCGGCCCACAGCCACTTGTCGATGCGGACCTCCGTTAGGTCGGGCACGAACGGGATGATAGCGGCCCGCGCCTGGGCAGGACAGCCAGAGCCGCGGGCTTTGCCCTGCCGCGGCTTCGCGTGACATCATCGAGCGATGGTGCGGCGACGCGGGTGGTGGGTGGTAGGGATCGCGCTGGCAGCGTGCACCGTGGGAGCGCCCACCGATGGCGGCTTCACCGGGCCCGGCCTCGGCCCGGGCGGCGTGGCCTCGGACGACGACGGCTCCGCGAGCGGCACCGCGAGCGACACGGGCTCCGGGGGCCAGGGCACTGCGGATGGCAGCGGCAGCAGCGGCGCCGACGGCCCGCCGCAGACCACCGGCGGCTGCGAGGGCACGCCCGGCAACGTGGCGCTGGGGGGCACCTGCATGGACCCGTGCGACTGCGCGTCGGGCAACTGCTTCGAGATCTCGCTCGGCAGCGCGTGCTCGGAGTGCACGAGTGATGCGCAGTGCATGGCTGGCGGCGGCCCCGGCACGTGCTCGGCCGACTTCACGCTCGATCCTCCGTATGCGCGCTGCACCAGCGGCGAGCTCGGCGTGATGTGTCAGCTCGGCAGCAACGGCTGCGAGCCCGGGCTCCTGTGCGCGCAGGTCCTCGACACCATGGGCTTCCTGCCCGACTACTTCTGCAGCCAGTGTCAGACCACGGCCGACTGCATGGCGGGGCTGACGTGCTCGCCGGTGATCGTGTACGGGGGCGTCGCGATCTCGGAGGGCTCGCTGCAGTGCGTGGCGCCGGGCAGCCGGGTCGAGGGCTCGCTGTGTCCGTTGTTGCCGAGCGGGCTCGGGGATGGATCGGTGTGCGTCTCGGGGAAGTGCGCGGTGACGGATGTGGCGGGGCTCGGGATCGTGAGCATCGGGGTGTGCAGCGCGTGCGGAGTGGATGCGGATTGCATGGCGGGGCAGACGTGCATGGGGGCGAACGTCGACGAGAACGGGACCACGCCGGCGGCTTGTGGGTGAGGCTCGGTATCCAGACGTGTGATCGGATCGCGGCAATCCGTTTCGGGAAACGTCGACGTCGGGTATGGCGGGAGGCTTGCCGACTGGGATAGGCTCCTGGACCTCTGATCGAAATTATCCGCTCAACTCCGCGCCCCTGGGGCTAGCTCGTAATTCCAGTCGCCCTGGAACTCGTGAGCGTGCAGGGCGGGCTCGCCATCAGGGCCTTGGGGACGACGAGCCCGAGCGGATACTTGCGCGTGTAGAGCTTGGCCCGCACCCGCGACCCCTTGCTGGTACGCGTGTGGCCGATGAGCGATGAGCTGCACCACGGGTGCGGAGCTCGGTCATGAGCCGAAGGGTTCTCCGAGGATAATTCCCCAGAGCCGAATCGCCTCCGGGTGATCGTCAGCCGCCTCGGCCGCCAGGGCCTTGACTGCACGTTCTGAAGCCGCAACCATCGATTTTTGTACTTCCTCCCGCAGAGCCCACGACATGTAACTGGCGAGGTTGCCCGATTTTCCACCCGGGTCTTGGACATCGAAGTGACGAGGTGCCCACTCGAAGAACTTCTGAAGGCCATCGCGGTGGTTCGAACCAAGCGAGCTAAAGGTATGACCTGCCATCGTCTCCATGTGGAACGACCGAAGTCTCTTCGAATGCGAACCATTCCATTTCTTTGCCAGACGAACGAGCGGCGCGAGGTTATAGCCGAGGGCGGCGTTCGTTTCCTTGAACCACTGATTCGCAACGAAGGGCGCAGTCGAAATCCAGGAGCCGTCACCTGCCGGAAGAAGGAAGGAGGTCATATCCGGCTCGTGGAACACGGGCGCGATGTCGACGTGGCCGCCAGACTCATAGAACACTCGCACGGCTTGACCCCGAGCACCAACCTGTGCCGTCGAGTAACCGTCGTACGCATTTCGCACCCGATACAAGAACGACTTTGAGTCGTATTGATACTTCGACCAAGCGTTCTTTCCGTTCGAGAAAACCGCGAGCACATCCACGTCATCGATAGGTCTGACGATCGTGCCTTTTGCGGCCGAGCCCATCAGTTCCACACTCAAGCACGGCATGTCGGATGACGCCGGAAACACCGTCTTGAGATCGGCCTCGACTCCAGTTCGACGGCTCACGACGATGCTCGTCTTCTGATACTCGGTAATCGAGATATCGTCCAAGAACTTCTCGAAAGCCTGGCGCGTAGTCGTCATTGGCGTTCCTTTGCTACCTTCGACAATTCAGCAGCCGCGGCTATCATAGCACGTTCGTTCTTTTCGCGAGTGCTCCTATACAGTAGTTCAGGGACCTGAGGTGTTGCCTTGCGAAGGGCGTAGATCTGGTCCTGCCAGACGAGAAGGCGCTCCGGCTCTAGGGGCTGTGCTTTTGTCTGATGGGTCAGGGCGCTGCTGATGTCGTCCGCCATGGCGCGTCGTTCTCCACTCGCTGCCCTCGTTGCATGCCATTGCTCGCCGACGTCGAGGAGCGCCGGCAGCAGCGGCAGAGCTACACTCAAGAGCATGGCCGCAAAGGTCAGATCAAAGAGCAGCCCGAGCACGACGATCAAGATGGACCAGACGAGCGTGGCAGCGAGCCACATATTTGCGTTCAGATTAAGAAGCCGCTCCGAGTAGGCCGCGTTCGCTCGCAGACAGATGGCTACTGCGGATGTACCGTTCAGATCCGCGTCAAGGGAATACCAGTTCTTGAGCCGCTCCTTTTCTGCGTAATGAAGTACTGACGAATCGTCGCCAACGACAAGTGAGATCTGCTCTGGCGTTGCCGAAGGGACCCGCGCGGCCGTGGTTGGCATACCGAACACCAACAGGTCGAATTGCTCCTGCACCTGAGCTCCGAACGCGGCGTATCCTCTCTCGCGCCTCAGAAAGACGGTGCGAGACAGGAAGATCCAGCAACCCGCTACAGCCGCGAGCACAGTAGCAGAGTCCTTCCAGAGAACGCCGACTACAGGAGCGCCGACACCGATCACAGAAAACCCTATGAAACGAAGATTGGCCCAAAGCTTCGCACGCTTGTACATGCGTCGCTGCGCAAGGAGGAGGCGCAGAGCTGGCAGTTCGTTCTGACGGATCGCCATGTCTGTCGTACTCGGCGCCACGTATTTCGGAGTCTTCGCCATTGATCTATTGTCTCACCTTCAGCGGCGATTTTCTATAGGACGTCATCAGGGAACTGCAGCCTACCAAGCTCAAGCTCATGGCCGAGGGCCGCGCCCCATTAGCCTCGATGCCCGTCATGCGATCGAGTAGATGGGAATGTTTACCGGCGTCGGTCTGATGACCGTGCGTCCCCGCAGCTCTTGATTCCGGTCGTTCATGAAAGCGCCTAACTCTGCCTTGCAAACGGGGAGCTCGTCTGGCTTCAAACCGCTCCACGGCTTGCCGGCGATGGCGTCCTCTCGTGCATCGTCCCACTCCTCGCGGATGCGGTCGAGCGTGGTGCAGAAGGGCTTGCAGCAGACCGTCCCGTTCCAGCGGGAGTCGTGCCAGGGGACGCGCGCGGTCAGGGGGAGGGTAGGCATCTCGACGGGACCCTCGCCGGGTTGGACGATTCTAGTCTGTGAAGTTGCATCTACGGGGGGGTGGCGACGCGCGGCCTGAGGGCCGCTCGTCGCAGCAGAGACTGGCGCTCGCCCCAAGCCCGCCCGTGGACGGGCGCGCGACTCGATGTGGCTCATCATGAGGATGGAACGCCGAGGGCTCACCTGAAATTCGCTGCCTATGTCGCCCATCCACCGCGCCGTTGGCGCCGCTCGAGCCATGTTGACGATGCCTTGGCCTGCGCCTTGCCGGCTGGAACACAGTATTGCTGATCTTCCGCAGCGGCGGTAACTTCCCTTGCGAGTGAGAGCAACGCGTCCATACTGCTCACCTGCTCGCTCTCGGCGACCTCGCCTTGGCGGGTCCGACAACGAGAGGTTCGGAGCCATCCATGTCCTCCACTGTCGCGGTTAGCTTCGGCCGATTGATCGAACGCATCCAGCCGTCAGGCGCGGAGCTTGAACGCATCAATCGACGATACGGCACGATCCGCGCCAAGCTTGCAGCGGTATTTCCAGATTCGAGGGTCTCGCGCATCGGGAGCCACGCACGCGGAACCGGCGTGAGGGGCACGAGCGACCTCGACGTGCTCCTGGAGGTCTCTCGATCCGATATTCGTCGCGCAGGGGACTACACGTCGTCCTGTGCGCTGCTACGTCGCGTCCGTGACGCGCTCGTGAGAAGATACCCCTACTCCAACGTCGGCGTCCGTGGACCGGCCGTAGTCGCACGGTTCGAGCAAGCGCCGGTGGACATCGTACCTGGCGCCTTCGACAGTTTTCACGGCAGCACGAAGGTGGTAGCAATCCCAAATGGGTCCGGCGGATGGATGGCCACGAGCCCGACGGCGCACGGAGGCTATATCCTGGGGGAGAATCAGCGGACGGGAGGTCAGCTCCGTTATCTCGCGCAGCTCCTGAAGTTCTGGCGACACACGCGAGCGATCCCGCTTCCCATCCAGTCCTTTCACGTGGAGATGTTGCTGGCAACAAACGGGATCTGCCGTGGTGCGAGGCCTTACTCGGCATGCATGGCGGACGCGCTGGCGTCGCTGACCGCAGCGGTCTTCGACCCTCCGGAAGATCCTCTCGGCATTTCCGGTCAGATCCCCGTCGCCCCGACGATTCCTAAACTACGCCGCGCTCTTCAGGCGCTCGAACGCGCCGCTGAGCAGGCGGCCCGCGCGGTCGAAGCGGAGGCGCGAGGCAGGGACCAGGAGGCCATCAGGTGGTGGAGCAAGGTGTTCAAGGGCAAGTTCCCGAAAAACTAGTCACAGCTTCGAGCACCCGTCCGCACATGGACCAGGCCTTCAAGTCGGCCGAGTACTGGTGGTGGGGCGTGCTCGGCATCGACGTGCTCATGATCGGCACCTCCTACTTGGCTACGACTACCCCGTCCCACTATGCGGCCATGACCACCGGCTTGGTCATGGCCGTGCTCTTCGTCCACTGGCTCGCCAGCGGCAGACTCGATAATGCCTATGCCCGGGGCGAAGAGATCCGCCGCCACCACTTGGTCGCAAATGGCCTTGGTCGCCATCCACGTCGAGATGTAGCCCTTCGTCTGCAACTAATCGCCTCTGATGATACACCCTCACGCTCGTACTTCGCCTCTCAGCAGGGCCTGGGCACGCTCGACTCTGCGAGAAATATTGCAGAGAGCGCCTTCTTCACCTCTCGGAACGCCCGGCTCGCTTCCAGCACGATGCTTGGCCTCTGGGGGTTCCTGGCAGCCGCGACGGTCTACGTGGTCTGGATTGCGGCCGCATCCGTCTCCACGGAGCTCGCCTTGTGGGTCCTCATACTTTCGATGGTCGCGTTTCTGACCTCGGGTCGTCTCCTCAGCTCGACTCTGGGATTTCGCGCTCTAGCGACTGCCTCGCAGGACGTCTATACCGGGGCTGTGCGTCTGTGCCACGAGACTCAGGCGCCCGAGCTTGCCTTGCGGATGTGATGCTGCTCCTCGCCGCCTACGAGTGGTATCTCGCTCGCTCGGCACCGCTGCTTGATCTAGTTCATAATATCCTGAATCACCGGAGCAATCATGCCTGGGAGGAACAAGGGCGGGTCGGCTTGCCGAGTTTTGCCTCAGCACCGCAAACTAGGAGTTCGAGTGGCGACTAGCGTGATCGGTGCGTTTAAGGAGTTCTTGCGCGATTCTGTGGAGCTTGATCCCGACGAGGTTACCACGGCGCGCGCGAGCAGGAATTGGCTCTCGGGTGAACTCGGGCGGTTGCATGAGCGGCACAGCGACTTCCCGTTGCCGTACGCTGACCAGCGCATCGACTACGGCTCCTTTGCACGTGGGACCAAGATCCGTCCGCTCGATGACATCGATCAAATTCATTGCTTGAGCGCGACCGGTGCAACCTATATTGAGAGTGGAGGCACTGTTGGCCTCCTCGTTCCGGAGACCAGTCGCCTTCGGAACTTCTGCCACGAAGGCTCGGGCTTGCTCAATTCGCGTCGGCTAATCAACAAGTTCGTCGCGCATCTGAAGGAGGTACCCCAATACCGAGCCGCCGAACTCGGCAGACGAGGTGAGGCCGCTGTCCTCGATCTCAGCAGCTATCCATGGACCTTCGACATCGTGCCCGGGTTTTTCACGGCTCCGGAGACCGATGGCCGCACCTACTACCTGATCCCGGACGGGAACGGCCATTGGAAGAAAACCGACCCACGCATAGACCGAGATCGAGCCCAACGAGTCAACAGGATGCATGGCGGCTACGCTCTACGACTGATCCGCGTCCTCAAGTTCTGGAATGCCCGGCGGACTGCCCCTGCGATGGCCTCATACCTGCTCGAGTGCATTCTTCTGAGTGGTTTGGAGAATTGGCGCGTAAGAACATCAGAGTTCGTCGATTTGTACATCGCGGACGCGCTCGATCTGGTCGCCTCGGCCGTCATGAATGGGGTGGCAGACCCGAAGAGAATCCAGGGCGACCTCAACACGCTCACAACGGACGAGCGAATCAAGGTGAAGGTCAGGGCTATGCTTGACGCGGAGGCAGCCAGGGAAGCCCGTGCCTTTGAGGATACCCAAGACCACAAGCGTTCGATCCAACGGTGGGGGGATATCTTCGGACCGGGATTCCCGTCCTGGGGATAAACGCGGAGAGGCTCCGGAGATCGATACCGTGGTACCGCGGAACTCTTATCGCATTGGAACTGCTGAGACCACATGAGCGGCATCAGTGGCCTCATGACGTGCCCGGCTGCTCGGGTGAACAACCCCGACCGCCGATATCAAGTGAGTATGTATAGTCGCAAAGCGGGCATCTTTGGAGAGTAGCGCACCGCGAGCCGTCCTCGAGGCGGAACACGAAGGGGCCGCGTAGGTGCCGGTGGCTGCTCAAGAGGGCGACCGCCTTGTGGTCTAGATCCACCACACGCGAGCGGCCGCTCTTGGGCGGGTGCAGCTGCCCTTCGGTCTGGTATGCATCGTGGTCGTGGCACCGGATCGCACATGACCATCACCCTAGCGCGGTACTGCGCAAGGCGCGCGCCTTCCTCTCCTGAAGCGAGGGCCTAATGTTTCTTGCAATGCGCAGAGAAGTCAGGGCTCGGGAGGACAGACATATTTTTGCAATGGAGCACGGTCACCCGACCCTGAATCATCGGAGGCCTTGGGCTGCAGCCTACGACTCCAAGAAATACCTCGGGTGTGGCGGTTCACCCTCACCCCCGCCGCCGCGGCGCCACCCATCGGAACCCCCGCCGCATCGAGCTACTGAGATCCTCCAGCGTCGCGTACGCCGCCGGCAGGAACACCAGCGTCAACAGCGTGCTCGTGGTCAGCCCGCCCGCGATCACGATCGCGATCGAGTGGTAGTACACCCCCGCGAGCGTCGGGTGATGGATCAGCATCGGCACGAGCCCGAGGATCGAGGTCAGCACCGTCATCAAGATCGGCCGAATGCGATCCCGTCCCGCGCAACGCAGCGCCTCCTCGCGCTCCATCCCCTGCGCGCGCAGCTGCGTGACGCGGTCCACCAGCATGATGCCGTTGTTGACCACCACGCCGATCAGAATGAAGAACCCCACCACCGCGGTGGTGTCGAGCGTCGTCCCCGTGAGCCACAGCGCCCACGGCGCGCCGAAGCATCCCAAGAGGCACGTCAGCAGGATCCCGAGCGGCTGCAGGAAGCTCTCGAACAACGAGGCCATCACCGCATACACGAGCAACAGACAGAGCGCGAGGTTGATGAGCATGTCATTGCCCGCCTCCTGCTGCTTGCGCCACTGCGTGCCGCGGCCCCAGCTGTAGCCGGGGGGGAGCCGGATGTCGGCCATCGCCGCTTCCACCAGCGCCCAGTTGCCCTTCGGGTCGGGGTGGAAGAAGTGCACCTGCAGCTTGACCTCGGTCTGGCGATCGACCCGCTGGATCCAGAACGGACGGCTCGCCAGCTCGATGCTGGCCATCGCCGCCAGCGGCACCTCGCGGCCGCCGGCCACGGGAATTCGCAGGTCGCGGAGCTGGGTGAGACCGGCCTCTCCGGCCTCGCCCGGCAGCGCCGACAGCCGCAGCTGGATCTCGCCCCGTGGGCCTCGCACGCTGCCGAGCGGCAGCCCCTGGAACGCCAGTGACACCCGTCGTGCCACGTCGTCGGGCCGCAGGCCCAGGCTCTTGAGCCGCGCGGTGTCGAGGTGCACGTGCAGCTCGGCCGCACCCTCCTCGTAGGGCGTGGTGATGAAGTCGTAGGTGCCCTCGGGCTGGGTCTCGCGATCGCCCTTGGTCAGGCGCCGCTCGAGATGCGCCGCGGCCTCGAGCGACAGCGGCATCAGCTCCGCCATGTCCTCGCCGCGCACCGCGACCTCCACCACGCGCGGGTCGGTGTTGTCGCGCATGTGGAAGCGGCGCTCGCCCAGCCGGTACCGCACCCCCGGCTGATCCGGCAACGCGTCGCGCAGGCGGGCCTTGAACGCCTGCGCGTGCTGCTCGCTCTGGAACGGCTCCGACGGGTACGCGCGGCAGTTGCCCCAGAAGTCGCCCCACGAGCACGAGACCGACGCGATGCCGACCTCGTCGCGCTTGGCCAACAGCGCCGCCTCGGTGATCTCCACGACCGCGCCGATCTTCTCGTAGCTGCGGCTGCCGGCCATCTCCAGCAGGATCGGCATGTTGTCGTCCTGCTGCTCGGCGTCGCCGAGCTTCATGGTCTCCACGAGCGGTGCCCCCGGCACGACCACCGTCGCCGCGATGACCAGGCCCGCGAGCACCGACAGCCGCGGCCACCGCAGCGTGCGGGTGATGAGCCACGCATACGCGCCCGCCACCCGGTCGAGCACCGGATGATGCAGCGGCTTGGGCCGCGGGCGCAGGATCTTGCCCATGAGCAGCGGCACCGCGGTCTGCGAGACCAAGAGGCTCGCGATGAGCCCGATCGCGAACGTGGTGCCGAGCGGCCGCAGGTACGCCGCGGTGCGATCGGAGGGCTCGCCCAGCTGCAGCGGGATGAACACGATCACCGTCGACAGCGTGGATGCGATCGTGGCGAACCCCACCTCGCGCGCGCCGAGCTGCGCCGCACGCAGCGGCGGCTCGCCCCGCCGGCTGTGCGCCGCAATCGACTCGACGATCACCACCGCGTTGTCGATGAGCATCCCCACCGAGAGCACGAGCCCAAGCATCACGATGCAGTCGAGGTCGCTGCCCTGCATGAACAGCACCGCGCACGCGGCCAGCACCGCGAGCGGGATGCAGATCGCCGCGGCGAACGTGGTGCTCAGGCGGTGCAGGAACAGGATCAGCACCCCGAACGCGAGCAGCCCGCCCCAGAGGCCCGTGTTGCGCAGGTCGCTGAGCGTCTGCCGGATCACCTTGCCCTGGTCGTGGACCACGAGCAGCTCGATCCCGTCGAGCGCCCGGTCCTGGCCGATGCGCGCGATCTCCGTCTGCACGCGCTCGGTGACCTCCACCGTGCTCGCCCCGGCCGCGGCGAAGATCTCGAGGCTGATCGCCGTGCGCCCGTTGAGCGTCTTGCCCTCGCGGTTCTCCTCGGGGTGCACGGCCACCCGCGCCACCTCGCCGAGCGTCGCGAAGCCGCGCTCGGTGGCGGGCGGACCGGTGGCCTGCACGGTGGTGGTGGCCGTGGTCGCGACCTGCCCGGTCGTGGCTGCGGTCGTGCCCCCGGTCGAATCGGCCGCCAGCACGTCGCCCGTGCGCCGCAGCGGCAGCTCGGCGAATGCCCGCGGATCCGCCGACCGGGCCGGCGCGCGGATGCTCGCATCGGTGTCCCCCGGGCGCAGGACCCCGAGGCTCCGCCCCTGCCGGGCCTGCCGCACCGCGGTGCTCAAGTCCTGCAGCGATACCCCGGCGCGGTCGACGTCCTCCACGTCGACCGCGATCTCGAGCTCGTGCGGCGTGACCCCCTGCAGCTCCACGCGGGCCACCCCCGGCACGCGCGCGAGCGCGCGCACGATCTTCTCCTCCACGAGGTAGTAGTCCTGCGAGAGGTCGGTGCCGCTCGACACCAGCACCTCCATCACCGGGTCATCGGCGTCGTCACCCTGGGTGCCGAGCTCCACCCGCTGCACGAATTCCGGCAGCTCGGGTCGCACCCGCTCGATGCGATCGCGGAGCTCCAGCTTGCGCGCGTCGAGGTCGGTCCCGGGCTCGAACTCGAGGTTCATCCGCACGCCCCACGTGCCGGTGCCCACCTGGATCCGCTGCAGGTCGCGGACGCCCGCGATCTCCTCCTCGAGCGGTCGCACCACGTCGCGCTCGAGCACCTCCGGGCTGGTGCGAGAGATCGCGACGCGGACCCACGCATTGGCCGACACCCTGCGCGGCAGGAAGGCCAACGGCATCTGCGTGGCCCCGATCACACCGAGCACGAGCACGGCCACCAGCAGCATGCCGATGGTGACCGGCCGCGCGAGCGCGAGGTCCGAGAGGGCGAGACGACGCATGGCTTCTCGAGCGGCGCGGCCAGGCTAGCAAGGCCCGCCGCCTGCTGCATTGGGCCTCACGGCCCACGAGCTTCCACCGTGGGGCATGGAGCCCCCGGCGTGGATTCGCTGGGGCGCGAATTGCGACGCCGCGCGCGCGCGCGCAGGCGGCCCGGTCGGGAGGCTGGTCGCGGGCAGGCGCCGCCAAGTACCATCCCGGTCGACATGCCCGACATCGTCAGCCCGATCGACGACCAGGTCGCCTACTCGTACAACGAGCTCGATGAATTCGAGGCGCTGGCGCGGCTCGATCGCGCCGAGGAGGCGCAGCGCGACTGGCGGGCGGTGCCGCTCTCGCGGCGCATCGAGGTGTGCCGCGACATGCTCGCGCGCTACGCCGAGTTCGAGGAGCAGTACGCCGAGCAGATCACCCGCATGATGGGCAAGCCGCTCGGCCACGCCCGTGGCGAATTCCGCGGCCCCATGCGCGAGCGCACGCTGGCGCTGTGCGACATGGCCGAGGCCGCGCTCGCCGACCACGTGCTGCCGGAGAAGCCCGGCTTTCGCCGGTTCATCCGCCACGAGCCGGTGGGCACCGTCCTCGACATCGCCGCGTGGAACTACCCGCTCATCATCGCCATCAACGTGGTCGTGCCCGCGGTGATCGCCGGCGATGCGGTGGTCATCAAGCACGCGCACCAGACCGCGCTCGTGGCCGACCAGCTCGAGCATGCGTTCGCGGCCGCCGGGGCCCCCGAGGGCCTGGTGCAGGCGCTGCCGGTCTCGCACGTGACGGTGGCCGAGCTCATCGCCAAGCGCCGCTTCGGGTTCGTGGCGTTCACCGGCTCGGTCCGGGGCGGCCACGAGGTCTACCGCACCGTGGCCCACGAGAACTTCGTGGGGGTCGGCCTCGAGCTCGGCGGCAAGGACCCGGCGCTGGTGCTGCCCGACTGCGACTTCGACCACGCGGTCGAGAACCTGGTCGACGGCGCGTTCTTCAACGCTGGCCAGAGCTGCTGCGGCATCGAGCGGGTGTACGTGCACGCCGACCTCTACGACCGCTTCGTGGAGGCCTACGTGGCCAAGACCAAGCAGTACGTGGTGGGTAGCCCGCTCGAGGCCGGCACCACGCTCGGCCCCGTGGTCAACGTTGCCTCCGCCGAGCGCATTCGCCAGCAGATCCAGCAGGCGCTCGCCGGCGGCGCGCGGGCGCTCGTGGGCACCTCCGACTTCTTCGTCCCCGACCTCGGCCGCTGCTACGTGGCGCCCCACGTGCTCGTCGACGTCACCCACGACATGGACGTCATGACCGAGGAGACGTTCGGCCCGGTGGTGGGGATCATGAAGTTCAAGAGCCTCGAGGACGGCGTCCGCCTGTGCAACGACTCGCGCTATGGCCTCACCGCGTCGGTGTGGACGCAGGACGCCGAGCGCGGCTTCTCGATCATGCAGAAGCTCCAGGCCGGCACCGTGTACATGAACCGCTGCGACTACCTCGATCCGGGCCTGGCCTGGACGGGCGTCAAGGACTCGGGCCACGGCGCCTCGCTGTCGTCGCTCGGCTTCCTCTCGGTGACCCGGCCCAAGAGCTACCACCTGCGTACGGCGACCTGAGGTCGGGGCGACACATGACCGACACGATCCACAACATCACCATGCGGCCCGCCAACGCCTTCGAGCTGGCCAAGCTGCTCGACGAGCACGGCGTGCGCCACCACAAGCTCGGCGTGTTCGACATCGACGGCGTGATGCGGGGCAAGTACGTCGAGCGCGGCAAGTACCTCTCGGCCGTGGATCATGGCCTCGGGTTCTGCGACGTGGTGGTGGGCTGGGACAGCAATGACCAGCTCTACGACAACACCACCGTCTCCGGCTGGAATACCGGCTATCGCGACGCCCCGGTGCGACTCGACCCCTCCACCGCGCGGATCTTGCCGTTCGAGCCCGATACCATGCTGGTGATCGGCGGGTTCACGGGCGACTACGAGGCCGTGTGCCCGCGCGCCGTGCTGCGCCGCACGCTCGAGCGCGCGGGGGCCTTGGGCTACGCGGTCAAGGCCGCGCTCGAGTACGAGTTCTTCGTGTTCGACGAGACCCCACAGAGCGTGCGCGAGAAGGGCTATCGCAACCTTCGGCCCTTCACCCCCGGCATGTTCGGCTACTCGGTGCTGCGCAGCACCGTGCACCACGAGATCTACCACGAGCTGCTCGACACCATGGCCGCCATGGACTGCGAGATCGAGGGCCTGCACACCGAGACCGGCCCCGGCGTGATGGAGGCCGCGCTGCGCTACGACGACGCCATGCGAGCGGCCGACAAGGGCGCGCTGTTCAAGACCTTCGCCAAGGTGCTGTTCCAGCGCCGCGGGCTCATGGCCACGTTCATGGCCAAGTGGAGCAGCCAGTACCCGGGCCAGAGCGGGCACATCCACGTGTCGCTCTGTGACGCGACGAACGGGCAGAACGTGCTCCACGACCCCGCGGGGCCGCACGAGCTGAGCCCGCTGATGGAGCATTTCTTGGCCGGGCAGGTGCGCTACATGCCGGAGCTGCTCGCCATGGTGTGCAGCACCGTCAACGCGTACCGGCGGCTCGTTCCCGGCATGTGGGCGCCCACCCACGCGAATTGGGCCATCGACAACCGCACCACCGCGATCCGTGCGATCCCTGCGGGCCCCAAGGCCACGCGCAGCGAGTATCGAGTGGGTCCGGCCGACGCCAACCCCTACCTCGCGCTCGCGGCTGCGATCGGCTCGGGTCTGCGCGGCATCGAGGAGCGGCTGCCGCTGCCACCGCGGGTGGTCGGCAATGGTTACGAGAATCCCGGCGAGGGCACGCGATCCCTGCCGGGCACCCTGCGCGAGGCCACCGCGATGTTCCGCGGCTCGGCCGTCGCGCGCGAGCTGTTCGGCGACACGTTCGTCGATCACTTCGCGGCCACCCGTGACTGGGAGGATCGCGAGAACCGCAAGCACGTCAGCGACTGGGACCTCGCGCGTTACTTCGAGATCATCTGAAAATGACGAGGACGTTCATGACCACCGTCAACGCACCCCGCGGCAACTTCAACTACCCCACTGCGTATCGCATCGGCTGTGGCCGGCGCGTCGAGCTGGCCGCGGCCTGCAAGGACATGAGCATCCGGCGGCCGCTCGTCGTCACCGACCCGGTGGTGAGCAAGCTGCCGTGGTTCCACGCGCTCGTCGACAGCCTGCGGGACGCCGGCATGCCCGTGGCGATCTTCGACGCCGTGCCCGCCAATCCCGACGGCGCGACCGTGGACGCCGGCGTGGGCGTGTTTCGCAAGGGCGAGCACGACGGAGTGATCACGATCGGCGGCGGCGCGGCGATGGACACCGGCAAGTGCGTGGCGCTCTTGGCCGGGAATTTCGGCTCGGTGTTCGACTACGAGGACGTCGGCGACAACTGGAAGCGGGCGGACCCCGCCGAGATCGCGCCGATCATCGCGGTGCCCACGACCGCGGGCACCGGCTCGGAGGTGGGTCGCGCCAGCGTGATCGTGGACGAGCGGGATCACAACAAGAAGATCATCTTCCACCCGAAGATGCAGCCCGGGCTCGTGATCGCGGATCCCGAGCTGACGTTCGGGCTCTCGCCGTTCGTGACCGCGACCACCGGCATGGACGCGCTCGCGCACTGCTTCGAGGCCTACTGCGCCCCGGGGTATCACCCGATGGCCGACGGAATCGCCGTGGAGGGCATGCGGCTGATTCGCGAGCACCTGCCGCGGGTGTACGTGAACGGCAAGGATGCAGAGTCGCGCACGCACATGATGATGGCGGCCTCGATGGGCGCGACCGCATTCCAGAAGGGGCTCGGCATGGTGCACAGCCTCTCGCATCCGCTCGGCGGCGCGACGGGCATCCATCACGGGCTGGCCAACGCGATCTTCCTGCCCTACGTGATGGAGTTCAACAAGGACGTCATCGCAGAGAGCATGTGGCCGCTCGCGCGCGCGCTCGAGCTGCCGCGGCCGGGGTTCGACGGCGTGATGGAGTGGATGCTGGGGCTGAGGAGCGCGCTGGGGCTGCCGCACACGCTGGAGGGCGCCGCGAAGGGTTTCGATGCCGCGATGGCCAAGCGGCTCGCGCCGCTGGCGGCCCGGGATCCCTCGCAGGGGACGAACCCGAAGCCGGCGACGGAGGCGGAGCTCGAGGGAGTGTTCCTCAAGGCGTGGCGAGGGGAGCTGGCGTTCTCGGCCGGATGAGGAGAGCGTGTAGAGGGAGGGAATCGAGCCCGCGGTATCTGTTGCTCTCCCACTGAGCTACACGTGCATGACGCGCACGTGGTTGGATTCGAACCAACGGCCAACAGTTTAAAATGAGAAGGAAGCGGGCTCCAGTCCTCCCACCTCCAGCGTACGCGGATTGACGGCGAGCGACAAGCGTTCCACGGCCGTTTTGCGCTCGTTCCACGCCACTCTGGAGGGGTGGCCAGCCGGCGGGCCACCGCGACCCGCTCAAAGCCGTACGTAGACCCGATTCACGCAGTGCCGGCCAACCCGTTGGCCGACCCCGGTCCACCGCTTGGCCACTCGCGATTCGATTGCTCCGCCAACCCCTCGGAATTCCTCGGCCCACCTGCTGGAACGATTTCCGCACATACGTCGGCCATCATGGCCGCCGGTCCCCACGACGCGCACGATCGCCTGTTCAAGTACGCCTGTGCTCCTCCCGAGGCGATGGCGGTGCTCGTCCGCCGCATGCTCTCGTCCGAGCTGCTGGCGCACCTCGACTCGCGCTCGCTCAGGCCGGCGCCCACCGAGCGTACCCATGCTCGGCTCGGTGGCCGCGCCGACGATCTCCATTTCACCATCGACTACGTCGAGGACGGTCGCCGTTTCGAGCTGCACCTCGCGGTCGAGCATCGCTCGACGCCGGACCCCAGCGCTCCTCTGCGGTTTGCCGTCTGCGCCTGTGACATCTGGCACGACCACATCAAGGCACATCCCGGTGCTGGCGTTTCTTCCACCCTCCCAGTGGTCCTCCCACTGCTGTTCACGCAGTACCCTGCTCGGAACACTCCGACTCGGCTGTCGATGATCCTCGACGCACCGCCCAGCCTGAGCGAGCTCCTACCGTCTCCCTTCGAGGTCGTCGTCCATACCGATGACTTCTCTGGCTCGGTCCTCGATGATCCAATTGCCCCGCCGCCCATCCTCGCCCGCCTGGAGCTCGCGCGTGCCTTCCTCCATGCCTACAAGAACCCGGACAGCCTCACCGAGGTCCGCATGGCAACGCTCGAGCCGCTGTTCGACGTCCTCCTGGACCAAGACGAGCCACTTGCGAGCAACGATATCGATGCTCTATTGACGTATGTCGTCCGCGTGTTCGAGCCACAATCGCCAATTCGCGGGCTCGTCGAAGCGGCCATCCGTAGCAAGGGGAGAGTGAGAGAGATGTACGACACCATTGCAGACTCATGGTTCGCCGAGGGCGAGAGGAAGGGCCGCTCCGAGGGCCGTTCCGAGGGCCATGCCCGCGCCGTCCTCGGCGTGCTCGAGCACCGATCCCTGTTCATCCCCGAGCCGGTTCGTGAGCGCGTGTTGTCCACGCGCGACGAGCCCGAGCTCCAGCGCTGGTTCCATCGTGCGTTCTCGGTCACCACGGCCGAGGAGCTCTTCGACACTCCCAACAACCCAGAGGTCCCATGTCCCACCAAGCTCCATCCCCCTCCTTTCAACCCCTTCCTTTGATCATCCGGGTCACCCTCGACCCCGCCGATCTCGCCGACGCGGCCCTCCACGACACCGAGGCCGAGCCAGCCGATCGTGCGATGGTCTCGCTCACCTGTACGCTGCTGCAGGCGTCCGAGCATCCGGAGTTCCTCACCGAGACCCGGCTCTCTCGCATGGCACCGCTGCTTCGCTTGGTGCTCGACCAAGGCGAGCCCGAGGCTTCGGATTGTCTGCAGGCGCTGTGGGACTTCGTCGACGACTGCTTCGACGCGGACTCGCCCGTTCGGCGGATCGTCCTCGATGTGGTGGCCGAGCGCTCGAACGAGCGCTTCGCTTCGATCGTCGCCGGCTCGGTGGTTGCACTGGGCCCCCACTGATGCGAGGGCCCGAACGTCCGAGCGCCCGCGCTCGCATGGTGCCTGGAGAGGGACTCGAACCCCCAACCTGCCGGGCTTGAGCCGGCCGCCTCTACCGAATTGGGCCATCCAGGCATGGGTGGCGCACAGGATGAAATTGCATGGTGCCTGGAGAGGGACTCGAACCCTCAACCTGCCGGGTCTGAGCCGACCGCCTCTACCGAAATTGGGCTATCCAGGCATGGTGGACGGAGAGGGACTCGAACCCTCAACCTCGTGGCCCTCGACCACGCGCCTCTACCAAGTTGGGCTATCCGTCCGTTGTGGCCGTCCATTGTGGCCGTCCATTGTGGCCGTCCATTGTGGCCGTCCGTTGTGGCCGTCCGTTGTGGCCGTCCGTCGTGGCCGGATGGCCGTGCACGGCCATCCACGCGCGGAGGGCCGTGCACGGCCCTCCGCGCGTGCTTTCCATTCGCTCGAGTCACGAGGGCTCGCGGTGCGGCGTCGAGGATTCGAACCTCGGACCTCCCGGTCCGTAGCCGGGTGCTCTATCCGCTGAGCCAACGCCGCAAGGAAGACGCTTGCCGAGGGCGGACGCATGGGCTCCCGAAGCCGGGAGGCCGTACGTCTGCCCAGGCGCGCGCGATCGCCCGCCGATGCCGTCCAAAACGGCTACGGCGGCCCTCGTGGCCCTGAATGGCTGATGTGCCCCGAAGGGCTCCTACTCGCCCGAACTGGCGAGTTACGCCACGCTACGAAGGCGTAGCGCGACCACGCGCAAGCGCAGGCGCAGCCGACGGCCGAGCGTGTGCTGGCTGCCGTGCTGCATCGTCCGCGCCTGATCGTTCGTGATCATGGTGAGCTTGGTATGCGTCATGAGACGCGAGGCGTCAAGCGACAAAATGCAGCGAGCTTCGCCTGCGAGCCTGCCGGTGATGAGCCGTCGATGGGCCTCGACGGTGCTCACGAACGCGGAGTGGGTCGTTCGCTCGCGTTCATGGAGTATGATCGGCCGGTGAAGCCGACGGAGCCCCCGCCCTACGACGAGCTGAAGACCCAGGAGCAGGTCGAGGACATCATGCAGCCCGGCGCGGGTGCGGTGGTGATCGACTTCTGGTCGCCCACCTGCGGGCCGTGCCTGGCGATGGCGCAAGACTTCGCCGACGTGGCCGAGCAGTTCGAGCGCAGCGAGGTGCGGTTCTGCAAGCTCGACACGGAGGCACACCCCGAGCTCACGGTGGCGTTCAACATCCGGGCGGTGCCGACGATCCTGTTCGTGCACGACGGCAAGATCCTCGACGCCTCGGTGGGCCGCATGAGCGCCAAGGTGCTCGGCGAGAAGTCCGAGTGGCTCGTGGGCAAGGCCCACAAGAAGCCGGGGCTGCTCCGTCGCCTGCTCGGCTGAGCGGGAAGCACGCGCAGAATTTTGCCCTGATACCGCTGTGGAATGTATGCAATTCGCATTTGACCATATTTACTATTTAGGTCATATGTATCTCATGACCGATCGAAAGCCTTCGAAGCTCGGAGTCGCGTGGACGGCCGGCCGCCTCGCGGGGCGGCGCCTCCTCGGGTTGCGGGCGGGCGAGCGCGACCTCGAGCTCGGCGAGCTGCTCACGGGGCAGCTCGATCAGATGAAGGGGCTGGCCATGAAGGTCGGGCAGATCGTCTCCTACCTCGACGTGCCGCTGCCCGAGCCGGTGCAGGAGCAGCTGGCTCGCCTGCAGACGGGGCAGCGCGGCATGCCGCCTGCGCAGGTGCGACAGGCGATCGAAGCGGCGCTCGGCCGCCCGCTCGAGCTGCTGTTCGATGCGTTCGACGAGTCGCCGGTCGCTGCGGCATCGATCGGCCAGGTACACCGCGCGGTCGTACGCGGCCGGCCGGTGGCGGTGAAGGTGCAGTATCCCGCGGTCGCGCGCTCGTTCGACGACGACCTGCGCGCGGCGGGGCGTCTGTCGTCGCTGGCCGCGCTGGCCAGCGCCGTCGACGGGCGGGCGCTCGTCGACGAGCTGCGCCAGCGCCTGGTGGAAGAGTGCGACTACCTCCGCGAGGCACGGGCCCAGGCCGCGTTCGCGCGCGCGTTCGCGGACGATCGCGATGTGATCGTACCCGCGGTGCTCGCCGAGCACTCTGCCGCCACCGTGCTCACCACCGCGTGGATCGAAGGCGAGGGCTTCGCCGCGCTGCGTGCTGCCGCGGGCGCGGGCATGGAGGTGGGCACCGGTGACCGGCTCGCCAGCAGCCTGGATCCCGTCACCGTCGCCCAGGCGCGGCGCGACGCGGTCGCGGCCACGCTGGTGCGGTTCGCCTATCGGAGCCTGTGGCAGCTCGCGGCGATCCAGGCCGACCCGCACCCCGGCAACTTCCTGTTCCCCGGCGTGGGCCCCGAGGATCCTGCGCAAGGTCGAGTCGCGTTCCTCGACTTCGGCTGCGTGCGCGTGCTCGAGTCGGCGATGGTGGAGGCCCTGCGAGGGATCGCAGTCGCGGTCCGCGACGGCAATCGCCCGCGCTTCCGCGGCGCCGTCCAGGCGCTCGGCGTGGTGGGCAAGCCGAAATCCTTCGACTACGAGCACTTCTTCGCGGTGATGGAGCACCTGCACCGACCGCTGCTCGCCCCGCGCTTCGCGTTCACGTTCGACTACGTGCGCGAGGGCTATGCGCTCAACGGTCCGCGCAGCCCCAACGCCCGCACGATCGCAATGCCGCCCGCGTACATCTGGGTGGCGCGGCTGCAGTGGGGCCTCTGGTCGATCCTCGCGCGCCTGCAGGCCCGTGCCTCGCTGCGCGGCATGGCGGGCGAGCTGCTCGAGTCCCCGATCGCTCCGCTGCGGCTCGATGGCCCTGCCGGTCTCGGCGCTCCCATGGCCGCTCCAGTGGGCGCGGAGGCGAGGGCGTAGTGCCGCGTGCTCACACCCCGGCCGAGCGCGAGCGCATCCGCGAGCGCCTCTTGCAGGTCGGCCGCGACGGCTTCACCCGCGTGGGCCTTGCGAAGATCACCATCGCCGACCTCGCTCGCGACGCCGGCATCGGCAAGGGCAGCTTCTATCAGTTCTTCGCCTCCAAGGAGGAGCTGTTCCTCGCCGTGCAGGAGCAGGAGGAGGCCGCGTTCAAGGCCACGCTGGTCCGCGAGCTCGAGCGCGCCGGCTCGGGGCGCGCGGCGGTGCGGACGCTGCTCATGACCACGGCCACGCGTCTCGACGAGCACCCGTTCCTTCACCGCCTGCTCGACCCCGAGACGCTGTCCGAGCTCACGCTGCGGGTGGCCCCCGAGCGCCTTGCGGCGCACCAGGAGGCCGATCGGTGCCACTTCGTGGCGCTGCTCGAGGGGTGGAAGCGGCGCGGCTGGCTGCGCCCCGAGGTCGACACGGGCGTCGCGTTCGACGTGCTCACGGCGGTGTTCTCGATCACGCTCCAGCGCGAGCTCCTCGGCCGCGAAGCAGTCCGGCAGGCCGTCACCGAGATCGCGGAGGCCATGGCAGCGCGCTGGTGCCCGAGCTGACGCAGGCTCGCGGGCCGCCGACCCCGCAGGTGGCTCGGAACATTGATTGACCTATACTGCGACTGCGCCGGGCGTTGGCTCGGCGAGCGTGCTGCCATGGCCGCCTTCACTCGCTGGGTCGTTCCCCTCGTCGCGGCCGCCGTGCTGCTCGGCGGCGGCTGGGCGCTCCGGGCGGCACGACGAGAGGAGGCACCCGCGGGCTCGCGCGGCGGCGCGCGAGCACCGGTCGCGGTCGAGGCGGCGGCGGTCGAGCAAGGATCGATCGAGCAGCGTCGCGAGCTCAGCGGCACGCTCGAGGCCACTGCCGAGATCGTAGTGGCGTCCAAGGTCGGCGGGCGGCTCGATCGGATCACGGTCGATCTCGGCGATCCCGTGCGCCCCGGTCAGGTGGTGGCCGAGCTCGACGACGAGGAGCTCGCGCAGGCGCAGGCGCAGGCCAAGGCCGATCTCGCGGTGGCACAGGCGCGCAAGGTCGCGACCAACAACGCGCTCGCGATCGCCGAGCGCAACCTCGATCGCGTAACGGGGCTGCGCGGCCGCGGCATCGTCACCGAGGAGGAGCTCGACGCCGTCGAGGCCACCAAGCTGCAGGCCGATGCCGAGGTCGCGGTGGCAACCTCCGAGATCACGCGGGCTCGCGCGGCGCTGCGCGGCGCCGAGGTGCGCAAGGGCTACACGCAGGTGATCGTGGACTGGAGCGACGACACGCACGAGCGAGTGGTCGCCGCCCGCCACGTCGACGATGGCACCATGGTGGCCGCCAACACGCCGCTCTTGTCGGTGGTGGGGCTCGATCCGCTGGTGGTGGCGGTGTACGTCACGGAGCAGGACTACGCGCGCCTGCACGCGGGTCAGGCGGTCGCGCTCGCGACCGATGCGTACCCCGGCGAGGAGTTCACCGGCCACGTCGCTCGCATCGCGCCGGTGTTCGCCCCGGAGTCGCGGCAGGCCCGGGTCGAGCTCGAGGTGCCCAACCCCGACGGGCGCCTGCGGCCGGGCATGTACGTGCGGGCGCGGGTCGTGCTCGCGCGGGTGCAGGCGGCGGCCATCGTGCCCCGCGCGGCGCTCGTGCCCCAGGAGGCCGGGCACGCGGTCTACGTGGTCGCCAAGGGCGGCACCGCGCGGCTCGTGCCCGTGACGGTGGGGGTGAGCGACGGCGAGCGCGTGCAGGTGGACGGGCTCGAAGGCGTCGAGCAGGTGATCACGCTCGGGCAGGCCCGACTCCACGACGGCGCCGCGATCGTGCTGCCGGAGCCGGATCCGGAGGCGGAGGCCGAGGCCGCGTCGTCATGAGGCTCGCGCGCGTCAGCGTCGAGCGGCCGGTGCTCGCGACGATGGTCACCCTCATCGTCGTGGTGCTGGGGCTCGTGTCGCTCGCGCGCGTGCAGATCGACCTGTTGCCCGCGGTGGAGCTGCCCACGGTCACCATCCGCACCGAGTACGAGGGCGCGAGCCCCGAGGTGATCGAGCAGCGGATCACCGCCATCGTCGAGGAGATCGTGGCCACCGTGCCCGGGGTGGAGCGGCTCGAGTCGACCTCGGCCGAGGGCATCAGCACCGTCAAGGCCACGTTCGGCTGGGGCACCGACATCGATACCGCCGCGATCGACATCGACGCCAAGCTCGAGGGCGAGATCGACGAGCTGCCCGAGGACATCGTGCCGCCGCGGGTGAGCAAGTTCGACGTCTCGAGCTTCCCGGTGGTGGTCTTGGGGGTCTCGAGCTCGTTGCCGCCGGTGGAGCTCACCACGCTCGTCGATCAACGGATCCGCCAGCGCTTGTCCCAGATCCCGGGCGTGGCGCAGGTGGACCCGTGGGGCGGCTACGACCGCGAGGTGCGGGTGGAGATCGATCCCGGCCGCCTCCGGGCGCTGGGCGTGCCGCTCGCAGACGTACGACAGGCGATCGTCGATGCCAACCTCGACCTGCCCGCGGGCAAGATCGAGCAGGGCCAGCAGGCGATCACGCTGCGGGCCCCCTCGCAATTCGTCGACCTCGAGCAGCTGCGGAACCTGATCGTCGCCACCCACCAGGGCGCGCCGGTGCGGCTGCGCCAGCTCGCGACCGTGCACGACAGCCACACCCGGATCGAGCGCATCGCCCGGGTCGACGGTCAGCGTGGCCTGCGGGTCGGCATCCGCAAGCAGCCCGACGCCAACACCGTCGACGTCTCGCAGCGGATCCTCGCCGAGCTCGAGCTCATCAACCGCGACTATCCACAGATCCACGTGGTGCCGGTGATCGATCAGGGCAACTTCATCGAGCGCTCGATCTCCAACGTGGCGGACTCGGTGCTCTACGGCGGCGCGCTGGCGGTGCTGGTGCTGCTGGTGTTTCTGCGCAATTTGCGCAGCACGCTGGTGATCGCGGTCTCGATCCCGATCTCGATCATCTCCACGTTCGCGATGCTCTACTTCGGCGGCCTCACCCTCAACCTCATGAGCCTCGGCGGGCTCGCGCTCGGGGTGGGGATGATGGTCGACAACTCGATCGTGGTGCTCGAGAACGTGTTCCGCCGCCGCGACGAGCTCGGCGAGGATCTCCACCGCGCCGCGGTGGAGGGCGCAGCCGAGATGGGCCCGGCGATCGTCGCCAGCACGGTCACCACGCTGGTGGTGTTCTTGCCGCTGGTGTTCGTGCGCGGCGTATCGGGCGTGCTGTTCCAGGACCTCGCGCTCGTGGTGGTGTTCTCGCTGACCGCCTCGCTCGTGGTCTCGCTCAGTCTCGTGCCCATGCTGGCGGCCAAGCTCTTGCGCCCGCGGACGGTGGCGGGTGCCGGCCGGGCCGGGCTCGTGGCGAGGCTGTCGGCGAGCGTCGGGCGCGGGCTCGAGGCGCTCGAGAGCAGCTACGGTCGGGTGCTCGCCGCCGCGCTGCGCCACCGCGCGGGCACTCTGATGGTAGCGACGGCGGCGGTGGCCGCGAGCGCGATCGTGGCCCCGGTGATTGGCACCGAATTCATGCCGCCGAGCGACGAGGGCGAGGTGCGGGTGACCGGCGAGATGCCGGTGGGTACCAAGCTCGACGTGATCGATCGTCAGACGCGGGTGCTCGAGCAGCTCGTGGAGGCGAGCGTGCCCGAGGCCACCGCCTCGGTGACCAGCGTGGACGCCTCGGGCCGGGAGCCGACCGAGGCGTTCCGCGGCGAGGTGCGGCTGACGCTGGTGCCCGCGAGCCAGCGCGAGCGCAGCAACGCTGCGGTGGCCGCCGAGCTGCGCAAGGAGCTGCAGGGCAGCGTCGCCGGCATGGAGGTGCGCACCCGCGCCCCGCAGGGGCAGTTCCTGCTCGAGCGGGTGCTCGGCACCACCGAGGGCATCACCGTGGAGGTGAGCGGCTATGACCTCGATCTGCTCGACCACCTCGCGCGCCAGGCCGCCGCGCGCGTGGCCGAGCTGCCCGGGGTGACCGACGTGGTGCTGAGCCGCCAGGCGGGCGTGCCCCAGGCGCGGATCCACATCGATCGCGACAAGGCGGCCGATCTGGGCCTGTCGGCGGGCGACGTGGCGCGCACGCTCGAGATCGCGGTGGCGGGCGCCGAGGCGGGCGAGTTCCACATCGAGGGCAACGCGTATCGCATCCTCGTGCAGCTCGCCGACGCCGAGCACCTGCCGCTGTCCGAGATCCTCGATCTTCGCCTCCGCAACGACCGCGGCCAGGACGTGGCGCTCCGGAGCGCCGTCGAGAGCGACCCTGGCCTCGGGCCGATCGTGATCGAGCGCAAGGCCCAGGAGCGCCTGGTCAAGCTCACCGCCAACGTCGCCGGCCGCGACCTCGGCTCGGTCGCCGCCGACGTGCAGCGCGAGCTCGCCGAGATCCCGCGCCCGGCCGGCTACGAGCTCGGGGTGTCGGGCACCTTCGAGGAGCAGCAGCGGGCGTTCGACGAGCTGATGACCTCGCTCTTGCTCTCGCTGGTGCTCGTCTACATGGTGCTCGCGGCGCAGTACGAGTCGCTGCGGGATCCTTTGGTAGTGATGCTCTCGGTGCCGGTGGCCGCGATCGGCGTGGTGCTGGTGCTGGTGCTCACCCACACCACGCTCAATGTCCAATCGTTCATCGGCTGCATCATGCTCGGCGGGATCGTGGTCAACAACGCGATCCTGCTCGTAGACCAGGCCGGGCGGCTACGGCTCGACGGTGCGACGGTGCACGAGGCGGTGGTCGAGGCAGGGCGCCGACGGCTGCGGCCGATCTTGATGACCACGCTGACCACGGTGCTGGCCTTGATCCCGCTGGCGCTCGGGATCGGCGAGGGCGCGGATGCTCAGGCTCCGCTGGCACGGGTGGTGCTCGGGGGGCTCACGGCGTCGACGGTGATCACGTTGGTGTTGATCCCGGTGGTGTACTCGCTGGCGCACCGCGGGCGAGTCGCGCGGGGGTAGGGCGAGGGTAGCGCGGACGTCACGGCGTGAAGACGCCGACCCAGATGTCGCGCTCATCGGTCCCCGAATTCATCGCTCCCGCGGCCACGATCGTGTCATCGGGGCCAATGGCCACGCGCCGGCCGTAGTCGGGGCCGACGTCACCGCCGGGGACGACCCGACTCCACCGCACGTTGCCGTCCACGTCGTACTTGCGCAGCAGGACCCCGCGGATACCGGCTACGAGCTCGCCGCCGGTGGTCACGAGGTCGTTCTCGGAGTCGGACGCGATCCCGAAGCAGTGGGCGCCCTCGCCCCCAACGCCGGCGTATTCGTCGGTCCACGCGATCATCCCGAGGCTGTCGTAGCGGCGCACGAAGGCGTGCCACGGGTACTCGACGGCCGATTCATAGCCGCACACCACGACGTCGTCGTCGCCGATGACCTCGACGCCGATGAAGTAGTCATCGAGGCTGGCCGCCCCGTTGTACGAGCGCGTCCAGATCACGTTGCCGTCGGTGTCGTATTTGGCGAGCCAGGCATTGAGCCCCTCGCCCATGGGCCCCGTCTCGTAGCCCGCGACGTAGATGTGCCCCGTCACCGAGATCGCGACGTCCCAGATCAGATCGTTGGCGCCGTTGCCACCCGAGTAGGTCCGAGTCCACAGCACGTCACCCTCGGTCGTATACTTGCGCAGCAGCACGTCCGCGGCCTCACCGGTGACGCCGTGATAGCCGCCCACCACGAGGTTGCCGGCGGCATCGAGGCGCGCGGCGTGGAAGACATCGGTGCTGCTCGCGGGACCATCGTAGGTGCGCGTCCAGACCTCGGCGCCCTGCAGGTTGTAGTTGCGCAGCCACGCATCGAGCCCCGTGCTCTCGGTGCTCTCGTAGCCGGTGGCGAAGAGGTTGCCGCTGTCATCGAGCAACAGGCCGCGGATCTCGTCGTTGGCCCCGCCCGCTCCCTCGTGGGTCTGCGTCCACAGCGGCTCGCCAGTGGCGGAGTAGCGCCGCAGCCATGCGTCGCGAGCTTCGGCCGCGTCGGTGCCATAGCCCGCGACGAAGACGGTACCGTCGGCCGCGGCCGCCACGGCCATGCCGTCTTCGACGAAGCCGAACCCGCTGCCCATCGTGTCGTCCCATAGCAGCTGCCCCGACACCCGGCAGTCGACGTTGCAGCCATCCGCGTTGGTCTGGTTGCCGTCGTCGCATTCCTCGTCGTGGTCGCGGGTACCGTCGCCGCAGATCGCCGAGGCCGGGCCGGTGCTCGAGTCGGGCCCTGACGCGGGATCGCCCGTCGAGGCCGACGACTGACTCATCGCGGTGCTTCCACCCGAGCTCGATTCCTCGGTGGCCGCGAGCTCGGGGCCCTCGGGCGACGGACCCCCGACCGCGCATCCGATGCCGAGACCGACTACGCCGACGGTCGTGATCCCCGGAGCCCGCACCCGGGCATGATAACAGGTACGGCACGAGCAGCACGAGCGCTCCCGGGGCCTACCCACCCGAGTCCTGACGGCCGGTGCGTCTATGGATACGTCGCGAGCTGCTTCTTCCACTCGCGCTGCACGCGGGCTGCGACGGACGCCGAATTGAGGCGCCGCACGCCCTTCATGAAGAAACGGGCGTCCATGTCTCCGCACAAGATGCAGAGCGTGACTCGCTCACGGTCCTCGCCACGCCCGAACGAGCCTGCGTCGTCACACCGAGCGAGCGCGATGGCGAAGGCATCCCAGACGGCAGCATCCTCGAAGCGAGAGCGGATGGCGAGGCTCCTCGACAGCGTCAGCCGGGGGACGCGTGCGAAGTCGTGGTAGGCCCAGTCGCCTGCGTTCCACCGCAGCGAGTCGCGCTCTCGCTCGAGGGTCGAGCCGGGATCCCGCGCGAGGTACTGGGTCGCCACCTTGCTCAATCCCTCCTCGGTGTTGGCCGAGATCGTCACATAGCTGAAGAGCGATGTCCCGCTCGTGTAGAGCGCGAACGCGTACGGGCGCTCCCCACGGGTTCGCTTCTGCAATGCCGGCAGCGCGCGCCGGATCGCAGCCTCCACCGCGTCGGTAGTCGGGACGTGCTGCTTTGCGAAGTAATCCGCCAAGCCGAGCCGCCCCTTCGCCCTCTCGGCGGCTCGGTCCGACGGCTTCGTCGCCTTCGCCTTGGCGGCGGGCTTCGCCTTGGCGGCGGGCTTCGCCTTGGCGACGGGCTTCGCCTTGGCGACGGGCTTCTTCGCGACGGTCTTCTTCGCGGCGGGCTTCATCCTTGCGACGGGCTTCACCTTCGCGGCGGGCTTCGCCTTCGCGAGGGGCTTCTTCGCAGCCGCCTTCTTCGGTGTGCGCCTCGCGGTCGGCATGGTCCTCCCGTTGACTCCCGTGACGAGCCGCTCGTCGGTCGCCACGGCATCGCGTCAGGATAGCAGCAGAGCGCACGAGACGGGCTCGTAGAGGACCAAGATGGCGGGCTCGTGAAAGCCGTACGCAACGTACAGCTCGGCGAGGCCCACGTACGCGGGGGAGTACGTGGGGTCGGCGGCCCACTCCTCGCAGCTCACCCCCTCCGAGAGGGCCACGCAGTAGAACAGGAGGTAGGCGTCGGTGCTCGGCAGCTCGGCCTCGCGTGCCTCGTCGGGCGGCTCGGGCTGGGGTGCACGGCGCGCCGGCGGTAGTCCATTTTCGTCACCGTGTGGTGTCGAGTCACGGGGCAGGGGCCGAGGTATGCTCGGTGAGTGCGCTGGTGGGTCGGGTTCGTTGTGATCGTGGCTTGTGCACCACAACCGGAGTCGGAGCAGCTCGACGAAGTGCGGGCGTACCTCGACGACGTCGAGCATCGCCGGGAGGTGCTCGAGCGCGATCTGCTGAGCACCGACAACGATTATGCGCGGCTGCGGCTCGAGCGGTATGCGATTGCGGGTGGCTGGGATGGGTTGCCCGAACGGGATCCGGGGTCGGCCGCGCTGACGCGGGCCGAGGCGGAAGCGCTGCGGGACGGGGCGATGCTGGAGCTGCCCGCGGCGGACGCGACTACGCTGATGCTGGACGAGCGGCCGCGGTCGGATGCGGAGTGGATCGAGCTCGGGCGGCGGGTGTGGTTCGAGTATCCGTTCGTGCGCAGCGATGTGCTCCTGGAAGTGGCGCGAGCGGGGCGGCTCGGGCAATTCGGCGTCGCGACATGGAATGAGCGCTACGTGGGTGTACGCGTGCTCGTGGGGGAAGATGGCGTGGTGGGACTCGGACCGACGTGCGCGCTGTGCCACGCGAGCGTGGAGGAGGACGGGCCTTCGGCGGTGCGCTCGAATCGGATGCTCGATCTCGGCGGCATGCGGCTGTTGGCGCTGGCGTCGGCGGCGGAGGATGAAGCTTCGGGCGAGATCGACACCTCGAGCGTGGTGCAGCTCGAGCACCTGCTGCCCGGGCGCAGCGATCCTCTCGACGATGGGCGGTTCACCCCGTATGCGTTCCCGGATCTCGGGGGGATCGTCGATCTGCCGTACCTGCATCACACGGCCAACTGGGTGAATGCGTCGGCGACGACGCTCGCGATCCGCGTGGAGACGGTCTACACGACCGGAGCGGGGCAGCGAGCCCGGATCCCTCGCGAGCTGGCCTGGGCGGTGGCGATGTACTTGCGTTCGCTGCCTCCGCCTGCGCCCAGCGTGCCGGCGGACGAGACCGCGCTGGCCGAGGGGCGCGCGGTGTTCGAGGCGGCCGGCTGCTCGGGCTGTCACGTGCCGCCGCTCTACACCTCGGATCGGCTCGTCACGATCGACGAGGTGGGCACCGATCCCGCGGCGGGTCGCAGCCCCGCGCGGAGCACCGGGTACTACCGGATTCCCAGCCTGCGCGGCGTGGGTGGTACGGCGCCGTATCTGCATCACGGAGGTGTGCGCACGCTCGAGGATCTGCTCGATCCGGCCCGCACGGAGCCCGGGCACCACTATGGGCTCGAGCTCGACGATGCCGAGCGCGAGGCGCTGCTCACCCTGCTGCGGGCGATCTAGCGCACTCGCAAATTTGCCGCTGCGCTGCCGTCACGAGCCCGATCGGGCGATCCGACGCGCTCCGGTTCGTCGTCGACGGACACGCTGGCCGGCCCACCACCGACCTCGTCACCGAACCCGTCGCCGATGAACCCCGACGAGCCGCTGGGGCACGGCGGTGATCCATCAGATCTTCCTGGTGGTGGAAACCATGGGCCGACGCCTCCGCATCGCGGACACGAGCACGACTGCGGCCCACCATGCCGACGGACGCGAGCCCTCGCTGTGGCAGCTGCAATCGCCTCCGTCACTCACGCTGCTGCTCGAGCCACCCGAGCTCGCCGCGGTTCCGAACCCGCTCCCTCCGGTCTCATCCATCATCATCCCGCCGTCGTCCTCGTCGAGGAAGCCGTCGCCCTGGAATCCAGACGAGCCCTCGCTGGGGCATGGCGGCACGCTCGTGCTGGGATCGCCCGGGCACGCGTCGTTGACGTCACACATGCCGTCGCCGTCGCTGTCGTCGAGCTCGTCGAGGGGGCAGGGGTCGCACACGTCGCCCAAGCCGTCGCCGTCGTTGTTGGTCTGGTCGGGATTACTCACCTCGAAACAATTGTCGTCGGCGTTCGTCACCCCGTCGCCGTCGATGTCACCGCTCTCTTCGCCGGGTGCGAACGTGTCGTACGAGAAGTGGTCCCACACGGCGATGGAATGGCCGCAGCCGCCCAGATCGCCCAGGTCCAGGGCCATGGTGCCCACGTAGCCCTCGGACGAGAACGCGAGCACCTCGGCCCCGTCCACCAGCATGCGCTGCGTGCCGTCGCCATAGTCCTCGAGGCGATATACGTGGAAGATGCTGGTGTCGACGGGGACGTTGCCGGCCGGGGTCAGGAGCTCACCTTCGTCGAAGTAGATCAGGAACAGCTTGCCGCGATCGTGGATCCAAAGGCCCATCCCCGTGCAGTCGGGATGCATGAGATCGATCCGCAGCCGCGCCTCGACCCACCAACCCTTGGATGGGTGCACGCTGTCCCACCACTTGGATGGCGTGCCTTCGCGGAGCTGCCATTCCTCGTAGCCGGAGGTGTCCACCGTCATCATACCGCCCGCGAACGTGCTGGAGCCCTCGTATTGGTGGTGCTCGAAACCCTCGCTCTCGAGGTCGGCGGCGGCGTTCATGGGGATGAAGACAGGCGCTGCGACGGCGGCTGGAGTCCAAGCGGCGGTGACGAGCGCTGCCGAGGCAATGAGGAATCCACGACTATTCATACGTCCTCCTCGTGATGGGAAGCACGTGCCGCCGCCGTCGCATCGCGGACACGAGCACGACCGCGGCCCACCATGCCGATGGGCGCGAGCCCTCGCTGTTGCAGCTGCAACCGCTTCCGTCGACCGCGCTGCTGCCCGAGCTGCCCGAGCCACCCGTCTCGTCGGCCGTCGCGCTGGCCGAGCCCGCGCTGACCGAGCCTGCGCTGCCCACGGTTCCATCGGCCGAGCCGCCGTCGCTGGCTGACCCGTTCCCTCCGGTCCCACCCGTCGTCCCGCTGCCGACGTCGTCGCCGGTCTCGTCGAGGAAGCCATCGCCCATGAACCCCGACGAGCCGCTGGGGCACGGCTCCTCGCTCGTGCTGGGATCGTCCGGGCACGCGTCGTCGCTGTCGCACACGCCGTCGCCGTCGCTGTCGTCGAGCACGTCGACGGGGCAGGGGTCGCACGCGTCGCCCAAGCCGTCGCCATCCACGTTGGCCTGGTCGGCGTTGCTCACCTCGAAGCAATTGTCGTCGGCGTTCGTCACCCCGTCCTCGTCGATGTCGCCGTCCTCTTCGCCGGGCGCGAACGTATCGTACGAGTAGTGGTCCCACACGACGATGGAGTGGCCACAGCCGCCGAGATCGCCCAGGGTCAAGGCCAGGGTACCGTCCCCGCCCGCCTCGGCCGAGAGGTCGAGCACCTCGACACCATCCGCGAGCACACGCCTCGTACCATCGCCATAGTCTTCGAAGCGGTACACGTGGAAGGCGCTGGTGTCGAACGGCACACTGCCGCCGGGATCCGCCAAGAGCTCCCCATCGCCGAAGTGGAGCTGGAACAGCTTGCCGCGATCGTGGATCCAGATCCCCGGCCCGTCGGTGCAACCGGGATCCGCCAGATCGACCCGCAGCCGCGCCTCGACCCACCAGCCCTTGGACGGGTGCACGCTGTTCCACCACTTGGAGGGCGTGTCGGAGTAGAGAATCCACTCCTCGTAGCTGAAGCTCTCCACCGTCATCATGCCGCCCGCGAACGCGATGTCTCCATCGCCCCCCGAGTAGTACCCGAACCCCTCGTTCTCGAGGTCGGAGGCGGCGTTCATGGGAATGACGACCGGTGCGGCCGCAGCCACGGCAGACCAGGCCGCAGTGAGGAACGCGGCAGAGACGAAGACGAGCGTGCTACGATAATCCATGCCCTTCCTTCTACCTGGTGGCATGTACGTGCGTCAATGCGAAGGAGCCGATCGCCGTTGCTGGGCGACGATCGGCACCAGCCCCCTCGAGATCATCGTTCCACCGCTTCAGTGCTCGTACCCGCCGCGCCCGTGCCCGTCGACCGTTCGCTCGTACTCGAGCTCGAGCGCATCGTCGCCGCGGTTGCACGGCCGGCAGTTCTTGCTGGAGGGGATGCTCGGCACGACCGAGGCGCCACCGTGGAGGTGCAGGGCTTCGACCTCGCCATGCTCGACGTCGTGGATGGCCGGCTCGGGCCGAGCGGATGGCCCGAAGGGTTCATGAGCCTGGGCGGGTGGAGGTGGAGCCGCGTAGCTGTCGAGGATCGAGTCGCTGAGGTCGAAGATCCGTAGGACAGCCCGATCGGGCGCTCGAATGGCGCCGGGCGGCTACTAGGGGTCACATAGTCGATCGCAGGTCGTGGACTGTCCCGCATCATCACACTGTTCACCAGGGTCGATGGCCCCATAGCCACACTCGTAGCAACCACACTCGCATGTCGCCAGCGTACAGTCCGCGTTACAGGCCTCCGTCCCCCGCTGGTGTGCAGTCGTCATTGCACGCAGGCGATTCCCTCGGCGCACGCCGAGTCATTGGGACCTTCTGGCGGCTGGTCGGTGGTCGGTGAGCCTACGGCGGAAGGAGCCGTCGCTGCGCCCGTGCGTGGCACCCCTCAGCCGCCCTCCGCCGCCCGGGCCTGCGCGTCGAGGTCGAGCACCAGGGGCAGCATCGCCGGCGGAATCGGCATCGTCGCCTTCACCGGCCCGATCGGGTAGCGAATCAGCCCGCGCTTGGTCGCCAAGAGGAACACCAGCGAGGGATCGTCCACCGGCACGTCGAACCGGAACCGCACGCGGATCGGCCGCCCGTCGGCGTCGACCTTCACGATCCTGATGTCGAGCCCGTCGAGCTCGACCACGTCGCCGGCCGCGAACGGGAACTCCGGGCGCCGGAACAACAGCTCCACCGGCCCGGTGAGCATCGTGCCCATCACCACCTCCATCTCGAGCGCATCGTCGGCCACGCGCGTGAGCATGTGGGCTCGCGGCGCGAGCGAGAGCACCCACCACGACCTCGGCAGCGGGTGGCCCTCCACCCAGCGCACGAGCGCCGGGTAGAGCAGCGTCATCGGATCGGCCGCCGTCAGCACGATGAGGCGCTGCTCGGGCACCTTCGCGTCGTCGACCTGCATCATCAGCGCGGCCTGGCGCGTGCCCTCGTTGAGCTTGTTGATGTTGAGCAGCTCCTCGAGCCCCCACCACGATGCCAGGCCCACGTGCGCTGCCACCAAGGCAGCCGACAGCACCCCGCGCACCCACGTCAGCGGCTTTCGCCACAGCACCCGATCGCGCAGCCGATCCCACCCATCGAGCACGATCGCGGCCACCACCGCGTGCCCGCCGATCCCCGGGATGAGCAAGAGCCGCGCCGACACGAACGACGATGCCACCGGCAAGATCGCCAGCACCGCGGCCACCATCAGCCACAGCACCCGCCGCCGCTCCTGTGAATCGAGCCGGCGCACCGCGCCGGGCACCAGCACCCCCACGAGCACGAGCGCCGCCGGGCCGAGGACGGCCTGTACCTTCATCAGATCGGGGTAGAGCGCAAGCTTGCCGGTGGGGATCGCCAGGAACATATCCGCCACCAGGATCGGCACGCGGACCAGCGCCAGCCCCATCCACGCCACGGGCTCGCGCGCGGGGTCGACGTACACGTTCGAGGCATACGAGCCAAAGCCCATCCCGCGGTGGAGCGCCACGTAGGCCACGAACAGCCCGAACAACGGCAACAGCGCCCGCGCCCGCTCCTTGCGCGACCCCGGCCCCGTGATGAGCTCGTAGAGCACGAAGAACGGCAGGATGCAGAGCGAGTACTCGCCGCCGGACATCGCGAGCACCACCAGCAGCGGGGCCAGCCACCGCCCGCGTGCCCACGCGTGCTCGCGGTACCGCACGTGCGCCCACAGGGCCAGGAACGCGAACGTGGCCGAGACGATCGCATTGCGATTCGCGAGCCACCCCACCGGATACGTGTGGCACTCGTCGAGCACGTAGAAGAGCAGCGCCAAGCCGGCCCAGCGCGCGGGCAATAGCTGCCGCAGGAGCACCGCCGCCGCCATGATCATCGCCGACCACCAGAGCAGCGTGTGCACGTGGTGCCACATCCCCACGTGCCCGAAGAGCTTCACGTCGGCCCACATCGTGAGGCTCGACAGCGGTCGCAATGCACAAAGCCGCAGCTCGGGGTGCGACCACCAGGCCAGGCTCCCGCGGCTCATCAGCGTGCGTACCTCCTCGGGGTCGCCCTTGCTGAACGAGAACAGATCCCACGGCGCACGCTCCACTGGGTACTCGCCCGCGAGCATGGCGAGCTGCGCGAAGTCATCCATGCCGAAGCCGGCCCACAGCGACGGCGCCCGCAGCCCCAGCCCGAGCAGCAGCACCGCCAGGACCCAGATCCAGTAGCGGCGATCCTTCACCACTCGTTCGGCTCGTCCTTGCGGGCCGCGCGGGCCAGCGGGTCGTCGGCCTCGGGAGCTTCCACGTCCGAGCGGCCCGTGGCCGGAGGCCCACCCGCGCCGGGCGGGAGCACGCGCTCGTCTTCTCGCGAGCTCATCGGGCTCGCACGCGTGTTCCCCTGCTCCGCGGCTCCAGCCGCTGCCCGAGCGGCGCGTTTCGGCTCGGTCTGACGCAGCGTCTCGGCTTCGGCCTCGCTGAGGGACGCCTTCGCCTTCGCCTTCGCCTTCGCCTCCGCGGCCGGTGCCGGCTTCTCACCGCCGCCTTCCGCCGCCGCCCGCTCCCGCTGCACGTACACCCCGCGCAGCCGCATGAACGGCGCCTCGATCCCTCGATATGCCAAGAACGACACCAGCACCGACGCCGGCATCACCAGCAGGAACGTGTTCACGGCAGCATCCACCTCCGCCGAGACTCCCATCGTCGTGTGCAGGTCGATCATCAGCCCACGGTCGTAGATCCCCTGCATCACCATGAAGTGCACGAGGTACGTGGAGAACGACAGATCCCCGAGGAACCCGAGCACCCGCGCCACGGCCTTCGGCAGCACCGGCGAGAACGCCAGGTACCCGTACACGAACGCCACGCACGCGGCCGCCTCCACGGTGGGCCAGAGCGTCTTCCACCACTCCTGCGCCGGCCACCCGCCCAGCCGGTTGAGCGCGAACGTACACCCGAAGAACGCCAACAACCCCGGCACCAACAACCACGGCGACTCCACCTTGCCCGCCGCCTCCCGCCGCAGGTGCACCCGCGCCAGCAGCATCCCCAGGATGAACGCATCGATGCGCCCCGGCAGGTGCCAGTACGTCATGTCGCGCACCGACGTCGCCACCGAGAACCCCGCCAGCCGCATCACGATCGCGAACGCCAACAAATACAAGAGCGGCTTGGCGCCCTCGCGGTTCAAGAACGTGTTGAGGAACGGGAAGATCAAATAGAACTGCAGCTCCACCGCCACGGTCCAGAACGTGGTGGACACCGGCCACAGGTTGAGCGCGGCCAGGCTGTTGCCCATGATCGTGGCCGAGGCGACGAAGCCCACCCACGTCACTCGCTCCGGGAAGATCGCCATCCCGAAGAACAGCACCGCCAGGTACACCGGGGCCACGCGCAGCATCCGGTTGCGCATGAACGGGCCGTAGCGGATCTCGCGACCCGCCCCCACGAGCGAGAACATGAAGCCCGAGAGGACGAAGAACATCGTGACCACGATGTGGGTCTCGATCGCGAGGCTCCACAGCGGGTTGTCGGTGGTGATCCAGGTTTCGTTGGTGAGCCCCGGCGGATCCCAGCGGCGGTGCAAGAGCCAGAAGCTGTGGTGGAACACCACCAGCAGCGAGGCGAAGGCGCGGATGTGGTCTACGCCGGCGATGTACTCGATGTTCTTGCTCCGCACGTCGCTCCTCGGACCGCGCAAGCTCCGCGCGAAGCTCGCACCATGCCATGGTGGCGCAAACCGGCGCGCTTGGCGATGTACCGGCCTTGAGCCCGCGGACATGCGCGGGCGATCCCTTCCAGATCGGCCACCGGGTGGCCCACGAAGCCGCCGGATCGCCAGCCAAACCGCATCCGTCGCACGAAGCGTTAGCATCGAGCCGACGTCGGCGTTCCAGGAGCATCCAATCGGGCTTACGTTTTCGTGAGCCCGCGAAAACCGCGCGGGAACTCCGCGCCATCCAACCCGTGTGAGGACCCCAGGTGACCGAGGCCATCTCGATCCGATCGGTGCCTGATCGCCCTTCCCGTGCTCCCGAGCTCGATGAGGTCACCCTCGCGCGGGCTCAGCGCGGGGATCTGCGCGCTAAGCGCGCGCTCGTCGATCGGTATCAGCGTCCGGTGGTGGCCTTGGTGTCTCGATTGCTGCGCGGTCAGGCCGATGCCGGCCTGGTCGAGGACATCGCCCAGGAGACGTTCCTGCGGGTGTTCCGGGCGCTGCCCACCTTCGATCGCCATGGTCCCGCACGCCTGTCCACCTGGATCCTCACCATTGCGAGCCACCGGGCGATCGACGAGCTCCGTCGCCGTCGCCTCGACACTCGCCCCTTCGACCCCACCGCGTTCGAGGTTCCGGCCAACGATCGCGCCGACGACTCTGCGGAGCGCAAGATGCTGGCGCGGCTTCTGAGCGAGGCGATCGAGGGGCTCTCGCCGGAGTACCGCGCGGCGTTCGTGCTCCGCGAGTATCATGGGCTCGAATACACCGAGATCGCCGCGGTGCTGGGCATCGACCTCGGCACGGTGAAGTCGCGGCTCAACCGGGCGCGCTCGCGGCTGCGCGAGGCGCTGGCGGAGGTCTACCATGCGTGACGCCGACGATCCCACCCGCCTCCGGCGCGCTCGCACCGATGCCGAGCTCGATGCGCGCGTGGAGGCGGCCATCGACGCGTGGCGCGAGCTCGGGCCCGACGGCACCGGTCGCTTCGCGGAGGACGAGCTCGACGGCGACGTGCAGGCGTTCCTCGGCAGCCAGGCGGATTCCGAGGCATCGTCGCGCCCGATCGGCGTGTCCGTCGGTCACGCCGAGTCGAGCGTCTCGCGTCGGCCGGGCTCCTCCGAGTCGAGCGTGCTGCGACGGCTGAGCATGCTGGGCGAGGGCTCCGAGTCGAGCGTGCTGCGTCGCATCGGGGCCGTGGGCGAGGCTCCGGCCTCCGAGGCCGCGCCGCGTCGGATCTCGTTCATCGATCGCGTGATGGAGGCCGAGGCCGCACGCGTGCAGCCGCGGGTGGTCGACGTGCCCGCCGAGATCGTGGCCACGCCCGTGCGGACCCGTGCGAAGCGGCGGTGGTGGGCGGGCCTGGGCCTCGCCGCGGCCGGCTTGCTCGCGGTGCTCGCCGTGGGGGAGCCGTGGTCGGGGCCGGCGCTCGAGGTGCCCGAGTCGGTGCCCACGCCGACGACCACCACGGGCGGCTCGCCGGGCCCGGCAGTGGCAGGCGGTGGCCTCGAGGTGCCGGAGCTGGCCGCGGAGGGCACGCCGGGGCTGCCGGTGCCCGACGACCTCGGCGTCCGCATCGAGGGCTACATCGCCGAGTACGGCCGCAACTACGGCCCCACGTTCAAGTTCCACGGCGTGGTGCTGGTGGCTCGCGGTGGTCGGGTGCTCTATCAGCGAGGCTTCGGCGCGGCCGACTCGCAGACGGGCGCGCCCAATACCCTCTATACGCGCTTTCGCCTGGGGCTGCTCACCGAGCCGTTCACTGCGACCGCGGTGCTGCAGCTGCGCGACGAGGGGCTGCTGCGGCTCGACGACACCATCGACCGCTGGCTGCCGGAGCTCCGCCACAGCAACCAAATCACCGTCCGCGATCTGCTGTCACACCGCTCGGGCATCCCCAACTACACCAGCTCGCCCTCGTTCCCGCAGTGGAAGGCCGAGCCGCACGACACCGACGCGATGGTGGAGCGGCTGGCCAAGCTGCCGCTCGAGTTCTCGCCCGGCTCTGCCACTGCGCCGAGCAACTCCAATTACTACCTGCTCGGGGCCATCATCGAGCGCATCACCGGCGAGAGCTACGGCGCGCACATGCTCGAGCACGTGTTCCGCCCGGCGGGGATGGCCCAGACCGGCTTCGGCGATGCGTGGGAGACCGGCGAGCAGGCGCAGGGCAACGTGTGGAGCGACGAGGAGACGCTCGAGCCGCCCGCGCCCATCGACATGTCCACGTTCGGAGCTGCGGGTGGGCTGGTGTCGAGCCCGGCCGATCTGCTCGCGTGGGACCAGGCCATGCGGAGCGGCGAGCTGCTCGTGGCCGACAGCATGGACGAGATGAGCACGCCGAGCGAGGACGGCTACGGCTTCGGGTGGATCGTGACGCGAGCCTACGGCCAGCCGCTGCTGAGCTTCCCCGGCGCCATCGACGGTTATAGCGGCTCGATGCTGCGGTTCGCCGACGACGAAACGCTGGTGGTGGTGCTCGCCAACACCGAGGTCGTACCCGGGGCCCAGGTCGCGCAGGACGTGGCGATGATCGTCTACGGCGACGAGCCGCCGCAGCGCCACGAGCCGGCCGAGGTCAGCATCGCCCCGGCCACCTACGAGAAGTACGTGGGCAGCTACGGGATCTCGGCCCAGACGCGGGAGATCTACGCCGACGCGGTGCCCGCCGAGCGCTTCGACCTCTTGGCCACGGTGCACGTGGAGCAGAAGGACGACCGGCTCTACTTCAACGTGCCAGGCCACGCCCGCACCTGGATGCACCCGATGGGGCGCAACCGGTTCTTCTTCAAGGATCACACCGGCAACAAGGTGAGCTTCGAGCTCGGCGCCGACAACCGCGCGACCCGCATGGTGGTGCACTACCAGGGGGCGCAGTTCCTGCTCGATCGTAGGGACTGACGATGCCTCCCGCCCGGGGCATTGGAATGCCCGCGCGCGCTCGCTAGTCTCGTGCGCCATGAGCAAGCTCGCCGAGCTCGTCCGGCAAGCCGGTCCCCCCATCAGCCGGGCGCCCAAGCGCCTGCGCGACACCCCGGTCGTCCTCTCGAAGGAGCGGCTGCTCGAGCTCGAGGCGCTCCTCCACCTGCGCGATGGCTTCGTCACGCTGGGCGGCGCGCTCGTGGTGCGGCCCACGGTCACGGTCGCATCGGTGCGGGGCATCGAGGACTGGAACCAGCTCACGCTGTGGCGCAGGCCCTACGCCCGTGCCACCGCACTGCTGTTCTTCGCCGAGACCGTGATGGGTGATCTGTTCGCGCTGCACAAGGACGAGGTCGTCTCGTTCGATCCGATCACGGGCCTGTGGGAGCACGTGGGGTTCGGGCTCGATCGCTGGGCCGAGCGCGTGCTCGAAGACCCCTCGGTGCTGGGTGCCAACGCGCTGGCGACGTGGGTGGCCGAGCACGGCTCGCTGATGCCGTCGCAGCGGCTGCAGCCGAAGGTGCTGCCGCAGTTCCAGGACCTGGCCGACCTCGAGCTCGGGCTCGAGCCCGAGCTGCGCGTGATCGAGGACCTCGAGCTGATGCGCCGCTACGCCCGGCTCCACCGGGAGACACGCGAGCACCCGGGCGTGCTGCCCGAGGGCTTCGACGAGTGGTGGTGGGCCGACGGCGTGATGAACGACGCCCCGCCGGCCACGAAGCGCCCGGCGTAGCGAAGCCGCCGCGCGCCGCCGCTCGCGCTACATCGTGCCCGAGGTCCCGCTGGTGGTCGGGTCGCCGCTGGTGCTCGGGTCGCCGCTGGTGGTCGGATCGCCGCTGGTGGTCGGGTCACCGGTGGTCGTCTCCGGCGGCGGGTTGGTGTCGTCGCCCTGCGGGATGCACATGCCGCCGTTGCAGACGTCCATCTCGCCGCACTGGTTGTCACAGTCGCCGCAGTGGGCGGGGTCGTTGTCGAGGTTGACGCAGTCGCCGTAGCACGGCGTGCCGTCGTCCCCGGCCTCGTCGCACGGGTTGGTGTCGACGCACTGGGCGCCGATGCACTCGAGGCCATCGCCGCAGACGTTGCCGCACGCGCCGCAGTTGTTCTCGTCGCTGCCGAGGAAGACGCACTCGGCGTCGCATGGGATCCCGCCGCCGGGGCACGGACCTTCGTCCGATGTGGGCGAGGAGGTCTGGTGCGAGCCGGTGCTCGAGTCCATGCCCGAGTCGTTTTGATCGCCACCGGGGCAAGCGGTGAGCAGCAAGGCGAAGGCGAGCGCTTGGCGTGGGTAGGCCATGGACGTAGCGTCCGATGCCCGAGGAGATCGGAGCAAGTGCCTCCGTGTGTCCCCAGGGGATGGGGTCTATAGGCCTGTGAGCGCCCCGACGCTCCGGGCTCGTACGACGGCAGAGCCACGCGTGAGCGCCGCAGGGTGCCGTGGCGGCAGCTTGGCGCTCGAACGCGTCCCATGGGCACCAGGCAGCCGCTCGAAGCACGTTCGAACGTCGAGACGTGTCCGAGCGCCCGCGGTCACGACAGCGACGGCGAGCGAACGCGCGCGGGTTTCCCGAGCACGTCGATCCGTGATCGCGGCCGAGCACGAGTCGGGGTCATCCGCGTCGCCGCGGGCGAAGCAGCCCCCGCTGGTCTCGTGACGGGCGGCTCGACGAGCCGCGCACGGGCGAAGCGGCCGGCCATCCGTCGCGAGGAGCATGCGCCGGCTCGCCGCCCTCGGGCGACCCCGTGGCGGCGAGGTGAGCCACGTGGATGCGATCAGGGCCCAAGGACGACACTCACTTTTCGTGGAGCATTCGCGGTCGCTCCCGGCGCGGGATCGAAACGGGCTCGCGCGTGATGTCGATCATGCTCGATGGCTCTCGTGCGTCGCTGCGCACATCGTATGTCGCGGGGCGAGGTCTCGGTACGTTCGCAGTGCTCGCTCCGTGAGCTGCTTCGCAGGCGGAACGGCGCCGCGTCCCACTTTGGTCGCGAGGCTCGTGACTGGGCCCGGCCGATCACCGTGCCGACCGATCGCACGCTCGTCATCGGGTGGATCCCTACGGCCGACCCCTGGCGCGTCGGCTATGATGCCGCGGCTTCCCCGATGTCGAATTCTCCGTTTCGCGCGCACCGAATCCTGTTCCTCGCGCTCCTCGCCGCCGCGCCCGCCTCGCTCTCCGCATGCTTCGTCGGCATCGGTGGAGGTGAGGACGAGGAGGATGGGGGCACGGAGTTCCCCATCCCGCAGATCCCCGAGGTCTGCGAGGGCTTCGCCGCGCAGGACGTGGCGAGCCCAACCGCCACGATCACCGGGGACGACTGCAACGAGACCGCGATTCGGACCGCGGTCGAGGCCGGCGGCACCGTGCTCGTGCAGTGCCCCGACACGCCCGTGGTCTTCACGTCGCAGATGGTGGTGACCCGCGACACGGTGCTCGACGGTGGCGGGGTCACGGTGCTCGATGGTGGAGGATCCACGCGGCTGTTGTTCAAGCGCACCGGGGTCACGCTGCACGTCCAGAACATCACGCTGCAGAACGCCCGCGCCCCCGAGGCGCTCGGCGACGCGAGCGTGACCCAGGCCAACTGGTTCGACTGGGCGGGCGGCGCGATCCTGGCGCAGTGCCACGACGACACGCAGAGCGTGGGTGGGGCGCTCTACGGCAAGAACCTGGTGTGCCGCGACAGCGCCACCGGCTCGCACACTCGCGATCCCGCGACCAACCAGATCCTCGACACCGGCACGGGCGGGTGCGTGTACTCGTTCACCTGCCGGTTTCACTGCGACGAGTGCGAATTCGTCGACAACCGCGCCACCAACGGCGGGGCGATCGGCACGCTGGGCGGCAAGATCGAGCTCACGCACTCGAGCTGCGTGGGCAACCACGCGAGCTACGACGCCTCGACCAACGACAACCGCGGGTACGGGGGCTGCCACTATCAAGACGGCACCGAGACTGCGCCCGGCGAGGACGAGACCAACTACGTGCACATGTGCGGCAACTACCTCGCCGACAACCATGCCGACGCCTCGGGCGGCGCCGTGTCGCTCTATTACCGGCAGTACACCAACACCTCGCTCGCGCTCGTGCACAACGTGTTCGAGGCCAACTGGGGCGGTGAGTCCGGGGAGCTCTACCAGGGCGGGGGGGGCCTCTACATCTACGTGGATCCCGAGACCAAGATCGCGTGGGCACCCGACGAGGGCCCCGACCAGCTGGTGGTGAGCGGCAACGCGTTCGTCGACAACTCGGCGGAGTACATCGGGGGCGGCGCGGCGATCTACAACATCTGGCAGACGGCGGTGCGCTTCGACAACAACACGTTCCTCGGCAACGAGGTGCGCACCACCGATCAGAGCACCGGGGGTGGCGGGGCCTTGGGCCTCGTGGGTGCGTTCTTCGACCTCGAGCAGAACACGTTCGTGGGCAACCACGCGGGCAACTGGTCGGGGGCCATTGCGCTCGGGGCCGGCGGGGTGGCGCTGCGCAACAACCTGTTCGCCGACAACACCGCGCCCGTGGCCCAGGGCATGCAGACCGCGCCCACCGAGCACGTCAACTGGTCGCTCGATGACAGCGATGACGGCCGCGACGAGGGCTTCTTGGTGTTCGCGAGCGGCGGCAACCTCTACTTCCCCGCCACGCTGTCCGACGGCCAGCCCCGCCCGACCCCGGGTGCGGCGCTCGTCGACGTGGATCCCCGCGTGGGCGAGCTGGTGCGCGACGACGGCTTTCCGTACTACCTGCCGCTCGCCTCGGGCAGCCCGGCCGTCGACGCCGGCATGGAGCTCGAGAGCGTCGACGAGGACATCCGCGGCAGCGCCCGCACCGGCGCCCCCGACATCGGCGCGTTCGAGGCCGGCTGACCGGGCCCTGCTCGAGCGTCCCGATCCGCATCAAGCAACGTCGGCCGGCGAGAACGTGGCGGCGCGGGACATCGCGCGGCGGACGAACTCGTAGAGCTCCTGGCGGCGGAACGGCTTGAGCAGGCAGGGAGGGCCGTCCTGGGCGGTGGCCGCAGACGTGGGGACGAGCACTCGTGGGCCGCCACCGGTCACGTAGGCCACGCGCGCGGCGAGCTCGGGGCGCGCGCTGGTGATCCAGCCGTAGAGCTCCTCGCCCGACTCGCCGGGCATCATGAGGTCGCAGAGCACGAGGTCGTAGCGCACGCCGGGCAGGAGCAGCGCGCGGGCCTCGGCGGCGGACTCTGCCACGTCGACGCGGCCGAAGCGGCGCAGCATGGCCTGGAGGCCGCGGCGGATCTCGGGCTCGTCGTCGATCACCAAGAGGCGCGCGGCCTCGGGGGCGGGGCGCTCGGGCGGGAGGGGGGTGGGGTGTACGGCGCGGGCCTCGACGGCCTCGGCCGGCAGGCGCACGGTGAAGCGCGTGCCCTGGTCGGGCTCGCAGTCGAAGTCGATCTCGCCCTCGAGCTCGGCCACGTAGTTGTGGCACACGGCCAGGCCCAGGCCCGCGCCGCGCCCCACGGGCTTGCTGGTGACGAACGGCTCGAAGATGTGATCGCGGATGTCGGGCGCGATGCCGGGCCCGGTGTCCCACACGTTGATGTAGACCCACGAGCCCTCGCACCACGTGTCGACGCCGAGGGCACACTGGGTCGACGGCTCGGGCGGCCCGTTGCCGAGCGCCTGCGCGGCGTTGACGAGCAGGTTGTAGAGCACCTGCACCAGCCGCGAGGGGTTGGCCCGCACCATCGGCACGGCCTCGAGCGAGGTGTGCACGCGGATCTTCGGCGACATCTCGGTCCGCGCCATCTCGAGCGCCGAGCGCACGGCCCGGTTGACGTCGACCGACTCGCGGCGGCCATGGTCGCGGCTGTAGCTGGAGAGGCCCCGCACGATCTCCTGCACACGCTCGGCCCCCTGGCGGGTCTGCTGCAAGAGCGGGCGCACGCGGTCGAGCGCGGGGTGGGGATCGTGGCCGGGCTTGGGCTCGATGCCTCGCCCGAGCTCGTCGAGGCACATGAGCATGTAGGTGAGCGGGTTGCCGATCTCGTGCGCGACACCGGAGGCGAGCACCTGCACGGCGGCCCGGCGATCGTGGATGCGCCCGAGCTCCTGAGTGATCGGTCGGTTCGGTGGGCGAGCCTGGACGGTGCTCGTGGGGATCGGGGCCACGCTGAGGTTGGAGCGGGGCGGGTCGCCGAGCGGCACCGGCGAGGAGGTGAGCGCGAGCTGGGCCAGCAGCGGATCTTCGCCCTCGCGCACGAGCTCGCTGGTCCATGCGGGGGCCGAGCCCTCGCGATGGAGCCGGTCGAGCCGCGCCATCACCTCCTGGGTGGTGGCCGCGCCGAGGCACCCCACCAGACCCCCCGCCGCGGACGGCTCGAGCTGGCGGCGCGCGGCGAGGTTGGCTTGCAGGACGCGGCCGCGTTCGTCGAGCTCGAGCAGCGGAAACGGCACGTGCTCCCGCGCATCGGCGAACGGGCCGACGATGGGAGCGTCGGCGTCGCTGGGGGGCGCGTCGCTCGTGCCGCTCACGATCCTTGTCCTACGCGCATCATGTCCAGGGGTCCAGGGCGTACCGGCGGGCTGCCCGAAAAGGGACGCGCACAGTGTAGATGAGCGTACCGTACTTGCATTCGCGCCTCGTCCGCAGGGGGACCTGAGCCTACAGACATATCGCGCCACAGGGGTCGAGGGCCAGATTCACGCAGACACCGTCCCATTCGTCCGTGCAGCAGAATGCGTCCTCGGTGCAGACGCACGTCTGCAGCGCCGGGTCCTCGCAGCCGGGCACGGCACGGATGACGCAGCAATCGCCCGAGTCGGTGGACTCTTCAATCTCTAGCTGGAAGCTCCCCGAGGCTCCGGCGCCGTCGACCACGATCACCACGGCCTGGTCGGCGAGGAGGTAGGCCGAGGCCGCCGCAGCCGGGCCCCCGGCGTCGTCGTTGCAGGCGAGCTGGGACCCGAGGCAGTCGTCGAGCACGTAGAGCACGGTGTCGAACGACGAGCCTTCGGTGTCGAAGCGGTAGATGCCGTCGGCCGGCGCGGTCCAGAGATAGGAATGGTCGGGGCTGCCGAGGCCCCCGCAGCTGCCGGCGCTGGCCTCGTCGGCCACGGCGGTGCTGCCCATGACCATGAACGGCAGCGGCTGGGGGTCGAGCACCTCGTCGGGACAGGTGCCGGGGAGCCGATCGACGGTGAGCGCGAGGTCGCCGGTCTCGCCGAGGAAGCCCTCGACGACGGCGGTGACGGCCTGTCCGGACGCGAGCGGCAGGGTGAGCGCGGAGTGCCCGCCGAACGTGCCGGGCTCGTCGTTGTTGCACGCGAGCTCGGGCCCGCTGCAGCTTCCGTCGAGCACGTAGAGCACGGTGTCGAAGTCGCTGCCGGTGGTGTCGAAGCTGTAGATGCCATCCTGCGGGGCGGTGAACGCGAGGGCACGATCACCCGCACCTTCGTCGCCGCAGCTGCCCTCGAACGCGTCGAAGGCCACCACCGTCTGATCGAGCAGGGTCTGGGGCAGCACGGCGTCGAAGCTCTGGGCGGGGCACTCCACGCTGCCCTCGCGCACGGTCAGGGCCAGCGGGCCACCCGTGATGCCGAAGCCGTCGACCACCACCGTCACGGTCTGGCCGGCGGCGAGCGGGAGGCTCGCGAGCGAGGCGTTGGTGCCCGCGAGGCCGTCGTCGTCGCAGCGGAGCTCGTCGCCGGTGCAGGTGCCGTCGAGCACGTAGAGCACGGTGTCGACGAACGAGCCGCCGGTGTCGAAGATGTAGGTGCCGTCGGCGGGGGCCGTGAAGAGGTAGGTGAGCTCGGGGGCCGCCGCGCCGCCGCACGAGCCCTGGAGCTCGTCGTCTTGCAGTGTGGAGCTGCCCATCACGGTGGTGGGCAGCTCGTCGGCGTCGATCATGCCGGCTGGACAGGGCACGTGGGTCGAGGGGCCGGTGGTGGTGGGCTCGCCGGAGTCGGTGGTGCTGCCGGGGCCCGTGCTCGTGGTGTCGTCGAGCGACGCGGTGGTCGAGGGGTCGGCCGTGGTGGTCGAGCTCGACGTGCTCGCGTCGCCGCGGGTGGTGCTGGTGCTGCCGCTGGTGTCGACGTCGTCGGGGCCGGTGGAGGCCACGGTGCCGGTGCTGGTCGTGTCGTGGCCCGGCACGAGCAGCGGGTCCTCGAAGCAGCCGCCGCAGAGCGACGCGAGCAGCGAGCCGAGGACGAGCGCGCGTCGGCGAGCACGCGGGCGGAGCAGCGAGTGGGCCATGGCGCGCGAGCATTGTGGCACGGGCGGGTGCCATGTGCGTGGGTCAGCGCGTCGGCGCGGGCGTGGCAGGTCGCTCGGAGGCCTCGCAGGCGGCGGACCAGGCTGCGTCGAGCCGATCTGCGGCCGCTCGCCGCAGCGCGGGTGCGAGCGCGCGCACCAGCACGCCGAGCAGCGCGACGGGCTCGGTGGGCAGCACGGTCACGAGACCGGCGTGCAGCTCGAGCGTGCCTTCGCGCCAGCCCACGAGCGCGAGGCCGGGATCGCCCCAGCCGATCGGGGTGCTGGCCACCACCTGTCGCAGCGCGGGCTGCAGCGCGCGCGGGGCCTCGGCCACCACGATCCGTCCGAGCACCTCGATCACCGGTGGCGGCAGCAGCGTGCCGCAGAGCCCCGGTGGCACGGCAGGGAGCGGTGTGGGCTCGTCGCGCGGCTCGCCATTGGAGCGGAGGCGCAGCGGCTCGGCCCATACTTCCTCGCCGACGGCGATGCAGGCGATCACGCCGTCGCCCTCGCTCCGGAGCCGGCGCAAGGCCATGGGGTCGCGGTCGAACGGGTGACCGTCGAGCCACACGCGCTCGATCCCCGTGCGGTGCTGCACGCAGATCCGCGGCCGTGGCCATGCCCAGGCGTGGGGCGCGGGATGGAAGGCCACGTCGATCGCGCCGAACGTGCCCGCGAGCGCCCGTGCCTCGGCATCGGCGGTGAAGCGGGCCAGGGCGGCGTCGAGCGGCTCGTCGACGTGGAAGCTGGCTGCGAGCGCGTGCCACAGCGCCGGCGTGGGGTAGGGGCCGTGATAGCGCAGCGGGCCCGAGCCGGCGCGGGCGGCCTGCCACGCGAGCAGGTTCAAGATCGCGGTACCGGCCCCGGGTGGCAGCGCACCCGGGCGATCGAGCGCGGGGATCCGGGTGGGCCGGCGCCAGTCGGTCGCGGTGGCGTGGGCGAGCACCCGGCCGAGCCCACCATTGGCCGCGTCGTATACGACGTCGCAGCGGCCCAGCACGGGGTGATCGGCGGCGTCGAGGCCGAGTGCGAGCTCGCGGTGATCGGGCAGGCGCAGCCAGAGGCGGTGGCCGTCGTCGCGGCGTACCAGCGTGGTCCCGTCGCGGCTCGTCACCCGCCGGGGGAGGTCGTCGTCGTCGACCTCCCACTCGAGCCCCGCGAGCTCGCTCGCCGCCTTGCGCATCCGCGGCAGGGTAGCAGCGGAGCGTACGCGCCGTGGAGGCGCGTACGGGGCGGGCGGCTCGTTCGCGGCGTCACTGCACCTGGCCTGCGGCGGTCACCTGGAACGTGACGGGGCGGCGGCCACCCTCGATGTCGACCTGGATCGTGTCGTCGTCGACGCGGGAGAAGCTCATCGCGAGCTCGCGGCCCTCGGGGTTGATCACGGTGTACTGGCCGGCCTCGGGCACCGGGTCGATGCTGCGCGCCTCCACGCCGGCGATGGTCATGTCCCACTCGCCGCGCTCGCTCTGCCAGTGGCGCTCGCCCTCGACCGACATGCACACGGCATCGACGTCGGTGCAGCGGGTGAAGCTCTGCGTGCGGTCGGACTGGAGCGCGACGTTCCTGTCGTCGGTGGCGAACGTCATGTCGGTGACCACGTGGCGCACGGCGTCGTTCCAGTCGACCACGGCGGTGCCGTCCATGGTGACGCGGCCGCCGGTGAAGCCCTGGTAGGTGTGGGTGACGCGGGCGCCGTCGCCGGGCGGCTCGACCGCCACGGTGACCACGCCGGCGTAGGTGCGGCCCCGGTACACGCAGGCATCGCCGAGGCTGCCGAAGTCGATCGACACCTGGCCGGGCTCCACGGTCACGGTGGAGCAGGGCACCTGGCTCCGGACGAAGTCGCGGATCTCCTCGGCGGCCGCCTGCACACCCTGGCCGAGCGTGAAGCTCGTGGTCAGCTCGATCACGTCGTCCTGGGCGCCGAGGCCATCGCCGAGCTCGGCCACCTCGACCAGCGCCTCGCGCATCTCCGTGCGGGAGGCCGGAGCAGACTGGTCGCAGGCCGCAAGGGAAAGGAGGGTGGAGGCGAAGGCGAGGGGGGCAAGGATCTTGGTGCTCATGACGGATCCCTCGAGTAGCAAGAGCCGATCGCACCAGGGGTGGGTCTAATTCGTCAATGATTTCAGGGAATACGACCTTCGATCGTTGCAAGATGCAGCACTGCCCTGGACGAGAGTCTGCGGCGCGGACCCACACCCTGGACTGGAGTCGAGGGTCGGGCCGAGCGCTCGGGGCCGAGTGCTTACGGCCGAGGGCTTACGGCCGAGGGCTCAGGGCCGAGTGCTTATGGATAGCCGCGCGGCTTGTCGGGTACGCCCACCGGCACCTCGAACACGCGCCCGGCCCCGAAGTCGAGCACGTAGAGCGTGAGCGGGTCCCAGCCGCCGTAGCCCGAGCCGAACTGCATGTTGGGGATCCAGCCGGTGTCTCCCCCGAGGTACACCACCGGCTCGATCGTGCTGCCATCGGGGGGGATCCGCCAGACCGTGGCCGCCACGTACTCGCAGACGTAGACGTTGCCGCATGCATCGACGGCCATGCCATCGAGCGCGCCGCCGCCGATGCTACCGTAGAAGAGGTCCACGGAGTCGGTCGTCATGTCGGGGTTGAGGTGGATCGCAGTGATCGTGCCACCGCCGAAGCTACCGACGTAGAGCGTCTGGTAGTCGGGGCTGAACGAGACGCCGTTGGGTGCGTAGAGGCCCTCGGCGAGGATCGTGAATTCGCCGGTCTCCGAGTCGATGCGGCGCACCCGGCTGCCGCTCTGCTCGGCGACGTAGACGAAGCCGTCGAGGTCGACGTCCATGCCGTTGGGATAGGCGAGGCCGCCGAGGATGAGCTCGGGGGCGTCGAATTCGTTGACGCGCGAGAGGTTGTCGCTGCCGTTGTAGACGACCATGCCCTCGGAGGTGGCGCGCAGCCCCGCTGCGACGGCCGCACCGGGTACCCAAAGCTGCGGCGTGCCATCGTACTGGGTGCGGAAGAGGTTGCCCGCGTTGGCGCCGACGAGGTTGCCGAGGTCGTCGAAGGCAAAGTCCTCGGTGGCGTAGATTCCGGACTTGATGGTGTAGGGAAACGGGCCGCGGGGGATCGACTCGCAGTCGACCGAAGGGCCCGTGGTGGTGTCGTCGGAGGGCGGCATGTCGGGCACCTTGCCGACGTCGAAGAACACGCTGGGGCCCGAGGAATCGGCGGCGGTCGTGCTCGCCGGTCCGCTGGTCGTTGCAGGGGTGCCGGTGGTGTCGTCGGGGGGAGCGCCGGTGGTGCTGGCGGCGGCGGTGGTGCTCGTGCCGGGCGGGTCGCCGCTCGAAGAGGCACTCCCGGTCGGATCCTCGGGCACGCTGGGCGAGCTGCAAGCGAGCAGCCATGGGACCGCTCCGATCGCCCACGAGCGCAGCTCCAGCGCGCTAAATCCTGCCACCATGGCCGCCACTCTATCGCCCGCGCGAGCGCATCGCCAGCCGAGAATGACGCGTAGAAAGCCATACGGGCCGCTGAAGGATGCCGAGGGGCGTGGCCATGAACTTCCTCGGTGGTGGCGTCACCACGGCGGAACGGCATTGGTTGGCCGCGGTCGGCACGCCATGGTCGTGGGCGTGATGGACGAACCGAGGGCATACCCATCATGATGTGGCGGATGTGGCGGAACGATGGATTGAGGCCGCTCGGTCTGGCTTGTCTGGTGTTGGGCGCGTCGGCGTCAGCCTGCGGCACGCCCAAGGAGTCGGGCGAAGGCGAGACCGGAAGCTCCACCACGACGGAGGCCGTGGGGAGCTCCTCGACAACGGGTAGTGGGTCGTCGACGTCGGGCAGCTCCTCGACGTCGGAGGGCTCCTCGAGCACGACGACGACGGCGGCCGACGACTCGAGCGGCACCACCACGGGCGGCGAGGTGGAGCTGCGCGGGGCATGCTCGCTCGCCGACCGCGTGGGCGGGTTCATGGTGGCGATGGAGCCCGACTACAGCTCGTTCTCGGGCTCGGTGTCCGACGGCGTGGTGCCGGTCTCGGTGCTCGAGCAGGTGGGAGCCGAGGGCGACTGCATCCTGCTGCGCCGCAACAACCCGTTCTGCGAGCCGCTGTGCATGCCCGGGCAGGCCTGCGACTTCGATGGCACCTGCATTCCGTATCCCGTCAACCACGACGTCGGCGTGGTCACGGTCACCGGGCTGCTCACGCCGGTGATGCTCGAGCCGGTCGCGCCGACGTACTCGTACTTCGACACGGGCTTGATGCACCCGCCGTTCGAGATCGGGGCGCCGATCGAGCTCACCGCCGGGGGTGGTGACTACGAGGCGTTCGAGCTCCACGGCCGCGGCGTGCCGAGGGTGGAGCCCACCGCGGAGCAGCTCTCGCTCAGCACCGGGCGGCCGGTGATGGTGGAGTGGAGCCCGACGGGGGCCGAGGCGACGCTGCGGCTGGTGCTCAACGTGGATCAGCACGGCCTGTCGCCGGTGCGGCTGGTGTGCGAGAGCGACGACACCGGCTCGCTCACGATCGCACCCGAGCTCGTCACGCAATTCCTCGACTTCGGGATCTCGGGCTTCCCGAGCGCCGACTACTACCTCCAGACGGCGGACTCGGTCGACATCGAGCCGGGCTGCGTGGAGCTGGTCGTCTTCTCGCATGACCAGACGCAGCTCGACGTGGAGGGCCACACGCCCTGCGATCAGCCCGCCGACTGCCCCGACGGGCAGATGTGCGACCTGATGATCCAGACGTGCGTGTGACGAGATCGCGCGCGGGCCCGGGCCTGCGGTGCGCTGGCTCGGGCCTGCGGCGCGCCGGCTCGGAGTGGAGCGTCGGCCGAGGGCTTGGAACACGGGCCTCGGTCGTGTACGTCTCGTGGGCATGAAGATCTGGCCGATGTCGCTCACGCTCGTGACCCTCGCGCTCGCGACGAGCGCTTGCCCGACCGACCCCGCGCCCGAGCCCGCGAAGAACGACGCGAAGGGCTCCAAACCGACCGAGGTCGCCAAGGCGGAGGGTACGAAGGCGGAGGTCACGAAGGCCGAGGTCGCCAAGCCGGCCGAGCCGCCCAAGCCGGCCGAGCCGGCCGAGCCGGCCGAGCCGCTGCCCGCGGTGGTCGCCGAGCCGCCCCCGCCGGCCGCCACCCCGCTCGCCGGGCCCCTGCCGGGCGTCAAGGACAAGAAGACGCCGGCGGTGGTGTTCGCGGCGGTTGCCGATCGCGAGAGCAGCGAGTGGGAGGTCGACATCGTCGACTTCTCCGGCATGGACGTGAAGAAGCTCGGGAAGAAGGCCGAGGCGGCGATGATGGCCGAGATGGAAGGTGGCGAGGAAGGCGGGGACGAGGAGGGATCGGAGAAGGCGCCGCCGAACATCCTCGAGACCAAGGCCGGCAAGGCACTGATCCCCGCGGGCTTCGCCGTGGGCGACCCCTGGACGCTCATCACGCCCAAGGGTGCCGAGCACCGCACCGCCAAGGGCTTTCGCGCGGTGATGATGGAGGGCTCGGGCTCGCTGCACTTCCTGGTGCGCCTGGGCAAGGCGCCCAAGGGCACCGAGAAGCCGGCGGTGGCGCTGCGCGGCCACCTGCCCGAGTCGACCAAGCTCGCGGTGCCCACCCCGGTCGAGCCGGTCTCGGTCGGCCCCGACCTGCTCGACCGGATCTCCAGCGCCTACGCCAAGAAGAACGAGGAGCCGCTGGTGCGCGAGATCATGGAGAAGCGCCCGATCCAGCAGAAGGACGTCAAGCTCTATGCGGGGCGCTTCCCCGGGAACCGCACGCATGCGGCGTTCTTGTTCGCCGAGGTCGACGGGGACGAAGACCCGCCGCTGTCGGCGTTCCTGTTCGCCAAGACCGACGGCAGCGCGGAGACGTTCGTGGTCCCCGACGTGCTCGGCACGGTGGAGCTGCTCGGCATGCTCGACGTGGATGGCGATGGTCGTGACGAGGTGTTCTACGAGGACGGCTACCACGAGGGTTGGTATCTGATGATGCTGCAGTGGGACGGCGATACGCCCCGCCCGCGCACTCTGACCGGCGACGGGATCTGAGGAGAGCGCACCGCATGGAGGTGCGCGCTTTGCGGAGGCCGCGGACCGGGCGTCCTGCGCAAAGCGCGATCTTAGTTATAACACATTGAAATCATTTGATTCTATGTGATGGGTATTCAAGCGAGCTTGAAGGTTGGTAAGTACTTACTAACTTACCAATATCAGCCCCCCTCGAAAGGACCACGAGATGCCCACTCCCTCAATCTCCCTCTCCGCCGGCTTCGAGCATGGTCTCTCCCGCGAGCACGTTCGCGTCGCGCTCGCGGCGGTGCGCAACGTCGTGGCGCCGTCCGGCCCGTGGCCGAGCGGTGCGCGACGCCTCGCCGACGCCGTGGTGTGGAAGACCGACACCGACTTGGACCCCGCCGCCATCGACCCCGCCACCCTGGCCGAGACCGCGGCCGCGCTCGGCGACCCCGTGCTTCGGACCCAGCTCGTGCGCCTCGCGATCGTGGCGGCGATGATGGACGGTCGGCCCAGCGTGACGCTGTCGGGGCGCGTGGACGCGCTGGCGGCCGCGCTCGAGGTCGACACGCTCGAGCTGGTCGACCTGCGGCTGCTCGCGCACGGCCGGATCTTTGCGCTGCGCCGGCACCTCATGCCACGCGCGTGGGTGTTCCCGATCCTCAAGCAGCACATCCGCGAGCACGGCTGGTGGTCGCTGGCGAAGATGCTGGGGGTGACGCTCAAGTTGTTCGTCGATCGCAAGATCCGCGCGCGGTTCCTCGCGCTCGACGAGCTGCCCAAGAACACCCTCGGCCCCACGCTGATGACGTTCTGGCGCAACGCCGGCTTCTCGCTGCCGGGCGAGCGCGGGACCCCGCCGTATCTCGTCTACTACCACGACATCTCGCACGTGCTGGCGGGCTACGGCACCGATCCGGCGAGCGAGGTGCAGGCCGGCTGCTTCCAGGGCGGCTACCAGCGCAGCGACGGCTTCATGCTGGTGTTCTTTACGCTGTGCCAGTTCCACCTCGGGCTCCGCATGACGCCCATCGCCAAGGGCGAGGTTGGCCTGTGGGATCCGTACCGGGCGCTCGATGCCGTGTGCCGCGGCGGGGGCATGAACCGCGACCTCACCGACGGCACGTGGGACCCGTGGGCGCACATGGCCGAGGATGTCGACGCGCTGCGGAGCCGCTATCATGTCGCGCCGCCCGCCTGGCCCGTCGTGGCCGCTCGCTCGCGGGCTGCGTGAGTCGCCGATGGCATCCCGCAAGCCTCGCTCGAGCCCGGCCTCGGGCTCCCCGACCGCTCCCCGTGAAGGGGCGAGCGCGGGGGGGCCCGAGCCGCTCGCACGCGTGCTGTTCGAGGAAGGTCGGCTCGAGGCGCCCGTGCCGGTGGAGGACAACCCCACGCGCCGCAAGATCCTCGATGCCGCGATGGAGACGTTCGCCGAGCAGGGCTACCGCGGCGCGGTCACGCGGGTGATCGCGGCGCGGGCCGGGGTGGCCGAGAAGACGCTGTTCGCCCACTACGGCAGCAAGGCCACGCTGTTCGCCGCGGCGATGGCCCCGGGCCTCGATGCGATGATGGGCGCGACGGCGGTGAAGGAGCTGGTCGGCGAGCTCGCGCGCGGCGGCACGCTCGAGGAGCGGCTGCTGGCGGTGGCCAAGAACCGCGTGCGGTTCGCGAGCGAGAACCTCAACCTCGTCAAGGCGATCTTCCAGGAGCTCTTGCTCGATCCGGAGTTTCGCGAGCGCCTGCGCGAGCGCTTCGCGGAGCGGCTGTTGCCCGCCGCGCGCATGGCCATCGGGCAGGGGGTCGCGATGGGGCGGCTGCGGCCGGTCACGGCCGAGCAGGTGCTTCGCATGCTGATCAGCTTCGTCGCGGGCTATGCCGTCACGCGCTACATCATCCTGCCCGACCGCGAGTGGGACGACGATGCGGAGCTGCGGCTGATGATCGACACGCTGCTGCGGGGGCTCGCGCCCGTTCGCTGATCGCGCGTCGGAGGCTCGTGCTGGCCGTCCCGGACCGGGTGGTGCGGCGCGGGCGGGCTCGTGCGATCGTCCTGGCCGTGAGCACCGGCGCCGCGCTCGAGCCCTGCCCGGACGAGGCGATCATCGCCGCGTTCGCGCAGGGCGAGCTGCCGCTCGACCAGGTGGCAGCGCTCGAGGTCCACCTCGACGCGTGCGAGGCGTGCGGGCTGGTGGTGGCGGAGCTGGTGCGGATCTTCGAGGCCGCGCCCGCCGCTGCGCCGGCCTCCGCCGATCCGCGCTTGGGCGCGGGCTTCCGCTCGGACGTGGGGTCGCTGCGCTCGGGAGAGATCGTCGACACGCTGGTGGCCGGGGAGGCCGACCCGGGGCCGCGCCCGCTGGGGGCATTGCTCCCCGCCGGCGCCGAGGTGGGGCGCTACCGCGTGCTCGACTGCATCGGCGTGGGCGGCATGGGAGTGGTCTACGCGGCGTACGACCCCGTGCTCGATCGCCGGGTCGCGCTCAAGCTCTTGCGCGGTACGAAGGACTCGCGCGGCAGCCAGGGCCGCAATGCGAGGCTGCTCCGCGAGGCGCAGGCGCTGGCCAAGCTCACCCACCCCAACGTGATCACCGTGCACGACGTGGGCACGTGGGAGTCGCAGGTGTTCGTGGCGATGGAGCACGTGGAGGGGGTCACGCTCAAGGAGTGGCTCCGCACGCGTCGCACGTGGCCGGAGCTGCGCGAGGTGTTCGTGGCGGCGGGGCGGGGGCTGGCGGCGGCGCACGCCGCCGACCTCGTGCACCGCGACTTCAAGCCCGACAACGTGCTCATCGGCCGCGACGGCCGCGTGCGGGTGACCGACTTCGGGCTCGCGCGCTGGGGTCAGACCTTGTCGGGCCGGTCTTCGAGCCCGTCGCTCTCGGTGCCGATCCCCGTGCGCTCGGAGACGACCGACCCGCTGCGGCTGTCGTCGTCGGGCTCGAGGATCTCGGGGGAGCAGCCGGTGGAGCCGGTGGTCTCGCTCACCGAGACGGGCTCGCTGGTGGGCACGCCGGCCTACATGGCGCCCGAGCAGTACGAGCACCGCACGGCCGACGCAGCCGCGGATCAGTTCGCGTTCTGCGTGGCGCTGTACGAGGCGATCCACGGCGGGCGTCCGTTCGCGGGGCGCACGGTGGCGGAGCTGGCCTCGAACGTGCTCGAGGGGCGCATGGCCGAGGCCCAGCACGAGGTGGAGGTGCCACGCCCGGTGCGGCAGGCGCTGCGCCGCGGGCTGTCGCGGCGGCCGCGGGATCGCTTCGGGTCGATGGACGAGCTGATCGCGGTGCTCGACCACCGGCCGGCACGGCGCCTGCGACCGTGGGCGCTCGCGGGCGTGCCGTTGTTGACGGTGGTGGCGGCGGGGCTGTGGGCCTATGCACAGGCCGAGATCACGCGCTCGAGCTTCTGCCGCACCGAGCGGGGGCTCTCGGAGGTGTGGAGCCCGGAGCGGCGCCAGGCGATCGCCGAGGGGTTCCTCGCCACCGGGCTGCCGTACGCGGCCGACACGGTCGAGCGCGCGCTGCCGGCCGTCGACGAGTACGTGGCGGGGTGGGAGCGGCTGCGCGCGCGCTCGTGCGAGCCCGAGGCCACGATCCTCGAGGGCCCCGGCGGCGCGGCGCTGCGCGAGCGCTGCCTCGACCGGCGGCGCGTGGCTCTGCAGGCGCTGCTCGAGGGCTTCGAGCAGGCCAAGCCGGACACGGTGGCGCGCGCCGTGGGCTCGGTGGCGGCGCTGCCGGAGGTGGAGCGCTGCGGCGACCCCGAGGCGCTGGTGGCCGAGCTGCCGCCCGCGGTGCCGCCAGAGCTGCGCGACGCGGTGGAAGCGGTGCGCTACGAGCTGGCGCGCGGGGAGGGCCTGTTGGCCGGCGGGCGCTATGCCGAGGCGCTCGAGCTGGCGCGCCGCGCCGATGCCGAGGCACAGGCGCTCGAGCACCGGCCGCTACAAGCCGAGACGCGCTATCTCTTGGGGCGGCTCCTCGACCTCGCGGGCAACTCCGAGGCGGCTGCGGCCGCGCTCGAGGAGGCCGGGCTGTTCGCGGCCGCATCCCGCCACCGTCGCGTGCTCGCGCGCGCGCTGGTCGACCAGGTGTACGTGCTCGGCGTGTCGATGCCGCACATGGCCGAGGCCGACAAGCTGGCCCGCCGCGCGTATGCCGAGCTCGAGGGCGCGGACATGGAGGCGGAGGGGCTGGCGGCGCTGCTGCTCAACCAGGGCAGCGTGGCCTACCGTCGCGGCGACTACTACGCGGCCGCCGAGCTGTTTCGTCGCGCGCTGGCCCGCCGCGACCGCGAGCGCGAGCCGCTGCGGTGGGCCGACGCGGCGTTCAACCTCGCCACGATCGAGCTGTTGATGGGCCGCGAGCGCGAGGCCATCACCGAGCTCGAGGGCTACATCGCGGTGTTCGAGGAGGCGCTCGGGAGCATGCACCCCGAGGTGGCGTCGGGCTGGCACAACCTCGGCACCGCGTACCTCAACGCGGGCCGCCAGGCCGAGGGTCGCGCGGCGATCGAGCGTGCCGAGGAGATCCGGCGGCAGGCGCTGGGGGTCGACCACCCGCTCTATGCGGCGACGCTCAACACGCTGGGATCGGCGTTCGCGGCCGAGGGCCAGCTCGAGGAGGGCCTGCGCTACTGCCAGCGCTCGGTGGAGATCCTCACGGCCAACGGCACCGATCCGATCGAGACGGCCAGCAACCGCGTGGACGTGGCGGAGCTGCTCGTCGAGCTCGGGCGGCTGCCCGAGGCCGAGCGCGAGGTGATGGCGGCGCTGGAGATCCTGCGGGACGGGCTCGGGCCCGATCATCCCCACGTGGGGGCCGCCTACAGCGTGCTGGCCAGGATCGGGGCGGCGCGGGGTGATGCCGCCGCGGTGCGCCGGCACGCCGAGCGGGCGCTGGCGATTGCCACGCTGACGCTGGGCGAGGGCCACCCTGGGCTCGACGATGCGCTGGTCGAGCAATCGATGCTGCTGGCCCGGGCCGGCGAGCGTGAGGAGGCGATCGACGGCCTGCGGGCGCTGGTGGAACGGCCGCTCGAGGGCTCGCCGTCGCAAGGGGTGTGCCGCGCACGGATGCGGCTCGCGGAGCTGTTGTGGGCCGAGCCAGAGCACCATGGCGAGGCGCGGACGCTGGCCGAGCGGGCGGCGCGAGAGCTTCGTTCACAAGGGCTCGAGCCGGAGGCCAGCGCTGCCGAGCAGTGGCTGCGCGAGCACGACGAGCACGCGCCCGCGATCCGCCCGGCCCGCAACGGGCGTTGACACCCGGGAGGCCGCGTCGTTATCTTCGTCGCGTCGATCGGAGCGAGGGTGCATGGCAAAGAAAGCGGCTGCGAAGAAGAAGTCCACCGAGCCCAAGCCCGCGGCAAAGGCAAAGAAGGCCCCTGCCAGTGGCGGCAAGAAGAAGGTCGCCAAGAAGGCTTCCCGCGGCTCGGCCATCACGCAGCAGGATCTGGCGCAGGTCTACGCCAAGGCGTGGGTCGACGAGGCATTCCGCACCCTGCTCGAGACCGATCCCACCGCGGCGCTCAAGCAGTATGCCGCCGAGAATGGGCTCGAGTGGACCAAGCTCGTGCCGGTGCCCGCACCGCCGAAGGCGGGCGAGGGCCAGGACGAGAATTGCATCCACTTGGTGTCCTGCTGCTGAGCACCGGGGCGTTGCCATCGAGACGATGGTGATGCCGTCGCCGCCACCCACTGCGCCCGCCACCCCTGTCGGTGACGGTGAGGCCGAGCGTACAGGGGTGCTGGCGCGGCCGCGCCTGCGGATCCACCTCGACGCCGCCATCGTGCGGGGTGAGGGGCTCTACGTCACGGGCGAGCGCGAGCCATCGTTCCTCGCGGGCGAGCTCTGGCCCGAGCTGCTGCCGCTGCTCGACGGGCAGCGGCCGATCGAGCGCGTGCTCGCGGCGCTGCCCGGACGGGTGCCCGAGACGTTCGCTGCGCTCGACCGCCTGCGTGCTCGCGGGCTGCTTGCCGACGGCCCGCCCGCGGCGTCGGGCCTCGAACAGCCCGTAGCGGCGTTCTGGGAGGCGTTGGGGGCCGATCCCGGGCATGCCCGCAGGCGCCTGCAGGGCGCGGCGGTGTCGATCACCACGCTCGGCGGGCAGGCGACGGCGCCGTGGCGCCGGGCCTTGCGTGCGCTGGAGATCGTGCCTGGCGGGCCGTCCTTGGCGGCCCCTCGCGCTCGGATGCCCGCGTTGGCGTTCGAAGCGCCTTCGCTGGCGCTCGTGCTCACCGACGATCACCTCCACCCCGAGCTCGCGGCCATCGATGCGCGGGCGCGCCAGGACGGACAGCCGTGGCTGCTCGTGCGTCCGGGGGGCGTGCGGCCGTGGCTGGGCCCGCTGTTCGTGCCGGAGCGCACGGGCTGCTGGGAATGCCTCGCTCAGCGGCTGCGCGGGCATCGGCGGCTCGAGGCCCATGTGGCGTGGAAGACCGGTCGCCGCTTAGGGGCACCGCTGGCCGGCTTGCCCTCCAGTCGGGACGCCGTGATCGGGCTCGTGGTCACCGAGGTCGCCAAGTGGCTCGTGCTCGGTCGCAGCGCGCTCGAGGGCGCGGTGATCTCCCTCGATCTCGACGGGTTCGATCGGGGGACACACCCGCTGACGCGCCGGCCCCAGTGCGCTGCGTGCGGTCGGCCGGCGCGGCCCGACGCACCGCCCGTGCGCCCGACGCTCGGCACCACGGCTGCGCCGGCGCCCGCACGCGCGGCCAGCCTCGACGGCGGCTACCGGACCACGGCGGCCGAAGCCACGGTCGCACGGCTCGAGCGACACGTGAGCCCGATCACCGGCATCATCGGCGGCGTGCAGGCCCGGCTCGACGAGCACGGGCTGACGCCGGTGTTCGTGACCGATCACGGCTTCGCCGAGATGGACGCCGAGCGCTGGTTCTTGCAGGAGGGCTTCCGCAAGCGCTCCGGGGGCAAGGGCACCACCCGTGCGCAGGCGCTGGCCAGCGCGCTCGGCGAGTCGATCGAGCGCTGGTGCGGGGTCTTCCAGGGCGACGAGCCACGCGTGCGGGCCAGCCGCGAAGCGCTGGGGCCCGCGGCGATCCACCCCAATGCATGCATGGGCTACAGCGCGCGCCAGTACGCCGAGCGCGAGCGCTGGAATGCGCTCAGCAGCAAGGTGCGGTGGGTGCCCGAGCCATTCGACGACAGGGTGGAGCTCGAGTGGACGCCGCTGTGGTGCCTCGACGAGGACGCGCCCCGCTGGCTCCCTGCGGCTTACTGCTGGTATGGCCACCCCGCCGAGGCCGGTCCGCGCGTGGCCGCGGCCGACTCCAACGGTTGTGCGGCCGGCAACACGCTCGACGAGGCGGTGCTGCAGGGGCTCTGCGAGCTGGTCGAGCGCGACTGCGTGGCGCTGTGGTGGTACAACCGCGTGCGACGGCCGGGCGTGGCGCTCGAGTCGTTCGAGGTGCCCTGGGTGCTGGAGCTGGTCGAGCACCATCGCGGGCTCTCGCGCGAGCTGTGGGCGCTCGACATCACCAGCGACCTGGGGATCCCCGCGTTCGCGGCCGTGTCGCGACGAGTGGACGTACCGCGGCAGGACGTGCTCCTGGGGTTCGCGGCCCACGTGGACGCCCGTACGGCGCTCGTGCGGGCGATGACCGAGCTCGGCCAGTCGCTGCCGTCGGTGCCGAGCGCGGGCGATGGCCCGCAGGCGCGGCTGCGGGGGGACAACCACGAGGCGATCCGCTGGTGGAGCACGGCCACGCTGGCAAGCCAGCCCTGGCTGGGTCCCGACCCGGCGCAGCCGCTGCGAACGCTGTCCGATCACCCTCGGCCTCCCACCACGGACGTGGCGGTGACGCTGCAGCAGTGCGTGCAGCGACTGCACGACCGTGGCCTGCACACGCTGGTCCTCGACCAGACCCGCCCCGACGTGGGTCTGCCGGTGGCCCGGGTGGTGGTCCCGGGGCTGCGACATTTTTGGGCGCGCTTCGGACCCGGCCGGCTCTACGATGTGCCGGTCGCCCTGGGCTGGCGCGCCGCGCCGCTGCCCGAGGAGCAGCTCAACGACTTCGCCGTCTACTTCTAGCTCGCGACTCCGCTTCCACGCACACACGAACCAACGAGGCACCCCATGCACAAGCAAGGCACATCCGAGCGCGTTCCCTTCGATCTACTCATCGGCGACTGGGTCGGGGTGGGCATCGTCTTCTACCCCAACGGCGCTTATCACTCGCACATCGCCAGCCGGGTGTGCCTGCACGAGGAGGAGATCCGAGGCCAGCGCTACCTGCGGTACGAGAACTACAGCGGTGACGGCACGGGGCTCGGGATCCCCACCGATCCCGGGCCACCGCGCGACGTCCACGATCTGTTCGATGGGGTCGTGGCATCGCTCTGCCACTGCAACTACCGGATGTTGTTCCGCGTGGACGGCAAGACCACGACCGCGGTGGAGAAGTCGTCGAGCATCCTGTCGGCGGTGGGCTACATGTCGACCAACGACAACTACTCGTTCATCGTGCGCGACACGCTCAAGCTCGCCAATCCGCTCACGGGCAAGACCAAGTCGGTGATCCTCACGCTGCACAACAACCACTACTTCTCGTCGAGCAACACCCGGCAGGTGTTCGGGACGGTCTCCGATCCCGAGGACCGCACGATCTTGCTGACGAGCTTCACCTATACGTCGTACACGCCCCCGGCCGGCGAGGACTACTGACGCTCGCCGAGCACGAAGCGGACGGGCCCGGCGCACGGGGGGGCCATGCGCTGGTGGTGGGCGGAGGCATCGGCGGGCTGCTCGCGGGGCTCGTGCTGCGGCGCCGGTTCTCGCGGGTGACGATCGTCGAGCGCGATCGCTGGCCCGCGACGCCGGCTCCCCGGCGGGGGGCGCCGCAGGGGCGATGCCTGCACGTGCTCTCGGCCGAGGGCCTGCGGGTGATCGAGGCGCTGGTGCCGGGGGTGGCGGCGGAGCTGCAGCAGGCGGGTGCGGAGCCGTTCGACCTGGGCACGGCCGGAGCGCTGCGACTGCCGACGGGGTGGCTTCCACGGGTGAGCGCGGGGATCGAGCTGCTCGCGTGCTCGCGAGCGCTGCTCGAGCACGTGCTGCTGCGACGGGCCCGGATGGTGCCGGGCGTGACGCTGGTGGAGCGACGGGCCGTGCGGGGGCTGCAGCGTACGGGCGGGCGGGTGATCGGTGCGCGGGTGGACGGCGTGGGGGTGGCGATCGAGGAGGCCGAGCTCACGGTGGTGGCCGCCGGGGCGAGCTCGGCGTTCGGGCGCTGGTGGGGCGAGCTCGGGCTGCCGCCGCTGGACGAGAGCGTGGTGGAGGCGCGGCACCACTACGTGTCGAGGTGGTTCGAGATCCCCGCCGGGTTCGACGGCGGCTGGAAGCTGCTGTCGATCACGCCCGCGCCGGGCGTGCCGTGGGGCGGGGCGATCTTCGCGGCCGAGGGCGGGCGCTGGGGGATGGTGCTGCTGGTGCCGCGGAGCGAGCCGGTGCCGCAGGGCGACGCGGAGCTGCTGCAGGCGTGCACGCGGCTCGTGGATCGGCGCATGTATGACGTGCTGGCGGGTGCGCGACCGCTGTCCCCGATCGTTCGGCACGAGCACGTCGATGGCCGCCGCACCTGGCTCGAGCGCGTGGACGCGTGGCCCGAGGGGCTCGTGGTGGTGGGGGATGCCGTGTGCGCGCTCGATCCGTACTTCGGGCTCGGCATGACTGCGTGCGCGCGCGGGGTGGCGGCGCTGGCGGAGCACGCGTGGGGTGCACCGGGGGCCGCGCGGGCGTTCCAGCGGGCGCTCGGGCGGATCGTCGACGTGCCGTGGCGGCTGACCACGGAGGGCGTGCCGGCCGGGCCAAGTGAGGCACTGCGGCGGCGTCGGCTCTTGCAAGCGGCGCCTCGCAGCCCGGAGGTGGCGCGGCTCTTGCTGCGGCGCATGCATCTGCTCGATCCGCCGGAAGCGATCGACGGGCCCGAGGTCGATGCATTGCTCGCGGCGACGCCGGGAGCGATCGAGCGCGCAGGCGGAGACGCGTGACGATCAGTCCGGGGCCGAGCCGAGCATGATCTCGCCCACCGAGGCCTCCACGCGCGGGTCGAGGCCGGTGATCCGGGAGAAGCGCGAGCTGTTGCCCCGGCCGAGCGCGCAGGCGCAGAGGCCCATCGCGGTGGCGGCGAGGTACACCGACTGGAACACCACGCCCACCTCCTGGAGCACGAGGCGGTGGGCGAGGCGGCCGTAGACCCACGCAGTGCGGCCGAAGCGGGCCGAGAGCACGAGCAGGAGCTGCGGCGGCTCGTCGGCCCCGCTCGCGTGCATGGCATCGAGCAAGAGCGCCTGCACTGGCTCGACCGGCGTGTCCACGCGGTGCAGCGCGTGGTGCTGGGGGTGGTAGTGCCAAAAGCCCGCTGGCAGCCCGCGGCAGCGCTCCACGGCGACGTAGGCCTCGAGCGGATAGCAGGCGCCTGCGCTGGGATAGGGGCGGTCGCTGCGGCCCTGGGCCGTGCCGTCGGCCGGGGGCAGCACGGCGCGTACCCGCAGCGTGCGATAGAGCAGCTCGCCCAGCGCGTCGAGGTCGATCGGTACGTCGCCATGCCGACGTTGGGAGCGGCGGGTCTCCATCACCGTACAGAGCGGCGGGTCGCGGCGTGCGAGCGCGGCGAGGTCGGGCCGTGGCAGCTCTACGCGCTCGAGCCCGCGCGCCGGCGCGACCACCTGGACGGGGTCGAAGCGATCGACGAACGGATAGCTCTTGCCGAGCGGGGCCTCGCCGGGTTGTTCGTGCCGGGTCCGATGGTGAGCCGCGAGCTCGACGGGATCCCACAGGCCGGGCCCGGGCTCGGCGTCCTCGGGGCTGGTGCCGCTGCCGGGTACGCGAGTCACGAGCCCCGCGACGACCAGCATGCCCAGCACGGCGCCCGCGAGCTCGGGCGACAGCGAGGAGCGGGAGACGAGCGTGGCCACCGCGGTCGGCCCTGCCAGCTCGTGCAGGAGCGCTGTGACGCGCGCGTCGTGGAGCTCCAACCGCGCGGTCGCCAGCGGCGACTCGAGCAGCAGGGTCTCGCCCTCGCGGTGGATCCAGGCGAAGCGAGACAGCTGCAGCACCGCGGTGGGCTCTGGTGCCGCCGCCCACTGCCCGCGCGAGGCATCGGGTGCGTGGGCCACCAGCAGCACCGTGCCGCGATGCTCGAGGCTGCGGCAGAGCCGTCCGGCCCGCGCCAGGCGCTGCACGAGCGCGATGGCCTCGGTGGGCTTCTCGCCCGCGCCGGCTCCGCGATGGACCTCGACCAGCTCGCGGGCGGTGCCACCCGCCTGGGCGAGGAGATCGATCACGGCGCGCAAGCCCGGTGGCAGCCGGCCGAGCGGGAGCGGCCCGGCCGCGGCGTGCAGCGTGACCTCGCCGCGGGGGTCGGCATCGACGATGGTGTCGGCGCGCAGGCGCAGCACCTCGCGGAGGTCGCCGTCGCTCATGGACGTCGATCGTAGACGCGGTCGGTGGCCGTGGCGATGCCCTTCTCGTCACCGGCGTGGCAATCGAAGACAATGCCCGTGGCCGCGCCCGTGCCGATGCGAGAGCCCATGGACGACCTGGAGGCCGCGGGGGACGATCGCGCGGCGCTGCGTCGCGATCCGCTGGGGCTGTTGGCCGAGCGGGCGGCTGCGCCGGGGCCTCTTCCGCGCGTGCGACTGGGGGCCACATCGGCCGTGCTGGTGGCGCGGCCGGAGCTCGTGCGCGAGGTGCTCGTCGAGCGGATGGATTGCCTGGGCAAGCCGGAATTCCTGCGCGCGTCCAACCGCGGGCGCTGGGGTGACGGTCTCACCACGCTCGAGGGCGAGCGCTGGCGGGCACGGCGGGCGGGGCTCCGTGGGGCATTTGGCCCCGAGCGCGTGCAGGCGCACCGCGAGCTGGTGCGGGCGAAGGCGCGCCGGATGGTGGAGAGGTGGCGGGTCGGGGAGGTGATCGATCTGCGGCACGAGATCCGGAGCCTCACGGCCGCGAGCGCGGTGCGGTTCGTGCTGGGGGTCGAGCTGGAGGGGTGGGGCGAGGGGTCGAGCCCGGCGCCGCGATCGACGGTGGTGCCGTGGGTGGAGGCCTACGGGGAGGACTACACCGCGGTGGCCGGGGGCGACGTGCCGCTGGCGCTGACGCGACCGCGAGCGCCCGCGGCGATGCCGGTGACGGTGGGGATCATCGACGAGGCGATTCGCGACGGCGGAGGTGATCGCGGAGACGCGCTCGCGTGGATGATTGCAGCGATGCGCGAGTCGGAGGCCGGGATCGATCGCGAGGCGCTCGTCGACGAGCTGGTGCAGATGCTCTATGCCGGGCATCACACCGTGCCCACCAGCATGCTGGCGCTCGCGCGCGTGCTCGCGCACGACGTTGCGCTCGCGCGGCGGGCGCGGGCCGAGCCGGAATTCCTCGAGCTGGTGCTGCACGAGACGCTGCGGATGTACCCCCCGGCGCCGGTGCTCTACCGCGAGGTCGTCGCTGCGTTCGAGCTCGCGGGCGAGCGGCTCGCGGTGGGCACGGGGGTCTGGGTGTGCACGCAGGTGCTGCACCATGATGCGCGGAGCTTCGAGGCACCCGAGCGGTTCTTGCCCGAGCGCTTCGCCCTCGCGGCGCGCGGTCGGATCCCGGCGTTCGCGTATCTGCCGTTCGGGGCCGGGCCGCGCACGTGCATCGCGAGTCGGCTGGCGCTGGCGCAGATGCTGGAGACCTGGGCGGTGATCGCTCGCGAGCGTTCACTGCGGCCGTGCGGCGGTGATCGCTTCCTGGTCGAGCGCACCAGCTGACATCACCCTCGCACGCGCCCGACCCACAGCCGCACCCCGTTGATCCCGCTCTCCGTGCCTCCCACGACGATCATGTCCCCCGCGTCGTCGAGCACGATCCCCTCGCCGAAGTCATCCAGGAAGCCCTCGTTGGCCGTCACGCGGTCCGACCACAGGATCTCGCCGTCGGCGGCGAGCCGTCCCACCAGCGGGTCGAAGCTCGTGTCGCCCTGGAACGCAGAGCCGGTGAAGACCACGCGCCCCTCGGCATCGAGCGCGAGGTCCTCGCAGCTGGTCGAGCCCGGCCCCACCGCCTCGATGCGCTGCAGCCACACCGCGGGCGACGCTGCGCCGAGCTGGAAGCGGCCGAGCATGGCGTTGTCGGCCGAGGCTCGTACCACGCTGCCGCAGACCACGACATCCCCCGAGGCATCCACCGCCATCGCGCGCGGGTAGTAGGAGGTCAGCGGCTCGCCGAAGCCGGTGGTGCCCACCAGCCTGCCGTCCTCGGTCCAGGCGTCGATTCGCATGTCGCGGTAGTCCAGGAGCCCTCTCACCCATCCGCCCACCAACACCACGCCCGAGTCCGCCGCGGCGATCGACAGCGCCACCGACTCGGGTTCTTCCATCGCAGCGACCCGTACCCAGCCCCCGCTGCCGTCGTCAGCCGCGTGACGGCGCACCAGCGCGCGGAAGCTGTCGTCGGGGAGCCGCTCCCAGCCCACCGCGATCGCGTCGCCATTCGGCACCGCCACCACGTCGCGGTACTCGGCGTTGCTGCCCTGCACGGCCAGGCTCCACTGCAGCGCGCCCTCGGTCGTGAAGCGGGCGATCCACGGCTCCTCGACGTCGGGGCCCTCCTGCTCGAGCACGCTGCTGCCCACGACCCAGATCGCCCCGTCGTCCGCGATCGAGAGCTCGTCGGCGAGCACGTCATGCTGCGGGGTCGCTCCTTCCACCTCGGTGGACCAGATCACGCTCAGATCCGGCGCGAGCCCGAGGAGCACGGCCGCGTGGCCGCCCTCGTCGAGCTCGCGCCAGCCGGCCACGACGATGGTGCCGTCGCCGGCGATCGCCACCGCGTTGGCATACGCATTCACCCCGCGGTCCGGCCAGTCGAGCTCATCGAGCAGCTCTCCGGAGGGCTCGCACGCGGCCGAGCAGCCGTCGCCGTCGATCGCGTTGCCGTCGTCGCAGAGCTCGTCGTCCTCCACGATCCCGTTGCCGCAGCCCACGACCGGCCCGCTCTCGCTGCTCCCACCGGTGCTGGTGCCGTCGGCCTCGTCGAGGCTCGTGGCGGAGGTCGACGTGTCCATCGTGTCCGCACCGGTGGTGCCGCTCGTCGAGGTCGAGCCTGGTATTGCGTCCGGGAGATCGTCGCCGCAGCCCGCGGTCGCCACGAGCACCGCGCCGAGCACCGCGCTGCGGCGACGGCGAAGCGCGAGGAGCCCGAGCAGGACGAGCCACCACGCCCCGCCGGATCGCCCGCTGCGGCAGCCACAGCCCGCGTCGTCGCCCACGAGCGGCGCGCCCGTGGTGTCGTCGCTCCCGGTCGGCTCTCCGCTGCTCGTGCTCTCCGCGGGCGGCTCGGGCCCCGTGTCTTCAGTACCCGCGGTGTCGTCGCTCGGCTCGGGCTCGGGTGCCGGCGGCTCGACCCCCACCGCGAAGATCACCTGCTCGGACTCGGCGACATTGCCCGCGCGATCGCTACCTTCCACCCGCAGCGTCCACACTCCCTCGGTGAACGCCAGGCCTTCGAAGCCGAACGGCTTGGCTGGGTCGAGCAGGCGCCCCTGCTCCTCGCCGTCCTGCTCGATCACCAGCTCCACCGCACCCACGCCCCACCCGCCGGGATCCTCGGTCTCGATCACCACGGGAATGGTGGCCGTGGTGGCGCCCTCGGGCGGGTCCACCCGCGAGTATGCGATCGGCGACACGATCGTCAGCACCGGCGGTACGTCGTCGACGAGGTCGGGATCGAACGGCTCGCCACAGGTGCCCCCGAAGCTGCTCACCGCTCCGAATTCGCACGCCGTACCCCAGTCGCCGCCGTCGGCATGGAGCTGCAGATCGAAGCCGGTGCACGCGGGGCTCGGGTCCCAATTGCCGGCACCGTCATGGCAGGGGGTGATGTCGAGGCCCGCGGCGGTCTCGATCCACTCGACGTTGCGGTGGATGGTGCTCAGGTAGCCCCCGTAGCCGCAGCCCGGCTGCCCCCACGAGGTGATCCCGAACGCCCGCCACGAGCCGTCGACTACCTGCGCGTAGGTCGGGCCGCCCGAGTCGCCGTAGCACACGCCCTCGTCGACGCCGCCGATGAACACCTCGTCCCACGACAGCGCGGTGATCGTGGTGTCGAGGAAGCGCTTGATCCCGTACGGCTCGGCCTCGTCGTCGCTGGTGCCGTAGCCCACCGCGGTGACCGGCATGCCCACCTGCAGCGCTGCGTCGGCCTCGCAGCCCATCAGCGGTGGCGTCACGGGGATCCCCTCCACTGGCTCGGCGAGCCGGCAGAACGCCGCATCGGTGCCGAACCCGAACATGCCCACCGGATGCGTCTCGCAGGCCTCGGGCACCACCTCCAAGCCCGGCGCGTCCTCGATGCGATCGCCAAAGCGAATCCACGGGATCACGTCACCACAGTGCGCCGCGTACACCACCACCTGCGGGTGCACCAGCGTGCCCGTGCACGAGCCCCCGAGGCTCACGGCGGTGGGGAAGCCACACGGCTCGACCAGCTCGCCGCCGAGGATGGGGCTCGGTGCGGGTGCGGGCGTGCGCTCGGGCGCTTCCCCGCGAGCGGCAGCCGGCCGAGCGAAATACGCGAGCGACGACGACACCACCACCAGCGAGACCAGAACGAAGCGCATCGCTTCCCTCGATACCGTACGCGCACGGCCACGGCAATCGGTGAGGGACGAGCGGCGCTGGCCGAGACGCGCGCCCACGAGGCCGACCGTGGGCTCGTTCGTGCAGCGGCGAGCGCCTCGCCGCCAACCGGCGTATCCTCGGGTCCCCGATGCCCCCGACCCGCCCCACCGCATCCGCTCGGGGCTCTGCCGCCGCGCCACGGAGCCCCGCATGAGGATCGCGGTCCTCGGCGGCGGTACGGCGGGCACGATGGCCGCGGTCCACGTCGAGTGGGCCTTCCCCGAGGCCGAGCTCGTGCACGTTGTCGACCCGCGGATCCCGATCATCGGCGTCGGTGAGTCTTCCACCCCTGCGGTCCCGCGCTGGCTCGCGCAGGTGGGCGGGCCGTCGCTGGCAGAGCTGCGGCGGCGCTGCGGCTCCACGTTCAAGCGGGCCGGTCGCTTCGAGCACTGGGGAACGCGCCACGCGTCGTTCCTGCATCGATTCCAGCCCGCCGGCGACGTTGCGATCCACTTCGACGCTGCCCGCCTCGTGGAGGTGCTCGGCGAGCGCATTCGCGGCCGGCGGCTCGACGCTCACGTGACCGCGGTGGAGAGCGACGGTCGCTCCGCCACCGTGGTGCTCGAGGGCGGTACCCGCCTTGCTTGCGACTACGTGCTCGACGCCCGCGGCTTTCCTGCGCAGGACGACCCCGGGCTCGTGCCGCTGCCGTGCATCCCCACCAACGCGGCGCTCGTGCAGTTCACCTCGCCCATCGGCGACCCCGAGGTCACGCGCAACATCGCGCGCCCCCATGGCTGGGTCTTCATCATTCCGCTCGCCGATCGCACCGGGGCCGGCTACCTCCACGACGCGAAGATCAGCTCCTCTGCCGAGGTCGAGGCCGACTTCGAGGCGCTCCTGCGCGAAGAGGGCCTGCAGCCCGTGGGGGAGCGCCGGTGCTTGCGGTTCCCCAACTTCGCCCGTCGCACCACCTTCGACGGCGCCGTGATGCGCGTCGGCAACGCGGCCTCGTTCGCCGAGCCGCTCGAGGCGCTCGCGATCGGCACGGCGGTGTTCCAGCTCCGCTCGTTCACGCAGTGGGTCCGCGGCACCGCCGGGTCGCCAGGAGCCCCGCGCGATGCCCCCGATCCCGCTCGCCTCGCCGCGTTCAACGAGGGCCTGCTCTCGTTCGCCCGGCGCAATGCGATCTTCCTCGCCTGGCACTACAGCGCCGGTTCTCCCTTCAAGACGCCGTTCTGGGCGCATGCGCGCGATTGTTTCGCGCATGCGGCCGAGCACCCCGAGCTCGCGCCCGACGTCGCACGCTTCCGCGAATTCCTCGACGTCGCCCGCGAGCTGCCCATCGACGATCTCGCCGAGATCGAAGACCGCGAGCAGTGGAACCAGCGCGTGTTCCCCCGCCTGCGGCTCCACCGACCCTACGGCAACTTTTCCGAGCTGAACGTGGCCCAGGTGGGGCACGGCATCGGCTACTTCCCGCGCACGAGCTGACACGAGCACGAGGCACCATGCAGGGCATCGACGACTACGAGATCCTGGAGACGCTGCACGAGAGCGCCAATTCGCTGGTGGTGCGCGCCCGCGATGCGGGCGGCACCGCGGTGATCCTCAAGGTGCTCAAGAAGGACTACCCGTCGCCGGTCGAGCTCACCCGCTACCGTCAGGAGTACGAGATCACGCGCTCGCTCCGCGGCGAGCACGTGATCGTGGCTCACGAGCTGCGCAAGCACCAGAACACGCTCATCATGGCGCTCGAGGACTTCGGCGGCGAGTCGCTCGCGCGGCTGCTCGGGCATCGAAGGCTCACTGTGCGCGAGGTGCTCGACGCCGCTCTGCAGCTCGTCGACGCGCTTGCCGAGGCCCACGCCCAGCACGTGGTCCACAAGGACATCAACCCCTCGAACGTGGTGTGGAACCCCGAGACGCACCGGCTCAAGCTCATCGACTTCGGCATCGCCACCCGGCTCTCGCGCGAGAACCCGGTGATGCGCAGCCCCGAGGTGCTCGAGGGCACGCTCGCGTACATGTCCCCCGAGCAGACCGGTCGCACCAGCCGCTCGATGGACTACCGCACCGACTACTACTCGCTCGGTGCCACGCTCTACCAGCTCGCCACCGGCACGCTCCCGTTCCCCACCGAGGACGCCGTGGAGCTCGTGCACAGCCACATCGCACGCGAGGTGGTGCCCGCCCACGAGGTCGATGCCGCGGTTCCGGTGGTGCTGTCGCGGATCATCGGCAAGCTCATGGCCAAGGCGGCCGAGGACCGCTACCAGAGCGCGCACGGGATCCTGCACGACCTCGCGGTGTGCGAGCGTGCGCTCGCGGGCGAGCCTGCGCCGGGCTTCGAGCCGGGGCGCGAGGATGCCTCGGATCGGTTCGCGGTGCCGCAGAAGCTCTACGGGCGTCAGCGCGAGGTGGCCACGGTGCTCGAGACGTTCCGGCGGGTCAGCGACGGACGCAGCGAGCTCCTCCTCATCGCGGGCTACTCGGGCGTGGGCAAGACGGCGCTGATCCAGGAGGTGTACGAGCCGATCACCGAGCGCCGCGGCTACTTCGCCACCGGCAAGTTCGACCAGCTCCAGCGCAACGTGCCGTTCTCGGCGCTGGTGAGGGCGCTGCGCGATCTCGTGCGCCAGCTCTTGTCCGAGAGCGAGGAGCGGCTGGTCGCCTGGCGCCACCGCCTGATGGAGGCGCTCGGCGCCAACGGCCAGGTCATCGTCGACGTGCTCCCCGAGGTGGAGCTGGTGGTCGGCCCGCAGGAGCCGGTCCCCGAGCTGCCGTCGGCCGAGGCGATGAACCGCTTCAATCTGGTGTTCTCGAGCTTCATCCGCGTGTTCTGCGGGGGCGGGCGGCCGCTGGTGCTGTTCCTCGACGACCTGCAGTGGGCCGACTCGGCCACGCTCGAGCTGCTGCGGCTGATGCTCACCGACGAGGCCACCGAGAACTTGCTGCTCATCGGTGCATACCGCGACAACGAGGTCGACGCCCTGCACCCGCTGACGGCCGCGATCGAGCAGCTGCGCGAGCGCGGCGTGACGATCGGCCGGGTTGAGCTCGCCCCGCTCCCGCTGCCCGATCTCCAGCAGCTCGTCGCCGATACCCTGCACCGCGAGCCGGCCGAGGTGCAGCGGCTGGCGGAGCTCGTGATGAGCAAGACGCGGGGCAACCCGTTCTTCGTGATGCAGTTCCTCGAGATGCTCCACCGCGAGGGCCTGGTGGTGCGCACGGCCGGCCGCTGGGAGTGGGACGTGGCGCGCATCGAGGCCGCGGGCATCACCGACAACGTCGTGGACCTGCTCGTGGAGAAGCTACGCCGCCTGCCCGAGGCCACCCAGGGGGCGCTGCGGCTGGCCGCGTGCGTGGGCAACCGCTTCGACCTCGAGACGCTGGCGCTCGTGCGCCGCCAGGAGCCCGCCGAGACCTATGCGGCGCTCTTTCCCGCGCTCGAGGAGGGGCTGGTGCTGCCGGTCTCGGGGCTCGAGACGCTCGATCCCGCCGAGCCGCTCTCGCCGCTGCTCATCCGCCACTACCGCTTCCAGCACGACCGCGTGCAGCAGTCGGCCTACGCGCTCCTGCGGCCCGAAGAAGAGCAGGCGATCCACCTCGAGATCGGCCGGCGTCTGTTGGCCACGATGAGCCCGCGGCGCCTGGCCGAGCAGGTGTTCGACGTGGTCGACCACCTCGATCGCGCACGCGCGTTGATGGTGGACGCCGATGAGCGGCGGCGGCTGTGCGAGCTCAACCTCGAGGCCGGCAAGAAGGCCAAGGAGGCCACCGCCCATGCGGCCGCGCGGCAGTACCTGCAGGTGGCGCGGGAGGTCCTCCCGACCGATGCGTGGGATGCCTGCTACCCGCTCGCGCTCGAGCTGCACATGCTGCTCGCCGAGGTCGAGTACCTCGTGGGCGACTTCCAGGAGTCCGAGGCGCTGTCGGACCTCGTGCTCGCCCGTGCCCGCACCGATCTCGAGCGCGCGGCGGTCCACGCGATGCTGATCCTGCAGTACACCATGCGTACGATGTTCGCCGAGGCGATCGCGGCGGGCCAGACGCAGCTGCGATTGCTCGGCATCGAGCTGCCGCTCGACGAGCTCCAGGCTCGCGCTCCCGCGATGCTGGGTGGCGTGGCGCAGCGGATTGGCGAGCGTCCGATCGCGTCGCTCTACGAGCTGCCCGACGTGGTCGACCCGCGCGTGCGCATGGCCCACGTGGCGCTGCGCCACCTCACGATCGCGGCGTTCCTGGCCAACCAAGCTCTGTTCCCCGTGATCACCGCGCTGGCGGTGGAGCTGTCGCTCGAGCACGGCAACGCGCCCGAGTCGGCGCTCTGCTACTCCAACTACGGGCTGATCCTGGGCGCGTTCATGGGTCGCTTCCGCGAGGGCGCGGAATTCGGCGAGCTGGGCCTGCGCCTGTGCCAAAAGTTCCACCCGCGCGCACCCACGGCCACCGCGTGCCTGGTGGTGGGCTCGGAGCTGATGCCGTGGGTCGAGCACGTGTCGCGCAGCATTCCCGTGCTCGAGCAGGGCTGGCACGTGGGGCTCGAGCAGGGCGACATCCTGTGGGGCGGCTACCTCGCGATGTACAAGCTCTCGCACGAGTGCTTCGCGGGCAAGAACATCGAGGCGCTGCTCACCTCCATGCCCGAGCCGCTCGCGTTCGTGCAGCGCACCAGGAACCAGGGCGCGCTCAACGGGATGCTGGCCCACCGGCTCGTGCTCGCCAACCTCGCGGGCGAGACCAGCGACGCGGGCGAGTATGCCGCGGGCGGGCTCTCCGAGGCCGAATTCCGGGTGCTGTGCGAGACGCACCAGAGTCAGATGGCGCTGTGCTTCCTGCACATCCTCAAGGCGCAGGCGCAGTACATCCACCGCCGCCCCGCCGAGGCGCTGGCCAGCGCGCGGGCGGTGGGCGACAGGCTCGCGTTCATCGTCAACCACGTGCAGCTCGCGGAGCATCGGCTCTACCAGGCGCTGGCCCTGGTGGCGCTCGTGCCCGAGCTGCCGGAGGACGAGCGCGCGGGGGCGCTCGAGCAGGTGCGGCAGGACCTCGCACAGCTCGAGATCTGGGCGTCGTTCGCTCCCGCGAATTTCGCCCACAAGCAGCTGCTCGTCGCGGCCGAGCTCGCGCGGCTCGAGGGCGATCCGACGGCGCTCGATCGCTATGATCAGGCAATCGAGGCCGCGCGCCGCAGCGAGTTCGTGCAGGACTTGGCGCTGGCCAGCGAGCTGGCGGCGCGCTACTGGCTGGGGAGGAATCGCAAGGGCCGCATCGGTCAGATGTACCTCCGCGACGCTCGCTATGCCTACGACCTTTGGGGTGCGCGACGCAAGGTGGATGCGCTCGAGGCCGAGTTCTCCGACGTGCTCGTTGGCTCCGCGCTCGCGACCAGCTTGTCCGGGGCAGCGCTCACCACCCTCGTCCAGCCCTCCTCCACGACGACGACGACCACCCGCATGTCCGGTAGCGACCGGCTGGACCTCGCGTCGGTGCTCAAGGCATCGCAGGCGATCTCGGGTGAGATCGCGCTGGCCGAGCTCTTGCGCAAGATGGTCCGCATCGTGATCGAGAACGCGGGCGCCCAGCGGGGCGTGATGCTGCTCGAGCAAGGCGGCGCGTGGTCGATCGCCGCCGAGGGCTCGGTGGACCAGGACGAGGTGAGCGTGCTGCAGGGCCGACCGCTGGTGGGCAGCGATGCGCTGTGCGTGGCGGTGGTGCAGTACGTGATCAACACCAAGGCCACGGTGGTGCTGCACGATGCGACCCGCCAGGGTCGCTTCACCGCCGATCCGTACGTGGTCGCGCGCCGCCCCCGGTCGGTGCTCTGCACCCCGATCCTGCACCAGGGCCGGGTGAGCGGCGTGCTCTACCTCGAGAACAACCTCGGCGAGGGCACGTTCACCGCCGACCGGCTGGGGGTGCTGCGGGTGCTGGCCTCGCAGGCCGCGATCTCGATCGAGAACGCCACGCTCTATGCCTCGCTCGCGGCCTACAACCAGACGCTCGAGCAGAAGGTGGAGGAGCGCACGCGCGACATCCTGCGCACCCAGGATCAGCTCGTGGCGCAGGAGAAGCTGGCGTGGATGGGTGCGCTCAGCGTCGGCATCGCCCACGAGATCAAGAACCCGCTCAATTTCATCAACAATTTTGCTGAAGTATCGACAGAGCTGGCAAGCGAGCTGGTGGAGGAGCTTCGCACCAAGGAGGGACGCGTGCTCGGGGCGCAGGACCTCGGTGCGCTCGACGAGCTACTCGTGGATCTCTCCGGCAACATGGAGAAGATCCGCCACTACGGCAAGCGGGCCGACGGCATCGTGGAGAGCATGAAGGTGCTGGCCGAGGGCAGCGGCAAGGAGCTGGCCGAGGTCGACGTGAACCAGCAGGTGGAGGAGCTGTCCAACGTGGTGCACCACGGGCGGGTGGCGCAGGATGCCTCAGTCGAGGTGCGCGTGCGCAAGGAGTACGACGCCGCGATCGGCATGCAGACGGTGGTGCCGCAGGGCCTCGGGCGGGTGCTGGTGAATTTGTTGAGCAACGCCTACGACGCGCTCGAGGAGCGACGCGCGGCGGAGCCCGGTCACGAGGGAGAGATCGTGATTCGTACGGTGGACGGGCAGGGGTGGTTCGAGATCGTGATCCGCGACAATGGGCTCGGGATCGCGAGCAAGCACCTGCCGCACATCAAGGCCCCGTTCTACACGACCAAGCCGGCAGGATCGGGCCACATCGGGCTGGGGCTGAGCGTGTGCGAGGACATCATCACGCTGCAGCACCACGGCGAGCTGGAGGTGCGGACGAAGGAGGGGGAGCTCGCGGAATTCGTGGTGCGGGTGCCGAAGGATCTGGGGGGAGTGGCGGGCGCCCAGGCGTGAGGATCCTCCGCGGTACCGAGCGAACGCCCGAGTAGGGTCGCGGCCTCTCCTGGATTGCTGCGTCAGCAATCGCAGCGAAAGCGAAGCGACTACTCATGACAACGTCGTCCCTCCGTACGCCCATCATCGTCTTTGCCGTCGTCGAAGCGCTGCTGCTCGCGGTCGTGCTCGCGCGGGGGCTCGCATGAGCGCGCCGACCGACCTGACCCACGAGGTGCTCGCCGAGGCCGATCGCGCGGACCGGCGGGGGAAGATGCTGATCCTCGGTACCGCCGCATTCGAGGCGCTGTTGCTCGCGGCTTCGCTCCTGGTCGCGGACCTCGGCGATCGCACGCACCTGCTCGGGCTGGCGCTGGCGGTGCTGGTCTACGGCACGCTGTTGCTCGGGATGGTCGTGCTCGACGCACGCCGACGCGCGGGTGAGCTCCGGATCCTGAGAGCGCTCCAGCTCTTGGGCGAGAGGAAGCCCTGAAGACGCTCGACCACGAACAGCTCGCATGGTTGGTGCTGCGGGCACAGGCCGGCGATCGGGCGGCGCTCGGCGAGATCCTCGCCCACGCCGAGCAGCGGCTGCAGCGATGGGTCACCGCCACCGTCGGCGATCCAGCGGTTGCGGCCGACGTGATGCAGGAAGCGTTGCTCCGTGCGTATCAGCGGCTCGGCACGCTCCGCGACCCGCGGGCATTCCTCCCGTGGGTGCGCCGCCTCGCTCACCGCGAGCTGCTCCGTGTGCTGCGCCGGGAACGGCGTCACCACCATGAAGAGCTGGATGAGCTCCCGGGGGCGGAGCCGCCGGTCCCTGCCGACGATCTGGTCGCCCGGCTCCCGTCGCTGCTCGCCCACGTGGAGCCGAGCAGTCGCAGCGTGCTCGCGCTGCACTACCTCGATGGCCTGCTGCTCCCCGAGATCGCGCTGGTGATGGAGCTGCCGCTCGGAACCGTGAAGTCGCGGCTCGCTCGTGGGCTGCGATCGCTGAGGGCGGTGCTCGCGAGTTGACGAGCGGCGCGTGGAGTGCCTTACGGCCGTGCCTCGGTGTGGGAGCGTGAGCAGCGCCCGTTTTGTGGTGCAGGATGAGCGTACCGTGACGATCTCGGCTCCATTCGCTCTTCGTTGCCTGCCTGCGTTGCTCCTGACCCTCGGCGGGGCGTGCGGCTCGCCGGCATCGGCTGGCGCCGGAGGCTCCACCCCCAGCAAGGGCGAGACGCCGACCAAGCCGGTCGTGCACGAGCCGGCCGAGGCGGAGCCCAAGCCAGCGGAGCCCAAGCCGGCGGAGCCCAAGCCGGCGGAGCCCGATCTCGGAGCGCCCGTGCTCGTCATCGATGCCAAGCAGGACGAGGCGGCCAAGCCGCTGCCCGACATCCCCGTGGTCTCGTGTGCAGACACCAAGACTACGCCCTTGCGGTGCGGGCTCGCGGCGGTCTGCAAGCAGCTCGCGAACCGCTGGATGTTGCAGCTCGACGTGGGCAAGTCGGCCCAGGCCCACGTCGCTGGCCTGAAGTATCGCGAGGGGCCTTGCCCCGATCCCGTGTCCTGGACGCATCACGACGACTTCACCCACGACGTGGTGATCCTCGAGCATCGGCTGGAGGTGCTCGTCGCCGACGAGGTCGCCGAGCTGGTGCGCCGCAGGGGCAGCGGCTGGCGCAGCGAGGCTCGCATCTCCGAGGTGGCTGCGACCGGGATGGCCTCGCAGAAGGATCACCGGCCGGTGGCATCGTGGCAGATCGACACGAGCGGTGACGGCCACGAGGAGCTCTTGCTGCTGATCCGTGGCGAGGATTCCGGCCACGCCGAGGATGGGGATCCCTTCACCCGCGCGTGGGTGGTCGTCTGCGACGGTGCCAAGGACGAGTGCCGTCGGCTGGAGCTCGGCGAGTGGCTCGAGGGCCCGCGCGAGGGCTATGCGACTCCCGTCCAGCGCGAGGCCAGCTGGTCGGGCGTGCTGCGGATCCATGCCGATCCTCGCAGGTCCTTCGTGATCGATGCCGACGACGATGGCCACGATCTCGAGACGAGCTTCGACAAGCTCCCGCCGGCCGAATCTCCGCTGATCGGGCGTTGATCAGGTGCTGATCCAGGGCGAACGTCCGTTAGGACTCGAGCGGAGCCATCGCCCAGGCCGCCAGCTCGGGTATGGATCTCAGAGCTTTCTCCACGATGGGCCCATAGACGGAAAGACGGTGCTCCAAGATGAGATCTCGAAGCACGGCGCGATTTCCCGCTCCGGGGTCCCTCAGGTAGTCGAGTATGGCCGTCTTCGTGCTCCGCGTTCGCCGTTTTTCTATGTGATCTGCGAGGAGCGAGAGGAACCCCCGCACGGTCTGTCGCCGTGCTTCGTTGAACGTCTGGTTGTCGAGGCCCAGCTCCATGGATGCCTGCGCGCGTGACCGAGCCGCACGTGAGCACTTGGGCCGAAAGAACGGCTTCCCTGTGTCCGGCTCGAAGCCCAGGCCTTTCCTTGGGTCTTCACGGGTGGGGTCGAATGGTCGTCGGCGCGACTTGAGTCGATTGCAGTCGCCGCATGCGGCCCTCCAGTTGTTCCAGTCGTACTCTCGCTGCTTCGACTTCGATTTTGGCGCATGGTGATCGATGGTTCGGGCTGGAGAGTGATCGCAATACACGCACCGTGAGTCGTACGCTGCTCTCAGGTGTTCCCACCAGCGCTGGCCGCAGCTTCGCTCGCGAAACAGCTTCCATGCGAGACCGGCTGCTCGGGCGGCTCGCAAGCATCTCTCGGCCTCCTTGTCGCGAGGTTTGCCGGGGCGACGTCGAGGCATCATTTGCGGCTGCTCTTCTTGAGTTGGTTTGTGAGCTTGCGAAGGCGCTCTCCGTCTCGTCTCCAGTGTTCGATTTCCGAGTGGTTGGAGACGGCCGGGGCCATCTCGTCGAACTTGAAGCTGAGCTGTTCGAGGCGTAGTGCGTCCTGGGTAGACAGCCGACCCTTGCGCTGTGCCAAGCGGAGTTGGTGAATCTCGTGGAGGAGTGACTCCGTGAGGATGTCGCGACTGGATTCTAGGCCGAAATTCGGGCCGGTAAGAATTTGGTCCGCAGTGAGCCCCAGGATTCCTGGCTCGACGTTCGGGACCACGAACTGACCCTTCCCAATCGTCTTGGTGTGAAGACGGACGATTATTCCGTGGTCTTCACTGACTCGGGTTGCGATGAGTGGGCTGTGTGTTGCAACGATGAATTGAAGATTCGGGAATCTTGTATGTAGCCATTCGCCGATGCGACGCTGCCACATTGGATGGAGATGAGAGTCGAGTTCGTCGATGAGGACCACACCTTCGGCAGTGACGACGCCGTGCGTCCTCGACCCGGATGCATCCTCGACGACGGAGGTGAGCTTGAAGCGCAGCGATATCTGGCGCAGTAGGTCTAGGGTAATGGCGAGCACCGTCCTGATCCCGTCGGAGAGCTCCGCCATGGGTATTTGGCTTGCGAATGGCGTCTTGAAGTAAACCCCGTCTGGTGAGACGTCCGCGAGCTCTACCCCCTCAGGAAGCAGGCCACTCGAGATGATCTCCGTAACGGCATCATATTGTCGCTTGCCTGCGTTATTTCCTGTCGATCTCGAATGGTGGAGCGCACGAAGCCACAACTCCACCGCGGAGAGAGCAGCTTTCTCGTGAAACAGAGTGACGAGGCCGGCCGCTCGACCGTCTGGCGACATGTTCGCCGATAGTTCGGATGACGCCCCCGTGAGTCGGCGAAGCGGGCCGTAGCCTGCGACCATCCAGCCGCGCTCGTGCTCGTCGAGAGACACTTGTTCCGTGAACAGCTTCGCGTCGGCTTTCGAATTAGGGATATTGCCGGGGTCGAGGACGATGGAGCTCGCTGCTACGTCGCGGTTGTTGATGGTGACGGGACGAGGCCCAACGAGACGCCAGTAGAGCTCGAGGGGCCTGGCGCGAGGAGAGCCGATGCTGGTGTCTTGGGGCCCTTTGCTGGCGGTGACCTGCACGGTTGCGTACTTCTTGCCGGAACGCACCCAACCGGAAGCGTTGGGAAGCAGGGAGTTGAGTGCCGGCTGCCCCACGAGCGCGAGTCCGATGGCTCGTAGCAGCGTCGACTTGCCCATCCCGTTGTTGCCGTAGATCACGACCCAGCGCTGCGGTGTGTCGTTGCCGAGTGTGAAGTCGATTTCCCGCGTCGCGAAGCACTTCACGTTTTCGAGTCTGAGCTTGCGCACGAGCATGGTGTCGGAAGGCTAACGAAAAAGGCCAACCCTCGCCACGGTTCGGACCACGGGCTGATGCCGTGGTCACCGGCCGCGGTGCCGGCGCGCCACGGTCCAGCTTGCCCGCCCTCGGATCACCCCGCCCCGCCCGCCCGCGGCAGCGTCACCACGAACTCCGCGTACACCCCTTCCTCCGTCTGTAGCGCGATCGTCCCCCCGGTCGCCTCGATGATCTCGCGGATCAGCGCGAGCCCGAGCCCGAGCCCGTCCTTGCTGCCCTTGGTGGTGAAGAACGGGTCGAAGATCGCCTGCCGCAGCCCTTCGGGCACGCCGTTGCCGTCGTCCCACACGCGGATCTCCACCTCGTCGCCGCGGTCGCGCGTCCTCACCACCACCCGCGGCGGCGCGCCGGCGCGACGCTCGGGATCCTTGGCCCGCGCCGCGTCGCAGGCGTTCTGCACCAGATTGAGCACGATGCGGCTGATGTCCTGCGGGGCCACCCGCACCCGCCCGGCGGCGGGATCGAGCGCACGCTCGAGCACCAGCGACAGCTCCGGCTCCGCCGCACGCAGGCTCGACTCGAACAGGTCGAGGTGTCGCGTGATCACCGGGTTGAGCTCCACGTCCTGCGCAGGCCCTCGAGTGCCGCGCACCGTGTCCATCATCGTGCGAATGAGCTCGCCGGCCCGCTCGCCGTGGGCGCGGATCTTGCCGAGGTTGTCCTCGAGGCTCGCGAGCGCGTCGCCCACCTCCTCGGTGGCCGCGTGCTGGCTCACGGCGGCGCGGACCTCGTCCACGAGCTCCACCGACAGGTCCGAGAAGTTCACGATGAAGCCGAGCGGGTTGCGGATGTCGTGCGCGACCCCGGCCATCATCAAGCCGAGCGTGGCGAGGTGGTTCTGTGTTGCGCGTGGATCGGACGGCGGAGCGGGCGAAGCGACCGTTGTCGCCGCCGTCGTCGTTGCGGGCGCGACCGCGACCGACGGCACCGCCACGAGCAGCGCTTCGCCCGAGTCGTACGGCGCGAACAAGGCCTCGGGCCTGTCCATGATCATGGTGTCGTGTGCCGCCAGCATCGTCCGGTCCGCCGGAGCAGCCGCCCGCTCCGCGACGCTCTCGGCCACGAGCGCCCGCAGCCGCTCGGCCACCGCGGGCGGCAGCGCGGTGAACCGCACGTGCAGCCGATCGTCGGCCGGTCGCGCCACCACCTTGCCGTGGACGGTGCTCGGCTGCCCGTGGCGATCGTGCAGCCGCAGGCTCACCGCCGCGCGTCGCTCCACCTGCGTGGCCGCGCTCGTGCGCAGCTCGCAGCGGTGGGTCGACACGGCCACGATCGCGGCCTCGTGCGGCTGCGGACCGCCGGCGCCACCCACGAGCAGGCGCACCGATAGCGGCGGCTCGAGCGGGCGCAGCTCGTCCTCGATGCCCGGGATCGTGCGCGCGGCGTCGCCCTGCACCCCGCGGATCTCGAGCACCGTTACCGGTGCCTCGAAGCCCTTGGCCGTGAACGTGAGCTCGTCGACCACGTCGAGCGCCAGGCTGCAGGCGCGCGCCGTGGACTCGGACACGAGCACCTGGTGCCCCACCGTGAGCGCCTCGATGCGCGCGGTGAGGTTGACGTGGCTGCCGACCACTCCGTACTTGGTGCGCCTGTGCGAGCCGATGTTGCCCACCACTGCCTCGCCGGTGTTGATGGCGATGCCCATCTCGAGTCGCGGCAGCTCGTGCGCGGCGCTGTGCTCGTTGACGGCGTCCATCGCCCGCTGCATCGCGATCGCGCAGCTCACGGCCCGGTCGGCGTGGTCGGGCTGGGGCAGGGGGGCCCCGAAGATCACCAACATCGCGTCACCGAGCAGCTCGTCGATGGTGCCGCCGTGGGCGAGCACGATCTCGGTCATCGCGCCGAAGTAGCCGTTGAGCAACGAGACGATCGTCTCGGGCGGGAGCCGCTCACAGAGCGACGTGAAGCCCCGCAGGTCCGACATCAAGATCGAGATCTCGCGTCGGTCGCCGCCGAGCCGCAGACCCTCGGGCTCGTCGAGCAGGGTCTGCACCACCGCGTCGTCGAGGTAGCGCCCGAACGTCTCGCGCACGAAGCGCGCACGCTCCTGCAGCTCGTCGCGCTCGCGCTGCAGCCGACCGCGCTCGCGCAGCGATCGCAGGTGCATCAGCGCCTTGTCCTGCGTGATCGCCAGGTCCTGGAAGTCGATGGGCTTGGTGAGGAAGTCGAACGCCCCACGATTCATCGCGGTGCGGATGTTGGCCATGTCGCCGTAGGCCGACAGCACCAGCACCAGCGTGGACAGGTCGAGCTCGCGTAGCCCGTCGAGCAGCTCGAGCCCGTTCATCACCGGCATGTTGATGTCGGTGACGATGAGGTCGAAGTCGGCCGCACGTGCCTGTACGGCCGCGAGCGCCTCGCGGCCATTGCCTGCGAACGCGAATTCCACCTCGCCCTGGCGGAGCTGTTTGCGGTACTTCTGGCGGATGAGCAGCTCGAGGTCGGGCTCGTCGTCGACGAACAGGATGCGCGTGGGCATGGCCGGGGCGGCGCAGTAGAGCGCCGGGGGCATCCTACCGCAGGGTACCCGGCACGACGACCTTCGCGCCGTTTGACCTCGTACGGGCAGGCTCGTATCGTCGTCGCGTGTCGATGTCCTTTGCGTTCGAGCACACCTACGCGCGGCTTCCCGAGCACTTCTTCGCGCAGGTGCGTCCCACCCCCGTCACGCGGCCGTCGTTGCTGGCGGTCAACACCGAGCTCGCGCGAGCGCTGGGGCTCGACAGCGACGCGCTCGCCAGCCCCGAGGGCGTGGAGATCCTCGCCGGCAATCGCATCCCCGCCGACGCCGAGCCGATTGCGCTCGCGTACGCCGGTCACCAGTTCGGTGGCTTCGTGCCGCAGCTCGGTGATGGGCGGGCCATCCTGCTGGGCGAGCTACGCGACCGCCAAGGGCGGCGCTATGACGTGCAGCTCAAGGGGGCGGGCCCCACCCCGTTCTCGCGAAGCGGCGACGGCCGGGCCGCCGTCGGTCCCGTGCTGCGCGAGTACGTGGTGAGCGAGGCCATGGCGGCGCTCGGGGTGCCCACCACGCGGGCGCTGGCGGCAGTCGCGACCGGTCAGGCCGTCTATCGCGAGCATGCGCTTCCCGGGGCCGTGCTCACGCGGGTGGCGGCGAGCCACTTGCGGATCGGCACCTTCCAGTACTTCGCGGCGCGCCAGGATCATGCAGCGCTCGCTCGGCTCGTCGACTACTCGCTCGCACGCCACTACCCGCAGGCCGTGGTCTCCGAGCACCCCGTGCTCACGCTGTTCGACGCGGTCATGGCCGCGCAGGCCGGGCTCGTCGCACGCTGGCTCGCACTGGGGTTCGTGCACGGGGTGATGAACACCGACAACACGTCGATCTCGGGGGAGACCATCGACTATGGCCCGTGTGCGTTCCTCGATGGCTTCGACCCGCAGCGCACGTTCAGCTCCATCGATCGCAACGGCCGCTATGCGTTCGTGCAGCAGCCCAGCATCATGCGCTGGAACCTCGCCCGCTTCGCCGAGGCGCTGCTTCCGCTGATGGATGACGATCCCCGGCGCGCAATCGCGGCGTTCGACGAGCGGCTCACCACGTTCTCCCCGCGCTTCGATGACGCCTACACGGCCGAGCTCCGGCGCAAGCTCGGGATCGGCGACGATCGCGAGGACGACGTGGCGCTCTCGCAAGGGCTGCTCAGCCAGATGGCCGAGGGCCGAGTCGACTACACGATCTGCTTTCGTCGCTTGACCGAGGTCGCCGCTGGTGCCGAGCCCGACCAGCTCGTCGCGCTGTTCAAGACTCCGGCGCGTATGCGCGAGTGGCTGCTCGTGTGGCGCAAGCGGCTCGCCGGCGACGCGCTCTCGAGCGAGGCGCGCGTGGATCTCATGCGTCACGCGAACCCGGCGTTCATCCCTCGCAACCATCGCATCGAGGAGATGATCACAGCCGCGCTCGCCGGCGATCTCCGCCCCTTCGAGCGCCTCGGCCGCGTGCTCGCCCGTCCGTACGACGACCAGCCCGACGACGCGGAGCTCGCCGAGCCGCCCGGGGCCTCGCAGTGGAGCTATCAGACGTTTTGCGGGACCTGACGGGGGGCACGATGCTCACGGGACGACGACTCGCGCTGCTGCCGGCAGCGTCGAGCACGACGCCAGCCAGCACACCGGCAGCGCGACCAGCATCACGATTCCCATCGAGGCCAGCCCTGCGTGGCCCGAGAGCACCAGCGTGGCGAAGCTCGCACACGTGGTGGCGGTGGCGAGCGCGATGGCACGGCCCACCGAGGCCACGGCCGCCGTGTGGTGGGCGAGCGGGGCGTCGCTTGGCACCTGCCGCAGCCGATGCACCACGTGGATCCCGTCGTCGATGCCGAGCCCCAGCACCAGCGGAGCCCCGAGCAGCGCCACGAGATTGAGCGGTACGCCCAGCCACCCGAGCACCCCGAACGTGAGCATGCAGCCGAGGCTCACCGGCAACAGCGCGAGCGCGATCCAGCGGGGCCGTCGCAGATCGATCATCAGCACCAGCACCAAGAGCCCCACCACGCCCGCGAGCACCCGCGGCAGCCACGGTCGCTCGGGCTGCAGCACGCGCTCGAGCAGCACCGCCAGCGAGCTCGCCTCGGGGCTCACGCTACGCGCCGCCTCGCGCTCCATGCGGGCGCGGGCGGCATCGAGGTGGGCGTGGGTCGACGAGGCGTAGACCAAGAGCCGCCCGTCGGGGGCCACCAGCTCCGCGCGCAGCTCCGCGGGCAGCCGCTCGAGCGGGATCGGTAGCGGCAGCGAGGCCGCGCTCCGCACCGACGAGAACACCCCGGTGGCCAGGAGCGCCGCCTCGAATGCCCGCGCCTCATCGAGATCGCGCGCCGGCAGCACCCACGGGTCGCCATCGATCCCGAAGCGCGCGTGGATCCGCTCGGCGGTGGCGATGGCCTCGACCTCATGGTTGACGAGGTTGGTGAGGTCTTGTTCGTAGCGCAGCCGCGAGAGGCCCAGCGCGCTCCCGGCCAGCAGCACTGCGGCGATGACCAGGTGCAGCCGCGGGTGGGCCTGGGCGTGACCCGCGATGCTCGCGGTCAGGCGCGCGAGCCCACGCGGAGCGTCGGCCGCCTGCGCAGCACGAGAGGGTCGCAGAGCGTGGGGCTCCCCCGGCACGCGCGACCCCGCGAGCCGCCACGCCGCGGGCAGCCCCACCAGCATCGCCAGGCAGCACGACAGGATCCCGAGCGCGCCCGTGATACCGAGGTGTACGAACGTGGGCTCGGGAGCGGTGGCCGCCATCGCGAACGCCACCGCCGTGGTGACCGCACCGGATACCACGCCCGGCCCGGCGCTCGCGTAGGCGCGGGCGACCGCGTCTTCGAATGCGTGCCCGGCCCGGCGCTCTTCGTGGGCGCGCAGGCCCAGGTGGATCGCGAAGTCGACCCCCAGCCCGAACACGAGCACGCCGAACAGTGATTCCATCAAGGTGATGCGACCGGTCGCGAGCGCGACCGCAGCCACCGTGCCCCCGGCACTCAGCACCATGGGTCCTGCGATCGCCAGGAGCCCCACGAGCCGCCGCTCCACGCCGAGCACCAGCCCCAGCGCCAGCAGGAGCGACAGCGGCGAGAGCCAGGCGATCCGCCGCAGCGTGCTCGCTTGATCCTGCTCGACCACCGCGGGCATGCCCGCCCACGCGCCGCGGGCCTCGAAGCGCGAGAGCTCCGCCGTGGCGAGCGCCTCGAGGTGGGGCAGTGGCTGCGCATCGAGCCCGAGCTCGAAGCTGTCGTGGGCCAGCACCACCACCAAGAGGCGCGCGCCGTCGGTCACCCCCAGCGGGCCCAGGCCCGTGGTGCGCTGCACGGTCGGCTCGCTCGCCAGCCGGGTGCGCACGGCCGCCACGGCCTCGTCGAGCCGCGGCTCGGGCCCTTCCACGAGCAGCGCCATGCGCCCGCCCAGGCCCCACGCCTGCGAGCGCTCGAAGTACGCGGCGATCTCGGGGTCTTCGCGATTCATCAGCCCCGCGAAGCTCAGGTCCACGCGCGCATCCGCGGCCGCCAGCACGAGGCCGAGCGGGATCACCAGGAGCAACGTCCACGCCCACCCGGGGCGCCGCATGGCCCAGCGGGCGAGCCACGCCAGCGCGCGGCCCATGCCCTGCGCGGGCTCATCGGGCGGCTCGGCACGGCCCGATTGCGGCGCTGGGTGCCGAGCGGCCCCGGCGGGCGTAGGGTGAGGCGAGCCGTGCTGCACGCGTACCGCAACCTGTTCCGACCCGAGGCCTACCACGGCCACGGCCGCAAGCCCCCGTTCTTCGAGGGATGGTACTTCAAGCTCGTCGATGCCCACCAAGCGCGCCGCTTCGCCGTCATCCCCGGCATCTACGACGCCACCGACCCCGCCGAGCGCCACGCCTTCGTGCAGCTCTTCGACGGCACGCGCGGTCGGGCGTGGTACGTGCGCTACCCGTACGACTCGTTTCGCGCGCACCCCCGCGACTTCGACGTCGAGCTCGGCCCCAACCGCTTCGGGCGCACGGGCATCGTGCTCGACCTGGAGCTCGACGCCGGCGTGCGCTGTCGCGGCACGGTGGGCTTCGACGGCGTGGTCGGCTGGCCGGTCACGTGGCGCTCACCCGGCGTGATGGGGTGGTTCGCGTACCTGCCGATCATGGAGTGCTACCACGGCGTGGTGGGCCTCGATCATGGCCTCCACGGCACGCTACAGCTCGATGGCGAGGAGATCTCGCTGGCCGGCGGCCGCGGCTACATCGAAAAGGACTGGGGTCGCAGCTTCCCCAGGTGCTGGGTGTGGATGCAGAGCAATCACTTCGACGAGCCCGGCGTGTGCATCACCGCCTCGGTCGCGCTCATCCCCAACCTCGGGCGGGAGTTCCCCGGGTTCATCGTGGGGCTGTGGCGCCGCGGTCGATTGCACCGCTTCGCGACCTACACGGGCGCCAGGATCGAGTCGCTCCACGTCGACGACGAGCGCGTGCGGTGGGTGATGACGGATCGTCACCAGCGGCTCGAGCTCGTTGCCCACCGCGCCGAGACCACGGTGCTGCCCGGGCCCACCATCGAGGGCATGAAGCGCGAGGTCCACGAGACGCTGCAGGCCCGCATCGACGTGCGGCTCGTGGATTGCAAGAGCGGCGCGGTGAGCTTCGAAGGCCAGGGCCGCAGCGCCGGCCTCGAGGTGATGGGGGAGGTCGCGCGACTGGTCCGCTGATCACTCGCTACGACGCATCGGCGGCCGACCGGCTCTCCCGTGCCCGTTCGAGCTGCTCGCGCACGGTGGCGAGCAGCCCCGCCTTCGTGAACGGCTTCTCCACGCAGCACTGGCGCATCGAGCGGAGGATCTCCTGGATCGCCGGGTCGGCCGCTCCGCCCGTGACGAACACGACGCGGCGGGCGTGGTCGGGGTGGTTGCGCAAGAGCGCCTCGAACAGCTCGAGCCCGTTCATCCCCGGCATCATCACGTCGCACAGCACGAGGTCGAATCGCTCCCCGCGCTCCAGCAGCGCGAGCGCCTGGCGTGCGCTCTCGAGGCACGTGACGTCGTGCTGGGACGCGAGCAGCCGTGCGATGGTCGAGAGCACCATCGCCTCGTCGTCGATCGCCAGGATCCGTCCGCGCGGGCTCTCGGGCACGGCGGGTTGCTCGCGCCGGACGCGGGTGGAGTGCTCGACCGGTGCGCCCGGTAGCACCACGCGGAATGCCGTTCCTCGGCCGAGCTCGCTCTCCACCTCGAGCTCGCCGCCCAGCGCGGCGACGATGGCGTTGCAGATCGAGAGCCCGAGCCCGGTGCCCACCCCGACCGGCTTGGTGGTGAAGAACGGATCGAAGATCCGCTGGAGCACCGCAGGCGGGATCCCTTGCCCGCTGTCGCGGACCTCCACGACGGCGCGTCCCAGGTGATCGGTGCGCCCGGTCACGCGGATCTCGTTGTCCTCGGGGCGCCCGGCTTCGATGCTCTGCGACGCGTTCACCAGCAGGTTGACGAAGATCTGCTCGAGCCGCGATTCCTCGGCGCGTACGGGCGGCAGCGCCCCGAGCTCGGTGAAGAGCCGCGCGCGCTGATGGATCACGCGGGTCGTGGAGCTGAGCGCCGATCGCATCGCCTGGCCGACGTCGGCCATGGCCGAGCTGGCCTGGGGCGGCTGCGAGAAGCTCTGGATGTCGGAGACGATCTTGGCCATGCGCCGCGCGGCCGTCAGCAGCTCCTGCGCAGGCTCGCGCAGACCCTCGACGATCGTCACGAGCGGATCGGCGCGGGTGAATGCTCGCTCGAGGTCGCCAGCGAGCCGCTCGAGCTCCGACTCGATGTACTCGGTGTTGCCCGTGATGGCCGTGAGCGGGTTGCCGAGCTCGTGGGCCACCCCCGCCGCCACGGTCCCGAGCGTGGCGAGCTGCTCGATGCGCTTGTGGAGCTGCCGCTGCTCGGTGATGTCGCGAAACACCATCACCGCGCCGATCGTCCGCTCGTCGTCGACCACCGGCGCGGCGCTGTCGCTGATGAAGCGCGTCTCGTGCTGTGCGGGCCCGCGCAGCATGGCCTCCCGCAGCTCCACCGCTCGCCCCTCGCGGAGCACGCGATCGAACGGGCTGGCGAGCGGGTTGCCGGTTCGCGTGTCCGCGAGCTGCAGGATCTCGTTGGCGGGACGTCCGAGCACGTCTCGCGCCTCGTGCCCCACCAGCCGCTCCGCCGCCGGGTTCATGAAGGTGATGCGGCCCTCGAGATCGACCGAGATCACCGCATCGGCGATCGCCTGCAGGGTGGTGGAGAACCACCGCTCGCGCTTGCGGAGCTGCGACTCCATGGCGTGCTTGTAGAGCGAGACCTCGACCGCGCTGCGCAGCTCGGCGGCCGTGACCGGCTTCATCAGGTAGCCGTGGGGCTCGGTCTGCTTCGCCCGCTGGATCGTCGCGTCGTCGGCGTGTGCCGTGAGGTACACGACCGGGATTCCGAAGCGCTCGCGCAGGATCCCGGCGGTCTCGATCCCGTCGCGCTTGCCCTTGATGCGGATGTCCATCAGCACCAGGTCGGGGCACCGGTCGGTGACCTTCGCGATCGCATCATCGGCCGAGGTGGCGATGCCGAACGCGTCGTAGCCGAAACCCGCCAGCGTCTGCTGGATGTCCTTGGCGACGAGCCGCTCGTCCTCGACGATGAGGATGCTCGCTGGGCTGCTAGACCGCATGATCGGGCACCGCCGGGGCATCGAAGGTGAAGTGGAACCCGAGGCCGTGGCCGCGCTCCACGCGCAGCTCGGCCTCGATCTGCTCGGCCATCGTGACCACGATCTGCAGCCCGAGGCTCTCGGTCGTCAGCGGGTCGAGCTCCGCTGGTAGCCCCACGCCATCGTCGCTCACCGACAGCCGCAGGCGTGCTGCGGGCAGGTTCGTGAGCACCACGCGGATCGTGCCGGAACGACCGCCAGGGAACGCGTGCTTGACCGCGTTGGTGATGAGCTCGTTGAGGATGAGGCCGCAGGGGATCGCCTGGTGGACGGGCAGCGAGACGTCGGCGAGATCGACCTCGAGCGCGATCGCGATCGGCGACACCCCGGTCGCATGGAACGCGTTGGTGACCAGCGTGCGGCCGTAGCCGCCGAAGCGAATGTGGCCCAGATCCTTGGACTGGTAGAGGTCCTCGTGGATCATGGCGATGCTCTGCACGCGGCTACGGCACTCCTCGATGGCGCTGCGCGAGGGCCCTTCGTCGAGCTGGCGCACCTGCATGCTCAAGAGGCTCGAGATGAGCTGCAGGTTGTTCTTGACCCGGTGGTGGATCTCGCGAAGCATGACCTCGCGCTCGTGGATCCGCTGCTCGAGCTCCTCGTTGAGCCGGCGCATGCTCTCCTGGGCGTTGCGGCGATCGGTGATGTCGATGCACGAGCCGATGTAGCCGGCGAACGTGCCATCGGGCGTGAAGCGGGGCACGCCCTGGTCGTAGATCCAGCGGTACTCGCCGTCGGCCCGGCGCATCCGGTACTCCATGCTGAAGCTCCGGCGGGCCACGAACGCGGTCATGTAGGTATGCATGCAGGCCTGGAAGTCCTCGGCATGCACACCTTCGGCCCAGCCATTGCCGTACTCCTGCTCCTGGGTGCGCCCGGTGAATTCGAGCCAGAATTGATTGAAGAACACGCACAGCGCGCTGGTATCGGCCATCCACAGCAGCACCGGCGCCCCGTTGGCCATGGTGCGGAAGCGTTCCTCGCTCTCGAGCAGCGCCGCGGTCGGATCGAGCTCGGCGATCGGCGATTGTATGGTCATGCGATCCCTCCCTCGTGCAGCCCCGCCGCGCGCCACTGCGCCGTGGCGGCATCCTTCACGCCCTGCAGCACCGCGCCGCTGCCCTCGCCGGATCCATCGAACAGGGGAGCCAGCGCGGCGATGGCCTCGTCCACCGGCGGGCGCCAGCGTTCGATCCATGTCTCGATCACGCCATGATTGCCGGGCTCGTCCTCGCAGACCATGCGCACGAGCGCCGCGCTCCAGTCGCGGTGCCAGCGGCAATCCTCGGCCAGCGAGTGCGACAGCTTGCCGAGTAGCTCATCGCCTGCGTGCTCGGCGAGGCGGGCGAGGTGGGTGGTGAACATGGCATCGAACATCGGCTTGAGCACGAGGCACAGCGCGACGAATGCCTCGCCCCAGTCGTAGGTGACCAGGATCCGCTCGATGCACGCGCGCAGCGGCTGCCAGCGTGGATCGCCCTGCCACAGTGCCTTGCTGTCGTCGCCGAACCCGGGATGGGTCGCCTGGAGCTCGCGCATGCGGTAGGCGCAGCGCTGCACCCGACGGATCTCGTCGCCGGTCTGGAGCAGGCACACGATGACGATGCGGCTCGCCGGCGCCAGCTGGCCCAGGTAGGCCGCGATCATCTGTAGACCATGCAGCGGGTAGCGCAGCACCGGCAGGATCTGCTCGAGCGACCGCACCCATGTCGGAGACAGCCGCTGGTCGTAGCCGGTCTGCTCCGCCCACTCGAGCAGGCCGTCGACGAAGGCCTCCTTGGTGCGTTGGAGCCCGACGTAGCGCGAGTAGGTGGTCTCGCGAGGATCGCGAAACCGCTCCCAGTCGCGGGCCTGGAGCGGCGAGCCCTGCTGGTAACGTACGTACCAGTCTGCACCGGGCCCGGCGATCTCGAAGCCACGCTGGGGATGGTAGAGCAGGCGCGACGTGGCGATGTCATAGTCGGACGGCCGGCGCCCGAGCGACTGGAGGTGCCAGTAGGTTCGTCGCGCGCTCATGGGGCCTCGCTCGACCAGATCGCCTGCTCGCTGCTCACGCTGAACATGCCCTTGAACGACGGCATGATCTGCTCGAGATCGCCCGGCAGGCGGAACGCCCGCTGGAGCTCGTGCTCGATCGCCTGCCGTGTGACGATGCAGCGGTGCGGGACCAGCACCCGCAGGTACGCGCCCTGATCGCGCACGATCACGTCGCGATTGAGCGCCCGGATCGCGACGACGACGACCGAGGCGACGTCGCCGGCCATCAGCACCGGCCCCACGAGCGGCGTCGCCTGCTGCAGGTCGCCCGTCATCGTCGCTCTCCACCGCTCGCCGCGGCGACGTCGACGAGCACGCGTCCCGCCTCGAGCATGACGGGGAACGGAGTCAGGCACACCGCCCGGGGATTGACCCCGCAGCCGCTGCGGGCGTCGTACCGGTAGTGATGGGCGCGGCACGTGAGCACCGCGCCGTCGAGGCGGCCCTCGGAGAGCGGCACGCCGAGGTGGACGCAGCGATCGGCGTAGGCGTACACGGCATCGTCGAGGCGGAGCACGAGCACTCGCTGGCCATCGACGACCTTCGAGAGCATGTCGCCGACCCACAGCTCGTCCAGCGTGGTGATCTGCTGGAAGGCCATCACCCGCCCTCCCAGGTCACGTCCACGCGATCGAGCGCACCGAGGCCGGCCTGGGCCACGGTCAGCTCGGGGTCCAGCACGCGCCCCGCGAAGTGCACCCGCGCCCCGGCTCGCGGGGCCACGCGCATGGCCGCCGCCTGCTGCAGGGACGCCGCGATCTCGGCCACGCGGTCCTCGTCCTGGACCAGGATCAAGAGGCCGAGCGTGTCGCCCTGGAGGAAGCCGTATAGCGGGATCAGCATGGCAGCTCGAGGTGACGTCATGCGCCGGGTGACGAGGATGGCGGGGGCCCGAGCCACGGATAGCGGCCGCGCGCCACGTCCTTGCCCCACATGCCCTGGTCGAGCTCGAAGTAGACCCGGAGGAGCTCGAGCAGGTTCGCCGGCGCCTTGCCGGCGAGGATTCGCTGGACGACGTCCTGGTGATCGGCGTAGCGCGCGGGGTCGGTGGTGAAGATCCACTCGCACGGCTCCGAGCAGAAGACGTACTTGCGCCCCTCGTGCACCCGGACTCGCGCGGTGTTGTGGTGCGGGGTTCCACCGCACAATACCAATTGACACAGGTTGCAGAACCCGACCGGCGTGGCCCCGTGGGTGTACCACTCCACCCCGGGCCCGCTCTCGCGCCAGCGCGCGGTGAGCTGCTCCCACACCGGATCCAGCGAGTCCCACGTCTCGGGGTACTTGCTGCGCAGCCACTCGCGCTCACGCGGGCCCGGAAGCGCCATGTCGAACCACGTGGTCGCGCGATAGGTATAGGCGCTGGCATAGACCATGTGGTGATAGCTCCCCAGCGCCGCGATGAAGCGATCCCAGTACCACGGCCGTGCGAGCCCGTACTCGCGAAATAGCTGCAGGAACTGATCGACCACCCACTCTTCCACGAATTCCTTGAACGACTGGCCACGCCGCTCCACCGGCGTCAGGTAGTCCATCGCGAAGCCGGTGACCACCGCGAAGAATTGCCAGCTCCGCCAGAACCACTTGTCGACGAGGTACTGCGCGTGCTCGGGGTCGTGGGCGATCACCGTGCGCAGCACGGGCCCGCCGATCTGCGCGTGACGGGCCTCGTCGGTCTGGATGCTCTGGACCATCGTCTCGAACATGCGATCGCCGACCATGTGGGCCACCGCCGCCAGCCCGATGAACTGGAGGTTGGTGAACCCGCTCTCGAACACGAAGTGCGTCGCGATCGCGAACTCGATGGGGTCCGAGGTCAGCAGCATCTCGTCGATGAGGTGGCGCCCGGCGATCGCGATCCAGTTGTTGGTGTGGAAGAATTTGTGCGTCCAGTCGAGCTGCTCGTCCCAGCGGACCAGCTCGTGCATCACCAGGAGCGGGATCTCGGTGTGGCGCAGCTCGTCGAGCGCGCCGAACGCTGCCGTGGTGCGCCAGGCGCTGTCGCGGCCGAAGCGTGCGGCGCGGAGGTTACCGATGACCGCCGCGAATTCGGCCAGCGGCAGCGTGGCGGCGTGCAGCTTGACCGCGCTCAGCCAGGAGCGGTCGTGCTGCTCGTAGTCCGCCACGCGACCGAGCGCGTCGCGTACCGCGTGTACCGCCACGTTCTTGTCGTGCTGCTGGGCCACGTACTCGGCATACGAGGTCCGGTAGGGCTCGTCCCAGGCGGACCACTCCGCGTGTGGCAGCCAGGGCCGGCCGCTGACCTGCGCGGGGAATGCCTCCGCTTCGGTGACGTACGAAAAATCCCAGTCGAGCTTGCGCGCTAGGTCCAACCATTCTTCCCGATTCAGCATCGCGGAGCCCCGATGGTAGCGACGGGCCGACGCAACGACGAGGTCCGATGTCGTCGCGGGCCCGCTCATCCGCGAGAAAAACCATCGACGCCGTGGGTAACGGCGATACTCCCCACGCCAATTTCTTCGGCCATTGCGATCGCGTGCGGGATCGACCCATCACTCGGTCGCCTGTGCCGGATGCTCCTCCAGCCACCGGTTCGCCAACTCCGTCTGCTTTGCGTAGGCCTCACCCAGCGTCTCGTAAGCGCGCAGAGCCTGCTCCGCCAGCGCCCGCGCCCGTGTCCTCTCCTCCTCCGGCGCCGTGCGAGCGACCAGCATCCGCCCGTTGGCCAGGAGGTCCGCCGCTGCCTCCGTCCCCTCGCCGGTGGCCTCGAGCAGCACCAGTGCCTCGGCGGCCAGCTGTCGCGCCAGCTCCACGTTCCCCGTCCCGAACGCCAGCTCCGCTCGCAGGAGCGTCACGTACGGATAGAACGCGTGCTTGACCCCTTGGTCCGACTTCCGCAGGGTCTGCTGCGCCTGCTCGAGCAACGCATCCGCGGCGGCAACGTCCCCCCGCGCCTCGATGATCCTCGCCAGCGCCACCTTCGCTCGGACCGTCTCCGTGTGCTCGACCCCGTATACGTGCATCGAGATCGCCAAGCCGCGCCGCGCCTCCACCTCGGCGCGCGGCAGCTCGCCCAGCTCACGCAAGAGCCCGGCCATCCGCAGCCGGCTCCCCGCATGGTGCGGATGGTTCTCTCCGTACGCCGCAATGAAGCTCGCGGTCGCGGTCTCCAGCAGCGCGAGCGCTCCCCGTCGATCTCCACGAGACGCCAGGATGTCGGCCAGCTGCATCTCCGTCATCGCCACGTCGGGGTGCTCGGGGCCGTAGAGCCGCACGTAGATCCGTCGTGCCTCCTGCAGTGTCACCTGCGCGGCCTCGTAGTCACCGAGCATGATGTGGACGCTGCCGAGGTTGTTGAGCGCCGCCGCCCGGTCCGGGTGATCCGCGCCGTAGTGGGTGAGACTGAGCTGCTCGGCTTCCTCGAAATACTCGGCGGCCTTGCCGAGCCGGCCGAGCATGCCGCACGTGACCCCGAGCTTGTTGAGCGGGTCGATGAGCAACGGATGATCCTCGCCGTACTCCTCGGTGATGATCTCCAGTGAGCGCATCATCATCGCCAGCGCCTGGTCGTGCGCACCTCGCTGGTCGTGCACGGCCGCGAGCTGGCGGAGGAGCTTGGCCTCGTGGTGGGTTCCCGCGAGCTCCAGCCGCTCGAGCAGCATCTGCGCGTGCTGCCCCCAGCGCAGCCCCTCGTCGGCTCGCGCGAGCCGGTGCCCCACGGTGCCGACCAGCTGCGTCGCCGCGGTCATGGCGACGAGGTCGCTGCCGTGGGCCCCCGCCAGGAAGTACGCGGCTTCGAGCACCCCGGCGGCCTGCTCGGGCTTGCCCACCTCGTCGAGCCCGGCGCCTCGCTCCGTCTCCACTTCCGCGATCGCAGGCGCCCACCCGATCGCCTCCGCTCGCAGCCGCAGCCCCTCGAGCCGCTCCTGCGCGGCCACGAGCTCGCCGGTGGTTCGTTGCATGCGGATCCCGGCGAGGTTGCGCTGTAGCTCACGAATCGACGCTTCGAGCGCGGCGGGCGGGCGCACGCGGCGGGCCAGCTCGCGCTCGTCCGTGCATGCGGCGGGCCGCGGCAGCCGCAAGACCATCGGCACCGCGGCGTCGAGCGACTCGCGGTTCTTGCCCAGGGCTTCGACCAATTGTTCGGTCCCGGCCATGATCTCGTCGAGGCACGCGACCGCGTCGCGTTCCACCTCGGGCGCGAGCTCGTGGCGCAGCTCGGCGGCCCAGCACAGCTCCATGCGTTGCTCGGACCACTGCCCCGCGAGCGCATCCAGCCGTGACGCGACGCTGTCGGCCGTGGTCTCCGCATAGGGAGCTCCGGTCGCCAGCATGCGGCTTCGTGTGCGCGCGCGGGCCTCGTCGCTCCACACCTCGTCGATCGCCCGCCCCGCTTGCTCGCAGGCCTGCTCCGCCCAGGCTCCACGCAGCTGCTGCACGGCGACCACGCCTGCGATCGACGAGAGCCCGAGCACGCCCGCGAGCACGATGCGGCGACGCCTGCGAGGGTCGGCCTCCAGCGCCACGAGCAGCGCGTCCATCGACACGAACCGATCCTCGGGCCGCAGCGCCAGCCCGCGCCGGATGTGCCGCCGCACCCAGGCCGGGACCGGGCTGCCCTTGGGCTCGGGCCGCACCTGTCCGGTGGTGATCGATGCCGACAGCTCGACCACGCTTTCCGCTTCGAACGGGTGCTGGTCGAACAGTGCCTCGTACGCGGTCACGCAGAAGCTGAACTGATCGCTGCGGGCATCAGGGGTCCGGCGGAGGTGCTGCTCGGGGGACATGTACGCGAGGGTGCCAGCGAGCCGCCCGCCCACGGTTGCACGATTGCTCGTACCGACCGGCCCGTCGCTCGTACCCATCGGCAGGCCGCCGGCCTCGGAGTGCTCGGTATCCGAGAGCGCCAGCCCGAAATCCATCACGAGCACGCGTCCGCTGCGATCGACCATCACGTTGTCGGGCTTGAAATCGCGGTGCACCAGGCCCTTGTCGTGCGCGGCGGCCAGCCCACGTCCGGCGGCCACCAGCACGCGCAGCAGCTCTCGCCACGCGCGCGGCTGCACCCGCAGCCAGCGGCGGAGCGTGACGCCATCGACGTGCTCCATCGCCATGAACACGCTGCCCGCGGCCACGCGCGCCGTGTCCTCGACCACGCCCACGTCGTGCACGATCACCACGTTGGGGTGGGTCAGGCGTGCCATCGACTGCGCCTCTCGCAGCAGCCGCTCCTGACCCTCCTGCAGCGCGCGGCCGGCCGAGTACGGCGCGACCAGCTTGAGCGCGACCTTGCGATCGAGGCGTGGATCGTAGGCCGCGTACACCACCCCCATGCCGCCCTGGCCCAGCCGCTCCAGCACCAGGTAGCGACCCAGCGTCGCGCCCCGCGGGATCCCCTCTGGTCGCCGGCGATGGCGGACACCCGAGTCGCCGGCGGAGGTGCTCTCCGCGGCGTCGATGGTCTCGTCACCGAGCGACTTGGTCGTCATGGCATGGGACGAGGCTGCTCGTGGGTCGATGGTGTGCAGCGCCCTGGGGCTCAGCGCAGTCGCGGCGGTCGCCGATATGTCGCCGCGTCGAGCCCTTTGGGCCGGGCGATGCCGACCTCGGCGAGCAGCGCGAACGAGCGCTCGAGCGCCTGCGGCAGGTTCTTGACCGGCTTCCAGTTGAGCTTGTCGCGGGTGAGCGCCAGCACCATGATGATCACGGCGCGCATCATCGGCGGCCCGACGATGGTGGTGACACCGAGGAGCCGACCCGGGTACTGAGCCACCACCCGCTGGATCCCCGACGCGATCTCTCGCCGTACCTCGGGGCCCGGTTGCTGCTCCATGCCGGTGGTGTCACCGATGAAGACGACCTTGGTGTTCTCGGCCTCGGCCCGCGCGCACATGCGCTCGAACCATGTCCCGAGGTGAGTGACGATCTGCTGGTTGGGCGTGCCGAACCACGTCGCGATGATCACCGGGAAGTGCTGCGCGCTGAGGTGGACCGCGACCTCGGGGAGCACGACGCATTCGATGTCGGTGTCGGCCTCGGCCACGGCCGGTGATGATAGCGATGTAGGGTTTTTGCGTATGTCGGGGCACCGCATCATTTGCGTAAATCGCGCAAATTTGCTGAAAACAGGCTCGGAACGGCGATCCGTATGTGTGGGCGGGGCGACATCGCGCCAAGGGAGCTGATAGGCTGGGCGCTCGTCGGTGAAGCCGAAAACCGCGTCGTCCCACGATCTCGACGGTGACCGTGATCTCACGACGCCCGATCCGTCCATGGACGGTCGCGTGGCTGCGCTCATCGAGCGGCTCGGTCGCGAGCGCACGAGCGCGGGGGATGAGCCCATCGAGACCCAGCTGGGGAGCCATCGGCTCGTGCGCAAGCTCGGGGCCGGCGGCATGGGCGAGGTGTTCGCTGCCCGCCACACGGGCACCGGTGAGGCCGTTGCGCTCAAGACCCTGTCGTCGACCAGCGCCACGCGGCTCTATCGCTTCAAGCGCGAGTTCCGGGCGCTCGCGGACGTCGAGCACCGCAACCTCGTGCGCCTGCACGAGCTGGTGGTGCCCGAGGTGGGCCCAGCGTTCTTCACGATGGAGCTGCTCGACGGCGAGCCGCTCGTGGCGTGGGTCCGAGGCGCGACGCCGGTCGGCACGCTGCCCGACCTCGATCGCCTCGAGCGGGCGCTCCGTCAGCTCGTCGAAGGCGTGCACCACCTGCACGCGCACGGCAGCATCCACCGCGACCTCAAGCCCTCGAACGTGCTCGTCACCGGTGAGGATCGCGTGGTGGTGCTCGACTTCGGGCTCGTGTCCGAGCTGTCGGAGCCCGAGCAGGGCATCACGCAGGACAAGCAGATCCTGGGCACCCCTAGCTACATGTCGCCCGAGCAGGCGCTCGGGAGGCCCGTGGGGCCCGCGGCCGACTGGTATGCGGTGGGCGTGATGCTGTTCGAATGTCTCACGGGTCGGCTGCCCCACGAAGGCGCGCCGCTCGTGCAGATGCTCGCCAAGCAGGACACGACCCCGGACCCCGGGGACGTGGTGGCGGGGACGCCCGCGTGGCTGCGCACGCTGTGCGTGAGGCTCATGTCGAGGGAGCCCGAGGCGCGGCCCAGCGGGCAGGAGCTGCTCGAGCGCCTGCGGGCACCCGCCGCCCCGGCGTCGGCTCGCACGCCGATGTTCGTGGGGCGCCAGCGCGAGCTGACGGCGCTGCATGCTGCGCTGCGCGAGGTGGGTGCGAGCCACGAGCCGGTCGTGCTGCACCTGCGGGGCAGGAGCGGTGACGGCAAGTCCTCGCTCGTGCGTCGGTTTCGCAGCGAGCTGCGGACCGGGCAGGTCACCATGCTGTACGGACGCTGCCGCGAGCGCGAGGCCGTGCCCTACAAGGGCGTCGATGCGGTCGTCGACGCGCTGTCGGCCCACCTGCGCCGCCTGCCGGAGCTCGAGCGCACCGAGCTGCGGCCGCCGGATCTCGACGCGCTGGTGCGGGTGTTCCCCGTGCTCGACGAGATCTGGCCGTCGCCCGCGCCGCAGAGCCTCGGGCCGAGCGAGGTCCGCCGGCTGGGCGGAGTGACGCTGCGCAAGCTCTTGGCCCGCGTGGCCGAGGCGCGACCGCTGGTGGTCAGCATCGACGACTTCCAGTGGGCCGACCTCGACAGCGTGAGCCTGTTGCAGGAGCTGATGCGCCCGCCGACGGCGCCGCAGCTGCTGCTCTTGCTGTCGTACCGCAGCGAGACCGAGGGCTCCGAAGCACTGAGCGAGCTGGCGGCGAGCGAGGTGCTGACCGGCGGGCATGCGAGCATGCTCGAGCTCGGCCCGCTCTCGGCCGCCGACGCGCGGGAGCTCGCGAGTCGCTTGCTGGGCACCGGGCGCGAGGCCGACCCGCGGCAGTGGGGGCGCGTCGAGGCGATCGCGCTGCGCTCGCGCGGCAGCCCGTTCTTCATCGCCCAGATGGCGCTGCACGGCGATGTCTCGATGGCGGCCGAGTCCGACCTCGACGGCATCATCGTGCGCCGACTGGCCGGGCTCGATGTCGCCGCGCGGCGGCTGCTCGAGCTCGTGGCGGCGTTCGACGGGCCGCTGCCGAGCGGCCTGGCGCTCGATCTGGCCGCGCCCGCGAGGGACGCCACCATTGCCGCGCTGTGTGAGCTGGGGTTGTTGGTGCGCGAGCAGACCGGGGTCGGCAAGCTCGACGCACGCATCGAGACGACCCACGATCGCGTCCGCCGGGTGGTGCTGGCCGAGCTGACCGCCGACGCGCTCGCGCAGCTGCACTGGCGCATCGGCGAGGCCCTGCTCGAGCGCTACGGGCAGGCCCCCAAGGGCGAGCAGCTGTTCGCCGTGGTCGATCACCTCGAGGCCGGGATGGCGGCCGCGGGCGAGCTACCGGCCGCACGGCGGCTGGCGCTGGCCGAGCTGGGTCGCGCGGCCGGGCAGCGTGCGCTCGAGTCGACCGCGTGGATCACCGCGCGCCGCTGCTTCGACTTTGCGTTCGCGCTCGTGCAGCCCTGGCTGCCCGAGGCGCGGCAGGGGCAGGGGCACCACGAGCTGTGCGTGGAGGTGGCGTTCGGCCGGGCCCAGGCCGCGATCACCGTGGACGACCCCGAGGGCGACGCCATGCTGGAGGCGCTGCTCGGCTGGTCGCTGTCGGCGGCGGAGCACCAGGAAATTGCCGAGTGGTACACCCTCATCCTGAGCGTGAAGCTCCGCCCCGCGGAGCTGGTGACGTTCAGCACCACTGCGCTCGCCCGCATGGGGCTGCGGGTGTCGGCCCGGCCGTCGTGGCCGCGCGCGGTGCTCTCGTACTTCTTGGGGTGGTGGTCGCTCTCGCGGATGGGCATCGACCGCATTCGCTCGCTGCCGCTCGCAGCCGACGAACGCATGCGCTCGGTGATGGAGATCCTGGGCGTGACCACGATGAGCGCCCTCGCCACCGACATCAAGCTCCACCTCGCGCTGATGGGCAGGTACGTCCGGCTGCTCACCCGCCACGGGCTCCACAAGGGCGCGCCCGTGACGCTCGCGAGCCTGGCGCTGTCCGCCGCCGCGCGCGGCAAGAGCCGCGAGGCGCTGGCGCTGTGCGAGCTGTCCCAGGAGCTCGTCGAGCAGAGCGACTCGATCAGCTTCGTGCGCCACGGTCTGCTCGTGATCCGCCTCATGGTGCTGCCGCTGCTGCGCCCCGTGCACGAGGTCGTCGCCAGCGGGGAGCAGCTCTACCAGCGCGCCAGCGAGGTCGCCGAGCGACAGCTCACCGAGATGCTCGGCGTGTTCCACGTCAACAACTGCATTCAGGCCTGTGTGCCGCTGCCGCGCGTGCGCGAGCTGCTCGACGCGATGGAGGCCCGCCAGGGCGGCCTGATGCTGGCCTGGGTGGCGGACGTGGTCACGGGGCTGCGGCGCTTCACCGAGGCCCTGATCCAGGGTCGCACCGAGCCCGTGATCTCGAGCGGTCTCGCCAACCTCGAGGGCAACGTGACCTACATCGCCGCGATGGCGGTGGCGGAGCTGCACGCGTCGTTGCTGCTCGGCCAGCGCGAGCACGCGTGGGAGCTCACCCGCAGGATCGCCCGCGAGTACGCGCGCGAGATGGGGAGCGGGATGGGGGCCCACGTGCCCAACTACGCCGTGCTGAGCGTGGTGGCCATCGCCGAGCAGTGGGCGCACCTCGATGGCGCCGAGCGGCGACGGATGCGGCGGATGGCTCGCAGGCGCCGGGTCGTCGCGCGCCGGTGGGCCGAGCGCTGTCGCGAGAACTACCAGCCGATGCTCGACATCATCGACGGCGAGCTCGCGGCGCTCAGCGGGCACTACGACGACGCCGTGACGTGCTACGAGCGAGCGCGGTCGATCGCGAGCAAGGGCAAGCTCTCGTGGCTCGTGGGCCTCGCCTCCGAGCGGCTCGCCAAGCTCGCCCTCGGCCGTGGGCACGCGCTCGTCGCCGAAGCCGCGTTCGCGGCGGCCCGACAGGCCTACGAGAGCTGGGGCGCGACCGCGGTGGTGCTCCGGCTCGAGCGCGAACGTGGGGAGAGCGAAGACGGCTGACGCTCGCCGGAGCTCGACACCGGCTTCACGCGACGCTCACGGCTCGCGTCGCCAGCCGCCGCCCAGGGCCTGGTAGATCGACACGAGGGCCTGCAGCCGCGCCTTCTTCGTCTCGACCAGCTCCATCTCGGCCTCGAGCGAGTCACGCCGCGTCAAGAGGACCTCCATGTAGTCGGCGTGGGCCGACTGATAGAGGACGTTCGACACCTCGATGGCCGCCTGCAGCGCTGCCACTTGCTGGGACAGCTGCTCGTAGCGCTGGCCGTAGTTCGAAAGCGCCGTCAGCTGGTTGTACACGTCGGTATATGCCTGCAAGAGCGTGCGCTCGTAGTCGAAGACCGCCTGGAACTGCATGGCGTTCGCCGTCTTGTAGTCGGCCTTGATCGCCGCCCGGTTCAGCAGCGGAGCCATGAGCCCGCCCGCCGCGCTGAAGGCCAGCGACTCGGGGGTATCGATGAGGTGCGCCAGGTTGAACGACTCGTAGCCGAGCGAGGCGTCGAGGCTGAGCGACGGATAGAACCGCGCCTTGGCGCTCTTGGTGCTGAGCTTCGCCGCTTCGAGCCGTAGCTCCGCAGCCTTCACGTCGGGGCGATTGTCCAAGAGCTCCGACGGCAGACCCGTGGCCACGAGACCGGGCTCGGCCCCGTCGAAGCTCGCGGAATTGCGCTTGACGTGCTGCGGGAAGCGTCCCACCAGGAAGTTGATGCGGTTCTCGGCGATGATCCGCTGCTGCTCGAGGTTGTACTTGCGGCTCTGGTTCTTGAGCACCTCGGCCTGGAACCGCTGCACGCCGAGCTCGGTCTCGCGTGCGGCCTCCTTCTTGAGCTTGACGACCTCGAGGGCGTCCTTCTGGATCCCGATGTTCCGATCGAGGATCTCGATCTGCTTGTCGAGCGCCACGAGGTCGTAGTACGAGTTGGCGATCTCGGCCACGATCTGGGTGACGAGGAAGTGCCGCTGCAGGATCGTCGCCTCGTAGCGATAATTCGCGGCCTTCCGGGCATTTCGAAGGCTGCTCCAGATGTCGGTCTCCCAGGACCCCCGAAGCCCGAAGCGGAAGTCAGGCTTGTTCCTGGGGACTCCATGGGCCGGGTCACTGGCTCCCTCGGTCGTGAATTCACCGGGCCGCTCGATGCCCACGCTGACGCCCGCGTCCAGCCTCGGAATGTACTCGCCGCGAATGGCTGCGATCTCGTTCTGCGTGATGATGATCTCCTGCAGCTGGATGTTGAGCTCCTGGTTGTTCGCCAGCGCCTCTTCGATCAGAGCCCTGAGATCGGAGTCCGAGAAGAACACGTCCCATTGCTTCTGCGCGGCAATGCTCGGGCCGCTCGCGGTCGGGAGGGCGCCGAAGGCCTCGGGAACCTCCTTGTTCACCTCCCTGGCCTTGTTGTTGCCGAGGATGCTGGTGCAGCCGGCCCCGAGCCCGCACATCCATAGGAGGGCAGCAAGCCCGAGGGTCAATGTCGAGAGTCGAGGCATGGTCTTTCTCGATCGAGCTCGTCAGCGCAAGAGTGTCAGCCGAGCCGATTGCGGATCAGCGCCGCGAGCACGTGGCGGCTCGTCGCCTCCACTTTGCGACCCGCTTGCTCGAGCGCGCGCGCAAAGGTCTCCTGTACCGCGGCGTTGGTGGACGCCTGCTCCGCCGCGAGCACGAGCAGCGGGAGGGCCTCCTCTGCACGACCGTCGGCGATGAGCTCCTTCGCACGCTGGTGGAGGTCCGCAAGGCGCGAGATGGCTCGCTCCCGCTCCTCGTGTCCCTCTTCGAGGTGGCGGATCATGAGGGCGCTGCACAGGCTGTGGCCGAGCGCGCGTGCGCTGACGGGGCCGAGCCAGTCGCGGACGAGTGGGTCGTAGCCGCGGCTCGCAATGACCAACAGGCCAGCCTCCTTCGCGGCGTCGACGATCCGCTCGGCCGGATCGCCGGAGATCACGTCCACTGACACGTCCAGTCCATCGACGTCGTAGTCCGCCAGCAGCGCCTCGACCTGCTCGCGGACCTTGGCCTTGGTCTCGGCCAGCTGCGCGTTCGAGGAGTCGTCGCTGACGACGGTGATCAGCGACAGCGGCATCTGGAAGATTCGGGCTATACGGAGCGCGGCGTCGAGGCCGACCTTCGACTCCGCAGTGAGGTCCACCGGGCAGAGCAGCGGGCGCCCGACCGGCGAATTCCCACGCACGACCCAGACTGGAACCGAGGACCGGCGCACGATGGCCTCGGCCACCGAGCCGACCACCCAGCGTCGAACGGTGGCGGGCCGACCACCCCCGGTGACGATCATCTGCGCGACGATTCGTGGAGCGGTCTCGATCACGACCTCGGCGGGATGGCCGACGGCCACCATGACTTGGAGATCGAGGCCCGCGGCGCGCAGTGGCGCGAGGTAGGGCTCGAGCTGGTCCCGTGCCTCGGCGCTGCGGTTGTCGATGCCCCGCTCGCTGTCGAGGCGCCGACGCGGGATCGCATGCACGACGACGATCGGTGCCCCGAGCCGCTCTGCGAGCTCGCCCGCCGCCGCGACGATGTCGGGCGTCTCGTGATCCGAGGGAAGTGCCAGGAGTATGGGGCGTGTGATCGCCATCTGCCGACGTCTTCCTAGTCCCGATCCTCGGTCGTGTCCCGGACTTCGGTTGCTTCGGGGGCTTGGGGCTCTAGCGGATCCGAGGCCGTCGTTGGGTCGGAAACCTCTGCCGGGGTGAGCGCTTGCGATGCCTCTGCGGGGACGGGAGCTTGCGGTGCCTCCTCTTCGGGGAGGGGAGCTTGCGGTGCCGCGGTCGAGAGCGCCGCATCGGAGTCGGCCGGGGCAGGAGCGACCTCCGTGTCACCGCTCGAGGTCGTGGTGACGTCCGGCTCGGGCTCCGATCGAGGGAGGAGAGCTCGAGATGCCTCCTCTTCGGGGGTGGGAGCTTGCAATGCCTCCTCCTCGGGGATGGGAGCTCGAGGTGCCGAGGTCGAGAGCGCCACATCGGGGTCGGTCGGCAAAGGAGTGACCTCCGTGTCACCGCTCGAGGTCGCGGTGACGTCCGGCTCGGGCTCGGATAGAGGGAGGGGAGCTTCCTGACCCGCGGCCGCTGGTTGGTCCGTAAACCCCTCCAAGAGCAATGCCTGCGGCGCTGGGGTCGGCTCGACATCGAGGTCCGCCTGCAGAGCAGCGTGGGGCTCGGGTCGCAGTTTCTCGAAGTGCTCGGTGAGAGGCTCCGCCGTCTCGTCGCGGAGCAGCTCGCGCCCATCGGAGAGCTTGCCGAACAGGTAGTAGAGGCCGGGAATGATCAAGACCCCGATCACGGTGCCCAGCAGCATTCCGCCGACGCCCGTCGTGCCAATGGTTCGGTTTCCAATCGCCCCGGCACCGGTGGCAACGACCAGCGGAACGAGACCGGCAACGAAGGCGAACGAGGTCATCTGGATTGGCCGGAATCGGAGCTTTCCGCCCTCGATGGCCGCGTCCTTGAGCGACAAGCCCTCGCGGCGCCGCTGTACCGCGAACTCGACGATCAGAATCGCGTTCTTTCCCAAGAGGCCGACCAGCATGATGAGCCCGAGCTGGGCCCAGACGTCGTTGGCGAGCCCTACCGCCTGTAGGAAGTAGAACGAGCCGAAGATCCCCACCGGCAACGACAGAACCACGGCCAGAGGAATCAAGAAGCTCTCGTACTGCGCGACCAGCACCATGTAGACGAACACGACGACGACCAAGAAGATGTAGATCGACGCGTTCCCCTTCTTCGACTCGTCCCAGGAGAGGCCTTCCCAGCCGAGGCCGTAGCCGCGGGGGAGGGTTGCTGCGGCGACCTCGTTGATGGCTTCGATGGCCTGCCCGGTCGAGTAGCCAGGGGCCGGAACGAGCTGGATCGCGGCCGAGGGATAGAGGTTGTAGCGGGTGATCTCGTTGAGGCCCTGCTGCTTGCGGAGCTTCATGAAGGACGAGTAGGGGACCATTTCCCCACCCTCGTTCTTGACGAACAATTCGTCCATGTCCTCGGGCATCCGCCGGAACTCCGGCCACGACTGGACGTAGACCTTGTAGAACTGGTTGAAGAGGATGAAGCCCTGCTCGTACGTGCTACCGATTTGGATGTTGAGGTTCGTCAGCGCCTTCTCGATCGACACGCCCTTCTGCATGGCCACGTCGTTGTCGATGAGCAGCTCGTACTGCGGGTAGTCCGAGGCATAGAAGGTGAACATGTTCGCCACCTCCGGGCGCTCGGCCAGGGCGGCCATGAATATGTCGTTCACTTCTCCCAGCCGCTTGTAGTCGGCGATGCTCGACTGGGTCTGGTCGAGCACGCGGAGGGAGACGCCACCGGCCGCGCCGAAGCCGGGAATCGCGGGCGGCTCGAAGAACTCGAGCTTGACGTCGGCGATCGCCTGGGTCTTCTCCTCGAGCTCCTCGATGATCTCGCGCGCGGTGAGCTCGCGCTCGGACCACTCCTTGAGGTTGATGATGGCGGTGCCCGCGTTCGAGCCGCGGCCCTCGGTCAAGACCTCGTACCCGGCGACCGAGGTCACGGAGACGACGCCGTCGATCTCCTTGGCGAGCTTCTCCAGCTCCTGGGACTTGGCGTTGGTGTACTCGAGCGTGGAGCCGGGCGGGGTCTGAAGGACCGCGTAGATGATGCCCTGGTCCTCACCCGGGATGAAGCCGCTCGACATGCGCGTGTTCGCGGCAACGATGCCGAACGCGAAGCCCCCGATGACGAGCAGGGTCAGGAGGCGACGCGTGACGATCGGCCGCAGCATCCCCGCATAGATGTTGGTGATCTTGTCGACGCCGCGGCTGAAGGGACCCTGGATGAAGGGCACGGCAATCAGCAGGAAGCCGAGGTTCCCCCACAGCGTGTAGGCCAGATACGTGAGCCCCGCCAAGATCGGCAGGCCGACGAAGACATAGACGAGGATGACCCGCAGGCCAAATCGCCGCTTCTTCTTGTGGCCCGAGCCCTCATGGCCCGAGTCGTCATGGGCGTGGGGCTTGAGGATCATCGCGCAGAGGACCGGCGTGAGCGTCAGGGCGATGAGGCCCGAGAAGATGATGGCCGTGGCCATCGTGACACCGAACTGGCGGTAGAAGACGCCCACGGGCCCGGGGACGAACGTGATGGGAACGAAGACCGAGGTCATCACCAGCGTGATGGCGATGATCGCACCGCTGATCTCATCGAGCACCTCCCTGGTCGCCCGATACGGCGAGAGGTGCTTTTCGGCCATCTTGGCGTGGACGGCCTCGACCACCACGATGGCGTCATCGACGACGACGCCGATGGCGAGGACCATGGCGAAGAGCGTGATGAGGTTGATGGAGAAGCCCATCAGCTGCAAGACGAAGAAGGTGCCGACCAGCGACACGGGGACCGCCAGCGTCGGGATCAGCGTGGAGCGCATGTCACCGAGGAACAGGAACACCACCAGCGACACCAAGATGAACGCCTCGAGCAAGGTGTGGAGCACCTTCTCGATCGAAGCCTCGACGAACTTGGAGACGTCGTAGGCGATCTCGTAGTCCATCCCGGGCGGGAATGACTTCTTCAGCTCTTCGAGCGTCGCCTTGACCTCCTCGATGACCTCGGCGCCGTTGGAGCCGGGCGCTTGCTTGAGGACGATGGACGCCGCGGGGTGCCCGTCGACGTCGGAATAGATGTCGAAGAACTCCGAGCCGAGCTCGATGCCGACGCGCTTCTTGCCGGTGGGCCCGGCGCCATGCCCTCCTTCATCCGGCGGCGGTGCTGGCTCGCCGGCACCGGCACCATCCTTTGCGGCGGCGACCTCCTCCGGGGGCACGCAGACGTCCTTGAGGCGCAGGATCTCGCCGTTCGGCTTGGCCTTCAGAATGATGTCGCCATACTGCTCCGCCTTGTTGTAGCGCCCGATGTACGTCAGGACGTACTCCTTCGATTGCGAGGTCATGCCGGTGGCCTGACCGAGGCGCCCTGGCGAGCCGATGATGCTCTGCTCCGCCAGGGCCTCCATGACGTCTTCGACGGAGATGTTGTAGGCACGCATGCGCTCGGGGTTCAGCCAGATGCGCATCGCGAAGCTGCGGTTGCCGAGATTTCGCGGAATCCCCATGCCCTGGATCCGCTTGAGCACGGGCATGACGTAGACGTTGGCGTAGTTGAAGAGGTCCTTCTGATCGGTATCCGGGTCCGTGCTGAACAGGTTCAGATACATCAACATGCTCGGCACGACCTGGCTGACGAGGATGCCCTCGCGCACCACCAATGGTGGTAGCCGGCTCAGCATGATGTTGACCCGGTTTTGCACGTTCACGACGTTGATGTCTGGATCCGTGCCCGGCTCGAAGTAGATCGCGATCACCGCTTCTCCAGCGCTCGTGGCGCTGGAGACCATGTAGCGCATGTTCTGGACGCCGTTGATCGATTGCTCCAATGGAACCAGGACCGAGTCGACCAGGACGTTGGCGCTGGCCCCGGGATAGGCGATGGAGACATAGACGGTCGGCGGAGCAACGTCGGGGAACTGTGCGATCGGGAGCCTCACGATCCCGAGTGCCCCCAGGAACAGGAGGATGAGCGAGGTGACGATGGCGAGGGCCGGCCGGTGGAGGATCTTCGTGAACATGGCCAGGAACGCTTCGAACGGTGTTCGCGAGCTATTGCAGACCCGCTATTCGGCGTGGTGTTTCAGGTGCGACAGGACGTCCTCGGGCTTCTGATACTCGTACTCCACGTGATCGCCGTCGTGAAGCTGTCGGACTCCGTCGAGCACGATCTTGTCGTTGGGATCGAGCCCACTCTCGAGGATGAAGATGTCGTCCTTTTCGTGCGCGATGGTGATCGCACGCTGGTGCGCGATGCCATCGTCCCCGATGACGTAGACGTACTGCGTGTCGAGGATCTCGAATGTCGACCGCTGGGGGATGATGAGCGCGTCCTTCAGCGGTTGGTGGATCAGCAGAGTGCCGGTCTGACCGTGACGTAGCAGGCCGTCTGGATTCGGAAAATCCGCCCGGAATTGGATGTTTCCCGTCTCGTTGTCGAAGTTGGACTCGATGGTGACGGTGTCGCCGGCGGTCTGGTCGAAGGTCTTGCCGTTCGCCAGCTGGAGCTCGATCTTCGCGCTCGGCAGCTGGAGCTGCTGCGGGTTCGCCGGATCGGCCTTGCCCAGCCGGACCTTGTAATCGAGGTAGTCGGCCTCGGGGACATTGAAATAGACCCACATCAGACTGTTGTCGGACACGGTCGTGAGGATGTCCCCCTCCTCCACCAGGCTCCCCAACTGTTGATACTGGCGGTCGATGATCCCGTTGAACGGGGCTCTGACTTGGGTGAAGCCCAATTCGGCCGCCGCGAGGTCGACCTTGGCCTTGGCCTTGTCTCGCTCGGCCCTGGCCAGCGCCACCTCCTGGTCCGAGACGACGTTCTTTTCGAACAGCATCTTGGTGTTGCGAAGCGCGATCTCGGCGAGCTGGAGCTCGGCCTTGTCGGCGTCCAGCCGGGCCTTGTAGAGAACGGCGACGGTCTTGAATAGCAGCTGCCCCTCTTTCACCGCCTGACCCTCTTGGACGGGGATCTCCTCGAGATAGCCCTCCTCCAGCGCACGGACCTCGATATGGCGCCGCGAGTGGATCTGGCAGACGTATTCCTTGGTCGAGACGACGTCCTTGGCGATGGGGTTGGTCACCACGATCGGGTGGTGCTTCTCCTGGTGCTCGTGCTCCTCCTCCCCTGCCTGGATCGCCGTGCATGCGAGCAGCGAAAGCGATAGCGAAGCCAGGAGCAAGGCAGAGATCGGTGAAGAGCGCATGGCGTTGGTGCTTCGAGATGGTCCGCCCGGATCGGCGTTCTGGCAAATGGTTGCCTCGACACTGCGACCGAAGGTCTCACCGCGGTCGAACGCATCGGTTCCTCGATTTCCTCGATCGTACGGTTTCGCTACGGGTCGCCGTAAGACGGGCCCGAGCCCTTCTTCGATTCTGGGCATGTCTTCTGCTCGATTCGATCGAAATTCGTCAGTGGAGGAATTGAGGTCGTGCGCTGGGCGAACGTCCGGCGACGGCCGAGCGTGCGCGAGGCAGCATTCACGGCCCGCGCAACGAAGGCTTCGCCACGCGACGACGCTCCGCAGCTCGAGCTGCACGCATGGTGCCCGTGCGACCCTACCGGTCGCAGCGGGTCATCGACGTTGCTGTGGAGGCCCGCGGCCGAGGCCGGTCGAGACCAACGGTCGGGCCGTGTCGACCGCGGACGCGGTGGACGAAGGACGATCGAGGACGGGGGAGGCCAGAACGGTGAAGGCGGACGCCGCCGTGGGCGTCTCGAACGCGTCCTCGTCCTCGAGCTCCGACGCGACCTCGATCGCGGCACTCGGATCGCGTACGTCGTCACAGGGCCATGGCAGCTCGCTCGAGCCGCCGTGCGACTGGTGGTCGCCATCGACAGCCGCGCCGCCGCTCCGAGGCGAGATTGCTCGAACGCTGGTCGGGGCCCCCTCGGCGTCGCTCCGCGTTGCGGCGCTTGCCGGCCCGGCGGTGACCAGCATGGCGATGACCAGCCCGACGCAGACCCACAGCGGCACGAACAGGCGCGCGACGAAGCTCCTCGCGCCGGGACGGCGTTCGCCCCCCCAACGCTCCGCAGGCGCTACCGACGCGTCGTGCGGTATCCGAGCCATACCCTTTTCCCGTGTAGCTACCGAATGGCGGTTTGTAAAGGGCCGAAATTGCCGCAGTTGGGCATGGAACGGGCTTTCCCTGAGGATCCGCGGTCAGCGCCGGCCTCCGTCCCAATGTCCCCACGTCCCACGTCTCGGGGCTACCGACTCGGGCCGAGCGCGCGACGCAGCCGTATCGCGCGCTGGTGTAGCGCGGCCAGCCGGGAGTCGGCCTGCGGCTCGCTCGGATCACCGCTCGCCGCCACGCGTGCGGCGGCTCGTTCGGTGCGCGCGAGCTCGTGCCGAAGCCACGCCAGGAACGTGGGTGACCGCTCCATCACGAGGCACGGCCCGAGCTCGAGCTCGTCCTCGCTCCATGGGGGGCTCCATGGGGGACTCCACGCGGGTGCGTCGTGCCCGGCTCGCGCCTGCGGCCGTAGGTCGAGCACCACGTAGTGCTTCCCGCGGTCCTCCACCATCGTCTCGCCCGCGAGCAAGAGGCCCCGCGCTGCCACCCACCGTCGCACGAGCACCCACTCCGTGTTCGGCTGCAGCACCAGCGCCTGCAGCCCGTCCACCACCGTCGGGCCGCGGTCGAGCAGTCGCACGATCCTCGTCCCGCCCATCCCCGCGAGCACCACCACGTCGACCTCGCCGGGCCGCAGCACCGCGAGCCCATCGCCTCGACGCAGCTCCACGCCCTCGATGCCCGCGGCCGCGAGCGTACGCCGGGCCTGCATGAGCGGTCCTTCGTTGACATCGATGCCGATGCCCGCGACCGCCCGCCCGCTCGCCACCAGCCACGCCAGCAACTGCGCGTGGTCCGTGCCCACGTCCGCCACGCGGCTCCCCGGCGGCACTGCGTCGGCCACCGCGCACAGCCGCAGCGACAGCCTCACTGCGGCTGCTTCCACGCCTCTCGCACCGGTCCCGGCAGCACCCGGTATGCGCACGGCATCACCAGCAGCGTCAGCAGCGTGGAGAACCCGAGCCCCCCGATGATCGACACCGCCAGCGGCTGCCGCAGCGCCGCGCCCTCGCCGATGCCCATCGCCATCGGCAACAGCCCCAGCACGGTGGTGACCGTGGTCATCACGATCGGCCGGATCCGCACCCGTCCCGCGTCCACCAACGCATCGTCGAGCGCCATGCCCGCGCCGCGGCGATCGTTGACGGCAGCCACGAGCACGATCGCATTGTTCACCACGATCCCGCCGAGCACGATCACCCCGATGCCCACCATCGCCGACAGCGGCATGTCGGTCAGCCACGCCGCCAGCGATACCCCGGCCAGCGCCAGCGGCACCGTGAACATGATGAGCAGCGGGTGGAGCAGGCTCTCGAAGCTCGACGCCATCACCACGTAGACCAGGAAGATCGACAGCGCCGTGGTGAGCGCGAGGCTGCGCAGCGACACCTCCATCTCGTCGGCCTGGCCGGCCAGCACCGCCTCGACCTCGGGGTCCTGCTCCGCGTGCGCGTCGATCGCCTCCTGGACCTGCGCGGCCACGCCCCCGAGGTCCACGCTCTCGCTGCGCGCCTGGATCCGCAGCCCGCGGCGGCCATCGATGCGGCGGATCTCCGCCGGTCCACGCCCGGGCTCGACCCGCGCCACCGCGTCGAGCCGCACCGGCACCCCGCTCGACGTGGTCACCTGGACCCGCGCGACGTCCTCCACGCGCCTACGGTCGACCTCGGGCAGGCGCACGCGGATGTCGAGCTGGTCGTCGGCCGCGTAGAGCGTGCTCACCACCTGGCCCTGGATCGCGCGCTGCACCGCGGCCGCGGCCGTCTCCACGGTCAGGCCCAGGCGGCCCAGTCGCTCGTGGTCGAAGCGCACGCGCACCTCCGGTCGGCCCTCGAGGTCGTCCGGCAACACGTCGCGCAGCTCGTCGATCGCCGCGAGCGCGGGCAACAGCCGCTGCACGTGCGCCGTGACGCGCTCGTGGTCGTCGCCGAACACCTGCAGCTCGATCGGCGGCGCGAACGAGAACAGCGACGGCCGCCCGAGCTGCAGCGTGGCGCTCGGCTCGGGAATCGCCGCCCGCAGCGTGGCCATGATGCGCGCCTCGATCTCCGCCTGCCGCTCGATCGCCCCGTCCACGAGGTGGATGTCGAGCTGCCCGAGGTGCGTGGCCACGAGGCTGCCCGAGGCGCTGCCGGCCTGGGTGAGGCTGCCGATGCGGGCGAAGCGGAGCCGCACGTCGGGATCCTCGGCCAGCGCGCGGCTGCACGCCTGCATCGCTACCGCCGTCCGGGGCAGCGACGCGCCCTGCGGCAGCCGCACCTGCACGTAGAGCTCGCCCTGCGCCACCTCGGGCAAGAGCGTGCGCCCGCGGCCCTCCGAGAGCCGAAGGCACAGCACGCACGCCACCACCGCGCCCGCGAGCACGAGCCAGCGCAGCCGCAGCGACACGCGCAGGATCGGCGAGTACGTGCGCTCGAGCGCGTCGTAGGCCCACGTGAACGGCCACGCGAGCACGCGCAGCGCGAATCCCGCAGCGCGCAGCGCCAGCGCCACCGGCCACACCAACAGCGCCAGCACCCCGCCCAAGAGCCACGCCACCACCGAGCGCGGGCGGCCCTCCTCGGCCACGACGCCCTCGTGATCGCCGATCGCCTGCAGCACCGGTACCAGCGTGAGGCTCACCGCCATCGACGACAGGATGCTGAAGCTGACCGCGTAGCTCAGGTCGCGCACGAGCTGGCCCGCCACGCCCTCCACGAACGACATCGGGAAGAACACGGCCACCGTGGTGAGGGTGGAGGCCACCACCGACGACGCGACCTCGACGGTGCCGTCGATCGCGGCGCGGCGGCGCGGCGGCAGCGGAGCGCCCGTACGCTGGTGCTCGGCCACTGCCTCCTCGCGCACGCGGGCGATCGCCTCCAGCACCACGATGCTGTTGTCGACGAGCATGCCCACCCCGAGCGCGAGGCCACCCAGGCTCATCACGTTGAGCGACACGTCGAGCATCGACAGCGGCACGAACGTGGCGAGCAGCGAGATCGGGATCGAGACCGCGATCACCAGCGTGGCCCGCAGCTCGCGCAAGAAGAACAGCAGCACCAGCACCGCCAGCGCTCCGCCCACCAGCGTGTTGTCCCACACCTCCTGCACCGCGGCCTCGATGAACTCGGCCCGGTTGGACAGCACCACCACCTCGTGCCCCGGCGGCAGCGGCAGCCGCGGCAGCGTCTGCCGCAGCGCCTCGGCCACCGCCACGATGTTGGCGTCGCCCTCGCGGTAGACCGCGAGCTCCACCGCCTCCACGTCGTCGACCAGCGCCAGCTCCTCGCGCTCGCTCGGCACCCGGCGCACGCTCGCCAGCTGGTGCAGCCGCAGCTCGGCTCCGCCGGCGCTGCGGATGATCGTCTGCGCGAGCTGCTCGGGCGTGCGCGACTCGTGCAGCGTGCGCACGAGCCAGCGACGGTTGCCCTCGGTGATCGACCCGCCGGGCTGGTTGACGTTGCTGCGCTGGATCGCGAGCGCCACCTCCTCGGTGGTGAGCCCGAAGCCCGCGATGCGGGCCGGATCGAGCTCGACCACGACCTCGTCTTCTTCGCCGCCGTGGAGCTGCACCGCGGCCACCCCGGGGATCTTCTCGAGCTGGCGCTTGACGATGCGATCGGCCTGCTGGCGCAGCGTGGCGAGATCGCGCTCGCTCAGCGAGCCCGCGTCCACCGGCCCCCGCAGCGCCAGGCGCATGATCGGCTCGGCCGAGGGGTCGTAGCGCAGCACCACCGGGCGCTCCGCCGTCTGCGGCAGCGTCACGCGGTCGAGCTTCTCGCGCACGTCGGCCATCGCGTGGTCGATCGCCGTGCCCCACTCGAAGTCGAGCACCACCTCCGAGAGGCCCTCGCGCGACGACGACTCGACGCTGATCACCCCCGGGACCGCGCCCACTCGCTCCTCGATCGGCCGGGTCACCAGCTCCTCGATCTCGGCCGGCGCCGCGTCGGCGTCGGTGGTCTGGATCGTGATCGTGGGGTAGCTGAGGTCGGGCAACAGCTCCACCGGCAGGCGGCTACCCGCCACCAGCCCGAACACGAGCAGCGCCACCGTGATCATGGTGGTGGTCACGGGATGGACCACCGTGGCCGCGATGAACCACCGCACGCTGGGCCTAGCTCCCTGCCGATCCGGCCTTGGCCTCGGCGGCCGCGGCTTTCTTCGGCGGCCCCTTGGGCTCGTCGCCTTCGGCGCCGACGGCCGCCAGCTCGGGCGACGGCTTGGCCTCCACCGGCAAGAGCGGCATGCCCTCGGTGATGCCCGCGTTGCCCTCGGCCACCACCGGCTCGTCGGGCTGTAGCCCCGCCAGGATCTCCACGCGCTCGCTGCCTTCGAGCCCGAGCTTCACCTCGCGGCGCTGCGCCTTGCCGTCGGCCACCACGAACACGTGCGGCTTGCCCTCGAGCTGGAACACCGCCTCGCGCGGCAGGCTCGGCGCGGCCTCCCGCGCGTCGACGAGCACCTTGGCCCGCGCAAACGCCCCGGGGGCCGCCCCGGGCGGGGTGGTGATCTCGGTCTTGCCCGCCTTTCCGGTCGCCTTGCGCGTGCGAATCGTGAATTTCACCGTCCCCGTCAGCGGGTCCACCACCGGGGCGCGGCGCTCGATCTTCGCGGTGAACGCGGTGCCGTCGACGAGCTCGATCTCCACGTCGGAGCCCACCTCCACCGTGGCCGCGTCCTTCTCCGGCAGGTGCAGCGGCAGCTCCAGCACGCGCAGGTCGGCGAGATGGAACAGCGGCGTGGACGTGCTGGCGAAGTTGCCCTCGTCGACGTAGCGCGTGACGATCGTGCCCGAGAACGGCGCGCGCACGACCGTCTGCTTGGCCGTGTGGCGCGACAGCCGAACGGTCGCGCGGGCTTGCTCCACCAGGTAGCGCTGCTTGTCGATCTCTTCGCGCGAGATCGCATCGCCCGACACCGACTCGAGCCGCTTCAGCTCCGCCTCCAGGTTCTCGAGCTCCACGCCGGCCACCTCGGCCTGGAGCGAGGCCGCGCGGCCGTCGAGCCGCGCCAAGAGCTGCTCCGCTTGCACCTGGTCGCCCTCGTCCACCAGCACCTTCTCGATGATCGCCGGCTGCACGGCCACCAGCTCGGCCGAGCGGATCGCCTCGAGCGTGCCCGAGCTCTGGTACCAGCGCTCGATCGGCGCGGTCGAGAGCCGCACCACCTTGACCTGCATGGCGGCCTCGGCCTGCGGGCCCCCTCCGCCGGGCCCGCCCGGGCCCTTCTTGCCCTCGCCGCCCTGGCCCTTGGGGCCGCCACCCATGGCGCCTTCGCACGCGAGCGGGCCGCTGGCCAGCGCGAAGAGGAGCGCCAGCCCGGGCGCCGCGGTCCATGGTCGCGCCCGTGCTCGGCGGCCGGGCATGCCGGGGCGGTTCATGAGCGCCTTTTATGCCATGCTCCGAGCATGCCTGGGCAGACGCGTGCCACGGCTCCATCGCGGGAGCTGCTCCTGGCCAACCACCGCTTCCCGGGGCCCTACATCATCAAGGCCTTCGGCCCCGCCTCCGACCAGTTTCGCGAGGGCATCGCGGCCGCGGCCGCGGACGTGGTGGGCGAGGCCCGCGCCACTGTGGCGCACCGCACGAGCAGCCGCGGTGGCAAGGTCTGCGTGACGCTGACGGTGAATGCCTTCACCGTCGACGAGGTCATCGACGTCTACGACCGCGTCCACCAAGTCCCGGACTTGCTGTTGATCTTGTGAGCCCAATCACTTCGTGCCCGGCCGCGCCGGGCGCATGCTCCCCGCACTCTTCCCCCGAGGTTCGATTCCCCATGCATCACCGCCGTCGCTTCCTGTCCGTTGCCCTCGTTGCCGTCGCGCTCGGCTCGCTTCCCGCCTGCAAGCCCAAGGCGATCCGTGGCGGTCCGGGCACCGAGAACCCCGACTTCGACGAAGGGGCCATGAGCACCGGCCTCGATCGCAAGGACCTGCAGGGCCTGATGAAGGACAACATGAATTCGCTGCTCGCCTCGCCGCTGTGGGCCCAGTGGCGTGGCGCGCCTGCGCCGCCGGTGATCGCGATCTGGCCGATCAAGAACGACACCACCGAGCACCTCGACGATCAGATGCTGACGCTGCTCTCCGACATGGAGACCGAGCTCACCAACAGCCTCGTGGTCAGCGTGGTCAGCCGCGAGCGTCAGGCCGAGCTGATGGCCGAGGCCGGCATGCAGCAGGGCGCCGACTTCGACCCCGGCATGGCCGCGCAGATCGGCAAGCAGATCGGCGCGCAGTACTTCCTCACCGGCAAGCTCCAGGCCGTCGACGAGCGCATCAACAAGGAGCGCCGCGTCCAGTACACGCTGTTCATGCAGGTGCTCGAGGTCGAGACCAGCCTCATCAAGTACCAGACCAAGTCCGAGCGCACCAAGGGCATCGTTCGCTAGAGGCGCGCGGGTCATGCCAGCAGGGTTCTTCGAGCGCGCGGCCGGCCGCTGGATGGTGGCGGCCGCCCTGATCCTGGGCACGGCGTCCTCGGCCTGCGCGACCTACTCGGACAAGACCGAGGCGGCTCGCTCGGCGCTCGTGCGCGGCGACTACCCCGGCAGCGTCAAGCAGTGGAACAAGATCCTCGACGTCAAGGACGCCGAAGAGCTGCCGGCCGAGTGGAAGAAGGAGCACGCGCTCGTGGTGCTCGAGCGCGGCATGGTGCTGCAGGCCATGCAGGACTATGAGAGCAGCGCCAAGAGCCTGAGCGCCGCCGAGAAGCAGCTCGAATTCCTCGACATCGCCCGCGACGGCGCGGGCAAGCTCGGCAAGTACGTCTATAGCGACAGCGCCACCAAGTACAAGACCTCGCCCACCGAGAAGCTCTCGCTCAACGCGGTAAACATGGTCAACTACATGGTGCAGGGCGACCTCGACGGCGCCAAGGTCGAGGCCAAGCGCTTCACCGTGATGCGCACGTACCTGCGCGACTACGACCCCGAGCACGAGCACGGTGCGTTCGGCTCGTACCTCGCCGGCTTCGTGTACGAGCGGCTCGGCAACGCCGACGAGGCGCTGCGCTACTACGACGAGGCGCTGCAGGAGCGCGACTTCGGCAGCCTCACCGATCCGATCGGGCGGCTGGCCGTGCGCGGGAGCTACCGCGGCGAGCGGATCCGCGACTACCTGCCCACCGATGCGCCGGCCATGCCCACGCCGGCGACCGAAGGCGAAGGCGAGGACGAGGGCTCGGGCGAGCCTTCTGCGGCGCCCACGACCGCGCCGGGCGAGGCTCCTGCGCCCGCACCGGCGCCTGCGGAGGCGCCACCGGTGCAGCGGCCCGGCGAGGTGCTCGCGGCTGCCGCGGCCCCCACCGAGGTGCTCGCCGGTCTGCCCCCGCGCGTGCACGTGTGGGCTGCGCCGAGCGGCAAGGGCTCGCCCACGGAGATCCTCGTGATCGCCAAGACGGGCCGCGTGCCCTTCAAGGTGCCCCAGCGGATTCCCATCGGGGCCGCGATTGGGCTCGCGGGCGCCTACGTCACGGGCGACACCACCCTGCTCGAATACGGGATGTTCAAGGTCGTCGTGTACCCAGAGCTCGTCCGCGCGCGCAATCTCTTCGTGGACGCGGAGCTGCGCATCGACGGCAAGGTCGTGCCGATGGACGAGGCCTCCGACCTCGGGGCCGAGATCGTGGCCGAGTACGAGGAGATCAAGCCCAAGATCATCGGTGCCGCGCTGTCGCGCATGATCGTCCGGGCCGCCGCGGCCGAGGGCGCACGCGCGGGGGGCAACGCCGCGGCCAAGGACTCGGGGGCCGCGGGTCTGGTGGGCTTCCTGGCCGCCGCCGCCATCGAGGGCACCATGGTCGCGCTCGACAAGCCCGACACCCGCAGCTGGTCCACGCTGCCCGAAAAGATCCACATCGGGCGGGCAGTGGTGCCCGCCGGAGCCCATACCGTGGAGGTGACGGTGTTCGGGCCTGGTGGCAAGGAGCGCCACACCGCCGAGCTCGAGGTCCGCGAAGGGGGCTTCGCCGTGGTCGATGTCACTACCCTTCGTTAGGCCTTCGTTAGGCCTTCGTTAGCCCTTCGTCAGGAGCCCGTGTCATGCTCAAGCCCATGAAGCCGTCGATTCATACCCGTGTTGGCCGCCATCGCCGCACCTGGCCGGTGCTCCTGGGGGCGAGCCTCGTGGTCGGTGGGGTGTGGCTCGCCGCGCCGCAGCAGGCCGACGCCGCGGTCCAGGGTCGACGCGGAATGGAGATCGAGGGTGCTCGCGATCGCCGAGGCCTCTACGTGGGCGCCGGGCTCGGCTTCGGTGGCACGTTCTTCTGGTACGACGACTTCATCCCCGCCACGCGGCTCGACTTTGCGATCGGCGGCGGCGTCACCCAGCGCCTCACGCTCGGTGCCAACCTGCACATGACCCCGTACCTGCAGCGCAGCGTGGGCGTGGCGTTCGGCGGTGACATCGAGGCCACCGGCTACGTGTGGCGCGGCTTCTACATCCGTACCGGCCTGGGTGCTGCGGCCGTCCCCAAGCGCGACCCCACGCGCTCGTTCGATCAGGTCCGAGGCATGACCGTGGGCCTGGGCGGCTCGCTGGGCATCGGCTACGAGTTCTTCCTCAACGCCACCGCGGCGATGAGCGCCGGGTTCACCTACGACGCACGCTTCGTCCCCGGGGACACGTTCCCGCGGCAGGCGCTCTTGGTCGGCCTGCGGTTCACCTGGTTCTAGGTCAGCGGCAGACCTCGAGGAAGTTGTCCTGGTTGACCAGGATCACCTGGCACGGGTCGAGCTGCACCCCCGCGTGCTCTTCCTCGTAGCAGCAGCGCGTGGGTGAGTCGTCGGGCGGGCAATCCGCGCCGGACTTGTAGCAGCAGGGCTGGCGCAGCTCGAGCGGGATGAAGTCCAGGCAGTTGGGAGCGCACGCGACGATGGGGCGCAGCTCCGCGTCGACCGACGTGCATGCCGAATTCGCCAGCTCCATCTCGAGCGCGCTGCGGTCGAAGTCGCTGCCGTCGCACCACTCGGGGATCGCCTTGGTGCCGTCGAAGTCGATGACGTAGCCGTCGCTCTCGATCTGGAGGTTGCCGCAGTAGCTGCACGTGGTGCGCTCCCACCGGCAGTCGTCGCGGCACGAGCCGGGCAGCCCCGCCGAGTAGGGCAGCGCGTCACCGTAGGGCGACACGAGCTCGGTGCACGGCGGCTTGTTCACGAACCCGCCGAGGCCCGGGTTGGGATCGCATTCCTCACCGGGATCGATCATTCCGTTGCCGCACTTGTCGCACGCGCTGTCGTCGAGGGTGCAGTCGGCGTTGCACTGGAGCTGCCCCTTGCCGCTCGGGCACGCGTGGCCGCTGAGGTCGTCCTTGTCGCACTCTTCGTACAAGAGCTCGTCGGCCCGCCCGTCGCCACACACTCCGCACTGCTCGATGTCGTTGATGATGGTACAGGCCTCGGGATCGCAATCGGCGATGCCGTCGGGACGGCTGGTGCCCACGCACGCATTGACGAAGCTGTCGGGCACCTGCGGGTCGCAATCCTCCCCGGCTTCCCGGTTCCAGTAGCCGTCGCCGCAGCTGAAGCCGTTGTCGAGCTCGAGCGTGCATGCGGGCCCGACCACGGCGTAGAGCCAGGAGCCCAGCAGCACGCTCCATGCGCCTCGGCTCCGACGCCGCGCCGCGGCGCTCGTGGGGTGACTGGCGCGCATCCGAAGCAAGGATACCAGGCCCTCCCGACGCCGCGCACGGTCTGGCGGCGAAGGGCGCGGCGGACGGGCTATAGTCCCGCGCGATGCCGCTGGCCAACACCACGTTCCTCGACGCCTGTCGCGGCCAAAGGCCCGCCCGCACGCCGATCTGGGTGATGCGCCAGGCCGGGCGCTACCTGCCCGAGTACCGCGCGGTGCGGGCCAAGGTCTCGTTCGAGGAGCTGTGCCGCCGGCCCGACCTCTGCGCCGAGGTCACGCGCCAGCCGATCGACCGTTACGGCTTCGACGCCGCGATCCTCTTCAGCGACATCCTGACGGTATTCGACGCGATGGGGGTGGAGGTGAAGTTCGAACCGGCGCCGGTGGTGGCGGAGCCGGTGCGGACGGTGGCCGACGTGGAGCGACTGCGGTTCGGGCGGGCGGACGACCAGCTCGGGTACGTGTACGACGCAGTGGTTGCCTGCAAGCGAGAGCTCGCCGACCGCGTGCCGCTCATCGGGTTCTGCGGGGCGCCGTTCACCACCGCGAGCTACCTGGTGGAGGGCGGCGGCAGCAAGGAGTTCCTGCACGTCAAGCGAATGGCATTCACCGAGCCGGTGGTGTTCGGGGGGTTGCTCGAGAAGATCACGACGGTGCTGGTGGAGTACCTCGCGGGGCAGGTGCGAGCGGGGGCCGATGCGCTGCAGATCTTCGAGAGCTGGGGCTCGGCGATGGCACCGGAGGACTATCGGGTGCACGTGCTGCCGCACCTCGGGAGGTTGGTGAGCGAGGCGAAGGGCCTCGGGGTGCCGGTGATCTTGTTCGTGCGGGGGAACGCGAGCCTGCTCGGGCAGGCCAAGGAGCTCGGGGCCGATGTGCTCGGCGTGGACTGGGGGATCGAGCTCGATCGGGCGATCGACGTGGTGGGGGCGGACGCGGTGGTGCAGGGGAATCTGGATCCGATCGCGTTGTTCGCCCCGGCAGACGAGCTCGAGCGACGGGCGCGGGCGATCGTGGCGGCCGGGAGGCGGGCGCGGGCGCATGTGTTCAACCTGGGGCACGGGATCTCGCAGCATACGGATCCCGAGGCGGTGGCACGGCTGGTGGAGGCGGTGCACTCGGCATGAAGGGGAGGGGCGGCGCGGGGGTGGTGGCGCTCCTCGCCGTGCTGGCGTGCGGGCCCCGTGCGGGTGACGGCGGTGAAGGAACCAAGGCGCCGGAGCCTGCTCCGTCGGCGCTCGCGGGGCGTGTGGGGCAGGTGCTCGAGCTGAGCGTGCCGCTCGTGGGCGGGGGGCAGCGCGGGCTCGGGGAGCTACGCGGCAAGGCCGTGTTGCTCGAGCTGGCGGATGCGAGCGAGCCGGAGCGCGACGCGGTGCAGCGGCGCTGGCGGGCGCTCGTGGAGCAGCGCGGTGATGCGGTGGCGGTGGTGTGCGTGGCGATGGATGCCGACGCGAACGCGCTGCCGGCGAGCTGGATCGAGGATCCTCCGCCGTTCGTGCTGGGGTGGGATCCGCAAGCGGCGGTGGCGGCGAGGCTGCAGGTGCGGGTGCTGCCGACGGTGGTGTTGCTCGATGCGAGCGGGAAGATCGTGGGGGTGTACGAGGGGGAGGTTCCGGACGAGGTGGCGATCGAGCGGTGGGTGAAGGGAGAGTGAAGATGGAGTCGAGCCCCATCGATCCGGACATCCGAGCCCGGGCCTGACACCGGTGTCGCGCCGTCCCGCTCGAGAAGCCTCCAAGACGCCCAATCCCGGCGTTTCGCCGCTTGGCACCACATGTGCACTGGGACCGGGCATGGCTTGGCTCGGCTCCGCTTCCGCTCTGGTGTTCCTGCCCGCGTCGCTCCTGCTCGTGGGGGCGTGCGATCTCGATGTCGCGCACCCCGGTGCTCCCGACGACCTGGGCTCACCCGACGATCCCTCGGACGAACCCTCCGCCGAGGCCCAGCCCGACGCCGCCATCCCGTGCGACTCCGATACCTGGGGCGGCGATGCCTGCACCACCGCGGATGGCCAGGAGGGCACCAATTTCTGCATCGTCGTCGATGGCGAGGAGGTCCAGACCCCTTGCTCCACCGACGCCCCCGAATGCCAGCCGGGCGAGGGCGAGGATCTGGGCTGCATGGGTGAGATCTGCTACTGGGACGGCGAGGCCCTCCACTGGTACTCGTGGTCGGAGGACGACTGCGAGACCCCGCTCGTCGTCAGCTTCGATGGCGCGCCGATCGAGCTCGCGCCGGCCGTGGCGGCCTCGTTCGATCTCTCGACCGACGGCACGTGCATGAGCACGGACTGGCCCATCAACGCCCCGTGGCTCGCCCTCGACCGCGATGGCGACGGCTCGATTCGCGACGGCAGCGAGCTGTTCGGCAGCGCCACCGGGCTGTCGTCGGGCGGACACGCCCAGCACGGGTTCGCGGCGCTCGCCGAGCTCGACAGCGATCGCGACGGCAAGATCACCGCTGCGGACGCGCGCTTCGGCGAGCTGGTGCTGTGGAGCGACCTCGACGACGACCGCATCGGCGTGCTCGCCGAGCTTCAGCCGCTTCGCGAGACCACGCTGGTCTCGATCGACCTCGGTTTTTCCCGCGAGGCGAGCTGCGATCACCAGGGCAACTGCGGCTACGAGCGCGCGTCGTTCGAGTACCGCACGCCCAAGGGCCTCGCGGTGGGCGAGGTCGTCGACATGCACCTTCCCTGCCGCTAGCCGTGCGCGGCCCTGCCGGCCCCGGGCTCGCTCGCCGGGGCCGCACCACACCGTCTCACGGTACGATGGCCGCGCCATGACGATGCAGTCGAGGGCCGCTGTTGGTTTTGCGTGGGTCCTGCTGGGCGCGAGCGCCTGCCCGGGTGGTGGGGGCGAGGATGGCCCGGCGAGCACCGGGACCAGCTCGGGCCCGGACGTCACGACCACGCAAGACGCCACGGTCTCGAGCTCGAGCTCGAGCTCGGTTGGCTCCGTCGACTCGACCGTGGGATCCTCCGGCGAGGCGACGGAGACGGGCGATGACCCACCCGGGGCCTGTGGTGCCACGCCGACCTTCGAGGATGGCCTCGAGCCCATGTCCGAGATCCACGTGGCCACCGACGGCGCCGATGCTCCTGGGTGCGGGGCCGCCGATGCACCATGCGCCACGCTGGCGGCGGCGGCGGCCCAGGCCACCCCGGGCACGGCGATCCGGATCCACGAAGGGACCTACGCCGGCGATGCGTTCCTCGCGGACCTCGTCGGCCAGGCCGATGCGCCGATCTGGCTCGGCGGCGCTCCGGGCGAGGCGCGGCCGCGCTTCGAGGGCGGCGGCCAGGCGTTCCAGCTCAGCGGGGCGCGCTATCTCGTCATCCACGATCTCGAGGTCGTGGGCGCCACCGGCAACGGGATCAACGTCGACGACGGTGGCCAAGTCGACGACCCCGAGATTGCGCGCCAGCTGGTGTTTCGTGATCTCGACATCCACGACATCGGCGAGGGCGGCAACAACGACTGCCTCAAGCTCTCGGGGGTGAACGACTTCTGGGTGCTGGACAGCCACTTCTCCCACTGCGGCGGCGGCCAGGCCGGCAGCGGCATCGACATGGTGGGGTGTCACCAGGGGCTCATTGCGCGCAACGCCTTCGTCGACATGCCCGAGAGCGGCAACGCGATCCAGACCAAGGGCGGCAGCGAGGACGTCGAGATCCGGGCGAACCGGTTCGTGGACGCGGGCGAGCGCACGATCAACATGGGCGGCTCCACCGGCTTCGAGTTCTTCCGGCCGCCGCTCGGGGCGGGTGAGAATTTCGAGGCTCGCGACATCAGGGTGGTCGCCAACATCATCCGCGGCAGCGATGCCCCGCTCGCGTTCGTGGGCTGCGTGGAGTGCTCGGCCGTCCACAACACGATCGTCGATCCGACCCACTGGGTGATCCGCATCCTGCAGGAGACCACGTCCACGGCGGAGCACTCGTTCGCGCCCGCTCGCGAGGGTCGCCTCGTGAACAACATCGTCTATTACGCGCGCGGCCAGCTCTCCACCACCGTCAACGTGGGGGCCGACACGGCGCCGGAGACGTTCGAGCTCGCCAACAACCTCTGGTATGCCCACGACGCGCCCGAGCAGTCCGACCCGGCGGGCGAGCTGCCCGCGCCCGAGGTCGGCGGCATCTACGGCCAGGATCCCCAGCTCGTGGATCCGGCGGCCGACGATTGCGACGTGCCGCTCGGCTCGCCCGCAGCCGGGGCAGGGCGCAGCGAGTCGGCATCGGCCGGTGGGGACATCGAAGGAGAGTGCTACCCGCGGCCGCCCACGATCGGCGCCTGGGCCGAAGGGGAGTGAATTCGCGCGCGAGATGTGGCAAAAAGCCCCGGCCGAATGTCCAGCGCCCCCGAGACCGAGGATCCGTGGACCGTGCGGCGCTTGCTGGCCTGGACCCAAGAGCGGTTCGAGTCGGTGGGCATCGAGTCACCGCGGGTCGACGCCGAGCACCTGTTGTCGTTCGCGCTCGCGTGCTCGCGCATGAGCCTCTATCTCGATCACGACAAGGTGGTCGAGGGGCCCGAGCGCGCTCGCTTCCGTGAGCTGGTCAAGCGCAGGCTGGCGCGCGAGCCGGTGGCGTACATCGAGGGCAAGCGTGGCTTCCACGCGCTGGGGCTCGAGCTGCAGGTGGATCGGCGGGTGCTCATCCCGCGATCGGAGACCGAGCTGCTGGTGGACTGGGTGCTGGAGGATCTCGCGGGGCCGCGCAAGCAGCCGGTGTGGGAGGACGAGGTCGTGAGGGCCGAGGCCGGGGCAGGGGAGCTCGAGCCGGTGGTGGTGCTCGATGAGGAGGCCGCGCCCGATGCGGAGGTGCCCATGCCCGCCGCGCCCGCGCCCGCGCCCATGCCTGCGCCCGTGCCCGTGCCCGTGCCTCCCGACGAGCGCAGCGTCCTCGACGTGGGTACCGGCTCCGGGGCGATCGCGCTCGCGCTCAAGCACGCACGTCCCACGCTCCGCGTGAGTGCTTGCGACATCAGCGAGGATGCCCTCGTGGTGACGCGCGACAACGCCGAGCGCCTGGGCCTCGCGATCTCGCTGCTCCGCTCCGATCTCCTCGCCGACGTTCCCACCCCCGAGGGCGGCTGGGCAGTGATCACCGCCAACCTTCCCTATATCCGTGAGCCGGTGTGGCGCACGCTCGCCCCCGAGGTCCAGCGCTTCGAGCCTCGCCTCGCCCTCGACGGTGGCGAGGACGGCCTCGCGCTCATTCGTCGCCTCGTCGAGGCCGCCCCCGCTCGCCTCGCCCGCGGTGGCGCGCTCTACCTCGAAATCGGCTACGACCAGGGCGAGTCCGTGCCGGCTCTGCTCGGCGCTGCGGGCTTCGTCGACGTCTGCGTGCGCAAGGACTACGCCGGCCACCCCCGCATCGTCCGCGGCCGTCGCGGCTGATCCGTTTCGTTCCGCTCCGAACGATCGTGTTAGCGTGGACACGACGTGCAATCGATCGACGAGCTGCTCGCGAGTGTGGTCGCATGGGCCGAGCAACGCCCCGACGTCATCGGGCTCGCGCTCGTCGGCTCCCATGCCAGGGGTACCGCCGGGCCAGGCTCGGACGTCGACGTGGTCCTCGTGGTGGAGTCGATGGACCCGTACCTCGAAGACGACGCGTGGCCGAGCACGTTCGGTGAGCTTCGAGCCCTGCACGACGAAGACTACGGCCTGGTCCGCTCGCGACGCGCCGTGTATCGCAGCGGGCTCGAGGTCGAGTGGGGCCTGGCCGACCGCCGATGGCTGCACGTGCCGCCCGACCCGGGCACTGCGAAGGTCGTGGCCGCAGGAATGAAAATCCTCCACGATCCGAGCGATGGCCTCGCGGCGCTCCATCGCGCCGCAATGGCAGCAGAACATTGATTAGAGCCCCGTACGCGCAGTTTCGTCGGCGAGACCCCTGGTCCGAGTAGAGCCGGTTGGCCGTTGGTCGGCTCGAGGAGCATGGCGTACCTTCGTGAAATGCGGCTCCAAGAGAAAGCGAGGGAGAACCTCGAAGCGGCCGATCGGCTGTTGCCCGATGAATCGGGCCGGGAAGGCCTGTGCAATGCGGCGGCATCGCGCAGCTACTATGCGGCCTATTTGGCGATCGCTGATCGCGCGCTACGGCATGGTGTCGAATTCACCGACGACCAGCGGTCCTACTTCCGTCACGACCGTCTTCCTCGAGATGCGAAGGCATGGGGCATCCTGGACGACGAGGGCGTCGAGGAGCTGGAAATCCTCCATTCGCTGCGCATCAGGGCAGACTACCTCCAGGACCAAGTCGCCTTCGACGAGGCCTCGCTTGCGTACGACGGTGCGGAACGGTTGGTGACCAGGCTCCTGGGAGAAGCGGCATGACCCTCGATCGCAGAGCAATACCCGCGCGGGTCTCGTCGCTGCTCGATGGCCGGCCCGTACGATGGGGCCAGCCACTCGGCGACTACGACGGACGCGAGCGTACGCTCGAGATCTTCGATGCAGACGCCGGCGAGCAACGCGGGCTGCTTCGAAGGCTTCGGCATGTGCGCGCGGAGCTGGACGAGGCAGCAGGTGGGCCGCTCGTCATGGTCTTCCACACCCGGACCGAGTCGCGACGTCTCTACGCGGACGTGATCGACGCGTGGTCCAGGAGGGCGTTGGCGGAGCTCGTGGCCACTTGGATCGAGGAACCTCCGGATGTCGAGCCGCCGATCGCGGCGGGGGACATCGAGCCGTTTCGCTTGCGGGAGGCGGCCTGACGTGAAGCTCATGCTGGACACCAGCGTGCTGCTCGGGGTCTGTGCTCCGGGAAGCCACAAGGACGCCAAGGAGTGGTTTCGGCGGCTGTTGCTCGCCCCTTCTCCTCCGGAGCTCCTCGTCTCGGTCCTGGCCGACTTCGAGCTTCGTCGAGCGCTTCATCGCAAGGGGGCCACGAGGAGCCTCGAGCACTTCGAGGACGTGTCGAAGTCCGTCAGGTTCGTGCCCGTGTCCGCCGAGACCACGCGCCGAGCTGCATCCTTGTCCTCCACCGCACGGCTCCCGATCTCGGATGCAGACGCAATCGTGGCGATCCAGGCGCTCGAGGAAGGCGCAGTGCTCGTCACGACCGATAGGGCGCTAGGTGCAGTGGAGGGGCTGGAATCTCGGCACTGGAACGAGATCGATCTCGAGCGGCTCGAGCGTGACGAGCCTGGTGGAACGTCATCGAGCTAGGGTGCTCGAGCTCTGGGCGCTCGAGGTCCGCTACCGGTTTCCGTCGAATTCTTGGTCCTTCGCGCGCCCCGGCCTAGCGTTCCCCCATGGCCCGACCTGCGTCCGCCCTCCGTCCTCACCTCCTCGCTGCGCTCGTCCTCGCCTCGGCCTGCGCCACCGGGGATGGCATGCAGGAGAAGCTTCGTGACACCACGGCGGCCTACAACCGCTCGCTGCGCTGGAACGACTACGATCGTGCGGCGAGCTACCTGCCCCCGGTGGCCCAGCCGGCGTTCCTGGCCCACCACGACGAGATCGCCGACCAGCTCGTGATCGTGGACTACGAGCTCACTCGCCTCGACCTCGACAAGACGACCGGCATCGCGGCCTGCCGCGCCGAGATCTCGTGGCACACCGATCGCCGGCTCATCGTGGAGACCACCGCGGTCGATCAGGTGTGGCAGTGGTATCAGGGAGAGTTCGTGCTCGTGGACGAGCGACGCGCGGGCGGTGCACCGCTGACGATCTTTGCCGAGCCGGGAGAGGATTCGCACCCCTACCTGCCGGGGCTCGAGACCTTCCGCAAGGCGAACGCGATCGGCGAGGACGAGAAGGCGCAGCGCCAGCGGCGTCGCGAGGCCCGGCGGGGTACTGGTGGAGGGGGAGGGTGGGCCTCCGACGGGCCGGGTACGGCCTCGGGACCGGCCGCCCCCATCGCCATGGACCCGCCCCCCGGGCTCGAGGGCCCTCGCTAGCGCCGCGCCCGTGAGCGCGCATGCGCTGAAAACGGCACGCTGGGGGCCGCATCGAGGGTTTCCTGCCGGTTGTCGGCGACACCCGGTGTTCCCCTCGCGCCAAGCATCGTAGAGTCGCACCGCATGCCCCGCGGACGCTTGCGCCTGGCCACCGGGAGCGGCGACCTCATCGAGGACATCCATCGCCAGCAGCGGCGGCGGACCCTCAAGCGAGCGGCGCAGCTCGTGGCATTGGCCGTGGCCCTGTTGTTGGTGGGCGTGGCGATCAAGATCTACCTCGACCGCCATGCGCGGGCCGAGGCGCTCGAGACCGGCTACGCGCACTTCGTGAAGGGAACCCCCATCGAGCTCGACAAGGCGCTCGGAGTGCTGCAGGGCAGCATCGACGGCGTCGCGGCCGAGGACGCACCGACGCTGGTGGCCCGCGCGCTCGCACGCGCGCACCGGCGCGCGGAGCTGGGTGAGGGTGACGAGGAAGCCCGGCAGGCGGTGGCGGCGGTGCCCGGCAGTCCGTCCGGCGCCGCGCTGGCCCGGGGGTTGTTGGAATTCGCCGACGGCGAGCTCGAGGCCGCGGCAGAGAGCCTGGCGGCCGACCGCGCCGCCGACGGCGAGCTGCCGCCGGGGCCGTTCGTGCTCGACGAGCGGGCGTGGCTCCACGGCATGCTCGCGGTGGCTCGGGCGCCCGACGATGCCGCGGCGCTCACCGCCGCGGTGGCCGAGCTCGAGGCACGGCTGGTCGAGGAACCCGAGCAGGTGGCGCTGCGGCGGGTGCTGGCGCTGGTGCGCCTGGTCGAGGGCAATACCGAGGCGGCACTGGCCGAGCTGCAGACGGCGCGCGAGCAAGGCCGCACGCTCATGAGCCTCGCGGCCGACGAGGCGCTCTACAACGCGTACCTGCGGCAGGAGCTGTCGGGCGTGGCCAGCGTGGCCGACCAGCTGCTCGAGGGCCAGGGCGTGAGCATGAGCCCGCACGACCGCGCCCACGCCCAGCTCGCGCGCGCGGTGGTGCACGTGCACAGCGGTGAGTTCGAGGATGCGCTCGCCATGCTCGACCGCGCGTGGGAGGGCCTGCCGGCGTGGGATCGGCTGTCGCGACGGCTGGCGATCCAGTCCGCGCTCGAGGCCGGCGACGCCTCGCGCATCGACGCATGGGTCGACGCCGCTTCGCTGCCCGAGGCCGAGGGTGACATCTATCGCGCGTGGGCGGTGCTGGTGAAGGGCGACGTGATGGAGGCGCTGCGGCGGCTGGCCGAGCTGCCGCAGGCCGACCCGTGGGTGGGCTACCTGCAGGCGCTGGCGCTGGTCGAGCAGGGGCGCTTCGCCGAGGCGGCGGCGTGGATCGACCGCACCGAGAAGCTCTTGCCCGGGCGCCTGGAGATCGAGGTGGCGCGCGCACGCGTGGAGCTGCGCCAGGGCGACAAGCAGGTCGCGCTGCGCAAGCTCGAGGCGCTGGCGCAGGAGGAGGCCCGCGCGCCGCGGGCGTGGACCGGGCTCGGCGAGGCGTACCTCCTGCAGGACGAGCCCGATCAGGCCGAGGCCCGCAAGGCGCTGCGCCGTGCGGTCGATCGCGAGCCGTTCCCGGGCGAGGCGTACCTCTTGCTCGCGCAGATGTGGAGCGACCGGCGTGGCAAGGATCCCAAGGCCGAGCTCGAGGGGCTGGCGCTGTTCGAAAAGGCAGCCGAGGCCAACCCCCACCTGCCGCGCTACCGCGAGGCGCTGGCGCTGTGGCTGGTCGAGATCGGCTTCTCCGCCCGCGCGCGCGAGCGGCTCGAGGCGGTCAAGGACGAGCCGGGCGTGGGCTGGGCCCCGCTCATCGCGCTGGTGCGGATCCGCGTCGAGGCCGGCGACGACTTCGACGCCGAGCCGCTCTTGAAGGAGGCGCTCGAGCGCGGTGCCCCACCGGACGAGGCCACGCGGCTGCGCGCGCGCATCGACCTCGACAGCGGTGAGAAGCCGCGCGTGGCCAAGGCCCAGGCGGCCCTCGATGCGCTCCTGGCCACCAACCCCAAGGACGTGGAGGCGCGGGTCCTGTACGCGCGCACCTTCCTCGCGCAATTCGATCGCAAGGCGTCCGAGGGGGCGATCCGCAAGGGCCTGGCCGTGGTCGACGGCAAGAGCCAGGGGCGGCTCTTGTGGGCGTGGGCCGAGCTCGAGTCGCGGGCGGGCAAGCGGCGGCTGGCCGCGCCGCGGGCCCGACGGGCGTGGCTGGAGATGCTGGCCGAGAACCGGCCGCCCACCGAGCTGCTCGACGTGGCCGACCTGGCGATGCGGCTGTGGCTGCGGCTCAACAAGGAGCGCACGGCGCTGGTGATCGCCGGCCAGCTCACCGACGAGCTGGGCTACCACGCGCGCGCATGGACGCTGCGGGCCGGGACCGAGCTCGGCGCGGGTGAGGCCGCGGCGGCCCGTGAGAGCGCCCAGCGTGCGATCGAGCTCGACGACAAGGATCCGCGCGCCCACGAGATCCTCGGCCACGCGCTCCTCCGCTACGGCCAGAAGGATCGCGCGCGCAAGGCCTACGAGCGCGCGATCGAGCTGGTCGAGGGCACCCGCCTCGAGCCGGAGTACCGCCAGAACCTGCGGCGGTTGTGAGCCGGCCGCCGGAGGCCCTGGGTCATGCCGCTGTACGTGGAGCTCGACGACGGCAAGCGCTGGCGGGTGTGTGCTGCCCGCTCGCGCCTGCGGATCGCGCTGCGCTGGACCGAGCTCGAGCATCCGCTGCTCGATCCCGTGCGCGACGTCGTCTACCGCCGCACCACCCGCCTGCTGGGGCTGCCCGTGGCCCGGGCCAACAGCGTCGGCGTGCTGACGCGCGCCGAGGGCGAGAGCGAGTGGACGGGCACGGTCTCGGTGGAGGCCGGCCGCTTCTTCTCGCGCGAGATCCGGTTCGTGGTGGAGGGCGCCCGCGACCCTCCGCGCGCCGCTGGCGTGCAGCTAGTGACCAGGCTCTCCGCCGTGCTCTCGCTCGGGTTGCTCGTGGCCGCGCTCGTGGCCCTGGCGTGGCGTGGCGCGGCCACGCTCTCCACCCTGCACCTCAACTTCTCGTACTCGCACGCGGTCACGGGGCTCGGGGGCCTCACGCTCCTGGGGCTCGCCATCAAGGCGGTGGGCACCGTCACCGCCGAGCTGCGCGTGCACGGCCTGCCGTTCTGGGGCCTGGGCTACCTGCTCGGGCGCACGCTGGCCGCGTGCCTGCTGGCCGCGTGCACGCTCGGCGTGCTCCTGCCGAGGTGCGTGACCACGGTGGTCAACGAGACCGAGGCCAACATCGAGCTCAAGCTGCCCGACTCGCCGGGGCGGCTGGTGCTCGGCCCCGACCAGGAGATCACGTTCCTCGGCCGGGTGGACCAGGTGGGTCCCACCGTGCAGAGCAGCTTTGCCGACGAGGGCCGCTACTGCGTGGTCGATGCGCGCGGGTGGGGCATCGGGATCTGCGAGACGACCGTGCGCAAGGCCCCGCTACCCAGCGCCGCTGGCTGGGCGCACGGGCTGTTCGAGCCGGCTCCGCTGCGCGTGGGGTGCAGGAAACGCAGGTACCAGGTGATGCAGCGAGAGGGCGACGAGCCGATCCCATCGGAGGTCGTCGCCTTGCTCTTGCCCAACCTGCTGTCGCAGGTCGACGAGCCGACCTCGCCCGAGGTGGACGTAGCGCTCGACCCTCGCTGCCAGCCCAAGGGCCCCGGGCGCGCGGTGGTCGAGCGCCCGGTCGGGGAGGGCTTCGTGGCCCAGTACGATCTCACCGAGCCCTGGACGCTCGCTGCGATCGAGCGCTCGTCTCGGCTGGTGGTGCAGTCGAGCTCGCGACTCAAGCTGCACCTGCGGATGGCCGCGGCTGCGGCACCTACCGTCCCCGGCACCGAGGGGATCACGCCACCGGTGCCCGGGCCCGTGCTGACCGTGACCGTGCCAGCGGGCCGCAACGTCTCCGCCGCGATGCCCACGCCCTACGATCCGCAGGTCGACGAGTTCACGGTGATCGTGAGCGGATCGAGCGTGGAGCTCGGCTCGGTGAGCTGCCTGCGCGAGCGCACCGAGGCCGAGAGCCACTTCCGCCTGGTGGGACTGCCGCTCGAAGACCCGTACTCACGGCTGCTCGAGGTGGGCGGCCGCAGCACCGACGCGCCCGGCTGGAGCTCGCGCTGGCGAGAGCTCCGTCCCGACTTCCCGATCGACGTGTGGCCGATGCTGTGCGCGGTGGCCACGGGGGATGGCGAGGGCACCATCGCGCCGCCGCCCGTCTCCCCACGCGCGTTCAAGCTCACGCTCGACGTGGCATTCCCCCGCTTCGGCGACCCGGTGGTGCTGCGCGTGCCGGCCGGCTACGCCGCGCAGCGCATCGAGGTGGTGGCCAAGAACGAGGCCGGTCCGGTGGCGCGGGGCACCCTCGAGTGCGTCCTGCCCAAGCTCGTGTCGGGGGCGGACTACGAGCTCACCCCGGTGTGGATCCAGGACCTGCGAGGCCGCCGGATCCGGAACGTACGCGAGCTCGAGCTGGGCCAGGCCGGCCAGGCCGACGCGCTCGAAGTCCCCGCCGGGGCGGAGGGCAAGCTGTGCCGGCGGCTGTACTCGCGCTGGGTGACCGAGCTCGACACGCCGTCCGGTCGCGACGGGTGGTTCCCGCCGTGGATCTGCCGTCCCGCCGACTGGGACCACGCCGACTGCGAGGACGTCCACGGCAACGTGGCCAAGACCCCGAGGATCATGACGGCCGACGTGGAGACCACCCGTACGCTGTCGGCCGACGTCGATCTCTCGCGTGGCACCGCTCAGCTCCGCGCCATCCCGCCCAAGACCTGCTATCTCGATCGCGAGACCAAGGGCAAGCGCGGCAACTGTCCCGTACGCTGCCTACCCAAGCTCGATACTCTCACCCGCGACGGCTACAACCGCGAGCTCGGCCTGGCGTGCCAGGTGATCTACGAGTGCGTGGATCGGGAGGAACATTGCTGACCACGGCCCACGCGGCGCGGCGCGTCAGAACGTGCGCTCGATGCCTTCGCGGATGCTCTTGAGCTCCTCGCCGGTGAACGAGAGCTCGAGCTTGACCAGGTCCCCCTCGGCCACGAACGCGAGCTTGGGGACGATCGACGACGGCATGCCCATCATCGGCAGCATGCTCTTGAATTCGTCGACCTGCTTCTGCACCGCGTCGCGCACGCGCGTGGCGTCGGCGGCCTCGCCCGCGTCGGACGAGGTGGTGACGAGCAGGTCCACGCCCTCGAGGCGCAGGTCGACCGCCACATCGTCGATGCCGGCCATCGGCGTGCTCGCGAGCTCGCTCTCGGGCTTGCCCGTGATGCGGCCGACGAGCCAAAAGGGATCGTCTCGCTGGATGCGTGCCATCGTGCCGGCGAGGCTGCCTTCGATGGCCGCCTTGCCCTCGCCACGCAGCCGGGCCTGCACGTCGACGTCCCACTCGTTGGACGTCATCACCACGGTGTCGTCGTCGGGGAAGTAGCCGAGACCGTCGCCGTCGCTGGAGCGCAGCTGTGGGCCCTCGCCGCGGGCCGTACCGGTGATGACGAGCTCGAACGACTGGCCGCGCGAGATCGCCTCGGTCTGGAAGCACCGCCAGGTAGCGTCGGTGCCGATGCCCTTGGCGTGGGCGGCGAGCACCACGTGCTTCGAATCGTCGAAGCCGGCCACCACCTCCTCGAACGCCTCGAGCCGCCCCAGACACGCCCGTGCCACGTCCATCGCGGCCTTGAACGAGGCCTCGGACCCCTCGATCTTGGTCCACACCGCCTGCGCCTCGGCGTGGCCGAGCAGCACGGCTGGTTGGGCCCGCATCACGTACTGCGCCGCATCGGGCACCAGCAGCACCGGGTCGCCCACTGCCCGGCGGGCCGTCTCGATCACCTCGCGCGTGAGGCCCGAGAGCCCGCCTGCGTGCGACGGTGTGGATGGCGTGGTCGGCTCGGAGCGCTTCGTGGTGAAGAAGATCCCGTCGTGGCCTCCGTCGTCGTCGCCGCCGTGCGGCGCCGGCTCGATGCCCTCGGGCTCGCGCTCTGGTGTCGAGACGGGAGCGGAGGCCGGTGGGCCCTCGCTGGCGGTTTCGTCCTTGCACGCGCTCGTCGCGAGCAAGAGCGTCGTCACGCGTGCCCAGTGCCTCATGCTCGTTCCCATATCGGCCGTCGCCCGCAGGGTCAAGCGGTGCAGGACGAGCGCGTCCGAGCGCCGAGCCGACGCCGGTGTGGCAAAGGCCGTGGAGCCGGTCGCGAACCCGAGCCGCGAACCCGAGCATGGAGTGGAAGCCGCGCGAGGACCACCGCGCGAAGCCGCGCTGGCATGGCCGGTGGATTCCTTGATAACATTGTTTCGTGAGACGCTACGGCCAATTTGATGGCCCTCTCGCCGACCCGTCCGCCCGTGGCTGCTCACGTGCCCTCGTCCTCGCTCCACGCCAGCGCGGCCTTCGGGCAGCCGGCGATGGCCGCATCGATCGCCGCGCGCTGCGATGCGTCGGCGGGCTCGAGCACCCGCAGGTGCAGCACGTCATCGTCGTCGAGCGCGAACGCTCGGGGAGCGAGGCGCACGCACACGCCATTGGCTTCACATAGATCCCGGTCGACGACGATCTTCATGATGGTCGCAGTCTAGCAAGAACAGCACGCGAACAGAACACGAGCAGCACCATGAGCACCGAAGCCCTGGTCTTCAATCCCTCCGATCCGGCGTTCATCGCCGATCCCTACCCTCTCTTTCGTCGGCTACGCAACGAGGCCCCGGTCTACTGGTGGGAGCGGGGCCGCATGTGGCTCCTGTCGCGGTACGACGATGTGGAGGCCACGCTCAAGGATCAGCGCTTCACCACCGACATTCGCCAGTGGAGCCTGTTCCAGGAGCAACAGGGCATGCCCGCCAAGATCCTCGAGATGAGCGAGTACAGCATCGTGCAGGTGGGCCGTGACGACCACACCCGCATCCGCAAGCTCGTGATGCCCAGCTTCACTCCACGGGCCGTCGAGAAGCGAGAGGTGCTCGTGCAGGAGGTGATCGACGAGCTGCTCGCCGATGCGACCCAGACGGAAGTCTTCGACCTGGTCAAGAGCTTCGCCGAGGAGCTGCCGATCCGCGTCATCAGCCGCATCCTCGGAATCCCGCCCGAGCACGACGCGACGTTCCGCAGCTGGGGTCAGACGCTGATCCAGGTCTCGATCCCGGTGCTTCCGCTCGAGGAGCGCATCGCGCTCGCGCAGGACGTCCCGGCCGGATTCGAGCTGCTCGAGCGCGTGATCGACGAGCGACGGGGCAATCCCACCGATGATCTGCTGAGCTCGCTCATCCACGCCCAGGAGGAAGGCCACCGCCTCGACTCCAAGGAGCTCCTGAGCCTGGTGGGAGGCCTCATCACGGCTGGTTCCGAGACCACCGTGCATCTGCTGGCGTTCGCGGTACACGAGCTCTTGCGGCACCCCGACGTGCTGACGCGGATCCGGGCCGATCTCGGGTTGCTTCCGGCGGCCATCGAGGAGGTGCTGCGTCACGACAACTTCGGCAAGACGGGGGCGATCCCTCGCTACCCGCTCGAGGACGTAGAGGTCCGCGGCCAGGCCATCCCCAAGGGTGACATGGTCATGTGCCTCATCGGCGCGGCGATGCACGACGAGGCCGTGTGGGCCGACCCGGAGCGCTTCGACATCGACCGCGAGTCGACCCCCAACCTCTCGTTCGGCCGCGGCCCGCACTTCTGCTTGGGAGCTCACCTGGCCCGCATCGAGACCCGTGTGGCGCTGCAGACGTTGCTGACCCGTTATCCCGACATGAGCCTCGCCGGCGAGCCGCAGTACCGCGACCACCCGTTCATCCGGTACATGAGCACGCTGCCGCTTCGCTTGCAGCGAGTTGCGAGCGCGTGACATTCGTGGTCGACGGCGCGCGCTCCTCCCCGTACGCTTGGCTGCCCGGAGCGCGCGCCCATGTCCGACCAGCCGCTGATCTACAATCCCGGCGATCCCGCCTACCTCGCCAATCCGTATCCCTTCTATCGCCGGCTGCGGAGCGAAGCGCCCGTATATTGGTGGGAACCCGGCCACATGTGGCTCTTGTCGCGGTATGGCGACGTGGAGGCCGGGCTCAAGGATCCTCGCCTCTCCACCGACGTTCGCACCTGGCGCTACTACCAGCATCAAGGAACCATGCCGGACTCGGTCGTCGCGATCCGGGAGCGGGGGTTGTTCGCGGTCAGTCGGGACGACCACACGCGCATCCGCAAGCTCGTGGCCCCGAGCTTCAACCCGCGCGCCGCCGAGACGCGCGAGGCGTTGGTGCAGCGGGTCGTCGACGAGCTGCTCGCCGAGGTGGGCGATGCCGACGTGATCGACCTCCTCGAGCTGCTCGCCGAGCCGCTCCCCGTCCGTGTCATCAGCCAGATCCTCGGGATCCCGCCCGAGCACGACGCGACCTTCCGCGAGTGGGGCCAGACGCTCATCAAGACCGTGATCCCCGTGCTGCCGCTCGAGGTGCGAACGCAGCTGGCGCAGCGGCTCCCGGTGGGCTACGAGCTACTCGCGCAGATGATCGAGGAGCGCCGCAGAGCCCCGGGCGACGACCTGCTCAGCAGCCTCATCCACGCCCAGGAAGCGGGCGAGCGCCTCGACTCGAACGAGCTCTTGGCGCTGGTGGGCCTGCTCGTGACGGCGGGCTCGGAGACCACGGTGCACCTCGTGGCGTTCGCGGTGCTCGAGCTCTTGCGCCACCCCGAGGTGCTGGCGCGGGTGCAGGCCGACCTCGAGCTGTTGCCCGGAGTCATCGAGGAGGTGCTACGCCACGATTGCTTCATGGCGATGGGCGTGCCCCGCTACGCGCTCGAGGACGTCGAGCTCCGCGGCAAGGCGATCGCCAAGGGCGACATGCTCATGCTGCTGATCCCGGCCGCGATGCACGACGAGGACGTGTGGCCCGACGCAGAGCGCTTCACGATCGATCGCGAGCCGGCCCCCAACCTCTCGTTCGGCCGTGGGCCGCACTTCTGCCTCGGAGCCCACCTCGCCCGGCTCGAGGCGCGGGTGGTGCTGCGCACGCTCTTGACCCGCTTTCCGGGGATGGAGCTCGCGGGCGAGCCCACGTTCCGCCCGCATCCGCTCGTCCGCCACATGGGCTCGCTGCCGGTCCGGCTTGCTAGTGCCCCCCGCCCGCATCATCCGGCACCGTGACCCACCGTGCCGCCAGGAACACCATCGCCATCACCGAGTACCCCACCGCCCACGGCCACGCCGGTGCGAGCACGAGCACCGTGTCCCCCGGCGTGAACCCGTAGCTGTGCATCAGCCCCGCAATCGACAGCGCCGCGGCAGCGCTGCACCAGAGCGCCGCCGTGGTGAACCGCCGCTCGATCACCGCCACCGTCGTGGCGGCCAGGATCATCGACGAGAAGATGAACCCCTGCTCGAGCGCGAACGCGCCGTGGATCCACGTGTCGCTCGCCGCGAACTTGTCGATGAGCGCCGGTGAGAACACCGGCCCGTCGGGCATGCCCACCCCGGCCGCCCGTAGGCCGTTCTTGGCCATGATCGCCCCCCACGCCGCGACCCCCGGCAGCACTCCCATCACCACCGCCGGCGCGTGCTCCTTGGGTGTGGCCTGGAACGCCTGCGCCGTGATCACGATCCCGATCCACAGCACGATCGCCATCCCGGCGTCGATCGGCACCGCCCATGCGATGTGGGCCAGCGTTCCGCTGAGGCACACCACGGTCACGAACACGCCGTTGAGCACCGAGTAGCCCGCACGGGCTCCGAGCGCCTTCCAGCCGGGGTGCCCGATGTAGATCGTGGTGGGGAAGCACGACCCGAACACGCCGGCCGCGATGCTCCCGATGCCGTTGACCGCCAGCGACGGCCGCGCCGGATACCGATCCCCCGCGGCCTCGGCCGACTCGATGTTCTGCAGCGAGCCCACCAGGTTGAACAGACCCATCGGCAGGATCACGGAGAAGTACGTGAGCATGTAGCCGCTGCCGAACGCGTCGACCAAGTCGCCGATCACCGGCACGGGCACGTGGAAGCCCGAGCCCACCGGCGCCGGTCCAACCGGCGCGAGCCCGGTCATCCATGCCAGCAGCATGCCCAGCACCACCGCCACGAGCCCCCCGGGCAAGCCGCCCCGGAAGCGCACGCGCCCGAAGTACGTGAGCATCACGATTCCCAGCGTCGTGAGCCCCACCATCGGGTGCGCGAACGTACGGAACAGGAACCCGAGCGAGATGAGCCCGAGCGCGATCCCACTGAGCGTGGCCAACAATGCGGCCCGCGGGGTGTAGCGCCGCAGCGTGTCGGCCACGAACGAGCCGCAGAATTCGATGAGCCCCGAGCCGATCGTCGCCACCAGGCCCGCTTGCCACGCCACCGCTGCCGGATCTTCCGCGCCTGCGGCCGTCGCGGCCAGCTTCGCCGGCAGCATGACCAGGAACACGTGGGCGAACAGCGAGACGGTGTTGATCCCGTAGGGCAGGGCGCACACGTCGTCGCGACCGGTGGCCCGGGCGAGCTGCTTGGCCTGCCAGGCGTAGTAGAGGTTGCCCACCAACAGCGACACCGCCACGCCGGGCAGCACTCGGCCGTAGAGCAGCGCGTCCGAGAAGCCGAGCACGTGGCGGCAGAGCGCATCGATGAGGAGTAGTTGTACGAGGTTGTCGAGTGCCAACCCGAAGAATCCGTCGACGTCGCCCCTGACGAGCCATCGCATGGGCCGCGAGCTTGGCAGGCCATGGTGGTCGCGGTCCACCCGCGCGCGGTTTTGGCGTATGGTCGGCCCAATGAGCAGCCTAGCCAACAAGACGTTGTTCATCACGGGCGCCAGCCGGGGCATCGGCAAGGCCATCGCGCTGCGTGCGGCGGCCGACGGCGCCAACGTGGTGATCGCGGCCAAGACCGCCGAGCCGCACCCCAAGCTCCCCGGCACCGTCTTCACCGCGGCCGCCGAGATCGAGGCCGCCGGCGGCAAGGCGCTGCCGCTTGTCGTGGACGTGCGTCACGACGACGAGGTGTTCGGCGCGGTGGCCAAGGCGGTGGAGACGTTCGGCGGCATCGACGTGCTCGTCAACAACGCCTCGGCCATCAGCCTCACCGGCACGCTGCAGACGCCGATGAAGCGCTACGACCTGATGCACCAGATCAACCTGCGCGGCACGTACCTCTGCTCGCAGGCCTGCCTGCCGCACCTCTTGAAGGCCCCAAACCCCCACGTGCTCAACCTGGCGCCGCCGCTCAACATGAACCCCAAGTGGTTTCGGAACCACGTGGCCTACACCATGGCCAAGTACGGCATGAGCATGTGTGTGCTGGGCATGGCCGAGGAGTATCGCGGCAAGGTGGCGTTCAACGCCCTGTGGCCGCGCACCGCGATCGCCACGGCCGCCATCGAGATGATCGGCGGCGATGCGATGATGAAGCGCTCGCGCAAGGTCGAGATCATGGCCGACGCGGCGCATGCGATCCTCGTGCAGCCGCAAGCGGAGTGCACGGGGAACTTCTTCATCGACGACGAGGTGCTCACGGCGGAGGGGGTGACGGATTTCAGCCGGTATGCGGTGGACCCGAGCGTGGCGCCGATGGTGGACTTCTTCCTGGATCCGTGAGCACGGCAGGACGCTGGATCGCGAGGTACTGGCGCCGGGCGATCAGCCCACCTACGGCGCGAGCACGTCGTGGAGACTCTTGCCGGTGAGCACCCGCTCGGCCCAGGTCTCGAGCTGTGCAGGGGTGGCAGTCGCCACGCAGGCGCAGGTAGCCTCGGAGGCGGGCCCAAAGCGCAGGCTCAGCAACTTGAGCAGTAGTGCCGCTTGACCTTCGGCGCGCCCCTTGGCCTCGCCTTCGGCGCGCCCCTTGGCCTCGCCTTCGGCGTGGGTGGCAACGAGGGTCATGCGGTAGAGCTTGATCTCGTCGGATCGAATGCGAGCCAGGCGCTGAGCTTCGGGGTCGAGGGAGAGCTGTTCGAGGGTGTGCTTGGCGACGCTCATGATGTGGTCCTCCGAGGCGAGACGGTGAAGCTCCAGCCGGCTCCGCGCGGTAAAGAAACGAGCCCAGCGTTCGACCTGCGTAGGGTAGTCGTTCGAGAGGATCCCCGGCAATGCCAACTGTGGCGAGCGCTTGGAGAGCTGGAGTAGGTGGATCGAGAGGTGCTCACTGAGCACGGTACCTGAGTGCTCCTCGCGGAGCTTGAAGATCGAGTGGAGCTGATCGAGCTTGGGAAGGAGCGGCTCGACCGTCCAGATGATGCTGGTGGTGGGCGTGAGCAGCTCATAGTCATCCCCCTTGCGAAGCTGATCGGCATAGTCACGGCTATTGTAGTAGACGAACCGATGAGCGAGCACGGCAGGCACACGGCGCTGCATCTCGAGGTCGACACGAGAACGGTCGGGCAGTGATACGCGAAGGTCCAGAATGGAGCGCTTGTCGCGGACGTGCGCGCCGAGGATCGTGGGGTCGACGATGGTCGGCTTGCCCACGTCTCGGCCGAGGGTGCACGAGAGCATGTCCTCGAGCAGCTCCGGGCGGCGGACCAGCAGGAGCTTGAACACGACGTCCAGCGTGGGATCGAGCAGGATCATCGTGCTGTCCCTTTCGGGTAAGAGTGGGTCGACGATGACCGTCGCGAAGGAAGGCATTGCGAGCAGGGCGACGCCAGCTCGACGAAGGCGAGCGGCGAATCGTGGAGCAGCGAGGCCATGTACGGTAGAGATGCCGATCTCGTGCCGATGTGGCGAGTGAGGGATTTCGAGCGTTTGCGTGACGATGCGGATCAGCAGTGGCCCGTGGGTGGGCAGGGGGTGGCCCACGGGTTGGCCGGAGAAAACGGAGACGTCACGAGGAATCGAGCGTGGAAAGTGGCGCGGACGAGGTCGTAGGGCGGGTTTGGCGAGCGGGGTCGAGCGAGCCGAAGAACAGCGAGTCGAGGTGGCCCACAGGTTGGCCACGTCTCGGCGCAGGTGTCTGGGACCGCGGTTGCAAGGCACGGCCTCGATGCCCAGCACCAATACTGAAGTATTTGCTTGACTATCTTTCCGCTCGCGCAAATGCTAAAGCAGATGCTTCAGCATCCATCCCTCGACCGGATCTTCCACGCGCTCGCCGACCCGACCCGGCGAGCGATGGTGGAGCGTCTGACCGCCGGCCCGACGTCCGTGAGCGCGCTCGCCGAGCCGTTCGCGGTCTCGCTGTCGGCGATCGGGCAGCACGTTCACATGCTCGAGTCGTGCAACCTCGTCCGCACCAGGAAAGCTGGTCGTGTGCGCACGGTCGAGCTGGTGCCCGGCGCGCTCGCGGCTGCCGAGCGGTGGTTCACGAGCCACCGCGAGCAGTGGGAGCGCCGGTTCGATCGTCTCGGCGAGCTCCTCGCGGAACCCGACGAGGGGCCCAAGCAACGCAGGAGAAAGTCATGAGCACCCCCGTCATCCACAAGAGCTTCGTCATCGATCGCACGTACCCCACCACCGCCGCGAGGGTCTTTCGCGCGCACTCCGATCCGGAGAAGAAGCGCCGATGGTTCGCCGAAGGCGAGGGCTTCATCGTCGACAGCTACTCGCTCGACTTCCGGGTCGGCGGGCTCGAGCGCTCGTGCTTTCGCTTCGGGGCCGATGGCCCGCCGATGACGTTCGACGGCGTCTTCCTCGACATCGTCCCGGACGAGCGCATCGTGCTCGCCTACGCGATGACGATCGCCGGCGCCCCCATGTCCTCGTCGCTGAGCACGATCGAGCTGGTCCCGGCCCCGTCGGGTACCTTGCTGCGCTTCACCGAGCACACCGCCTTCGTCGATGGCAACGACGGCTCGGCCGGCCGTCGCGAGGGCTCGCTCGGCCTGCTCGAAGCGCTCGCCAAGGAGCTCGAAGCCCACGGCTGAGGATCTTGGAGGGGGTGCAAATACGGAAGAACGGGGCATGGGCCGCTGAAGGCAAGGCCACCGTGCGATGCGCATGATGCGCAGGCTTCGCCGGTAGCCCGTACGGTCGCTCCCGCAGGGCTTGCAACGCACACCGGTCGACATATGCTCCCGCCCGCATCGCGGGGCTCCGCAGGAGCTCCTCCCGCGCGCGGCGAGGCATCGCTGCCCCGCACCCACCTCCCACCCAGAGGCTCGTCGATGATCGAAGCCATCGGGCTCACCCGCTACTACGGCGACTTCCCGGCCCTGCAGGACGCCTCCTTCACCATCGCCGACCGCGAGATCGTGGGCCTGCTCGGCCTCAACGGCGCCGGCAAGTCCACGGCCATGCGCATCCTCGCGGGCCTCCTCCTTCCCTCCGCCGGCACGGTGAAGGTCGGTGGTGTCGATGCCGTGGCCGACCCCGACGCGCTGCGTCGCAAGATCGGCTTCCTGCCCGAGGAACCACCGCTCTACCGCGAGATGCGGGTGCGCGAGTTCCTGCAGTGGTGCGGCGAGATCAAGGGTCGGTCCAAGCAAGAGGTGAAGCAGGCCCTGCCCGAGGTGCTCGCCACCTGCGACATCGAGCACGTGGCCGACCGCGTCATCGCCGAGCTCAGCCACGGCTACAAGAAGCGCGTGGGCATCGCCCAGGCGATCGTCCACCGGCCCGAGGTCGTGATCCTCGACGAGCCGATCTCGGGGCTCGACCCCCAACAGATCGTAGAGATGCGCAAGGTGGTGCGGAGCCTCAAGGAGTTCGCCACCGTGCTCATCAGCTCGCACATCCTCTCGGAGATCGAGCAGACCTGCGACCGCATCCTGGTGATCCACCGCGGCCGCCTGGTGGCCGAGGGCTCCGACGAGGAGCTCGGCGCTCGTGGCGAGCGCGACCGCAACGTGAGCGTGGTCGTGCGCGGCCCGGCCGAGGGGCTGCGGGCGGTGCTCGACGCTGCGTCGTTCGTGGAGCGCTACGAGCTCGGCGAGGGCATCGGTGATGCGAAGGCCCAGGTGGTGCTCACCGGGGACCACCGCAAGGCCTTGGTCGCAGCGCTGGTCGCCGCCGATCTCGAGCTGCGCGAGCTCGTGTCGGCGGGCTCGGAGACCGAGCTCGAGCACATCTTCCTCAAGCTCACATCCGCGGGGGAAGCCCCCGCGACCCGCCCGGAGGCCAAGACATGAGGGGCATGATGCTGGTGGCGCGCCGAGAGCTGGCCGCCTACTTCGACTCGTACTGGGGCTGGGTCGTCATCGCGGTGATCCTGCTGGTCGATGGCCTGCTGTTCAACGCCATGGCGATGGGCGACAAGCCCAAGTACAGCAGCGAGGTGATCCAGGAGTTCTTCTGGGTCTCGTTCGGCACCACCGTGATCGCCTCGCTGCCGGTCACGATGCGACTCTTTGCCGAAGAAAAACAAACGGGCACCATCGTGCTGCTCGACTCCGCTCCGCTCTCGCGCTGGCAGCTGCTCGGGGGCAAGTACGTCTCGGCGCTGTTGGTGATGGCGGTGCTGGTGCTGTCCACGCTGTACATGCCGGCGCTGGTGTTCGTGAACGGCAAGGTCTCCTACGGGCACCTGTTCGCCGGCTACCTCGGCCTCATGCTCGTGGCCGCGGCCGCCACCGGGGTGGGCACGCTCGGCTCGACGATCTCGCGCAACCAGATCGTGGCGTTCATCGTGTCGGCGCTGGTGCTGGCGTTCCTGGTGCTCGCATGGCTCCTGGCCAAGGTGGCCGACCCGCCGCTGCAGGACGTGCTCTCCTACATGAGCTTCTACGACCGGCACTTTCGCGGGTTCGGCGAGGGGAAGGTGAGCACCGAGAGCGTGGTGTACTTCCTTGGTATCGCATTCGTGAGCCTGCTCTTGTCCAGCCGCTTCCTCGCGGCCCGGAGGTGGCGATGAGCCCGAGCACCATGAGCTACCTCGCGGGGATGCTGGCCCTGTTCGTGGGCCAGCGGATCCTCGACGGCATCGACGAGTGGCAGCTGATCGCCACCGTGGTGGGAGCCCTGGCGCTTGCTGCCGCGGCATTCCTGCGGTTCAAGGAGCTGCGCGCCACCAAGGACCCGGGCCTGCGCCTGGGCCATCGCGTGGCGCTCCTGGCCTTGATGGTGGGGGTGGCCGCGGTGGTGCTCTACGTGGGCACCACCGAGCGCTTCACTCGCAGCTTGCACCTCGACGACGCCGGCGAGGAGCGCTGGCTCGGCATCATGCGGTCGCTGTGGCCCATGGTGTGGCTGCTCGGCACCGTGCCGCTCATGGTGGTGGACTTCGGCCTGCGGAGCTCGCCGGTGATGATCCCCGCCCGCCGCGTGCGCGAGACGGCGGCGCACGGGCTCGTGGCGGCCATGGGCCTGGTGCTCGTGTTCCCGCTCAATTACATCGCCACCAAGCGCAATGAGCGGTGGGACCTCGCGTACTTCAAGACGCCCACGCCCGGCACCGCCACGCGCGCGCTGGTGGAAGCGCTCGAGGAGCCGGTGACCGTGCGCATCTTCATGCCGCCGTCGTCCGAGGTCGCCGGGGAGCTGCGCGCCTACTTCGCCGAGCTCGAGGGGCCCAAGCTCTCGGTCGAGATCCTCGATCAGGCCGCCAACCCGCGCCTGGCCAAGGCGCTCGCCGTCCGCGACAACGGCACCGTGGCCATGACCCAGGGCGACGTGGCCGAGCTGATGGAGGAGCCCGAGCCCGAGCCCGAGCCCGTCGTGCCCGACGAGGCCGCGCCGCCCGAGGACGAGGCCGGAAAGCCCATCACCAAGCGGCTGCGCGTGGAGCCCGAGCTCGACAAGGCCAAGCGCACGCTCAAGAAGCTCGACAACGAGGTCCAGAAGCTGCTCATCGAGCTGGGCCAGGGCACGCGCGTGGCCTACTTCACCACGGGTCACGGCGAGCTCAACTGGTCGGCAGACAAGGAGATGCTCGACGCCAGCGTTCGTGCGCTGCGCTCGCGCATGATGGAGCTCGGCTTCACCATCAAGTCGCTCGGGCTCACCGATGGCCTCGGCGAGAAGGTGCCCGACGATGCCTCGCTGGTGCTGGTGCTCGGGCCGCGAAAGCCGTTCTTCCAGGCCGAGGTCGATGCGATCTCGGCCTACCTCGATCGCGGCGGGTCGCTCTTGCTCGCACGCGAGCCGGAGCCGGTGCTCGAGGGCGCGCTGGTGGAAAACGACCCGCTCGACGGCCTCATGGCCAAGCTGGGCGTGAAGATGGGCGAGGGCATCCTCGCGGCCGAGCGGGGCATCGTGCCGCTGTCGCGCAACCAGCTGGACTTCTTCAACATCGCCACCAACGGCTTCACGTCACACCCCACCACGCGACAGATCTCCGACCGCAGCGAGCAGCTGGTGCTGGTGGCCCCCGCGGCGGGCCACCTCGAGGAGCTGCCCGACCAGGGCAACAGCGTCACGTTCGTGGCGCGCTCGCTCGCCTACGCGTGGGCCGACCTCGACTTCAACGCTCGCTTCGATGCGGACGCGGGTGAGACCAAGGAGGCCCGCAACCTCATGGCCGCCATCGAGGGCGGCGGCACCACCCGCTGGCGGGCGGTGGCCACCTCCGACGCGTCGATGTTCTCCGACCTCGGCGTGGGCCTCTCGCTCGGCAACCAGCGCCTGGCCGAGGACACGCTCAACTGGCTCATCGGCGCCGAGGGGCTCTCGGGCACCACCGAGAACGAAGAGGACGTGAAGATCGAGCAGATCAAGGAGGGCCAGCAGTGGTGGTTCTACCTGACGGTGCTCGTGGTGCCGCTCTCGGTGGTGCTGCTCGGCGCCGTCCGGCTGCGGCTGCGGCGGGCGCGCCCGCGGACGCCATCCACGAACGAAGCGGTGGCCAAGCAACCTGCTTCGAAGCCCACCAAGGACCAAGTGAACGACGAAGACGAAGGAGGTGCCGCATGAACCGCTCGCTCATCGTCTATGCCGCGTTGCTGCTCGGCTCGCTCGGCTGGGCGTACCAGACCTGGACCCACGCCGACGAGCTCTCGCTCGCGGACAAGGTGGTGATCCTGCCGGGCAAGCCCGATCAGCTGGTCTCGGTCGCCTATCACGCCAAGGACCTCGACCTCACGCTCGAGCTGCGCACCGACGACCGCGGGCGCTACGCCTGGGCAACCGCGGTGCCGCTGACGGAGGCCGAGGCCGAGCCGCCCCCAACCCCCGAGGGCCATCCTCCGCCGCCCACCGAGCCCGAGGAGTTCAAGGTGGGCAAGGCGGGCGACACCGCGCTCGAGGGCCTGGCCCCGTTCGTCGCCAAGCGGCGGCTCGAGGGGGCCGACGACGCGGAGCTCGCCGACTTGGGCCTCTCACCCCCCGAGGCCACGCTCGAGATCGTGCGCGAGGGCAAGGAGCCCAAGCTGTTCGAGCTCGGGGGTAACGTGTTCGGCGGCGCCAACGTCTATGTCCGAGACCCGGACGACGGGGAGATCTACCTCGTGGATGCCAAGCTCCTCCGACCGCTGCAGAGCGGTGCCCGCACCCTGCCCGACCGCGACCTCACCGGCGTGGACGAGCGCAAGGCCGAGCGGGTGACGCTGCGGGTGGGCGAGCGTCAGGCCAGCTTCGAGCAGCACAACCCCGACGACGTCGAGGCCAAGTACTGGAGCATCGCCGGCCAGGAAGAGGAGAGCCCCGAGGGCACCGCGTGGGTCGACAAGGCGCTGCGCCTGCGCTCGTCGCGGTACGTGCCCGCCAGCGAGGTCCCCACCGATCTCGCCCACGCCTTCGACTACAAGGTGGAGGGCGAGGACGGCAAGGCCGTCACGGTCGAGGTGCTCCGCAACTTCGACGACGAGGGCCAGGAGCAGTTCTTCGCCCGCTCCGAGCACACCCGCGGCCTGGTCCGCCTGCCGCGCGCCGCGGCGGCCGAGACCTCGGCCGATCTCGAGTCCGCGCTCGCCACCCAGGCCCCATGACCACGACCGCGCAGACGAGCGATCCGGTGCCCTCCACGGAGGGCCATCGATTCTCGTCTCCCCCGTGACCCCCGAGGAGACGCCCGATGACCGCTCGCATGGCCGTGTTCATGTTCGTCGTTCCGGTCCTGTGGATGGTCTTCCACGTCTATCTGGGCCGCCGCCTCGTGGGTGGCTCGGGCCTTCGGGGCCGTAGTCGCACGATCGCATGGGGCCTCGTGGGAGTGATGGCGATCCTGCCCCCGATCACGTTCCTGGCGCTGCGGAGCGCCGGGGTGGGCCCGTGGTCGGGGGTGCAGTGGCTCGGCTACCTGTTCATGGGCGTGTCGAGCATCGTGTTCATCCTGGTGGTCACGCTCGATCTGTTGCGCCTGGGTCGCAAGCTCGTGCTCAAGCTCCGTCCCGGCGACCCGACCGCGCCCGAGGCCGCCCCCGATGGCAGCCGCCGCGCGTTCCTCGGCCGTGCGGTCAACCTCGGCATCGTGGGCGGCGCCGCGTCGGTCACCGGCGTGGGCGTGGTGCAGGCCCAGATGCTGCCCGAGGTGGTCGAGGTCGACGTGCCGATCGCGGGCCTGCCTCCCGAGGCCGAGGGCTTCCGCATCGTGCAGATCTCCGACGTCCACGTGGGCCCGACCATCCGCGGCGAGTTCCTCTCGGCCGTGGTCGATCGCATCAACGAGCTCGAGGCCGACGCCGTGGTGGTGACCGGCGACCTCATCGATGGCTTCGTCGACCAGCTCGGTCCCGAGGTGGCCGCGCTCGGCCGCATTCGGGCCCGCCATGGCGCGTTCTTCGTGACCGGCAACCACGAGTACTACTGGGACGGCCTGGCCTGGTGTGCCGAGGTCGAGCGCCTGGGCCTCACCGTGCTCGTCAACGAGCACCGGGTGATCGACCACGACGGCGCGAAGCTCGTGCTGGCCGGGGTCCCCGATGTCTCGGCGGGCGGCATGGTGGCGGCCCACGCCTCCGACCCCGCCAAGGCGCGGCAGGGCGCGCCCGAGGGCTGTCCGACCATCCTCCTGGCGCACCAGCCCCGCAGCATCTACGCGGCGGCCGAGGCGGGCTATGACCTGATGATCTCGGGCCACACCCACGGCGGCCAGTACTTCCCGATGAACCTGCTCGTGTACCTGGCCCAGCCCTACGTGGCAGGGCTCGAGCGGCACGCAGACACGTGGATCTACGTCAGCCGCGGCACCGGGTACTGGGGCCCGCCCGTGCGGGTGGGGGCACCCCACGAGATCACGCTCTTGCGGCTGGTGGCGGCCTAGGGAACGCCAAAGAGGTCAGCGCCGGCCGACCCAACGCCCCACGCGTTTCGGATCGGCCGGCGCCACCACCACCACCACGAATGAAGCCGGACCACGCAGCCTTCGGCGCGGTCCAAGGATCAGCATACGATCCCCCCACGGGGGGCGCTCGTGCTCATGGTGACGAATGTGCCGATCTGCCGTTTCGGCCGCCTCGGCTCGCATGCTCGGTCGAACCGAGGCCGGGTCGAGATCGGCGCACCGCCAATTCGCAGGCCGCGCGCATGCCCTCGCCGAAGGCCTCAGGCCTTGGGCGGGTACGCGCAGCGGAAGCCGATGCCGTGGGTGTGGGCCGTCTCGTCCATCGAGTAGCGGAACGCCGGGTCGGCGAAGGTGGGCTTGAAGCTGTTGAACGCGCCGCCCCGGATCACGCGCGCGGTGCCCTCGTCGGGGCCCTTGGGATTCTTCTGGAATTCCGAGCCGTAGTCGTACACGCGGTCCGAGGTCCACTCGAACACGTTGCCGACCATGTCCTCGAGGCCGCTCTGCGTGCGGCCCTTGGGGTAGCTGCCCACGGGGGCGGTGCCGGCGTAGCCATCGTCGGCCTCGAACATCATGCCCTGGTCGGAGAGCTTGTTCTCGTCGCGCCACGCCTTGCAGCGCTGGTCGCACGAGTTGGACCGCTCCGGATCCGGCGCCTCGTCGCCCCACGGGTACACGCGGCCGTCGGAGCCGCGCGCGGCGTACTCCCACTCGGCCTCGGTGGGCAGCCGGCCGCCCTTGTTCTCGCAGTACGCCACGGCCTGGGCCCAGGTCACGCAGTTGATCGGGTGGTTGAGGCGATCGGTCTGACCATCGTTGCACATGGAGGTGTGGACCTCCTTGTCGTGCTTCCAGGTCTCCTCGTCCAAGGTGCCCTGGGGCCACCAGGTCTCGCGGAAGGCGGGCTTGCAGCTGCCGGCGCCCACGCAGGTCTTGTACTCGGTCACCGTGATCTCGTGGATGTCGATGCACACCGGGTCGATCTCCACCTGGTGCGCGGGCCTCGCCTTGGTGAGGAGCAAGTCCACCGAGTCCGAGCCCATGAAGAACTTGCCACCCTCGACCAGCGCCGCGCCCTCGGGGCAGGCACCAGCCGGCTTGGGCTCACCAGCCTTGGTGTCGAGCGCCTTGGCATCGCCGGCCTTGGCATCGCCGGCCTTGGCATCGCCGGCCTTGGCATCGCCGGCCTTGGCGTCGCCGGTCTTGGCATCGCCGGCCTTGGCGTCGGCGAGCTTGGTGGGTCCCTTCTCGTCCTTGGTGTCGCCAGCCTTGGCATCCGCCGTGGGCTCGGTCTTGGGCTCGGGCTGGCCCTTGTCGCAGGCGAGCCCGAGGGTCGAGGCGAGCGTGATTGCGCCAAGAGCGCAGATGCGGAACGGGCGAGACGAGGAACGAGGGCGCACGGAAGGAATCTCGCACGGGCAGGGGGCCGGACTCCAGAGGGGTCGGCGGGAAGCACTCGTCTGACGACCCTTCGTATGTCGGACGCCTTCGGCGTCCGAAGGCCGTCTCCGCGCGTCCGACGGTCACGCGGGGCCGTCGTCGTCGAGGGCTTCGACGGGCGGCTCGGCGGGGGCGGGTGGCCCGTCGAGCGCTTGGCCCGTGATGCCGCCGAACGTCAGGATGCGGCTGTCGATCTCGCGCCCGGCCGCGGTGACGAAGCGGAGCTCGAGCCGGTCGAGGGTGGCCTCGACGAGCATGGCGCCGTGCTCGGCGTTGAAGCGGACCTCGCTGCCGGGCAGCGCGGTGCGAAAGTCGTAGCGCTCGGGATTGCCCCCGAGGCCATTGACGAAATAGACGATGCCGTCGCGCTCGAGTCGCTCGTAGTGGTGGTCGTGGCCGGCGAGCACCACGTCGACGCCCCACTCGGCGAACGGCCACTGCAGGTCCTTGGCGGAGCCGTGGTCGCCCGAGGAGTAGGGCGGGTGGTGCATGTACACGAGCTGCCAGGGGCTCGTGGACGCAGCCAGGCGCTCGCGCAGCCACTCGGCCTGCTTCGACTCGGAGTCGATGCCGTCGGGCTCGTGCGGGTCGCTGTCGAGCGCGAACAGGTGCAGCGGGCCCCACACGAGCTCGTAGTAGCGCTCGTTGCCGGGCAGCGTGAAGTACTCGAGGTAGGGCCGGGCCTCGGGGGTGCGCCAGTCGTGGTTACCGAGCGACGGAAAGAAGCGGTTCTCGTCGGCGCCCTGGCCGAGCTTGCCCACATAGGGCGCGATGAACCCGTGGTAGTACTGGCCCACGTTCTCGTCGAGCGTGGACGCCATGCCCTGCTCGTAGTTGTTGTCGCCGGTCGTGATCACGAGGTCGGGCGACCAGCTCGTCACCAGCTCGGCCACCGCGGCCTCGGCGGGGCCGGCGAGGCCGTAGTCGCCGATCACGGCCATGCGCACGTCCGGCCCCGGGTGCGCGACGCGGAGCTCGGGGCCGGTGGGGACGGGGGGGCTGCACGCAGCCGCTGCCACGAGCAAGAGCGACAAGAGGCGCCGGTCGACGGTCATCGCGAGCAGGAGGATGCAACGATTCAAATCCCGCCCGCCAGCTCTTGATCGATGACTTCCTTGAACTTGTCGTACGGCTGGGCGCCGCTCAGCATGCGGCCGTTGATGTAGAACACGGGAGTGCCACGCGCGTCGTTGTCGGTGCAGATCTTCTGCTGCTCGGTCACGGTGGTCGCGGTGGCTGGATCGCGCAGGTCGAGCTCGAATTGTGCGGTGTCGAGGCCCAGGTCGCGGGCGTAGCCGATGAAGTCGGTGTCGCTGCGGCGCGAGGGGTCCTCGAACAGCTTGTCGTGCATCTCCCAGAACTTGCCCTGCTTGCCGGCGGCGGTGGCCGCTCGCGCGGCGGGCTCGGCCCCGGCGTGGTGCGAGAGGGGGTTGTGCAGCCAGAACACCGCCACCCGGCTGCCGTAGTCGGTGAGCACGGTGTCGAGCGTGGCCTCGGCGCGCTTGCAGAACGGGCAATCGAAGTCGCCACACTCCACGAGCTCGACCCGCACGAAGCCCTCGGCGCCCTGGCGGGGCAGCGCGCTGGTGTCGAGCGTGTAGCGCTTCTCGCTCACCGGGGTGCCCACCGTGGTGGGGGTGCTGGCCACGACCTCCGGCGCGAAGTGGCCGATCATGTCGTCGTAGAGCCGCTTGCGGGTGTTGCCGCGGCGCTCCACGAACTTCTCGGCCCGCGCCTTTTCCTCGGTCACCACCGCCTGGAACGCATGCAGCGGCTGGGCCCCGCCGAGGTAGCGGCCGTTGACGAAGAACGAGGGGGTGCCGGTGGCCCCGAACCGCTTGGCGAGCGCGGCGTCGGCCCGTACGCGCTCGAGCGTGGCGGCGTCGCCGTAGTCGCGATCGAAGCGCACGAGGTCGAGGCCCAGCTCACCGGCCCACAGCCGAAAGCTCGCCTCGGAGAGCGCGTGCTGGTTGTCGAACAGCTTGTCGTGCATCTCCCAGAACTTGCCCTGGGCGCCCGCAGCCAGCGCGGCCTTCGCCGCGATCTCGGCCTCGGTGTGCATCGCGAGCGGGTTGTGGCGGAACACCAGCCGCACCTCGCGATCGCCGGCCAGGAGCTGGTCGACCGTGGGCAGCACCCGCTTGCAGTGAGGGCACTGGAAGTCACCGAACATCACCACGGTGACGAGCGCGTCCTCGGGCCCACGCACCGCCGGCGCGTCGCCGAGCGGCACTGCGTAGCTCACCTGCGCGTCGGGTCGGCCGGCGGCCGTGCCCGCGGCGGTGCGGTTGGGCCAGATGTCGTCCACGTAGGGCACCACGAGCGGCTCGGGCTGGTCGAGCACGTCCACCGGGCTCGCACCGTCGTCGCCGCCGGCTCCCCCATCTTCACCGGTGGGGCCCTTGCCGTCCTCGCAGCGCGTGAGCGCCTCGAGGTTCTTGGCGGCCATCATGCAGTCGATCTCGGCGTCGGTGGTCTCGTCCTTGCGGCACTCGTCCATCAGCTCGAAGCGCCGGTCGAGCATCTGCTCCTCGAAGCCGGTGCTCCGCAGCTCGCCGCGCATCAGCTCGAGGATGTGATCGATGAGCTCCTCGCAGCGCTTGCGCCGGCGCTCGCGGGCGAGGTCCTCCACCAGCTCTGCGCCCGCCACCTTCAGGATCCCCTGGACGAGCCCCGCGAGCGCGCCCTCGTTCGAGGCGTGCAGCGTCCAGCGGACCACGAACGTGCGCCCGCCGAGCTCGCTGCGCATCGTGAGCGCCTCGAGCGGGGTCAGCACGGGCGCCCACTCGTCGAGGTCCTTGATGTCGTCCTCGTCGAGCCGCACTCGCACCTGGCCGAGGACCTCGCGGATGTCGACGAACCCGGCCATGAGCCCGCCGGGGGCGGTGGCGTCCTCGATGGCGGGGATCCGCGCCTTGCGACGGAACGGCTCGCCGCTGCCCTTGACGATCGCGGCCACGTCGACCTCGCCGAGCGCGGCCCAGAACACGCCGCCATGCACGAAGTACGAGAGCTTGGGGTCTCGCTCCTTGCGGCGCACGTAGACGGTGGTGCCCTCGACCTGCTCGAGCTCGAGATCGAGCTCGCCCTGCATCTTGCCGAAGAAGCGCTCGGCGGTGCGCTTGGCGGCCTCCTCGTCCTTGACGCCGGCGTACCCGAGCATCGCGAACGCGTCGTCGTCCTCGCCCTTGGCGGGGAGCTTGCGCAGCACCCAGCCGAGCTGGCCGTCGAGGTTGCCGATGAGGTCGGTGCGGAGGTCGAGGCCGGTCTCCTTGCGCAGCTCGTCCTCGAATCCGAGCGCCAGGCCCATCCGCAGCGGGCCCGCGCCGAGCAGGCTCTCGAAGTTCTCGGGGGCGAACACGCCGTCGAGCTCGGCCAGCGCTGGCGCGGGGATCCGCTCGAGCACCTCGCCCTTGCGCCGCACGCCCTGGAACGCCTCGAGCGAGGTCATGCCCTCGCGCATGATCGTCTGCATCGAGAAGTGCACGCGCGGGCCGTCGTCGGCGAGCATGAGCGCGATGCCGTCGATGTCGGCCAGCGCTGCGCGGCTGGCCATGATCTCGAGCCCCTCGCCGGGGATCGCGGCGCGGCCGGCCGCGCCGTCGATGTACATCGCGAGCAAGAGCTTGCCGCGCTCGGGCGCGAGCTCGCCGAACCCGGGGCGATCGGCGAGGGTCTCGCCGTGCTTGGCCTCGGCCACGCGCTTGGCGTGGCGGGCCACCGCGTCGGCGTCGCCGCCGAGCACGAAGATCACCCGCTTGCCGGGCAACAGCGCCGCGACCGACATCGGCTCGTCGAGCCACAGCCCTGGCACGTCGCCGAACGAGCGCTCGATCCAGCGCAGGTCCTCCTTGGCCTTGATGACCGCGGCGGCCTTGCTCGACAGCGCGGTGCGGAGCGCGTCGGGGTCCTTGACGCCCGCGGAGATCGCCAGCATGCCGTCGCCGTCGAGCAGGCTCACCCCGAGCGGGGCGTCGACGTCGAAGCCCCAGGCCTCGAAGCTCGCGGTGTCGAACGGATCGAGGCCGAGCGCCTGCTTGGCCTCCTCGCGGACCTCGGGCTGGATCTCGGAGCCCAAGAGCTCGAGCGCCGCGCGCGGGGACGAGAGCGCCAGCACGCCCACGGTGTCTTGCGGCAGCTCGCCGGCCAGCTCGCGCAGGAACGCCTGGTTGCGGCCGGAGACGAGCGCCTGGATCCCGGCGACGAGCCCCACCACCACGGCGACGATCGCCGTGCCCATGAGCACGCGCTTGATGAGGCGCGTACGGGCGGCGCGATCGACCGAGCCGCGCGACTTGGGCAGCTTGGGCTGCGCATCGCCGAGCTTGATCACGGCGTTGGCGACGGGTGCGAGCGGGGCCGAGGGCGCGGCGGCGACCGGCATGGGCACGCCGGCCATGCCCGGCGGGTAGCCGGGGACTGCGACGGGAGCAGAGGACTCGGCACCGACGTGGCCGGGGATGCCCATGGGCGTGCCGAAGGGGACTGCGACGGGAGCGGAGGACTCGGCACCGACGTGGCCGGGGACGCCCATGGGCGCGCCGGGGATTGCGACCGGAGCGGAGGGCTCGCGAGCGAGACCCACGGGCACGCCACCGGGTGCGCCGAAGCCGGGGATCGCGACGGGAGCGGAGGACTCGCGAGCGAGACCCACGGGCACGCCGGGGAAGCCGGGGATCGCGACGGGAGCGGAGGACTCGCGAGCGAGACCCACGGGCACGCCGGGGAAGCCGGGGATCGCGACGGGAGCCGACGCCTCGCGGTTGAAGCCGACGGGCACGCCCGCCGCGGGTGGCACGCGCTCCGTCTGGAAGTTGGGGATGGCGACGGGCGCCGATGGTTCATGCGCCACCTGGGCCGGTGCGCCTGCGGCCGGAAACCCTGCCCCGATCGCCGGGATCGCCGGGATCGCCGGGATCGCACCGGGGCCGGTGGGCGGCGGTGGCTGGCCCACCAGCGTGTTCTCCTCGGCATGCTCGCCCGGGGCACTCTCGGTGCCCGGGGCGGTGCCGGTGGACGACGGTGGAAACACCAGGCCACGCACCAGCGTCTGCGCCGTGGTCACCGAGCTCGTCGACGGCAGCGTGGACGAGGACTGGCCGACCTCCTCTCCTTCGTTCGTGCGCTGGCTGCCCGAGGCCGTGCCACCGGCGACCGGTGCGGCGGAGCCATCGATCTCCACGAGCGTGATGTCGGTGGTGCCGCAGCGGAAGCTCTGCCCGCGGTAGAGGGCGAACTGCGGCAGGCGCTTGCCCTCGCGCCAGGTGCCGTTGCGGCTGCCCAGGTCGCGGACGATGACCGCGCCCTTGGTGAACTCGATCTCGGCGTGCAGCGCCGAGGCCTCGGGATCGCCGAGGATGATGTCGCCGGACTCCCGCCCCACCATCGTGCGACCCGGGCCCAGCGTGACGGTCTCGGGCGGGCGATCGGGAAAGCGGAGCTGGAGGGTGATCTTGGGTGACAGCGCGCTCGCTCCGGTGAGGTGGCCTACGACAAAATGGAGGCCTCAGTATTCCAGCCGCTCGGAGGCCGCGCAAGCGCGCGCGGGCCCGCCCGCCGGACGCGGCTCCCCGGCCAGCCAACGCCCGACGACCTGACTCCGGTCTCACGTGGCGCCCCGTGGCGACGTCGGACGCGACCAGACGTCAGCCGTGCGCAAGGATGCCGTAACCTCCCCGCCGGAGCTCTTCAAGCATGCTCGAGGTCGTAGGTCTCTCGAAGTCGTTCCCGCTGGCCAAGCCGCGTCGGGGCCGGAGATCGGGCCCACCGCCCGGTCCGCCGGATCCGCGCGAAGATGGCCGCTGGTTCCACGCCATCCGCGACATCGCCTTCACGGCGCCCGCGGGCGCCATCGTGGGGCTGCTCGGGCCCAACGGCGCCGGCAAGACCACGCTCCTTCGCGTGCTGTCGACGGCGCTGCAACCGACCGCGGGCACGGCCTCGTTCGATGGTGTCGACATCGTGCGCGACCCGCTGGCGGTGCGTCGCATGCTGGGCTTCCTCTCGGGTAACACGGGGCTCTACGGGCGTCTCACCCCGCGCGAGATGATGGCGTACTTCGGCCAGCTCCACGGCCTCGCCGGCGAGCCGCTGCGGCTTCGCATCGAGGAGCTCGTGGCGCTGCTCCGCATGGGCGACTACGTCGACCGTCGCAACGACACGCTCTCGACCGGCATGAAGCAGAAGGTCTCGATCGCGCGCACGCTGGTGCACGACCCCGCGATCGTGGTGTTCGACGAGCCCACCACCGGGCTCGATGTCTCGGCGGCCGAGACGATCCTGCGGCTGGTCGAGCGCTGCCGCGACCAGGGCAAGACCGTGCTCCTGTCGACCCACCACCTGCACGAGGTCGCGCGCGTCTGCGACAGTGTGGTGGTGATCGCCAAGGGCCGACTGTGCTTTCGCGGCACGGTGGACGAGATGCGCGAGCGCGGCGGCGCGGCCGCGCTCGACCGCGCGCTCCTGGCCATCATCGGGGCGGACGAGGAAGGGGGGATCCATGCGTAGCGCCATCTTCACCGTGTTCCGCAAGGAGCTGCTCGAGGTCTCGCGCGATCGCAGGACCTTGATCTTCATGATCGTGATGCCGCTCCTATTGATTCCGCTGCTCATCCAGGTCACCACCGACTTCGTGGCCGATGCCGAGAAGGAAGCGGCCTCGGTTACGCTCGACTATGCGATCTTCGGGGGCGAGCAGCTCCCCGAGCTCGCCGAGGCGATGGCGGCCGCCCCGGGGTTCGCGGCGGCCACGCTCGACGACCGGGCCCAGATCCCGGCCGCGATCGCCGATGATCGCATCGATCTCGCGCTGGTCGTATTGCCGGCCGCACCCGACCAGCAGCACGTGATCGAGCTCCACTTCGACAACGCGCCCATCAGCTCCAAGGTCGAGAAGCGCACCAAGCTCGTGCTCGAGGGGCTCGGGGTCGAGCTGCGCCACGAGCGGCTCGCGGCGTTCGGGATCCACGACCCCGATCGGCTCCAAGCGGTGATCGAGCCCGTGGTGATGGTGCCACACGGCATCGCGCCCATGCGCGAGGTCATCGGCGAGCGGGTGGGCGGGATGCTGCCCTACCTGTTCATCATCTTCTGCTTCATGGGATCGATGTATCCGGCGATCGATCTGGCGGCGGGCGAAAAGGAGCGGGGTACGCTCGAGACGCTGCTGCTCGTGCCGATCCCTCGCCGACAGGTGGTACTGGGCAAATTCCTGGTGGTGTTCACTGCGGGGGTGGTCTCGGCCTTGCTCACGCTGGTGGGCCTGGGCGGGTGGCTCGCCTGGCGCAGCAGCGAGCTGGGGGGCGAGCTCGGGAACGTGCTGGCGGCGATCGGGGCCGGTGATCTCGTGCTGATTGCCGCGATGCTCGTGCCCACCGCGGCGATCTTCGCGTCGCTGCTGCTCGGCATCAGCATCTACGCCAAGAGCTTCAAGGAAGCACAGTCGTACATGGCCCCGCTCAACATGCTGGTGATCCTACCCGCGTTCCTCGCGATGTTGCCGGGGATCGAGCTCGACTGGACGACCGCATCGATCCCGATCACCAACATCTCGCTGGCGATCAAGGAGCTCATCAAGGGCACCATGGATCTGTCGATGTTGGTGGTGATCCTGGGCAGCAGCACGCTCCTGGCGGGGGCGCTCTTGTGGGTCTCCACATGGTGGTTCGGGCGCGAGGACGTGCTGTTCCGGCAATGAGCGAAGGCGGGCGATTGTTCGGTATGATGTTGGGGTCGATGCTCGGGATCGCGCCCATCGTCCTCCGCGCCTCGCTGGCGTGTGCCCTCGGGGTGGGCGCGAGCGGCTGTGGGGCGGTCGACGAGGCCCGCGTACGCCTCGAGGCGCTGCTCGGCGACGAGCCCCCGCCCGCGACGAGCCCGGAGGCACCCGCGGAGGGCTCGGCGGAGCCGGTCGTGGTCGCTCGAGCGGACGAGGCCGGGGCCGGTGGCGAGACGGGCGGTGGTGGCACGGGTGGCGAGGCGAGCGGCGGTGGCACGGCTCGCGACGCGACGGGCGGTGGTGGCACGGGTGACGAGGCTGCCGGTGGCTCGGTCGCAACGGGACACGCGGACCCGACCACCGACACGGGCTTGCTTCCCATGAGCTACGCCCGCCCACCCGAGGTTCCCGCAGCGACCTCCGGGCCCACGGGCGGCCCGCCGGAGCACGGTTCGGGCGATGACGGCGATCCGACGACGGGCTCCGGTACCGGTGGCCCACCCACCACGGGCGGGACACCCGTCACCCCACCCACGACTCCCGATCCCACCGGCCCCGATCCCAAGGGCCCCGATCCCAAGGGCCCCGATCCCAAGGGCCCTCCCACCGTCTCCACTGCTCCACCATCGCCGATCTCGACATGCCTCGAAGGCGAGTGGGATGCCGAAGATCTGCACACCTATTTTCGCCGTGATCTGCTCGAGCAAGCCCATGGTCGCACGGTTCGCCATCGTGGCGAGAGCGGGCACCACCGCCTGCGGTTCGCGGCTGGTGTGCTCCACGGCAAAGCCGAGCACCGCCGAATGAAGTTCGACGCGCGCCTGGCCAACGTCGACATTCGCTATACCGTGGACGTGCACGGCGAGTTCGAGGCGTCGATTCGCAGCGAGAGCCCCGATGTGCTGGTGGTGGATCGACCCACTCGCACCACGCTGCGAGTCCGCGAGGTCGTGCGATTTTCGGCAGACAAGTCGGAGACTCGCTCGCTGACACTGCCCGTGGAAGGGCGCTGGCAGGTCGGGTGCACCCCCGCTGCGCTCGAGCTGCGCCCGCTCGAAGACGGCAAGCCCGGCCCTGCGCTGCGATTCGTGCGCCCCAAGCCGTGAGTCACGCGAGACGGGCTACGAGCCCGCGGGGGGGTCGGCCTCCGCGAGGTTGCCCTCGTGCAGGCCACACTCCTTCTTGTCGGATTGCTCCCACCACCACCGACCCTCGCGCTCGTGCTGCCCCGGCAGGATCGCGCGAGTACAGGGCTCGCAGCCGATGCTGACGAACCCACGATCGTGGAGCTCGTTGTAGGGAACCTCGAATGCACGAATCGCATCCCACACCTCGGTGCTGGTGCGGGCCACGAACGGGTTCCACTTGAGCAGCGGGCGGCCGTCCCGGCCCACGTGGCCCTCGTCGACCTCGACCACTGCCAGCCGGCCGCGCGTACGGGGGCTCTGATCGCGGCGCTGGCCGGTGATCCAGCCCGACAGCCCGGCGAGCTCCCGCCGCAGCGGCTCGACCTTGCGAATGCCACAGCACTCCTCGTGGCCGTCGCGCAGGAACGAGAACAGGCCCTTGCGCTGGACCAGGCTCTCCACGCTCGCGGACTCGGGGAAGCGCACCTCGATGCGCAAGCCGTAGCGCGCCTCGACCCTGGCGATGAAGCGATGGGTCTCGGGGTGCAGCCGCCCCGTATCGAGCGTGAACACACGACACGCGCGCCCGGCTTGTTGCAGGTACTCGAGCAGCAGCACGTCCTCGGCACCCGAGAACGCGATGGCAACGTGCTCACCATGCTCTGCCAGCGCGGCCTCGAGGATCTGCATGGGATGGGCTCGGTCGAGCCGATCGGCCAGCATGTTGGCGTGCTCTCTGAGGTCGCTCATGAACGCAGACCAAACTATGGAGCGCATGGCCGATCCCCGCAAGCCGGCCATCATGGCAGCGCAGCCCGGCCCCGATCGGCGCCCCTCGGCTCCATGTGCCCGGGCCTGCTCGACCAGCGTACCGTGGGATTTCGCGGGGTCACGGGGAGATCTCTCGTGAGTCATGGGGGAGAAATACGAGGATTCCAGGAAGGGCTCGTACCCCACACTCGGTGGGGTCTCGCGTGAGCCAGCGACTCCTTCGATGGACTCTTGCACGTGCGACTCGTCGCCGGCGAGCGAGCGATTCGCCTGCGATTCGCCACAGGAACGGCTGCCGTCGCCGGAATTCGATGGATTCACCGGGTCTGGGGAGCACCCCCGAGAGCCGCGATCGAGAGTCATGCCAACACGTCGACACGATGGATCCATGTCCGAATGAAATCATCACTGTTGCCCTTGCAGGGCGCATGTGACACATGCTAATCGCACATTGGGCGCGAAGCTTGGCTGGTAACGCGTCTCAGCACCTGCAACCCCCAAGGGATCGGAAGAAACGCATGTCGGCATTGGAACAACTCGTAGGCAACATGACCGTGGCCCAGCTGGCGGAGGCCGCGGGCATGGACATCGACGCAGTGGTCGGGCTCGTGCTCGGTAACCGTGGCATGAGCGCTTCGGCGGTCAAGACGGCGCCGGCGGCCAAGGGCAAGCGCAAGCCCGGGCGTCCGCCCAAGGCGGCGGCGCAAGAGCCCGCACCGGCGGTCCTGACCGCCAAGGAAGCGGACGACGACGACGACGACGACGGCGAGGGCGGTGGCGATGGTCACAACACCCGCACCCGTACCGGTCGTGCGGAGCTCGATACTGCAATTCTCGACTACCTCAAGAGCCAGTCCGAGCCGGTGCGTGCGCTCGACATCCGCAAGGGCATCGGCGGCACGGCTGCGCAGATTCGCACGCGTCTGAACTTCCTCATCGAGAAGGGCAAGGTCACGTACAAGGGCCGCGCCAGCGGCACTCGCTACCGCGCCAAGTGAGCGCATGATCCGGGCCCGGCGGGGTGCCATCTCGGCGCCCCGAGGGCCGCGAAGGGGAGGCGGGGCGGGCCGAGGGCTCGCCCCGCGGTCGTCGTACCGGCAGCGTCCATGTGTGGCGTCCCGGGCTCCCAGCGCGCCGAGCCGATACGAGGGCGGAGGATCGAGCCGATGACCAAGGTCGTGGATTTCGAGATCGAGTCGGATGGCATCGCCGGCATCGAGGGCGGCTTCATGGCCGTTCGCCGCCTCCGGCTTCGCAACGTCCGCGACGACGGCTCGCGCTCGCGAACGTACGTGTGCGACTTCCTCGTGCGTCCCAAGGGTGTGGATGCGGTGGTGGTGGCCGTGTACCACCGCAGCGGCACGGGCACGCAGGTGCTGCTGCGCGAGGGTCTGCGCCCGGTGCTGGCCAACGGCCGCAATCCCGAGGCGCTGGCCATCCCCGATGCGCGGCCCTACCTCACGTTTACCGAGGTCGTCGCCGGCATCATCGAGGTCGACGATCGTGGCGAGCAGGGCGTGCGCCAGCGAGCGGCCATCGAGGTCGAGGAGGAATCGGGCTTCACGGTGTCGGCCGACGACGTCGAATTCCTGGGTGCGGGCTCGTTCCCCAGCCCGGGCTCCATGCCCGAGAAATTCTGGCTCACGGCGGTGGAGGTGCCCGGCCCGCACGGGCAGCGCCAGGCCGAGGGTGATGGCTCCCCCATGGAAGAGGGCGCCACCACCCGCTGGATGGACCTCGACGAGGCAATCGGGGCCTGCGTGGACGGCCGCATCGAGGACGTGAAGACCGAGCTCGCGCTCCGCCGCCTGCGAGATCGACTCGGCTAGAGCGACTCGGCTAGAGCGCCTCGGCGTGCAAGTCGTCGACGAGCACGCCGCCGGTGCCCGCGTAGTTGTAGAGGTCGACGGCGAACGTGCCCGCCGTGTCCTGGAGCGCTGGGGTGCCGTCGAGGATCTCGACCTGCCACGCCTCCGGCTCCGGCTCGTCCTGCGGCCATAGGCGCGTGCGCAGCAGCGTGGACGCACCCTGCTGGAGGCATTGCAGGCGCAAGCGATAGGGGATGCCCGGGTCGAGCACCCCGCCGGGGACGTCGGCCGCCACGAGCAGCTCCTCCACCCCGTTGGTCTCGCGCCAGATGCCGATCGACTGCAAGTAGCCGCCCTCCACATAGGCGGCATAGCCCTGCCCGGGTGGGACGGTTTGCTGGAGCGCACCACCGTTCTGGCGCACGTAGAGCCCCATGCCCTGGTGCAGCCAGTCGTCGAATCGAACGGTGATCGATACGTCGACGTCGGACTCGGTGAAGCCCGGTAGCACCATGCGGGCCACCTGGCCGGTCGCGCCCGTGAGCCGCCCCTGACCATCGTAGAGCGTGGCGGACACGACCCCGGTGCCGGCCTGCGTCCAGGGGACCGGCCACGGAGAGCCCTCGACGCCCTCGAAGAGCTCCTGGTGCGGTAGCGTGCCGAACGGCGAGCCACCGGTGTCGTCTGGGGGCGGGTCCGCGGTATCGGTGGCGGAGGCGGCGTCGTCCGTATCGGCCCTACCGGTATCGGCCGCGGCGGTGCTGGCGCTGGTGCCCTCGAAGGGGTCGATGTCAGTCGTGGCCTGGTCCGTGGTGGTGCGATCAGTCGTGATAATGGTGGAAGAAGTAGAAGTGGTGGCTTCGCTGTCCACTGGAGGCTCGATGCCGGCAGCGGTCAGATCGTCGTCGTCGCAGCTGATCGTGAGCATGGCAAATGCAATCGCCACACACACCGTGTTCTTTCGGTGCATCGTACCCTCGTAGATGAAGAGGGCCGCTGTTTGGCGGCCTTGATGTCACCCCCCGGCTGCTGTGGGAGCACCCGAGACGCCGACATCCACTAGGAAGATACGACCTGGCAGACCTATGGCGAACAACGTCGTGTCGAAAGATTCCCAGCCTGGGCCTTGTGCGAACACGGGGTTGGCGACGCCGTCGGGGAACTCCTCCACCAGCAATTGAGGGGCGCCAACGACGGCGCCCGCGCCATCGAGGAGCAGCCGATAGAGCGAGCCTGGCGCCCCTTGGTTCTGATCGATGATGTAGAGGTTCCCACACTCGTCCATGGCGAGGCCGTCGAGGCCCACCATGTCGCCGCCGCCCTCGGAGGTGATGGTGGCAATGGTCTGGGGCACCCCGGGATTGTCCAGATCCGTCACATCGACGCGAAAGATCGCGCCCGGACCATACGTCACGTAAAACACGAAATCGCGATCGGGATCGTAGACGATGCCATTGGCCTCGGGCGCCTCGTCGCCCCCCGATCCGATCTCGGTGAGCATGGTGCCGGCTGGGTCGATCCATGCCGCGAGCGCACCAGTGTAGTCGGTGAAGAACAGGTTGCCATCGAGCGCAGGGTAGACCGCATTGGGAATCCCGAGGCCGCTCCAGAGCGCAGTGACGGTCCCCCCGGGCGTGATCTGCAGGATCTCACCGGTGGAGGCGGAGGCGGCGACCACGTTGCCCGCAGCCGTCCAGCGCAGCCCATAGGTGTTGGGCAGGGCCATGTCGGTGGCGATGGGCGTGACCACGCCCGCGGGGCTGATCTGCACGAGATCGGGGCCATTGCGCGTGATGATGGCGCCCACCGTGGAGAACGTGAGGTCCTCGGAGTTTCCGTCGAGCGGGCTGCCGGTGAACATGAACTCTTCGACCGCGAGCGGCCCCAGCGGGAGGTCGAGGCAGGGGCCGACGGGGCCGGTGGTCGCGTCGTCGGTGCTCTCGCCTTCGCTGCTGCTGCTGCTGCTGCTGGGGTTGCTGGTGTCGGGGTCGCTGGTCGGGCCCGCGCTGGTGTCGGGGTCGACCATGGTGGTGCCCGCCTCGCTGGTGTCGGGCTCGCTGGTGTCGGGCTCGCTGGAGGTCGTGGTGCCCGCGCTGGTGTCGGAGTCGCCGGTGGGGTCGGGCGGCAGCACCGGGGTGTCGTCGAGCAGCGCGTAGAACAGGCTGAGCTGCTCGTCGGTGGCGGTGACGAGCTTCTGCGGGGGGTCGATGCGCACCACCGGCAGCGCGCGCCAGCGAGCGTCGCCGTCGGTGTATTCCTGCGGATCGACGTAGCCGATCGCGGTCTCGCTGGTGTCGTCGGGCAGCGGATAGCGATAGGTGATGGTGGCGGGGATCGAGAGCACCGGGTTCGGCTGCACCCGGAACGCGGGGCCGAAGACGTCGGGCGGATCCTCGCTGCGCTCGATGGTGAGCTCGATGGTCTCCTCGAGCGCGCCGGGCTGGATCGCAATGGTGAGGATGCTGTCGATGGAGGTGAGCAGCCCGCCGTCGGGACCGATCTCGCCCCGCGCCAGCTCGGGATCGGAGGCGTCACGGCACGCGCCGAGGCCCAGGGCCAACGTGCATGCACCCATCGCGGAAACCCACTGAAGAGACCTCACGGAGCGACGTTAGCACGACCCCGCACGGGCCGAGAACGGCCGGGCGACGAGCATGGCGGGCCGCCAGAGAGGCCTTTGGCTTGGCTCCACCACCGCAGGCGCAGCGGCGGGCGGCGCAGCGGCGGGCGGCGACGACCGCGGGCGAAGAATTCGCGCGTCCACGGCCGCCGCCCGGTGACCCCGGGTGCGGCGCGACGTGATAGCGTGGGCTCGTGAGGGATCGACGCTGGAACGTCGTGATACCCGCTGGGCTCTTGGGGCTCGCAGCCGCGTGCAGCGACCCTGGCCCGGAGCACGTGGTACGGAGGACGATCGGCCCGCAGGGCGGCCTCGTCAGCTCGTACGACCAGGTCTTGACCATCGTGCTCCAGCCCGGGGCGTTGTCGCGCGAGGTGGAGATCGAGGTGTTCCCCAGCGACGAGCCCCCGCCGATCTTCGGGCCCGCCTACCGCGTGCGCCCCCAGCTCGAGCTGCTCGTCGACGCCGAGATCACGTACCGCCGCGTGCTGCCGAGCAACCCCAACGCGGCCACCTTGGCGGCGATCCGACTCGATGACTACACCGAGGAAATGGGTCACTGGGTGCCGCTACCGCGCCTGGCCCTCGTGCCCGAGCAGCAGTCGGTGATCGGCCTCGACGACGAGCTGTCGCTCTACTACGGGCTCTTGGAGGACGCTGGCGCGCCACCGTTGCCTGGTGACGATGGCGATGACCTACCGCCTGCCGACGACGGCCCGGGCTCGACCACGGTCGGTCCCGGCACTGACACCGGCATCGACACCGTAGAGCCCAGCGAGACCACGATGGGCGTCGATCCCACCACCGACGACGATGGGCCCGGCAGCTCCTCCTCCGAGGGCGAAGGCCCGGGCTCGACCAGCAGCAGCAGCAGCGACGGCGGCGAGGTGGGCATGGACGACGGCATGGTGGTGCCGATCTGCGGCGACGGGATGCCGCAGGCCGGCGAGCTGTGCCTGATGCCGGGCGGGAGCTCGCCCACCGGGCTCGGCCCTGCCGACGTGGGAGTGGGAGACTTCGACGGCGATGGGGCGCTCGACGTGGTCACGCTCGATGCCGACGCGCTCGAGGTGGGCATGCTGCTCGGCAACGGCGATGGCACGCTGGCTGCGCCGGGAGTGGGGGCGATGGTCAACGGTGTGCCCGTGGCGCTCGAGGTGGGTGACTTCACCGGCGATGGCGACCTCGACGTGGTGGTGCTCGATACGGCCACCGATGCGGTGGTGGTGCTGCCGGGCGACGGCATGGGTGGGCTCGGGGCGATGGTGGCCACCCCCGTCGGGGCAGGGGTAGCGGCCATGGTTGCGAGCACGTTCGACCCGGGAGCGACACGTGATCTCGCAGTGCTCAATGCCGGGGCCAACACCGTGCAGATGCTGCTCGGCGGGGCCGGAGGGCTGGTGGCGGGGCCCACCGCAGCGGTGGCCGCGAACATCGACGATGCGATCGCGAGCGGCAGCTTCAACCCGGGCGGCGACGCGTTCTTCGACGTGATGGGCGTGGGCCCGACGGGCTACGACGCGTGGGCCACCAACGGCCTCGGCACCGGCTACATCGGCGAGATCGCCAACGGGTTCGGGGCCGGGGGCACGTTCAGCAAGGTGGTGGCGGGCGACGTGGACGAGGACGGCGACTACGACGTGGTGGGCATCGACACCACCGGCGATGCACTGGTGGTAGGCCTGTCCACCGGTGGCCCGGCTGCGTTCGCGTTTGCGGCTCCGCTCGGCGTGGGCACCGATCCCTCCGACCTCGCGCTCGCCGATCTCGACGGCGACGGCGACCTCGAGGCGGTGGTGTGCAACCTGACCAGCGGCGACGTGATGGTGCTGGCGTGGAACGGGGGCGCCTATGCGCTGGCGTTCACGTTCGACGTGGACATGGCGCCGAGCGGCGTGGCGGCGGGGCAGCTCGACGGCGATGGCGTGCCCGACATCGTGGTCTCCAACGCGGGCAGCGATACGCTGACGATCGTCCTGTCCGATCCCTGATCAGGGGAGTGCACCGCCCGTAATCCACGCCTCGACCGTGGCGAGCTCGTCACTGGTCAGCATGCCGCCCGAGGGCATCAGCGAGCCCGCTCCGGGGAGCTCGAGACCATCGCCGGTGACCTTGCTCCACAGCCAGCTCGCGTCTGGGTCGGCGCCCTCACAGTCCACGAGCGCGATGCTCGTCTGCGTCGTGCTGTTGCTCGAGCACAGCCGGTCGCGCGCGCCGGTGGACTGGAGGTCGAGGCTGGCCGACGGTGCGTCGCTGTCGTGGCACGGCGCGGCGAGGCAGTAGCTGGTCACGATCGGCTGGATGTCGGCCTCGTAGGAGACCTCCCCCGGCGTCACGTCGTCGCTGGTGGTGGTGTCGGGTGGCGACGTGGTGGTGGTCGTGGTGTCCTCGGGCTCGACCGAGGTCGTGCCCTGGGTGTCGGACGGATCGACGAATTCGTCGCCGCCGGTCGTGAACGCCCCGGGCGGCAGGTCGTCGCCCTCGGAGGCCTTGGGGCACCCGAGCGCGGCGAGCAGCAAGAGCGAGCACGGCAACGACCGTGGGGAGAGCACGTGGCGCATGGTCATATCGATGATGCCCCGTTGGGCGTCGTCACTGCACGGTGATGCCCTCGGCGTCGCAGCTCACGGTGCGCCCGCTCCAGCTCGCGGCCAGCCCCGTGAGCTGCTCGAAGTAGGCGCACAGATCCGCGGTGCTCGTGCCCGGCACCACCACCACCGGGTCGGCGGCGGAGTCCTGCGGGGCCGAGACCACGCCGTCGAGCATGAACTGCGGGGTGTTGAGCAGCACACCCGCGAAGCGGCGCACGGCGGCGGCCGCCTCGGCCGGGCCGAGGTCGGCCACTGCATCGTCGAGCCCCGCACCCATGATGGCCTCGATCGCCTGCCGTTCGGCGTCGCTGCCGATCTCGGGCTCGGTGACGAGACGGTCCTTGAGCGCGGCCGCGAGGTCGCCCATGGTGGCGTCGGGCTCGTCCATCGCCGCGTCCACCAGCGACGTGGCGAAGTCGGTGGCCGCGCAGCCCTCCCCCAGCGGGCCGGTGCAGGCGCCCTGGAGCTGCGGGTCGAGCCCGCTGCCGAGCTCGGCCTCCCAGAACAACAGGCCATTGAAGTCCACGCCGTTGAAGCCACCCTCGGAGCTGTTGATGAACACCCCGAGGTCGCGCATGAGCTCGTAGTTGTAGGGCGCGTTGGTGCAGGGGGCGAAGTAGCCCGCGCCGCACAGGCCATAGCCACCCGGGAGGCCCGCCGGGAAGTGCGGGTTGATGCCCTGGTTCACGGAGCCCGTCATCTCGGGCGTGTTGGAGACGTGGGCCACGAGGAACGCGTAGTTGGTGGAGACCCCGAACTGCTGCGGGAGGTCCCACCACATCGAGCGCATCGCCGATTGCAGGAGCACCCACGCCGAGTAGCGGTGCAGCATGTCGCCCACGCCGTTGCCCTGCTCCTGCGGGTCGGTGGCCGACTTGGTGAACGGGTCGAAGATCGCGGGCAGGTGGTAGGGCGAGGACGCCCCGCAGGCATCGGGCGGGGCCTGGTTGAAGTACGGGTGCATGGCCACCTCGGTGACGAGCGTGCGTACCGAGTAGTGGCTGTTGAAGAACGCCTCGGTGAGCCCGGAGAGCGTGTCGCGCTGGCCGGCGTTGCGGGGGAAGCGATTGGCGACCGTGAGCGAGTAGCCCATCCCCTCCTTCCACATCTCGTTGGCCTGGTTCATGGCGAACAGGAACGCGAGGCCCACGTTGGGGTTGTCGAGCGTGCCCATGTCGTCGGCGCTCACGCCCGCGCTCGCGAGCGCCTCGAGCCCGTCGCGGAAGCGGGGCTCGAAGTCGAGCAGGTTGGCGCCCGTGCCGTCGGCGAACTCCCCGGCCATGTACGGCGTGCCGTCGAGGTCGACGACCGGATCCTCGTAGTCGTCGGTGCGGAACAAGCCACAGTTGAAGTCGAGGCCCCACGCCCGCACGCCCACCGCTGCCGCGGGGTTGCAGGTGGGGTTGTTCTGGTTGCACCACGAGTAGTCGACGAAGCCGGCGTGCCGGAAGATCGAGTCGACGTCGAGCTCCTGCAGCGGGTCTTCCTGGGAGAACTCGCCGAACGCGGCGAGCTCGAAGTAGTTGCCCTCGTAGACCGGCCAGTGGCGATCGAGGTTCTCCACCACCGAGTCGGTGGTGGACCAGCCGGTGGTGTGGCACTGCATGCACTCGACCTTGCGGCCGAGGGTCTGCGTGAGGAACAGCGAGCCGTAGTAGGCGCGGTTGGTGACCTCGATCTCCTCGCGGGTCACGTTGCCGCCGGTGATCGGCGCACCCATGCGCGCGAACATGTCGGCGCTGTAGGCCGGCGAGATGTCGTCGAGCCGCAGCGACGACAGCACCACGTCGTGCATGGTGAAGTTCTGGAATTCCGGCGGGTCGTCGGCGGCGCTGCTGCGGATCGCATCGGCGAGCTCGCCGTCCTGCGAGGCCCCGGTGAGGTCGGCGTAGCACTCGGGGTTGCGCTGGTCGCCGCGCCGGTGGACCCGCAGCTGGGTGTAGTAGTAGTCGCGCCAGCGCTCGAGGTAGAGGTCGCCCTGCGCGAGCGCCTCGGCCACGCGCCGGCGGCCGGGCTCGCCGAGCGCGTCGAGCTGCTCGATCGCCGACACCAAGAGCCGCACCTCGCGGATGCTCTCGGGCTTGCGCCCCTGGATGAACGGGATCGCCCGCTTGACCCAGGCCTCGTCGCCGGCGTCGCAGAGCTCCGCCTCGGGCGGCGGCGGCTCGTTGCCGTCGTCACCGGCGTTGGTGGGATCGACGGGGCCATCGGTGGTGGTGTCGGCCCCCACGGTGGCGTCGCCGGACTCGTCGGGCCGATCGGTGTCCTCGCCGAAGCCCGAGGCATGCGGCGGCGGGCCCTCGTCGTCGACGCCGGGGCAGCCCGCGAGCGCAGCTGGGACAGCGAGCAGGGCGAGGCCGAGAGCGGAGCTGGTGATGTTCGAGGTACGCATGTCCTTCGTGCTCCTTGCCCGGCTAGCCGACGTCGATGCCCCACAGGTCGTCGCGCGTGCGAGTGGCCGCCTGGATCTCGTCCTCGGCGGTCCGCACGTCGGCGACGGCGTAGCTCTGCGACGAGAACGGGTAGATGCCCAGCGCCGAGAGCACCATGATGCGGTTCTCGGTCGGGGTGACGTAGCTCTGGGCATAGCCGTCGTCGGTGATGTTGCCGTAGATCGACGGGCCCGGTGAGCGCGAGTCGTCGCGGATCGGCCCGCCGATCATCACGTTGACGTAGCCGTAGGGCCAGTGGTTGGTGCCGGTGCTGCCCGGTACCTGTCGGTACGGCGTGCGTCCGAACTCCATGTTGATGACGACCAGCGTCTGGTCGAGATCGATGAGCTGGTCGTCGTCCGGCGTGGGGTTGTTGGGATCGCGGATGATGTTCACGAGCTGCTGCAGCGTGTGGGGCACGCTGCGCGAGGTGTAGAGCACGTGCTCGTTGTGCACGTCGTAGCCGATCTCGGGCCGCGGGAAGATGCCGGTGTCGATCCAGTTGACGTAGCGCGCGCGGTTGGTGGTGCGGGTGAGCAGGCTCCGCGCCACGTTGGCCATCATCGCGGGCATGTCGACATTCTGCGTGGCGATCTGGCCCGCGCCGGCCGGGCAGGTCTGGCCCTGGATCTCGGCGAACAGGTCGGACGAGAGCACCTCGATGAGCTCACCGGCGCTCTGCCGCGCGAAGTTGGCGAAGCCGTAGTTGCCGCGCTCGAGCGAGCGGGCGACCTGGCCCACGCCGCCGGGGCGGAAGCGATTCTCGTAGGCCTGCACGTAGTGCGAGACCGCGGCGTCGAACGCCTCGGGGTTGCTCTGATCGAGACCTGGCCGCGAGAGCAGCGTGGCGAGCTGGGAGGTCTGCGAGACGGTGACGTTGAGCGGCCGCGCCGAGCCGGGGTGGAAGCCGATGGCGGAGGCCGAGCCCACGTTGAAGCCCGAGAAGCCCGAGCCGCCGGGGTAGAGCACGAACGCGTAGGGGACGGCCCGCTCGCCGCCCGGCTGCTCGCTGAAGTAGCGCTGGATCGGCGCCCCGATGCCCGCGAGCCGTGGATTCCCGAGGAAGTCGCCGGTGAACGAGACCGGGTTGGCACCCTCGTGCGCGAGCACGGTGTGCGACTGCACGAGGATCCGCATGCGATCGAGGATGTCGGGCCGCTGCTTGAGCGGCCGCAGCCACGGGCCGAGCGAGACAGTCTCACCGACTGCGTTCGGGGCGAACTCGGTGGTGTAGTCGACGTCGTCGTATTGACAGATGCTGTTGTAGAAGTTGAGGGGGTTGACGACGGGCTCGTCCATGAACAGGTGCAGGAACGTGTTGTCGGCCTCCCCCCACGTCGGCATCGTGTAGAACGTCTCCCACGGCGTGATGCCGCCGTGGAAGCAGAGCTCGAGCACGCTCTGCGGCCGGAGGTCCTCGGGGATGAGGAGGTCCTCGCGATCGCTGGGCCAGGTGCCCCAGCCGGCCGCGTTGGCGCCGCGCGGGTACTTGAGGATGCCGAAGACCCCGGCTCCTGCCGCGAGGCCGGTTCCGGCCGCGGTCTTGATGAAGGTCCTGCGTCTCATGAGTGAGCCCTTCTGCTTGAGTAGCCCGAGCGGCGCGATCGACAGATTAGAACAGATCGAAGAAGCCCCACCGCTCGAAGCGGGTGAGCACGGTGAGGCCGCCGGCGGTGAACTGCACGCGGTCGGTGCGTTCGCGAGCCACCAGCAGCTCGAGCGCGCCGAGCGTCAGCGCGCCGAGCTCGGCGGCGGGGATCGTGAACTCGCCGTCGTCGGCGGCGCTCACCGTGATGACGTTGGAGTCGGCGTCGACGACGCGAATCACGATGCGAGCCTCGGGATCGTCGCCGGCCTCCCACGCGATGGCGAGGTCCTCGTCGGCGGGCAGGCTCGCGTCGAAGATGGTGAGGTCGGGCGCCGTGACCACCAGCTCGGGCGGGGTGGTGATGCGCTCGAGCAGCACGTTGTCCTCGAACAGGTCGCCGCCGTAGAGCACCACGTCGTAGGCGGTGGCGCTGGTCCATGCGGTGGCGGCGGGGTTGCACTCGGCCGCCACGCCCATGGCCGCGCTCGAGCGGTACACGGGGTACTGGCCCTGGTTGCCCGCGACGAGCAGGCACGCGAGCAATTCGGGGCCGCCCTCGCCCTGGCGCAGCTTCATGCCGTTGCCGGCCACGAGCCAGTCTTCGTCGTCGCCCCAGTCGAACACGGGCATGGGCTCGGCGGGCACCAGCGTGTCGAGCTCGTCGGGAGGCACGGGAAACGCGAGCTGGTAGGCGATGGGCGAGTAGAGATCGACGGTGTCGTCCCACCCGACCTCGGCGCTGCGATAGCCACCGGCGAGGCCCACCACGTCGTGATCGACGAGCGCATGCGCCGGGGTTAACGCGACGGTGAGCACGCCGTGGATCTCGCCGACGTACGCGGTGCCGTCCCACGGCTCGCCGGTGTCGACCGGCCCCGAGGTGGGCGAGGAGGTGGGCGAGGTGCTGTCGGCGGTGTCGGGGTCGGCGGTGTCGTGGCCCGTGGCCGCGGTGGCGAAGCCCGACGCCATCGGTGCGTCGTCGATCGGGGGCTCGTCGTCGGAGCAGCCCGCGAGCACGAGCCACGAGGAGGAGAGGGCGAGTCGAGCGAGGCGTGCCATGCGAAGAGCCGCGCCGGTGATCCCGGAGAAGGAGAGTTTGTTGGCCTGAACAGCGTAATTCAAGGCTCGTCGAGCGGAGCTTGCAGCGCCATGACGGCGCGTCCGCACACTCGGATCGGATCACGCGAGCGCACGGCAAGGATTTCGCGCGTCCATCCGTCGCAGTGGGCCGTGCGATGGCACGCTGGGCGCCGGCGAGCGCTCGCGCAGGGCCCGCTCCCGACGCCGGTCGGAGCGCCCAAACCAGCCCCCCTCCGGGGGCAGCTGGTTGCATGCTTGCCTACCGGCGAATGCGGGGGGCTAAAATGGCAGGGCTCACATCCCGCGATCGCGCAGATACGCGACGAGATCGGCGTAGAACTGTAGGTGATCCCAGTCGTTGCCGAGGCCCGGGCCATCGCCGAGCAGCTGGCCGACCTCGTCGAGGTGATCGGCCGGCACGCAGCCGAGGAACTCGCCCCAGCGCGCGTCCTCGACCCGCACCAGCGCGTCGTTGGGATCCTGCGAGAAGATGCCGTCGCTCAGGATCGCCTCGGGCACGAGGAACAGGGTGTCGGTGGTGTCGAGCGTGTCCGCGAACGCGCCGATCAAGAGCGGCGGCGGCGGGCTGGTGGGCTCGCACGCCTCGCCGCCCGCGTGCAGCCCGGTGCGGCCGGTGACCGAGGTGTAGAGCACGCCAGGCGCGTCGGGGTAGGTGATGTTGAACTCGGCGATGCCGGGCTGTGACATCTGGACCATCGCCTCGTAGAGCGAGGTCTGGTTGCCGACCTCGTCCCAGAGCGGGGCGCCGAGCGTCTGGGTGATCCAGTCGACGAGCGCGGCCGAGGCGGGGTTGGGGGTCAGGCCCGTGACGATGTCGGCGATGGGGGTGCCGTAGTGAGGAGTGGCGATGGTGGTGACCGAGGCCACGAGCTCGGGCGCGAGGTTGGCCACCACGCGGGAGTCGAGGCCGCCCTGCGAGTGGGCGAGGAGGTTGACCTTGGCGTGGCCAGTGGCGGCGGCGCAGGCGACGGCCTGGTCGAGCAGCTGCATGCCGCGCTCGGTGGAGTCGTTGAACGGATCGACCGCGCCCACGCACACGACGTGGCCGAGCGACTCGAGGTGCTCGGGCACGCCGTACCAGTAGGGCACGAAGTCGAGGCCGGCGAGGTGATCGAAGCCGAAGAAGCCGTGGGCGAGCAGGATCGGATACGGCGGGCCGAGCAGCGGCTCACCGGTGGTGTCGTCGCCGGTGCCATCGGGCACGGGGCCGCTCGATTCCGACGACGAGCCATCACCCTCGGCGATCGGCCCGCTGCTGCCGCTCGTGCTCGCGCTGCTCGTGCTCGAGGAGGTCTCGTCGGCCGAGCCCGCGTCCTCGTCGCTGGGTACCGCCGGAGCCCCGCACGCCACCCCGATGAGCCCCACGACCACCGTCGACCGAACCCGCATTGCGGGAGGATCGGGCGCGGCTTCGCGCACGTCAAGCGACCGCGTGCCGCACGACGAACGACCTCCGCAACGCGACCCGCCCCCCCGCCGGTCCGGGGGGCAGCTGGTTGCGGGCCCGCAGCTAGTCCACGCCGCCGCTGCGGCGGGTACGCGTGCGCGTGCGGTCGTCGACGACCTTCTCGACCTCGAGCCAGATCGTCCGCAGCTTGCCGTTGCGCTTCTTGTTGACGAACACGTCGTTGGCCTCGCCGAGCGACTTCATCTTGCCGAGCTTCATCACCCGGTACTTCTTCCAGAACCACTTGTAGTAGTTGACCGGCTCGGTGTAGCCCTCGAGCGGGGGCGACTTGAACAGGCGGTAGAGCCCGTCCTCGGTCTGCACGAACCCGAACGCGCACTCTGGCGCGCTGCAACTCGCGCTGAACGTGACCCAAAGCAGCGGCATCCCGTTGAGCTCCTCGATCTTGAGGATCTTGCCCGAGTCGCCGGTGGTGGTGATGTTCTTGAACAGCAACCGCGCCGAAGCCTCGCGGATCTGCCGGTCGACGTCGAATTGCTCGTTGACGTTGGCCTGCACATACACGGTGACCAGGCGCTCGCTGGTGTAGACCCGCAGCGAGTCCAGGCCCGCGGAGCCCTCGCCCTGGCCCTGCACCTTCTCGAGCTCCTTGGGCTCGAGCGCGAGTCGCTTGGCGCAGCCGCCCGTGGCGCCGCCGAGCACGGTGAGCGCAGCGAGGAGCGCCAGAGGGGATCGAGCTCGTCTACGGGAGGCAGCGCGCATCGGTCGGAGCGTGACGCGAACCGGCGGGGTCCGTCAAACGGCCCGAACGCCTGGGTCCAGCGCGCGAGGTCGAGCCGCGCGCCCATGGGCCATGGCCCGGCCGCGGGTAGCGGAAGACGCGCGCCAATCGCGAAAACAAGCGTGTTCTCGCGGCTTTTCTGGATCGAAGCGGCGGCCGGCGATACAACGCTAGCAGGTCCATGATTCGGATCTCGATCGCCGAGGCGGGCAAGAGCCCGCAGCTGCTCACCTACAACTCGCCGGCGATCACTCTAGGTCGCTTGGCGCAGCACGACCTGTGCCTCACCGGCAAGGGCGTGTCGGGCACGCACTGCCGGATCCTCCGCGAGGGCGACGGCTACATCATCGAGGACCTGGGCTCGACCAACGGCACCTACGTCAACCGGCAGCGCGTGCAGGGGCGCGTGCCCATCGGCCCCAACGACGACGTGGTGCTCGCGATCTATCGCCTGCGCGTGCTCGCCGACTCGGAGTCGGGCGCGTCGGCCAAGCCGATGTCCGGTCCGCTGCCGGTCCAGCCGCTCACGGGCAGCGTCGACGGTCCGATGTCCGCCACCCCTGGCCCGCGGCGGCATGGTCCGACGGCGCACGTGCCCGCGCCGACGGGCTCGATGCCGATGGGCCCGCTGCCGTCGGGGATGGGCGGGCCGTCGGCTCCGTCGCTGCCGCCTGGGATGGGCGGGCCGCCTGGGATGGGCGGGCCGTCGGCTCCGTCGCTGCCGCCGGGGATGGGCGGACCGTCGGGGATGGGGCCCGGAATGGGCGGCACGCCTGGAATGGGCGGACCATCGGGGATGGGAATGGGGCCTGGGATGGGCGGCGCGCCTGGGATGGGCGGACCGTCTGGGATGGGCATGGGCGGCCCTTCTGGCATGGGCGGCCCTTCTGGAATGGGTGTCGGTGGGCTCTCGCCGCTCGCCGTCAGCGGGGGCACGCCGGTCGCGGCAAGCGGTCCGCAGCTCGGCGGCACGGCGGGTCCGGGCGGTCGCTCGCTGACCAGCTCGGGGACCGGGACGAGCGCGGCCGAGCTCGCCTGGGGTCGCGAGTGGGAGCAGATCGACAAGCTCGCCACCTCGTGGCTGGCCTCGGGCAAGCGCAGCAGTGAGCTGCTGCGCGGCGACAAGCTGGCCCACGCTCGCAAGTGGCTCGCGCAGGGCCGCGGCAAGCGGCCGGCCCCCAAGCCCCTGCACAAGGATTTCATCTCCGCAGGCGCAACCGCCAAGACCCTGCGCACGCTCGGCGGCTGGACCGTGACCCTGCTCGTGCTGGGCGGCGCGGGCGTGGGCGGCTGGTACTACCTCCAGCAGACCACGCCGGTCGACGAGCCCGACGAGGACGAGGTCGTGGCGGTGGTGGACGACGTGGGCGGGCCCAAGCCGGTGGCCGTCGACAAGGATGGTGACGCCAAGGCCTCGGAGAAGCTCTCCGCGCTGGCGGAAGGCCTCGTCGAGGACGATCCGGTGCTCGCTGCGTTGCTGGCGGCCGAGGCGGCGACCCGCCTGCCGCGCGACGAGGCCTCGATCGATGCGCCGGTGTTCACCGTGCTGCGCACGAGCTTGCGCGCGCTGCCGGGCCGGCCGCTGCGGGGCCACAAGGGCGCGGTCGAGCGGGTGGCGATGTCGTCCGACGGTCGCTGGGCGATCACGGCCGGTGCGGGCGGCGACGACGTGCACCTGTGGGATCTCGACAAGCCCGGCGTGCTCGACGGCTCGGCGCTCAACGGCCACCCGCGCGGCCTGACGGCGATGCAGGTCAGCCACGACGGTCGCTGGCTCCTCACCGCCGACTCCGACGGGCTGGCGATGCGCTGGAACCTGCAAGATCCCGATCCGGCGTCGAGCGGCGTGCGGCTCGAGGATCACCGGCTGCGCATCAGCGCGCTCGACGTGAGCGCCGACGGGCACTGGCTGGTGACGGGCGACGAGGGCGGGCAGGTCAAGGTGTGGGACCTCGAGCAGCCGCTGCCGAGCGCGGTCACGCTGCCCAAGCCGCACACCGGCAAGGTCACCGGCGTCGCCATCAACGACGACGGCACCCGCGTGGTCTCGAGCGGCGAGGACATGACGGCCCACAACTGGCGGCTCGCCGCGGGCCGCAGCAAGAAGACGGTGGTCGTTCCCCACGAGGAGGTGGTGGTCACCGCGGTCGCGCTGGCGCCCGACGATTCGCGGGCCGTGACCGGCGGATCCGACGGCGTGGTGCGGCTGTGGTCGCCCACCACCAACATCCCCACGCTGCACTGGGAGCTCTTGCCCGGACACAAGGGCGCGGTGTCGATCATCGAGGTCACGGCGGACTCCTCGATGGCGGTGAGCGTGGCGCAGGACAACGACCTGTGGATCTGGGATCTCAAGGCCAAGGTGGCCTCGGCGTCGTCGGTGAAGCTGCCGGGGCACACCGGGAAGATCAACCAGCTCGCGATCTACTCGCCGCCGTCCGGCGTGCCCGCGGGTCGCCATGTACCCACGAGCGCGTTCACGGCCAGCGCCGACGGTACCGCGCGGAGCTGGGACCTCGACCAGCGCAAGTCGGGCGCGTTCTCGCGGGTGTTCCCGGGCCACAAGGGCGGCGTGCGCTCGGTGGCGGTGGCGGGCGAGGGGCAGTGGGCGGTGACCGGCGGGGTCGATCGCGTCGCGCGGGTGTGGGACTGGCAGTCGCTGCCGCTCGGCGGGGCCGCCGAGGGCGAGATGCCGCGGGTGGGTAGCGCCTCGAAGGTGGGCCGGGCCCACACGGGGCAGGTGCTGTCCGTGGCCGCGGATGCGTTCGGTCGGCGCATGATCACGGGTGGGGCCGACGGTACTGCGCGCGTCTGGGACATGCGGCAGCCCACGCGGCTGTTGGCGCTGCCGTTCAAGGACCTCCACACCGATCGCGTGCATGCGGTGGCGGTGTCGCCGAGCGAGAAGTGGGCGGCGTCGGGCGACAACAGCGGTGACTTCGTGATCTGGGACATCCAGGGCGACCGGCCGGCTGGGCGCTCGCTGGTGGGTCACACCAACGAGATCGGCGCGGTGGCGTTCACCCCCGACGGTCGGCGCATGGTCTCGGTGAGCACCGACAAGACCGCGCGGGTGTGGACGATCAGCGACGACCCCGAGCGTGACGTGGTGGTGCTCCAGCACGACGACGAGGTGACCCAGCTCGCGATCTCCGGCGACGGTAGCCGGCTGCTCACCGGCACGGTGACCAGTGCGATCTTGTGGGATCTGGCGGGGTCGCTCGAAGAGCCCGTTGCGGTGCTCAAGGGTCACGAGGAGGACATCAAGAGCGTGGGCCTCGATGCGCGCGGGCGCTGGGCCGCCACCGGCGGCGGCGATCAGAAGATCCTGCTCTACGACCTCGACGCGAGCACGAGCAAGCCGGCCGCCAAGCTGCGCAAGCACGAGGGCCCGATCCAGGTGCTCGCGTTCGACCCCAAGGGTCGGTGGCTGGCCTCGGGCAGCGACGACCAGACGATCCGGCTGTGGAAGCTGCTCGCGAACGAGCCCGCCGACGACTCGGTCGAGCTCTCGGGGCACACCGGTGGCATCCGCGACCTCGAGTGGAGCAGCGACGGGCGCTGGCTGGTCTCGGCGAGCAACGACGGCACGATCCGGCTGTGGAAGCTGCGCGAGAACGAGGGCAAGTCACGGGCGCCGAGCCTCGAGGGGGTGATCGTGCTCGAGGGGCACACGGGCGTGGTGCCGCAGGTGGCGTTGGTGGAGGTCGAGGGCAGCGTGACGCATGTGGTGTCGGCGGGGTACGACGGAACCGCGCGGCTGTGGCCGCTCGGCGCGACGCCGCTGGTGGAGCTGGCGTGTACGGCCGCTGGGCGGCGGCTGACCGAGGATGAGTGGGAGGAGCTCGTGCAGGGGAAGTACTCGCCGGCTTGTAAGTAGGGGGGCGCCACCGGCTTCTGGTGATAGAAATACCGACTGTGCACCGTCCGGCTTGCAAGAGGGTCGTCGCCCTCGGTCTCGCGTACTTCGTTTCGATGCTCCCGAGCATCGGTTGTGCTCAGGCCGAGGCACCGCGGCCGAGCCCGGCGGTCGTGGGTGCACCGGCTGATGCACCCCAGCGACCGGATCCCGTGCTGGAGCCGGTGGAGCCGTCGGAGCCGTCGGAGGCGAAGCCGGAGCCCAAGCCGAAGCCGGAGCTCGTGCCGGAGCCCGAGACGACTGCGGAGATCGAGGCATCGGCATCCTTCACCGACGAGCAACGGGCGCTGCTGATGGCGGGCGAAGAAGAGGTCGATCTACCCCGCACCGAGATCTCCTACATCATGAGCAACGAGAGCCGACACGACCTATGGTTCCCCTATATCGACGGCGTCGGGGGGGCCTATGTCGGGGTCGGCTCGGACACCAACTATACCTTGATGGGGTCTGCACGCTCGGAGGTCGTGTTCTTGGTCGATCACGATCCACGGATCGTCGATGTCCATCGGGTCTACGAGATCTTGATCAAGGCCTCTGCCGATCCCGAGACGCTCTTGCACCGCTTCGAGCGTGACCAGCGGGAGGCCACGGTCGCGCTCATCGAGGCGGCCACCGCCGGGCTCCCCGCGAAGCGGCAGCGAGACCTGGTGCGGACCTACCGGGCCACCCGCGAGACTCTGCGGCGCTATCTCTCGAAGCTCCTGGTCCGTCGGCGCAAGGGCTGTCCGAGCACCTGGCTGTCCAACCCGAGCATCTACGAGCACGTGCGCACGCTGTATCAGCAAGGTCGCGTGCGGATCCTGCCCGGAGATCTGCGAGGAAGGACCACCCTCCCCACCGTCATCGCGGCCCTGCGGGCGCTCGAAATGCCGGTGAGGGTGCTCTATCTGTCCAACGCCGAGCAGTACTTCGCTTATACGAAGAACGTTCGCATCAACCTCGGGACGCTCCCCACCGCTTCGGGGGGGGTCGTGTTGCGAACGATCTTCCAGGAGCCGTGGGAGCATGCCGATGGGTTTTGGTCCTACCAAGTGCAGGACATCGAGGATTTTCAGCGTCGGCTCGGGGGCGGGTGGCTGCAGCGGAAATTGATGTGGAGTCATGCGGAGAAGGAAGGCGTGCTGGAGCAGCGGACGGAGACTCGGGGGCTGAGTCGGATCGCCCTCGCGGCGCCGGCGTCGGCTGGGGAAGAGCGGGAGTGTAGGGGTGGAGCCGACGCGGGCGCGGGGTCGTGAAACGGCGCCACACCTCTGTCGGCCACCCGCCCATGCTACGAATGGCGCGTGCCTGCCCCGAAGCCGAAGAAGCCCGCCGCCACCCTGATCTTCCCCGACCCCGGCTTCCACCTCGCCGTCCTCGGTGCGCTCGTGGACGCCGAGCTCTTCGATGAATCCCGCATCGAGTCCCACGTCGAGGCCATCGCCGACGAGCTCTCCGAGCTCGACGAGGACGACGAGAACGCTCGCCTCGAGCTCGTGCTCCGGCAGCTCCACACCCTGCCGCTCCCGGCCGCCAAGGTCGCGAAGATCGAAGCGCTCGACTTCGACGGCGGCAACACGATCTACATGACTCTCGAGCAGCTCGCCGAGACGAATTCCGGCGGCGAGACGGAGGTCTACTCCGTGGGCTCCCTGGCCGGCATCTCGGCGCTCACGCGTCTTGGGAGCCTCGACCTCGACTCGCACGGCAGCCCGGCGAACGACGAGCTCCGCGATCTCTCACCGCTCGCCGACCTCTTCGCGCTCGAGGAGGTCTGCCTTTGCGACTGCGAGCATGCCGACGTGCTCCTCGGTCTCCCCAAGCTTCGCCAGGTGCGGGTGCTCGGAGCATCGGCGACGGTGGAGCCGGGGCATGTGCTTGCTGCGCTCGAGGCGAAGGGCGTGGTGGTCGAGCGGCTTTGAGGGCTCGGTGTTGACGGGCATGGGTGTTCGCGCGGATCGGCATGCCGCTGCGAGTGTCGATGGACTCGGCTTCGTCGAGGTAGGTGGGTTGGTGCGCGCCGGCCCGCGATGGCCGGCACCGATTCCACGTTCGAAACTCAACGCAGCCAGCGCTCGAGGGCTTCGCGGACAGTGGCATAGGTGCCGGCGTGCTCGAAGACGTTCAGTCGTCCTCGTCAAGGTGCGATCAGCACCACGCGGCGGTCTCGGGCTCTTCCTGCGGGGTCGGTGCCGGTGGCCTCGAGCGAGCCCTTTGCGATCACCTGCAGGCGCTCGCGCGCGACCCTGGCGGCGATGAGGGCATCGCGGACGGCAGTGCCGCGCTGCTCGCTCAGCAGGATGTTGAATTCCTCGGAACCCAGGTCGTCGGCGTGAGCCTCCACGAACACGAGCGCGGGCCCCGATCGCTCGATGCAGGGCGCGGCGACTTCGATGCGCCGCCGCGTGCCGGTGGTGATGGAGGAGGAATCCCAGGCGAACGTGACGTCGGACAGGCCGCACCACGACGCGGCCTGTGGCGGATCAGGGATGCACAGGCCGTCGTCGCAGTGCTCGAAATCAGCGCAATGCTCGTTGGCTTCGCACCAGCCTTCGGGATCGCAGCGCCCGGTCAGCGTCTCGCAGCGCGTGGGGCACTGTGAGTCGAGCGTGCACGGCACGCAGTGCTCCCCCGAGAGTGCGAGGCCGCCGTCACAGGGCTGCCCGCTGGAGCGCGCCGCTGCATCGACGACCTCGTGCACGGCGCGAGTGAGGCCACCAGAGGGCGGGCGCACCGGCTGCACGTGCGCCTCGGGCCGCCGAGGCGCCGCGTCCTCGCTCTCCATGGTCAGGCCACACGCGACGCCGAGCACGGCGACCGCGCACGCGAGGACCCTCGCTGCGTTGCGCATGGCGGTTGAACGCTCGGGTACCGCCCCGGGTTCCGGGATGATCCAAACGCGGCGTCCAACCCCACCCGTACTCGGAATCCACTGCTGCGCAGTCCTCTACGGACTCGTCGACGGTGGCGATCGAGAGCATCGGCGCTGCTCACGTGCTCGTTCGCCTGAAAGTCTGCGAATTCCGGGCTGACCTGGGCACCGATTCCGGGCTGACCCGGGCACCGATTCCGGTCGAATCTGGGCACCGATTCCGGCGCACCTGGGCACCGATTCCGGTGCATCCGGGCACCGGTTCCGGC